>ERZ1034713.9-NODE-9-length-129692-cov-5.880813_pt1 | contig 129692 bp, 112 predicted proteins | sample MGYA00520692_ERZ1034713 | MGnify/ENA primary metagenome ERZ1034713 (study PRJEB33766, sample SAMN09781717) | gut metagenome | biome: gut microbiome | host: Homo sapiens | place: Madagascar | study: EMG produced TPA metagenomics assembly of the PRJNA485056 data set... | reverse complement strand
TATTATATCAAACATAGGCGGTACTATCTACTTTTTCAGTGCCCTCGCTTTTGCTTGCCGGGGTTTTTTGTAATCATCTATATTATTTCATTGCATTCTTTCTTGCAATTGATGCTCTTTTACGCATGGTAGGATCAAGGATTCTCTTACGGATACGGAGACTTTCCGGGGTAACTTCAAGAAGTTCGTCGGTATCGATGAAATCCAATGCCTGCTCAAGACTTAACTTACGTGGTGGAACCAGTGTCAGTGCTTCGTCAGCGGAAGAAGAACGTGTATTGGTCAGATGCTTCTTCTTACATACGTTCAGTTCGATATCTTCAGCTTTCGAACTCTGTCCGATAATCATACCGGAATAAACTTTCTCACCAGGTCCGATGAAGAGTGTACCACGCTCCTGAGCGGAGAACAGACCGTAAGTTACGGATTCACCCGTCTCGAAAGCAATCAGAGAGCCAGTGGAACGGTAAGCAATTTCTCCACGGAATGGCTCATAGCCATCGAACATTGTATTGATGATACCATTACCCTTTGTATCGGTCATGAACTCTCCACGATAACCGATGAGACCGCGGGATGGAATCTTAAATTCTAATCTTGTATAGCCGCCGGCGATAGAACCCATATTCTGAAGTTCACCTTTACGCTGCTGCAGCTTGGATATAACAGCTCCGGTAAATTCGTCTGGAACATCGACATAAGCAAGCTCCATTGGCTCAAGTTTCTTGCCATTTTCATCATAGTGATAAAGAACTTCGGCTTTGCTGACTGCGAACTCATAACCTTCACGGCGCATGTTTTCAATCAGGACGGATAAGTGAAGTTCACCACGGCCAGAAACCTTCAGGCTGTCTGGGCTGTCCGTTTCTTCGACACGAAGTGATACATCCGTATTTAATTCGCGGAACAGTCTGTCGCGGATGTGACGGGAAGTGACAAATTTTCCTTCCTGTCCGGCGAGAGGACTGTCGTTTACGATAAAATTCATGGAAATGGTCGGCTCGGAAATCTTCTGGAACGGAATCGCCTGTGGGTTTTCCGGTGAGCAGATAGTATCTCCGATGTGGATATCCGCAATACCGGAGATTGCTACAATCGAACCAATCTTTGCTTCTGTGACATCTACCTTATTTAGTCCGTCGAATTCATAAAGTTTGCTGATACGCACTCTTTCAAGCTTGTCAGGATCATGGTGGTTGACAACGACTGCTTCCTGATTGACTTTCAGGGAACCGTTGTCTACTTTACCGATACCGATACGTCCGACATACTCATTGTAATCGATGGTGCTGATCAGTACCTGTGTGCTTGCATCCGGATCACCGGTTGGTGCCGGAATATAGTTTACGATCGTTTCGAAGAGAGGTGTCATATCTTTCTTTTCATCATCGAGGTTGTACATTGCGTATCCATCTCTTGCAGATGCATAGATGAATGGGCAGTCAAGCTGCTCGTCTGAAGCATCCAGATCCATAAAAAGCTCTAATACTTCATCGATAACTTCTGCGGGTCTGGCTTCCGGACGGTCAATTTTGTTGATGCAGACAATAACCGGAAGATTCAAAGCCAGTGCTTTCATCAGTACGAATTTTGTCTGTGGCATGGTTCCTTCAAACGCATCTACTACGAGAACAACACCGTTTACCATCTTAAGAACTCGCTCAACTTCACCACCGAAATCGGCGTGACCAGGAGTATCGATGATGTTGATTTTTGTATCCTTATAAAATACGGCAGTATTCTTGGACAAGATAGTGATACCACGCTCACGCTCGATATCGTTGGAGTCCATGACGCGCTCCTGCACTTCTTGATTAGCACGGAACACACCGCTTTGTTTTAACAATTCATCGACCAGAGTCGTTTTACCGTGATCGACATGGGCGATAATTGCTATATTACGAATATCATCTCTTGTTGTTACCATAATTTACCTTCTTTTCTATTATACATAACGCTTTGTGTATTATAACCTGTACCATTTTATCATAAAAATGCATTTTCGCAAGAGTTTCTTCTATGTTTAATAAAAAATATAGCGAAAAAAGTTGCTGTTTTACATCTGGTTTTTTATCGACATACTTTGATGGTTTCTTGCAATGAGGAAATGGTAAAACATAACCCTAACAAATATTTCCACAAAAGGAAGGGAGAAAATTCATGGCAGATAAAATGTTTGAAAACAACCAGGTAACGATTATCGGAGAAATTGTATCGGATTTTGTGTTTAGTCACGAAGTGTATGGGGAAGGCTTTTATATGGTAGAAGTATCAGTAAACCGCTTGTCCAACTTTGTAGATTACATACCGGTCATGGTATCGGAGCGTCTGATTGATGTAAAATCCGACTGCAATGGTCAGTATGTGTATGTGACCGGACAGTTCCGATCCTTTAATCGACATGAGGAGCACAAAAACCGTCTTGTACTTTCTGTATTTGCGAGAGAATTTGAACTTGTGGAGGCACCGGAAGAGGATCATGAGACGAACCAGATTTTTCTTGATGGCTTTATTTGCAAAGACAGCGTTTACAGGAAGACTCCACTTGGAAGAGAGATTGCGGATCTGCTTGTAGCAGTCAACCGGTCTTATGGCAAATCAGATTATATTCCGTGTATCTGTTGGGGAAGAAATGCGCGTTTTGCAGCAGGATTTGAAGTGGGCAGCCACGTGCAGATCTGGGGAAGAATCCAAAGTCGTGAGTACGTAAAAAAGCTTAGTGAGACAGAAGTAGAACAGAGGGTTGCTTATGAAGTGTCTGTGAGCAAAATCGAATTTCTGGAGTCGTAAAAACTACAAAAAAAAGAGGCATACTTGATTATTTGACCTGTTTGTGGTATCTTACTTAAGATTCTTTGTATAAGGCGTGAAAGTAAATCGGAGACACGAAAAGGGCTTCGGTTTTATTTTGGAGGCAATTATGAACGAAGGTATTATACAGATTTATTATGGTGAGGGCCACGGCAAGTCAACCGCTGCAATCGGTAATGCAATCCGTTGTGCAAGCGAAGGCAAAAGTGTGATTATCATCCAATTTTTAAAAGGGAAAAATGAGAATGAACTGGCTTTTTTGAATCGTCTTGAGCCGGAAATCAAGATCTTTCGATTTGCAAAATCCGATGAAAGTTTTGAAGAGCTGTCGGAGCAGGAGCAGCAGGAGGAGGCAATGAATCTGCGAAACGGATTCAACTATGGAAAGAAGGTTGTAACGACGGCCGCCTGTGATATGCTGATTCTTGATGAGGTGCTGGGTGTGATTGATGAGAAGGTGGTTACACCACAGGAGATGCAGGAACTGTTTGAAAATAAACCGGACGATATGACACTTATCTGTACCGGACGTGTCCTTGAGGACAGCATTCGTCCATATGCCGATGAGATTTATAATATTGCACCGGAAAAAATAAGGATTGACGAATAGTACACATGGTGCTATTATCAAAAAAGAAGCAAATAACTCAGATAGAGGTCGCGCAAGCTAAGAGTATTCTGTGGGATGTGACAGACACAGTGGAACATAGGAGAAAGGGGCGAGCGCCGAAGAGATAAAAGAGCTGTAATTTTATTTCTGGGCATAGGGTGAAGAACCGTATGACTGTCAACTTACAAAGTTGGAGAGCTATCGAATCTATAATATACAACAATGTAGATTAGACCAGCTCAGATGAGAGCTGGTTTTTTTATGGAAGGGAGAACAAATGGCAATATTTAAAGGAGCTGGTGTTGCAATCGTTACACCAATGAAAGAAAATCAGGATGTAAATTATGACAAGTTAGAGGAGCTGATTAATCAGCAGATTGATGCAGGCACGGATGCAATTGTTATCGCAGGAACAACAGGTGAGAGTTCTACACTTACCATGGAGGAGCATCACGACGTTATCAAGGCTGCTGTTGAGTTTACAAAGCACCGTGTTCCGGTTGTTGCAGGAACCGGTTCGAACTGCACACGCACAGCAATCCAGCTGTCACAGGAAGCAGAAGAGGCTGGTGTAGACGGATTACTGATCGTAACGCCATATTACAACAAGGCAACACAGGCCGGACTGATCAGCCACTATTCACAGATCGCAGACAGCACAAAATGCCCGATCATCATGTACAATGTACCGGGAAGAACCGGATGTAATCTTCTTCCGGAGACCGTTGCAACACTGTTTTCTGCAAAAGAGAACATCGTGGGATTAAAAGAAGCTACCGGTAATATGGCACAGGCAAGCAAAACAATGGCACTTACTGACGGCAAGATCGATATGTATTCCGGAGAGGACGGACTAGTTGTTCCGTTGTTATCTATCGGTGCAGTCGGTGTGATCTCTGTATGGAGTAACGTAGCACCTGCAAAAGTTCATCAGATGTGTGACAGCTTTTTCAAGGGCGACATTGAGACAGCAAGAAAGATTCAGTTAGAGGGACTTCCACTGGTAGATGCATTATTCTCAGAAGTAAATCCAATTCCGGTTAAGAAGGCATTGAATCTGATGGGCATGGAAGTTGGAACACTTCGTTCCCCACTTTGTGAGATGGGAGAGACTAATGCCGCAAAACTTGCAGAAGTAATGAAGAACTACGGTTTATTGAAATAAGAAAAGTATCGGAAGATGTTCGGTGAACGAAAGGATAAGAGACGAAAATGACAAGAGCGATTATGAATGGCTGTAACGGAAAGATGGGACAGTGCATTACACAGATCTGTGCCCAGGATCAGGATATTGAAATTGTTGCAGGAATCGATATGTATGATGGTATTAAAAATACGTATCCGGTATTTGCAAGCCTTGCAGAATGTACAGTAGATGCAGATGTAATTATTGATTTTTCCAATGCAAAGGCAGTGGATGCACTGGTAGATTACTGTGTGGAGAAGCAGATTCCGGTTGTATTGTGCACGACAGGACTTTCTGAGGAACAGTTACAGAAAGTCGAGCAGGCATATGAGAAAGTTGCAATTCTTAAGTCTGCAAATATGTCATTGGGAATCAACACTTTGATGGAACTTCTCAAGAAGGCGGCAACGGTATTTGCACCGGCAGGATTTGATATGGAGATCGTAGAGAAGCATCATAATCAGAAATTAGATGCACCAAGCGGTACGGCACTTGCACTTGCGGATTCCATGAACGATGCACTGGAGGATGCTTATACTTACAAGTATGACAGAAGCCAGGAGCGCAAGAAGAGAGACAAGTATGAAATCGGTATCTCTGCAGTCCGTGGCGGCAACATCGTCGGTGAGCATGAAGTGATTTTCGCCGGTCAGGATGAAGTAATCGAATTCAAGCATACAGCATACTCTAAGGCCGTATTTGCCAAGGGCGCAGTAGAGGCGGCGAAGTTCTTAAACGGAAAAGGTGCAGGACATTATGATATGGCAGATGTCATTGCTGCAAAATAAAATCATAAGGAAAGTCGAACACTTTGTGTGCTCGGCTTTTTTTATGGCGATTTTGTTGACATGCTTTATAAAAAAATCATATAATATTCTTAATTGTACATTGCTATAAGGTACGAATGAGGTATGCTATGAAAAATAGAATGAAAAAATTAATACCTATTATGCTTGCAGCCATTGTGTTTGCTGGAAATCCTGTAGGAACAACACAGGTGCAGGCAAGTGAAATCGAAAGCCGAACACTTGATATTTATGATGCAGAGGTGCCTGCGGTCGAGGAGAATACTTCTTCGGATGGCATGAGAGGGGCAGCTCAGGTTCCATCTGCATATCATAACACAACGGCGGAGCTTCATGCATTGTATCCTGCAACACGTTCGCAGGGAAATTACAATACCTGTTGGGCTTTCAGTGGTGTTGGACTGGCAGAGTTTGATCTGATTACGGATGACAAGGTCGCGGACAAAAGCATTGATTTGAGTGAGCTGCAGGCTGCTTATTTCACCTATCATTCGGTGGATGATGCGTTCGGGGGAATGCTTGCAGATGATGTGTCGCTGTTATCCGGAAATTATATTTCGAGTGGTGGCAATATGTACTATTTATCACGCGCTTTGATGCAGTGGAAGGGACTGGTCAGGGAATCGGATGCTCCCTATACAAATGTCACGAGAACTATATCTGACAGTCTTGCATATCAAAAAGATGTAGCGCATTTACAGAATGTATATCTGATGAATATTCATAAAAATCCTTCTTCGGTGAAGAAAGCAATTATTGCACATGGAGCGGCGAGCATTGGGTTTACGGCAGTAGATAAAAATGTTTATGACCAGATGGCCTATTATGGTCCGGAAGGGGGGATGGTTGCAACATACCGCTGTGACAAAAAGGCGACAGTAGATCACCAGGCAATTGTTGTGGGATGGGATGACAATTTTCCGGCATCTGCTTTCAAATACCCGGCAAAGAAAAATGGAGCATGGCTGGTTCGTAATTCATGGTCGGATTTGTCAGACAACAGTTATTACAGCTATTTCTGGATGTCGTATGAGGATGCCAGTCTGGAGGATGCAGCTTGGGTTTTTGATTTTGAACCGGGAGATAATTACGATTACAATTATCAGTATGATGGAGCCGTCTATGCATATAAGGTAAAGTCCTATCCGAAAGAGGCCAATGTATTTTTAGTAAAAGGATCTGCAAATCAGCAACTGAGAGCTGTGTCCATCTCCATGATGCAGGATGCAAATGTTCCATATACAATTAAGATTTACACCAATATTGCTAGTGCAAAGAAACCGACAAGTGGTATTCTTGCAGCCAAAGTTACCGGTAAGACAAGCTATGCCGGAGTCTATACGATTCCGTTGAAGAAAGCAGTATCTATTCCCAAGGGTACGAAATATGCAGTTGTAGTAGAATTCAATAAAAAGAATAAAGGTGTGGATATGGAGTGCTCCGGAAAAAATCAGCATCTGTCAATTACTGCGTTTTCTGATTATGGGCAGAGTTTTGTTTATAGCAACGGATCATGGAGAGATCTGGCAGATTTGTCAGAATACACAGGCATTGGAAATCTCTGCATTAAAGCATACACGGATAAGACAGGAACAAGCATCGGAAAAGTAAAGTCCGTGCGTGCGAAAGCTGGAAAAACCAGTATGCGCATTTCCTGGAGCAAAGTAGCTTCCGCAAAGACTTACGAAGTATATCGTGCAACTTCAGAGAAGGGAACCTACAAAAAAGTTGCAATCGTAAAAGGAAAACATTATACCGATAAAAAACTTTCCAAAGGAAAGAATTATTATTATAAAGTACGCGCCTGCAAGACGAATGGAAAGAAATCCGTGGCAGGAGCACTTTCTGATGTAAAGAAAGCAACAACAAAACGATAAAATATAAATAGAAAGGATTTATCAGATGTCAATATTGATAAAAGGCGGCCGCGTCATCAATCCGGCAACACAGATGGAAGAAGAAGCCGATGTGTTGATCGAAGAAGACAAGGTTGTAGAAATGAAAAAGAACATAGAAGAAAAAGCAGATCGTGTATTAGACGCAAGTGGCTGTTATGTTATGCCGGGATTCATTGATATGCATGTGCATTTCCGTGATCCAGGCTTTGAGCAGAAAGAAGATATTTATACCGGAATGGAAGCAGCGGCTCACGGTGGATATACGACGGTCCTGACGATGCCGAACACAAAACCGGTTGTCGATAACGCAGATGTTGTAAATTATGTACACAACAAAGCAAAGGCAGGTAACTGCATCCATGTATTACAGGTTGGAGCTGTCACCAAGGGACAGATGGGCAAGGAGCTTGCTGATATCAAGGGAATGGTAGAAGCCGGAATCCCTGCAATCAGTGAAGATGGTAAATCGGTTATGAATGCAGAAGTGTACCGCGAGGGAATGCTTGAGGCAGCAAAATATCATATTCCTGTACTGGCACACTGTGAGGACATTAATATGGTACACGGAGGGGTAATGAATGCGGATGCCAAGGCAAAAGAACTTGGTATGCCGGGTATCACGAATTCCGTGGAGGATGTCATTATTGCGAGAGATATTGTGCTCAGTAAAGATACCGGTGCACAGCTGCATTTGTGCCATTGTTCCACAAAGGATTCTGTAGAGATGGTACGGATTGCAAAAGAAGAGGGACTTCATGTTTCTGCAGAGGTTTGTCCGCATCATTTTACACTTACATCCGATGATATTACGGAATATGTGCCACAGATTGAAGCGGGTATTCTGATTCCAAAAGAAACCGATGCAGATACGAACTACAAGATGAATCCACCGCTTCGTACCAAAGAAGATGTGGAAGCATTAAAGGAAGGTCTGCGTGACAACATTATGGATGTGATTTCTACAGACCATGCACCACATACATTTGATGACAAGAATACATCCATGAAGAAAGCGCCTTTTGGCATTGTTGGATTGGAGACGGCTGCATGTCTGACTTATTCGGAACTTGTATTGGGCGGATATCTGACACCGATGCAGATGGCTGAGAAGATGAGTTACAATCCTGCAAAGATCATAGGAATCGACAAAGGTGATATTCAGCCGGGAAAGAAGGCGGATATCGTAATTTTTGCCCCGAAGGAAACTTATACGATTGACAAGAATAAATTTGCATCGAAGGGAAGAAACACACCGTTCCATGGAAGAAAAGTGACCGGACGTGTCAAATGCACGATCTGTGATGGAAATGTAGTATTTAATGAAATTAAGAATAATAAAAGATAAGAGGAAAAAGACATGATCAACAAATTAGTAGACAAAATCAAGGAAACCAATGCACCGATCGTTGTAGGATTAGACCCGATGCTTTCCTATGTACCGGAGCATATTCAAAAAGCTGCATTTGCAGAGTTCGGTGAGACACCGGCAGGTGCAGCAGAAGCTATCTGGCAGTATAACAAGGCAATCGTAGATGCAACTTATGATCTGATTCCGGCCGTAAAGCCACAGATCGCTATGTATGAGCAGTTTGGTATCGAAGGTGTAAAGGCATTTCAGAAGACGGTAGATTACTGTCACGAAAAGGATCTGGTTGTCATCGGTGATGTAAAGCGTGGAGATATTGGATCGACATCTGCTGCTTATGCAACCGGACATCTTGGAAAAGTACAGATCGGAAGCAAGAGCTACTCTACGTTTAATGAGGATTTTGCAACTGTAAATCCATACCTTGGAACGGATGGAATCAAGCCGTTCGTTGATGTATGTAAGGAAGAAAATAAAGGTATCTTCATTCTTGTCAAGACATCTAATCCGTCCAGTGGCGAGTTCCAGGATCGTCTGATCGACGGCCGCCCGCTGTATGAAATCGTAGGTGAGAAAGTTGCTGAGTGGGGAAGTGAGTGTATGGGAGAGTCTTATAGTTATGTCGGAGCAGTTGTCGGAGCAACTTATCCGGAGCAGGGTAAGATCCTTCGTAAGATTATGCCAAAGTCATTTATCCTTGTTCCGGGTTACGGCGCACAGGGCGGAAAGGGTAAGGATCTGGTTCATTTCTTTAACGAAGATGGATTAGGAGCAATTATCAATTCTTCCCGTGGTATTATTGCAGCTTATAAGCAGGATAAATACAAAGAGCAGGGAATTACACCGGAGAACTTTGCAGATGCATCCCGTATGGCGGTTGAAGATATGATCGCAGATATTGCAGGGGCTTTGGCATCTAAGTAATCTGACCGTGGGAACATTTATGTTGGAAACAGAATGCAGGAGAGAAAAATGAGCGAAAAGTTTCAGGAGACCGTGACCGTTGTCTCACAAAAACAGATCGGTACGGGAATATATGATTTAACCATTCAGACAAAGGAGATTGCAGCGGCAGCGAAAGCCGGACAGTTTGTTTCGGTATACAGTAACGATGCAAGCAAGCTTTTACCTCGTCCAATCAGTCTGTGCGGAATTGACCGCAAAGCAGGTACATTGCGCCTGGTTTACCGCGTGACCGGGGAACATACCGGAACCGAAGAGTTTTCCAGACTTCAGGCGGGAGATACCATGAAAATTATGGGACCGCTGGGCAATGGATTTACCGTGGAAAAAGGTAAGAAAGCATTTCTGATTGGTGGAGGTATCGGCGTACCGCCAATGTTACAGCTGGCAAAGGAAATGAAAGATGCCGGAGAAAATTTCCAGATTGTGATGGGATATCGTGATGCCGGAACTTTTCTTCTGGATGAATTTAAAGAACAGGGTGAAAGCTTTGTGGCAACTGAGGATGGCAGTGTTGGAACCAGAGGAAATGTACTGGATGCAATTCGCGAAAACCATCTGGATGCGGATGTTATCTATGCATGTGGACCGACACCAATGCTGCGTGCCCTGAAAGCGTATGCCGAAGAACAGAACATGACATGCTATGTTTCCATGGAGGAACGTATGGCGTGCGGAATCGGGGCATGTCTTGCCTGCGTATGTAACTCTACAGACAAAGATGCACATTCAAATGTGAAAAACAAACGAATCTGTAAAGAGGGACCTGTGTTTAATGCAAAGGAGGTAGACCTGTAATGAATATGTCAGTGAATATAGCCGGAGTTGAATGGAAAAATCCGGTGACGGTTGCTTCCGGAACATTTGGTTCAGGTGCGGAATACAGTGAATTTGCAGATTTAAATAAGCTTGGAGCAGTCACAACAAAAGGTGTGGCAAATGTGCCATGGGCAGGTAATCCAACACCACGTGTTGCAGAGGTGTACGGCGGAATGCTCAACGCGGTCGGACTGCAGAATCCGGGAATTGAATTGTTCTGCAAACGTGATATTCCGTTTTTAAAACAATATGATACAAAGATTATTGTCAATGTATGTGGACATTCTACCGAAGAATATGTAGCAGTTGTGGAAAGACTTGCTGATGAGCCAGTCGATTTACTTGAGATCAATATTTCCTGCCCGAACGTAAAAGAAGGCGGTATCGCATTCGGACAGGATCCAAAAGCCGTAGAGGCGATTACAAAAGAAATGAAGCGTCATGCGAAGCAGCCGGTCATCATGAAACTGAGTCCGAATGTTACGGACATTACAGAGATGGCGCGTGCAGCAGAAGCAGGCGGTGCAGATGCATTATCACTGATTAATACCATTACCGGAATGAAGATTGATGTCAATCGTCGTAAATTTGTTTTGGCAAACCAGACAGGTGGCATGTCAGGCCCGGCTATTCATCCGGTTGCCGTACGTATGGTGTACCAGACTGCAAAGGCAGTCAATGTCCCGATTATTGGAATGGGTGGTATCATGAATGCGGATGATGCAATTGAAATGATTCTTGCAGGAGCCACAGCAGTATCGGTTGGTACTGCAAATTTCACAGATCCGACTGTGACGGAGAAGATTGTGGCCGGTATCGGGGAATATATGAAGAAATATCATGTCAATGATATCAAAGAACTGATTGGTGCAGTTTCTTAAAAAGAAAGTATTAAAGGAACCGGTGAGATGAAAGAAATATGGGAATTTTTTGAAAATCTCGATGAATATATGTATGTTACGGAAGTGCAATCCAATGAGCTGATCTATATGAATCGCAAGACTTTGGAAACTTATGGATATGATTCAGTAGAACAGATCAAAGGAAAGAAATGTTATCGGATACTACAGAATTCATCCATGCCATGTAAAATGTGCAATAACAAAATACTGCAACCGGAGCATTTTCAGGAATGGCGTTATTATAATCCTATTCTGAAAAAATATCTGTTGCTTAAAGATACGCTGCTACATGATGAGAAAACAGGTAAAGATTATCGTATAGAAATTGCTATGGATGTGGGAGAGGAAGTCCGGCAGGGAAATGTGATCGAGAATTTTCAGAATCTGGAAACACTCATTAATGAGGGACTTCGTATCGCATTGCTTGCGCCGACACCGGACCAGTCCATTGAAGTTATGCTGGAATATCTTGGAAAAACTTTACATGGCGATCGTACCTACATCTTTGAAAAGGATGAAAGGGGATATGATAATAATACCTATGAGTGGGTGGCGGATGGAGTTGTCCCGGAGAAAGAAGAACTTCAGAATCTTCCACCGGAAGTGTGCGCGCATTGGTACAAAAAGTTTCAGGATAACCGGTGTGTGGTCATTCATCAACTGGAGGATATCAGGGAAAAAGATCCGATCCTTTATGAAGTATTGGAGAAACAAAGCATTCATTCGCTGGTGGTGGTTCCGTTATATGACAATGGCAAAGTGATTGCTTTTTTTGGTCTGGATAATATTGCAGAAAATATTTCCTTTGAATACACGCAGAGTATGTTACAGATGACAGGATATTTTTTCGTATCATCAATGAAACAAAGAAATCTTGTGCGCAAATTACAGGAAATCAGTTTCCATGACCAGTTGACGAAACTTGGAAATCGTTTCGCATTGGAAGACTACGCGACACAAGTGGACAGACGTAGGAGCATAGGTGTTGTATTTTGTGATATTACAGGACTGAAACGTGTGAATGACAGTCAGGGACATATTGCTGGTGATAAATTTATTATGGATGCCAGTGAATGCCTGAAAAATGCATTTGGGGATCAGAACAATGGGCTTTTCAGAATTGGTGGTGACGAACTTCTTGTTCTGTGCCCGGAAATTACAGAGAAACTGCTCAAAAAGAAGATAGAGGGGCTTCGACATTATATTGCAGAGGCAAATGTGACGATGGCGATTGGCTATATCTGGAAACCGGACGCGTCAGCCAGCCTTGATAAATTGATGACAGAAGCAGAGATGTGGATGTACAAAGACAAAGAAGCTTATTATAGACGAACAGGAATTGACCGACGGGGTCGCTGATTGTGTATCAATTGATGTCAATGTTGCAGGATTTAATGTAAAAAATATACAGTGACAGTAAAAGTAAAAGACCTTCAGATGTGAGTCATACTGGTGTCTATAGCTTGAGTCCCTGGCAGAAATGCCGGGGACTCATTTTACGTGGGCGTACTTAAAACAGAAACATAATGTCCGGAAATATGAAGCGAATGGACATATGCAAAAAATAGAAGTGTAATGTCCACAAAAACAGAAGTAAATGGACATATGCACAAAATAAAAGTGTAATGTCCATAAAATACAAAAAGATTGGACATATGCAGAATATATGGCAAAAATGTACTTTCAACACATATTTTTTGGATTAAATTTTAGACATTCAATACATATGTCCAATTTGAGGAAAAAGTAAGGATATTATTTAAGAAAAAAATTGCATATGTCCAAAAGGTGAAAATGATGAGGTGTTAGGGGAGGCAGAGAATATATGAATAAATTTGTAAGATTAAAAAATAGTACTGAGGTTTGCTTTTTGGTTAATTTCGTGAATTTGTATACAAAAAGCAGTTTGAAAAATGTGTGAAAACAACACAAAAGAAAGCAGTTTCATGTATCTAACAAAAAATCATTGGTAACATTGAATAATTAGTAGTAAAAATGCGCAAACACAGATTGGTTGCGCACTTTTCTTTTTTATGCACAATTGTTTTTTGTCTAAAAATATGTCTGTTCATTTTTCATAAAATTCTGAAAAATAATTAGAAATAGTGCGAATTGAATCTCTGAAAATCAATATGGTACACTATGTACATCAAAAAACGCAAACGGTTGCGCAAAACAAAGCTGGATAAAGAGATAAAATCAAAGGGAGAAATTGCCAGCATTGTTTTGACAAAACATTTGTCAGAACACAGAGAGGGAGGATTCTATGAAAGAGAAAAAGACATGGGAAAAAAGAGTACTTAGCATAGTGCTCGCATTTGCGATGGTACTGACACAGTTTGGTGTGTGGAATGCCGGAAAGGAGAGTGTGCAGGCAGCGGAAAATGATAATTTTACATTATATTATTATTGCGAAGATGCAGAGGAACTCTATGTGAATATCTGGAGCTGGAAGGCACTAAAATTTGCAGAGGGAGAAACTTTAGGTACTTATTTAGGATGGAATAGTGAGCAGGCAAAAATGCATGCAGTTGAGAATGCTAAAAATTGGTATTACGTTAATTTACAAGTTTTAGATTCTACAACAGATGACGGAGTTACAATCTATAATGGGGATTCAAGTCATGAATTAGCCCAATATGATAGTAAGTATAAAAATCAAGAAGATTATGCAATATTAGTAAGCGGGATTTCAGATACCTATGCAATAAAAGATGGAACGTTGTATAACAATCTGAAGCAGGCGGGTTTGGAATTCGATAGTCAGGATGAAAACGATTCTGTTGTAAAAAATGCAGCCGTTGATGTGAAAAAGACAGATAAAGAATTATCTTCCGATTTCATCATGGGAATGGACATTTCTTCCATGATTTCCGAGCTGGAAAGTGGTGTTGTTTATCGGGATTATGAAGGAAACAAACTGGAAACACTTGATGATATCTGCAAATTCCTTGCAGATCAGGGAATCAACCATATTCGTATCCGCGTATGGAACAATCCGTACGATACGAATGGAAATGGCTATGGTGGTGGAAACAATGATGTGAAAAAAGCAAAGCAGTTTGCAGATGCATGCCGCAATGCAGGCATCAAGATGCTTGTGGATTTCCATTGCTCTGATCTGTGGACAGATCCGGGAAAACAGCAGGCACCAAAGGCATGGAAGGGTTACACCGTAGAGCAGAAAGCGCAGGCGCTTACTGAATTTATAACGGATTCTTTAAAGACGATTGATTCGAGCAAAGATGTCGTTGACATGGTACAGGTCGGAAATGAGACAACAAACGGATTTATTGGAGAAACGAGCCAGACAAATATGTGTACGCTTTTTTCTGCCGGTGCCCAAGGCGTCAAAAATTATAAGGAAGATGTAAAAGTTGTAATTCACCTGACAAATCCAGAAAAAGAAAATATGACAGCGTGGGCTAAAATATTAGATGAAAATAAGGTGAATTATGATATTCTTGCAACCAGCTATTATCCATACTGGCATGGAACCTTGACAAATTTAGCAACAGAATTAAAAAAGGTAAAAGAAACATATAACAAGGATGTCATGGTGGCAGAGACCAGTTATGCATATACGCTGGAAGACAGTGACGGACATGACAATACGGTACGAGTAGGACACAATGACACTGCAGAAAACACAACGGAGCCGTTTACCGAACAGGGACAGGCAACTGCAATCAGAAACCTTATCAATACGGTAAATAATGCCGGAGGTCTGGGTGTTTACTACTGGGAACCGGCATGGCTGACGGTAGGAGACACCACAGGGCTGACCGGAGAAGCATATGACAAGCAGGTAGCAGCAAACAAGGAAAAATGGGAAAAATATGGAAGCGGCTGGGCATCCAGCTATGCAAGAGAGTTTGATGCAAAGGATGCCGGCGTATGGTTTGGCGGTTCTGCCGTAGACAACGAAGCAATGTTCTACCCGGATGGAACTGCAAGCCCTTCCCTACATGTATGGAATTACGTGAAAACGGGTGCAGTATCAAATCTGGTGAGCGTAGAAAAAGTCGGTGATAATCTCAGTGATACCATTATTGCCGGAACGACATATACATTACCGGAAACATTAGAAATCACATACTCTGACAAAAAGGAAAATGCTCAGATTACATGGAACGAAGCAGATGTACAGAAGATAGATACAGATACTCCTGGAACCTATGTGGTAAATGGTACCGTTGCACTTCGCAATGATATTACAAGAGGTGCTTATGTGGGAAAGACAAGCGCAGATGTGCAATTGACTTTAAAAGTCGAAGAAAAGAATCTGTTCACAGACAGTGAGGCGGCAGAATTCGATAGTGACGAAAATTACGTTAGAGAGGGGAATGGTTTAAAACCATTTCCATATAATGAAAATGTATATTCTGGAAAGTATGCGTTAGGATGGTATAGTACGAGTGCAGAAAAAGCTTCTGTGACTTATAAAAAGAATCTTGCATTAACAAAGGGAACCTACACGTTTGAAGCGAAGACAATGGGCGAAAAAGATGATGTTGTTTCACTTCAGATATTAGATACGGATAAACAGGTGTTGTATGAAGATACAAAGACTTTGACGGGATATACCGCTTCAAAGAGTGGCTGGCAGACACCTTCTGTCACATTTACTTTGACAGAGGACAAGGTTGTGACATTCCGTATTGCAATTGCTATGCGGGCAGAAGGTTGGGGAGCAGTTGATGCATTATATCTTCACGGAGATGGAAGTGTGGAAATCGTAGAACCTTCCAATGGAAATGATTCCGGTAACTCCGGTTCTTCCGCTACTCCGGAGCAACCAACAAACCCAACGACTCCAACCAAACCGGAGCAGCCATCCAATACAACAACAGTTACCAACCCGGACGGTACAACAACTGAGACAACCAAAGTTGATATTCCTGCATCATCCGGAAATAAAATGGAGGCAACAGTAAATGTATCTAAGGATACTAACGGAAAAGTCACAGATGCGACAGCCAATGTGACAAATACAAAACCGGAAATTTCCACAGATGTTGCAGCAAAGATTGTTGAGGCTGCAGGAACAGACAATGTTGCTATCACAACTGAAGTAACAGATGCAAAAGGTAACACAAAGTATACGGTTACTGTGGATGCAAAAAATCTTACAGCTGGAAATACCCTCAAAGTTCTTGCCGTAGATAAGAAAACGGGAGAGAAGAAACTTGTCAATGCAAAGTCTTATAAGGTAGACGAAAATGGCACAATTTCCGTAAATCTTCCAAAAGGATGCGATTATCTGCTTGTAAACACAAAAGAAGCGGAAAAAGTAGAGAAAGCGGTATTAAAGACCGTTCAGGCAAAGAAAACATCCGCTTCTGTAAAGAAAGGAAAATCAACCAAAATCCAGTTAAGCAGCAAGCTTGACATGGACAACGTAAAGAGCGTTACTTATACAACGACAAAGAAATCTGTTGTAAAAGTAGCAAAGAACGGAAAGATTACTGCAAAGAAAAAGGGAACTGCGGTTGTAAAAGCAACCGTTACTTTAAAGAATGGTAAGAAAAAGACCTTAACAATGAAGGTAAAAGTAAAGTAATTTCTAAACAAAATATGAAATAAATATAAACACCGGCAGATTGCTTGACGAAGTAATTTGCCGGTGTTATTATTTAACACGCGTAAATACTTAACAATGTTATATAATTGAAAAACAAGGAGTGTAACTATGAAAACCAGAGACGATCTTTATGAAGATATGTTTCGCGCCATGAATCAGTTTCATAAGTTGAAATTCGGCGACATAATGCAGAATATGAACAAAGCGGACTTCATCGTAATGAATGTGATAATGAAAAAGGGACAGGATGACAAGATGACGATCTCGGAGCTGGCTTCTACGGCAAGAATGCTCCCGTCAGCAATCTCAAGAACGCTGAGGGGATTGGAAGAAAAAGGATACGTGGAACGTACCATCAACAAAAATGACCGACGCAATACATACGTGGAACTGACGGCGGAGGGCAAAAAGCAGACCAGCGCAGTACAACGGGAAATGCGTGACTTTGGAAAAACTGTGATGGCAAAGTTGGATGAGCAGGAAATGAATCAACTGATCTTGTACCTGAATAACATTTACAGTATTGCAGAAAAGGAACTTGAGGCTAGAAAAATCAAGGACAGAAAGGAAAGAGAGCATGAGTAGGATTTTTAAAAATATGCTTCCCTACTGGAAAGCAGTCATAATTATCATTGCGCTGCTGTTCGTCCAGGCATGGTGTGACCTGTCACTTCCGGCATATACGTCGGATGTCATTGATGTGGGAATCCAGAATAATGGTGTGGAACATGTTGTGCCGGAAAAGATGACTGCAGATGAATTTGATACGGCACAGTTTATTATGACGGATAAGGAAACGAATACATGGAAAGACATCTATGAAAAGAAAGATGATCTGTATGAGTTAAAAGATTTATCCAATAAGGAACTGAATGATATTGATGAGGAACTTACGATTCCGCTCATTATGAATTACCAGATGCGTGCGATGGAAGTGGACACTTTTAAGGAAATGATCGCAAAGCAGATGGGGCAGGATGTATCGGCTTTTGCTGACATGAGTGTGGAAGATATCGGTGCAATGATGCATGTGGACCTGAAAAGTTTCAAGCAGGAGAAAGAGGATGATGACGGAAACAAAGTCAAAGTCGACTGTGTGGACGTAAGACCGATATTTGCCAATATGCTGGCAAGCGGTGCGATGGACAAAGACCAGATTCTTTCCATGCGTGACACGATGGAGGATACCATTGATACGATGGGAAGTTCTCTTGTGAAATCTATGGGCATTGCCTATGCGGTAGCAGCGGACAAAGACGCAGGTGTGAATGTGGATAAGATTCAGAAATCCTATCTGCTCAGTGCAGGACTGAAAATGGTCGGCATGGCACTTCTGATGGGACTGGTTACGGTTCTCGTTGGATTCTTTGCATCCCGTATCGGTGCAGGAATCGGTATGAATCTACGCGATGGTGTGTTCAAGCGGGTCGTTGGATTTTCCAACGCAGAGATGGACCGCTTTTCGACCGCGTCCTTAATCACACGAAGCACGAACGATATCCAGCAGATTCAGATGGTATCGGTGATGCTTCTTCGTATGGTAGCCTATGCACCGATCCTTGGTATCGGGGGTGTACTTAAAGTTATGCAGACCGGAGCCGGAATGGGCTGGATTATTGTTCTGGCAATTCTTGTGATACTTGGTTATGTCATGGTATTGATGTCTGTGACTATGCCAAAATTCAAACTCATGCAGAAATTGGTCGACAATATCAACCTGGTATCGCGTGAGATTCTTACCGGACTTTCCGTTATTCGCGCATTTGGCCGTGAGAAAAAAGAAGAAGAACGTTTTGACGGTGCGAATAAAGAGTTGACAAAGACTATGCTTTTTACAAACCGTGTCATGACATTTATGATGCCTGGTATGATGATGATCATGAATGTACTTACCGTAGGAATTGTATGGGTAGGTGCGCACAAGATTGATGCAGGAACGATGCAGGTCGGTGCAATGACCGCATTTATTACTTATGCAATGATGATTGTTATGTCATTTTTGATGCTGACAATGATGTCGATTATGCTCCCGCGTGCAGCTGTTGCAGCAGAGCGTATCGATGAAGTTATCCGCACAGAATCTTCCATTCAGGATCCAAAAGTTCCGGAAGAACTGACAGTGCATGATGGTGTTGTTCGTTTCGAACATGTAAATTTCAGATATCCGGGTGCAGAGGAAGATGTATTACATGATATTGATTTCGTGGCAGAACCAGGAAAGACGACGGCAATCATTGGAAGTACCGGTTGCGGTAAATCCACGCTGGTCAATCTGATTCCGCGTCTCTATGATGTGACAGGCGGACAGATTACACTGGATGGTAAAGACATCCGCAATATTACGATGGCCGATCTGCGTGAGGAGATTGGTTTTGTACCACAGAAGGGAGTACTGTTTTCCGGAACGATCGCATCGAACTTACGCTTTGGTAAAGAAGATGCAAGCGATGAGCAAATCAAAAAAGCGGCAGAGATCGCACAGGCAACCGAGTTCATCGAGGCAAAAGATGACAAATATGATTCATCGATCGCACAGGGAGGAAGCAATGTTTCTGGTGGACAGAAGCAGCGTCTTGCAATTGCCAGAGCTATTGCAAAAGATCCGAAGATCTTTATTTTCGATGACAGTTTTTCAGCACTGGATTTGAAAACAGATGCAGCTCTCCGCAAGGCACTTGCAGAGAATGTAAAGGACAGCACGGTGATTATCGTAGCCCAGCGAATCAGTACGATTCTTCATGCAGAACAGATCCTGGTACTGGATGACGGTCGCATTGTAGGAAAAGGAACACACGAGGAACTGTTAAAGAATTGCAGCGTATATCAGGAAATTGCAAAATCCCAGTTATCTGCAAGTGAGCTTGGACTGAATGAAAGTGAGGTGGCTGAAAATGAGCAGTAATCAGGAAGTCAGACATCAGCAACCAAGAAGAAGAGGTCCGATGGGACGTGGCATGCAGCCGGGCGAAAAACCGAAAGATTTAAAGAAGTCCATTAAGCAGCTGATGCAATATATCGGAAAATACAAAATCGGCATTTTTATTGTTATGATCTGTGCAGCCTGCTCTACCGTATTTACCGTAATCGGACCAAAGATTTTAGGTAAAGCGACGACCGCCTTGTCTGAGGGCCTAATGGATAAAATCAAAGGAACGGGAAGCATCGATTTTACAAAGATTGGAATCATCCTGTTGTTTGTATTGGGGTTGTATCTGTGCAGTGCATTGTTCAGCTTTATTCAGGGCTGGATCATGACAGGTGTGACCCAGAAAGTATGTTATCAGCTGCGAAAAGAAATTTCAGAGAAAATCAATCGCATGCCGATGAAGTATTTTGAGAGCCGTACGTACGGTGAGGTTCTCTCCCGTATCACCAATGATGTCGATACGTTAGGACAGGGACTGAACCAGAGTATTACGACCATTATTACTTCCGTTGCAACGCTGATCGGTGTATTGATCATGATGCTGAGCATTTCTCCGCTCATGACACTGATCGCTTTGGTTATTCTTCCTATTTCTATGGGACTGATCGGATTCGTGACGAAGAAATCGCAGAAATTCTTTCGTGCACAGCAGGAATATCTGGGACATATCAACGGTCAGGTCGAGGAAGTCTATGGAGGACATCTTGTGATCAAGGCTTTTAACCGCGAGAAAGATACGATTGATGAGTTTGAGAAAACAAACAAAATTCTTTATGATTCTGCATGGAAGTCACAGTTTTTATCCGGCATGATGCACCCAATTATGATGTTTGTCGGAAACCTTGGATATGCCTGCGTGGCTTTGACCGGTGGTTTACTTGCCATTAAAAATGTAATTACGATCGGTGATATTCAGGCGTTCATTCAGTATGTAAAGAACTTTACCCAGCCAATTCAGCAGATTGCACAGGTCATCAATATGGTACAGTCGATGTCTGCTGCATCGGAGCGTGTATTTGAATTTCTGAATGAAGAAGAGGAAGTACAGATTGTAGAAAACCCGGCAGATATTACAACCGTCACAGGCGAAGTTACCTTTGATCATGTGCATTTTGGTTATAATCCGAACCAGATCATTATCAATGATTTCAGTGCTAAGGTAAAGCCGGGCCAGAAGATCGCAATCGTAGGACCGACCGGAGCTGGAAAGACAACAATGGTAAAACTGCTCATGCGTTTCTATGATGTAAACAGTGGTGCGATTCTGTTGAATGATCACAATATCAAAGACTTCAACCGAAGAGAACTGCGCGATGCATTTGGTATGGTATTGCAGGATACCTGGCTGTTTAAAGGAACCATCATGGAGAATATCCGCTACGGAAGGCTCGATGCAACCGATGAGGAAGTGATTGCAGCGGCAAAAGCTGCCAGAGCGCATCATTTCATTCAGACACTTCCGGGTGGGTATCAGATGGAGTTAAATGAAGATGCCAGTAACGTATCACAGGGACAGAAACAGCTTCTGACCATTGCAAGAGCGATTCTTGCAGATAACAAGATTCTCATTCTCGATGAGGCAACTTCTTCCGTCGATACAAGAACCGAAATCGAGATTCAGAAAGCGATGGATAATCTGATGAAGGGCAGAACAAGTTTTGTCATCGCCCACAGACTTTCCACGATCCGTGATGCAGATCTCATTCTTGTTATGAAAGACGGCGATATTATTGAACAGGGTAACCACGAGGAACTTCTTGCAGCGAACGGTTTCTATGCAAACCTTTACAATTCGCAGTTTGAAGATGTAGTGGCTTAGTTGTAATTGAAAATGCATTAAGTAAATTGTTTACAAAAAATCTAAAAAAATCTTGAAAAATACATTGATACACGATATATTGTTTTTTAGGGCAATTTTCGAGATGAAGTTTGCAGGAAAACGACGCAAGTCTACCGAAGGAGTAACACTCTCAGGTGCCGGCTGACCGGTGCAACTGTAAATGGATCGACTCTCTGGAGACACCTGGATATGATCAGGGGCCGAAGGTGCAACATATGCGATGCGTATGAATCTCTCAGGCAACAGGACAGAGAAGATATCTTTATCAAAGTATAAATCGTATCTTCTATCCCATGTGTGCATTGCATACATGGGATAATTTATACAGACAGAACAATGATTCAGAAATACAAAGTTTCCTGTCTGTGAACCAATCAAGGGAATCTCCCGATTTTCCAGAAGTTTTGAAAAATGCACACAATACAAAAGAAACGAGAGGTAAAAAAGTATGAGTGCAATTAATGATTTCCTATCCACGGTGGACAATCTGGTCTGGGGTGTACCGCTTATGGTGCTGATCCTTGCAGGTGGTTTACTGCTGACGGTGCGTCTGGGGCTTTTACAGGTAAGAAAGCTTCCGCTGGCACTGAAGTGGATGATTAAGAATGAGGAAGAGGCAGAAGGAGCCAGGGGAGAGATTTCCAGCTTCGCTGCGCTATGTACCGCGTTAAGCGCAACGATCGGTACCGGTAACATCGTCGGAGTGGCAACTGCCGTAGGTGCAGGTGGTCCGGGAGCGCTGTTCTGGATGATCGTAGCGGCTTTCTTTGGTATGGCAACCAAGTATTCCGAAGGTCTGCTTGCTGTGAAGTATCGTGTGGTAGCAGAGGACGGACACAGTCTTGGTGGTCCTTTCTATTATATTGAGCGTGGTATGGGTGCAAAATGGAAATGGCTTGCAAAGCTGTTCGCATTTTTCGGTGTGTGTGTAGGTTTATTCGGAATTGGAACATTCAGCCAGGTAAACGGCATTGCCAGTGCTGTCAATGGATTTTTTGATCCGAACAATCAGAACAGTGTAAAAATCCTTCCATTCCTTGGAGAATATTCATGGTCGGTTGTGATCGCATCCTTGATCCTTGCATTCTGTGTAGCTGCCGTACTGATCGGTGGTGTAAAGAGAATCGCAAGTGTCAGCCAGATCATTGTACCGTTTATGGCGATTATTTATGTGGTATTTGTTATTATTCTTGTTATCTGTAATATTACCGAAGTTCCGGCAGCAATCGTTACGATTGTAAAGGCTGCATTTAATCCAAAGGCAGTTACCGGTGGTGTGGTCGGAAGTATGATCGTTGCAATGCAAAAAGGTGTTGCCAGAGGTATCTTCTCAAACGAGGCAGGTCTTGGTAGTGCACCAATCGCAGCTGCAGCTGCACAGACAAAGGAGCCGGTTCGTCAGGGACTTGTCAGCATGACAGGAACATTTATTGATACCATTGTCATCTGTACACTTACCGGACTTTCCATTGTACTGACCGGTGCATGGCAGGTAGAAGGCTTAGAAGGTGTACAGGTTACAACTTATGCATTCCAGAATGGACTTCCATTCCCGGCAGAGGTATCTTCTTTTATTCTGATGCTGTGTCTGGTATTCTTCGCATTCACAACGATTCTTGGATGGGATTATTACAGTGAGCGTTGTCTGGAGTACTTAAGCGGCGGAAATATGAAGCACGTAAAAGTATATCGCTGGATTTACATTCTGGCTGTATTTATCGGACCATATATGACCGTAAGTGCTGTATGGACGATTGCCGATATCTTCAATGGTCTGATGGCAATTCCAAACATGATCGCGTTGTTTGCGTTGAGTGGTGTTGTTGTAAAGGAGACAAAGGATTTCCTCCGGAGACATAATGAATCACAATACAAATAAAGAGATAGTTACAGACGAAAAGAAGCTGTTGCATGATTTCATGCAGCGGCTTTTTTCATGTCAGAAGTTCTATAAGAGATTCTTTGATTACAAAAAATCCACATTATCTACAAAATCAGACAAAACTCACATACAAATTCTGCCATTCTAATACAGAAATCGAACCGACAGGAGGAACTACAAATGCGAAAGTGGAGTGCATTATGCGTCATCGTATTTACACTGATTCTTTTATATGGATGCAGAAACAGTGTGAAAAGCCAGCCACAGAAAACTGTGGATTTGCCGGAGCTGCGCATCGGATGTGATGAATATGAACCATACAATTACAGTGATGAATATGGAAAAAGAATCGGAATTGACGCAGAGATCGCGACTGAGGCATGCAGACGGATGGGAATGAAACCGGTGTTTGTCTCAATCAAATGGGATGAAAAGGATGAATTACTTGAAGAAAAGCAAATTGATTGTGCATGGAACTGCTTTTCCATGAATGGCCGCAAAGATGCGTATCAATGGGCAGGACCATACCTGACGAGCCGGGAAATGGTGGTTGTCGCAAAGGACAGCTCCATCAAAAGTATCAAAGATCTGGAAGGAAGAATTGTCGGAGTGCAGACAAGTACACAGCCGGAAACAATTTTTACGGAAAAAGAAAAGGGGATACCGGATGTGAAATTTGTGTATTCGTTTCCAGATATGGAAGATGCACTGATGGTATTACAGCAGGGGTATGTGGATGCTGTGGCAGGTCATGAGGGCACTTTGATCCAGCGGATGAAAAATATCAAAGGAGAGTATCGTTTGCTGGAGGAAAGTTTGCTGGAGACGGATATTGGAGTTGCCTTTTCAAAGAAAGCGGATGCGGATCTGGTACAGAAGCTGGATCGGGTTCTCAGAGACATGAAAGCGGATGGAACGATAGCTTCCATAGAAGAGAAATATGATGTGGAAAATTGGAGATAAGCGATGAAAATTACGATAAAACTGATTTTACTGTTTCTTATTCCGGGATTTTTGCTTTCTCATGGAATGTATTTTATACAGACAATGGCTGACTTACATAATGCAAATAACGAGATTTCGGATATTATGCAATTTGTAGCAGAACAATGTGCAAGATATGACAATCTGATGGAGACAGATGAGGTACAGACACAGATTGATCTGGTAGAAAAAACAAATGAATTAAGCAGAAATCTGCAGCACCATACGGATGGTGTTACGAGTGGATGCCTGAAGGAATATGTGGAGGAACAGCATCTGGCGGGAGCAATGATTCTGGATGAGAATCTGAAAGCATTATATCAGGCACAGAGTGATCATACTGGGTACAAATTCTGGAAAGAAGCAATCGAAAGCGAGAGTGTAAAAAATATTTGTCAGGCATCGAAAAAGGTGCTGGTGGATGGAAGGGATGTGGATGGAATTCCTTATCATTATGTGGCTATGGCACGTCGGGACACCAGAGGAATTGTGTTTTGTTATGCGAGGGGATCTTCGCGTTCGGCTGGAGTGGATGAAATCCGCATGGACAATTTGCTGACTGGATATAAAATTGATATGAATGGAACTGTGGCAATGGCAGAGGGGAACCGGGTGATCAGTTCCAATGATGCGAACATGCAGGGGAAAAAGATTCAGGATTGTCCAAAAATTGTGATGTTCAATAAAAAATGGAAAGCGGGAAAGCTTATCAGCATAAAAAAGGGCAAGAAAACATATTATGGTCGGTATATTAAATGCAATCAGTATTATGTCTATGTTTTCTTTGAAGCCAAAGAAGTTTTTTCCGGAAGAAGAAATATAATGGCATATGTCATGAGCGTCTATCTGTTTTTCTGGATCATTCTTGTGGTGATCCTGCAGCAGTCACAGCGCCGTAAAATGGAAGAGCAGCAGAAAAAAGAAATGGAATATCAGGAAAAACTGTTTGCATCCATGGAGGAGGCAAAGCGGGCAAATGTGGCGAAAACAGAATTCCTGCGTCGGATGAGTCATGACATACGGACCCCGATCAATGGAATTCTTGGACTGATTGAAATTGGCGATCACTTTCCAAATGATATGGGAAAACAAAGCGAATGCCGGAAGAAAATCCGGGGAGCGTCCGGCTTTTTATTTAATCTGGTCAATGATGTGTTGGATATGAGCAAGATGGAATCCGGAGAAATTATTATCGAGGAAGTTTCATTCAGTCTCAAAGATATACTGGATGAAGTCGTGGAGCTGATTGAAGTACAGGCCATCGAACAGGGACTTCAGTTTGAGGCAAAGCGTTCGGCAGATGCAGAGTGGAACCTGATCGGAAGTCCGGTGCATTTGCATCAGATTCTTATTAATATTGCGGGCAACGCTTTGAAATACAATCGCAAAAACGGTTATCTGCATCTGAGTTGCTATCAGATTGGAGTGGACGAGGATACCGCTATCTTCCGGTTTGTGTGCGAAGACAATGGTGTGGGAATGAGCAAAGAATTTCAGGAGCATATGTTTGAGCCTTTTACACAGGAAGACGACAGTCCGCGAACTAGACTGAGAGGAACAGGACTAGGACTTTCCATTGTAAAAAAACTGCTTGAACAGATGGATGGAACCATTGAGGTTGTCAGCGAGCGTGGCAAGGGAAGTAAGTTTACGATGACAATTCCATTTCAGATTGACCGGCTTGCAAAAGAAAAAGAGACAAAGGAAAATGTGCAAAAAGATTTGCGGCCATTGCAGGATATGTGTATACTTCTTGTGGAAGACAATGAATTAAATATGGAAATCGCAGAGTTTATTTTGGAGGATAAAGGAGCCTCGATCATAAAGGCATGGAACGGAAAAGAAGCGGTGGATATTTTTGAAGCATCCGAACCGGAGGCTATCGATGTGATCCTTATGGATATCATGATGCCGGTAATGGATGGGCTGACTGCAGCACAGACCATTCGGAAACTTGAAAGGAAGGATGCGGCGACGGTGCCGATTCTTGCCATGACAGCGAATGCATTTGCCGATGATGCCAAGAGGAGCCGGCAGGCGGGAATGAATGAGCACCTTTCAAAACCGTTGGATATCGGTAAGGTAATCGAAGCGATTGAAAAGTACAGGAGATAGTATGTATCGCATTTTTATAGTGGAAGATGATGAGACAATTGCAAAAATGGTGGCAAAGCATTTGGAAAAATGGGATTATGAAGTACATACCGTAAAAGATTTTTCGAATGTGATGACGGAGTTCGTGGACTTTGATCCGCAACTCGTGCTGATGGATATCCGCCTGCCATTTTTTAATGGGTATCACTGGTGCACAGAAATACGAAATGTTTCCAAGGTGCCGATCATCTTTTTGTCATCAGTGGCAGACAACATGAATATCGTTATGGCTGTGAGTATGGGGGCAGATGATTTTATAGCCAAACCGTTTGATCTGGAAGTGTTGACGGTAAAGATTCAGGCGCTGCTTCGCAGAAGCTATGATTTTGCAGGAAGCAGCAGTGTGATCGAACACAAAGGCGTCATGTTTCAGGTTAATGATGGAACGATTACTTACAATGGGGTGAAACTGGAACTTACGAAAAATGAGAGCAAAATTATGCAGACGCTGCTTGTAAATAAAGAGGAAATTGTGACAAGAGATACCCTTATGACGAAACTCTGGGAGAGTGATTCCTATGTGGATGAAAATACGTTATCCGTCAATGTGAACCGTCTGCGCAAAAAGCTTGCAGAAATCGGACTGGAAAACTTTATTATTACAAAGAAAGGTATTGGGTATCGTATCGGATGAGTTGTCTCAATAAATTTGTAAAAAGAAATTTTCTGTGGATTCTGCTTGTGCTGCTTTTGGCAGGAAGCCATCTGTTATATCTGTATCTTTTACCAGCATCTGTGGAGGATATTGGTTATGCGGCACTGCTGGATACGTGTCTTTTGGGATTGTTTTTCTTCCTTGCATGGATCGGATACATCCGAAGAGTAAAGAAGTTTCAGAAGCTTCTTGCATTGCCGATACCGGATCAGATTAAAGTTCCGGAACCGGTGGATGATATTGAACAGTTATATGGGCAGATACTGGAAAATGTTGCGATACAGCAGCGACTGCTGGAGAATCAGACACAGTTACAGCAGACAGAGATGTATGATTATTATGCCCGCTGGGTGCATCAGATCAAGACACCGATTGCAGCCTTACAGCTGCTTCTGGAAACGCAGAAAAAAGACGTCGCAAAGGATGCAGAAACGATTCTGGGAAAAGCGGGAAAAGAAAATGCGGTGCTTGAAAATCTTCTGGAGCAGCAGTATACACAGAATATGGAACAGTTTTCCGATATGGAAGAAGAACTGTTTTGCATTGAACAGTATGTGGGGATGGCATTGCAGTATCAGAGGGTAAAAAGTGAAAGCAATGATTATGTATTCACACAGGTTTCGGTGGACAAAATGGTGCGCACGGTCATCCGTAAATTTGCAAAGCTGATGATTCGAAAGAAAATCCCCATGCAGTATGAGGGCTGCAGACAGCAGGTCATTACGGATGAAAAATGGTGTGCATTTGTATTGGAGCAGGTTCTTTCCAATGCAATTAAATATACGAAGCATGGAACAATTTGGATTCGAATAGAACAGGAACCAAATTGGCTGTATATTGTGATTGAAGATCAGGGAATCGGAATCCGAAAGGAAGACATTCCGCGTGTATTTGAAAAGGGATACAGCGGATACAATGGGCATGAAGATAAACGGTCCACCGGCATCGGATTGTATTTGAGCAGACAGATTTTAGAAAAACTGGGACATACGATTCGAATCGATTCGGAAGTGGGAAAAGGTACCGCAGTATGGATTGGATTTTCTATGAAACAAATTAATGTGCAGGATTAACAGGCGTATCTTACAGAAATGTAAGGTACGCTTTTAAAATGTAAGACAAATCGATGGTTGAAAGGAAATGCATTTGCTATACTTACAGCATAAAGAACTGGCGCCACAAAAAATAAAGGAGTATATCAAAATGGCAATTTTAGAAGTAAGTAATCTAAAAAAAATATATACCACACGATTTGGTGGAAATCAGGTACAGGCTTTGTCAAGAATCAGTTTTTCTGTGGAAGAGGGCGAGTATGTTGCTATCATGGGTGAATCCGGTTCCGGTAAAACCACACTGTTAAATATTCTTGCAGCGCTGGATAAACCGACGGCGGGAACCGTTGTATTAAACGGAAAAAATTTAGCGGCAGTCCGGGAAAAAGAAATGTCTGCGTTTCGAAGAGAACATCTTGGATTTGTATTTCAGGACTTCAATCTGCTGGACAATTTTTCTCTCAAAGATAATATTTTCCTTCCGCTTGTTCTTTCCGGTGTGGATTACCCACAGATGGAACAGCGCCTTGCACCAATCGCAAAGAAACTGGGGATCACCAGTCTGCTGAATAAATATCCGTATGAAGTGTCCGGTGGACAAAAGCAGAGAACAGCAGTAGCACGCGCTCTGATCACACAGCCGGAACTGATTCTCGCGGATGAACCGACCGGTGCCCTGGATTCCAAAGCATCGGACAGCATGCTTACGCTTTTCAACCAGATTAATGAAGAAGGACAGACCATTCTTATGGTAACCCATAGTACGAAAGCAGCAAGCCACGCGAACCGTGTTTTATTTATTAAGGATGGAGAAGTGTTTCATCAGCTGTATCGTGGAAACATGTCAAATGAACAACTGTATGCAAAGATTTCTGATACTCTGACAGTGTTGACGACAGGTGGTGAGCAGCATGAATAAAATTTATGTGAGACTGGCAAAGACCAATATGCGCAATAACAGGCAACTGTATGTTCCCTATATTTTGTCAGGACTTATTACGGTAGCAATGTTTTACCTGATGACATTTCTGAGTGGAAATGAAGGCCTTGCACATGCCAGGGGCGCGGAAATGATTGGACGGATTTTATCCTTTGGAGTTGGTATCATCGGAATTTTTTCTTATATTTTTATTTTTTATACCAACAGTTTTATCAGCAAACGAAGAAAAAAAGAAATCGGTATCTACAATATTTTAGGTATGGAAAAACGGCATATTGGCAAGGTGCTTGCGATAGAGACGCTGTATACTTCGGTTTTGGCAATTGGTGGAGGAATTATTGGAGGAATTATTTTCTCCAAACTGATGCTGATGTTTTTATATCGGATTCTGGATATTACAACAAGCGTAAGTTTTGAAATTTCCTGGCAGGGAATAGAGTATACGATCGTGCTGTTTGGAATTTTGTATTTCCTTACATTCCTTTATAATTTTATGCAGATGAAACTTGCAAATCCGATGGAACTTCTTCGTGGCGGAAATGTGGGAGAAAAGGAGCCAAAGACCAAAGTGCTGATGACACTTGCAGGAATGATGTGTCTTGGAATCGGCTATTATATTGCATTTACCACAGAAAATCCGTTAAAAGTACTGACTCTGTTTTTCCTTGCAGTTGTCCTTGTAATCATAGGCACGTATTTTCTGTTTATTGCAGGAAGTATTGCATTGCTCAAACTTATGCGTAAAAACAAGAAATTTTATTATAACAAAAAGCATTTTACAGCGGTATCAGGAATGCTTTACCGTATGAAACAGAATGCAGCGGGACTCGCAAGCATCTGTATTTTGTCAACTATGGTTCTGGTTGTGATTTCTATGACGGTGAGTATGTTTGCCGGAATCGGTGATGAACTGCTATCACGGTATCCAAATGAAATAAATGTATATTCCTATGAAAAAACATTGGATGACAATGAACTGAAAAATCAGGAAGAAATCGCAGCTTTCATTGAAAATTCTGGAAGAAAAATTGAAAAGAAGGTTGAATACAGTTATCTGTCCATGCTTATGCAGATGCAGGGAGATAAGCTGGAATTACCGTCAGATACTTCAGCAGACAAATATACGGTAAACATTGTTACCCGTGAGAATTTTCTGGCAATGCAAAAAGTATTGGGGAAAAAGGATGTGCCGGAAGTTACGGAACATACCGTGGCCATCTATGGTTCCAAATGGAATGGAGGAAAGACAGTTTCTATTTTAGGGGAAAAATACAAGGTGGCAAAAACACATATGCATGAGCTTCGCGATGCCTATACCAATTCCGAAGTGCAGGGGGCATATTACATCATTGTGGACAGTGAAAAAACGGTAGAAGAATTGTTCGAAAAGCAAAAGAAGCTGCTGGGCGATCATGCGTACAGTTTTTGCAGAGTCAGTGGATATGAGATTGACGGAACAAAGGCGCAGAAGGTCGCATGTGAGGAAAAACTCGGTAAACTGATAGAAAAGCAGAATGAAAACCGCAGTAATCTGGAAAACCGGTATGTGGAAGGACGTCTGTCACACGAACAGAATTTTTATACCATATATGGTGGACTGTTTTTCCTCGGTATTTTCCTTGGTTCCATGTTCCTTATGGTGACGGTTATGATTATCTTTTATAAACAGATTTCGGAAGGATATGATGACCGGCAGCGATATGAAATCATGGAGAAAGTGGGAATGAGCAACCAGGAAGTAAAAGTGTCTATTCAGTCACAGGTGCGCATTGTATTCTTCCTGCCGCTTGTGATGGCGGCCATTCATGTGACGGCAGCATTTCCGATGATCCGCAGACTGCTGGTACTTTTGAATCTGTCAAACACAGGATTGTTTGTAAAATGTCTGGTGATTACATTGCTTGTTTTTATGCTGATCTATTATCTGGTTTTCCGTTTTACGTCGCGTGCTTATTACCGCATTGTCGGAAATCAGGTGAATTAATCATTTTATTCATTGTTTTATAGTACGAAAGTACTTGACATTTAGGAAATGCCCTCTATATAATAGGTGCGAATTGCGTCGATTGCACAGGTCGAAGCGGTTCAATTAGAGAGTTATGACTATTCAGTAAATTAAGGAGCAGAGAATGGAACTGTTGGAAGAAATAAAGAAGAAGGATGCGAAAGCATTTACCCATGGCGGGAAATTTCATGCAGATGATGTATTTTCATCTGCATTACTTTTGTATATCAATCCGGAGATTGTTATTTCCAGAGGAAATAAAGTTCCGGAAGATTTTGATGGAATTGTATTTGATATCGGACGTGGCAGATACGATCATCATCAGAAGGACAGCAGAGTGCGTGAAAACGGAGTTCCATATGCTGCCTTTGGACTGTTATGGGAAGAACTTGGAAAAGAAATCTTAGGCGAAGAACTGGCAGAAAAATTTGATGAAGCTTTTGTTCAGCCTCTCGACAATAACGATAATACCGGAGAGAAAAATGAACTTGCCACGCTGATCGGAAACTTTAATCCACCGTGGGACGCAAAAGGGGGCAGTGATGAAGCCTTTTTCCAGGCGGTCAGTGTTGCCGGAATGATTCTGGAAAATAAATTTGAACGGTATCGTGGAAATGCCCGCGCAGACCAGCGTGTGGAACAGGTGCTTAAAGGTCATGATCCGAAGGACCGCATCCTTGTGCTTCCGGAATTTATTCCCTGCCAGAAAGCTTTGGCTGAGACAGAGATCGCGTTTGTTATTTTCCCTTCCAATCGCGGAGGATACTGTATTCAGCCACAGAAACGGGAGTATTCCATGAATTACAAATGCAGTTTTCCGTCGCAATGGCTCGGGCTCGAAGGAGAGGAACTGGTAAAAGAGACCGGATTAAGCAGTGCAGGCTTTTGTCACAAAGGCGGTTTTCTCATGACGGTTGGAGAACTGGAGGATGCGAAAGCAGCATGCCAGAAGGCGCTTGATGTTTATCAGGAGGATTCTGTGATCGTGAGTCTTTCTGCACCGGATGCCGAAGCAGAGGAACTTTTGAAACAGACCGCCAGCGCCAGAGGCATTCCGTCAGTGCGTATCTGCCATGTGGATTTTGCGGCATTGCCGGAACTGGAAATTGAGGACAATTATGCGGAAGTTGTGCTGGAAAAGCAGGACTGGAAATCGTATGTCAAGGAACAGGTCAGACAGATTTTAAAATATAAGCCGGAAGCTGTCTATGTGCAGGGCAATGTGTTTGAGACTTACCCGATTGTGCATGCACTTCGAAAGAAACATATACCGGTACTTACTATGATTGAAAAGGACGGAAGAAAACTGATTGTACGGATTCCGTCTGGATCGTAATCAAAACAGCAAATTATCCGTGACCGCTGGCGCAGTGCAGATTTTGAAAAAGCTGTAGATCAACTTCATTCAAAATAAAACAAGCACCTTCAGAAAGACTTTTCTTTCCGTTGGTGCTTTTGTTGTTGAACATATGTTTGCACTATGCTATAAGAGGATGATGCCCTATGAACACAATGGAAGTACTTACTCTATTGCTTGTAATTTTTGCGGCTCTATCTTACATAGATAATCATTATAATAAAAAGAAATAGCATCCCTACCGCCTAAAGTGTGGATGCTATTCTTATAACATTTTAATACTGAGGGCAAATCGGACTCACATCCGATTACCTTTCTAAGTAGATTATACATGAGGGTGCTTGATATTTCAAGTACCCTTTTCTATTGCCTTGCAATTTTCACAGATTTTATAAGCGCACAAATAGTGGATTCTTCGTTGAAAATGAAAGTATTATGTGTTAAGCTTATTGGGAAATAGTCTAATATCGAGGTAGAAACCCTTGTAGATAAATAGGAGGTTTATAAGACAATGGAAGCTTACAAGAGCGAGTTTATAGAGTTTATGCCGCTTTCATTTTAGATTATCAGAAATCCCTTAAAATACAGTGTTTTCAAGGGCTGTGGAAGTTGATGATAAAAACAAACTTATCATAACTTATCGTAAAATATCGCAATTTGGTGTAAAAATGGTGTCAAAATTGGTGTCAGACATCAGACGGGAAAGATAAATATTAGGACATCTAAATAAGTCCTTTATCAGTTGTAGAAATATGATTGATAGAGGGCTTATTTTAGTGCCATAAAAAATACACACTAATGGTCATAAAGCGCTTATATGAGCCACAGAGAGCGTCACAGAGCCTTTATATGACCGAATTAAGAAATACGCATTTCATTGGAAGAATTACAAGGAGGATTTTAATGTTCGGAACAGTAACAAAATGGTTTGACGATAGGGGATATGGATTTATCCGTGGTGATAATGGAGAAGACTATTTTCTTCATAAGTCAAAATTGAATGGCGAGTATGCAGAGCATGGGTATTATGTGGCATTTAGAGCATTTACAAATGCGAGAGGTGGACACAGTGCAAAAGATATTGTTGTGGTTGAAATACCAGAAAGGCGGAAACGAAGATGACAAAACGTGAATTTACACATTTGATGGCTGAAAAGGGCGATATCTATTGTTATCAGACAAGAGAATGGTTGGATCTGTTTGTTGATACTTTGCTGGATGTCCTCAGTAAAGAGGAAGGAATCAATATAGATGGTTTCGGATCGTTTTATGTTAAGCATACATCGGAACGAGACATGAAAAGTGGATTGGATGGGAAAGAATACCATGTTCCATCATACACCAAGATTAAATTTAGTCCATGTAAGGGATTCAGGGACAGATTAACAGAAGCAAATGAACAGGAGAACTAAATATAGTGAAGGTATTACATATTAAGGATGCATATTTTGAGTTGTCAGAGAAAATACTAGATGATGTAATAAAGAGGTTCTCACCGATAATGTATAGTAATATGCCGATTGAAAGTCGTTCTATAGGTGGAAGAATTATTGAGTTTGCACTTAAATAATCGGTAGACATACACCGATTCAAAGTAAATGTATGGATATTTCCCAACAGGCAGGAAGTAAAAGAAAGTCTGTATCAGAGATCAAGAATATCTAACGTGCGCTTCTGCACATTTCCCTATATGAAAATTGAATAAATTTGACCGCTGCACTTAGCAGTCTATTAAGGTGCGTCAGATTTGGCGAACCTATTTCTTGACCTCTGATTTATCAAAAAGGAGGAAAAAGGAAATATGGCTTATATAAAGGTCAAAGACAGAAGAAGATTTGAACGAAAAGAGTTCAGAGATTACATAAAGTTATCAGATGATAAAGTGTTAGATGTAAAGAAAAATAATATAGATTTGGTTGGTGATGATGAAATATTTGTACAGTTAGAAGATACACAATACTACTGGATTTCAAATCACGGCAGACTTACAAACAATATGAGGAAAGATAAGACATTCTTCTTTCATAAAACAGATAGTGGTAATCCAGAGAGAAGTGTGCATTGGACGATTGTAACTTATGATATTGATGGAACTGCTTTACATGAAGAGACAAGTCCAGAGATACTTGTAGCAAAGTATTTCTTAATCAAGCTGATAGGATGCAATAAGATATGGCACATAGACGAAAATATGAATAACAATTACTACAAGAATCTGATTTATGTATCTGCGGAAGAGTATGAGTTGTTGAGAAAGCACGTTAAAACAGTTGCAGAGCTTGGAAGAGAGCAGGAATATTACGATTATAATACTGTCAAGGGCAATCCAGCATATTCTATATGGGCTGGTATTTATGCAAGATGTTATGGCGGTAGTTCGTTGTATGTGAATCAATGCTACGATGATGCTTATATGTGTGACGAGTGGAAGAATAGCAGAGATGCTTTTGCTGAATGGTATTCTGCTAACTATTATGAGTGTGGCGGTGAACGAATGGCAGTTGATAAGGATTTATTGAATCGAGGAAATAAAGAGTATGCACCAGATAAATGTTGTATATTGCCTGAGACAATCAACTCTGCCTTGGCAAGTGCTACAAAGCGGAGAAATCCTTATAGTAAAAAGGTTTATGCTATCGGTGTTGATTATGACAAAGCAAGAGATAAGTTCTTTGCAAGGATTACTCCATTTGGACATGATAAACAAGTTAAGCTGCATTACTGGAATACAGAGGAAGAGGCGTTTCAAGAATATAAGCTATTCAAGGAATCTGAGATTAGGGCATTAGCTTTGAGGTATAGAGATAAGATACCAGACAAGCTATTTGATGCATTGATTAAATATGAGGTGCGTCCTTATAGTCCGTATGAGAGTTAAGAATAGGGCATATTAGATATTAGATTATCGGATATGCCCTATTTTTTACGATTTTTGAAAATTACAAAAGCTATTACAATTTGTAAGGTTGGTGTAATTACAAAGGACTTTACATTTTGTAAGTAATGTTTGTGATATGCACTATTTTTTGCATATTTTAGGTTGGCGCGTGGGTGAATCGGGGAAAAATATGTGTGACATGATATCGTATACCTTATCGTGAGATGAGATAATTGCCTATTTTTAGCATTATCTAAAAATTGCGTAATACAAAAAGTCGATAAACACAGTACAAAAACTTTATCGAAGATATGACTGAAAAATCAGTGGATTATACAGTTGGGACTAAAATTATGTATATATATAATTGTAGAATATGCTTATAAATCAATACGTATAAAGGGTTTTCGTTGAAAAACCGATATCGTGATAGAAATACAATTTGAATGTGATGTAGATAAATACTGCTGCTCATCTACAAAGCTTGATCATCTTCAGATGGAATGTATTGAGCCACATCTTCCAATCTACAGTTAAGAATCCGGCACAGATCATTCAGAGTGGTAGTATTCATAGGCTTATTTTTACGCAACTTATCAATCGTGGCACTAGAAACATGGTGATGGTTTATGAGAGTGTATGTTGTCTCTGTCGAATTTTCGAGTGTATTCCAAAATGGTCTGTAATCAATCAATTCACCATGCCTCCTTCCCTTATTCTATTATTTATGTTACGTTGTGGTCTTATACTTGACTATGGTCAGAAAGATGACTATAATAAACAAGAGGAGGTAGTTAATCATGAAAAAAGTATTTAAAACACTGGCTATGGTCTTGGCATTAGTTATGGTAATTACAATGTTTGTACCAATGACGGAATCGGTACAAGCGGCACAAGCCAAATTGAACTATTCCAAGAAAACAATCTATATCGGGGATTCTTTAAAACTAAAAGTCAAAGGCGCTAACAAAAAAGTTAAATGGAGTTCGTCTAAGAAAAATGTTGCTTCTGTAAATTCTAAAGGTGTGGTCAAGGGAAAAGATGTTGGTAAAGTAATAATTATAGCCAATGTTGGTGGGAAAAAGCTAACTTGCAAAGTCACGGTTAGAGAAAAATCAAAAGTAACATATATAAATAATAGGTCTGTTGAATATAACAACGACGATGGTGTTTATAGATTCTTTTTTGGTTTATTAGATCAAAACGAAAATGCTATATCTGGTAAAGGAACAGTAGATTTAAGGATTGAAAATGATGGGGATGTTGTATATGATAAATCAATTAAGTATACAAAAGCCGATTTTTCAACATGGTCATGGTATTCAGGAACAGTAAAAAAGTATGTATGTTGCATTGAAATCTCGAAAGATCAAGTAAGAGAAGGAAAAAATACGAGTGGTAAGTTATATTATACTGTGCATGATAAGGATGCTGAATTTGATGAATATTCATTAAAGATAAACAATTTACCGAAAGAAAAAAGGAAAGTTGAAGTAGATACAAATTCTTGCATTTCTGACCAATATGCATCTTTAAATAAAGCACAAATTATTTCCTATAATATTAACGATGATGATGAAATTTTTTTGACACTAAAAATTACGCAAATTGGAGACAAAAAATGGACATCGTTTTCTACGACACTTTATGAATATGATAAAAATGGTAATATCTTAGAAGATAGATTTGTTTTTGATAATGATATATATGTAGGAAAAATATTTGTTGAAGAATTTTATTTAAAGGACGGAACTGTTAAAATTGGTACAGGTGTTAGTTCAAACAATAATTCTTCTAATAATAATACAAAACCAACAACAAGAAGTGTATCTGAGAACATTACATTATTAAAGCAATACATAAAAACAAATGGTTCAACGAATACAAATGGGGAAAAATTTATTAGTGATACAACAAGCGGTCAGACAAGCAGTATTGTGTATTCGGAACAAACAGGAGAACTAAAGTTTGTAACTGCGTCTAGTGATTCTGGATTGATTATGACAATGTCTTCTGCTAACAATTCTTCTTCGATGCAAGCGAATTATGTTTTAAGTAGTGGAGGTGTCGGAATATTGGCAACAGGATATGTAAATCCATCGACATATTCACTAGGCTCATCAGTTAGATTCAGTATTACCAATGCTACAGGTGGATTAACAGATGATGATATTCAAAATGTTTGTAATAGTGAGCTACAAGTTGGTTTTACAGGTTGGCAAGTGATCTTATATGGGGAATTGATGATGGAATTGAAAGATATTGGTTTTACTGCATATAAATAGGATGTTATTTAGCGAATAGGGACTGCTTTATGGAGTGGTCTCTATTGTTTTGTTTGATTTCCTTTATTGTATGTGTAAATTCTGGACGAAAATCACATAGCCTATACATTGTTAGGTGAGATGATTTTGCGTCCGATTTTATAACTCCTGTATCATAAAATACAGTAAATTTGGAGTATAGGTGCTGATAGCTAGGTACTTAAAATTCTCAGGTGTAAATGTACCCCCCACCTGTGGGTTCGGTGGATTTGGAATTTTTGGATTGTCATGTGTATGGATGTACTATAGCCATTTCTGACAAACCAGATTTTCTTTAAAATGTAAACATAGCCCCCCTATATCTTTGAATTTTATCGAGACGGTAATAATCGGCGGTTGGTGTACAAATGTACCTACTATAGCCTATATACAAATATAAATCTATAGTTATAGTTTTTGCCACCCTCCGCACCATGACAACAAAAAAGACTATAGAACTAATCTATAGTCAATTTCAATATAATAGGGTGTAGGCTTGATTGCTTACACCCTTATTTTTTTATTCATTGCCTAAAATATAATTAACGGCTTTTTCGGCTTTGCTTCCGGCTGATACGATAAACTTACAATCATTTCTCAACACTTGCAACCAATTCTGTATATAAGCACTTGAATTTTTAAAGGTTTTCGGTGTTTCAATCCCTAGCATATTTAGAATGCTTGCACTTCCGATTTCTGCTACAAGTTCCTCCTTCGAATAGTTTTCAGTTCCAAAATGTGCGTCTATTCCGCGTGATAATCGGTTGAGCCTTGTTTCGTGTCCTGTACTGTGTACCATCTCATGAAAAAGCGTGCTGTAAAACTCCTCAATCGCGTTGTATTGGTCTTTACAAGGTACTTGTATATAATCCCTGCTAGGGCTGTAAAAAGCCTTATTTGTTACGATTTCATTAATTATCAAGTGTTCTCTTTCTGCGTATTTACGCTTGATTTTTTCGGCTTCCTCAATCGGTTCTAAGTCGCTTGGTTTAAACTGTTCTTTTGGTTCTACTCCGTCAACCTGTGATATATGAAACACATTTATATATTTTAATAATGGTATATTCTTAACAATTTTTGTTCCATCTTCTTGCGTTTCCTCTATCGGTAACACTTTCCAAAATACAATTATTTCTGATTTTTCACCCTTGCGAATGTGACCGCCTAAGTCTGTCCACTGTTTAAATGTGGCATATTCTCCAGTATGTAACAAAAGCATTTGATTTAGTAATGAATAAGGCTTGTTACTGATTCTGTTATATGCTCCATCTTTTACACCTGTCCAAGGTCTTTGCCAAGGTATAATCCCATTTTCTAGTTGTTCAATAATTCGATCTGTAACCATTTCGTATACATTTTTGCTCATTTGCGTTACCTCCCTTATCTAATAGGTATTTGATTTGTTAAGATTATAATACACGAAAACGTGTACTGGCGCAATGGCAAAAGTACACGAAACAGTATACCGTAATTTGTGGAAGTTCACTATATCGTGTACAAAATAAATAAAACAAAGTACACGAAAACGTGAATCATTGTATATTGTGCGAATAGATAAAGTACACTGATTCGTGTATAATACAGTTATAAGGTCAAGGAAACAAGACCACAACAAACAAATCATTTTTATAAGGAGGTACGCGTTATGTGTATTAGTAAAAAAGAACTTGAAGAAAAAGTACAGGAGTTAAGAAGCCTCAAAGCTTTAAAGGAAGAGACAGAGGACGGAATCAAAGCGGTTGAGCGTGAAATCATTTCTTATATGAAAGAGAATGAAACCGACACCGAAATTACAGACACAGCAAAAATCACATATAAGGAGCAGACAAGAACTTCCCTTGATAAGGATAAACTTGTTGAAATCTTCGGGGCAGACTTAAAGCCATTTGAAAAGGTTACAAGCTACAGAGTTCTGAGAATTAAATAATCAGCCGGCAAGGGGGAGAAATCCCCCAAGCCACTAATAGACAAGGAGATAAGCGCCATGAATAGACAAACAGTGCAATTTGCAACGGTTAGCAAAAGCGGAGTAGTTCAGAAAGTCGGTAACAGTTCGATATATCATCCACTAATCAAATACGATGGAAGAAAAACAAAATGGTTCGAGGAGTCCAAACTGATCCGCAAGAATCGTCAATAATATTCCAGGCGGTGACGGTTAAGCCGTGGGAGATTCGGTTCTCCGCTTGCCTCTGGCAGAAATGCCATACATAACAAATCAATCAAATTTATAGAAAGAATGAGGTAATCGCTATGAGAAGAAAAGCAAGTTACACAGACAGACCACTTACAGAAGAAGAAAGAATTTTTGCAGAGGAACACCATGATTTAATGTATCGATATATGCGAGTACATAAATTAGATTTGGCTGAGTGGTACGACATCTTAATTATCCCATATTTGCAGGCTGTAAAAAAGTATCATGAATATAAAAAATTGCATAGTCTTAAATTTGAACAGATATTTTTCAGAACACTTGACAATGCAAGAAGCAACTATTGGAGAGATTTGAACAGAAAAAAGAGATGTCCTGATGGCGGTGTTTGGAGTTTGGAGGGACTTTGTTCAAACAATGTATATGATGATTTAGATTTTTATGAAATCGTATCAGATAAAACAACATATCTTATTGATGAATTGATTACAGCCGAATTTGATGCTCGTAATTTGTTTAATGAATTAGAAGAAATGCAGTATAAGGAAATTATCGCTTTACGATTGCACGGTTACGATGGCGTGGAAATTAGGCGTATGTTAAATATTCCAGAACGGAAATATTACAAAATTACAGGAAAAATAAAAGATATTGTAATGATGTGCATGGAATAGCAAGCGGATATGGGGGAATGAAATAAAGTTCCCCCTTCAAATAAAAATAGGAGCGTGGTCATATGAAGTTGGAAAAATTAACAGATACAGAACGGAAATTTGCAGAAGAAAACCATAATTTGATTTATGGATTTTTGTACCAGAAGGAATTGAGCATAGAGGACTATTACAATATTGCAATTTGGGGATTTTTAAAAGCGGTGCAGGTTTATCACAGACGAAAAGACTTGAATGGAAAATATAAATTTTCTGTGATCGCATGGAAATATATGCAATCAGAAGTTGGAAATTATATCAGGATGGAGCATAGCAAGAAGAGAACAACAACGGAAAATATTCTGAGTTTGGATGCCGACAATGCGGAAATGGAAAATTTGTATAATATGATCGGTGGAAAATCTGCGGAAGCTGATATGATGGAAAATTCTCGAATGGAGTCCATATTGGAAAATCTGACAGAGATACAACGGAAAATAGTAAGCCTTAAGATGGAAGGATATAGCAACACGGAAACATTTCTTATATTGGAAATTCCTTCATCAACTTTTTACAAGGAAATGAACCATATCAAGAATATGTTGGGAAATATACAGAACGCATAAGCAGGAGAAAATAGAAATGAAAGCACTTTTAATAGATGTAATGGAAAATAAAGTTGAAGTTGTAAACGTGAATGGACTTGAGGATTATTACAGACTGATCCATTGCACAACAGTTGATATAGTGAACAGAGAAATTAAGGGAAAGAGATATGACATTATCTGTGATGATGAAGGCACTTTTTCAGATGATCCGTTAATTTCTGCTATTAACGATTTAGGCGGAGTTATGTTTGTTGGAAATCTTATTGTATGTGGTGGAACGGATGAAGAAGGGGGGCTGACTGCATTAACGGATGATGATATTAAGCATATAAGGGAAAATATTCAAAGCATGGGAACTCGTAGACATCCAGAAGGACACTGCATGATCTGTCAGATGGAATACTAGAAGAAACCTCTGCTATCTGTAATGGATGGCAGAGGAAAAGAATTAGACACAAAGTAAGAGAAAAAATCGGGATGGAAAATTTTTGACTATCTACAACGGAAAAGAGGTTGATATTATGGCTATAGTTATTACCAACGGAGAGTATTATATACAAAATACAAAGTCTGGGAGAATCAACAAGACTAAAGAAATTAGTGAAGCATCTCAATTTTACCATGTTAATAAAGCCATGCGAAAAATATTAAGCAAACCAGCGCAATGCAAGGGATATTATTTATTTGATACAGAAGATACTTATGTAAAACGAAAGCAAAATAGAAAACATTATTCTCAAGATGTGCGAAAACTCTTGTATGATAATGCAAATGGAAGATGTGCAATATGTGGGAAGCCTCTGCTTTTTTCAGAAATCACATTAGATCATATAATTCCGCTAAATCAAAATGGAAAAGATGAAGTAGAAAATTTACAAATTTGTTGTTATCAGTGTAACCAAATGAAGGGGTCTATATTGCCAGTAGACCTTTTTCAGAAGGTAACAGTAATTTTTATGTGTCAGATGGAAAAGAAGCACAAATACAACGTTTTTTGGAAAATAACAAAGGGAATAATTAGAAAAATTGTTGCTAAAGAGGCAGCAGTCGCAAAATAAACGATTTTCATTTATAAGTAAGGCAAAACAAATTATTTTATGGTATACTATAGGTGTTCAGATATAAATAAATTAGTTCAGATATATCTGTACTATAGGGAAAGAGAGGATACAATGGTGGCGTTAAAAGATACGTTTAAGAATATAAAGGATTCTCGGAAAGTTACTAATCAAGAGATGGCTGATGCATTAGGAATCAGTAAACAGAATTTCAGTAATAAAATTCAGAGAAATACATTCTCTCCAGATGAATTAGTGAAGATTGCAGAACTTTTGGATATGGATATTGCCTTCATTGATAAGAAAGCTACTGTTAATGATGGCGAGAAGTTTGTGATCATGTAAAAGAAACATCAGTCTCAGGGCAATAGAAAAGGGTACTTGAAAAATCAAGCACCCTCATGTATAATCTATTTAGGAAGTGAATCGGATATGACTCCGATTTGCCCTCAGTATTAAAATGTTATAAGAATAGCATCCACACTTTAGGCGGTAGGGATGCTATTTCTTTTTATTATAATGGTTATCTATGTAAGATAGAGCCGCAAAAATTACTAGCAATAGAGTAAGCACTTCCATTGTGTTCATAGGGCATCACCCTCTTTCGTGAGACTAGAGGGCATCTAATAATCGGAAAATCACATCCTGCTTCCTGTTCAATTATACAAGAAAATTATAACATAACACAAACATATGTTCAACAACAAAAAGCACCAACGGAAAGAATCATCTTTCTGAAGGTGCTTGTTTTATTTGGAATGGATCTGTTTTAGTACGTCTTCAAGGTCTGCGTTACGCCAGCGATCACTAATGAGCTGATGTTTTAATTGTGCGATACGTTTATCGGTGTAATGTTCTAACCAAGTCATAACCCATTGCGGAATGAATCGATCAGGAATCTTTTGTACAATAGAAAACATCATATCTTCTAAATGATTAAATATCTTATGGAAAAAGTCTTTGAAGCGATTCGGCTTCGTAATCTCAATATTTATCTGTATCACCCCTTAAAATTATTTTTTGGAAATTTGGTTGAAGTGTGGAGAAATGCAAAGGTTTTTTATTACATTGATATTATAAGGTGGAGCAACAGAAAAGACAATGATTTTTCATGAATTGACCTTATATGAAAACAGTTGTTTTTATGGAATGAAAAATGTATGTGTTTAGAAACTGCTGCACCATCAAAAAACTTACATGAAAATAGCTGTGGATTTTGTGGAGGATTGAATGGAAAATAAAATATTTGCCTATATGAGAATATCAACCAATCATAAGACTCAGAAAATCGACAGACAGCAACAGACCATCATTGAGTATTCTGTAAAGAATGGATTCAAGATAGACGATTTCTTTTCAGATATTATCACAGGTGGAACAAAAGCGGAAAATAGACCGGGCTTTATTGATATGAAGAATCGGTTGAGAAGTGGAGATACAGTGATCGTATCAGACATTGATCGCCTTGGAAGAGACGCGGACGATGTTATTATCGAGATAAAGGATCTCCAATCTAAAGGAATCCGTGTTGTTGCGTTGGATGTTCCGTTTCTGAATGATTGGCAGAAAATGAATGATGATAGTTTGTCAAAGATGATTATTGATATTTTCGTTACGCTCAAGGCTCATATAGCTCAACAGGAAAAAGAAAAGATACACGACAGAGTAATGCAAGGCTTGAATACTGCTAAGAAAAAGGGGAAGAAGTTAGGCAGACCGGCAACCGGTGTTCCCAAAGATTTTGTAAAGGAATATAACAAATTCCAATTAGGGGAATATGGAAATATATCGGTTGTACAGTTTGCAAAGCTGCAAGGGATTGCGGTCAGCACCTTTTACAAGTATGTGAATCTTTTGAAAGAGAAAGGATCATAGGCAGACACATTATATAGAAGAAACTCATTCAAATTGGAGGTATACAATGCTACTTATTAACGAAAAGGACTTAGAAACAATTTTACAAGCGCAGTATCAGAAGGGCATTGCAGAAGGAACACAAATGGGAATCCGTTTGATGGAAGAACGACTGCTGCTCGCTTGTGAAAACGGAAATCCGGTTGGAATCAAGGGGAGAGCCTATTTTGCGAAGTCGGACATACAGAATCTTAGAGATATTATGGATGATATGGAGGAATAGAGTATGCACATTGCTGTAAATACAAAATTTGATGTAGGACAAGAGGTATCCCTTATTAAAAAGGAAAGAAAAATAATCGAAAAGAAGCAGAGTTGTAAAATATGTAATGGTGCAGGACATATTATATACAGTGGATATACCTTGTGTTGCCCTGAATGTAATGGAGATAAGTATATTTGTATAGATTCTCAAATTATAGACAATTATTCTACCGATAAGAAACCGCACACAATTACAAGCATTGGAATAAAAATTACTGCAAATGGAAGTAAATTGACATATGTGATTGATGGAAAACCATATGAAAGAAAAAGGTTAGTGAAAATGAATTATTTGCCACACAGGAGGAGGCACGGGCACAATGTGAAGAATTGAATGAGGGCAAAGCATGACGGACAGAGATTTTGATACATACCAATTTATAGTATCTTACATACAGGAGAATGGCTATCCACCTACTGTTAGCGAGAATGCAGATGGAATCGGTGTTACTTCGACATCAACAGTTTGTAACAGGCTGATAAAGTTGGAACGTGACGGATGGATTAAAACTAAGTTGTCATCATCACGAGTAATTAAGGTTATCGGATATAAGTTTGTGAAAGAATAAGGGAGGTATTCAGTCTATGAAGAACAATAAAGCTTTAGAAACTCAGTACAACATTAAATATATGAGGAAATGTTTTTATCCTGTTATGCCGGATCTGTCACCGGAAGCAAAAGAGATGTTTTCAAAAATAAAGAATATGTATGAAAATGAAAGTGCAAAGTTATCAATCAAACAAGAACTCGAAGAGGTATTGTTGAAAAATGGAATACCTAAAAAAACTGCCGCAATGTGTCTGGATATGTTTGATAATGTGGCAAATGGTTATACTTTTTCAAGAAAAGAGAATAGCGATAAATAGAAGTATATGTTATAATTTGTTTGAAATCATTTGGTTGTTACCTTATGAAATTTGATTTGTTACAGAGAGGTGTCCTGAAAAGGATGCCTTTTCTGTTTTATAAACATTTGAAAATTATTGACAAGGACAGAAAAAATACTTTATATTTATATTGTACATAAAATGATACTGCATTTTATAATGTGTATATACTATTAAAGATAAAGCATCGAGTCACTAAAGATAAGCAAGTTGACTGGATGTTTTTTTGTTTAGTAATCGATTGAAGAAATTTTAATGTCAGAAAGGCAGCTAAAATGAAAAAATTCGAAATTATTAATGCAAGCGTTAAGGAAGAGGCGTTTATTCGTGAAACTCTTGAATTAATTGCCAAAAAATGTTCAGAAAAAATGAAATTTTCTAATCTTGAGTCTGTAGAAGTAGTGGATGAACTATCAGGTGATTCTAGTGGAAGGGCGATTCGAAGAAAATTATTATTGTCAAGAAAGAACGGCTTAGAGCTACTGAATGGTTTAAATTACGATGAGATTAATGATGATCGACTAAAGGATATGATAGCAACGATATATCATGAACTATGGCATGTATCCACCTATGATAAATATCGAAATATGTACGAAACTGTTTTAGATGATCAATCAGATATATACTTGGCATTGGCATATAGATATTGGATAGAATATATTGCTCATATGCAGACAGGATTTATGGAAGTGACAGAAAAGATGAAAAATTTTTGCGATTCATTTGTTAAAGAAGAGTGGCAAGATACTCCAGAAAACTTGTTGAAATTACATATATACCTTCCATATTATATTGCCAGGGCGCAAATATTGGGACGTTTTGAAAATGATATAAAGAAAATAAAATCTGAAAGATCAAGGACAATTGTATACAGAATTGAACAGATATCATGTGAGTTGATGAAAAATAAACGTATGAGTGAACAACAAAAAGCTTTGGTTATTAGAGATGAAATTAAGGAAATATGGGAAAAAACGGGGTTCGAAGATTATCTAAAAGACCTTGAAAAATAAGCAAAAAATGATATTAGTGGTTAAACTCGCAGGAAGAATTGTTATGTTTTTAACAAAGTCCGCATTTGGTCTGATATTTCAGTGAAATATGACGTTTATACAAAAGATTGTTAAGAATTTATCAATCTATAAGTTTGGAAAAGACGCTATACTTAGGCATTTTGTAAGTGAGAAATTGCGGATCTGAATTACCGGAATGGTGCCTCAAAGTCCGGACAGGTGGCTCAGAGAGCCTCGGAATAATCAGCGGATATGGTGCAAATTTGGAAAATTTTAGTTCGGAAATGAGCTGAAAATAGTTGATGTGTATGTGAATAACAGATTGCTATTTCTCATACACTGATGATATTTAAAAAATAATCAAAAGCCATCGGAGCGGTTAAACTCTGATGGCTTTTCTATTGAATATCTGTTATAATATCTGTAATACATATAAATGATTGTGAAAGGAATGCTATATTAGTATATAGGACAAATATATGGGGAAAGTATCTGAAACTCAAAAGGCTGCACAAAAAAGATATGATAAGAAAACTAAAATGGTAAGTCTAAAGTATACACCAAAAGATATAGATCAATATGAAAGACTTCAAAAATATTTAAAAGAGTCCAATGAAAGTGCTAACGGATTTATTAAAAGTTTGATTATGGATTTTTTATCACAAGATGAAACGAATAGAGATATAGTATATAAAATCGCAAAGAAAAACAAAACTACAGATAGCGATATATGTTATCCGTTTAAAGGAATAAAAGAACAAAATATTCAATATTTATATGAGCATTTTGATAGAGCGTATGTAAACGAAATGCTGGAAGAATATAAACATAGAACGATAAATAAAATTCAAGAAGCAAATGCAAATAAATTTAATGAATGGGTGGAGTATAGACTAAAAATATTGGTAGAAAATAATCCTAAATTAAGTATTGAAGGAAAATCTTTTGAGATGTTACGTTTGTTCAATATTAAATTTTAACGAAATAATTAGTAATGAGAGCATGTACGAAATGTACATGTTTTTTTTACTAAAAAGTATATGTAATACATATACTTAGGAAGGAGGGGAATAGATAAGTGAAAAAAGTTTGTAATTTTTTTCGAATCGTGGAGAAATCCGTAAGAGTTTTATTATCTTAACAATAGAACGTAAGTTTGCACAATGACAATTGCATACAAACCACTTCAAAAGGGCGAATAAATAAAATGAAGGCAGAAATGCCTAAAATTTTTGATTTCCCATGAGTTGATCAGTTATTTTACAAGGCATGAAAGAGAGGTGATTAAGGTGCAGATTGATAAATTACAGTTACTTATATTGTCAATCTTAGCAGATTCCAACGCAACAGCACCAGGTATTGGCATGACATTACGTGAGATTGCAAGTGCAGTTAATGATTTAGACGATCACAAATACGCACAAATTACAATCAATCGTAAGGTATGGGCGATGCGTGAGCCTGAGTATGTTGATGCAAAGATGAAAACTAATAAAGCAGATCTCTTCTATATTACAGAGAAGGGCATGGAACTAAAGGAGGTACTTTTAGGTGAAAAACGAAACACTGAAAAATGATATTCGTTTCCTATGCGTTGGTGCAGCAGGTGCGAATGTTGGGCAGATGATGGATAGAAAGGGATTCAAGACTTACTATGTAAATCTTGCAAAACAGGACTTGGATTTAATCAACAGTCCCAATAAGTTACATATTCCAAACGGCGAAGGTGCTAGTAAGAATCGTAGCAAGGCGAAAACGGTTTTGTCGGAGTCCATTAACGATGTAATGAATGTATTGGATCAGCAGATTACAGAACGATATGTTTTTGTTACATTTTCCTTGGCTGGCGGTACGGGCAGTGGCTTAGGAGCTTTTCTTGGATCAGTGATTGCAGAAAATCCCGACAAGAAGGTTTGTCTTGTAATCATTCTTCCATCAATGAGCGAATCACTACAGGCAAGAATTAATACATATGAAGCATTGTCTGAGATTGTAGCAATGAAAAATGAATTATGCTCTATCTTCATTCTCGACAACAATCAGAGAGAGGACAAGTTTTCAATCAATCGCAGTTTTGCGAACCTGTTTGATTCCTTCATTAATATAGGAAGGTTCTCTTCCATTCGTGGAGTGATTGATATTGCAGAACAGAAAACATTGCTTGAAACATCTGGTGTAGCAATGATTCACAAGGTTACAGGAAAACAAGATAATTTGCTTTCTACGATCAATACCGGTATTTACACTCCATTAGAACCAAACAAAAGAGTGAAATATATCGGATTATCTCAGCCTGATGCAAAAGAAGCACTTGCTATTAGCGATGTGACGGATGTCGTTGGAGAACCGATTGATTCATTTTGTGGATATGGTAATGAAGCTACAGTGCTTTATTTGGCTGGACTTTCGTTTCCTAAGACATTCATCGAGAATTTAGCATCATCCATCAAAGTCGAACAAGATCGAGTGCAGAAAGTTATGGAAGATGATGATTTGTGCATGGATAGCAATATCAATTTCCTTGCAACAAAGCCAGTAGAGAAGAAAGAGCCAGAAAAGAAACTGACAATGCGTGAGCGTCTGCTTGCGAGTGCAAATAAATAAAACAGAGAATGTATATAGGAGGGAACAGTTATGGCAAGCGTGTTGATCAGAACAGATGATGGTAAGTTATCAAAGGTTTTGGAATTTGATTCAGGTCAGCGTGTAGAAATTCCCATCAATAAAGATGGCTCTATACGTTGGTTGAAAGATAAAACTAATAAAATTCACAGTAAATACGGAGGATTTAAAGAATGAAAGGTACAGTTAAATGGTTCAACGATATGAAAGGTTATGGGTTTATCACGGATGAAAGTGGAAAGGATTATTTTGTCCACTATACAAGTATTCGGATGAAAAAACGTAAAGCCTTATGCGAGGATGACCATGTGGAGTTTGAAATTGGAGACGGTACGAATGGTAGAGAACAGGCGGTAAATGTTCAGCCTGTTCTTACAATGCAGATGATTGAAAAATCATTAGAAGAGGAAAGATTATATGTGAAGAGTATAAAAGATCAGTATGGAGTGACAAAGTATATTGTCATAAATTCAGAAAATGTAGTACAGACAGATGAACACGGAATGTCATTTGCAGAGCTTGCTGCATATGCTGGTTTACATTATCCGATGTAAAATCATTCTCCAAGTGGAGAATATATAAAATAGATGGAAGTCCTGATAGGGTAAGTTCCTATCCCGTCAAAACATTAACATAGAGGATCAGCGAAAGGCTGATTCTCACCTATAAAAATTTGGAGGACAAACAAAATGGAAAGACCTAGTAACAGATAATGTAAACTTGCAAGAGCAATTACAGGAGAAAAGCAACTGATGAGAGAATCTATAAAGAACTTAACAGTTTGCCACAAACAGAATGGGACAAGCAGTGTGAAATTTTGAACAATTTCATAATTGCTCATAATATGCCATTAGATGAGGGATGGGCATTAATGCGTAATGATTTTTATAATATTGCCTCTGCTAATCATGTGGATAATGCCACTCTATTTGTCGCATATATGAATTGGTTGCCGAAAACTTCTGACAAAGAGTAGAAAAGGTAACAGCGATATTTGTTGCAGTGAGATGACGCAACCGACTATTGAAGCGAATAGTTACAATTCAGAACGTATTTACGAATCCCCTTTTTTATTAAAACAAAACAATTATCAGTGAAGATGCTGGTTATGAAACAAGGACGGACAAGGCACATTGCTTTTATAGTAGTGTGCCTAGAATAAATTGAAATCGGAGGTATAAGTTATTAGTAAAATCACAGTAGTAGATTCCATTATGGGATCAGGGAAAACAAGTTGGAGCATCCAACATATAAACAGAGAGAGATTTGATAATTTTCTCTATATTACACCATTTTTAGAAGAAGTAGAACGTATTATTGAAAATACAGATAGAGAATTTAAGCAGCCAATAAATAAAGGAAATGGTAAATTAGGAGCCATCAACGAGATGTTAGCTTGTCAGGACGATATAGCTTCAACACATGAGCTATTCAAACATCTTGATGAAGAAAGTCGAGAAAATATCAAAAATGGTCACTATACATTGATTTTGGATGAAGTCTTAAATGTTGTTGAACCATATGACAATATCCGAAATGATGATATGAAACTTTTAAAAGACAGTGGTTGTGTAACTGTAGATGAAGATGGATTTGTAATATGGAATAAGGATAAACTCAATTATGATACGAAATATAACGATATTAAGATCCTTGCTGACAATAGAAGTCTCATATATATAAATCAGAAGTTGCTTTTATGGAGATATCCACCAGAAATTTTTGAACTATTCGATAAGGTGTATATACTTACATATTTGTTTGAAGCAAGTATTTTGAAAAATTATTTTGACCTATATAAAATTGATTATGAGCAAAAGAGTATTTCTGAAAAAGATGGACAGTATGAACTTACGAACTATTACATTCCAGATACATCAGTTTTCTTAGATAAGATCAACATTTATGATGGAAAACTAAATGAAAACATATATCAAAAAATCAATGGTCTTTCAGTCACTTGGTTTAGAGCAAAAATAAATCAGGATGGCATAAAGCAAATCAAAAAGAATCTATATAATTATTTTTCCAATATTGTAAATGCAAAATCGAATACTATTATGTGGACTACATTTAAAGACTACAAAGCAAAGTTGAAAGGTAAAGGTTATTCAAGTCAGTTTGTAAGCTATAATTGCCGATCCACAAACAAATATGCAGATACATATAATTTGGCATATTGTGTCAATGTGTATTTACATCCTGGTATAACCCAATTCTTTCTTCAAAGAGGAATTACTATGAATGAAGATTTATATGGATTATCAGAAATGATTCAATGGATATGGAGAAGTAGAATCCGCATAGGCGAATCAATTAATATTTATATTCCAAGTATGAGAATGCGAAATTTACTATTCGATTGGATGAAAATGAATTTGCAATATCAACACAAGAAAGCAAGTTAGGAAATTGACCTTCCTAAAATTGAAAAAGAATCCAGTAAAATCAAGGGCTTGAGGGGTGTAATCGTTAAAAGGAAAAAGGTAATAAAATGAAATTATTTTCGGATGATTGGACTGGCATATTGCGTAAGCAATGTGACAGGACATATCAACGAAAAAGGCTGACAGATAAGGATTGACACCGTAGGTGGCAAGACTATCTGGCTGACTAACAGGGTGTGGGATGTCCCCACTAATATATCCTACTTTCTTTGAAACCAACCTTTTCTACTAAGCTACACAACGCAATCAAAGATTGCTGTTCCGCTAAGTGAAAAGCCTGCGCCAAAGAAAGATAGCAAAGAAAGCGCACGAATTAGCGAATATATCTAATAGAAACTTAATTTGAGCGTACCTTGAATGGCTCAAAATATGAATTAAACATTATAATTCATACGATAAAGAGAGAGTATGTCGGCTGCCTATCGGCATCCGAAATAAGCACTCACTATTTATCGGAATGATAAGTTTACAATTTTTCACTTGATGGAAGGAGAATTATATATATGAGTAAGACAATTAAAGAGAAAAAATATTACAGAGTAGGTGAAACGTTTTCCAATACAGATAAAGATTACAACGGATTATTGGATGTTCCTTTTGGTATATGGATTGCAACACATAGCTTTGAAGTAATAAGTTCTATGAAATGGGAAAAGGCATATAAGCTATGTACTCCGATTGATGGAAAAATTATTGATGAAAGTGTAAAAAACTGCTGCATTTTTGTCTATTTAGATGGTGCTAATTATGATAAAGAAGAATATAGGCAAGTTACATGGGACGAACTTATGAAAGAGTGTACACCTGTAGAAGTAATTGTGTATGAATAAAGGAAAATAGGTATTACGATGACAATAGAAAAAGCATATGAAAAATTTTATAAATTATTGGAACAGATTGACAATTCAGATATTCCATCAAGTGAGCAGTATGAACTGTATCAAGATATGGAATCTGAAATTGAACAGAAAAGGCAACAAGCGTATGCAGATATGCATAATTATTGATAAAGGAGATTTTTTAAAATGAACAGAGAAATAGTTATTCAGAACATTTTAACTAATTATGGACAGTACATCTCAAAAGAATATGTTGAGTCAATGGTAGACAGCGGAAAAGAGCAAGGTCTTACATATGATTTGATTTATCTGACATTAAAGGCTCAATTATCAGAGTTGGCAGGTGAGGAATTTTATTGTATAAGCTCTGATATGGCGAAAGCACTTAATGTATCAGAGAATGAAATAAATAGGCTTATAGAGGAATTAAGAGAAGAATTAGCTACTGCTGGCGAAAATCCTGATGATTATTTCAAAACTGTGTAAAGTACAAGATTTATGATGTAGTGTCACCAAAATGGGAGTTGCTTGATTAGCCACATCGGGTGAGTTGAATATGATTCTTCCGGTTGGACGAGCCAAGCCGATTCTCCACGAAAGCAGATTTTGTACAGATTAAGGAAAGAAATATCAGAATTTGTATAAAGATATGAGAAGATATAACAAGTCATGATAAGTTACAATAAGTAAAAATTCCAATGAAACTACGATTTCATATTTCCATATTTTTTATTTGAATAAAGTGGTGGGTAGCCACTATAAAAACCCTGTGTGCAGCGAAATAGTCTGACGGTTGGAGAGAATCACTGAGGATTGAAAAAGTAGACACATATGTACTTGATTATCCCATTAGATATAATAGAATTTGAATATCATCAATGAATATGATATGCTTTTTCTTAATAAAATGGGAGATTTAAAAATGATAATTGTATTTGTTTTCGTGGTAATCTATTTAGCCAAGATAGAACCATTATTAAAAAAGAATGCAAATTTCAGAACCAAAAAACTGATAGACATATTTCGATATGTTGCGTTGTATATTTTGATGGTCACTTGTTTTTGGGAATACAAAATAGGGTTGTGTTTGATAACTGCTTTTAGTATGGTATCAAGTACAGTGCAATTATGTATTTATATGAAAATAAAGAATAAAAAGGAAACAGACGATTTTGGGATGGTGTTGATCTCGTGTACAGTAGAACTATTTATTTCTATGGCACTCACATACTATACACTATATGTAATAAATCCAAGCTGGTTTCAAGTAAATGGTATTCCATTGGATTCAATAGGACAGAAATTGTTTGAATTTATTTATCTTACATTTTCCATATTGACAACGTATAGTAGTGGGATTATTGTCCTAACCGGAATAGTGCCAAGAATTTTTCAAATATTACATACAATAATTGCATTAACGGTATTAGCAAAAACTTTTACAATAATCTTTCATAAAGACGAATCATAGGATTGCCAACCGTCAATTACGATGGTTGGTATTTTTTTGCCAAAAATCAGAAACAGAATGGAGAATATTATATATAGAAGAAACACGATTGGAGGAAATGTGTATATGAGTAATAAGAAAAAATTTGAACCTAGAAGGTTTAGAATATATAAGCTGAGTACATTTGATGCTCTTACCGATGAGGAACGTAAATTTCACATGGCTTATAAAGATGCAAAAAAGGAAAAGATATTTTTAAAGGAACAGAGAGACAATTTAATTGCATCATTTGATGGTGTCAGAAAGATAGACAGAAATCGTTTATACGTATATGACTATGACGAGAATGGAGAAATCATAGAAGAATCAGAACGAGAGAACATTGACAAGCAAGTTGCATTGGCTGAAAGTGAAATGGCAAGAATGGCTACAGACTTTTCAGAGAAAGATCCGCTTGTGATGGAAATTGTGTATCTTAAAACATCGAAGCTTAATGAGGTATTGCATCAGATTGTAGATAGAGGATTGGATCTTGATGGTCAGCATTATATTTTCTATTCCAGTACAACAAATCAGATGAAGCGTGGAGAGTGCATTCTTTTAAAAGAGGATTTTTATAAAGCACATGAACAGGAGATTACACTTGGTCTGACTGATGAGGTAGTAAATGCAAAAGGTGGCTGTAATATAGGAAAGAGATTAGCTTATAATGGACTGCTGCTGTCAATATCATTTATACCGGAAGGCTACGAGCTTACACTTGATGACTGTCTAGTAGTTCCAGACTTTGAGACCATTATAAATGAAAAGGTGGAATGTATTGACCATGATGATAATAGTATTACTGGTATAGAGGTAAGAAATGAAAATGTTAAGATTCCACAGACTGATGGTGCCGGAATGTTCCTTCCAGGCGTACTTCCAAGTTCTGCTCAGATTCGTTGTGGACATATTAAAGGCTGTGTATTTCCTTTAGATTTTAGAAAATTCTTGCAGTTAGATGAAGTCGATGGAATAAAGCCCAATCCAGTTATTCTAGATGCTTGGGGTAAGAGACATAATGTGATAGATGAAAATATCAAAATACTTCTGACAGCGTCACAAGTAAAAATGTGGAAATACTACGATTCATGGGAAGAGTTAAAGGAAACATACAATGCTTGTGGCAAGAAAATCGCAATAAACAATTTTGCTGAAGAACCCAAGGGATGGGAAAAGACCAGTTATCAATATCTTCATACATTAGACCGTGATAAATTTACCAATGATAAAATAAAAGAGCTTTGTGAGAATACATTGGAAAAGCTTAAGTGTATGAAAACTGATGCTAGTAAAATCGCCGAAATGTTAAATGAGCCATATCTTTCTGATGCAATAAAGGCATATCCTGAGTTAATCCAAGATCAATATATCCAAAAGAAATTAGAAAACAAGTTCAGAAGCGAGAGAAAAGATGCTTGTGGAAATAAGCTGATATTGAAAGATTCATTATATGCTTATATTTGCCCTGATTTATATGCGTTTTGTGAATGGCTGTTTTGTGGTATCGAAAATCCCAAAGGTATTATACCTAGAAATCATGTATACTGTAGTTTCTACAATGATGAACCAGACAACAAATATGATGTTGTTGATTGCTTAAGATCTCCACATTTATATATGGAGCATGGAATAAGGAATCTTGTAAAAGGCGATGAATTGGAACAATGCAGGGAATGGTTTATAGGAAATGATCTTGTTGTCAGTAGTCACGATTTATTATGTCGTATCCTTCAGTTTGATGTTGACGGAGATCATGCTTTAGTTACACCGAATAAGACTATAATTGGGTGTGTGCCAACAGACAAGCGTATTTTGTATTATACAGGCTTTGATGCAGACAAGCCACAAATTACTAAAGAAGCGATTTACAATGCCTTGGTTGCGAGTATGGATAATTCAAATATTGGTGATATTTCTAATGCTATGACCAAGAACTATAATAATGAAGAGATTGACGATGAATTTAATAAGGTCATGTGTTGTTATAATAATTTGACCATAGATTTTCCAAAAACTCAGCGGAATATATCATTAGGTGAGTATGACGAAAAATTCAAACAGCTCATTAATGAGCAACCACCATATTTCTTTCAGTATGCTAAAGAAAAGAAGCGTGCAAATTGTAAATCTCTTTCTAATAGTAATTGTGATCGGATATGCGCTTATGTTCATAAAGAAACAGCCAATAAGAGATATACGTGGAAAACAGATAATCCATTTAAGGTTGGTGTACTTTTGGATAAAAACATCAAAGTAGATACAACGGACGAAGTATATAGAAGGTTGGAGCGACTTATGTTTGATCTGAAGCGTAGAGAACAGTCATTGACGTTTAGAATCAACAATGAGATAGAGCAGTTGGATAAATCCGATGCAATGCGTGAGAAGATAAGTAAATATGATGTGTTCTATACAATGTGTGATAAAATGATACTCTGTATTTTTGATGGGGACAGAAAACGTGCAGCAGCATACCTCACGGATTTTGAGTATTTACAGAGGGAAAACTGTGATAGTGGTAAAAATATCTTGTGGAATTGCTATGGAGATATTATTCTCGAAAATATTAAAGCCAATGTTGAAAATCCTGCCGGTATACCTAAAAGAAAACCACACTATAAGAAAAAGGGCAGTGGAAAGAAAAATACAGAGGTACACGAAATTGGTAAGAGTGTTGTAGAAAAAATCAATAAAGACATTGAAGAGGATTCTACGGTTAGCATATACAAGGACGAGTTAGAATGGATTGATAGTCTTCCATACAGAAAAAACTGCAGCAATGATAGAGAGTTATTATTTATCCTAATGGTGCAGCAGAAGAGAAGCAAATTTGGGAAAGTTTGGGTGTATGCAAATAAGAGGACTGCGCTAACTTGTAATGGACTTGACAGGATGATTGGTGACGGAGTGTGCATTGCTAAGAAGGGAATCAAGCGTTTGGAAAATATGGGAGTTATTTCTATTACCGTACATGGAAAGGATATGGAAATAATTGTTAATTGTCCTGTTTTTAATGAAACAAAAAGCGTATATGAAATAGAGAACAAACAGAAAAATCCAATCATTCCATTCTATGAACACAATGAGGAAAGAGTTATTGCAGAATGTCCATACTGCCATAATAAGTACATCAAGGTTGGCAATATGAAAACTTGTCAGAGTACAACTTGTCGAGAACAGTTAACTATGGATCGTAAACTTGGATACAAATAATTTGGACAATTTATTGTTAAAGTGTAACAGTAATAAAACCTTGAATACAAAAGACTTTTGTTACTGTTGCACAAAAAACGTCGATTTATAATAGGGAGAGAAACAACTCTTTTAAGAATTATTATAAAAAAGATATGGGAGGACAATATGACTCAGAACGAATTAAGAGAAAATTTGTCTGCCGTTATATCAAATGGTTTGTCAGCGGTTGCAATTTCTAATGTGACTGGAATCAGCAAGATTGATTTGAGCAGATTTAAGAATGGACAAATCAATTTGATAGATACCAATGCAGACAAGCTTGAAAAATATTTATCGTTGGTACAGATTCCAACATCTATTTAGAAGCAGTGAGTGTCATGAAAACAAATTCATTGTCAAGGATAATCCAAAAGAGTTTGGAGATAGACGGATTTATAGGTGATTCGTCATTTGAAAGCATTATTCCTAAAGAAATCATGATGAAATTTTTTCAAAATAATCATATAGAATTTGATTATGCTGTAAGAATTCTTCGAAAGTAGAACAGATGGATAATATATTATTTAATTCATCTATTTGTTCTGCTCCGTAGATATTTTTTATTTCTTGTGGAATGGGATAATTGTTTTCTTTATCATATGTATTGCAGTTATGTAATTCCCCAAGATAATACATAAGATCTCTAATATGTGTTTGATTGCTTTCTAAAAGTTCTTGATTGTAACGTTTATATTTTTTTACTCTAATATCAGATTTGAAAGAAAGAAAACGTTGACTCTCTGGAACATTATTTAATAAATCTTGTATGAAATATGCACAGGGGATATCGATTGTTTTTGCATGAAATTCAGACCAAAATCCAAAATATTTAAACAAGCGGTGCTTTCTTATTTGGTATAACTCATCATTGCAGAAATGCTTTGCAAAGAGTATAAAATCATATACATGGACTAATTCATGAATGGTTGTTTCGATAGGACTAACAGTATTTGAGGAAATAAGAACGTGTAGTTTCTCATTTTTTTCAAATGGTGCTATTGTAATTCCCTCAAAATTGTCAATGCTAGTTATTTTACATTTATTTACAATTTCAGCGTCTTCTTTTATCTTTTCTGAAAGTGATATATCGAAATACGGAGTGATGTTATATTTAGAAACGTATTTTATAAAAAAATTAATACCATATAGTATGCTACTATTAATGTATTCATAATCCATAATGTTTTCCTTTATACATGAAGTTTGTATATGTATTGTAGCACTATAAATATGATGAAAACATTCAGAACATAAGTTTTGTTGAATTTGCAAAAATAAATATATGTACCAATTAATGACATGCGCAATGGTTATGGTACAGCCATATCAAACAAATGTGCCACTTTATATTTACAAATTCGATTATAGAAGCCAGTGTGATTGATTTTACACTGGTTATTCTTTTTTTTGTCAATAAAACTAGATATATCAAGAGAGGAGGAACAAGGGTGACACAGGCAGAATTACGGAGTCTTTATAAAAAGAGGCTTGAACGAGAGAAGCAAACATACATTTCAAAAATGGTCAAGATTGATCCAAGCATTTTATCAAAATTCAAAACAGGAAAAATTGACTTATATCCTAATCTATTCGAGAGATTAGAAGACTATCTATTAAATTTATCAAATACAATTCAAATTTATCTCAGGCGAAAAGCCACAATCTGATTATTCAATCAAATATTCCAAGAGGAAAAATCTATGAAACTTAATAAGGATGACAGAATCAAGTACGATAATTCTATTTATGCGGTTGTAGCGGTTATATGGTCAACCGTTTATTTGCGTGCGGTAGAAGATGGCACAACGAATTATGATTACGAAATCAATGAAGTTTACAAGACATACAGAGACGTGGAGTTTCTGGGAAAGAAGGTTAGTTAATGGAAGAAAATAAGTATACATATACGGAGTTTTTTAAAGTAGTTAGTAATATGAATGAAGATAAAAGGAAATTTTTCTTAACAAACATAGAGATTCCTGCATTATTAAAAACATTAAATTCGGAAGAAGAATTTGAAAGCCTAATTAAAGAGTTAGACGAAGATGCTGCGTATTATCAACTTATGGCATCGTATTTGCTAGAGGTAAAGTCAAAATTGGATTCTGGTAAGTATAGGACAACAGGTGCCATTGATAAAGATACAATTTCTGAAAAATATGATGCTTTGGATGAGGATGAAAAGAAACAAATTGTTTTAAATCTGATAAATAATCCAGATTTTCAGAAGAAGTGTTGTGAAATTATGAGCTGTGATATGAAAAGAAACATAAACGCTGATGATACTTTGAAAGCATTGGATCAGTTGTTTAATTTCGGTAAATACATAGATGAGTTTATAGAAGCTGGTATTGGCTGTGATCATGAGTATAGGATTGAGTAATGAAAAAGAGTTTTAAAGAATGGGATGATTTGATGAACGACATTAAATCTGATATTGATGATGTGCTTTCCGAGGAAGTATTTGACGAGGTTCGGGATATTGAGACAGAACACATCCAAACGGACGTATTTAATCAATATACTCCTGAAATCTATGAGAGAAGATCTAGTGGCGGTATTGATGACCCTAAAAACATAGTTGGATATGAGAAAAATATGCATTTATCAGTTGTCAACAAGGCACAGTTTAATGACGATTACGGAACATATAATCATGGTTACGGACTCCCTCAGTTGATCAATGACGGAAATAGCAGGAATGGATTTTACTATGATTTCCCTGGTGTGTTTAATGCACCAAGACCTTTTATAGATAATGCAGTAGAAGAGGTTGAAAGATCAGACCGAGTAGACCGTGTATTTGAAAATGGAATGAAGAAACGTGGAAATTCGATGACATAGAAAAGGAAGTGATATAATGGCGAAACAAATAAATGTTGATGTAAATTTACGCGATGAAGAAGCGCAGAAAAAATTAAAAGACATACAGAATGGAAAATATAAGGTTGATGTGGATATTAGCAGCAATGGTACGGATAAGTCCACTAAGAAAATTAATGAGTTGTCTTACGCTGCGAAGCATTCACAAACGACTTTTGATAAATTGAAGAATACTGTTTCAGGGTTGTTTTCAGGGAAAAATCTTGCATTTACAGCATATTTGGCAGCTTTAAATGAAGTTAGGAAGGCTGCTAAAAGCACAAGGGAAGAAATCACGGATTTGGATAAATCAGTTACGGACTTGTCAGTTGCAATGGGAGATAGCCGTGGTGTGGCTGCAAATTATCTTAAGCAATTGAATCGTCAGGCACAAGATATTGGAGCGACTACCAAAGAAGTTGCAGATTCTGCGGACTCATGGCTTAGACAGGGAAAGTCAATAAAGGAAACAGGAGATCTTGTATATGATTCCATGATGCTTTCAAAATTAGGTCAGATTGAGAGTGCTGATGCCAGTAAATATTTGACTTCTGCACTAAACGGTTACAAGAAAAGTGCATCTGAGGCTATTGGCGTAGTTGATAAATTGACTGCGGTTGATATGCAATCTGCTTCTGATGCTGGTGGACTTGCAGAATCGATGTCAAAAACAGCATCGGCTGCTGATATGGCAGGAGTCAGCATTGACAAACTAATCGGAATGATTGCTACTGTAAAAGAAGTTACACAGGATAGTGACGAGTCGGTAGGTAATATGTTTAAATCAGTCTTTTCTCGTATAAATCAGATTAAAGCGGGCAAGTTTGTTGACTTGGAAACCGGAGAAAGTCTGAATGATACAGAAAAAGTATTGACTAAAGTTGGAATTGCAATGCGTGATGCCAATGGACAATTCCTCAGTAGTGAAAAAATCATGGATGAGGTTGGTGCTAAATGGAATAGCTTCGATACTGTAACACAAAGAGCAGTTGCGACTGCAATGGCTGGAACGTATCAGTATAATAAATTAATAGCCTTATTTGATAATTATAATAATGCATTGAAGTATACTCAGGTCAGTGCTGAATCTGCTGGCACTGCTATTGAGAAATTCAATGCATCCTATAAGGATAGCTTGGAAGCAAAGGCTAATTCATTACAAGCATCTTTTGAATCTATGATATTGGATTCGGATCTAAGTAATGTATATGGAAATATTATTGATGCTACGAATGCCCTTGTACAATTTATAGACAAGACAGGCGCATTAAAGGCAGCATTAACCGGCGGATTTTTAGCTGGTGGAATTAAGGCATTTACAACATTCAAAGTTGCTGTAAATGAAGGATATATCAATCTAAACCGATTTAAGAATTCAATGGATATCGTTGGTAAAACTAAAGTATCCGGAACAAATTTTGAACGTTTGTTGAATTTAACAAGCGGCTTATCTAAAAGTCAATTAAAACTTATTGTGTCTTCAAAATCACTCACGCAGGCACAAAGAACACAAATCTTAATGGCTTCGGGATTATCTAAAGAAGAAGCCAAACTCCAATTACAATCATGGAACTTAACAAAAGCCAATAATGGCTTGATGAAATCAACAACATCTGCAAAGAATGCATTTTCGGGATTGTGGACGCTGATCAAAGCCAATCCGGTAGCAGTTGTTAGTACAGTTGCAACTGCCGGATTTATGATGTGGCAGAAGTATAATGATACGATTAATGAAATCAAGGATTCTGCAAAGGAACTATCAGAGTCTGTTAAAACATCACAATCCGAGATTTCTGATTACAAGTCTAAAGTTGAAGAATTACAGAAAACAATCAGCGATTCTTCCTCGTCTTATGCTGACGTAACCGAAGCACGAAAGCAGTTGATCACAATTCAGAATGAAATGATTGATAAGTATGGCACTGAGAAATCATCAATTAAAGCCATTACTGATGCAATCAATGGAGAAACTGATGCGTGGGAAAAACTGACAGATAAACAGTGGGAATCCTCAAAGGTCGATTTTAATTCTACAGGTGGCATTATCAAAGAGATCAGTAATGCTCTCAATGGTTATAAGGATAATATCGACCGTATGAAGAAAGAATACGGTAATTATTCACAGACAATTAGCTTTGGTGATATTACTGGTGAAGATAACCGTAAGCAAGCCGAAGAACTGTTAAAACGTTTCGGTACTTTCACCAAGACAAGTGCAGGAATAGGAGAAATCACTTTATCAGGAAATGCAGATGAAGTGTACAATCAGATTTTACAAATTAAAGAAGTAATGTCTGATATTGGAGCTGACTTTGGCAAGTCATTTAGTAATGACCTTGATAAGATGGCTTCTAGTGCAAAAGATGTATCTGACAGTTATAAGGATATGTACGATCAGTATATTCTTTATGAAGAGATTCTGTCTGATACAGATTACAAAAATACATTCAAGAAACTTTCGGACGAATATCAGAATTATCAAGATGCATTGACTTCTGGTAGCGAAGAAGGAATCAAGAATGAGACGGACACATTTGTAAAAATGATTACGGATGCTATGTCAACAGCATTATCAAATGGCGATAATGACGTAGCTGAGTATTTCAAATCTATGTATCCTGAGTTACAGTCAGAAATTGATTCGTGGGATTTTAAAATCAAGCTGACACCTACATTAAATGGCAAGGACAATGCAAGTTTTGACCAAGCTCTATCTGATAGTTTAAGCGAGGCTATGTCTCATTTTGACAATGCAGAAGAGATTTTAAACTTTAATCCGAAAGCCAACACAGATGAATCTAAGCAGAAAGCATACGACCAATTAAGTGCTATTGCTACTCAAGATTTTGAAGGTGATATGGAAGCACTTGTCGATACTGCCGTTAAGTTATTCTATTTACAGACGCAAGGGCAACAAGACTTTTTAGCCAGAATCAATGGTAATAAGGAATCTACGCCTACTGCCGGCATTGGCAATCTAACATCTGATTCTAATAAGAGCATCAATGTTGATAGCACAACCGCATCTAATTGGTATGGACAGTTAAGCGAGGATGAACAGAATCTTGCCAATAGTACAGCTTTTGTAAATGCTTTACAAGCACAGTCCGATGCTATGAGTGGAGCTGCTTTATCTGCAAATGATCTTGATATTGCATTACAGAGTATTAAGACAACCGCATCTGATACAGGAAATTCACTCACTTCATTCGATGAAGCATGGATCAATCTCAAAGCAACAGATGATAGTGATCTCAAAGGTGCTGCTGATGACCTTCTCAAATTAGCTGAATCAGGACAACTCACAGAAAATGCTCTTGGAGAACTTGCTGGCGGTCAGAAACTCATGGACGATACAGGTCTTTCCGCAGAAGCTCTCGCAGAGAAAATCAACTCTCTTGTAAACGCTTCTACACAGCTCTCTTCTATGTCTACACAGATTTCTAAGATGTCTGATATGCTTGCTGACAAGAAGAATGGTACAGTTGCATCAGCTTCTGATTTAGCAGGATTTGATGTTTCAGTCCGTGGTCTTGAATCATGGGATGAATTTGAACGTGTGATGGGTAATTCTACATCCACAATGGATCAGTGTCAGAAAGCAGCCAATGCCCTTGCAACTGAGTGGATAAACGATGGCAATTTCTTATCAAATCTTACAGATGAGAATAAGGCATATTATGAAACTCAGCTTGATCAGATGGGTGTTGCTAATGCTCAAGAAATTGTTGAAAACGCTCTTGCAATTGCTCGTGAAAATGAAGCAACTCAAACCGAATACGCTACAATCGCAACTCAGCATAATAGCGAGGCAAAGAGTGAAAACGAAATGGTTAGCACTGATTTGACTAATGCTACGGCAAGCGAGATTGCACAGCTACTTACTGAGGCTAATGTTTCAGAAGCGACAAAGGGCAAGATTGTTGAGTTATGGCTTGCAAAAGCAGACCTAAATAGTACGAAAATTAATACGGCATCGGATGTAGAACAAATTGTTGCAATTGCTAATGCCGCTGGTGCATCCGTTGGGTATGTCAACGCATTAAAGAAAGCATTGAACGATCTTGTTGACGCACAGACTCCATCTCATAAGCCATCTGATTTATCTATTGATGGATTCAATACAATCAATGATTGGAAGAATGAATCAAACAAGTCTGATTTTGAGAAGTTTGTTGACAACATGGAGAAACAACAGAAACAAGATAAAGTTGATGATTTGTTGTCAAAGCTTAAGCAGAATATAAAAGGAACGCAGTTAAAAGCTAGTGATTTCAAAATAAATCCTTCTGGTTCTAAACCATACCGAGACAAAAACAAGTCTAAAGGGAAGGGATCATCGTCAAAGAAATCCAAGACAGAAATTGATTGGATTGAGCGCAAAATCACAATCCTTAATAACAAGATCGATGCATTTGCTACAAAAGCGAATGATATATGGTCTTCATGGACAAGTCGTTCCAAAGCTCTTAATTCTGAGATGGAAACCACAAAGAAACTTCTCACTTCTGTTTATGGTATTTCAAGCAAAACTCAGAAGAAATTAAATAGTCAAAGAGACAGTGCAAAGAATAAACTTGACAAATATGTAAAGAAAAATTCTAAGGTTCTGACCTCTTCCACTATTAAGAAAATCAAATCTGGTAAACTTGATACTTCCAAGCTGAGTAAGAAAGATAAAAAAGTAGTTGAAGAATATAAGAAGTTACAGAAGGATTACAACAAAAAGGCTAGTAAGGCTAAGAAAGCAAGTGAAAAGAATCCTGCGGCTGATTATTATTTTGTAAAAGCCAATAAGGTTGCAAAGAAGTATAAGCTCTCTCCTGCTATTATCAAGAAAATCAAGAATGGTACTATCAGTATTAGCGATTATAATGAGTCAATGGCTAATGCTATTCAAAAGTACCAGGATTACTATGATAAGGGTAAGGATGCTCAGAAGTCTAAAAAAGAAACAAAGCAGAAACTTAATGAGTTAGCACAGCAGAATTTTGAACTAATTCAATCTAAGTGGGACTCTCGTATTGGTTATCAGGAAAATCGTAAAAATTCAGTTTCTGATGCTCTTAATCTTGCACAGTCAAAAGGTAAGTTAATCGGATCTTCTTATTATACAAAGCAAAAAGGTATCAACAATAAAGAAATCAATAAGTATAAGCAGGAAGAAACTGAATTAAAGAAAGCCATGAAAGGCGTTAAGAAGTATTCCGAACAGTGGTATCAGTATAAGGCTGATTTAAGCGAAGTGCATAGCAAATATGTACAGTTGCAAGCTGATAATGCGGAATTACAGAACTCTATCAATGAGCTGAAATTTGATCGTTTCGATGAGCTTATCAATAAGTTTGACGATATTATTGATGAGTCAGATTTCTTAATTGATTTGCTTGATTCTGATAATTTGTTCAATAGCGATAATGGTTTGATCACGAATGATGGAATCACTGCTATGGGATTGACCGCTCAGAATTATGACGTATACTTAGCAGAAGCCGAACAGTATAAGAAACAAATTGCTGACTTGGAGCAGATGTATAAGAATGGAGAAATCGGTCTTGCACAATATAATTCTCAGATGCGTGAGTATCAACAGGGAATGCGTAATTCTATTAAATCTGCTAATGATGCAAAGAAAGCAGTTATTGATTATGTTAAGCAAGGACTCGATGCGCAGAACGAAGCACTATCTAAGAGTATAGATAAGCAAAAAGAATTGCTTGAATCCGAAAAAGATTTGCACGATTTTCAATCAAAGATTTCTGATCAAAATAAGAATATTGCTAAGTTGGAAAAGCAGATTGCGGCACTGGAAGGCGATGATTCTGAAGAAAATCGTAAAAAATTGCAACAGCTTAAATCCGATTTACAAGACGCTAAATCTGATAGGTCTGACATGTTGTACGATCGTTCTGTATCCGATCAAGAAAAAGCACTTGATGATATGCTCACCAAGAGCCAAGAGGCTGCCGAAAACTATCTCAAGAATACAGATCAAGTATTTGTCGATGCGTTAGGTTATGTAAACAAGAATACATCTCAGGTGTCTCAGAATCTTGAAAAGATTGCAAAGGACACAGGATATGATATCTCAACTTATATTACTAATGCTTGGAAGGATAGCGGTGATGCCGTTGGTACTTACGAAAGTACTCTCTCATCAAACGTCCCGAAAATCACTTCTCAAATTCAGTTAATCACAAATGCATGGAATGCTCAATGCGAAGCTGCTGATAAAGCTGCCAAAGCAAGTGCAAATGCGGCTTCTGGAAGTGACGAAACTACCAAGGATACCGACAAGAAGGGCAATTCAAGCAGTAGTTCAGGCAATAAGTCTAATACCTCTTCTGCAAAAGATATTAAAAACTTTATACAAAAGAGTCTTAATAAAGCAGGTCAGAAGAAATCTTATTATGGCGCATTGAACAGATACTTGTATGAGAAAACAGGTGGTAAAGTTCTTAGTGTTAGCGAGGAAGTTCAACTTGCTAAGATGCTTGGTGTTAGTGTTAAGAAAGATTTATCTGGAACAAGTGACAGACAGAAAATTCTTGATGCACTTAAGAAAAAGAAAATTGCTTTTGCTAATGGTGGTGTATTAGGTGATTTGGTCAAACTGAGTGGAGAAGATGGATTATTCATCGGAAGTGCTGGTGAATCTATTCTCACAAAGGAACAAACTCAGGCTCTTATCAACTTTAGACCTGTGATTCCGCAGTTAAATACTATGGTTGATTTGATGAAGAATGTTCCTATCAGCAGAGGTGCTACTACATCAGAACCGCATATTGAGATAAATACAACGGTTGAAGGCGTTGCCACTGATCAGATCATTAAACAGATGGAAGGTGTTGCACAAAGACAAGCTAAAACCATAATCAAGGAAATTAATAATGTTACTTATGGTCAGGGTGTAAGATACAGATAAATTATGGAGGCACATTTTAGTGCCTCCTTTAAAATTAGGAGAAATTTTATGTTTAAGGATTTTAAAAAGCGAAACTTGAAAAAATTAATAGATGAAAAAGATCAGGAAATTAGAGAATTGAAGAAACAAAACAGAGAACTTGCAAGTGAACTTGCAAAATATAATAGTTTGGAAGGCTCGGTAGAAGAGTTGGCGAATCAATCGCAAAAGTCAAAAAAATTAAATAAACAGTTTCGAGAAATCAACCGAGATTATAAAGATGCAGTAAAAGGCTACAAGAAAGATATGAAGAGATTATTTAGAAGTATAGGAGGGTGATCTGATGGCTATACAATCATTTAATTTACCTGTTGACTTCTTGAACAATCTTGAAAGACCAATTATCTACATTGCTAAAAAGGACAAAACCTTTCTTGGTGCAGTAAGTATTTATGATGATTTGTCCCTCACTTTTAATTTAAATGCTTATCAGACTGCTTCTTTTAAAATCTATAGAGACATCAATGGCAAGAAATATGAACATTATGACGATTTCCAAGAAGACCGTCTGATAATGATTCAAGGGATTAGTTGGTACAAAATTCATGTGGAGACTAACATCGAAGATACAGGAATCTCAAAAAGTATTACTGCAAACTCATTGGAATGTACTTTATGTAATAAGCGACTCATTGATTTTGAATGTAATACGGGCGAGATTTTGTATGATGATTATGTAAAGACCATCTTCTACGATCCTGCCAACCCAAAAGGAAGTCTGTTGAATCGAGTATTAAATGTCGCTCCGAGTTGGTCAGTTGGTCATGTAGATGCCACTCTTGCAAGTGAACAACGTAGTTTTGATGTAGATGATAATGATGTATATTCGTTCTTGACTGGTGATGTATCAGAGGCATTCAATTGTTTATTTATTTTCGATACATTCAATATGACTGTAAGTGCATATGATTTAGACAATTATGGTGAAGATACAAATATCTATGTTTCTATGGATAATCTTGCACAGTCCATGACAGAAAGTATTGACGAGAACAGTATTATCACTTGCTACTATGTAAATGGCGGTGATGGAATTTATATCAATGAAGTTAATCCTAATAGTACAAATAAAATTTACAATTTTGAGTATTATCTACCAGAAATGGAAGAATCTATTCAGAATAAGGTGAAAGCATATAATGAGAAATATCAGTCTTTAAAACCACAGTACGAAGAAATTATGAAGCGTCTTGGTGATCAGATTGGTGTTATCCAGGATCTCGAAACACGATTACCTGATAGTTTGGATTCTAAGGATTGGACGAAATATGGATTAGAGTTTCTTGATACAAAGGTAAAATCATTTAAGACACAAGATGAATTGTACTGCGCACAAGGAATGAACAAACCTGATAATTTATCATATAATCTTTACTTAGATAACCTATCGGATTTAAATAGTGCCACTGCTGAATATAATAAAAGGCAGTCAGAGATTGATTCTGCCACAGAAGTTTATAATTCTATTATCAATGAAAGAAATGCTATTCAGGCACAACTAGATATGGACGAATGGTTTACATTAGATGATTGGAAATCGCTTGATGCGTATGTTGTAGAAGAAACGTATGATAATGATAACTACATTACTACTGATAATACAACAGACACAGAAAGATTTGATATTGAGCGACAGTTATACGATGCTGCATGGAAAGATTTATCTAAGAAATGTAGACCACAATATCAATACTCTTCTACTCTTTCTAATGTTCTTACTATTCCACAATTCAAAGAATTTCTACAGTATTTTCAACTTGGCAACTTCATAAGAATGGCTACTGATTACGACACCGTTATTAAACTGAGACTAATTAGTTTTACAGTTGATTATAATGACACGAGTAAGATTGATGTAACTTTCTCTGATGCAATTCGTGTACACAATGAAATTATAGATGCAGCCAGTATTATTTCACAAGCTAATTCTGCCGCTATGAGCTTTCAGTTTAATAAAGATCAATACGATAAGTCTGTAAATCAAAGTAATTTTGTAGAAGAAATGCGGAAATATGGATTAGATGTTGCAACTACTCAGATTCATAATGCATCAAATCAGAGTCAAGTTTGGGACGAATCTGGTATGACATTTAGAATGTGGAACAATGAGCGCAATGACTTTGATCCTGAACAAATTAAGATTATCAATAATCTTATGGCTTTTACAGATAGTGATGGACAAGTCAGAATGGCTATCGGAAAGATTCCAATAGACAAAAATGGCAATACTGCCTTTGGATTTAATGCAGAAGTTTTATTTGGTAAAGCAATTTTTGGCGAAAATCTTACTATCCAAAATGACTCTGGCAAGTTTTTATTTGATAATAATGGATTCTCTGCTACAAGTGGAAATAATTCAATAAGAATCAATCCTGATAAATCGGGTGAGTTGTTTTCTATTTACAATGGAAATAACAAACAGGTATATATCAACTCCGATGGTGATGTTGAATTTGCCGGTAGTTTGAAATCTGCTAGCGGTACATTTTCAGGTTTAATATCAGGCGGTGAAATCAATATCAATAATACATTTACGGTTGATTCAAATGGTAATATGTATGCGTCTAATGCAAGAATAAGCGGAGAAGTAAATGCGTCTTCCGGCACAATCGGTGGATGGAATATTAACTACAACAGCTTATCAAATAGCGATAACTCTGTATTTCTATCAAATGATGGAACAATATCAGGTGCTACTATTACAGGTGCGAGCGGTGAATTTACTGAAGGCTTTGAAGTTAACATTGAAACTTCTAAAATAAGAAATGCTATAAAGTTTGAAGAATGCAAATTTACAATAGATGTCGGCTATTTAACAGGAAGACCGATATATGGCACTTTTGAAATGACACCAGATAATATTATAATGGGTGTAAATAATTTGAATGAAGATAATGTTATATATCTTGATGCGCCAACAATAAGACTTGGTGGAAACGTTGACATTATGGGTTCTTTAAGCCACGGCGGAGATAGTTTTTCTACATCTCATATGGAAGCCACGTATGCTGGCTCAAATAGTAATATTATTAAATTCAGTAACGCAAGTTCAACAAATTATTATGCTGCTACTCCACATTGGGTTAAGGCATATGTAAGTAATAAAATTCCAGATACATCTGGATTTATTACAGGGTTTTCAGGAGATAGTACGCCAGGTGTATATAATAGCATCCGTACAAGTGGGAGTAGAATTGTTGGTTCAAAGATTTCATATAGCGATTTGAAGTCAAAGCTTTCCGACAAGAGACTTAAAAAAGATATATCTTCGATCACTGAACCTGCAATTGAAGACTTTTATATGAATCTAATCCCTACGAAGCATAAGTATAAAAATGGTGTTGGTGTTGGTGAAGACGGAAAATATCAGTTTGGTGTTATTGCCCAATGGACTGAAAATGATATGATTGATCACGATATAAATCCTGATTTGTATAGTATTGTGCGGAAATCAAAACCATTTGATGATACAAAAGAATCGGAATACACAAATGGAGAAGATGTGTATAAAGTTGACTATGATCAATTCCATGCACTTCATATCTATATGATTCAGAAGCAACAAGCGAAAATCAAAGGACTTGAATTGGAAGTTGACTCATTGAAACAAAAATTGGATAGGGTAATGAAATATTTTGAAATAGAAGATTAAAAAGTAAGTTAATTGTATGGGACTCAACATTTTTGTCGAGTCCTTTTCTAATAGAAAGGAATGTGATAAATGACAAAAGCATTATTAAGTGTTACCGAATTTTGCGATTATTTAGGAATCGGTCAGACAAAGGCAAGGGAACTTTTGGCTGATTCAAAGAATGGATTCACAATTCGGATCGGAAATAGATTATATGCTCATAAGAGCAAAGTAGATGAATGGCTATTAAATCAAATCTTATAAGCCTTATAAATGGCTTATTTCTGCGTTGAAAATACATATATTATGTGCTAAGATTATTGGGAAATGTTCTAATATACAAGATTTCCCGATTGCACAGGAAGGAGGCAATGTGGGGAAATCTCTAAAGGGCAAAGAATTAGGCAAGGGAATTTCTCAGCGTACAGATGGTCGTTATCAAGCTAGATTTACGAATCGTTTCGGTAAGAGACAGACTATCTATGGAAAAACATATAATGAAGTGCTTCGAGCTTTAAGTAAAGCTAAGAATGATGATGAAAAAGAGGTAAATGTAGTTTCCAAAGATGTGACATTGGATGAGTGGTTTGCTATATGGATGGACACATGCAAGAAGAATTGCAGAAGTTCTACGAAAGAATGTTATACCATACAGTACAATCGTGTGAAAGAGCAATTGGGTTGGAGGAAACTTAAAAAGCTGAATTTGATCATTTTACAAGAAGCTATCAACGAATTATGTTCGGATTATGCGAGAAAAGCCACGAAGAAAGTTTTGGTCGATATGTTCCAGAAAGCAATTGATTCTGATTTGCTTACAAAGAATGTGGCAAAACAGATAAATACAGTTGTTACCAAGGAAGAAAAGAAGGAACGAAAAGTGTTGACCAGAGAAGAGACTGAGTGCTTTTTGAAATATGCAGAAGGTACATATTATTATAATTTGTATGTATTGGCATTGGAGACAGGCATGAGAGTCGGAGAATTATGTGGTTTGCAGTGGAAAGACATTGATTTCAAAAATAATACGATCAACGTAAATCACACTATGTGTTATTTTAGAAAAGATGGCAGGTACACACATGAACTACATGATACGAAAACAAAGCGTGGCAAGCGAAAAATCCCTATGACTAAAACCGCTTCAAGAATTTTAAAGTATCAGAAGCTACAGAAGCAAAAGGTACTCTTTAGTGGACATATCGCTGAGGTACAGTATCAGGATTTGGTTTTCGTCACCAAGACCAATAAACCAACACAACAGTTTCTTGTTAAACAGTGTATTTCTTTAGTCACAAAGCATATTAGGGAAGATGGCAAAGAACTTGAGGACTTTACTCCTCATACATTCAGACATACGTTTGCAACCAGAGCAATTGAGAATGGAATGAATCCCAAGACATTACAGAAAATTCTCGGTCATGCATCCTTGCAGATGACGATGGATTTATATTGTCATGTTACAGATGATACGCTATATGAGGAAATGCAAAAGATGGAACAGGTTGTATAGCCAAACTTAAAAATGGTGTCAAAATGGTGTCAAAACAATAAAAACAAAGTTATCAAGAGGCGCAAAGCCTTGAAATCAGGAGGATCAGAAAATAATGGAAGCTTACAAGAGTGAATTTATTGAATTTATGGTACAGAGTGATGTTTTGAAATTTGGCGATTTTACCTTAAAAAGTGGTAGAAAATCGCCTTTCTTTATGAATGCAGGTGCATATGTTACCGGTTCCCAGTTAAAAAGATTAGGTGAGTATTACGCGAAGGCAATCCATGCAAACTACGGAGATGACTTTGATGTGTTATTCGGACCGGCATATAAGGGAATTCCACTTGCTGTCGTTACAGCAATCGCATACAGTGAACTCTACGGAAAAGAAGTCCGTTACTGTTCTGACCGTAAAGAGGCAAAGGATCACGGTGCAGACAAGGGAGGATTCCTTGGAAGCAGCTTAAAAGATGGAGACCGTGTCGTTATGATCGAGGATGTGACAACATCCGGAAAGTCTATGGAAGAGACGGTGCCTAAGGTACGTGGAGCAGCAAATGTAGAAATCGTGGGACTTATGGTAAGCCTGAACCGTATGGAAGTTGGTCAGGGTGGCAAAGTCAGCGCGCTGGATGAAATCCATGAAAAATATGGTTTTGAAGGAAAAGCAATTGTAACAATGGAAGAAGTTGTGGAGCACTTATATAATCGTGAGTGCCAGGGAAGAATTGTTATTGATGACACATTAAAAGAGGCAATTGACCAGTATTACAAGCAGTATGGATGCAACTAAGCTGCATCGGAGAGTATTATCGGTACTGTTTATCGTATATTTGATTTTGTTATTTTATTTTTTGTTCTTTTCCGAAGGATTTGGAAGAACACAGTTTGGAGAAGAGTACCGGTATAATCTCACGCTTTTTAAAGAGATTACACGTTTTATCCGTTACCGGCATCTGCTTGGATTTAAAGCAGTGTTCATCAATATCGCAGGAAATGTGATCGCATTTATGCCACTTGGCTTTTTTCTGCCGACATTGCATCCGAAGAAACGCAATGGAATCGTGGTTGTGATTCACTGTTTTCTCCTCAGCCTTCTGGTGGAGGTTATACAGCTGGTATTTCGAATGGGATGTTTTGATGTGGACGATTTGTTTTTAAATACACTGGGCGGATTACTTGGATACTTGACGTATTTTATTATTAAAACAATAAGAAATGGGAAGGATAACCAATGAGAAAACACAAAAGACACGGATCTTACAAGTTCACAGAGAAGACCCATTCCAAGAGAGGAATTGTGGCTACGGTTCTTGCCCTTGTGCTTTTGGTGCTGTATCTGGTGATTCTGGAACTTGCATTTCGTGCAAATGGAGAACTGTCTGCTTATTATGGAAGCATCGGAGTGCTCGCAATGCTTGCGTCCGTTGTTGTGGTAGTTGTTGCGGCAGGCAGTCTTCGGGAAGAGGATTCTTTCCGCCTGTTCCCAAGACTGGGACTGTTTCTGTCAGTGGTTAATATTGCATGCTGGGCAGGAACCTATGTCATGGGATTTGTAATATGATTAAAGGGTCAAAAGGTATCATCGATGCATGTAATTTGATGTATACCTTAGTGAGGTTTTTGAAGGTATGAGTTATAAGGAATTGTTCCGGGAAAATAATGAACAATATACAGAAAGAATTGCGCTGGTCATGGAGCGCATCGGAGACATCGCAGTAGATGGCGCACTCACGGTACCGGAAGTTTATCGCGGATATTTTGAGCAGATGGCGAAGTATCTTCTATTGGAGCATCGTGTGGCAGAAGAGGCGATATCCGGTGGATTTTCCACAATGACAGCGGCACAGGGGGAACAGTTAAATCAGCGTTTGTATGATGATGTACAGGAGGCTGGTTATGAGAAAAGCTTCGCAAACCCGGCATATGCATGCAGTTGTATGGGAACGGAATACGGACAGATTCTTTCCATGCTTGATGCAAAGTTTCACAGCATCGCGCCATATTGTGCAGAAGGAAATCTTACCTATATCTGTCTGTATGCGGAGCTTTTTGTAGAACTTTATAATTGTTTTGAAGACATTGATAACTTAAGTGTAAAAGAGTTGAAGAGTATTATTTATTCTTTCATGCATGATTACACCGAGATATTTAATCAGGATGCCATTGAGCGTCTGGTCACTACAAGAGACGATTATTATAAAGAACTGGTCATGCAGGCAGATTTGTCAGATGCTTCTTATCTGTTCCGTTATGCGATGTGCATCGGCAGCGATGAAATGAAATCGTATGCGTTTTTAAATACGTTTTCTGACGAACAGGTACAGGCGATGGCAGATACATTTACGGAAGGATACCGCATCGGATTTGCCACAACCGGAAAAGATATTACGAAGAAATCTATTGTTGAGATTCGCTATCCAATTGGGTTCGAGCGGATGGTACGCTATGCAGTGAACAATTTTAAGAAGATGGGGCTGGATTCCATCCTGCGGCCGTTTTCGGTATCATTGAATAAACAGTACGCGTATGACCATCGGGAGGACAGAGGACTCTGGCTGGATAAGGCGTTGATTGAGCGCGGACTTGAAGTGGAACGCAGCGTCTGGGAAAAATTAAAAGTGCAGGCACCGGCATATGGCGGCCCGGCTGTAATTGACATTTTTGGCACGAAGCCTTTTTCACCGGAGCAGAAAGATTCCTGTGTGAAGTTTACCGAAAAGCAGCAGAAGCTGTCGGTATATCAGCGCAGTGAATCCAGTCAGCTGATCAACAAATATATCCGTGGGGAGGAACGCAGTTTTACAATCATTGCATATCCGGTTCCTTCTATCGGGGAGCAGTTCGAGGAGATTTTTGCAGAGACCGTTAAAATCAATACGCTTGATTATGCATTGTACCGTGATATGCAGCAGAAGATCATCGATGTTTTAGATACGGCTGATATGGTACACATTCAGGGAACGAACGGAAACCGTACGGATCTGTATGTGAAAATTTATCCGCTGTCGGATCCTGCAAAAGAGACCGCATTTGAAAACTGCGTGGCAGATGTCAATATTCCGGTGGGAGAAGTGTTTACCTCTCCGGTTCTTACCGGAACCAATGGAAAGCTTCACGTCAGTCAGGTATATCTGAATGAATTGAACTACGAAAATCTGGAACTGGATTTCGTGGATGGAAAGATTGCATCTTATACCTGCACGAATTTTGACGAGGAAGCAGAAAATAAAAAATATATTGAAGATAATGTATTGTATCATCATAAGACACTTCCGATGGGAGAGTTCGCCATCGGGACCAACACGACGGCTTATGTGATGGCCCGTAAATATGGCATTGCGGATAAGCTGCCGATTCTGATTGCAGAAAAGACAGGACCACATTTTGCAGTGGGAGATACCTGCTACACCTATGATGAGGACAATATGACCTATAACCCGGACGGCAAGGCGATTGTCGCAAGGGACAATGAAATTTCGATGCTTCGAAAAGAAGACCTCTCAAAAGCTTATTTTAACTGTCATACCGATATTACGATTCCGTATGACGAGCTTGGAAAAATTACCGTGATCCGCAAGGATAAAACCACAGAGGACATTATTGTAAATGGACGCTTTGTCGTACCGGGAACCGAGAAGCTGAATGAGCCTCTCGATGCTTTGGACGCACAGCGAAACCAATAGATATTAACTTGAAAACGAAGGAAAACAGGAGGAATTGAAAATGGCACAGGTAGGAATTGTAATGGGAAGCGACTCAGATATGCCGGTTATGGCAAAGGCAGCAGACATCTTGGATCAGCTTGGCGTAAGCTATGAGATGACAATCATTTCTGCACACCGTGAGCCGGATGTATTCTTTGAGTATGCAAAGACCGCAGAGGAGAAAGGCTTTAAAGTAATTATTGCAGGCGCAGGTATGGCAGCACATCTGCCAGGTATGTGTGCAGCTATTTTCCCAATGCCGGTCATAGGTATCCCAATGCATACAACTTCTCTTGGCGGAAGAGATTCTTTATACAGCATCGTCCAGATGCCAACTGGAATTCCGGTAGCGACAGTAGCCATCAATGGTGGAGCAAATGCCGGAATTCTTGCAGCAAAGATTCTTGCGACAAGCGATGCAGATTTACTTGCAAGACTCAAAGAGTATTCCAAGAATTTAAAAGAGCAGGTTGAGGCAAAAGATGCACGCCTGAAAGAAGTTGGATATAAGAACTACTAATTAGAAAATTTACCATTTACTATTGGTAAAATCATGTGTTTACAGATATACTATTAGATATAATAATATATTTCAGTACAGATATTAGGAGGAAAAATAAATGGATTACAAGAACGCAGGCGTAGATATCGAGGCAGGATACGAGTCAGTGGAACTTATGAAAAAGTACGTGAAGGCAACCATGCGTCCGGAAGTATTAGGTGGACTTGGTGGTTTCTCCGGCGCTTTTTCTTTAGATACAATCAAAAATATGGAAGAGCCGGTTCTGTTATCCGGAACAGATGGATGTGGAACAAAAGTAAAGCTTGCATTTTTGATGGACAAGCATGATACCATTGGTATTGACGCTGTTGCCATGTGTGTAAATGACGTTGCATGTGCAGGTGGTGAACCATTATTTTTCCTGGATTATATTGCATGTGGAAAGAACTATCCGGAGAAGATCGCAACGATCGTAAGCGGTGTAGCAGAAGGATGTAAGCAGTCCGGTTGTGCACTGATCGGAGGAGAGACTGCAGAACATCCTGGACTTATGCCGGAGGATGAGTATGACCTTGCCGGATTTACCGTAGGTGTGGTAGACAAGAAGGACATCATTACAGGAGAGGATGTAAAGGCTGGAGATGTACTGATCGGTATGGCAAGTACCGGTGTACATTCCAACGGATTCTCCCTTGTCCGCAAGATTTTCAAGATGGACAAAGAGACATTAAATACTTATGTGGATGAACTTGGTACAACACTCGGTGAGGCACTTCTTGCTCCGACACGTATTTATGTTGGTGCATTAAAGTCCATTAAGAATGCAGGAGTTCGCGTGAAAGCATGCAGCCATATTACAGGTGGCGGTTTCTACGAGAATATTCCACGTATGCTTCCGGAAGGAAAGCACGCTGTTGTTGAGAAGAACAGCTATCCAATCCCACCAATCTTTACTTTGATGGCAAAGGAAGGAAACGTTGAAGAGCAGATGATGTACAATACATACAACATGGGACTTGGAATGATTCTCGCTGTAGATCCTGCAGATGTGGATAAGACAATGGAAGCAATCAAGGCAGCTGGAGATACTCCATATGTGGTTGGAAAGATCACAGACGGAGAGAAGGGTGTTACATTATGCTAAAAATCGCAGTGTGTGTATCCGGCGGTGGAACAAACTTACAGGCCATCATTGATGGAATTGAAAATCAGACGATCACCAACACAGAAATCGAAGTGGTGATCAGCAACAATAAGAATGCATACGCTTTGGAGCGTGCAAAGCAGCATGGAATCAAAAGCATCTGCATCAGCCCGAAAGATTATGCAAGCAGAGAGGCATTCAACGAGGATTTCTTAAAACAGCTGAATTCCTATCATGTGGATCTGGTTGTGCTGGCAGGATTCCTTGTTGTAATCCCGGAGCAGATGATCAAAGAATATACTAACCGGATCATCAATATCCATCCATCACTGATTCCATCTTTCTGCGGAACAGGGTATTATGGCTTGAAAGTGCATGAAGGTGTTCTTTCCCGCGGTGTAAAAGTGACCGGAGCAACGGTACATTTCGTGGATGAAGGAACGGATACAGGTCCGATCATTCTGCAGAAAGCAGTTGATGTGGAGGAGACAGATACACCGGAAGTTCTGCAGCGCCGTGTGATGGAGCAGGCAGAATGGATCATTATGCCAAAGGCGATTGATCTGATTGCAAATGGAAAAGTTACCGTGACAGACGGTAAGGTACATATCGGATAGAGTTCTTGAAAATAAGGAGAGTAGACATGAAAGTTCTTGTAGTAGGAAGCGGCGGACGTGAGCATGCAATTGTGACAAGTGTTGCAAAGAGCAAACGTGTAGATAAGATTTATTGTGCACCGGGCAATGCCGGAATCGCAGCACTTGCAGAGTGCGTGCCGATCGGCGCCATGGAATTTGATAAACTGGTTGCTTTTGCAAAGGAGCAGGCAATTGATTTTACAATCGTTGGAATGGACGATCCATTAGTAGGCGGAATTGTTGATGTGTTTGAGGCAGAGGGACTGAAAGTATTTGGACCACGCAAGAATGCAGCAATCCTTGAAGGATCGAAGGCTTTTTCCAAGGATCTCATGAAAAAATACAACATTCCAACAGCCGGATATGAGAATTTCACAGATCCTAAGGATGCACTTGCATATCTTGAGACTGCAAAGATGCCAATCGTACTGAAAGCAGATGGACTTGCTTTGGGAAAAGGTGTATTGATCTGCAATACACTTGAAGAGGCAAAAGAAGGTGTCCGTACCATTATGGAGGACAAGAAGTTCGGTAATGCCGGAAATACCATGGTAATCGAAGAGTTCATGACAGGACGCGAGGTTTCCGTACTTTCTTTTGTTGATGGAAAAACAATCAAGATCATGTCTTCCGCACAGGATCATAAGCGTGCAAAAGACGGAGATCAGGGATTAAATACCGGTGGTATGGGTAACTTCTCACCAAGCCCATTTTACACAAAAGAAGTGGATGATTTCTGCAAGAAGTATATTTATCAGGCAACTGTAGATGCTATGGCTGCAGAGGGACGTCCATTTACCGGAGTTATTTTCTTTGGACTGATGCTCACAGAAGACGGACCAAAGGTACTTGAATACAATGCAAGATTCGGCGATCCGGAAGCACAGGTCGTACTTCCTCGTATGAAGAATGACATTATTGATGTGATGGAAGCCTGTGTTGACGGCAAGCTTGATACCATTGATCTGCAGTTTGAGGACAACGCAGCAGTCTGTGTTGTCCTGGCATCTGACGGATATCCGGTTTCTTATGAGAAGGGATTTCCAATTACCGGATTTGAAAAATTCGATGGAAAAGACGATTATTATTGTTTCCATGCAGGTACCGCTTTTGACAAAGAGGGACGTATCGTGACAAACGGTGGTCGTGTGCTTGGCATTACAGCTACCGGTAAGGATTTAAAGGAAGCCAGAGCAAAAGCATATGAGGCAACGGAGTGGATTGACTTTGCAAATAAATATATGAGACACGATATTGGAAAGGCAATTGACGAAGCATGAAAAAAGGCATAATATTTGACATGGACGGAACACTTTGGGATTCTGCGGCGGGAGTCGCAGAGTCCTGGAATGAAGCAATTCTTGCATATGGTTACGAGAGAAAACCACTTACAGCAGGTGACATTCAGTCAGTAATGGGAAAGACGATGGAAGACATTGCAGATATTTTATTCCCGGAACTGAAAGTCATGCAGAGAAAAGAACTCCTTGATTTGTGTTGCAGGCTGGAGAATGATTATCTCCGCAGGCATGGCGGGGTGCTTTACCCGGACATCCGCAAAACAATGGAAAAGCTGAAAGTAAATTATCACCTGTATATTGTAAGCAATTGTCAGGCAGGTTATATTGAAGCTTTTTTGGATTATTATAAGTTTCATGATCTCATCGAGGATATTGAGTGCTATGGCAACAATGACAAGCCGAAGGGGGAGAATATAGCACTTTTGTATCAGAGGAATGACTTGCAGGACGCAGTGTATGTTGGGGACATACAGGGTGACTATGATGCGAGCATGTCTGCAGGTGTCCGGTTCATTCATGCGGGATACGGCTTTGGAAAAGTGAATGCAGATGTACCGGAAATACAGAAATTTTCCGAATTAATAGAGGTAATTGACACTGTCTGGAACTAAATGGGAGAGTTATGGGAAAGCAGAATTTAGCAAATCAATATGAAGTACTCAAGATCGTAGCAGAGCAGAACCAGGAATTCATTATGGAATACGAAGCCGATACGGACACCATGCAGGTGTACAAGGTGGAAAATGGTGAGTTTGTTACAGTATATGATGTATCCGAATACGCTGCAGGAGATAAAATAGGCAGCGTATTTGTTGACCCTGCAGATAAAGAAGTGTACCAGCAGACAATCAAGGAATGTATGAGTAAACCGACGCACACCACGCTTGATGTGCGTTTTTGTGAACCTGGCCAAGAGGGAGTCTGGTTTCGATTTTTCCTGGTCAGTATAGCAGGGGATGGAAAGAAAGTGGATCGCATTGCCGGTCGTCTCCGTTCCATTCATAATGAGAAGATCGCGAATGAGAATATGCGAAGAAAAGCAGAAATGGATACATTGACAAATGTGTATAACCATGCTGCATTTGAAGAAATCTGTGAAAAAAAGCTCGAAAATTATGAAGGCAAAGCCTTGCTTATGATGCTGGATATCGATGATTTTAAAATGATCAATGATACCCAGGGACATGCCGTGGGAGATATGGTACTTGAGCAGACAGGCACCGTATTGAATGCTGTGGTTGGAAATCATGGTGTGGCAGGACGGCTGGGTGGCGATGAATTTGCTGCATTTGTCTGGGGACTCAAAGATGAGCATGATATTCACAAATTCTGTGAGAATTTGAAGGAGCGTTTAAAGACAATCATATTTGATATGGAATATGCTGCTTCCATTGGAATCAGTGAAGTGGATGATCGTAAAATAACATTTTCAGATTTGTATTACGAGGCGGATCAGGCGGTCTATACGGCAAAACATAGAGGAAAAAATCAAATCATATTCTTTAAAGATATTCAGGAATATCTTGAGCAGGATGCAAAGGAACAGGAAGAAATTCAATATGCAGAGGAAGTCTGCAGTACGGCAGACAATCATGTGCTTTTGGCAGAGCTGAAAGAGTGTATGTCCCAGCTATCTTCTGGCCGCTTTGCAGATGGACTTAAGAGAATGGAATTGTCATTACAGAACTTTTTTGATGCAGATTGTGTGATTGTTATTGATAAGACGCGAAAAGAAAAACAAAAAATAAGCGAGAGCCACAAAGAAAGTGCAGAGATGACTTCGCGAGTGATCGTAGATCTTATTGAAGATGGAAAGTCAGATTCCTATTGGAAAATCCTGCATGAACGCATTAATATCTGTTTGCCAAATATTAAGCGTATCAAAGCAGAGATGCCGGAATTATATGATGAGCTTGTAAAATGTCGAATCTGGTCTGCGATTGCAAGCTTATTATTAAAGGATAATCAGAATGTTGGTGCGCTTTTGGTTTTTAATCCGCGCAGACATATTGAGGAGTCCATGCTGGTGCAGATGGTTGCTGAGTATTTGAGTGTATGCCTTCAGCGTGAGAGTGCGAATGAACTCTGCGAAAAGAACAAGACACACGATATTCTTACGGGTTTATGGAATCGTAACAGTTTTGTCTTGTGGAAAAAAGAACGAGAAATGCAAACATATAAATCACTTGGCGTTGTCACGACGGATATTATCAAACTTTCGGATATGAATCATCAGTTTGGATATCTGTATGGCAACAAAAAACTGATCGAAGTGGCAGAAGTGCTTAAGGAAATATTTGATGGATACCGATTGTTCCGCTATGATCAGGATGAAATGCTTGTTCTTTGTGCCAACATAAAGCGAAAGGACTTTGAGGAACGTATACGCAAATTAAAAGACCGGTTAGAGACATTTTCATTTTCTGTTGCAAAAGGATACAGCTGGAGTTTGCATCCAGCAGTGTATTCGCAGATTACAGAAGCGGAAGCTGTCATGGATAATGATAAAGGAAAAATTCTTCATGGAAACACAGCATTCCGGAAAGTAGCAGAAAATCTGATCCGTGAAGTGCAGGATTTGCTGGATAGAGATCATTATCTTGTGTATCTACAGCCGAAGGTGAATATTGCATCCGGAAGGACAGAAGGAGCAGAGGCTTTGGTAAGGCAGCTGGATGATGAACTTGGTCTTGTAGCACCATCTCATTTTATACCGGTTCTGGAACATTATAATCTGATTTACATGGTTGATCTGTTTGTGTTGGAAGAAGTGTTCCGATATCAGAAGGCGGAGCAGAAAGCCGGACATCGTCTGGTACCGATTTCTTTGAATTTTTCGAAAAAGACCATGATGTATCCGGATCTTTTGAAAAGAGTCCGTGAAGTTACTCGGAAATATGATGTGCCGAAAGGAATGGTACATATTGAGGTGACAGAGACGGTTGGCGACATGGATCACATGGTGATCGAGAATGTATCTAATGCACTAAAGAAGATGGGATTTCGTCTTTCTATGGATGATTTTGGTACGCAGTATTCAAATTTATCAGTATTGTTACAATACGACTTTGATTCCGCTAAGATTGACCGCTCCATGGTAACTGAGATTACGACCAATGAGAGAAGTCGCATGATGCTCGATTATATGACTTCTCTTATCAATGACCTTGGCATTGAGTGTATCGTAGAAGGAATAGAAACCAAGGAGCAGGTAGATATTCTTCGCAAAACAAAGGCAGAAATGATACAGGGTTATTATTTTGGCAGGCCGGTTCCAAAAGAGGAATTCTATGACAGATTTATGAGAGAAGAATAAAATTACAAAGAGGGGATGCTTGCGGATACGCACAGGGCACCCCAACCTACGCGGGGGTCTGGATATTTCTCTACAAAGGGAAGTTTCCGGGCCCCTTTTATCAGATAGGCTTTCATTTTTTCACCGTACAAAAAAGAATCATTTCCCTGCAAAATGCCCCATTGCATGAGCAGGGCACAACTTCCTGAAACGAATGGTGTGGCCATGGAAGTACCACTTCTTGTTTCGTAGCCTCCGCCCACAGCGCAGCTTGTGATGTCTACTCCGGGAGCAACAATATCCGGTTTTACCTGATTCGTATTCCATGTAAATCCGCGTCCGGAAAAAGGAGCGTAAGTATTGGTATTGGAATCATAGGCACCGACACTGATTGTTTTGGCAGCAGTGGATGGAATTGTAAGTGTGGTTTCCGGTGTAGGTGCAAGAAACTGGGTTGCATTGCCGCGGATTGCCGCTGCAGGCATCCATAGATCGTAGATTCCGTCTGTGATATTCTGGGCAGTAAGAAGAAAAGTCCATACACCGGAAACAATGTAGGTACGGGAAGAGATAAAATCAATGTAAAGTTCTTGATAGAGACTGTAGGGAGATGGTTCACCATAATAAATAAGAAGCTCGGTATCTCCCACCGCAAAACGCCAGCTTCCGGAAGCGTCAGGAATCTGAATGGGAGCCTGCGAAAACGGCGGAAGCAGCTGAATGCGGATTTCATCCCAGTAATTTTTCCAAATCTGAATAGAAAGATTTCGTTCATAATCGCCCACAACAAATTCCAGGGACTTCGAGGTGTTTGAAAGAATGCGTCCGCCGGCGTGACCGCCGTTATTTCCCTCATTTCCGCTGCCGGTCACAATACAGATCCGACCCAGATCGGATACGGAATCCAGATAGGTTTCTAACAGGGAAGTGCCACTGTGGGAGCCGTAGGTATTGCCGAAACTGAGGTTGATGGAAAGTGGTAACTGATGGTCTATGGCATAGCGGACTGAAAAATCGACCGCCTGCATCAGCTGCGTGGTGCTTGGAAACCCCATAGGTCCGGGTGCACCGAGTTTGATAATAAGAAGAGAAGCTTCATAGGCAACTCCGCGGTTTGCAATCTGCACATGGCCGTTTCCGGCTGCAATGCCAGTAACGTGTGTTCCATGTCCACTGGAATCAAAGCTTGGACAGAATGCAGCACGTTCCTGTACTGTGGGTGCAGCGATAGCAGCATTGATCTGTTCCTCTGTGAACAGTGTCCCCAGTGCATAGCCGGGAGGAGAAAGAAAACTTTTTGAAGGATTGGGTGCTATAGTTTGATCCCACAATGCCAGAATTCTTGTGGACCCATCCGCATTCTGAAAATCCGGATGCATATAATCGATGCCAGAATCTATGATAGACAAAAGCACGCCTTTTCCCGTCAGGGAAAGCGGAGCCTCCTGGATTGCCGTAATGCAGGAGGAACGGATACCCGGAAGATCTTCGAAGAAAAGCCGTCTTGGGCGTTCAATATAAATGACCTGCGGGGAATCCGCGAGGGTATCGATTGCTTCCTCCGGCAGAAGCAAAATGGCGTAGTTATTCAGAAGAAATGTAATCCGGTAATTGGGAAATGTCTGTTGCAAAGACTCTGTTGTACCGGAATAAAGAATAATGACTTCCCAGAGATTTTCTGTTTCGGAAAACCCGGTCGCAAGATCACCGGATTTTTCCAGTTCTTCCGTGGTTGCCTGCATGGCGGCCCGCAGGGAAGGCTCGATTTTTTGATTTCTGTTTGAATTATCCATGTTTTTTGTATTTTGATAGATACATATATAGATTTTTATTGAAAATTTATGTACAATAAGACTGATTTATGCGAACGAGAAATTTAGAAAAGGAGATAATATGTACGCTGACGAAAATGTAATTAAAATTAAACATGCAGTACTGCGTGAGGTAGCAAAACTGGCATTTGAAGGAACTCTTGATACTGAGAGAGATCATATTGCGGTTCGTTTGATTCCGGGACCAACACCTCAGTTCCGCTGCTGTATTTATAAGGAGCGTGAGATCATCCGTCAACGTGTCCGCCTCGCAGAAGGTAAGGCACCTGGCCCGGTCGATGATGGAAACGTTATTCAGGTAATGAGTGCTGCCTGTGAGGATTGTCCGATTTCCAGCTACACAGTAACTGAGAACTGTCAGAACTGTATGGGTAAGGCTTGTATCAATGCATGTAAATTTGGAGCAATCGAGGCAGGACGTCATCGTTCCCACATTGATCCACAGAAATGTAAAGAGTGTGGCCGTTGTGCTGCAGCATGTCCTTACAATGCCATCGCGCATCTGAAGAGACCATGTAAATTTGCATGTCCTGTAAATGCGATTACATACAATGAATATGGAATTTCTGTGATTGATGATTCCAAGTGTATCCGTTGTGGTAAATGTATCCACAGCTGCCCATTCGGAGCAATCGGTTCTAAGACATTCATGGTTGATGTTATCAATGCATTGAAGTCTGAAAAGAAGGTATATGTAATTGCAGCTCCTGCAACAGAAGGACAGTTTGGTGCCAACATCACAATGGGAAGCTGGAAGAAAGCAATGCAGGAAGTTGGATTCAATGGTTTCGTTGAGGCTGGATTAGGTGGAGATATGACCGCTGCTTCCGAGGCTGCTGAGTGGGTAGAAGCATATAAGGAAGGCGAGAAGAAAGTTACTTCATGCTGTCCTGGATTTGTAAATATGGTTCGTTTACATTTCCCTGATATGGCAGACAAGATTTCTACAACAATCTCTCCAATGTGTGCCGTATCCCGTCTGATCAAAGCACAGGATCCGGATGCTGTTACTGTATTCGTTGGACCATGTGTTGCAAAGAAATCCGAAGTGATTGACCAGAAGATCGAAGGAAACGCAGATTACGTTCTTACATACAGTGAGATGCGTGCAATCATGAGCGCCAAAGGCGTAGAGCTTCAGCCTGGCGATACAAGCTATCAGGAGTCTTCCGTATACGGAAAGCGTTTTGCAAACTCCGGCGGAGTTACCGCAGCTGTTGTAGAGAGTATGAAAGAGATGGAAGCTGGTATTGAGCCTAAGGTATGTAAGGCAAACGGTGCAGCAGAGTGCCGTAAGTTCCTGATGCTTATGAAAGCAGGCAAGTTACCGGATGACTTTATCGAAGGTATGGCATGTGAAGGTGGATGTGTCGGTGGACCAAGCTCCTTCAATGATATGATCGTGACAAAGAAATTCCGTGATGAGCTTCTTGATAAGGCAGACGATCGTCAGATCTTAGACAACTTAAAGAACTATCATATGGAAACATTCTCTATGCACAGAGACTAACGAAAATAATATAAAAGTTCAAGAGACCATTTGGACAGTTGTTTGTCCGGATGGTCTCTTTATTTTTATATGGTATAAAATGGTTTATTCCTATCAGGTCTTGCAAAAACATACGTTCTGTAATATAATAAAACAAACGTTTGTTCGAAATGAAAAATAGGCGAATGAATTAGAACTTGCAGGAGCGTAATGAAATGACAAATATCATGCAGATGAATGGCATTATGGAAAAGTTAACAATTCTGTCAGATGCAGCAAAGTATGATGTTGCCTGTACTTCCAGTGGTGTGCACAGGGGCGGGGACGGAAAGAATATGGGAAATGCATTTGCAAGCGGCATCTGTCATGCGTTTACCGGGGATGGCAGATGTATTTCTTTACTGAAGATTCTTTTTACCAATGAATGTATTTATGACTGTAAGTATTGTGTGAACCGCGCTTCCAATGACAATCGCCGGGCGACATTTGCACCGGACGAAGTATGCCAGCTTACCGTAGAGTTTTATCGAAGAAATTATATCGAGGGATTGTTCTTAAGTTCCGGTATCATTAAATCACCGGATTATACGATGGGGCTTTTGTATGAGACGCTTTTTTTACTTCGGACGAAGTATCATTTCAATGGATATGTGCATATCAAGGGAATCCCGGGAGCGTCTGCTGATGTGGTGGAGATGGTGGGATATCTTGCGGATCGTATGAGCGTGAACCTGGAGCTGCCGACCGCAGAGGGACTTCGTCAGGTAGCACCGAATAAGGTAAGAAAGAATATTCTTTCACCGATGCGGCAGATACAGAATGGAATCAAAGAAAGCCGTCAGACGCATGGTGTTACCAGTATGAAAAGCCGTGTGTACATTGACGAAAAATCTTATTATAACCAGATGGCAGAGATGCGGGACAGTTATGCAAGATTGCAGGACTATCAAAACGGTGTGAAGGCAATCCAGCAGAAGAAAGCGGACGCGGTTGCGGAGCAAAGCTGGAATTTCACACAGATGCAGACTGCGGGAACTGTTACAAAGAAGAATAATATAGCACAGAATTTCCCGGTTCCCAATAGGAGCATATCACAGATTACGAGGAATCTGTCACATCCGGATCGTTATTTTGTTCCGGCGGGGCAGAGTACGCAGATGATCATTGGGGCAACCGGAGAAAGTGATTACCAGATCATGTCGGTTACCGAGGCGCTGTATCACAAGTTTGAGATGAAGCGCGTGTTTTATTCGGCATTTATCAATGTCAATGAGGATGAAAGTTTACCTGCGATTGGCAAGAACCCTCCGCTTCTTCGGGAGCATCGATTGTATCAGGCAGATTTTTTACTGCGTTTCTATGGTTTTCAGGCTGATGAACTTTTATCGGAGAAGAATCCGAATTTTAATGAGCAGATCGATCCGAAGTGCGACTGGGCAGTACATCACCTTGAACTGTTTCCGGTAGAAATCAACAAGGCAGACTATTATACACTTCTGCGTGTGCCGGGGATTGGAACAAAAAGTGCAAAAAGAATTCTTGCAGCCAGAAGACATGCATCACTGGATTTTTACGACATTAAAAAGATGGGTGTGGTGTTAAAACGTGCGTTGTACTTTATCACCTGCAAAGGAAAGATGATGTATCAGACAAAGCTGGAAGAGAATTATATTACGCGGCATCTGATCTATAATGAGAAGCCAGCAGAGATGCTTTTGTCGGATGGGACTGCGAGTGGATATGAGCAGTTGTCACTTTTTGATCCACAGTATCATTTATAGGATCGGGTGATTATAAGGAGTAAAAGAATGTTGATATTACATTGCGAAGATTCGCTGGAAGGGATTTTTACAGCAATCTATGATGCATTTGTATACAAAAAGCAGATGCAGCAGCCATATAAAGATGATATCGAGATTGTGATGGGGGAGGGCTGTCTGACATTGTTTGCAGAAGAACAGGAAGTTGTGGTGGACGCAGAAAAAGTAGAGAAGACAGTCCGCACGATACAGAGACGTCTGGGATTTCGAGATTATCAGACCATTGTATCTGCACTGTGCCATTTTGCAGATGATAAGGCAAGTGTGGTTCTCGGATATCTTGTGCGGGCATTTGCAGTCGGACACAGTGTCATGGATCATCTTGCGGATCCGTTTGTCATGCGCATGATGGAACTGGACCGTAAAGTTGTCAATGAAGCAGACAAGATGCGCGGGTTTCTGCGATTCCGGGAGGTACATAGTGGAGAAACGTCAGTACTTCTTGCGGAGATAGAACCGAAATGTAATCTGGTTCCGCTTATGATGGATAATTTTTCGGATCGTTTTCCAAATGAAAACTTTATTATGTATGACTGTAACCGTAAGATCGCTGCCGTACATGAAGCCTATCATGCCTGTGTGCTGGTATCGGGGGACAATCTTCATATACCAGAGAAAGAAGATGACTATTTCACGGAGCTGTGGAAACAATATTTTACGACTATGGAGATTAAGCCAAGACATAATGAAAAATGTCAGAACAATCTCATGCCAAAGTGGTATCGGAAACATATGCTGGAGATAATTGCGTAGAGCGTTGGTTTGTGCTATTATTTTTAGAAATAGAGTAACTATTCCAAATTGGTTTTGAATAGTTACGAAGCGAAATGTCAAAAACAGGAAAGAATGAGGAACAGGTTATGGAATTATGGGACATCTATGATAAAAATAAAGTGCGGACAGGAAGAACCATGGAGCGCAATCATTTTAATCTTGCGGATGATGAATATCATTTGACAGTACTTGGTGTGATCGCACGACCGGATGGACGTTTTCTGATTACAAAGCGTGTGATGACAAAAGCATGGGCACCTGGCTGGTGGGAAGTTTCCGGAGGCGCAGCACAGGCAGGAGAAGAATCTGAAGAAGCTGTACAGCGGGAAATCAAAGAGGAGACAGGATTGGATGTCAGTGGTGCCGATGGAGGATATCTGTTTACTTACCACAGAGAGAATCCCGGAGAGGGTGATAATTATTTTGTAGACGTATACCGTTATATCATGGATTTCGAAGAGAGTGATCTGCATTTGCAGGAAGCAGAGACGGATGGATATAAGTTTGCAACACTCGACGAAATCAAAGAATTTGCCAAGCAGGGAATTTTCCTGCATTATGACAGTATCAAAGAGGCTTTTGAAGTTTAGAATTATGGTTCTGAATGGTTACATTTATCTGCCGTCATACAAAAAAAGACAACCGGAAATCGGTTGTCTTTTTCTAATCGCGGATCCAATATCTTAATCTAATTACAAAGAAAAAGGTACATAGAAACTTGATTATAAGGCAATTATTTAACTACTACTACGTTAACTGCCTGAGGACCTTTAGCGCCATCAGTAATATCGAACTCTACTGCAGCTCCTTCTTCGAGAGATTTAAAACCCTCCATGTTAAGTCCTGAATAATGTACGAATACATCATGTCCGTCTTCAGCGGTGATGAATCCGTAACCCTTCTGGTTGTTGAACCATTTAACTGTACCTTTGTTCATCGAAAGTACCTCCAATATATTTATGTTGCTATGCAACTAAGCTTAGAATAGCATAACGCTTTGGAAAAGTAAAGCAACAAATTAAAGTTCTTCAAAGGTGATTTCATGCTGTTTTAAGAACTGTTTCACCAGACGGTCCCATTCGTTGTCTAAAGTTTTATCGACAGAGAAAATACGATAGGAAATTCCGGTGGTCAGAGTCAGTTGCTGTTTTTGGAAACGGATATTCAAAAATACTCCCGTAATATCATTCCCGGTAAAGAAGCTTTGTATACTCGAAAGCGTCCGCTCGAGATTTTTTGGCGATAAAAGAAGTACAAATTTGAATGAAGAAGGCGTTTTCTTCCCTTTGATCAGATCAAAGCAATTGCCACGGAGCAGTGCATAAGGCAAAAAATCACAATCCGTAATTTCAAGATCTTCCATTTCTTCGCTGGTATAAAAGTCAGGATGGATATGACCGTCGATCACGTAGGATGCGCCGGATGTAATGACACCTTCCTGTAACAGAAAATGATCAAATGTTTCACTACGCAAAAATTTATTCATAAAGTCTTTGACATCGGTAAGCTGCAATGCAAGCATAAAATACCTCCTTGTGGGCAATGTGTGTATATGAAAGTATATTACTACACTTTGCAGAAATTTGGTAGGATTTGTGATAAAATACGAAATAAACAGTTACAATATACAGATAATAAAGGAGAACAACATGGAACAGAAATTTTTAATAGAATTATTAAAAGAAGCAGTCTCTCCATTTCAGTGTGTGGAAGCTTCTGTGAAGCGTTTGAAGCAGGATGGTTTTGAAGAGATTACATATGAAGAAAAGTGGAATTTGAAACTGGGTGGAAAGTATGTATTAAACCACCACGGAACGACGCTGTATGCATTTACGGTAGGGGAAAATTATCACACAGGAGACATGGTTCGTATGGCTGCGGCGCATACCGATTATCCATGTATGCGTATCAAGCCAAATCCGGATTTTCGTACGGAGGCATATGCACAGGTCAACGTGGAAGTATATGGTGGTCCGATTTTAAATACATGGTTTGACCGGCCGCTGGGCGTTGCTGGACGGGTCGTACTGCGAAGCGAGGATGTATTTGCACCGCGTACTGTTTTGTATCATTCCCAAAAGGCGGTACTTACTATCCCGAATCTGGCGATTCATATGAACCGGGAAGTAAATAAAGGCGTTGAAATCAATAATCAGGTGGATCTCATGCCGATTCTGGATGTCCTTCCAAAAGAGGAGACTTCGACCGATTATTTCCTTACTTTTTTAGCCGAAGAACTTGCGGTAGACAAAGAAGATATTCTCGACTTTGAACTGAACACCTATTGCATGGAAGAACCGGCGTACGTGGGTGTAAAAGATACATTTCTGTCATCTCCAAGGCTGGATAACCAGACGTCTGTAGCTGCATTATTGCAGTCATTGATGCAGGGGGAGCGTGCGGATGGAATCAATCTGATTGTATTGTTTGATCATGAAGAAATCGGCAATACAAGCAAACAGGGTGCAGCTTCTATTTTACTGCATGATATGACACGGCGCATTTTACGCAGCATGGGAGCAGACGAGGAAGAGGCAGAACGTATGTTATATGCATCCATGCTTTTGTCGGTAGATGTGGCACATGGTCTGCATCCAAACCACAAAGGAAAGATGGATATCACGAATCATCCGGTTTTGGGAAGTGGATTCTGCATCAAGGAAGCCTGCTCCCAGTCCTATGCGACAGATGCAGAGGCTGTGGCAATTCTCCGCCAGATCTGTGACAAAAATGGAATCGCTTATCAGCGTTTTGTAAACCGTTCCGATGTGCGGGGTGGAGGTACATTAGGATCTGTCGCATCGACTCTGATGCCGGTGAAAACCGTGGATATCGGAATCCCGCTTCTTGCGATGCATTCGGCAAGAGAACTTATGGGAAGTGCCGATATTGACGCACTTACAGATGCTGTAAAAATGTTCTTTTGCAGCTAAGGTTATTACAATGTTTTAAAAGATGTTCAAATTCGGGAGTATAAGAAATGCAACAGAAATATCAGAAGACAATCTATGCCTGTTTTGTGGGATACATTGTACAGGCAATCGTAAATAATTTTGTACCATTATTGTTTTTGACCTTTGAAAAAAGCTATCATATTCCGTTGAGCCAGATTACGATGCTGATTACGATTAATTTTGGTATTCAGCTTCTGGTAGATTTGCTGTCGGCGGGATTCGTGGATCGCATTGGGTACCGGGTGTCCGTTGTTCTGGCACATGTTTTTGCGGCTGCAGGATTGGTGGGACTTGTACTATTACCGGAAATTATGCCAAACGCATTTGCAGGGTTACTGGTCGCAGTATTTATCTATGCGTTGGGCGGGGGATTGATTGAGGTACTGATCAGCCCGATTGTGGAGAGTTGTCCGACCGATAATAAAGAAAAAGCGATGAGCCTTCTACATTCCTTTTATTGCTGGGGACATGTAGGTGTTGTGCTGTTATCTACCGTTTTTTTCGGTATTTTCGGCATTGCAAACTGGAAGATACTTGCATGCATCTGGGCATTGATTCCGGTTATCAATGCATTTGTTTTTGCAAAGGCACCGATCGCGCCGCTGATCGAAGAGGGCGAAAGCGGTATGACAATGCTGGATCTTTGTAAAAGCAAAGTATTCTGGGTGATGATGCTTATGATGCTCTGCGCAGGAGCAAGTGAGCAGGCAGTCAGCCAGTGGGCATCGACATTTGCAGAAAAGGGACTGGGTGTGACAAAGACGATCGGCGATCTGGCAGGTCCTATGACCTTTGCAATCCTCATGGGAAGTTCACGTGCATTTTATGGAAAATTCGGCCATAAGATTGATCTGGACCGGTTTATGCTTGGCAGCAGTGTGTTGTGCATTTTTTCCTATCTGTTGATCGCTGCGTCACCGGTTCCATTCCTGTCGCTTGTCGGATGCGGAATCTGTGGTCTGTCAGTTGGCATCATGTGGCCGGGAACGTTCAGCAAGGCTTCCGTGGCTCTGAAAAATGGCGGGACTGCAATGTTCGCGCTGCTGGCACTGGCCGGAGATCTGGGATGTTCCGGGGGACCGACGCTTGTGGGATTTGTATCGAGTGCGGCAGCAGATAATCTCAAAGCCGGAATACTTGTTGCGATTATTTTTCCGGTTGTGATGGCAGTTGAAATTATATTGCAGCGCCGGTCATGCTGGCACAGCTGATACAGGCATTGTACAACATCCTTTGGGTGTATAAGAATTAGAGCAAGAAATGTAAATGTGGGCATCCGTGCACACCAAGTGATCTCCTCCTTTTGGTACAATGGTACTACAAAATAAAAGGAGGATATTTGCTTATGAAGAAAAAACTGAGCGCGCTTTTTATGGTATTTGCAATGGTACTGAGCCTTTTTTCCGGGCTTGGTGTGAATACGATATGGGCAGGTGAAAATGAGGAAGAGGGAGGAGACACAGGAAAAGTCATCAGCGGACTGGCAGCGATGGACTGGCTGGAATGGGATGATAACGGAAATATCACAGGTCCGAATGAACAGGCAACGTGGATGAAAGGGCTTGGATCAGTAGTAAATGGAACAACATTGCTGGTAAAAGAACTTGATGCGAAGGGAAATCCGACAGGTGACGCCATCCAGGCGGATGCACTTACACTGGCTTATTGTGGTAACGGGGAAGAGCCAGGTGAGAGTCTGCAGACAGAAAATGTCGGTTCAATTGCACCGGTGGAGAATAAAACGGACTATGTGCAACTGAAGTTTTCTCATACAGGATGGTATAAGCTTTATTTGACAGGTCGTACAGACGATGCAATTACGATTCAAGTTGGGTATAAAGATCTTGGTTTTTATACAACAGAAAAAAAGACACCGGAAGGTGCAATTGATTCCTATGAATGGACATCGGAAAAAGATGGAGTTATTTATCTGATCACATCTGCGCCGGAAGGTGTTGCTTTGGATGGTAATGAAACCTGGCAGGTAAATGTGGATGGAAACGAAAATATCGATGAGAGTTTGTATAGCAGGTATTTTACGAAAACTTTAGTGTCATCAGAGGAAAGCAGTCAGGAAAAAGTATATAAACTTACACTGAAAAAGGGTACTTTCGAGTGGCTGGATATATGTGTGAAAGCAAAGGGAAAATTTGAAAATGGGGATGACTGGAATCCGGAAGAGAGGCTGAATGTACATTACGTAGGCAAAATGTCAGGGCTGCGTGTCTCAAATGATATTGATGATACAGAGGGGGAAGGTGGCAAAGAATGCTGGAGTCAGGTTATTTATCCGATGCACCGCTTCATGACCTGGCAGGAGAATGAAACACAGAAAATCTATCAGGCATCGGAACTGGAAGTAGAGGCTGTGGATGGAAACGGAACTGCTACATTGAAGGATTCCGCCGAAAAGGAAGGAATTGTAGAAATCTTGGTAAGCGATGCTGGGGATTATAAAGTATATGTAAAGGATAATTCAACAGACTATGTAACGATTCATATGAGTTATCCGAATTCTGCTTTTTATACAACGGAGAATCCTTCAGTAAAAGGACTTTTGAATGGTTCTATAAAATACACGTACAACAGTACAAAAAGCGGAAACGTTCTTTATTTTATCGCAAACATTCCGAAAGATGTGTCGGAAGTTGAGTACGAATGGAATGTATCGACCAATGCTGGCGATGTTGCAGCGGATGACATTGATAAATATATATCAATTGAAAAGAGTGAAGAAGGAAAATTTAAACTGACGTTGAAAGATACTACAGAGTATCTGTACCTTGTCGGAAAGGTGCATCAGCCGGGCTTTGATCCGGATCACGGACAGACGGAAGGCTGGGGAACCGAATCATGGCTTACAGCACAGTTTACCGGTTCGAGTGCAGGATTTAGTGTGACACAGAATTTCCATTGGGATGACAACGCAGGTCACATGGCAATTGATGATGAAGTTCATTATACAAAAGAGGGCTGGGGAAATCTCAACCATCAGCAGACATACCAGTTTGCAAAAGTTGCAGCAGACGGATCGGTAGAAAAAGTATATACGAAAGACGAACTTGCCATCGAGCCGATGGCAGATGCGACGGGAACTGCATTCCTTGTGCAGCCGGATAAGTATATAAGAATTAAATTTAACGGCATTGGTAAGTACAAAATATATGCGAAAGAAAATCCGGACGATGCAGTGATCGTATCGGCAGATTTTAATAAGGTCGGATTATATACTGCAGAGAAAGTAAGTGCAGATACCGTATGTGATTCAGAAAGTACGATATGGAAAGATGAATGCAACGTATTGTATGTGATGCCATACGGAGTGGATGAGAACCTGAGATCAGTATACAAATTCTATGTGGAACCGGCAGACGAGGATCGTTCTTATGATATCGCGGATTTCTATACCGTAGAAGAATTAAAGAATGGAAATTACAAGATTACAATCAACAAAGAGCAAAAGAAGAACTTTACAGTTGGCGTCACTATGGAATTGTACAATGGCGATGACCAGGTAGATGAAACAGAAGCTAGTGTCTGGGTGCAGAACAAAGAGGAATATCCGCAGGAACAGGGATTTGTCGCAATCGCTGACCTCGACAGAGAAAACCCGGAAATCCCAACAGATATCAAATGGTACTCCAATATCGGTGCATATTATACCGATGAGGTATGTATCGTATTTGCAACCATCGACAGCGATGAGAGCATCAACATTGTGACCGCAGATCAGTTATCACTTACAGACAGTGAAGGAAATCCGGTTGGAAGCATTACTTCAAATGCGAAAGACAGCAGATTCTGTGATCTGACATTCCCGGGCATTGGAAGTTACAAAGTGGTAAATAACAAGACAAAAGAAGTTGTTAATCTGGACGTATATTATCGGGAAGTTGCATTTTATAAGAACACAACGGTTTCGAAAGATTCTTATCTGTCTTCGGTTAAAACAGACTCTGACAACCAGGTATTTTACATGGTAGAGAATCAGGAAGAAGATCGCATCATAAAGAATGTTGAGCTGCATGCTGGAATCTATGAGGATGGAAAAGAAGAACCTACCTACTTTACAGACAGTAAAAAGTATTTTACTTATGAAGTGGTAAATGCCAGTGAACCATATGTTTATAAGATTACATTGGGGGCAAAGGCAGATTTTCCGGAAGAATTCTTTATCGAAGTAAAGGCAAAGATTCAGGAAGCGTATGGCACTTACGATACGGATGGATATGTATGGATTTATACCGATAAAGACAGCAGCGACAGCGGAAACACAGGTGGTGGATCTTCTGGTGGTTCCACAGGCGGTGGCTCTACAGTTACACCGGCACCAACACCGACGCCAGCACCGGAGACAAAGCCAGAACAGACAACAACAGAGACGAAGACAGATACGATAAAGAATGATAGTGGAAACACAGTCAAGCAGGAAGTTACAACAGTTAAGAATTCAGATGGCACTGTAGCTTCCACAACAACCAAGTCTGAGATTGAAAATGCGGCAAAGAATACTTCAGCAAGTGTTACAGTAACAAAGGATGCAGAAGGAAAGATTGCGACAGCAGAAGCAGCTGTTGAGAATACGGTCAAAGCAGGAAAGAATGATACAGTAAAGACCACAATTTCTGCAACGGTTGTAAAACAGATGACTGAGGCTGCTGGCACAACGGATCTGACTATCACACAGACGGTAAAGGATACCAAAGGAAAAGTACTGTATACTGTAGAAACGAATGCAGAAGATCTTAAAGCAGGTAAGAAGCTGACACTTGTAAAGGTGGAGAACGGTAAGAAAATTCTCGTTACAAAGCCAGTGACAGTCGACAAGAAGGGTAATGTAAATGTCAAAGCAGAAGAGGGCGAATACCAGCTTCTCAATGAGCAGGATGCAAAGAAACTGCAGAAAGAAATCTTAAAGACAGTTGAACCGAAGAAGGACAAAATGTCTGTTTCTAAGGGCAAAAAAGAAAGCATTAAACTGAGCAACAAACTTGATATGGATAATGTAGCAAAGATTACGTATACATCTTCTGACAAATCCAAGATTAAAGTTGACAAAAACGGAAAGATTACTGCTAAAAAGAAAGGTACAGTTACGGTAAAAGTGAAAGTTACTTTGAATGATGGTACAACCAAGACTGTTAAGGTAAAAGTCAAAGTAAAATAACAGGAAAAGCGTATAGCACACAAAAAAGTCCCGGAAGTTTTCCAAAAAGGAAAGCCTCCGGGCTTTTTCACGGTATAGGAAAATTAATTTAATGGTTCTTCGCCGATTTCCTCTAAAAGTTCGTAAGTCTCGTCCAACGACATTTTATGCTCTAACGAAAAAATGATTGCGGCATCGAAGCGATTCCTTGGATAGAGCTGCGGACGCTGGGCGATGGTGAGCATCTTCTGGGTTTCGTCCAGAGACAAACCGGTAAAGATTGCAATGCGCAAAAGAAAATTGCGTGTAGGTTTTCGTCTTCCGTTGAGTATCTGGTATGTATAAGAGCGTTCCATGTTCAGATTTAAGATAATATCTTTCGGCTGCAGATTATGGCTGGTAAGAAGCGAGCACAGATATTCGCCGATGGAAACGCAGTCAAAACTTTCTTCTTTTTTAAACTCCTCAATATTCAGTTCTTTGATCTGTTTTAATAATTCATCCGTCGCCTTCATATGTTTCCCCTATCCATTGAACATCAGCCCATGCATAATTTGCTTTCAGCAAATTCGACATTGGCTATTTTGACATATTCTATATTTTACCATATTGAAAATATGCGATGGTGGGCAAAAATGCTCACTCATTGGGAATCTGCTTCCTGCGGACAGGTGAAATTATCACGTTGGTCAAGTACACATTGTATATTGTCTAACAGATCGCTGAGACAAAATTCGTAGTAATTGTTTCGTTCATCGGGAGCGCTGTGTGCGTATTGGTAAAGGTTACTGGTATCAGAGCCGTTGGTTCCGTAGAGACAGTGACGGAGCATATGCAGAAGCTGGGCATCATAGTCTTCATAGGAGCCGATTGTTTCTTTTAGGATACTGTCGCGGTATACAAGGCGAAGACGGACAGCGTCCATTCCGGATAGAATCCAATATCCTTTGGGAAGTGCATCATAGGTAGAATAATCTTCCGGAGGATTACGCGTAAGTTCCGGCTCCTCATATAACTGTGAGACCAACGCTTCCAGGTTGGATGCGACGGATTTTGCATCATTCTGGTAAGCCGCAACGATGATCGTATCAATCAGATCCTGATATTTGTATGCGTCAAAAGTTTCGACACCAGCCTGTTCGGCAAGTGAGTGACTGGAAACTTTGTGAGAGATGGAGGTATCTGAATTACCAGATTTTGCTGCGTCAGTTTCTGATACAGGTAGCGCAGATTCTTGCTGCTGTGTGTCAGCAGACGCGACTGCTGATGTCTGAAATGAATTTTGTGCTACCATGACACCGATTCCTGATCCAATTCCGGAACCTAAGACGATTCCGGCAAAAAGGAGTGCCAGTGAACGACCAAAACCGGAATGTGGTTTCTTGTTTTTTTGACTGCGTTGTGCTTGCAGTTTCGAGAGTGCTTTTTGCAATTGTAAAACAGTTGTATAACGCTCCTCTGGCTTGAAAGCAGTTGCTTTCTGCAGGATCGCGGCAAGCTCTGAGGAAAGGCCGGGAATATCTGTGTTTGATTCTGGAAAGGTTTCATTTCCAGATAAAAGAGACAGAAATGTTTTGCCCAATCCATATACATCGGTGCGGACATCACTTTGCCCAAAACCGAATTGTTCCGGAGCCACATTGCCATATGTTCCGGTAAAAACGGTATCTCTGGTTTTGGAAGGGGTAAATTGCCGGCCGGCATCAATGTCGATGAGCACAAGCATTTGGGAAGATTCTTCCCAGACAAAGTTTTCCGGTTTGATATCCCGATGAATCATAGGTGGATTTTCATGATGCAGGATGGAGATGATCTGACAGCATTCAATCATATAGGGCAGCAGTGCATCTTCAAAATCGTGGAAGTGCGTGCAATGTGCATATAAATGTTCGGAATGTTCTCCGAGCAATGGACCTTTGATGTAATCGCGTAACAAAAAGCACATATCCGATTCTTCGAAAAAGGATACAGCGTTAGGGAAAAAGTCCGAATTTGTATGATGTGTCAGAAAATCATATTCCTGTTGAAGCGCCCTCGCATACATGGAAGAACAGCATTTCAGAACAAAAGGCTGTTCATTATGATCTTTCAGAAGATAGACTTTTTTATCAGTGGTATCTTTGATGATACTGCTGAGGGAATAGGTTTCAACAAGACGCATGGGCAGTGGAGCATGAGCTATCTGATGTTCATATTGGTGGATAAAGGTATCTTTCATAGAATTTTCCATAAATTTTCACAGATTCCTTTCGATAGAATGCTATCTCTATTATATCATTTTATAAGGAAGCCTGAAAACGAAATTCCCTGTTCTCTGTAAAAAATCCGTACACTCCGTGATATTTTTCCACGACAGAAATCATGCTTCGGACACCAATGCCATGGTTGGCTTCATGAGAGGTTGGAATCTCATTTTCAAATACCGGATTTTGTATATAATTATTCGCGATATTGATACAGATCCGGCCATTTTTTTCAAAAACTTTCAGTGTGATATAACGTTTCTCAGGAGCTGGAATTTTTTCACACGCATGGATGGCATTCTCCAGGGAATTTGCAAAGAGGCTGCACAAATCTGTAATCTGAAAACGCGCAAAATCAGTAGCAGTGACAGAAATCTGGACATCAATTCCAGCATCTTTTGCCTGATCGGCGTAGGAGGAAAGAATCAGGTTCAATGCTTCATTATTGCAGTATCTGATCACGCGGCTGTTGTCAATATCGGTACAGATTTGATGTATGTACTCCAAAGCCTGATCCAATTTATTTTTCGCAATACAGTTTTGCAAAAATGTCATATGATGACGAAGGTCATGACGATAGATGGAAGCCTGCTTCTGGGAAATAGATAGCTGCTCAATTTCTTTCTGCGCCTGTGTGGCAGCAGTGGTGAGAAGCAGGTTTTCCCGTTCTGCTTCGTTTTTCTTATTGGAAAAATCAAGTGACAGCATAGATAAAATAAAGAAAAACAAAACAATGAAACTGTCCATGAAATCAATGACAACAGGACCGCCCGTGTATAGCAAATTGGTGTAGACTGTGAAAGTATATTCGAGTATGTAGTATGCAAGTGGTAACAGGAAAAAAAGCAAAATCGTTTTCCTGTTTTCATATTTCAGACGGATAATGTATGGTGCAATATAGCGAACCACCAGAAAAAGTAAAGGAATCGTTACACAGATTGCGGTTATGTTGGCAATGAGCGGATCTCCGTGAAAGAAAGAGGCAACCAGTGTGCCCAACCATTTTCTGGGTGTACACAGCAGATAGGCAGATAATACCGCAATGGTTGAAACATAGAAATTCCGGTGAAACACAAGCCAGATCAGGAGAATCAATGGAACATGTATGAGCAGCGGATAGCATTTGTAAAGCAGGGATTCTCCCATAAAAAGATAGAAAATGCCCTGTGCTGCGCCAAAACCCAAAAGGGTACAGAAATATAAAACTTTGTGATCCATGAAGTTGATGTCAGCCAGATACAGGGAAACTACAACGCCAAAGAAAAGGACAAACACATAATTGATTAATTCTAAAATCATTGCTAAATCCGTCATAATTACTCCTCCATTTGAAATGCAAGGTAAAGCTTTTTGATTTCGCCAACCCTGCGTTGTGCGAGTGGTATGTGTTTGCCGTCCAGGAGATACATATCCGTCGCGCTGATGGAACGGATAAAGTTCATATTTACCAGAAATGATCGGTGTGCAAGGAGAAATTCCTGATGCTGCAGTAAAAAATCACAAACAGAGGAAAATTTGTCTGCACATACAATCTGTTCGTTGTTCTTCAGATAATAAATGACCTTTCGGTTTAAAGCTTCCACGTAAATAATTTCCGAAATTCGAACTTTGTGTACACCGACACTGCTTTTGAGAACAAGAGAAGAAGCCTGATCTTCAATCCTTGTTTTCATAATATCGTCCAATGCATCGAAAAGCCGATCCTTCTGAATGGGTTTTATCAGATAATTGGAGGCTTTCACCGTGTAGCTTTCCACTGCGAATTCTGGAGAAGTGGTCAGAAAAATAATATCTGCTGCTTTGTCATAGCTACGGATTTCTTTTGCCAGTTCCATGCCATTTAGTCCCGGCATCACCACATCCAGCAGATAGATATCATATCGTTCTTCTACTGCATTTGTGGCAAGTTCCATACTGCTTTCGAATGGTTTATAGGAAAAGTCTGTGTTTTTCTGTATCTGATAATCTGCCAGAAGAGACAGAATATGAAAAAGCTCATTTTTGTCATCATCGCATATTGCAATTTTCATTGGAAAAAATCTCCTTGTCCGCTTTTGTATAAATGTATTATAACTTGGAATGTCATAAATTACTATATAGGAATGTTTGTCGTTCATGTCAAAAAAAGTGTAATTCATGTATGTATTTGAAAATAATTATGCAAAAAACTGTATCATAGGTACTAGAAAACAACAGCATAAAGGAGGATATATATATGAAGAAAAATATATTAGGAAGAGTGCTTGCATTTGGGCTGATGCTTGCAATGGCATATACCATGACGCAAAATACAGTAATTAAAGCAGCAGTGGAAAGTAACAGTACAGAGGAAGATGCTGTAAATATTGGAAATAAGGAATTTACTAGTTATGAACAGTTGCAGGAAAGTTTGAAAAATGTAGCAGATGTACAACAGGATAGTGACACAGGGGTTATTACTGTTACAATGCAGAAAAATATTGTTGGTCGTATTTGCTTTGTAATGGAAAATGCACATATTATTTTCAATGGAAATGGAAAAACACTTTCTGGCGGAGAGTGTTCTGAATCAATCAGCCTGGAGAAGTCTAAGAATGTTACAGTAGAACTTGTCGGCGGTGGAATATATAAAAACGGAACTCTTAATAGTATCTTTGTTGGGACGACTGACCGGATGATTATTCGAAATGCAGTTATAATTGGAAATTTATTTTGCTATGGTAGCGTAGCAGCAGGGTTGGAAAATGGATATAAAAATTATGATGTACAATCTGTAACCTATGAAAATGGAACATATACGTTAGGTGAATATGTGAAATTGGAGGGTACTGGCACTGAACTTAAAGGATGTACGAGTGAAAATTCAATTTCTAGAAGGAGGAATATAGCAGTTACTCCTAAAAATACAGAAGATTCAACAGCAAATGAACCTGTAGACATCGGAGATAATGTATTTACTAGTTATGAACAGTTGGAGAAGGGATTAAAAAATGTAGCAGACGTACAACAGGATAGTGACACAGGGGTTATTACTGTTACAATGCAGAAAAATATTGTTGGTCGTATTTGTTTTGATATTAAAGATGCATACATTATTTTTAATGGAAATGGAAAGACGCTTTCTGGTCAGGGCTACAAGGAACCAATCTGCCTGGAAAATTTTAGAAGTTCAACAATAGAACTTGTGGGAGGCGGAATATATAAGGCTGGATATAATAATTGTATTTTTACTGGGGAAGGAGATAAATTGATTATTCGAAATGCATTTATTATCGGAAAGTTGTATCTGAATTCTGATATCTATGCAGGGGTGGAAAACGGTTATAATAGTTATAGTGTGATAAGGCTAAATGAAAATAATGATGATTATGTAGTTGATAGTCAGGGGATGCCACTAAAAAATTGTGTAAAAGATGTAAATTTGTATAGATTAGTAAACAAAAATTTTGCGGTTGTTCCAACAAATTATGAGCATGTCCATAAAAACTTAACCAAGGTAGAAGCAAGAGAAGCAACCTGTACAGCAGAAGGAAACAAAGAATATTATGTATGCGAGTGTGGTAAATGGTTTTCTGATAAGCTTGCAACTACTGAGACCAGCGAAGCTGCTGTAAAAATAGAAAAGAGAGCACATGAGTACGAAACAGAATATACAAAAGATGTAAAGTACCATTGGAAAAAATGCAAGAACTGCGATGCTGTAACAGAAAAACAGGAACATACATCAAGCGGAGAAGCAACAGAAGAGAATGCAGAAACCTGTACAGTCTGTGGATATGTAATTCATGAGAAACTCCAAAAGGAAAGTAGCGATTCATCCATGCAGTGGCAGACATTAAACAAAGCAAAAGTTTTCACAGAAAAAGCTTTCGCAGATTATAAGGCAGGAAAAGAAAGTGGTAAGTCAGATATTGCAAATGTCGTTGCACAGGCACTGAAAGAAAATAGTCTTTCTAATGTAGCTTATGAAATTATATCTTATGAAAAGACAGAACCAACTTCCGCAACGGAAGGAAAAATCAGTGGTATTGTAAGTCTGGCTATAGGAGGCTGCAGTACACAGATTCCATTTGATTATGTGATCACAAAAGTAGCAGAACCACAAAAACCGGCACAGATCACCGGAAAAGGTGCACAGACCACGGATGGACAGATTAAAATTTCCTGGATAAAAGCAGATGGAGCGGATGGATATCGCATTTATGCGTCTGCTTGCGATGGAGAGAGTAACTACAAACTGATTAAGGATACCAAAGATCTTACAGGTGCAATTAAAAACCTGAATAATAAAAAATCCTATAAGTTCTATGTTGTGGCTTACAAAAATGTAGATGGCAAAAAAGTACGAATCTGTAAATCAATGATTTATCATGTCGTATTGTCAGATAGTAAATACACAAATGTGAAGGCAATTAAAGTAGCGAAAACTTCATATACCTTAAATGTTGGTGACAAACAGAAATTAAATGCAAAGAGTGTGAAACAGGAGAAGAACAAAAAACTGTTGACACATGCACAGGAATTCCGTTACTCATCCAGCGATACGACTGTTGCAACAGTAAGTAAAACAGGTGAGATTACAGCAAAACAGAGCGGAAGTTGCATAATCTATGTTGTTGCAAACAATGGAGTTATGAAAAAGATAAAGGTTAATGTAGCATAGACACGAAAAAGTAAAAAAATCATAAATTTTATAAAATGTTGTAATTTTCTCTTTTCAAATAATATAAATGATGTTAATATAACAACGTAGTATTTGAAACTACTTGTAATAGAAAGAAAAAACTTTTGCTGAGGTAATTGGAGACGTGTGCTCAAAAGAGAGAAGGATGGCATTATGTATAAAATTGTAATTGACAGTTGTGGAGAATTATCAGAGGAATTGAAGGCGGACGGACATTTTTCCAATGTACCGTTGGAGTTAGATGTGGATGGATATCAGATCACGGATGATGAGACCTTTGATCAGAAAGACTTTTTACAGAGAGTGAAAGCTGCAATACACAGTCCAAAGTCTTCCTGTCCATCACCGGAGCGTTATATGGGCGCGTATGAGGGTGAGGCAGAACATGTTTATGTTGTGACTTTGTCCGGAAAACTGAGTGGATCTTATAATAGTGCGGTTCTCGGAGCACAGTTATATAATGAGGAACACGAAGAAAACAAAAAGATTCATGTATTCAATTCCAAATCTGCATCAATTGGAGAGACTCTGATCGGTCTGAAAGTACAGGAGTTAGAGGAAAGCGGTCTTTCTTTTGAAGAAGTGGTAGAACAGGTGGAGGAATATATTGCATCCATGAATACGTTCTTCGTGCTTGAGACATTAGAGACTCTGCGCAAGGCAGGTCGTCTGAGCAACCTGAAAGCTTTGGTTGCCAATACCCTTAATATTAAGCCGGTCATGGGATCGACCAAAGAGGGAACGATTCAGCAGTTAGGTCAGGCGCGTGGCATGAAGAAAGCTTTGACCAAGATGATTCAGGATATGCTCAAAGTTACAAAAAACTGTGAGAATCGTATTCTTGCAATTTCGCATTGTAATTGTCCGGAGCGCGCACAGTTCGTAAAGGAGACCATCGAGAAGATGGCAAAATTCAAAAAGATCCTGATCGTCAATACAGCCGGAGTATCCAGCATGTATGCAAATGACGGCGGGGTGATTATAGCAGTATAGCATTTGCTAATTGAACAGTTTTACTTGAAACAAACTTCATAAGGAAGTAGAATAGCGGGGAGGAGCTTTGCTTCTCCCCATTTTCATGTCTGAAAGCAGCAGAAGCAAAACAGTTTTTATCGATAAATGGAAGGATTCGTCCATATGAATGCATATAAAAAACAATATAAATACGAAGAGGTTGTTGAAAAAATAGAAAACAGCCGCAGATTTGGAAATCTGCCAGGAGTAGAGGTCACACGGCGTATGCTTGCAGCTTTGCAGGAACCGCAGAAAGGCCTGTCTTATATTCATGTGGCAGGAACGAACGGAAAAGGTTCAACCTGTGCATTTTTAAGCCAGATCATGAAAGAGGCAGGACTTAAGGCAGGATGTTTTACATCCCCGCACCTGGTGGACTTTCGTGAAAGAATCTGTGTCAATGGAAAGATGATCGAAAAGGAAGATGTCACAAGGATTGGAAACGAACTTTTGGCTTTGGAGCTGGATGTGACTCCGACGATGTTTGATTATTGTCTGGTGATGGCGGTCATTTATTTTCAGGAGCAGCATTGTGACGTGGCAGTTTTTGAGACTGGGCTTGGCGGAAGACTCGATTCGACCAATGCACTCGGAAATCCGGATGTGGCAGTTATCACACGGATTGGCTATGATCACATGGCGATTCTGGGGAATACACTGACGGAAATTGCATCAGAGAAAGCAGGTATTTTAAAGCCGCATGTTCCGGCTGTCATTGCGCCGCAGGAAGAAGAAGCATTGCAGGTGCTGAAAAGATACGATGCTTATTTTGTTACAGAACAGGATGTGCGTAATGTAGAAAAAATGAAACCGGGACTTCCTGGTGCTTACCAGCTGGAAAATGCAGCAACAGCAAAAAAGGCAGCGGAGATGTTTCTTGCGCAGCATGTGAAGACACGGGGAAGACAGGAATTGATCGGGCAGGCAGTGGAAGCAGGGATACAGAATGCTGTCTGGAAAGGCCGTATGGAAATATTGCAGGAGAAGCCATTTCTTATGGTGGACGGTGCGCACAACAGCAATGGCATTCATGCATTGAAAAAAAGTCTGATGCAGATGTTCCCGAAAGAAAAATTTCATTTTATTATGGGTGTGATGGCAGACAAAGATTATGAAAAGATGGTGGAGGAGTTACTTCCGCTTGCGCTGGATTTTGCGACCGTGACACCGGAAAGTTCCCGTGCCCTGCAGGCGGAGGAACTGGCTGAAAAGATTAAGAACAGGGGAATTCCTGCGAGAAGTCTGCAAAAGGTCTCACAGGTGTTTGATGTGCTGGCCCCGGAAGAAAAGACAGTAGCGCTCGGCTCACTGTATTTTATCGGAGAACTGGAAGCATTACAGGAGGAACAATAAAGTGGCATACTGCTACGAGAAGAAAACGGACCGAAAAGGAAATATTTATATAGAAATTACGGGATATGAAGGCAGTATCCGGCATCTTGTAATTCCCAGGATGATAGAAAATATACCGGTGCGAAGCATTGGAAAATACGCTTTTTCCGGCAGGGGGGATTTGTGTTCCCTGACACTTCCTGAGACAATCGATACCCTGGGGAGACAGGCATTTTATAACTGTAAAAATCTTACGACATTAAGTCTGTTTGACAGTGTGGAGGATTACTATGATGGTGTGATCAAACAATGCGGGAATCTGCATGCGATTACGTTGTACCAGAAGCGGAACAGTTTTTCCGTAATGAAAGAACTGCTTGCAGACAATGACCGGATGCTGCATTTTTGTGTGGAACCGATGGGACTGCATCTGACATTTCCGGCATATGTGTATGATTTTGTGGAGGATGTGGAAGCGCGTGTATTGCATCATAAGATAGAAGGAAGCGGATACCCTTATCGTGAATGTGTGACGCGAAAAGGTGTGGATCTGCTGGCTTACGACCGGCTTTTTTCCCATGCAGCAGACGATGATTACCGTGCAGCAATTGATATTGCACTCGACCGGCTGATGTATCCGCTGGAGCTTGAGACACAGGCAAGGGAATGGTATGAACAGTATCTGGAAAAGAATGTAAATATTGTGCTTGAGAGGCTGATTGAAGATGGCAGATGTGAAGAAGTGATTATCTTATGTGATTTGTGCCTGATTTCAAGAGATGCAATAGAACCGGCATTGCAGCTTGCAGCGAGGGAGAAACAAAGCGCGATCACAGCGCAGCTGATGGAGTATCAGCGCATGCATTTTGCAGCGGTGCAGCAGGCACACGCAATGACTTTGGACGATTGGTAAAATATGAAGACAAGAATTGAATTAGAAGAGACAGGAAACAAAATATTGAATGCGGTGCGCACAGAACTGTATCTGTCCATGCGTTTTATGGGACCGGCGCTCGGAAGTCTGGGCTTTCGAATGGATCTGTCCACGCGGACAGTGGGGACGGATGCAGCGTTTATCCGTTTTAATCCTACCTATCTGCTTCATACTTATATCGAGCGGCCGGAGATTTTGAACCGGACGTATATGCATATGCTGATGCACTGCATTTTCCGCCATATGTTTTCGGCAAAGGAACATGAGGACAGTGAATTGTGGAATCTGTGCTGTGATATTGCGGTAGAGTCGGTTGTGGATTCGATGGAGTATCCGACGATTCTGCGGGTAACTTCAGATTTTCGGCAGCAATGGTATGAAAAACTCGAAAAAGAAGTATCGGTTCTGACTGCCGAAAAGCTGTATCATTACTTTATTCTGCGAAAACGTGATCCGTATATGGAGGAATCTCTGCGGCAGGAATTTGCACTCTGCGACCATAGTTTCTGGGAGCGGATGGAACCGCCCGAGGATAACGATGATCAGCCGAAGGCAGGCATGGACAATAAGACAAGCAGTGAGGAGGCGCAGCAGAATCAGCCGCAGGAACAGAAAGACAATGCCACCCCACTTGGCTCGACAGATCCAAAGGAAGAAGAGTGGAAAGAAAATGCAAAGCGCATCGAAAGTGATATGGAAACATTCGCAAAAGACGCGTCGGAGGATGCGGGAAAACTTGCATGGATGCTGTCCATACAGAATCGCGTGCGCAAAAGTTATAAAGAATATCTGAAACGGTTTGCCGTATTGCGGGAAGAAGTTTCCATTGATATGGATTCGTTCGACTATGGATTTTATATGTATGGCCTGCAGATGTACGGCAATATGCCCCTGATCGAGGAGAATGAATACCGTGAGGCAAAAAAAATTGAGGAACTTGTGATTGCCATTGACACTTCGGCATCCTGCAAGGATCGGCTCGTGCAGCAGTTTTTGAATGAGACCGGAGCAATATTAAAGCAGCAGGAGAACTTTTTCCGCAAAGTAAATATACGGATCATAGAGTGCGACAACCAGATTCAAAAAGATGTGCAGATCACGGATCTGTCGGAGATGGAGAGATTTGCAGAAGAGTTTTTTGTAGAAGGCGGATATGGAACGGATTTCCGCCCGGTATTTTCTTATGTGGAGAAATTGCGGGAGGCAGGAGAACTGCGGAATTTAAAAGGACTCATGTATTTTACGGATGGATTTGGGGAGTACCCGGTCAAACCGACCGACTATGAGACGGTATTTGTCTTCTATGGAGACGAGGAGCGGGAAGAGGCGAAGGTTCCTTCCTGGGCGATAAAATTGTATTTAGACAGTGATAACAGATAAAGGAGAGCGTGCATGAATATCAAACAGGCAAAGCAGGAGATTATAAATACGGTACAGGCATATCTGACCAAAGATGAGACCGGGGAATATGCAATTCCCGTAGAGCGTCAACGCCCGGTGCTTCTGATCGGACCACCTGGAATCGGAAAGACGGCAATCATGGAGCAGGTTGCAAGAGAGTGTAACATCAATCTGGTTTCTTATACGATCACACATCATACGAGACAGAGTGCCATCGGCCTGCCGTTTATTTCAAAGAAAAACTACGACGGAAATGAAATGTCTGTGACGGAATACACGATGAGTGAGATCATCGCATCCATATATGATCAGATTGAAAAAAGCGGAATCAAAGAGGGCATTTTATTCCTCGACGAAATCAATTGTGTATCGGAAACACTTGCACCGACAATGCTTCAGTTTCTGCAGTATAAGACATTTGGCAATCATCGTGTACCGGATGGATTTGTCATTGTTACCGCAGGAAATCCGCCGGAATACAATAAATCTGTCCGTGATTTTGACATCGTAACTTATGACAGAGTAAAGCGCATTTACATCGAAGAAGATTTTGCAGCATGGAAAGAATATGCATACAAAGCGCAGATTCATGGTGCGATATTGTCTTATCTGGAAATTAAGAAAAAGAATTTTTATTCGATTGTATCGGATCTGGATGGAAAGCGTTTTGTTACGGCCAGAGGATGGGAAGATCTCTCACAGGTAATGAAAGTTTATGAACAATTACATCTCCCAATCAACTATGACTTTGTGGTACAATATTTGCAGGATGATGAGATTGCGCAGGACTTTGCAAACTATTATGAACTCTATAATAAGTATAAAAATACATACCGGATTCCGGAGATTCTCGAGGGAGAAATTCCGGAGAATACGAACGCAATCAAGGATGCGCCGTTCGATGAAAAACTGAGTCTTCTCGGACTGCTTTTGGATCGCCTGGGACAGGAATTCATTACTTATGTCAGAAGCAAAGCCGCACAGGAAGAATTGCTGCAGCAGCTGGGCTATCTGCGCAGTGACCTGAAAGACGGAAGAGGACGGGGAACCGAGCTGTTGGAGCAGCAGATCTCGGCATATCAGGCGATGACTGATCACCGGAAGAAAGCCGGACTTGCCTCACGTGAAGAACAGAAAGTATTTGCCATGACGGTACATGCGATGCAGGAATGCCTGACCCGTATGAACGCAGAGGGAACGGGGGATGCGAAGGCAGATTTCATGTGTGCGAAGACCTATTTTGATACACAGGAAAATGCAAGACAGATACAGATCAAAGATACCGGAAGACATCTGACGAACGCATTTGATTTCCTTTGCCGTGTATTTGGGGAAGGACAGGAACTGGTTATTTTCCTCTCGGAACTTTCCGCGGGATATTACAGTCTGCAGTATGTGACGGAATGTGGAAATGAGGCATATTACAAGTACAACCGTATGCTGCTGTTAAAAGACAGAGGAAATGAACTCAAAGAAGAAGTAATGCAGTTATTAAGCTTATAGGAGAACTTATGACTACAATCAGGAAAATTTTTAAATCAGATCTGTATGGTCTGTTCCACAATTTTTTCGCACTGGTGATTGCGGTGGGCTTATGTATTCTGCCCGCTTTGTATGCATGGTTTAATATTTATGCGAACTGGGATCCGTATGCGAACACCGGCAATATCCGTATCGCGGTGGCCAATCTGGATGAAGGATGCACAGACCTGGATGGCGAGAACGCAAATATGGGGCAGGAGATTGTAGAACAGCTCAAACAAAAGGACAATATCGGCTGGGTCTTTGTCGACAGCAAAAAGGATGCGGTCGATCGGGTAAAATCCGGGGATTGTTATGCGGCGGTCGTGATTGATCCGGCGTTTTCTTATGGGTTGTACAATGCGCTCATGGACAATATCTCCCAGCCGAAGATTACTTATTATGAAAACGAAAAAAAGAATGCCGTAGCGACGAAAATTACAGATACAGCGGTATCGACACTACAGAGTACAATCAACCAGTCGTTTGTAAGAGTTGTGACGGAAAAAATTTTTACCCAGACAAATGATCTGCAGGCATCACTGAAAGATGAGAATGCTGTGGATGCTTTTATCGAAAAACTTGAGACGGTACAGGGATATCTTAAGGACTATGACAAGATGATTACTTCATTCCTTGCCGGAAATGAACTGGTTACAAAGTCAGCAGATGATACGAATAAGAATCTTGCGGCCGGACAGGAGATGATACAGTCCGGAATTGACAGCATGGAAGAAGGAAAGCAGAATCTTAAGACTTCGAAAACTTCATTTGCTGCTTTTTCAAAGGAAGTGACACAAGCATTAAATAAAATTCAGCAGACGATCAATACGATCAATACACATATTTCCGCTGCCAATCTGGACAAACAGATTAATACACTGGCAAAAGATGTGACAATCATACAGGAAGATGCCAAGGATCTGTCGGTACAGTTACAGAGTCTCAGCGATTATTTAAAGACGGTACAGGGTGATTCTAAGTCTTTGGAAAATACCATTGATACCGTAAATAAGCTGCAGACAATGGCAGATAATATTGCAGACATTCCGGGTGTGGATGAGAATGCGTCGGATGCCAAGAAGACGATTTCTGCTACGCAGCGCACGTTGAAAAATTATTCCGATACGATAGAGAATATCAATGCATTATTTGCACAGCAGATTTCTCCGCAGGTGCAGGGAATGCTGGATGATATGGCGGATGTACTTGAGAGCACCGAAGGCCTTTTACAGAATCTAAGCGGAACTTTAGATGGAATGAAAGATATTTTCGACGGTGTGGATACAACACTTGGCACGCTCAATACCAGTCTTACCCAGTTGCAGGAAGTATTGGAACAGACCAGCAAAAAAATCGGAACAACGCTGGATAAATTAAAGGATGCTTCGGACAGTGAGCAGATGGATATTATTATGAATCTTCTCGCCGGAGATCCGGATACTTATGGGGATTTCTTTTCCCAGCCGGTAAAGGTAAATGAGCATTATATGTATGAGATTGCAAATTACGGATCCGGAGTAGCACCGTTTTACACAGTACTTGCGATCTGGGTGGGCATGACGATTCTCGTATCGCTTTTGAAAGTACATGTGGATAAAAAGGATTTCCCGAAGGCGAAGCCATATCAGTATTTCTTTGGCCGCTATCTGTTATTCCTTCTGTTGTCTGAAATTCAGGCAATGGTCATTGTGGCAGGTGATCTGTATATATTCGGGGTACAGTGTAAACATCCGGGTGCGATGTTTTTGACGGCAGCAGTCACAAGCTTTACATTTTCGATGCTGATCTATGCGCTTACGATTTCTTTTGGCGATATTGGAAAAGCGCTGGCAGTCGTGATCATGGTGCTGCAGATTGCAGGTTCCGGTGGAACCTATCCGATCGAAGCGCTGCCGCGGTTTTTCCGTTCGGTATACATCTTTTTCCCGTTTCCGTATGCAATCAACGGCATGCGTGAGTGCATCGGAGGAATGTATCATCAGGATCTGACCGTTGATTTATTGAAACTGTTGATTTTTGCGGTGGCAGGACTGTTTATCGGACTGGTTGTGCGTATTCCGTTTATCGGATTAAATCACTTCATTGAAAAACGAATGGAAGATACAAAAATGCTCTAAGATGGAGGACTTATATTTGGAAACAGATAAGCAAAAATTGGAAAAACTCGAAAATCTCTATGAAATGGTCATGGATTTCGAAGAAAAAAGCCACGAGAAGAACCAGAAGCGCATAAAGATCGGACTGCGTTGTCTGTATATTATTCCGGCAATATTTCTGTTCCTTCTTATGGTGATGAAAAGCTCAAAGATTATTTTCCTGGCGCTTTGGATCGTAAGTCTGTTTATTCTGGCGGTGTATCTGATCGTTGTGGAATATATGGATTACAATTTACAGAATCATATCAATAAGCTCGAAGGAAAGAAGAATGGGGAAGTGGAAAGTCTGATCGAGATGGACCGTTTCGAAAAAAGTGTGGACCGTTTTGAGGAAAAAGCTGGCATGATTGAAAATGCTGTGGATAACGCCGTCAATCGTGTCACAAGTACCGCAAAAGAAATGATGCTTCGCGCAGCAGAAAAAACGGAGGAGACAGATGATAAAAATATTTAGAGTGTTCCTTTCTGATATGCGGCGGATGCGTTCAAATGTCGTAGCGATTGTCATTGTCATGGGACTGTCAATTATTCCTGCTTTGTACGCATGGTTTAATATTATGTCCAATTGGAATCCATATGGAGAATCTGCAACTTCCCAGATGAAGATTGGAGTATGTTCCGAGGATACAGGTGTTACGATCGGTTCACTGGAATTAAATATCGGGGACAAGATGATCGACGGGTTGAAAGAAAATACGACGATCGGTTGGGTGTTTGATGATTCCAAAGATCAAACATTAGAAGGTGTTCGAAGTGGAGAATACTATGCGGCATTGATTGTGCCAAAAGACTTTACTGAAAAGATGATCAGTTTTCTTGGTGGAGATCCGGTCAATCCGGCGATTGATTATTATGAGAACAGCAAGAAAAATGCCATAGCGACCAAAATTACATCAAAAGCCAAGACTGCGGTACAGGAGCAGATCAATACAACATTTGTAAGTACGCTCACACAGGTGCTGACGGAATCGGGAGAGATGCTTTCCCAGACGGATGAAAATGGTGTGGATATTGTTTCGGTTACGACGGATAAGCTGGATGGCATTGATAAAAATCTCCAGACATATGTGGATATTTTAAATACGTTTTCGCTGGTGACCGGATCGGCATCGGATCTTGCGGATTCCGCACAGACATTGATTGTGAATACGCAGGGACTTTTTAACAGCAGTCAGGACACGGTCTCAAGTATGCAAAACAGCGTCTTGTCAGGGGCGCAGACTGCAGATACGGTATCATCACTGATCAGTATCAGCCTCGATTCCATGGATCAGGATTTGAGCGTGCTCGATGAGCAGGTGGATGGTCTCGCAGAAGGCGATACATATAGTACGGTCGAGAATTCTACCGAATCGGTTAAAAAAGTGACGGGTTCTACACTTACCGTTTTAAAAGACATTTTGGGGAAAACCGATAAGAAACTTTCGGCAGTAGACAAAAGTTATAAGCAGCTGGAAAAAGATCTTGAAACATTCAAAAAAGATGGAAAAGTGACGGCGCAGAGCCTTCGTCATCTGAAAAACACATTAAAACTTGACATTAAGGATTGTAAGGACAGCCTTCGGAAAATTCGAAACAGCTTTACCTATTCTATTAATCCGAATGTCAGCAAGACTATTTTAAGTATTGAAAAATCACTGATTCAGACAGGTGCAATGCTTAACAATGTGGAGGGAAGCTTTGGCGATATCAGCAATGCATTGGAAGCGTATAAGACAACATTGGATTCTGGTACTGATGATATTACAGCGACGCGGGATTATGTTGCAGGCATTCAGAAAGATATCCGCAAATTGTCAAAAAATCTGAAAGCACTTTCTGGCAATGATCAATATAATGAAATCATTGAGATGCTGAAAACAGATCCGCAGATGATCGCACAGTTTGTTTCCTCGCCGGTTGCTATGGATACAGAAGAAATTTATTCGATCGCAACATATGGATCAGCAATGGCACCGTTTTATACAGTACTTGCAATCTGGGTTGGGGCATTGATCCTTGTCGCACTGATTCATGTGGAGGTTAAGCGTGAGGATGACTTAAAAGAGATTCGCTCCCTGCATGCATTTTTCGGTAGATATATTACATTTTTTCTGATCGGACAGATTCAGGCAGCGATTACGGTACTTGGGGATTTGTTCTATATTAATATCCAGTGTCCGCATCCGTTTTTGTTCTGGCTGGCAGCTGCGACGAGTAGTTTTGTGTTTACGCTTTTTATCTATTCGCTGACTGTTGCGATGGGAAATGTCGGAGAAGCAATTGCTGTGGTTGTTATGGTCATTCAGGTTGCGGGTGCTGGTGGAACATTCCCAATCGAAGTCCTGCCGAATGTATACCAGATGATCTACAAATTCCTGCCATTTACTTATTGCATGAATGCATTGCGTGAGTGCGTGGGTGGCATGTACCGGAATGATTACTGGAAGGACTTGCGGACGCTTGGCATTTATGTATTGGTTTCTCTCTTTATCGGACTGGTTGTTGCGATTCCGTTCCGTAAACTGAACAAAAAAATTGAACATAGCAAAGAAAAATCAAAAGTAATGTTATAAAGTTATAGGTTCTATAAAAATTTTTAATGGGAAAATTTTTGTGGAACTATAGACAAATGAAAAATATTGTACTAGAATGAGTTCAATTAATAGCAAACCCAGTGTTTCATAACACTAAGTTATAGAGGGCTGGATTCGTAACAAGTCATTTCAAAATGACAGAATTGGAGGAAAAATAGAAATGGAAAAAAAGAATCTTGATTGGGCCAATCTTGGATTTGGTTATATGACTACAGATTACCGTTACGTATCCAATTACAAAGACGGCAAATGGGATGATGGAGCGATTGTCACAGATGCAAATGTAACATTAAATGAGTGTGCTGGTGTATTCCAGTATTCACAGTCTTGTTTCGAAGGACTGAAAGCATATACCACTGAAGATGGACATATCGTATGTTTTCGCCCGGACTTAAACGCAGCAAGAATGAAAGATTCCTGTGAGAGACTGGAGATGCCTGTATTCCCAGAGGATCGTTTCGTAGAGGCTGTAGAGCAGGTTGTCAGAGCAAACGCAGCATGGGTACCACCATTCGGTTCCGGCGCAACACTTTACATCCGTCCATACATGATCGCAACAAACGCAGTTATCGGTGTAAAGCCGGCAGATGAGTATCAGTTCCGTATCCTGGTTACACCAGTTGGACCATACTTCAAGGGTGGCGCTAAGCCAATTACAATCCGTGTTTCTGATTTTGACCGTGCAGCACCTCATGGAACAGGACATATCAAGGCAGGATTGAACTACGCAATGAGCTTACATGCAATCGTAGATGCACACAAGCAGGGATTTGCTGAGAACCTGTATCTTGATCCAGCAACAAGAACTTATGTTGAGGAGACAGGTGGAGCAAACTTCCTTTTCATTACAAAAGACGGAAAGTTCGTAACACCAAAGTCAGACAGTATTTTACCATCCATCACAAGAAGATCCCTGATGGTTGTTGCTGAGAAGTACCTGAACATGCCGGTAGAGCACAGACAGGTTAAATTCTCTGAGGTACCTGATTTCGCAGAGTGTGGACTTTGCGGTACAGCAGCAGTTATTTCCCCAATCGGAAAGATTGTAGATCACGGCAAGGAAATCTGCTTCCCAAGTGGAATGGAAGAAATGGGACCATACACAAAGAAGCTTCGTGAGACACTTACCGGAATTCAGATGGGCGAAATCGAAGGACCAGAAGGATGGGTTCACAAAATTATGTAAGATGCATATATGTGTATTCTTAAATATGAAGGAAATCAAAAGAGATGTCGCAAGACATCTCTTTTTTGTGGTACAATGGAGGTATCGTATATTTATACAACTACGCAAAAATACACCGGAATACAACGAGCAGAAAAGGAGAACTTCCTTGACAGACGCACAGAGAAGATCAAAGGCGCGCAGTGCCTACCAGAAAGCAAAACGAAAGAAACAACTGCACAACCGCATTTTTATTACCATTCTGATTGCTATCGTGATTTTCATCGCAATCGGAGCGATTATCCGAATACGGCAGAACCATGCAAAGACAACTTATGTAAAGGCAGATCAGATTACAGATACACTGTACAATGATAACCGTCCGGAGCTGGATGTGGATTTACTTCCGGTCAACGATTATTCGAGACCGGCACGCGCATTGGAGAAAGTGAATGGAATTGTGGTTCATTATACGGCAAACCCGGGAACGACGGCGCAACAGAACAGGGATTATTTTGCGGGATTGGCGGAGTCTCATATTACCCATGCAAGCAGTCATTTTGTGATTGGGCTGGAGGGAGAAATCGTACAGTGTATTCCGTGCGATGAGATTGCATATGCATCCAATGATCGTAATTCTGATACGATTGCGATTGAGTGCTGCATCCCGGATGATACAGGAAAATTCAATGACCAGACCTATCAGTCACTGGTGCAGCTTGTGACATGGCTTATGGGAAGATATGATCTTGGTGTGGAAGATGTCATAAGACATTATGATGTGACGGGAAAGAATTGTCCGAAGTACTTTGTGGAGCACACTGAAGCATGGGATGCTTTCAAGCAGGATCTGGTGACATATATCCAGCAGCATGGTGTCAAAAAAGAGTCGTAGTCTTGTAAAACACGAAAAAATAAATTAAAATAGGAATAACTTAGATATAAAGGAGTATTTCTTTGGAGAAAATCTATCAGGAATTGAAGGAACAAAAGAATGTGCGCAGTAATCTCAGTGCTTTGCGGGCACAATTGAAAAAGGATGCAAAAGCACAGGCATATGCGCAGGCGGAGACATTTGCGGAAGAAAACAAGTCTCTTTTCTGGAACTGGCTGGAAAGTGACGATGCGAAGACGAGAAAGAATGCGGCATTGTTATTAGGTGAAATCGAATATGAGCCGGCAGTGGAAAAATTGTTTACTTCCTATCAGAAGGAACAGACGCTGTTTGTTCGCAGTGCTTATCTGGAAGCTTTGGCAAAATTTGATGTGGAACCGCTTTTGCCACAGTTAAAGCAGCAGCTGGAGGCATTGCTTTCAAAAGAACGGACCGTAGAGAATCAGAAACACATCGAAGAAGAAGTGCGGGCTCTGCGTCGCATTATCATTATGTATGAAGGAATTACGCACCATACATTTGACAAGAAACAGAAAAAGAATCATGTGCTTTTGCTTTGTAACAGAAATCAGAGAGAAACCGTTGCGACGCTAGCAAAAGGCAGACCGCATCCGCTTGGTGTGATGACAGACACGGATGATCTGACAAAACTGATGCTGGTGCGTGTGTTCCGGGATGTGCTTTTTCCAGTACCGGTACAGACACTGATTGATCCAAAGCCAGAAGCCGCAGCACAGAATGTCTGGGAGCCGATGCTCGCGTTGTGCAGAAAATATCACAAAGAGGATGCGCCATTTTATTTCCGCGTCGAGTGCAAGTCAAATATGACACTGGAGGAACGCAGCAGTTTTACAAGAAAACTTGGGGCAAAATTAGAGGAACTTTCCGGGGGAGCACTGATCAACTCTGCAAGTGATTATGAAGTGGAACTTCGGCTCATCGCAAACAGGGAGGGAAAATTTTTCCCATGCCTGAAATTCTATACACTGGAAGATCAGAGATTTCAGTATCGGAAGCATGCCATCTCTGCCTCTATTCATCCATCTACAGCAGCACTTATCATGGAGCTGGCAGCACCTTATCTGAAAGAGGATGCGCAGATCATGGACCCGTTTTGTGGAGTGGGAACGATGCTGATCGAGCGCGATATCCGTGTACCGGCAAGAGAAAAGTACGGCACCGATATTTTCGGAGAGGCGATTGACAAGGCGAGAGAAAATGCATCGGCGGCAGGAGAACTGATTCATTTTATTCATAGAGATTTCTTTGATTTCCGGCATGAATATAAGTTTGACGAGATCATTACGAATATGCCGGTTCGTGGCAAGATGACAAAGGAAGAACTGGATCATCTGTATACACGGTTTTTTGACAAAGTTTTGCAAATTCTGCAAAAAGAAGCGGTTATTATTATGTATACACAGGAGCTTGGATTTGTGAAAAAGCAGATTCGACTACACAGTCAGCTGCATTTGCTGCAGGAGACCTGCATGCAGACAAAGACGGGATTTTATTTATTGGTCATTGGGGTAAAGAGGTAAATTATGGCAATTACAAATGCACTCGGGCTGGAACTGCCACAGGGAGATGATAATCTGGAAAACGGATTGATTGATACAAAGATGCTGCAGGAATTGCAGGATCAATTTTGCTATTCCAATAATTTGTATGTTGTCTGTCTGGGACAGAAAGAAGGGGTCATTACAAAGGCCTACGGAACGAAAGAGGAGCTGGAATATGTACATTCTCTTGTGAATGAATCGGTATATATGCAGCTGGTATCTGAAATTGAAAATGAACAGATTGAAACGATGGTGGAATATTCAGTTGCTCAGGATTTTGTGAAAGTATGTGCAATTTCTACGCGAATCGAAGGAAAAACGCAGGTGATTTGGGTGATTGTAGGTTTCCTTGAGGAAAAAATGACATCACAAGCTGGCGTTCCTGAGGAAATGATGATAACAACAGAGGCACACTATTATGCATCTGTTGAATTTTTGTCGTTGCTTTCTGCACAGCTGTTCGAAGTAAAAATCAACCAGCTCATTGCACAGACTGCAATGAAAAAAAGCCAGAATTCGGAGATCGCTATGCAGCATCAGTTGCACCAAATGCAGACAATGACCAAAGTGATTCAGACACTTGAGTCGGATGACGCGTTCGCAGATCTTGTGGAAAATGTGATCAGGGAAACCTGTGAATGCTTACATCTTACGGGTGGCTTTTTAATTCGTGAGAATAGAGAGACCCTTTTGATCGAGGGCGTCTGTGAACATGTCAATGAAGATGATGCATCTGTACTATGGAAAATGTCCAATTGCAAGAGAGAGGATTTGCCGTTTTTTGATGGAAAACCATATGTTATTTCTTCTGACGCAATGATGCCGGATGCATTTGAGGCATTTATGAAGGAGTGCAGGATGACCGCAGCGGTATTTCAGCCGATTGAAGCCGGTGGGCAGGTGGCCATGTATCTGGGCTTTTATGAACACAGCCACAACCGTACATGGGAGATGGAGGACATCAAATTTATAAATGATGTTAAGCGTGTGGTGCAGAGTGTGCTGGTAAAACGCATTTCCAAGAATTCTCTTGCAAGTTCTTATGCTTCTTTAGAATCAATTTTGGAAAATACGGGAAGTGGCATCTATGTTTCTGATGCAAAAAACAGGACACTTCTATACACAAACAAAAAATTCAAAGATTTCTTTGCAAAGACGATTGCTGCAGGAAAACTGGATGACTTGATTTTTTCGGAACAGGAAGCAGGACGCCGACAATATTTTGAGGAAATCTATTCGGTGGAAGAGGATCGCTGGCTGGATGCCTATAAGACAGAAATTGACTGGGTGGATGGCAGAAAGGTCAGTCTCTGTACATTATATGATATTACTGACAAAAAAATATATCAGAAAGAAATCGAAGAGCAGGCAAATAATGATTTCCTGACTGGGCTTTTTAACCGTATGCGTTGTGAACAGGATCTGGCGAAATATGTGATGAAAGCGCAGAATTCAAAACAAAAAGGGGTCTTGCTCTATTTGGATCTGGATGATTTTAAACATATCAATGATGGGCTGGGACATCAGTATGGCGATGTTTTGCTGAAGGCGATTTCACATAGTCTGCAACGTGTTGGCGGCGTGACAAATACCTGTTACCGTATGGGTGGGGACGAATTTATTGTTATAGTTCCGGGTAAACTGTTTGATAAGTTAGATTCTATTATTGAAGAGATTACTTCAATTTTTACAAAACCGTGGTTCTTAAAAGGGGAAGATTATTACTGCACCATGAGTATGGGAATTGCATGTTTCCCGGAGGACGGAACTACGGTGGATGAACTGATCCGTAAAGCGGATATGGCGCTCATGCGCGCAAAAAGGCGTGGAAAAAACCGCATCGAATATTACAATGATACCGACGCAGCTTCCGCAAGCCACAGACTTGATCTGGAGAAAAATATGCGTACAGCGGCTATGAATGAATGCAGTGAATTTGAAGTGTATTATCAGCCAATCATTGATACCAAAGATCAAAAAAATGTCTGTTGTGGAGCTGAGGCACTTGTACGTTGGAATTCCAGTGTGATGGGATTCGTCAGTCCGAATGATTTTATTCCGCTTGCAGAGTATCTGGGACTGATCAATCCAATTGGAGAGTATGTGTTACGACAGGCGGTGAAACGCTGTAAATACTGGAACGATATGGGGCATCCGGATTATAAGGTCAATGTGAATTTGTCGGTTGTGCAGTTGCTGCAGAATGATATTGTAAAGAAAATTAAGTCTGCGATTGAAGATTCACATATCAATCCGGCGAATCTTACACTTGAAGTGACCGAGAGTCTTGCCATCAATGACATGGTCCGCATGAAAAAGATTCTCAGCGAAATCAAGAGCCTTGGAGTAAAAGTTGCATTGGATGATTTTGGAACCGGATATTCTTCGTTGAATCATATCCGGGAGATGCCAATCGATGTGATCAAGATCGACCGCTGTTTCATTGAACATCTCGGAGAAGATGATTTTTCTGACGCATTTGTCAAAATGGTCGCAGAATTAGCCCGCGCCATTGGCGTTCGTGTCTGTGTGGAAGGTGTGGAGACTGATCAGCAGCTTGATGTGGTACAGCAGATGAACATTGGCATGATCCAGGGGTATTATTTCGGAAAACCGATGCAGATTGGGGAGTTTGAACAGAAGTACTTGTAAGAAATTTGTCGGAAGATAAAAGGAGGCACACATTGGATTTGTTTGATATTGTTGGCCCGATTATGGTAGGTCCTTCGAGTTCTCACACAGCAGGGGCTGTTCGCATGGGATATGTAGCCGGAAAATTACTGGGAGAACCCGTAAAGAAAGCAGAAATACTGTTATATGGTTCTTTTCTTGCAACGGGAGAGGGACATGGCACAAAGAAAGCAATTGTGGCAGGACTTCTTGGCATGCAGCCGGACGATTATGAGATTGCTGACAGCTTTGAAATCGCACAGAAACGGGGAATCAAAATTGTATTTGGCGAAGCGCGTCTGGAGGATGCCCACCCGAATACAGCTGTTATCCGATTAGAGGGTGTGGGAGAAAAATCCATTGAGGTACAGGTGTCTTCCATTGGAGGATCCCGTATCAATATTGACAAAATCGATGGAATTAACACAAATTTCTCTGGAGAACATCCGACACTGATTGTCCACAATCTGGACCAGCCGGGACATGTATCGGAAGTAACTTCCATGCTTGCACACAAGAGTGTGAACATCGCAACCATGCAGCTGTACCGTTCGGCAAAAGGACAGATGGCTGTTATGGTCGTGGAATGTGATCAGCCGATTCCGGAGGATGGGATTGCCTGGCTTTCTCATGTAGAGGGCGTAATGAAAGTGACATATTTTGAGGGCGTGTAGCAGGTAAGGAGATTGTTCATGACAGAATATCATACATTACAGGAATTACAGGAACTGGCAGTACAGCAGAAGAAAGAAATATGGCAGATTGTGCAGCAGGAAGACATGGATGCCAGTGAACGGACCCAGGAGCAGTCTTATGAGAAAATGCATCAGATGTATGAGGCAATGAAATATGCAGATGCCGCTTACAATGGCAATTTGCGGTCGGCCAGCGGACGTGCCGGTGGTGATGGAGAAAAATTGCATGAATACAATGCGTCCGGGGAAAATATTTGTGGTGCTTTTATCGGTCTCGTTATGGAAAAAGCAATCAAAATGGGCGAATCCAATGCGTGTATGAGAAGAATTGTGGCAGCTCCGACGGCAGGTTCCTGTGGTGTTCTGCCAGCGGTTCTTTTAAGTTACGAGGAACAGTTTGCAGCGACAGAAGAACAGATGGTGCAGGCATTGTATGTAGCAGCGGGAATTGGAAAAGTAATTGCAGAGAATGCTTTTATTGCAGGTGCAGCAGGTGGATGTCAGGCAGAGATTGGTTCGGCGGCCGCAATGAGTGCAGGTGCACTTGCTTATTTACAGGGAGCGGATCCACAGACTGTAATGCATGCAGCCGCGTTATCATTAAAGAATATGCTGGGACTTGCCTGTGATCCGGTAGGAGGCCTTGTAGAAGTGCCTTGCATCAAACGGAATTCGTATGGAGCGGTCAATGCAGTGACGTCTGCGCAGCTCGCGCTCGCAGGTATTCGTAGTGCCATTACACCGGATGATGTCATTGACAGTATGCGTCGTATCGGAAATCAAATGCCGACCTGCCTGAAGGAGACCAGTGAGGGTGGACTGGCAACGTCAGCTTCGGCGGAAGTGTATTAAAATTGAAATAAGGAAGAAGTCTTTTATATAAAAGTTGAGTCGTAATATTACGGCTCAATTTTTTAATAGGAAATTCCTCCTGGCGGAGGAATCTTGAATAAAATAGCCCGCACAAGGCGGGCACGCAAATAAGGCGAATGCTGTTAGAAGATGTAAAAACCTTCTTCAAATTCGTCGTTATCAAGGTCATCATCCTCGGTAAGGAAGTAATGCATGTCAAGCAAATCAGAATCAGTCATATTTCTAACTAATTTTGCAGTCATGCCTTCTGGAGGATTTTTGATATATTTTTGCCTGAGTTCCTCTATAAACTTTGGATCCATTGTACGCCTCCTGTCGGTTGATATTTTCAGTATGGAGCAGACAGGAGATAAAATCAAGCACATTTGCCACTTGAGTTTCCGCAAAATGTAATTTTGAAAAGGTTAAATCTTTCCAAAGTACTATTCTGCCAATTTTTTGAAAGATTAAGAATGGCAGTTCTGTGATGAGAGGCACTTTAATAAGCCCCACCGGAATCGGGCCTTGGGAGAAGTATTCGTTTATCTATTTAAACAGCCAGCTTAAGGCAGAGTTGACGGTATGTGGGACGTTTTGTCCGGAACCATAGCCTGACGCCTTCTTTTGCATACGACAGTATGCCGGAGATATCTTTTGCCAGCCGGTAATAGCAGAAGAAAACTTTTTCCTTTACAGGATCTGCTGTTTTTATGATTGCAACCTTTAGTGCACTTGTTTCGGATTCCATGGATATCATAGCCAGAAATGCCATGCACAGAGTAATGTAAAAGTTAAGTGCATTGATTGCCCGAAGTTTTCGAACACGGAAGTTTTCAAACTGGAACATCTGCTTTTTACAGCGGAAATATTCTTCAATTTTCCATCTGGAAAAATAAACTTTTGCCACTTTGATCACATCATCTTTGGATTTGATTTCCTTGTTGGTGGCAAGCATCATTGGATGTTCGGTAATGCCATAAACAAGCACCAGATAAATATCTTTTCTGGATGCAGTAATCTGCACTTTGACATGTGACAGATAGGCTTCATGGTTCTTTCCTCTGTAAAATACATTGGTTTTAACCTTGCCTTTGCGCCGGTTACGGAGTTCGGCAGCAGGAGTCCATTTATTATGGTAAAGCAATTTTCGGTTGGATTTCAGCCGAATCACGTAATCCTGTTTCAATTCATCTAATTTGAGGAACATTTTGTTGTCATCGTAACCACGATCCATTGCAAAGGTAGCCTTATGAAAGAGTGCTGCACCCCGTTCCATGGCATCAAAGGTAATGGTATTAGCCGATTTATAGTCCTTTTCAGAAGAATGTATTCTTGAAAAAATGCTGACAGGGTGATTGCTGGTGGTAAGAACACAGGCTTCTGTAACGTGATAGCCTTTTTGGTACACGTTTTTGGCTGAGGAGCTTTCGGAGCCATCCCGGACAATGCCGAGTGACTCAAATTTGTATTCGTCGGGTTTTACAACGTCACTATCATCAATATGAATAACCGGTTCAGACGGAATCCATTTTTTCACCATCTGGAGATAGGAAACAGCGGCTTTAACAGGCGTCCCTTTTTCGAGATGACGGGAAAGCCGGTCAACAATATTGATTTTCTTGGAATCTTCATGAAGCTGGTCAACGATATCCGTTAAGAGACAGCTTTCGGCAGCTAATATGCCATATGTAATGTCTGCCACAAATTTACGTTCCGGCTTTGTTAGCTGTCTGGAAATTTTATTTGTAAAAGTTAAAATTTTTCGTTTCATTTGATAAGTATTTGATGTAAAATTAGCCATAAGGAATCCCTTTCTTTTTTGTTTAGTGAGATTTTTTTGTGGTGATTAAATTTTACATCAAAAAGGAAGAAGATTCCTTATAATTTTGGCATTTTTATAAAGTTGCTTATTACGAAAACAGTAAATCAGGGCTTCTGTGGATAAAACTGCGGAAACTCAAGAAATATAGATGTTGACAAATATAGTGCAATGTGAATATAATAAAGCTACGATTAAGTCGACATAATTGTGAGTTGCATATTGTAATGTACAATTTGAAGTAATGGGGGTATTGGGATTAATAAAATAAGAAAAATACTGTCAATTATTTTAGTGTTAAGTATCACATTAATATCAACTTGTCCTGTTTTGGCTGCGGAAACACAGAAATCTGAAATCAATCTTTCAAGTGCAAAAGAAGCTATTTATCAAATGTTTGATGCTGTGAATCATAAGGATTGGACCACTTTTTCTGATTTAATGTGTAGTCAAGAGGCGGATTATTATCGCTCTTATTTTGCAGATAATTCCATAGAAGATGGCATCAAACAGGTAGATGCAGTATTGTCGGTAAAAGCATATGCCATAGAAAATGAGATTGCAGAAGAAGAGTGGCTTAAAAATGAGTATCCTATATTAGAGACAAGTTCAACGATTTATTCTTTTGTTGCGGAAGTAAACTGCGAAGTTTCTAAAGAAAACCAGTTTTTCTATAATGGAATCAACTATTTTTTGATTATTTTAGCTGTGGAAGACGGTAATATTAAGGTTGTTCAATTTAATCGACCATCTGTTTCGTTAATTAAGGACCAAGTTCAACCGTTATTGATTTCAAATGGTAAAATAACTGAAGATGAAAAGGATGCCATAAATGTTTTAGAGTCCGCCGAAAAAGGGCTTGTAGTAAATGGAGAAAATGAAATACTTACAGAGGGATTTGAATTGGCTACACGGAAGGAGAATGGTGAAATCATGCCAATGGCAGTTGATCCTCCAATGTTAAGTCATTATTCTACATATTCATATCCTACGTCAATTAAAGTAAAGTTGGATCAAACAGGAAACAATGCGATAGTAACCGTATCGATGACCAGCTATATGAAGAACGTATTACCTAACGAGTGGATTCCTAGTTGGAATACCGAGGCATTGAAGGCTGGAGCATATTGCGTAAAGATGGTTGGCATTTACAGAGCCATAAGTCCTATGAGTAGTGCCGGAGGATATAATCTTACTCAATCTACGCAAATGTATAAACCTAATTCATCGTATGCATCAACATCTAAGGCAATTGATTCTATTAATAATAGCGGTATGGCGGATTCATCTGGCAAATTATTCTTTCCATGGTATGCGGCTGGTACATCCGGTAGTCGCGGAACCAAAGGAAGCGGTATTCTTCAGCAAAGGGGAACACAGAAACTCGCTTCTACGGATGGATATAGTTGTCGCCAAATTTTAAATTATTACTATAGTGGTTCTGACTATTCTTCGGGAGACGTCTCTTTGTTTGGTTACAGTATTGGCTATTAAAAATACTGCGAATTGTATTAAGAGCAGAACATGCATAATAATATAGTATTAAATATGATATACTGTGCTGAAATAATAAATATTTTGCTGTTTTTAGAATAATAGAGATGAAAAAACACAGCTAAGAATAGGAAAGGTGATTATGAAAAAAAGAGGATATTTGGTGACAATGTTGTTAGTTATTTGTGCTCTTTCGGCATGTGCAAATACCAAAGGTTCAGAACAGGAACTGAAATCAACAGAGCCAGTAACACAAGAAAATACTTGGGAAGCTGATTTGAACCATGATGGAGCATCTGAGATAATCAGTGTACTCACAGAAAAACGAAAAGATGACAACAGCGTAATTCTTTCAGTGGAACAGAACGGAGTTACCCTGCTTGAGCAGGAAGTTCTATGCAACTATGCGTTGGGCGAGCAGTATTATCTAGTGAAACAGGATGGGGAAGATTATCTTATGAGATACAAGCCACTTGTAGATCATGACATGGCATCATGTGATTACGAGGTCTTCAGTATTAGTCCCTCCGGAGAAAAAGAAGTATTGGATGAGGCATCCATAGAAGTGTCTCTTTATGATGCTGCAGAAATAAATAAAGACGCTTGGAAGACTTTTGCAGAGAAGGAGAATATCTATTTTGCAGACGCATCTCTTGTGGTAAGTACATTAGAAGGTGAATACTTAAGTGGAAACGTTAATAAGCCTCAGGGTTATGTAGAAACCTTTTCATGGCTGCTCAGTCAACATAAAAAGGGTTCGTCTCTGGAAGAAAATTTAGATGCATTTATTGAAGAAAACAAAGAATATGGTAATTGATTAGGCGGTCGGTTTCGACCGCCTGTTTTTAATTTATAGGAAAGTTCTAACTTTGGGATAGCTAGATATGAAAAGGGCCCGCAATTTAGCGGGCACGACAAGTAAACGATAGGTTTTAGAAGATATAGAAGCCTTCAGCTCCAGGAAAGTCTTCACCAAACTCATCGTCTTCATTTAAGAAGTAATCCATATCGAGCAAATCATCCTCACTCATGTGGCGGATGTCATCAGCAGTCATGCCTTCAGGTGGATTCTGTATGTACTTGTTTCTGATTTCATCTGAACGTTTTGACATAGTATTTTCCTCCGTTTTTTACATTCTATCACAGAGGAAGGTGTGATGTATATATTTATGCTGATGAAGTATATGGGAGCCTGCCCATAGCCCTTTCGTACATTTCGCTCAGAGAAATATGCTGATGTCTATGATAAAGCTCAAGGAAAAGCATTGTTTCGCCACAGCAAGGACATATAAGAGGGTCATATCCAAAGGAAGATAATGTACAATTGCGCCAGCGATTGAAAGAGAGAATAATTTTGTGTTTTTCTTTGGCTATGGCACGAGATATTTTTTTGTCATTTTCACGAGTCCTTGCATATAAGCCATAGTATCGGATTTGTTTGAAATGCTTTTCAGGTATGTGCTGAATTAGTCTTGTTATGAAATCCATTACAGGAATTGTTTCAACAACAAGCTGGTCATCTTCATGTCGGTTGTAATGGAAAGTCACATTTTCGCCGTCATACTCGTCGATACGTGAAGTAGCGATGACGGGACGACCAAGGTATCGTCCAATGTACTTAGTAACAACGGTTGGATTACATTTGTTTGGCTTTGCATATACGTAGAAACCATCCTTGTGTTCTTTATAACATTTGGCTTTAACCTTTTTGAAAGATGAGCTTAGTTTCTTTTCCATCAGGTTAAGCAAAGCGGTTCTAAAAGCATTACGAAGGTAGGTGTAATTAAAGTGAGTTTTTGTGCGCCAAAGACCAGAGTTACCAATACCACCTTCTGAAAGAAGACAATGAATGTGAGGATTCCATTTCAAATCTCTACCGAAAGTGTGAAGAACAAGGATAAAACCGGGAGTAAATTTTTCTGCTTTGTTGTCTTTATGAAACATGCGAAGAATAACACTTTGAACTGCTTCAAAGAGAAGACCAAGAAGTTCACGGTCTTCAAGGAAGAAGTGTCTAAGTTCAGAATCAATGGTAAATACACAGTGTCGATGCTGGACATTGATTATCTTAAAAGGCATGGAAGTAGTGCGGTCAATGGAATATTTGGTTCCACAGGTAGGACAGAATCTACTGTGGCAACGAAATGGAACAAATTTAAGATTTCCGCATTTACTACAACCGTACATTGCACCACCAAAAGAAGTGTCACCGCAGTTAATCATACGATCAACATTTTCAATGACCGATTTTCGAGGGTGTAAGGTATAAATCATTCTTTCATAATTATCTTTAAATATATCTTGAAGTATGTTGCACATAAGATAATTATGACAGAGTTGTAGCAAAAAGAAAACCCCAATCCCCTCATGAGAGGGCACTGAAAAAGTAGATAGTACCGCCTATGTTTGATATAATATAAATATCAAGTATAGGCGGTGTTTTTATGATTGAACAACAACAGAAATTAGTACTTAGTCCTTACATGGAAATATATGAACTGGTGGTTCCAAAAGACAATCTGCTTCGTCAGATAAAAGAACTGGTTGATTTTGAATTTGTTTATGATGAATTGCTTGATAAATATTGTCTTGATAATGGACGTAATGCAGTTCCGCCTATTCGAATGTTTAAGTACTTGCTTTTAAAAGCTATCTATGATTTATCTGATGTTGATGTTGTAGAACGTTCTAAATATGATATGTCATTTAAATACTTTTTGGATATGGCACCAGAAGAAACTGTTATTAATCCCAGTTCTTTGACAAAATTTCGTAAACTACGTTTGAAAGATATGAATCTGTTGGACATGTTGATTTCAAAGACGGTTCAGATTGCATTGGATAAAAAAATAATAAAATCAAAATCTATTATCGTAGATGCCACTCATACGAAATCAAGATACAATCAAAAAACGCCCCGACAGGCACTTCAAGAACAATCAAAAAAACTACGACGTGCCGTTTACGAAGTGGATGAAACAATGAAGAAAAAATTTCCAAACAAAAATACGGAAGATTCTCTGGAAAAAGAGTTGGAATACTGCAAACAACTACTTTCTATTGTAAAAGACAATGAAGACGTATGCAGTTACCCTAAAGTGCAGGAAAAGCTAAATTTTTTGGAGGAATCAGTCAATGATGATCTTGAACATTTGGAAACTTCAAAAGATAATGATGCAAGGATAGGACACAAAACAGCGGATACTTCTTTCTTCGGATATAAAACACATATAGCTATGACGGAGGAACGAATTATTACAGCCGCAACCATTACCAGTGGTGAAAAAACAGACGGAAAAGAATTGCCAACTTTGGTTCGGAAAAGCAGAGCTGCGGGAATGAAAGTTGAAACTGTGATTGGTGACAAAGCCTATTCAAGTAAGGAAAATATTGATGCTGCAAAGGATAATCATTATGAACTTATCTCCCGGTTAAACAGTATTGTTACCCAAGGAAATCGTACAAAGCCAGATGAATTCGAATTTAATAAAGATGCTGGAATGTATCAATGCAAAGCAGGGCATCTGGCAATTCATAAATATCTTGACAAGCGAAAAACAGAAGGAAAGAATCCTCGAATGACATACTTTTTCGATATAGAAAAATGTAAGAGATGTCCTTATAAGGCGGGCTGTTATAAAGAAGGAGCAAAAAAGAAAACCTACACAGAAACACTAATTTGTGATTCGCATAGTGAGCAGGCTCGATTTCAAGAAACTGAACATTTCAAAGAAATGGCGAAAGAACGCTATAAAATAGAGGCAAAAAATAGTGAATTAAAACATAGACATGGTTATGACGTTGCGTCATCATCAGGTCTTATTGGCATGGAAATGCAGGGAGCTATGACTATATTTGCAGTAAATCTCAAGAGAATTATTAAGCTAATAAGTGAAAAGTAAAAAGAATTCGCATGCAAGACAAGAAATCAGCAATAGAAAGAACAGAAAATCCACCAGAATAAGTTTAAACTGGTGGATTTTATATGTGCATTAAAATTTGAAATTTAAAGCGGTAGGTTTTTCAGTGCCCTCG
>ERZ1034713.8-NODE-8-length-137650-cov-35.390726_pt1 | contig 137650 bp, 90 predicted proteins | sample MGYA00520692_ERZ1034713 | MGnify/ENA primary metagenome ERZ1034713 (study PRJEB33766, sample SAMN09781717) | gut metagenome | biome: gut microbiome | host: Homo sapiens | place: Madagascar | study: EMG produced TPA metagenomics assembly of the PRJNA485056 data set... | reverse complement strand
TAAAATTTATATATAAGTCAACAGTTCCCTTCTTGCTGCTGACGTAAAGATGGGACAAACTAAAAAGTTTTAGAAAATGAAAAAGTTTAAGTTTTTATTCTTGTTGATTTCTCTGCTTGTTTGCTGTGGTCAACTGTCAAAAGCCCAGACAAAGGTGGGAATCTTTATTGAGAAAACTACAGGCCTGGACGATGACGAACAAGCCGCTTATAAATGGTTTGTCAGTGATGAGTATAACCCAGGTCATGGGTTGGAAAAGGTAGTGTTTACACCAGACAATATCAACTCTCTGAGTGCCAGTGATGTTAAGGTGCTGTGGATTCCGATTAACCGTCAGGGAAATAATATAGAAGATGTACAGCCTTCGGCAATTTATAACCATGTGGAGACTTTGAAGAAATATGTCCAGGATGGTGGTAATCTCTATCTCACCAATCATGCCACCTTGTTGGTTTCTGAAATTGGTCGTATTGCCGAGCAGTATAAACCTAATACCGTGACTTATGCAGCTGCGGTAGAAAACAGTGATGCTTGGGGTGTCAATCCTCGTTTTGCAGATATGGATTATCGTGGACATGTGCTTTATAGTGGCTTTGTAGCAGGCTCTAAAAATAATTTGTGGGATGACAACTACTTTCTGAATTCAGGCACTTCAAAGGAAGACCACAACTGTTTGTGGACAGGTGTTTCTTCTTATACAGATTTTATCAAAGCTACGAATTCGCATATTCTTGGTAAATGGTCGCAGAATGGCGATACAAACAACTTCGGTGTGGTTGAGTTTATGCCAAGTGGTGATTATAAAGGAACTATACTTTGCAATGGCTTGGCTGCTTATGAGTGGAACTGTGAAGGCAATGAATTCGTAAACAATATTAAGAAATTCACCGAGAATAGCATCAGCTATCTGGCAAACATCGACAAGAAAATCGGTTTCTTGGTTCCTGAAAGTAACTATAGTCAGAAATATAAAGACTGGGGAGCAGACGATGATGCTAAGGCTCTGGAGTGGTTCCAGACTTTTTATGGTGCAAAGGCAAAGTTGGTAACTCCAAATGATCTGGCTTCGTTGAACCCTGCTGAGGTTCCTGTATTATGGGTGCCCATAAACCATGATGGAGTCAGTGCTTACGAAAATATCAACGAGGTTTACCGTAACTCAGTAGATGCTCTTAAGTCTTATGCTCAGAAGGGTGGAAACCTTTACTTGACTAACTATGCCGCTTTGTTTGTCGAAAAGATGGGGCGCACGAACGGCAATGATCTTGGCGACGGACTCAAGGCAAATGAGTATGAAATAAAGAATTATTATTTCACAGAAGAGGAATACAAAAATACCAAGAGCGATGGAAGAAAAGATAATGGTATCCGTTATATTATAAAAACAAATGAGTCTACAGGCTTCGATAAGTCAGGCTACTTCCCTTACGCAGGTTTAGTTAAAGCTGAAGACAATGGAATACTTAAGACATCTCAGTTTGGCTTGAAGGAGCATCATGGAATCATGTGGATGTTGGAAAGCAATATTGTTAATTCTAACCCAGAGAAGTTTAAGAAGTTTGAGGAAGGAACCCATTCTGTTATTTGGGGGTTGCCAGACATCATTGGAGATTATGCCCGTGCCAGTGTGATAGAGTTCCAGCCTTACAACGAGTATTTGGGAACCATTTTTGCCAATGGTGACTTCTCTTACGAGTGGGATGAGACGGCTCGCGATGGTGATGGTAATCCTCAAGGTGGTACAGGCAAGAATATCTACCAGTACAATATAGAACGTTATACCAGCAATATCCTCAATTACTTGTTGGAAACAGCTCCTGCGACTTACACTACCACAAAGGCTCCTATCAATGTGGATGGTAAGGGTATTACTTATTGGAGTACTTTCTATGCCAGCAACAACCGACTCTTGCCAGAGGGTGTTACTGCTTATGCCGTGAAATCAAACAACGATGGCAGGGCGCAGTTGGTAAAGGTTGCCGATGGCGGACAGGTTATCCCTGGCGGTCAGGGCTACTTGCTCAGTACTGCAAAAGAAAATGGTTTCTACCTGACTCCATCTGCCGGCGAAGCCGTTGCTGCACCTGCAGAAAACCTCTTGACGGGTTCTGACGAGGCACGGACTTTTAATAAGGCAGGCTATAAGTATTATATATTGGGTAGGTCGGGCGAAGATTTCGGCTTCTATTGGCAAAAAGGCACAAATGGAAACAGTGTCAATAATGCAGCTCATAAGGCCTTCTTGCGAGTTTCTACTTTAAGCAGTGCCAAGTTCCTCAGCTTTACCTTTGGTGAAGAAACTACAGGTATCAATGGCATTACTGCCAGCGATGCAGAGCAAAACGGCACAGCACTTTACAATCTCGCAGGTCAGCGAGTAGCTAAGGGCTATAAGGGTCTTGTCATCAAGAACGGCAAGAAGTATCTTGTGAAGTAATAAACAAAATTAAGAATCCGTAAACATAGATTTAATATGAAAAAGTCATATATTCAACCATCCATCGTCACCATCCTTGCCGTGGGGGGGCAAATACTTTCTGGTAGTATTAATGTGAATAACACAGAAACCGATACTCCAGAACAGTATTCCAAGAAAAACGATCAGTTCTCCTTCGTGGATGATGAATCTGAGAACGGTTGGCCTAAAGCCACTTCCGTTTGGGATAAGTAAATAAACAAAAGGTAGCAATTCTCACTCTCTGTATAATTGCTACCTTTTTTTTGAAATCTCGCAGGTAGACATAAGATATTACATGTCAGGAGCCATCTTTTTGCGATATTTTAAGAAAATACGTTCATATAGGTGCAATTTTGCTACAATGCAACAATTTTATAGCTCTATGAACGAATATTTATATCCAGTTTGTTTGATTTCTGTTAATTTTGCTTTCGATTTCAAAACCCATTTAATCTACAAAAACTCTTAAACCGTAAACAGTTTATTAGTATGGAAAAAATTAAAGTAATTATGATGAGCATTCTGATGATGCTCGTTAGTTCGGTAGCTTTTGCCCAGGACAATTCTGTCAGAGGTACAGTTACTGACAATAGTGGAGAACCTATTATAGGTGCCACTATCAAAGTTAAAGGTGGTGCTGCCACTCTGGGTACCATTACTGATATTGATGGTAACTTCAATTTAAAGGTAGCACCTGGTTCTACACTCGTTATTTCTTATATTGGTTGCGAGACAAAAGAAGTAAAAGCTGGCGCCAATATGAAAGTTGTGTTGAATGACAACGCAAAAGAACTGAGCGAGGTTGTCGTTACTGGTTACACCACTCAGCGTAAGGCCGATTTGACTGGTGCAGTTTCTGTGATGAATATGAAGGAGCCTGTCAGTGCTTCAGATCCTAACATGCTGAACTCTATGCAGGGTAAATTGGCTGGTGTACAGGTTGTGACAGATGCTGCACCTGGTGGTGGCGGTTCTTCTATCCGTGTGCGTGGTATGAGTACTATCAACGGCAGTAGCCCTCTCTTGATTATTGATGGTATTGCTTCTAACGAGAACATGAATGCCATCAATTCTGCCGACATCGAGTCTATCCAGGTTTTGAAGGATGCCTCTTCTGCTTCTATCTATGGTAGCCGTGCTGCCAATGGTGTCATCATCATCACAACCAAGCAGGGTAAAGGCGACAAGTTGACTGTCAATGTCAACTATGCTGCCAGCTTGCAGACGGTAGCCAAGAAGTACGACATGCTTAATGCAGAAGAGTGGGGAAAGGTTTACTGGCAGGCTTGCAAAAATGCCAACATCCAGCCATCTCATGATCTTTATGGTAATGGTGACACACCTCAATTGATAGAAGGTGCTGCCAATACTGATTGGCAAGATGAGGTTTATCATTCTGCATGGACCAATAATCTTTCAGCCAGTGTGTCTAATAGTGGCAAGAAAGGCAGTATGATGTTCTCTGCCAACTACATCAATCAGAATGGTTTGATCGATCAGACTTTCTATCGTCGCTATTCAGCACGTTTGAACTCCAATTATAACATTTCTAAGTATGTGACTGTAGGTGAGAACCTGATGGTAGCCAAGTGGTTTGACCGTGGTTGTGCTGCCGGAAACGACCGTGGTATTCCTTTCCTTGCTGCCAGCCAGCATCCTGGTCTTGCAGTACGTAATTCTGATGGCAGCTTCATGAGTCCTATGACAGCTATCAAGTCTGACTTTGCCAACCCTGTTCAGCAGATTTATAATGAAAGTGACAACTCAAACGAGAGCTGGCGCATCTTCGGTAATGCTTATTTGGAAGTAAAGCCTGTCAAGGGTCTTACTTTGAAGACAAACTTTGGTTTGGAACATTCTCAGTACTTTAACAGAGTGCTGAACAGAAAATATTTGCCAAGCGATGTCAACTCTATGAGCCGTGCCTATGGCCAGGGTGACACCTATACTTGGACAAATACAGCCAACTATATGTTTGATATCAACGGCGACCACCACTTTAACGCATTGGTTGGTACCGAGGCCATCAAGTACACTTTTGAGGGTCTTTCTGCTGCTCGCAAGAATTATCTGTTCGAGAGTGACGACTATATGCATATTGATTCTGGTGATCCTACGACAGCAACTAATGGAGGTGGTAAGTCTCAGTGGGCTTTGTTCTCTGTGTTCGGAAAGTTGGATTACAACTATGCAGATCGTTATCTCTTCTCTGCCACCCTGCGTCGTGATGCAACATCTCGTCTTTACAAGGAGCAGAACTCTGGTGTATTCCCTGCATTCTCTGGTGCATGGCGTGTTTCTCAGGAGAAGTTCTATCCTAAGAATAATATCGTCAACGATGCCAAGGTAAGAGTAGCTTGGGGTCAGAACGGTAACTCTGCAGTAGTAGGCAACTATGCTTCTTATTCTACCTATACCCACGATGCAGGCAATGGCGGTTATGATCTTGGTGGTACCAATAATGGTGTTACAAGCGGTGTCATCGTTTCATCAACAGGTAATAAGGATCTGAAGTGGGAAACCACCACCCAGACCAACCTTGGTTTTGACCTTTATATGTTTAACAGCAGTCTGAGTGTATCTTTCGATTATTTCTGGAAGAAGACCAAGGATATGCTTACCTATCCTCCTACATTGTCTGTTGCAGGTCAGAATGCTCAGAAATGGGTCAACTCTGGTGATATGAAGAATACTGGTTGGGAAGTAACGATTGGTTACAACAGCCCTCAGTATGGTGACTGGTCATGGAATGGCAGCCTGAACTTGTCTCGTTATAAGAACGAGGTGGTTAAGTTGAACAACTCTATGAAGTCTATTGGCGGAGATATCCGATTGATGGAAGGACAGCCTATGGGTGTTTACTATGGTTACGTATGCGACGGTATCTTCCAAAACGAAGAGCAGGTTGCCAACCATGCTGCTCAGCAGGGTAAGGGCGTAGGTCGTTTGATCTTCCGCGACCTCGACGGCAATGGTGTCGTTGACGATAAGGACCAGTGTATTATTGGTGATCCCAACCCCGACCTCAGTATGGGTCTGAACCTCAGTGTGACATGGAAGCGACTCACTTTGAGTACATTCATGACAGGTGAGTTTGGCTTTGACATCTACAACCACACCAAGCGTATGCTTCAGTTCATGTCATACAATGCCCCATTCTCTAACCGCAGTACCGACATCTTGAATGCTTGGACTCCAACCAATACTGGAGCTTCTATCCCAGCAGTGACTACAACAGATAATAATAATGAGTCTCGTTGCTCTACCTATTTTGTTGAGGATGGCTCTTACATGAAGATGAAGTTCATCAAGTTGTCATACGACTTGCCTACAAACTGGGTAAAGAAGATAGGTGCATCTGCAATCAATGTTTATGGTCAGATGGAGAATGTGTTTACCATCACAGACTATTCTGGTCTTGATCCAGAACTTCCATTGGGTGCTTATGGTGCTCGTTATGATGGCGGTCCTTATCCTCGCTCACATACATTTACAGTGGGTGTTAATCTTCAGTTCTAAGTGTTACACATTATAATATATACCAAGATGAAAATTACAAAGAGTATCAGATATATGGCAGTTTCTGCCGCTATCCTTGGTTCATCTATGACTTTCGTTTCATGTAACGATTTCTTGGATTTGAAGCCACAGGGTTCATTTACCGAGGCTCAGCTTGACGACAGTTCCATCAATGGTTTGATGGCTGCTGCTTATGCTGGTTTGGAGTCTCATTTCTTTGGCAATAACGAGTCATTTGCCGGTCCAATTACAAGTTGGGTGTTCGATGTTCGTTCTGATGATGCCCTGAAGGGTGGTGGTGACGTTTCTATGGAACAGAATATTCATCAGCTCGAAATCTCCAATATCACCAGCGACAATGCCACAGCACTTTTCAAGTGGAGAAATGACTATTATGCCATCTCACGAGTACACAAGGCTATGAATGCCATCGAATTGGCAGACAATATTGAAAATAAAGCAGCCTTGTTGGGTGAGTTGAAGTTGCTTCGTGCCTATTATTATTTCGATTTGATTCGCATTTTCAAGCAGATTCCTTACTTCACAGAGGCAGAGGATCCTAATGGTAAGCGTGCGGATGAGTATAGCCGTGAGCAGATCTTTGATTTTATCAAGACCGATCTGAAGGAAGCATACTCGGCTTTACCTGAGCATCAGAGCGAGGTGGGTCGTTTCAACAAGTTTGTTGCTGCAGCTGTCATGGCTAAGGTTTCAGCTTTCACTTCTTCATGGGCTGATGTAGAGGAATATGCAGGCTATGTTATCGACAGTCATCAGTATGAGCTGTATGACAACTTTGGCGATATGTCAAAATTGGAGTTTGATAACAAGAAAGAGTCTGTGATGGCCATTCAGTTCTCTGTTACCCCGGACAATGCCCATATCAATTGGTGTAATCTTTTGAATACAACCTATTCTGAGAACCACCTTTTCGGTAGTGGTGACGACTTCTATTTGGCAAGCCAGAACTTGGTGAATGCATTTGCAACAGATGAGAATGGTCTGCCTTATCTCGATGGAGCACCAGAAGGCTTGTATGTAAAGACTACAGTTTTAGGTTTGAATGATTATCAGGGAAATGTTGACCCACGTCTCGACTTTACTGTAGGCCGTTTGGGAATGCCGTTCCGTGGCCATACTTACAACATGCAGTGGTGCCGTGCCTATGATATTTACGGAGAGTATTCTGGCAAGAAAGGCTTGATAGATCCAAGTTCTCCTGACATGGTTAATGGTTTCCCATGGGGTGCTTCAGCATTGAATTTCAAGTTGATTCGTTATGCCGACATACTCTTGCTCAAGGCTGAGGCTCTTATCGAGCAGAACAAGAACCTGGATGATGCCCGTCAGTTGATCAACTCTGTACGCGAAAAGGCTGAACGTAGTGTTGACGGCGACTATACTCCTGTAGATCTTGATCCTTCTAAGGCAAACTATGATGTAGGCCTTTATCCTAATGACAGCAAGTGGACTCAGGATTATGCCCGAAAGGCAGTTCGTATGGAGCGCCGCTTGGAGTTGGCCATGGAGGGTAACCGTTGGTACGATCTTGTAAGATGGGGTACAGTGGTTGATACTGTCAATAAGTATTTCCAGACAGAGCAGCAATACCATTCTTATTATAGGGGTGCTGAAATTACTGACGATGAGATTTACTTCCCTGTTCCTTATGAGGAAGTAAACAACTCTAATGGTCTTTATAAATAAAATAATGTCTTAAAAGAATTTTTCAGTCATGAAGAAATATATAAGAAACATAATGGCAACGTGTTTGGCAGTTTTTGCCTTCACTTCTTGCTCAGATGTCAATATACCTGACTCTGTAGAGGCGCCTAAAGCTACTGATGTTGCAGCTCAGGTAGATGGTAGGAATGTTACACTCAACTGGACATTGCCTGCTGATGAGGATAAAGTCGGAGTGGATGTTTATCGTAATAGTAAACTCCTCGAAAGTCTTGGTTTGGTAAACACATATTCGGTAACGCGTCAGCCTACTCGTACTGATTTGTACTATACCGTGAAGGTGAAGTATGGTGACGGCCGAGTTTCTGAAGGTACTTCAGTGAAGGTTTACATCGATCAGGAACCTCCTAAGGTAGGTATGCTGATTGCTGCCAACAGTGAGGCAGAACTGGAGGATGACGACGAAATCGCTGCTGTGAATTGGTTCAAGCAGACTTATGGTGATAAGGGTCAGGTTCTGACAGCTGCTGATGCTGCCAAGATTAATCCTTCTGATTTTCCTATGCTCTGGATTCAGATAGACCGTGTGGGTATTGGTAAGGGCATGAACAATCTTCCTGCTTGCATCAATTCCGGTAGTTTGTTGGCTAAACTGACCGAATATGTAAAGGATGGCGGAAACCTCTTGCTTACAAAGCATGCTACACAATTGGTTGCCGGTCTCGGTCGTATAGAAAACAAGTTTGATGTGACTATTTTCAGCGATGGTAATGGTGGCGAAGGTACAGATATCTGGACAACAAATGCTGTGATTGGCAGCAGTTGTTCTCCTGCATACGATCATCGTGGACACTCAATTTTCAGTGGTCTTGAGGTTCTGCCTAAAGGCGTTCAATATGATCACGAAAGCTATCCTCTTGAGGGTCCTGGTATGCGTGAAGACCATAACTGTATGTGGGATTTGAACGCTTATGGTTTGCCAACATTGGCACCTGACGCCAAGAATGTGGTAGATGCTTTTGAGCGTATTACCAATTCTACAGTACTTGCCACATGGGGTCATGTAACTGACTATTGCTGTGCCGGTATCGTAGAGTTCAATCCTACCACCGAGTACAAGGGACGCATTATCGCTATTGGTTTGAGTGCCTATGAGTTTAACCAAAACTCAGGCATCAATCAGTACCAAAAAAATACGGAGACTCTGACTAAAAACAGCATCGATTACCTTGCTGAGTAATATATTTGAATAATTATAAGAACAGGGAGGTTTTCTTCATAGATGGTGTTTCATCGTCTTTGTGGATAACCTTCCTTTTCGAGGTTTTAAGCTAAATCTGTAAAACATGAAACGAATTTACAAAAATACGATTTTATCCATGGCAGTTTTTTTGCCAGTTCTTTCACAGGCTCAGCTTGTGAAAATGCCAATGGATGTTGCTCCTGACGGAACGACTTACGAACAGGTGAGTGGAAAATCATTCAAAGTGAATGGTGCGCTTGCTCCTTACTGTGTGCAAGGTGCCAAAGGCAAGGCTTGGCGACTGGATGGTTATTCTTCCTATTTGCAGGCACAAATAGACCCTTCTGTGATTTCCAACAAGCAACAATTAACTTTTTCTCTTTGGGTTGCTCCAGAATCTTATCCTATGATGAAGTTGGATCAAGATGGTGAATGGTTTACTACGATGTTGGGCAATGTAAAACTGGATGATGACAACAAGATACCTTCTGGTGAGAAAGGTTTTGTTTTTCAGTTGGGTTCTCGTGGTAGCTATAAGTTTATTTGTTTTGTCAATGGATGGAAAGTAATGTGTGAACCAACCACTAAACTGTTGCGTTATCAATGGAATCATCTTGTAGCCACTGTTGATGGTGTAAACAAAAAGGTTACTCTCTATAATAATGGAGAATTAGTAGCAAGTAAAACCTGTACAAAAGGAAAAATCACCCCTGGTGGCAGTACCCTTTATGTAGGTAAGTCGTATGTAGAAGATAAGGTGGATGTCTTTTATTTGAACACATACAATGGTTTGCTGGATGATTTTGAGATTTATGATGGCATCCGTACAGATATTCTCAAAGAAAAAGCAGAAAACGCTCCTGTTCTGACTTATTCTCCAGAACGATATGCTGGTGACATACTGCGTCCTTCCTTCCATGGTATGCCCACCGCAGGATGGACTAACGAAACTCATGGAGCCACTTATTACAATGGAAAATATCATGTGTTCTTTCAGAAGAACCCCAATGGTCCCTATATGTCTCGTCTGAACTGGGGACACATCGTTAGTGATAATCTCTATAAGTGGGAGGAAGATCCCACTGCCATCAGTCCTGAAGAAGCTTACGATAAGAAAGGATGTTGGTCAGGTTGCGTCTTTACTGATGACGAACTGACTGGTGGTAAGCCTAATATCTTTTATACGGCTGTAGATTATGGAAGAGCCACCATAGTTCAGGCACAACCTGCCGATGATGACTTGCTCACCTGGACTAAGAAGGCTGGCAATCCGGTAATCAACGGACGTCCTAACGGATTGACTGATGATTTTCGTGACTGTTTTGTTTTCCGAAATGGCAATGACTTGTATATGATAGTTGGCTCGTCCAAAAACGGAGTTGGCGTTACAACCCTTCATAAATACGATAAGTCGACCAAGACTTGGAGCAATGATGGAAAACTGTTCTTCTCGGGTTCCAATGCAAATCAAGACGGAACATTCTGGGAAATGCCTAATATCACCAAGATAGGTGATAAATGGTTGTTTACCGCTACTCCTTTGAATACAGGTGTTGGTGTTCGTACCCTTTATTGGACAGGTTCAATCAATGCAGATGGAACCTTTGCCCCCGACAGCCGTACTCCAAAGACCGTAGAGATGGCTGGTTTCTCAAAGGATGGCTATGGCTTGTTGTCACCTACTATATTCCAAAAGGATGGCAAGACATTGATGCTGGGTATTGTACCAGACAAGTTAGCAGGTTCAGAGAACTACAAAATGGGTTATGCACACACCTATAGCTTACCACGCGAAATTAGTCTCGACAGCAAGGGTAATCTGATACAGAAACCATTCTCTGGGTTGGCAGCCATGCGCTCTGAAACATCTTTCAAGATGACGGACTTCGATCTTACTGCCGAAAAAGATTTGGATCCAGTGCAGGGTAGAAGTCTTGAGTTGTCTGCAAAGTTTGTTGTAGGCAATGGTGATTTTGGCTTCAGCTTTTTGGGTAATGGCGATAAGAAAGTTACGCTTACCTATCAACCCAATAGTGGTATGTTGTCGTTGGATATGAGTGGCATCAACCGTATTTTCAATGATGGTATTTTCGGTGGTGTCTACAACTATGCCTTGCCAACTCCTGTTGCGATGGGTGAGGAGATGACCTTGAAAGTTTTTGTAGATCATTCCATTATAGACATCTTTGTAAATGACACCTATGCAGCTTCTGTCAGGGTATTCCCACGTGATGTGGATGCTGTCAAAGCTACGGCTTTTGCCAAGAATGGGTCTGTGAAAATGACTTCGTTGGAGGCTTATGTACTCGATGAGACAAGGGTGGCTTCTGGTATTTCTTCGGCAGTAAGCGAAGCTGAAACGAATGTGGTCTATGGCTCAAAGGGCTTTGTCAATTACAATTTGGCATCGCCTAATTGTACCTTATATATTTATGACATTGTAGGAAGATGCGTGAAAACACAGCAGATTTCCAATACTACAGGGAAGGTACAAGTAGCCAACCAAGGTTTGCTCTTGGTCAAAATAGTGGATAATAAACAGAAAGTGGTGGGGCAATACAAGGTTATTGTTTAGTTTTCTTTTCGATCTGTTTGCATCGTGCACTACTTATCTCATTCTGTATGACCTCTTGCTCCTACTATAAAAAGAGTTCCAAAGATGAGAAAAATGTTTCTTGTAACATATTTAGCATGTAATGAACGAATATTGCGTGGAAGAATAAGATATGTTTGATAAATTTGCAATCGAAAATACCAATAACGCATTTAAAAACAAAACCCAATAACAAAGTAATGAGAACAATCAGAAAAACTGTGTTGAGCATGATGCTCCTGTTGGCTGGTATGACAGCCTCAGCCCAGGAAACTCAATTCCTGAGTAACAACCATTGCCTCTATCGTATTCACCAGAGTGAGAAATATCTCCTGATACCTGTTCAGGAGAGTGCCGAACTGAGTCATGTCAAGGTGATAGCCAACAACCAGCAGTTGAAGACTTTTAATGTCCGCCTTGCCAATACGCACGTAGATTATTACGTGCCTCTCGACTTGGAGGCTTACAAGAGCCAGAAGGGACTGATGCTCGATATTCATGTCGACGGACAGGCTCGTAACGATGGCGGTATTGCCAACTTCGGATGCTGGAAGGGAATGAAGTTCTCCGACAGCTTCGACATGAAGAACCGTGAGCAGTATCGTCCTCTCTATCATCATACTCCTGCCTATGGCTGGATGAACGACCCTAATGGTATGTTCTATAAGGATGGCGTGTGGCACCTTTATTTCCAGTACAATCCTTATGGGTCGCAGTGGGAAAATATGACATGGGGACATTCTACCTCTACCGATTTGGTAAATTGGAAGTTTGAGGGTGAAGCTATCGAGCCTGATGTGATAGGAACGATATTCAGCGGTTCTGCTGTTGTCGACAAGAAGAATACCGCTGGCTTCGGCGAGGGTGCTGTCGTAGCTCTCTATACCTCGGCTGGTGAGAACCAGACCCAGAGCATGGCCTACAGTACTGACAACGGAAAGACCTTCACCAAGTATGAGGGCAACCCTGTCATCACAAGCAACGTGCCCGACTTCCGCGATCCACATATGTTCTGGAACGAGAATATCAAGAAGTGGAACATGATTCTCGCTGCCGGTCAGCAGATGAACATCTATTCTTCTGACAACCTGAAAGACTGGACTTACGAGAGCTCTTTCGGTGCAGAGTACGGCAATCATGGCGGTGTGTGGGAATGCCCAGACCTGATGAAATTGAAGGTTCGCGGCACCGACAAGGAGAAGTGGATGCTTCTCTGCAACATCAATCCTGGCGGTCCTTTTGGTGGTTCTGCCACACAATACTTCATTGGTGAGTTCGACGGACACAAGTTTACTTGCGAGAGCAAGCCCGAGGTCACCAAGTGGATGGACTATGGTAAGGATCATTATGCCACCGTCACTTTCGACAATGCTCCCGACGGACGCCGTGTGGCAATAGCATGGATGAGCAACTGGCAGTACGCCAATCAGGTTCCTACCCAGCAGTACCGTTCTGCCAATTCTATAGCCCGCGATTTAGGACTCTTCGAGTACAAGGGCGAGACCTATTGCAGTGTGACTCCTTCTCCCGAGATGACAGCTGCACGCAGCAAGAAGACATCAAAGGCTCTCTCAGAGGCTTGCGAGGCTGTGGTCAATGTGAAGGGCAATGCCACTATCACCCTGAGCAACGACAAGGGCGAGAAGGTGGTGATGACCTATAATGCCAAGGCTGAGACCTTCGAGATGGACCGTACAAAGAGCGGCAAGACCGACTTCAGCAACGAGTTTGCTGCTGTCACTAAGGCTCCTACCTATGGAAAGATCAGCCAGTTCAGAATCTTCATCGACAAGAGTAGCGTCGAGGTCCTGGATGCTGAGGGCAAGATGGCGATGACCAACCTCGTGTTCCCCACCAAGCCTTACAACAAGCTCACGCTGAAGGGTAAAGGCAAGTATATGGTTTACCAGATAGGAAAGTAAGAGTTGTAAAATAATAACTAACAAGATATGAACAAGTCTATAAAATTGACCCTCGTCCCAGTGATGCTTTGTTTCTTCGCAATGGGATTTGTGGATTTGGTGGGTATAGCCTCCAACTATGTGAAAGAAGACCTCAACCTGAATGATGCTACAGCCAACCTGTTCCCATCATTGGTTTTCTTCTGGTTCCTGATTTTCTCTGTGCCCACGGGCATGTTGATGAATAAGATAGGTCGTAAGAAGACCGTGCTGCTCTCACTCTTGGTGACAGTCATCTCTCTTCTTCTGCCTTTGTTTGGCGAAACCTTCGGCATCATGCTTGTATCGTTCTCCCTCTTGGGTATCGGTAATGCGCTGATGCAGACATCGCTCAATCCGCTGGTTTCTGTCGTCACATCCGGTAAGAACCTGGCTTCTACGCTTACCTTCGGTCAGTTTGTGAAGGCTATTGCCTCATTCATGGCTCCATATATTGCCATGTGGGGTGCAGTGGCAAGCATTCCTGAGTTTGGATTGGGCTGGCGTGTGCTCTTCCCCATCTATATGATTATCGGTGTGTGCGCAACGCTGTTCCTGGCAGGAACTCCTATTGAGGAGGAGAAGACCGAGGGCAAGGCCTCTGGGTTTGTTGACTGCTTGGCTCTCTTGGGCAAGCCTATCGTGCTGCTTTCCTTCATCGGCATCATGTGTCATGTAGGTATCGACGTGGGCACCAACACCACCGCTCCAAAGATTCTGATGGAGCGTCTGGGCTGGACACTCAACGAGGCTGCCTTTGCCACATCGCTCTACTTCATCTTCCGTACCATCGGATGTTTCACAGGCACCGTCTTCCTTCGTATGATGAAGCCCCGTGTGTTCTTCACCATCAGCATCGTGATGATGGCGCTGAGTATGGCAGGCCTCTTCTTCGGCGAGAGCAAGATGATGCTCTATATTGCCATTGCCCTCGTGGGTTACGGTAACTCCAATGTGTTCTCCATCATCTTCTCGCAGGCTCTTCTTTCTGTACCCGAGAAGAAGAACGAGGTGAGCGGTCTGATGATCATGGGCTTGTTTGGCGGTACGGTATTCCCACTCATTATGGGTGTTGCCAGCGATGCCATCGGACAGATCGGTGCTGTATTGGTGATGGCAATAGGTGTGCTCTATCTGTTCTCATATATTAATAAGGTGAAGATGTAAACTTCTGAACTTGCAAAACTTGAATTAAAAAACAAAGATTATGAAAATAGAAGATTTGGATAAGAAATATTGTGTAGGTTTGGGCGAGATCCTTTTCGATGTTCTGCCTACAGGTTCTCAGTTGGGTGGCGCCCCTGCCAATTTCGCCTATCATGCCGGTCAGCATGGCTTGCATTCTGTAGCAGTCAGTGCCGTAGGCAGCGACTTGCTGGGCGACGAGGCTCTCAGATTGTTGGACGATAAGCACCTCAAGTACGTGATGCCACGTGTGGACTTCCCTACAGGAACCGTACAGGTAGAGCTTGATGCAGAGGGTGTTCCTACTTATGACATCAAGGAAGGTGTGGCATGGGACAACATCCCCTTCACCGACGACATCAAGGAGGTGGCTGCCAATGCCGGAGCTGTATGCTGGGGCTCTTTGGCTCAGCGCAACGAGGTAAGCCGCAAGTCTATCTATCAGTTCCTCGACCATACTCCCGAGGACTGCCTGAAGGTTTTCGACATCAACCTGCGTCAGAACTTCTATACAAAGGAGGTGATCTGTGAGAGTTTGAAGCGTTGTAATGTCTTGAAGATCAACGATGAGGAATTGATTACCATAGGTCGTCTCTTCGGTTATCCTGGTCTTGACATCGAGAACAAGTGCTGGCTCATCCTCGGTAAGTACAATCTCGACATGCTCGTGCTCACCTGTGGTGTGAACGGCAGCTATGTCTTTGCTCCAGGCTTCAAGTCGTTCCAGGAAACTCCTAAGGTAGAAGTTGCCGATACGGTTGGAGCAGGCGATAGCTTTACAGGTACTTTCTGTGCCAGCATTCTGAAGGGCAAGAGCATTGCCGAGGCTCACAAGCTGGCAGTAGAGGTAAGTGCATACGTGTGCACCCAGCATGGTGCCATGCCTGTGCTTCCTGAGAAATATACGAAGTAAGTTTCGTTTTTAGTATTTGGTAGTTGATATTTTGATAAAGGACTTCGCTTTACCTGGTCTGTGATGACCAAGGGCGGCGAAGTCCTTTTTTTGAGTCTTTGCTATTAAAAGATATTAATTTTTGTTTGTTTGATTTGTGGGTTTTCATTTTTGTTTATATTTTTGCATGTTGCTACTGTGTAAACAAAAACGATACAAAAATGAAAACCGGAAAGAAGCACATTATATTATATGTAATCCTTTTGTTGCTCGTCTTCGTGTCCTGTTCCGACAGGCGCACCGTGATAGGTGTGTCCCAATGCAGTGACGACCTGTGGCGCCAGAAGGTGAACCGCGAAATCAAGATTGGGCAGTATCAGTATAAGAATGTGGACGTGGTCTTTGCCTCTGCCGACAACAATGGGCAGCGCCAGGCCCGGCAGATAGACAGTTTGGTGAAAACCAAGGTCGACCTCTTGGTGGTGGCTCCCAGTGATGTCAAGACTGTTGCGCCAGCGATAGAGCGTGCCTACCGTGCCGGTATTCCCGTCATTCTTTACGACCGCATGATAGAGTCTACCCACTATACTGCCTATATCGGAACCGACAATGTGGCGATAGGCAAGGAGGTGGCTGATTATCTGGCACACCAACTGCAGGGCAGGGGAACGGTTGTTGAGATAACGGGCGAGCGTGGCTCCACACCTGTTGCCGACCGTCATCGCGGATTTATGCAGGGCATGAAAGCCTTTCCGCAGATACAGGTGGTGACGTTGGAAGGCGACTGGAACCTGGCTGGTGCCAAGAAGTTGATGCGTCAGTATATGGATGCAGGCAAGCCTGTTGATGCAGTCTTCGGACATAATGATGCCGAGGCTTGGGGTGCGCAGCAGGCAGCCAAGGAGAAGAACCGCGATAAGCAGATGCTCTTTGTGGGTATCGACGGACTGCCTGGTGAGAACCAGGGAGTAGACCTTGTGGACAAGGGCGTGATGACAGCCTCGTATATCTATCCTACCAAGGGCGAGGCCATCGTTCCCTTAGCGATGAACATTCTGCAGGGCAAGCCCTACAAGCGCATGAACTATTTTCAGTCGGCACTTGTCACAGCCGAGAATGCCAAGTTGATAGACATGCAGTACAAGGAGATAGAAGACCAGACCGCCGACCTGAATACCATCTATTTGAGCATCAACGAATATATGAAGATGTACCGATGGCAGAAGATCATCAGCATCCTGGCTGTTGCTGTGGTTGTGCTGCTGCTCATCATGATATTCTATCGTCGTAAAGTGCGTCGGGAAAAAGAGAAACTCAATAAGCAGCGCAAGCAGATGGCAGACGACAAGATAGCCTTCTTTACCAATGTCAGTCATCAGCTCCGCACTCCGCTGACCTTGGTGTCAGGACCGTTGAACCGGCTGATGCAGGCAGACAACTATACCGAGGAACAGAAGATGCTTCTGCAGGTGGTGTTGCGCAACGTGGGACAGTTGGAAACCTTGACCGCCGATGTGCTCAACTTCAAGGAACAGGTAGATGCCATGAACCAGGCTTCGGCAGATGAGGCTTGCGAGAAGGAACTCTCTCAGCATGTGCTTCGCGACAGTCGCCATCAGATGTTGCTGCAGCAAGATGTGGAGGAACTGTCCACCATTCTTATCGTCGACGACAATGAGGATATCCGCAGCTATCTGCGTGTGCTCCTTGCCGGTCAGTACTATGTCATCGAGGCTTCGGATGGACAGAATGGTCTGCGTTTGGCTAAGGAAAGTGTGCCCGACCTGATTGTCAGCGATGTGATGATGCCTGTGATGGATGGACTCACCTTCTGTTCGAAGATCAAGGAAGATGAGGTGACCAGTCATATTCCTGTCATTCTGCTTACCGCCCGCAGCGAGGAGTCGCAGCGTATAGAGGGTTATGAGCATGGTGCTGACGCCTATATCACCAAGCCCTTCAGCGGCCATCTGCTCCTGGTACGCATATCCAACCTTCTGCAGGCGCGCCGGCAGAGAAAGAATGATGAGGCCAAGCAGATGCTTTCGGCAGAAGACATACAGACCGATGAACCAGGAGAGCGTATGTTCTTGGAGCGGTTCAAGAAGGCTGCCAAGTCGCATATCGGTGATGCCAACCTTCGCATGGACGACTTGGGCTCAGAACTGAGTCTTAGCAAGGTGCAGATGTACCGCAAGGTGAAGGCGCTTACAGGCAAGACTCCTGCCGAGGTGCTCAGAGAGATGCGTATGCAAAAAGCCTATTCGCTCCTGAAGCAAACCGACAAGACCATCAGTGAGGTGGCTGCCGAGGTGGGCTTCGCTATTCCCGGTTACTTCTCAGCTTGTTTCAAGAAGCAGTTCGGCATCAACCCGACAGAGTTGAGAGACTGACAGGACTTCTCTCTCTCAACTTCCTTCTAACTTCTTTTATAACCCTGCTATTCCAACTTGTGCTGATTATTCTATCTCTCTGAAAAACAGAAGTCATATAAATGAACGAAATACTATAAAATTGTTGCATGTAACATAATTGCCATGTGATGAACGAATTTTTCTCTGTTGTCAATAAGAGTTTTGCTATCTTTGCTGCCAGAAATTTGAATAAACAATAAATAGAATTACTATTAACAAAACCTTTATTTACATGGAGAAAATGAAAACTCTCTTGATGAGCATCTGCTTGTTGCTCGTCAGTACGGTATCATTCGCCCAGGTCGAAGAGGCAAGTGGAAATGTTACCGACAACAGTGGAGAACCAGTTATTGGTGCCACTGTCACCGTAGTGGGGGGGCAAGGAAATGCAGGTACTGTTACTGATATTGATGGTAACTTTACGGTGCAGGTTCAGTCCGGTTCAAAACTTTCTATCTCTTTTATGGGGTATAAGACTCAGGTGGTGAAGGCTGCCAAGGGTCTGCGCATCGTTCTCGAAGAAGATGCCAAGTTGCTCAACGAGGTAGTCGTTACTGGTTATACCACTCAGCGCAAGGCCGACCTGACAGGTGCCATCTCGGTAGTCAGCGTTGACGAGATAGCCAAGCAGAACGAGAACAACCCTATCAAGGCTCTTCAGGGCCGCGTTCCTGGTATGAATATTACAGCTGACGGTTCTCCTTCGGGAACTGCCACCGTACGTATTCGTGGTATCGGTACGCTGAACAACAATGATCCTCTTTATATTGTTGATGGTGTGCCAACCAAGGCTGGTATGCACGAACTCAATGGTAATGACATCGAGAGCATTCAGGTGCTCAAGGATGCTGCGTCGGCTTCTATCTATGGTAGCCGTGCTGCCAATGGTGTCATCATCATCACTACCAAGAAGGGTAAGGAGGGCAAGGTGAAGGTCGACTTCGACGGCTCTATCTCTGTCTCTTCTTACGTGAACCGTATGAAGGTGCTCAATGCAAAGGAGTTTGGACAGGTGATGTGGCGTGCCTATATGAACGACGGCATGGATCCTAACACCAATGGTCTGGGCTACAACTACGACTGGAGCTACAACGAGCAGGGCAACCCTGTGCTCAACGGCATCAGCATGAAGAAGTATCTCGACGATGCAGGCACCACACCTGCTGCCGATACCGACTGGTTTGATGAGGTGACACGCAAGGGCGTGGTTCAGCAGTACAATGTGTCGGTAAGCAAGGGCTCCGACAAGGGCAGCAGCTTCTTCTCTTTGGGTTACTACAAGAACTTGGGTATCATCAAGGAGTCAGACTTCGAGCGCTTCTCAGCCCGTATGAATACTGAGTACAAACTCTTGAAGAACAACAGCCTTACTGTAGGTGAGCACTTCACCGTCAACCGTACCTCTGAGGTTGCTGCTCCTGGTGGCTTCCTGCAGAATGTGTTGCAGTTCAATCCTTCTCTTCCTATCTATACTGAGGATGGCAACTATGCAGGTCCTGTAGGAGGTTATCCAGATCGTTATAACCCTGTAGCAGTGTTGGAACGCAACAAGGACAACCGTTATACCTACTGGCGTATGTTTGGTGATGCTTATGTAAACCTCAACCTCTTCAAGGGCTTTAACATCCGTTCCACCTTTGGTCTCGATTACTCACAGAAGCAGCAGCGATTCTTTACTTATCCTGTTACCGAAGGTAATGTGGCTAACGACAAGAATGCAGTAGAGGCCAAGCAGGAACACTGGACCAAGTGGATGTGGAATGCTGTGGCTACATATAATAAGGAGATAGGTCAGCATCGCTTCGACCTCATGGCAGGTATGGAGCTTAATCGTCAGGACGACATCTACTTCTCTGGTTACAAGGAAGGTTTCGCAGTACTCAACCCCGATTATATGTGGCCTGATGCAGGTACTACCGGAGCACAGGCTTACGGTGGAGGATCTGGCTATTCGCTCGTGTCTTTCTTCGGTAAGGCCAACTACAACTATGCCGACAAATATATGGCTTCGTTCACCATCCGTCGTGACGGTAGCTCTCGTTTCGGTAAGAACAACCGTTATGCCACCTTCCCATCTGTATCTGCAGGCTGGCGTATCAATCAGGAGAACTTCCTGAAGAAGGCTTCTTGGATTGACGATTTGAAGATTCGTGCATCTTGGGGACAGACTGGTAACCAGGAAATCGACAACTTGGCTCGCTATACCATCTTTGTTAGCAACTATGGAGTGAGCGAGAATGGTGGTCAGAGCTATGGTACCTCTTACGATATCGCAGGAACCAATGGCGGAAGCACATTGCCTTCAGGTTTCAAGCGTAACCAGATTGGTAACGACGACATCAAGTGGGAGACAACCACACAGACCGACTTTGGTCTCGACTTCGCCTTCTTTGGCAATACCCTCTATGGTAACTTCGACTGGTACTTCAAGAAGACCAAGGACATCTTGGTTTATATGCCAGGTATCGCCGTTATGGGTGAGGGAAGCTCACAATGGATTAATGCAGGCGAGATGGAGAACCGCGGTTTCGAGTTCAACATCGGTTATCGCAATAAGACCAACTTCGGTCTGAAGTATGACATCACAGCCAATATCTCTTCTTATCGCAACGAAATTACAGCGCTGCCTACTACTGTAGCAGCTAATGGTACCTTTGGTGGTAATGGCGTGAAGAGTGTTGTCGGTCATCCTATGGGTGCACAGGTAGGATATGTATGCGATGGTATCTTCAAGAGCCAGGAAGAAATCGATAACCATGCCACTCAAGAAGGTGCTGGTCTTGGACGTATGCGCTGGAGAGACCTCGACCATGATGGTAAGATTACTGAGCTTGACCAGACTTGGATTTACGATCCGGTGCCTGACTTCACTTATGGTTTCAACATCTATTTGGAGTACAAGAACTTCGACTTCACAGCTTTCTTCCAGGGTGTGCAGGGTGTAGACATCATCTCCGACCTAAAGAAAGAGACCGACATCTGGGCTGGTCTTAACGTCGGCTTCTTGAACAAGGGACATCGTCTGTTGAACGCATGGTGTGTGGACAATCCATCCAGCAATATTCCTGCTGTTACCCTTTCCGACAATAATAACGAGAAACGTGTATCTACTTATTGGGTAGAGAATGGTAGTTATCTGAAACTGCGCACCATCCAGTTGGGTTACAATTTCCCAAAGAGCATCGTCTCCAAGCTCTCTATGCAGCGCTTGCGTATGTATGTCAGTGCACAGAACCTGTTCACCATCAAGAGCAGCAGCTTTACTGGTGTAGATCCTGAGAATCCAAACTATGGATATCCTATCCCTCTCAACCTCACATTTGGTCTTAACGTAACATTCTAAAAGAGTCAAATTATGAAAAAGATATTATATTCTGTCCTTACCGTTCTTGCCTTGGTGGGTACGACAAGTTGCTCTGACTTTCTGGACGACCAGAAACCTCAGGGTGTGCTCGACAGCGACATGGTGAAGGACCCAAGCAATGTGGATAACCTGGTTATCTCGGCTTACGCTGTCTTCACAACAGCCGAAGACGTCAACTCTTCCTTCTCGATGTGGAACTTCGATGTCCGCAGCGATGATGCCTATAAGGGTGGCAACGGAACCAGTGATGGTGACGTATTCCATCAGTTGGAGATAGAGCAGGGTGTGCTTACCACCAACTGGAATATCAACGATATGTGGGTGCGCCTTTACAACTGTATCTCACGTGTCAACTCAGCCATCTCTGTGCTTGAGACCACCAGTGACAGCTATCAGCTCAAGGCTCAGCGTTTAGGCGAGATGAAGTTCTTGCGTGCCTACGCCCACTTCTTGTTGAAGCGTCTCTATAAGAACATTCCTTTCATTATGGATGCCAACTTGAAGCAGGAAGACTACAACACCCTTTCCAACACCGAGTTTAACAATGATGAGGGATGGCAGCAGATTATCAACGATGTGGAGTATGCCTATAGTGTGCTTCCAGTGAAGCAGACCGATAAGGGTCGTCCTTCCAAGGCAGCAGCTGCAGCCTTCCTCACCAAGGCTTATCTCTATAAGGCTTATCGCCAGGATGATCCTTCATCCAATCAGGTGACCAGCATCAACAGAGAAGACTTGCTAAAGGTCATCGAGTATAGCAATCCTGACATCTATAGCGCAGGTGGCTTCGATCTCGAGGCTGACTTCCACAATAACTTCCGTCCTGAGACACAGTACGAGAATGGTGTGGAGAGCATCTGGGCCATGCAGTATTCTATCAACGACGGTACCAAGTATGGTAACCTGAACTGGAGCTACGGTCTTATCGTGCCTAATATCCCTGGTGTTACCGATGGAGGTTGCGACTTCTACAAGCCCAGCCAGAATTTGGTAAATGCTTATCGTACCGATGCTGATGGTCATCCTTTCATTGACACCTTTAATAATAAGGACTACGACTTGACACAGGATGCCGACCCACGTCTGTTCCTCACTGTAGGTCTGACGGGTCTTCCATACGAGTTCAACAGCAAGTACATGATGGACGCCAGTTCCACATGGAGCCGTTCGAATGGTCTTTATGGTTATTATGTAACCTTGAAGCAGAATGTAGATCCCGACTGTGGTTACCTGGTAAAGGGTTCTTGGTGGGGTACACCTATGAACCGCATCGTGTTCCGTTATGCCGACGTACTCCTGGAGCGTGCTGAGGCTTATGCGCAGCTCAACGAGACGGGTGAGGCCATCAAGCTGGTCAACAAGATTCGCCTGCGTGCCAAGCAGAGTACTGGTATGATAGCCAATTATCCTTCCGACTATGGCGTGAAGTTCAACATCTCTACCTACAATGGTTCTTACAGCCAGGAAGATGCTCTGAAGATTGTGAAGATGGAGCGTCGTTTGGAGATGGGTATGGAGAGTGAACGCTTCTTCGACCTCGTGAGATGGGGTGAGGCAGAGAAGGTGCTCAACAAGTACTTTGCTGAGGAGACCAACAATTGTTCTATTTATGGAGATGCTCACTTTACAGCCGACAAGAATGAATATCTGCCAATACCTTTCTCACAGGTAGCGGCATCCGACGGACATTACACACAGAACATAGGAGAATGGTAATATGAAAAAGTTATTATATCTATTGATGGGCATTCTTGCCCTCACAGCCTGCAGCGAGGATAATGTGTCCGACCTGCAGCTCACAGGAGGCTGCTCTGTTACAGAGCTGGCACTCGATGACTATGAAGGAACTGTAGACAAGGCTGCACGTACCATTACCGTACGTGTGCCAGAGACCTACGACATCAGTCAGATGACCTTGAGCAAACTCACTCTCAGCGATGGTGCTGTATGCGATGCCAAGGTGGGCGACAAGATGAATATGCTCCTTGCACAGACCTTGCGCGTGAAGAATGGCGATGTGTTCCTCGACTGGACACTCGTTGCCAAGTGCGATGAGGCTAAGATTCTTTCTTTCAAGGTGAACGGTATCTATACTGGAGCCATCAACGAGAGCAACAAGACCATTACCATTAATGTACCACAGACGGTGGACATCACCAAGTTGATTCCTTCCATCACGGTGAGCGAGAATGCTACTGTCGCACCTGTTTCGGGTGCACCAGTCGACTTCACGAATCCTGTGGCCTATACCGTAACCAACAATACGGCTACAAGCACTTACACCGTAACCGTCAATCAGATAGGCAAGCCTGCTGCTGTATTCGCAAGCCTGGCTCTGACGATGGACGAGCTGGTGCCTGAGGAGAAGGCTGCCTGCGAGTGGATGCTCGAGAATGTGGACAACTCTATCTACGCTTCCTTTACTGATATCAAGAATGGCAATGTAGACTTGAGTGAGTGTAAGGTGATATGGTGGCACTTCCACAAAGACGGTGGAGTGGACGGTAAGGCAAAATTCGAGCAGGCTGCTCCTGAGGCTATTGCCGCACAGGCTGTGCTTAGAGACTACTATAAGGCTGGTGGTTCCTTCCTCTTCACACGTTACGCTACCAATATGCCTGGTGAGTTGGGTATCGACAAGAACGGATTGGCGCCTAATAACTGCTGGGGACAGGTAGAGAATGATGCCGAGACTTGTGGAGGTCCTTGGGACTTCAAGATGGGCAATGATGCCGCTGGTTCTCATTCCGACCATGCCCTCTATCAGGGACTGGTGAAAGGTGATGACGCCAACTGTGTTTATACGACAGATGCCAACTACCGCATCACCAACTCTACTGCTCAATGGCATATTGGAGTCGACTGGGGTGGTTTTGACAATTATGCCGTATGGAGAGAGAAGACAGGTGCTATCGACCTGGGTTACGGTGGTGACGGTGCTGTCGTGGTATGGGAGTATCCCGCCAAAGAGAATTCAGGTAAGACCCTCTGTATAGGTTCTGGTTGCTACGACTGGTACAGCGTAGGTCCTTTCACAGAGAAGTTCCATGCTAATGTGGCCATCATGACCAAGAATGCTCTTAATTATCTTATGAACAATTAAAAAATCAAACAGAAATGAAGACAATGATTAGTTCTATTATATTGGCATCATGCCTCGCTTTGCCTCTTGCTTCATGCAGCGACAGCGATGTTGCCCCCGAGCAGAAAGACTGGTCTACCACCACTTATTTCTACTCTGCTGACGCAGCCATGCAGGATACTTACTACAAGCCAACTGTAGGCTACGTGGGCGACCCCATGCCTTTCTTCGATCCTGTGGCTGGCGATTTCAAGGTGTTGTATCTGCAGGACTTCCGTCCTAATCCTGAAGGAACTTACCACCCCATCTGGGGTGTAAGTACCAAGGATGCTGCCCACTATACTTCTTTGGGTGAGTTGGTTTCTTGTGGCACCAAGAAGTCACAGGATGCTGCCATTGGTACAGGCTCTACCATCTACGATGAGGCAAGCAAGCTTTATTATACATTCTATACTGGTAATAAGTATCTGCCTACAGGTGACGAGAGCGCACAGGCAGTGATGGTGGCTACGTCACCAGACTTCAAAACCTGGACCAAGGACCGTACGTTCTTGCTCAAAGGTCAGGACTTCGGCTACGATAAGAATGACTTCCGCGACCCATTCGTGTTTAAGGGTGATGATGGGAAGTTTCATATGCTCGTTTCTACCAAGAAGAGTGGCAAGGGTAGCTTAGCTGAGTTCGTATCTGACGACTTGAAGAACTGGACCGACAATGGCGTGTTCATGACCATGATGTGGGACCGCTTCTATGAGTGTCCTGACCTCTTCAAAATGGGCGACTATTGGTACTTGGTGTATAGTGAGATTCATCATGCTGTACGCAGAGTGCAGTATTTCAAGGGAAGAACACTTGACGAGTTGAAGGCTTGTACTGCCAACGATGCAGGAATCTGGCCTGATGCTCACGAGGGCTTCCTCGACAGCCGTGGTCTTTATGCCGGCAAGACTGCCAGCGATGGTACCAACCGCTATCTGTGGGGCTGGTGTCCTACCCGAAGCGGTAAGGACAATACTGCTGTGGGTGCTTCACCTGCGGAGCCAGAGTGGGGTGGCAACTTGGTTTGCTATAAGCTCATCCAGCACGAGGACGGTACATTGACACTCGGACAGGTTGATGCTGTGAGCGAGAAGTACAACCAGGATGTTGCTGTAGAGGTGAAGGAGAGCCAGAACATGACCGAGGCAGATGGCACTTATACGCTTGCAGGCAATGTCGAGCAGCCTGATGCTTACATGCTGATGGGTCGTCTGGGTAATCACAACAAGATCAGCTTCACCGTCACCACTTCCAACGAATGGGATAAGTTTGGTATCTCTATGGTTCGTGGCTCTGACTCCAAGAAGTATTACACCATGGTTGTCAATCCAGAGAATGAGAACAACCGCAAGGTAAACTTTGAGGAACAAGGCGTAGAGGGTAAGGGCTTCATTGCCGGTATTGATGGCTACGTGTTTGCCCGTCCTGCCGATAATGTGTACAACGTCACCATCTACACCGACAACAGTATCTGTGTGATGTACATCAATGATGTTTGCAGCTATACCAACCGCATCTATGGTATTCAGAAGAACTGTTGGAGTATCAATAGCTATAATGCCGCCAACGTCAAGATTAGCAATCTGAAGATCAGTCAGTATTAATTGAGAAAGTAGATCTGACACATCGTTTTTTCAAAACACCATAACTTTGCGAGGCTCATCTCCCTTTTTGGGGGATGGGCCTTTTTCGTTTTTGGGGGAACTTCCCCATTTACAAAAATGAGAATGATAAAATACAGCTACATGAACTCATATTCGGAAAGTCAGGAGCAGACTCCTGAATGGACTTCAATCAATACGGGGAACTACTCATCCCATTCCTCGAATTCCAATTCCAGTTCCTTGTACTCGGGTTTGTGGGTGCTGTTCTCACGGTCTTCTTTCTTGGCTTCTTCGCTTGTGGCATTGCTCACTGAGAGGCCAATGAGGCGGATGGGGTGGGCGGAGGAATACTCCACCTGCTTGAGCAGAAGTTTGGAGAGAGGCAGTATGTCGGCCTTGCTCTTCAGAATCTTGTCTTGCGAGATGCTTCTTGTTATCTGGGTAAAGTCGGCAAACTTGATTTTCAGGGTGAGGGTGCGGCCTTCGAACTCGCTGCGGGCTATGCGGGTAAGCAACTCCAGGACGGTGTGATAGAGTTGTATGATGACGGCAGAGGGAGTGTATATATCCTCTAAGAAAGTCTGTTCGCATCCCACAGACTTCCTTTCGCGATACGTAACGACGGGGCGATTGTCGATGCCACGTGCAAAATGGTAGAAGACATGACCAGCCTTGCCAAAAACCTCGACGAGATGCTGTTCTGAAACCTTACGCAGGTCGGCTCCGCGGTAAATGCCCATGTAGTGCATCTTCTGCAGAGTCTTCTTGCCTACGCCCCAAAAATCTTCCACGGGCAGTTGAGAGATAAAGTCGAGAGCCTTGTCGGGGTGAATGGTGCAGATGCCGTCGGGCTTGCGATAGTCGGAAGCCACCTTGGCGAGAAACTTGCAATAGCTGATACCTGCCGATGCGGTGAGTCCTGTCTCTGCTTTGATGCGTGCCTTGATTTCGCGTGCCACATCTACAGCCAGCTCTATACCTTTCTTATTATGGGTGACATCGAGAAAGGCCTCGTCGATGGAGATAGGTTCTATGAGGTCGGTATAATCCTGGAAGATGTGGTGAATCTGCTGCGACACCTCTTTATAATGTTCGTGTCGGCAAGGCACGATGTTGAGGTCGGGGCAGAGGCGCTTGGCCTGTGCGATTGACTGTGCAGAATGTACTCCGAAGCGACGTGCCTCATAGCTGGCAGTAGACACCACACCACGTGGACCGTCGAAGCCTACCGCAATGGGTTTGCCCCGAAGTTCAGGATTGTCTCTTTGCTCTACTGCCGCAAAGAAGGCATCCATATCAATGTGTATGATTTTTCTATTCTCCATTCTCATGCAAAAATACAAATAAATCCTTGTTTATGCAAATTTCATTTCTATCTTTCTCAACTTTCGCTGGGTTCAGGAGTTTAGATGATAAAGGAGTTATCACTCCCTTCGGTCGTTAAAAGTTATAGCCATCAGAACGTCGTTTTCGCATCCCTATAGGGACGAGGCTCCATCCCTAATAGGGACCGAGGCTCATCGGTAGTAGGGACGAGGCTCCATCCCTAATAGGGACCGAGGCTGATCGGTAGTAGGGATAGAGGCCCAGCCTTAGTAGGGGCTGAAACGGCATCATATTACATTTTTCCTTATTTTCTTGTGTGTTAAAATGATTATTGTATCTTTGCAGCGGATCATTCCTCGCAAGAGGTTTGGACCCCACATTCAGGCAGTCTTGATCATTTCAAGTCTGCCTGTCTTATTTTAAATACTTTTGCTGTGTCGCGATTAAAGCTTGAGGTACAGATTTTCATGAAGTTTTCATGGGAATACAAGCTTCTTCCATAAGTGGAGAAAAAGGCAAAGCTGAGCCACGATGAACAGTTGAAGCGGTACCGATTGGCGAATGAGGTGACTAAAAATGAATCATTTAGTTGCCAAACTTGCTGACCAAAAGGCAGAGAAATAACAGGAAGAACAATCCTGACAGACTACCGAAAACCATCATAGCAACCACTACCCCAGAAGAATGATTTCCGTCGAAGTATACTTTGTTCTGCCACTGGCAGAGCGCAAAAAAAAGCAGTGCCATGGCGAATGCTGCCCGTGTGATGCCTCTTGGAGTTTTAGGCTTTGGGGCTCTCTTCTTGATAACGACTTTAATCTCCATATTCATTGCATTAATGCGTAAAGGCATATTTCATATATAACTGGTTGCAAATATAGAAAAAAGAATCGAATAATCCAAGTGTTTTAATAAAATTGTTATCGCAAAAGAAGTGATTTCTCGGTGTACTGAGCCACACCGTAGGCTTTCTTTGGGTCCTGCTTCTTGGCAGGGTTGCCCATCATTGCAATACTGTAATTGATCATTTACTTTTAAGATTAAAATGTGAATATAATAGTGATAGAACACCGTTAGAATATCGTTTTTGCATCCCTATAGGGACGAGGCTTCATCCCTAATAGGGACTGAGGCTCATCGGTAGTAGGGATAGAGGCTTGGCCTTAGTAGGGGCTGAAACGGCATAATATTGCCGCAGCTTTGACGTTTATATATATTGTATAACTTAAAATATTGATAGATTATGTGTTATTTTATTATCGAAGGTACATTGGCGCAAGAGAGAGTTCAGTTGCATAATATACGGCAAGATCTGGAGCGGCGACATCAAGCTTTAATACGCCATTTGACAACGTTAGACGCCACCATCCTTGGTATTTTAGCAGTTTTTCTTGATAAACAGCAAACGTCCCTTTTTCCTCTGTCTCCGACAGTTGTTGGTACGTCCTTACTATTCTTGTCTTTAGTTTCGGGGATATATTATATCTGTATGATCCATCGACAAGCTGTGAAAGTATATAGGCATCTTTGCGCAGAAGTTGAAGGAGTGTCTCATTCTCACCTCTCAGCCGCAGACAGCCCATTCGGCTCAGAATTTGCTGCCTTATTTTGCCCAATAAGTTTGTGCTTGGGGCTTCTATCCTTTTTGGTAGGAGTATTCTTGTAGGTATTTGCTTTTCCTTGCTCATATTCTTTGGATTTGCTGCCAAGGATATGGCAAAACAGTGCCGTTTCCATTCGATTTTTCTCTTTTTCTCTTCTTTTTTGCTCATATCCTTGCGAGTTTAAAAAGTTTATTGTATATTTGCAGCGTGAGGGATGGGGATAACCTTCAGAGACCCGCTCTCATTCCAGCCAGGCTTTTCAGTCTGGCTTTTTTGTTAGCACTATTTTATTATTGTGTATGCAGTATATTCTTTCGAATTTCCTGTATTGGGTCGTGTTTCTGAGGCCTAAGAATTTTGCGAGTCCTGCATAGAAGTTTTCTGCCGAGAAATTATCGTTAGGAAAAAATATAACCGCAACCTTAGAGTCAGGCTTAGAAGCGCAATGCTTGAGGGCGTTTCTGATATTGTTAGGTGTTCCACTCTCAGCTCCTGCAACTTCAAAAGGAAGATTATCCCATGTTCCCTCACAACATTTTACCTTATATCTGTTTTGAGGTTCTGCTTCCAAAATAACAACGTGTCCATTTTTTACGCCTGCATCTTGCGAATATGTTTCGTACCAGCCCTTGTCTTTGTTAAGGTTATGTTCGTTATGGATAGCCTTGATACCTCCGCTTTCCATATCCATACTTACTTCTCGATATTCTTTATTTCTTAAGAGACTGTCGTAAATAGGCTTATTTCTCTTGATTCGCTTAGATACCTCCTCCTTCGTGTATCTTAGTAATCTGCATGCCTCGCATAACTGGTTGTTGTTTATACGATTTGATAGCTTAACGTCCCCTCCCTTCGCCACATCGCAGTCGTTACACCGCTTGATGGTATAAGGATTGTAGTCGGGCATGGTTTTGCCCTGTTTGCCACTGTTGAAGCGGAAAATATTGTATCGTTCTCCGTTCATGGCTTCCTCGCCCCTACTCATGGCTTCAGCGTGCTCTGTAGCCGGATATTTCTGCTTGCGCACCTGTACCACGGTACAGCGGCAGTTCCATCCATTCGGCGGGTAATAGGTTTCCCAGAAAGAGTCGCTCATCGGGAGCGTCACCCCATCGAGGGCAGCGTGTTCCGGGCGCACCTTGTCATCCTTGGCCGTGCGGTACTGCAGGTAGTATCGGTCGCCATCCTCGCTGAACTGTTCCCACTTCGCCGCCATGGTGGCAGAAGCCTGTACGAAGTTGTATTCGGCGTGCAGATAGTTGGCATTGTAGGTGCCGTTGATCTTCCGAACATCGTTCAGGAAGCGTTCGAACGGCTTTTTATTGCCACTCTCATCGAGCATGGAAGGGAAAGCCTCGTTGAGCTCGTGGAACGTCTTGATGCCCGAGAAGATGTAGTTGGAGCGGGTAAGCCGTTCGCGCATCTTGTCGCTCATCTCTACCTTCTGAAAACTGTTGTCGAGGACACCCGCATGGGTGGTAATGAAGGTGGGTGAAAATAAAAAAAGCCGACGAAACTTCGTCGGCTGATGGCTGTGAATATGCGCTTACGGCTGTGGAGTATCTGTAGGGTGGGTGATGTGAGCGTATGAGGATGCAGTGCCTGTGCTCGCTTCAACCTTACTCGAAGAAGAGGACGAGGCTATAGTTTCCAAGGTAAGCCGCCTCCACCGATTGTGCCACCAGAGTCATCCGACTGAAAAATAGCGAGTATCATACAAATAACACCTATAATCAATGAAGTGAAAAAAATGTAAGTCCAATACATGCACAAACTTATGATGGAGAAAATATAGGCTATCATACATATCGTTCCGAATGGAAAGTGGCTTTTGTCTTCAATATCTTCTTTATTCATAATACTCCTGTTTATGCGTTACACGCTGCAAATATAGAAAAAAGAATCGAATAATCCAAGTGTTTTAATAAAATTGTTATCGCAAAAGAAGTGATTTCTCGGTGTACTGAGCCACACCGTAGGCTTTCTTTGGGTCCTGCTTCTTGGCAGGGTTGCCCATCATTGCAATACTGTAATTGATCATTTGCTTTTAAGATTAAAATGTGAATATAATGGTGATAGAACACCGTTAGAATATTGTTTTTGCATCCCTATAGGGACGAGGCTCCATCCCTAATAGGGACCGAGGCTCATCGGTAGTAGGGATAGGATCCCAGCCTTAGTAGGGGCTGAAACGGCATAATATTGCCGCAGCTTTGACGTTTATATATATTGTATAACTTAAAATATTGATAGATTATGTGTTATTTTATTATCGAAGGTACATTGGCGCAAGAGAGAGTTCAGTTGCATAATATACGGCAAGATCTGGAGCGGCGACATCAAGCTTTAATACGCCATTTGACAACGTTAGACGCCACCATCCTTGGTATTTTAGCAGTTTTTCTTGATAAACAGCAAACGTCCCTTTTTCCTCTGTCTCCGACAGTTGTTGGTACGTCCTTACTATTCTTGTCTTTAGTTTCGGGGATATATTATATCTGTATGATCCATCGACAAGCTGTGAAAGTATATAGGCATCTTTGCGCAGAAGTTGAAGGAGTGTCTCATTCTCACCTCTCAGCCGCAGACAGCCCATTCGGCTCAGAATTTGCTGCCTTATTTTGCCCAATAAGTTTGTGCTTGGGGCTTCTATCCTTTTTGGTAGGAGTATTCTTGTAGGTATTTGCTTTTCCTTGCTCATATTCTTTGGATTTGCTGCCAAGGATATGGCAAAACAGTGCCGTTTCCATTCGATTTTTCTCTTTTTCTCTTCTTTTTTGCTCATATCCTTGCGAGTTTAAAAAGTTTATTGTATATTTGCAGCGTGGGAGTCATGACCACTGAAACCAGCCCGCGAAGTTGGGAAACCTCAGCCGATCTTTTTTTTAAAGGTCGGCTGTTGTATATTTATAAAGTTTGTTCTCCACGACAAAGAATACGGTATCCCTTGTGTAGTTTTTGTCACTTAATACCTTTCTTGCTAAAAGACCTATTTTGTTTTTGTCTATATGGCAAAGATGATCTGTAATGCAAGCTATGGCATTTTGTTTACAAGCATCGTTTGCGTTAGTAACAATGTTTCTGCTGGAGAACGGAGACTTTACATCCACGAAAATATTTCCAAACATCAAGTCCGGGTTCTTCTTTTCGGGAAGTCCAAGGTGGTTTCTTACATCAATCTCGCTGGCGTGTATCTCGGGCAGTATTCTCACATTATCAAACTTAGATAGCAACTTTGCGGCATCAAGCACACGATTGTAGTCCATCTCTTTTTTATCCTTCAGTATATGGCGATATACTTCATAACCTTCCTTACTCTTTAAGATAGATTCAAACTGCTCGTCTATGGGCTTGGAGTAAATCTTGTGCTTTTCTTCCTTTGTGCGCTTAGTAAGATTCTGCTTACTATTGGCTTTTTCCCTATTTTCGTAGCACTCCCTAATCTTTACGCAGCTACGGCAAAGTTGGTAGTCAGGAATAAAAGCCCCTAACTTTACGCCTCCTCCTTTCGCCACATCGCAGTCATTACACCGCTTGATAGTGTAAGGGTTGTAGTCGGGCATGGTTTTGCCCTGCTTGCCACTGTTGAAGCGGAAAATATTGTATCGTTCGCCGTTCATGGCCTCCTCGCCCCTGCTCATGGCTTCAGCGTGCTCTGTAGCCGGATATTTCTGCTTGCGCACCTGTACCACGGTACAGCGGCAGTTCCATCCATTCGGCGGGTAATAGGTTTCCCAGAAAGAGTCGCTCATCGGGAGCGTCACCCCATCGAGGGCAGCGTGTTCCGGGCGCACCTTGTCATCCTTGGCCGTGCGGTACTGCAGGTAGTATCGGTCGCCATCCTCGCTGAACTGTTCCCACTTCGCCGCCATGGTGGCAGAAGCCTGTACGAAGTTGTATTCGGCGTGCAGATAGTTGGCATTGTAGGTGCCGTTGATCTTCCGAACATCGTTCAGGAAGCGTTCGAACGGCTTTTTATTGCCACTCTCATCGAGCATGGAAGGGAAAGCCTCGTTGAGCTCGTGGAACGTCTTGATGCCCGAGAAGATGTAGTTGGAGCGGGTAAGCCGCTCGCGCATCTTGTCGCTCATCTCTACCTTTTGGAAGCCAGCATCAAGGACACCGGCGTGGGTGGTGATGAAGGTGGGTGAAAATAAAAAAAGCCGACGAAGTTTCGTCGGCTTATGGCTGTGATGGTTTAGGGGTTATATGTTATCATCCTGGCAGAGCATAATCACCCACAACAAGGTGCTTATAAACATAGTGATACCACACAGAATCAATAAATCGGAAGCCAGCCTGGTGCTTTTGCCCCCATAACCCAGTCGCAGAGAACCAGTCCTATAATAAAACTTACGACTGCAATCCAGCCGCAGACGGTTCTGTCTTTCATCGGTGTAACTTTATATTCTGCCATAATGATGTTTAAATATTAACACGCTGCAAATATAGAAAAAAGAATCGAATAATCCAAGTGTTTTAATAAAATTGTTATCGCAAAAGAGGTAACTTTCAAACTAAAACCTGAAGGTTGACGATAAGGTAGCTGTTAATATAAAAAAGGTGCGCCACTAATCCGTGGCACACCTTTTTATTAAAGATAAGTGTGATTTTATTTCTGGCACTCCTTGCAAGGAGTCCAGGGCTTCAACTGCTTGAAGAAGTCGTTGCCCTTGTCGTCTACGAGGATGAATGCAGGGAAGTCCTCTACGGTAATCTTCCAGATAGCCTCCATACCGAGCTCTGGGTACTCTACGCACTCGATGCTCTTGATGGAACTCTGAGAGAGAACGGCAGCTACACCACCGATAGTTCCGAGGTAGAAACCACCATGCTTCTTGCAGGCCTCTGTCACGATGTCGCCACGGTTGCCCTTGGCAATCATGACCAAGCTGGCGCCATGATCCTGGAACTCGTCAACGTATGGGTCCATACGATTGGCTGTGGTAGGACCCATAGAGCCACATGGATAACCCTCTGGAGTCTTGGCAGGACCAGCATAGAGGATAGGGTGGTTCTTGAAGTACTCTGGCATCTCCTCGCCAGCATCTAAGCGAGCCTTGAGCTTGGCATGAGCGATGTCACGAGCTACGATGATGGTTCCCTTCAGGTTGACACGGGTGCTGACAGGATACTTGCTCAACTCAGCGCGTACAGCGTCGATACCCTTGTCGAGGTCGATCTCGATACCCTTGGTACCCTCACCTGGGTTGCGGAGCTCCTCAGGAATCAACTCTGTTGGGTTCTCATCCATCTTCTCCAACCAGATACCGTCCTTGTTGATCTTAGCCTTGATGTTGCGGTCGGCAGAGCAGCTTACACCCATACCGATAGGGCAGCTGGCACCATGACGAGGCAGACGGATGACACGGATGTCGTGAGCCAAGTACTTACCACCAAACTGTGCACCCAAGCCAATTTTGTGAGCCTCATCGAGGAGCTTGTTCTCCAAGTCGATGTCGCGGAAAGCACGACCGGTCTCATCACCTGTTGTAGGCAACTCATCATAGTACTTGATAGAAGCCAGCTTCACGGTAAGGAGGTTCTTCTCGGCAGAAGTACCACCGATAACGAATGCGATGTGGTAAGGAGGACATGCTGCTGTACCGAGGCTCTTCATCTTCTCTACGAGGAATGGGAGGAGGGTGCCTTCGTTCTGGATAGTGGCCTTAGTCATAGGGTAGAAGTAGGTCTTGTTGGCAGAGCCGCCACCCTTGGCAACCATCACAAAGCGATACTCGTCGCCCTCGGTAGCCTCGATATCGATCTGGGCAGGCAGGTTGCAACGGGTGTTTACCTCATCATACATATTGAGAGGAGCATTCTGTGAATAGCGAAGGTTGTCCTGTGTGTATGTGTTGTAAACACCCAAACTCAAAGCCTCTTCGTCCTCGAAGTCGGTCCATACACGCTGACCCTTCTCGCCATGAATGATGGCAGTACCTGTATCTTGGCAGAATGGGAGAATGCCCTTCACGGCAGTCTCTGCGTTGCGGAGGAACTGGAGAGCTACGTATTTGTCGTTCTCAGAAGCCTCTGGGTCGGTCAAAATCTTAGCTACCTGTGCATTGTGCTCACGACGGAGCATGAACTCTACGTCGTGGAAACCCTGCTGTGCGAGCAGGGTAAGTGCTTCCTTTGAAACCTTGAGGATTGTTTTTCCCTCGAACTCTGCTGTGCTTACGCCTTCTTTTGAGATAAGGCGATACTCTGTCTTGTCCTCTCCAAGCTGAAACATTGGAGCGTACTTAAAATCTGGAGCTTTTGCCATAATGTTTTTTTGTTGTTATTATACTGTTGAAATATTCAAGTTGTTTTGTTTTGTCAAGAATTTGAGAATTAAAGAATTCTTCTTTTTCCTTCCCCTTATCTGTTGAATTATTGAGAAAGAAGTTCGCACAGCGAACAGACTTCCTGCCAATCTTCATTCTTCCTAATGATTAGCCTTGGAATATTCTTAAATTCTCTCAAGTTTCTCAAGTTTTACCCCACACGCCCTGAAAGGGCAGAAGCTCTTAGCCCAGGGCAACGCCCTGGGTTATTACGGGCGCCTTGCTGATTGCTATTATACCCAGGGCGCTGCCCTGGGTTAGGAGCTTTTGGGCCTTCAGCCCGTACTTAAGCTACATGCGAAAGTTCAGTTAAATTCTCAAATTCTTGACAATAAATCAGAATCCGAAGATCTCTTCCTGAGAGAGGCGCTTGATAGGCGCAATCTTCTCGAGGCTCTTCATGTCGAGGTCTTTCTCGTTGCCGAGGATGACCATGCGGTAAGGCTTGCCTACGATATTCTGCTTCTCGAAGTTAGTGATGTCCTGAAGTGTCACGTTCTGGAGCGCCTCATAGAGCTTCTTGTTGGGATCGTAGTCGAGTCCCTTCAGCTTGGCATTGAAGTAAGCGTAGAGCACATTGTCCTTAGTGGTACGCATACTCTGCAGGCTCTTGATGAGGCTCTGCTTAGCCAGGTTGAATGCAGCCTCGTTCTGTGGCAGGTTGTTGATGATCTCGTTGAACACGTTGATGCAGTCCATCATCTTGTCGCTCTGCGAGATGATATGAGTGAAGAAGTATTCTGTATCGTTCTTACGACCAGGGCGTACATAATAAGAACCTGCGTTGTAAGCCAGACCTCTTGTCTCGCGGAGTTCCTGGAAGACGATGGCGTTCATGCTTCCGCCAAAGTACTCATTGAAGAGTCCTACTACGGCAGCATTGTCGTCGGTGAATGTCTTACCCTCGTTCTGATACTGGCGCAGATAGATGTTCTTAGCCTCGTAGGGAGCAATGAGAATCTCGTTGCTCTGTGGCTGCTGCTTGGTGTACTCCTTGCCCTGTGGAGCAGGGATGAGTTTCTTGCCAGTCTTATGTTCTTTGGCGAGGAGGCTGTTGAGCTGTTTCTCGCTGTAAGAACCATAATAGAATACGGTGTGCTCGATATTGTCGAGTGTGCCCAGAAGGTTGATCAGCTCCTGTGGATCCATCTTGCGAAGGTCGGCAGGGAGAATCTGATTGCGGCTTGGGTTGTAAGGACCATATACGCAATAGTCCCACAAGCGTGAGAAGTTGGCCTTCTGGTTGGCCTTCATGTCGTTGCCATTCTTCTCTACGAGGTCCACATACTGGTTCCATGAAGTCTTGTCGGCTTTGGCATGATGCAGCAAGTCCTCCAAGAGGCTTAGTGCCTTAGGAAGGTTCTCGTTCAGACCATTGATGTTGATGCTGAGGCTCTTGGTGCCCTGAGCCACACTGTAGTTGCAGGCAATGTTATAGAAAGCCTGTTTGATTTCAGAGACGGTCTTCTTGTCGGTACCTATGTAGCCGAGATAATCAGCAGCATAGCTGTAGCGCATGTCATCCTCGTCGCCCAACTCATAACGGAAGGAGAGGTTGAAGAGGTCGTCCTGTGTGTTCTGCTTGTAGAGCAAAGGCAGCTTCTTGCTGGTCTTTGTGACGGTGAGGTCTTTCTTGAAGTCGAGGAACTCGGGCTGTATAGGAGCTACTTTTGCGTTCTTAATCTCCTTAACGAAATCGCTCTCATACTCGCGGTTGGCAGGTATAGGAGTGATGGCAGGCTTCTCAATCTTCTTGAGCGTCTTGTCCTCGCCGATGCGCTTGTATACACATACGAAGTTGTCGGCACGCAGATGCTTGTTGGCAAAGTCGATGATATCTTTCTTGGTCAACTTGCTCTGGCGGTCGAGCTGCTTGGCTACGTCTTCCCATTTCTGGTCGTTGATGAAGGCGTCCACCATGATGCTGGCTCGGTTCTCGTTATCGTCGAGTCCTTTGTAGAAGTTGAGTTTCTTGTTTGCCATGACAGCAGGAAGCAGTTCGTCGGCAAACTCGCCACGGCGCAACTTGCCCATCTCGTCAAGCACGAGTGCACGAGTGTCTTCGAGTTTCTGTCCCTTGTTGGGCAGTGCCTGAACGATGAAAGCGGTGTAGTCGTGCAGACCATAGTTGAAGGCTCCTGCAGAGGCGAGCTTCATCTTCTGTTCCAGGTCTACCTCGAAGAGTCCTGCCTTGCCGTTGGCGAGCAGGTCGCTGATGACATCGAGGGTGTCGTTCTGCTGGTCGTTGACGCCCTTGAAGAGCCATGCCAGCATCATGTTTTCCTGCTCCTTACCGACAACCGTGGTGTCCTTTACTGCTGTGATGGCAGGCTGTGCCTCGAACTCAGGTCGTGACAGGTTATCGCTCTTCTTCCATGAGCCAAAGTACTGGTCGATGAGAGCTATGGTCTTGTCGGGGTCAAAGTCGCCAGCCATGACGATAGCCACATTGTTTGGCACATAGTAACGGTGGAAATAGTTCTGTATGTTGATGATGCTTGGGTTCTTGAGGTGCTCCTGCTCGCCGATGGTAGTCTGTGTGCCATAAGGATGGGTAGGAGTGAGGAGGTTCCAGAGAGCAGCAACTTCCTTGGTGGCATCGCTTGCCATGGAGATGTTCTTCTCCTCGTACACAGCCTCCAGCTCTGTATGGAAGCCACGGATGACCATGTTCTGAAAGCGGTCGCTCTGCACCTTGGCCCAGTTTTCTATCTCATTGTTTGGGATGTTCTCCACGTAGCAGGTGACATCATTGCTGGTATAGGCGTTTGTTCCCTCGCTACCGATGCTCGACATGAGCTTGTCGTACTCGTTGGGGATGTTGTATTTGGCAGCCAACTGTGAGATGGAGTCAATCTCGTGGTAAGCCTGCTTGCGCTGTGCGGGATCGGTGAGTTTGCGATAAGTCTCATAGCGGCGGGTTATCTCGTCGAGGTATGGCTTCTCCTTGGCGGCATCGATGGTACCAAACTTCTTGGTGCCTTTAAACATCAGGTGCTCCAGATAGTGAGCCAGACCAGTAGTCTCGGCAGGGTCATTACGCGAACCTGTTTTTACAGCGATGTTGACCTGCAAGCGAGGCTTCTCCTTGTTAACTGACATGTATACCTTCAGACCATTGTCGAGAGTATAGATGCGTGTTTGCATTGCATCGCCTGGTACGGTGGTGTAATGATAGTCTTTTGCGCTGGCACAAAGCGCACCCGATGTGAAGAGTGCCGCCAGCATGATAGATTTTAAATTCATACTTTTATGATTTTATGTTGTATAAATGATTTTCATTTTTCCATTTGTCTGCCATGAGCCTGTCCTTGGCTTTCCTGTTGTTGGTTGCCACAGCTCAGACTCAGAGGCAGAAAGTCTTTATGTGGCAGGACTGATGGAGTTGGCAAAGTGCTGGAAGGTGTCTTCGTTCACGTCGCCCAAGTCGTATTCCTTCTGCGCATCTTTTCTGATGGCTTCGGTCCATAGCGATTTTGCCTCGTCGGCTCTGGTTTCGATCAGCGAGAAGGCTGCCGGTGTGGCTTCTTCGTAGAGCTGTCGGATGAGGCTGAAGGCATAAGCTTGATTGAAATCGGCATAATGGCTGTGAGCCTCGGACAATGCGTTGATAACAGACTCAATGTCTTCGGTTGTTCCGTCGATGATGTCTTCGACGAGTTGATTCTCCAAAGCCTGCGGCAGGAGCAGACCACCCAGATCGGTCCATGCTTCTTCGCCATTGTGGATGGCCTGTTCGGACAGTGGGGTATATTCATGTCCTTCTTCTTCTTCTGCTGCTTCAGGAAGCGTGGCCTTCTTGATGACTTGACCTAAGTAGAGACTGATGAGCATGTCGTAGAAGCGGATGCCGGAAAGGAGTGAGCTGCGCGGAATGGTGAGTCCCTGATAGTGGTATTCCTGGCATTGAGTTCCGCAAGTGGTGCAGAGCTCTTGCAGAATGCGCCTTCCTTCTGTCGCCTTGCTGATGACAAAAGGCGAGAGCCACTCTTGGTTGATGATGCTCTTGCGGTGCTCGGCTGGTCGTAGGTCGCGCTTGGGCCACTTGTTGATGTCGCGGTAAAGTCCTACAGTGACAAGGTTTCTGCCTGGGATGAGTATGGTCTTCTCTCCCTCGCCAATAATATAGGAGAAGGGGAAGGCGGTTGTGTCGGGATGAGCCATGGTCTTGCCAAGACATACGGAGTAAGCACCGATGTGGGCAGGCAGGAAAAGGTAGGAGCCGCTGGCTGTCTTGGTGCCTCTCTCCAGGATGCCCCAGTGGATGGGACCCATCTTGTAGGCATGGTTGCTGAAGTTGGTGGCAGAACCGGCATTATAGAACGAAACCTGGCTTCCGATGATGAGCGAACTCTTGTGATGAGAGGCTGAGAACGGACCGCAGAAGGCGGCACATGCTTCGCCATTGCTCATTACCGAGTTGGCAAAGAATACCGATGCCGATGCGGTGAAGCTGTTGTTTATCTGGCAGGCTTCTCCCACGAAACAGTCTTGCAGGTTGGCTCCGTTGGTGATGCTTGCCCCATGGTCGATGATAGTGTTTTCGACTATGACACCCGTTCCTATATAAACGCTGCTGGTAGCATCTCCCAGGAGGGTGCAGTCACTCAGCCGCTCTGCTCCGTTCACCTCGCAGTAGTCGTTGATGATGCAGTTGATAATCTCCTTGGTGTTGGCTATCTTCACATTGTTGCCTATCAGTCCGCGTTCGGGCAGTCGGCTGCTAACATATGCTCTGACGAACTGGAAAAGTGTCTCACGGAACTCCTTGTTATGAGAATGCTTGAGCAGGAGTGCTGCCAACTGACTGCTCAGTTCGGAGAAAGAGATGATGTTCCCATCGCCAGCCTCGTTGAGTACACTGATGACATTGGCTTCTCCATAGGTAGCTCCCTCTGTAGTCTCTATTGTGGATACGTTGGACAGGTAGCACTCGTCACCGATGGTATAGTTGTTGATGAATCCTCCTATGTTCTCGATGAGGCAATCGTCTCCGATGATGACATTGTGCAAGGTGGCATTGCGGATGCCCGAGTGCTTGTGAAAGCCCGGACTTACCTCGATGCTCTTGTCGAAGCTGCCTATGCAGACTTCTCCGTAGAGCATTACCTGACGCATGTGTTCGGGATTGAAGTCTTCTGCGACGTTGACGGAAGTCCAGTCCTCAGCCCAACAGCCATTCTGTTGCAGCTGTTCTATCTCTTCGGTGGTAAGCGGTCGGTAATCGTTCATAGTTGTTGTTTTTTATTCGTAGTCCTGATACAGGAAATCATTATAGGGATACTTCTGTACGTGCAGCTCGCGCACTTTCTTGTACAGAATGTCGCGGAACTCGTCGATGTTCTCCTTGTTCTTGGCAGAGATGAAGAGACAGTCGTCGTGCAACTTCGCCATCCATGTGCGCTTGAGTTCGTCGAGGGTGATGTTTTCTTTCTGTATAGGAGTAAGGTCGTCTTCCTCCTTCTCTACCCAGGAGTAGTTGTCTATCTTGTTGAAGATGATCATTGATGGCTTGTCGGCGCAGCCCAGTTCCTTCAGGGTCTTCTCCACCACCTGTATCTGCTCCTCGAAATCAGGATGCGAGATGTCGACAACATGCAACAGCAGGTCGGCCTCGCGTGTCTCGTCGAGGGTGCTTTTGAAAGAGTCTACCAGGTCGGTAGGCAACTTGCGGATAAATCCTACTGTGTCGGCCAGGAGGAAAGGCAGATTTTCCACCACGACCTTTCGTACGGTGGTGTCGAGAGTGGCGAAGAGTTTGTTCTCGGCAAAGACCTCGCTCTTGGAGAGCAGGTTCATAATGGTGCTCTTGCCCACGTTGGTGTAGCCGACAAGGGCCACACGGATGAGTCGACCGCGGTTCTTGCGCTGAGTGGTCTTCTGCTTGTCTATCTCGGCCAGGCGTTCTTTGAGCAAGCTCATGCGGCCGAGGATGATACGACGGTCCATCTCAAGCTGGGTTTCACCAGGACCACGCAATCCTACAGAACCTTTACCGCCACCCGAGCCGGAACCACCGCCCTGGCGCTCAAGGTGAGTCCAGAGTCGTTGCAGACGAGGCAACATGTATCTATACTGTGCCAATTCCACCTGTGTCTTGGCGGCAGCAGTCTGGGCGCGCATGGCAAAGATGTCGAGAATAAGAGATGTGCGGTCGAGAATCTTTACCTGTAGCTCTTGCTCAATATTGCGTATCTGCTTGGCAGACAGCTCGTCGTCGAAGATGACCATTCCGATCTCGCGGTCTTCTTCCTCTTCTTCCTTAATGTATTGTTTGATTTCTTCGAGCTTTCCCTTTCCTACATAGGTGGTCTGATTGGGAGCGACAACCTTCTGCGTGAATCGCTTGACGGTTACTGCTCCTGCCGTATCGGCAAGAAATTCCAGCTCGTCGAGGTATTCCTTGGTCTTGGCTTCGTCCTGCTCCTTGGTGATAAGACCCACGAGAACGGCAGTCTCTGCCTTGACTTCTGAGATGACAAATTCCTTCATTGATTAGCTTGTTATTATATAATAGGTGCAAAGTTAATAAAAAAAGCTATTTCTATGGAATACTGACTGCATAATTTATGCTTTTTTTAAGAAAAAGGCTTGTTGGGTAACTGCTCAGCACCCCCTATTGAAAACATTGAATAGAAAAGCCTCGAAATATGAAAGCGGCTTCGATAGTCAATGAAGCCTATTTCGTAGAGCAATGAAAGCGGCTTCGTAAGCAGTTGAAGCCTATTGCATGATTCTGATAGAAGCTATAAAATTACCTTGTTGGGTACGCATAAAGAGAAGCAAATACCGCAAACGTTTACGTGATTTTTTGCGTAAAAAAAGAGATATATTTGATTTAAATCAATTATTTGTATTATATTTGCACTCGAAAAGAAACACAAACTGATTTTCAAAAAGATCATAACTACATAAAAAACACAAAACTGCTGAAACATTCAAAAACGTAAGAATTGCCCCGACGTGATGTCGGGGCATTTTTTTTGTCCTTCTGTTTATGCTTTCTGTATCGCCTTTTTGTGTATGTGTTTGCAGGTTTTGCAGATGTTTAAAAGTCTGATGCTCAGCGACGATACTTCTTAAACGTGTACTTGTGTGAGTTTGGAAAACAAGTGAAGATGGTGATGCTCTCGTTAGTCTTTGTGTGCTTTCTGCCAGCTTGTGTTGAAAGATCTTTCTTTTTTCTTGTGTAGAGCAAAATAATATTATCTTTCTATTTTTTTGTAGGTTGCTGTCATCTGTTGCAGACTGTCTGTCTTGGTATGGTCGTCAGTCTGCTTGGCGGTCATTTCTTTAACTTCCCCATTTTTGAAACTTCAGTTTATGTAACCAAAAAGAGGGTGCGTCATGAACTAATGATACACCCTCTTATCTTATGATGGTTCAACTTACGCAAGTGGCGTAGTTGTTTCTCTTTCAGTCGTTAACATTACTTGTTCTCGAATAGCAATCCGCCTTCCTTGGTGTGGTCGATGGTGATAGGTTTCTCACGACTGACTTCCTCGGCGAGGATCTTCTTGCTCAAGTCGTTCAATACATAGTCTTGTATTGCGCGCTTTACAGGGCGTGCGCCAAATTCTGGATCGTAGCCCACCTCTGCCAAATATTGGATAGCGGCAGGAGTCCAGCGAAGTTCGAAGCCCTGAGGAGCCAACATCTTCTTAACTCTGTTCATTTGAAGCTCAACCACCTGGCCAATCTGCTCTTTGGTGAGAGGCTTGAAGGTGATGATGTCGTCGATACGGTTCAGGAACTCCGGACGGAAGGTCTTTCTCAACATATCACGGCTTGCGTTGGAAGTCATGATGATGATGGTGTTCTTGAAGTTTACTACACGGCCTTTGTTGTCGGTCAGTCGTCCGTCGTCCAATACCTGAAGCAAGGTGTTGAAGACATCGGGATGAGCCTTCTCAATCTCATCGAAGAGAACCACACTGTATGGTTTGCGACGAACAGCCTCTGTCAGCTGTCCACCCTCATCATAGCCTACATATCCTGGAGGCGCACCTATCAGACGGGTGACGCTGAACTTCTCTTGATATTCACTCATATCGATACGTGTCATCATCGACTCGTCATTGAAGAGATATTCTGCCAAAGCCTTGGCAAGCTCAGTCTTACCCACACCGGTTGTGCCGAGGAAGATGAAACTTGCGATAGGACGTTTCGGGTCTTGCAAACCGGCACGTGAGCGGCGTACAGCATCACTCACTGCGGTGATGGCCTCGTCCTGACCGATGACTCTCTTGTGGAGTTCTTCCTCCAAATGGAGCAGTTTCTCACGCTCACTCTGCATCATACGGCTTACAGGTATTCCGGTCCAGCGGCTTACCACCTCGGCAATATCGTCGGCAGTAACCTCTTCGCGTATCATGGCCTCGCCACCTTGAGTGCTCTTCAGTTGTTCCTGGATGCGCTTGATGTCTTCTTCGAGAGCAGTCAGCTTAGAATATCTGATCTCAGCCACGCGCTCGTAGTTGCCTTCACGTTCCATACGCTCAGCCTCAAACTTCAGGTTCTCAATCTCCTGCTTGTCTTGCTGAATTTTATTGACGAGGTCTTTCTCTCCTTCCCATTTTGCACGGAAGTCGCGTTCCTTGTCCTTCAGCTCGGCAATCTCCTTGTCGAGTTGCTGAATCTTAGGCTGGTCGTTCTCGCGTTTGATGGCCTCACGCTCTATCTCTAACTGCTTTAGGTGACGTGTAATCTCGTCCAGTTCCTCAGGCACGGAGTCGCGCTCCATACGGAGTTTGGCAGCAGCCTCATCCATCAGGTCGATAGCCTTGTCTGGCAGGAATCGGTCGGAGATGTAACGTTCAGAAAGTTTGACAGCTGCGATGCAGGCGTCGTCCTGAATACGAACCTTGTGATGGTTCTCATAACGCTCCTTGATGCCTCGGAGAATGCTGATGGCGTCTACCTCGTCAGGCTCGTTGACCATTACGGTCTGGAAACGACGTTCCAAAGCCTTATCCTTCTCGAAGTATTTCTGATACTCGTTGAGGGTGGTGGCACCGATGGCTCTCAACTCGCCACGTGCCAATGCAGGCTTCAGAATATTGGCAGCATCCATGGCGCCTTCTCCACCGCCGGCACCTACCAAGGTGTGAATCTCGTCGATGAAGAGGATAATCTGTCCGTTGGCGTTGGTCACTTCCTTGATGACGCTCTTCAGTCGCTCTTCGAATTCGCCTTTATATTTAGCGCCAGCCACCAGTGCGCCCATGTCGAGCGAATAGAGCTGCTTGTTCTTCAAGTTCTCCGGTACGTCGCCACGTACGATTCTTTCGGCAAGTCCTTCAACGATGGCGGTTTTACCAGTACCAGGCTCACCGATAAGGATTGGGTTGTTTTTCGTTCTTCTTGATAAGATTTGGAGCACGCGACGTATCTCCTCGTCACGTCCGATTACGGGGTCGAGCTTTCCGCTTCTGGCTTGTTCAACCAAGTTCTTGGCGTATTTCTCCAGACTCTGATAGTTTTCGTCTGCACTCTGGCTCTTCACGTTCTGTCCCTGACGAAGAGCCTGGATGGCAGCGAGCATGTCTTTCTCGTTGGCGCCGGCATCTTTCAGGATGCGGGCTGCTGTAGAATTGCCTTTCAGAATGGCGAGCAGAATAGGCTCTACGCTTACGAACTCGTCGCCCATCTTCTTGGCTGTATCCTCGGCGTTGATCAATATCTGATTGGTGTCATTGGAGAGGTATGGCTGTCCGCCACCCTGTACGCGGGGAAGATGCTGCAATTCCTGCTGCAGGAGCATGGAAATCTGTCCTCCGTTCATGCCCAGCTTCTGGAAGATATAGTTGGTCACATCAGGTGCTTTCTCGATGATTCCGCTGAGAAGATGCACCGGCTCGATGGTCTGCTGACCATTTCGTTGCGCTGTGTTCACAGCGGCTTGCACCGCTTCTTGCGCCTTGATTGTAAATTTGTCGAATGTCATATATTTCTCCTTTCTTGTTTTATTTGTTTCGTTATGTTATTTGTTGTTTGCCAACCGTTGAAGCGAAATGTGTGCCGAGGTACAGAGTGCTGACATTCTGTCTTGTTTTTCGTTGCTTTTTAGACTTTTATAGTCGAAATTGCTGTCAATGTGTCGGTAATCGGGCGCTTGACGGGAGATGAGTTTTGTACTTTGTGAATGATTCTCTTTGGTCTTAATAGATGGCCGGCTTTGGTCTTAATAGACGACCGGCTTCGGTCTTAATAGATGACCGGCTTCGGTCTTAATAGATGGCAGAAATGGCTTTTAGGGTTAACTCAGGTCAAGAAACATCGTTCTTGCGTTAAAAAGCTAATAATAACACGAGTGATTTTTGGTGGGCTCAAATATTATTTGTACCTTTGCACCATTATTTCAAATAAGTAGAAATCAATGGCTGAAACAAAGAAAATCAAGACAGCTTTAGTGTCTGTCTTTCACAAGGACGGCTTGGATGAACTCCTTGCCAAGTTGAATGAAGAGGGTGTTAAATTCTTGAGCACCGGTGGTACACAGAAGTTTATCGAGTCACTCGGTTATGAATGTCAGAAAGTGGAGGATGTAACCACTTATCCATCCATCCTCGGTGGACGTGTGAAGACTCTTCATCCAAAAATATTCGGAGGTATTCTTGCACGTCGCGACAATGAGGGCGATCAGGAGCAGATGAAGGAGTATGAGATTCCAAGCATCGACCTCGTGGTAGTAGACCTTTATCCTTTCGAGCAGACTGTGGCAAACGGTGCAAGTGATGCCGATATCATTGAGAAGATCGATATAGGCGGAATCTCTCTGATCCGTGCCGGAGCCAAGAACTTCAAGGATGTTGTTATCGTGCCCAGCAAGGCTGAGTACAGTGTGCTGCTCGATATCTTGAAGAAGAAAGGTGCTGAGACCGATATCGAGGATCGCAAAATGTTTGCAGAGCGTGCCTTTGGCGTAAGCTCACACTACGATACAGCTATCCACGCTTGGTTCGCTAAGTAATGTGCGTCAAGCTTTAGTGCTGGCGTAGATATTTTAAGCTTAAAATAAACAATTAGTAATTACAAAAGAAAATGGGATTTTTTTCATTTATTCAGGAAATCGCAATGGACTTGGGAACAGCCAACACCATTATTATCAGCGATGATAAGATTGTGGTGGATGAGCCCTCTGTTGTAGCCCTCGACCGCCGTACAGACAAGATGATTGCTGTAGGTGAGAAGGCTAAGATGATGTACGAGAAGACTCATGACAATATCCGTACTATCCGTCCTTTGCGTGATGGTGTGATAGCCGACTTTACTGCATGCGAGCAGATGATGCGCGGTCTTATCAAGATGGTGCATACAGGAAGCCGTCTTTTCTCTCCCTCACTCCGTATGGTAATTGGTGTGCCTTCTGGTTCTACCGAGGTGGAGCTCCGTGCTGTACGCGATTCTGCCGAGCATGCCGACGGACGTGATGTTTACTTGATTTTTGAACCTATGGCAGCAGCTATCGGTATCGGTATCGATGTGGAGGCGCCAGAGGGAAACATGATAGTTGATATAGGTGGCGGTTCCACCGAGATTGCAGTCATCTCACTTGGCGGTATTGTGAGCAACAACTCCATCCGTACAGCCGGTGACGACCTGACTGCTGATATCCAGGAGTACATGAGCCGTCAGCACAACGTGAAGGTGTCTGAGCGTATGGCCGAGCGTATCAAGATACATGTAGGCTCTGCTCTTACCGACCTGGGTGATGAGGCTCCAGAAGACTTTATTGTTCATGGTCCTAACCGCATCACAGCTCTGCCTATGGAGGTGCCTGTATGCTATCAGGAGATAGCTCAGTGCTTAGACAAGACTGTGGCAAAGATCGAGAATGCTGTGCTCTCAGCGCTTGAGAACACTCCTCCTGAGCTCTATGCTGATATCGTGAAGAATGGTATCTGGCTCTCTGGTGGTGGAGCTTTGCTCCGTGGACTCGACAAGCGTCTCACAGCCAAGATCAACATTCCTTTCCATATTGCCGAAGACCCATTGCACAGTGTGGCTAAGGGTGCCGGCATCGCGCTGAAGAATGTAGACCGCTTCTCGTTCCTGATGAGATAATTGAAAATCTGAATTTCAGAGAAACTATAGCGTATGCACAACCTTACAGAGTTTCTGGCGAAACACAACCACTGGTTTGTGTTCCTGGTGCTTGAGGTAGTGAGCATGGTACTGCTCTTCAGATACAACAGTTATCAGGGCAGTGTGTGGTTCTCGTCGGCCAATGCCGTTACGGGCAAGGTGTATGAGTGGGATTCGGCTGTGGAGAGTTACTTCTCGCTGTCAGGCGTCAACAGTCAGCTCACTCAGCGCAATGCTTTCCTGGAACAGCAGGTAAGAATGCTGGACGACAGTATCGCCCGCCTTACCCGCAGTCAGGAAGCTGCAGTGACACGCTTGTCAAGCATGGTCCCCTTCCAGGGATGCAGGCTTATTCCGGCAAAGGTCGTCGCCAATATGGTGAACAGATACGACAACCTTATCACTATAGATAAGGGTTCTGCCGATGGAGTGAAGCGCGATATGGGCGTGGTTTGTGGCATGGGCGTGGTAGGCATTGTCTACTTGGTGTCTGAACATTACAGCATCGTCATCCCAGCTCTCAACAGCCATTCCAATATCAGCTGTACCATACAGCGCCGTGGCTATTTCGGCTATCTGCGCTGGCGAGGTGGCTCCTCACAGCTGGCTTATCTCGAGGACGTGCCAAGACATGCTCACTTCAAGTTGGGCGACAATGTGGTGACGAGTGGATATTCATCGGTCTTCCCTCCAGGAGTCATGGTGGGAAAGGTTCTGCATGTGTTCAATTCGGCAGACGGACTGTCATATCGTGTACAGGTTAAGTTGTCTACCGATTTTGCCCGCTTGCGCGATGTGTGCCTTGTTGATGATTCTGCCTTGCAGGAACGTATCGACCTGATGCGGGCAGCACAGGATTCCATCAAGCCACAGTAATGCACTCTGCCGTTTCGCAGAAACAAAACAGATTTTAAAGACAACACTTTTTCAATTCTTTTTGAAAAATGAGTATAGATATAGTAAAGCGATGGGGAGTATTCTTTGTACTCCTGCTGGTGCAAGGACTGGTGTGTAACCATATACATCTTTTCCATTGCGCCACACCGCTTCTGTACATCATGTTCGTGCTCCACTTTCGTCGTAACACGCCTCGTTGGCAAATGTTATTGTGGAGTTTTGCCCTGGGATTGGGAGTCGACATCTTCGCCAACACTCCGGGTGTGGCTGCTGGCTCTATGACGGCAATAGCTCTCTTGCAGCCTTATCTGCTCGAGCTGTTCCTGCCCCGTGACAGTTCTGACGACTTGCTTCCTGGCGTGCGCACGCTTGGAAGTTCTTACTTTTGGTATTCGCTCATCATCGTGGTGATTTATTGCCTGCTCTTCTTTACACTCGAGACTTTCAATTTCTTCAACTGGTTGCAGTGGATAGAATGTATCGTGGGAAGTGCTGCTCTCACCTATGTGTTGCTGATGGCCATAGAGAATGTGCGCAAGTAGTTTTTCCCCTTCGCCTTCTCTTTACGAAATTGACGGAGAACGAATCATACTCTATGCATGCATAGAATGATACATATATATATAATAAGGTATATATAATAATAAGGTGTAAGGGTAAAATATATAAAAAAATAGGGCATATTATATAAATAGTTATTATGATCGATTATAATCTCGAAAAACGTAAGTTTGTGATAGGTGGAGTGGCCATAGGAATTGTGACCATTTACATCATTCGTCTCTTTACGTTGCAGATTATGAGCGACGACTATAAGAAGAATGCCGACAGTAATGCCTTCCTCAAGCAGGTGGAATATCCGTCACGTGGAGCCATCTACGACAGAAACGGCAAACTGATGGTGTACAATCAGCCGTCTTATGATATCATGGTGGTGATGAACGAGGAGAGTGGAAGACTTGACACGATGGACTTCTGCAACTCGCTTGGCATTACAAAAGAGTTCTTCATCAAGCGAATGAACGATATCAAGGACCGTTCCAAAAATCCCGGTTATTCGCGTTACACCCAGCAGCTCTTCATGGGACAGTTGTCCGATAAGGACTTCAGTGTGTTCCAGGAAAAGATGTTCCGTTTCCCAGGTTTCTATGTGCAGAAGCGAAGCATACGTGAATACACCGGTCCCTATGCTGCCCATGTGCTCGGAGATGTGGGAGAAGTTTCGGAGAGCGATATAGAAGATGACAGCTACTATCAGCCAGGCGACTATATCGGTAAACTCGGTGTGGAGAAATACTATGAGAAAGAGCTCAGGGGAGAGAAGGGTATCAAAATCAAACTTCGTGATGCGCACGGACGAATACAGGGAAGTTACCAGCGTGGCAAGTTCGATCAGCGTCCTGTGGCAGGCAAAGACCTTACTCTGGGCATCGACCTGAACCTGCAGGCTCTTGGAGAGCGACTCCTTCAAGGCAAGATAGGCAGTATTGTAGCCATCGACCCAAAGACGGGCGAAGTGCTTGCCATGGTGTCGTCGCCCTCTTATGATCCACGTAGGCTGGTAGGAAAGATGCGCGGAAAGATGCACCGTTACCTTTCGCACGACCCCTGGAAACCGTTGCTCAACAGAAGTATCATGGGTCAGTATCCACCGGGTTCAACTTTCAAGACTACTCAGGCGCTCACATACCTCACCGAAGGAATCATCACGCCGGGTACAGCTTTCCCCTGTCATCATGGATTCTCTTATCGCGGACTGCATGTAGGCTGTCACGGACATCCTTCTCCTATAGCTCTCATCGATGCCATCAGTACCTCCTGCAATGGCTATTTCTGTTGGGGACTCTATTATATGATGGGCAACAGGCGCAAGTATCCCAATGTGCAAGTGGCTATGAACACCTGGCGCGACTATATGAAGAGTATGGGATTCGGATACAAACTTGGTATCGACCTGCCTGGCGAGAAACGAGGACTGATTCCTAATGCCGAGTTCTACGACAAGGCTTACCGAGGGTCATGGAACGGACTCACCATTATCAGTATCTCTATCGGACAGGGTGAGGTCAACCTCACTCCTCTGCAGATAGCCAATCTTGGAGCCACCATCGCCAACCGAGGATATTATTATGCGCCCCATGTGGTGCGCAAGGTGAAGGGTGAGCCCCTCGATACACTCTATACTCGTCGTCATTACACCATGGCCTCGAAAAAGGCATACAACTATGTCGTGGCAGGTATGCGCAGCTCTGCCTTGAGGGGAACCTGTAAGATGCTTGCCCGTTATGACTTTGAACCATGCGGCAAGACCGGTACTGCACAGAACCGTGGTCACGACCACTCTGTGTTCATGGGTTTTGCACCGATGAACAATCCTCAGATAGCCATCGCAGTATATGTTGAGAACGGTGGCTGGGGAGCCGACTATGGTGTGCCTATTGGTGGACTCATGATGGAGCAATATATCAAAGGCAAGCTGTCGCCAGCTTCTGAGGCTCTTGCCGCACAGATGCAGGCACGAAGAATTGCCTATGGCTCAAGCAGCAGATAGAAATATCAGGGAGATGGGCGCTTCATCTTAAGCAACAGAAAGCGCCTCTCTTCTTCAACTTTTAATAACCCAAACTCGCTCGATTTGCGATATTTGAATAAGTAATATGGTTCAATCAGATAACAGACAACAAGGTGTGCTTCGTTCGCTCGACTGGTGGACGATAGGCATTTATCTGGCGCTTCTCACTTTTGGATGGATAAGTGTCTGTGGTGCCAGCTATACCTATGGCGACAATGATATTTTCAGTCTTGGTTCTCGTTCGGGAATGCAGATTATCTGGATAGGAACCTCCATCACGCTCGGTTTCATTATCTTGTTGCTCGATGACAGGTTCTACGACACCTTCTCTTATGTCATCTATGCCGCCTTGGTACTGTTGCTCTTTGCCACCATCTTCAATCCGCATAGTATCAAGGGTTCCCGTTCGTGGCTTGTGCTTGGACCTTTGCGTCTGCAGCCAGCCGAGTTTGCCAAGTTTGCTACGGCTCTTGCCATTTCCAAGTTTATGTCGAGCTATGGCTTCAATATTCATCGCATGAAAGACTTCTTTGCTGCAGCCTTTATCATTATCCTTCCGATGATATGTATCGTGGGACAGCGCGAGACGGGTTCTGCACTTGTCTATTCTGCCTTCTTCCTTATGTTCTATCGTGAAGGAATGCCTGGCAGTATTCTCTTTACTGCCGTTGCCATGGTGGTTTACTTCGTGGTGGGTGTGAAGTACGAAAATGTGATGATGTGGGATGGACAAACGTCGGTAGGCGAGTTCGTTGTGCTCTTACTTGTGCAAATCTTTTCTACGGGCATGGTGAGCACCTATATTCACAATGGGCGGCAAACGGTACAGATGCTTCTCTATACAGTCGGCATCACTTTGGGATGTATGCTCTTCTCTGTTTACGTCATTCCTTTCGATGTGACCTATGTTCAGCTGATTGTAAGTTTCGTGCTCATTGGATTCCTGTTCTATCAGGGCTTATCCGCACGCATCAGAAACTATTATTTCATCGCCTTGTTTGCCTTAGGGTCCTTGGCTTTCTTCTATTCTGCCGACTATGTGCTCAACAATGTGATGGAGCCTCATCAGCGTGTGCGTATCAACGTACTTCTCGGACTGGAGGAAGACTTGGCTGGTGCGGGTTATAATGTGCACCAGAGTGAGATTGCGATAGGTTCTGGTGGTCTTCAGGGAAAGGGCTTCCTCAATGGTACACAGACCAAACTGAAGTTTGTGCCCGAGCAGGACACCGATTTCATCTTCTGTACCGTGGGTGAGGAGGAAGGATTCTTAGGATCGGCAGGAGTGCTGTTGCTGTTCTTGGCTTTGATTATCAGGCTGATTATTCTTGCCGAGCGGCAACCCTTCAAGTTCGGGCGAGTATATGGTTATAGTGTACTCAGTATCTTCCTCTTTCACGTGTTTATTAATGTAGGTATGGTATTGGGACTCACACCTGTTATCGGCATCCCGCTTCCGTTCTTCAGTTATGGAGGCTCGTCGCTCTGGGGCTTTACCATCCTTCTCTTTATCTTCCTCAGAATCGATGCGGGAAGAAACCTCGTAAGAGCTTGATGGAGGAAGAGGATAGGAGTGAGGTATGATGCCCCAAACTTCGCATGATGCAAAGATAAATGAAAGAGAAAGGCTATTCCCTGTCATTATTTATTCCCAGATTTTGCCTACTTGTTTTTGGGTAATCTGTAAGTGAAAATATGGATTTTTGTAAAAGTAGCTTCCTCTTTTTATCATTTTCCACAAAATAAAATTCTATTGTTGTACGACTATACATGTTCATGTTGTACGACAATACACCCTCATGTTGTACGACTTGAGCGCTCAAGTCGTACAACTATAAAGTCTTATGTCGTACGACATGAGGACATAATAAAATCTAATTTGAAGCGTTGAAAATATAACAATTTGATTCTCAGATTGTTAGAGTTTTACTTTATATTTCCCATATTCACGCACAAATAGAAATCAGTTGAAAATATCGAAATTCCAGTAAGGGAAAAGTAAAGAAAAATTCATGAGTGTGTTGTGCCGTCTCTGTTCAGTGCAGAGGGACACAGAAAATTACCAATACATTGATGCCAGGTTGAATACTGCATTTTTGTGCGGCGTGTGATAAACCACATTCTATCAGAATAATGCAATAGGCTTCAACTGCTTACGAAGCCGCTTTCATAGCTCTACGCAATAGGCTTCATTGACTATCGAAGCCGCATTCATATTTCGAGGCTTTTCTATTTAAGTGTGGTTTAGTAACGACAAAGTTTTCAATAGGGGTGCAGAGCAGTTACTTGTACTGTTCTATTCTCCTATGCGATTCATCTTGATTCCGATGTCGCTGATGCCCGGAAGAATCTCACGCTTCATGTTGTGCTTGACGGTGATGTGGATGGAGTCGCCAGAAGCAAAGCGATAGGCATTGATGGGAAAATTGTATTGGTAATAACTGATACCTTGTCCCTTGGTAGCTCCACTCTTGTCTATCAGGTCGCATTGTATGGTATCCGATTTTTCTGTTTTCTCCATACCCTGAAGTTTGCCTTTGGGGAAGATACTCTGATTTACGATAAGCGTAAGACCCATGAAGGGGTAGATTCCTGTCACCCTGAGCCCTAATTGTTGCTCGTATGTGCCAGAAGTCTTCAGAGGTGGTATGTCGAACGACAGTATGTCGTTCTTCTCCCAACCGGCAATAGGGGTGTGCTCGTATTTGTCGTACACCAGCGTGTCGCTGCACGAGTGGAAGAGCATTATAGCCCCCATGATTATCCATATGATATAAGCCCAGCGCTTCATCTTTTCTTTCTCGATAGTTATGGCTTCTGTGGCTCATGTTGTAAGCCACAGAATGCTTCATCAGTTATTCATTGTTGGGAGCCTTGTTTTCTCCGCCCTTGTTTCCATTGCCCTTATTGGCTTCGCCTTTGTTTCCTTCTCCTTTGTTGGCTACGGCCTTGTTGGCTTCTGCTTTATTGGCCTCTCCCTTATTGTTTTCTCCCTGTTGTGGGCGAGGACGGTTGTTGTTGCGTCTGCGGTTGTTTTGCTGACGGTTTGGACGGTTGTCTCCTTGCTGTCTGTTTTCGTCTTGACGGTTTTCTCCCTGCTGTTTGTTTTCTGCGCGGTTGTCTGCTTGCTGGCGGTTGTCACCTTGTGCATTACGCTTACGGTTGTTCTGGCGATTGTTGTTCTTCTTTTTCTTCTTCGCCTTGTCAAAACGGCTCAAGTCAGCTTCTGCCAAGAGGTCGCTGGACTTAGGAGCAGGTTTTGCCTTACCATTCTCGATGAGGCTCAGAGGCTTCTCGCCTGCCTTGTTCATCTTGATGATTTCCCAAGCACGTTCTGCGCTGATGGTCTCCAGATTGGAAGCCAAGTTCTTGTCGGTAGAATAGGTGATAAGACCTGCCAGAATGTCAACCTTGAACTGATGGTATTCTCCATCGGCAGTCTGCAGGAGAGCATCCTTAGGAGGCAACTTTTTGCTTGCTTCCACATAGTTGTCAACCTCGTAGTTAAGGCAGCATTTCAGTTTGGCACACATACCTGCCAACTTCTGTGGGTTGAGCGAGATGTCCTGGAAACGTGCGGCATTGGTGCCTACGCTGACAAAGTTCTTCATCCAGGTAGCGCAGCAGAGTTCTCGTCCGCAAGGTCCTGTTCCGCCTATGCGTCCTGCTTCCTGTCGCGCACCAATCTGTTTCATCTCTATACGTACATGGAAAGTATCCGCCAACACCTTGATCAGCTGTCGGAAGTCTACACGTTCGTCGGCGATGTAATAGAAGATAGCCTTGTTGCCGTCACCCTGATACTCCACATCGCCAATCTTCATCTTCAGTCCCAAGTCTTTGGCTATCTGTCGGCTCTGAATCATAGTACCGTGCTCACGGCTCTTTGCCTCGTCCCATTTCTCGAAGTCCACGGGCTTGGCTATGCGGTAGATACGCTTGATGTCGTCGGCAGAACGGAGGTTGGCTTTCTTGATTTGAAGTTTCACCAGTCTTCCTGTCAGTGTCACCACGCCAATATCGTGTCCTGGATTGGCCTCAACGGCTACAACGTCGCCCTTCTTCAAGTCCAGGTTGTTCACGTTGTGGTAGTAACCCTTGCGTGTGTTCTTGAATTGCACCTCCACGAGGTCTGTGCTCTCGGCATTGCCAGGTACGTCGGCAAGCCAGTCGTATGTGTTCAACTGTCGGTCCTGTCGGCCTACTGCACATCTGCAGAGTCCTCGGTCGCAACCATTGAACATTCTGAATTTCATATTCTTGTAATCCACGATGATCTAATTATTATAATGTATATAGTTTATGTTTGTATATATTGGTAAGGCTTGCGCCTTTTGTTGCTTTTTTGTTTTATTTCCTCTTATTTTCTGATGAGCATAACGATGACGTTCAGTACCATGTCGAAGAAGATAATCTTGGCATTGGCATTTTGGTTGATCATCGCCTTGCATTCATCGAAAAGGTGGAAAATATCGATAATGTTGGCCTCGTTGATGAAGCGGGCGAAGTTCTTGGCGAAGTTCTCCTCTTCCTGTGTCATATAGACGAGTTCTTCCTGATGGAAGTTGTACATAAAACTCTCTCTGAGCATGTGGGTGAAGTAGTCGAGCATGCGCTTCTGCTTTTCTCGGTTGAATGCCGCCACGATGTCGCACCATTTCTTCAGGTCGTGTATCTTGCGCATGTACGCCAGTCGCATCAGCATGATAAAGAGGTCGAGGAACTGCTGGTTTTCGTTTCCTGCATTGAGTTCCTCCAGCGCCTTGTTCCAGTTGCCATTGGCAATTCTTGCCATACGGTGTGCTGTGTCCCTGTCGAGTCCCCGTCGCTCAATGAGTGCCTGCTCAAGTTCCTGAGTAGTTATCTTCTTGAAGTCGATACGCTGGGTACGGCTTCTGATGGTTTCGAGCAACAGCTCGGGCTGTTCGCTTACCAGGAGGAAAAGGGTTTGTCTTGGTGGTTCCTCCAAGAGCTTCAGCATCTTGTTGGCGCATTGTATGTTCATGCGCTCGGGCAACCATATCAGGCTGATTTTATAACCTCCTTGGCTCGACATCAAGCTTATGTTGTGGCTGATGGCTTCGCTCTCTTCCACCGTGATGATGGCTTGCTTGTTGCCGTCTTTCTCGCTGCTTGTCTTGCCCATTCGGCTTATCCAGTCGTTGATTTGCGGATAGGAAGCCTCGCTGAGCAACATCTCCCGCCATTCCTTGACGAAGTCGAGACTCACGGGTGAATGGTCGCCCATGCTGGCAAGTTTAATAGTAGGATAGGTGAAATGCAGGTCGGGATGTTCCCATTTGCGGAGCATGGAGGTGGCACGTCTGGTCTGTGGAGAGTCGTCTTCAGCATCCTCCTCTCTTTCTCCCAACAGGTAGCTGGCAAAGGCAAGTGCCATAGCCATCTTGCCGCAGCCTTCTGGACCGCAGAAGAGCAGGGCATGGGGCACACGATGTTCTGCCACCATCTGCATCAGACGGTTTTTCACGTCCTGCTGTCCTATCACTTCGCTGAATTTCATCTATATTTTTTAATGGTTGTTTACTTAAAACAGGATTTTAGCTATCTGCTTTACGCTTTCTACAGCCGATACGGTGAAGAAATGTACATGACTGTAGCCATGCTCGAAGAGGTCTTTCACCTGAGTGGTTGTCCACTCTATGCCGAGTGCCTTTGCATCATCGTCGGTCTTGCACTTCAGCACCTCCTGTGCCAGTTCTTCCGGTATGTCGCAGTGGAAGGTCTTGGGCACCATGGTAAGTTGTGAGAGTTTGGCGAAGGGCTTGATGGCTGGGATGATAGGCATCTTAATTCCCATTTTGCGGGCTTTCTCCACGAAGTCGTAGAACTTCTGGTTGTCGTAGAAGAGCTGGGTTACGGCATAGGATGCACCGAGGTCTTGTTTCTCTTTCAAGTGCTGGAGGTCTTGCTCCAAGTTGGGTGCCTCCTCATGCTTCTCTGGGTAGCATGCTACTCCACAATAGAATTTCTCGCCAGGGTGCTTGATGGGGGTTCCGTCTATGAAGAATCCCTCGTTGAACTGGCTGATCTGTTTCAGAAGGTCGGTGGCATGGGCGTGTCCATTAAGGGTAGGGGTGAACTGTCGGTCTTCTTTGGCTTTGTCGCCACGTAGCACGAGCACATTGGATATTCCCAAGAACTGGAGGTCGAGCAACTCATACTCGATGTCTTCCTTAGAAGCTCCGCTGCAGATGATATGAGGGATTACAGGAATATCGTACTTGTTCTGTATGGCTCCTGCAATGGCGATGGTACCAGGACGTCTACGCACACGCTGACGGGTCAGCAGACCGTTCTCGAGTTCCTTGTATACGTACTCGCTGTGGTGCGTCGTGATGTTGATAAAGCGTGGGTCAAACTCCTTCAAACTGTCGATGGTGCGGAACAGAGCTGCTGTTCCGTTGCCCTTGAGTGGGGGCAGTACCTCGAAGGAGAATCCTCTCTTTTGTCCTTCCTTATTTAGAAAATCTGCTATGTTCATGTTGTGTAAAGTCTAATTTGGTTGCAAATTTACGAAAAAAGTTGGGGAAAAAGGCAGATTATACGTAATATTTATTGAGAAAATGCGTATTAATAGAGTAATAATGTCACAAAACCTAATAAAAAATGGAACAAAATCAAAAGGGCTCTAAAGCCTATCTTATCTCAATCGTGATGGTCGCCGTTCTCGGTGGCTTGCTTTTCGGTTACGATACCGCCGTGATATCGGGAGCCGAGAAGGGTTTGCAGGCATTCTTTAAGGGTGCTAATGATTTCGAATACTCCGATTTTATGCACGGATTCACTTCTTCAAGTGCATTGATAGGATGTATCATTGGTAGTTCACTGTCTGGACTCTTTGCCAGCAATTTCGGTCGTAAGCGTTCGCTTATCTTTGCGGGCATTTGCTTCTTCCTCTCTGCCTGGGGATCAATGGAGCCTGAAAGCTATATCCTTCCTCAGGGACAAGCCGACTGGACCTTGCTCGTAGTGTTTAACTTCTATCGTGTGCTCGGTGGTATCGGCGTGGGAATGGCTTCTGCCATCTGTCCTATGTATATTGGCGAAATCGCACCAAGTAATGTGCGCGGTATGTTGGTTAGTTGGAACCAGTTTGCCATTATCTTCGGTCAGTTGGTGGTTTACTTCGTCAACTTCCTGATTATGGGTTCTCATGCCAATCCTATATACGATGCGGCCGGTGCCATAGCCAATATGGTGGATGCTCAGTGGACTATCGAGACTGGTTGGCGTTATATGTTTGGTAGTGAGATGGTGCCTGCAGGCTTGTTTACTTTCCTTATCTGTTTCGTGCCAGAGACTCCCCGTTATCTTGTCATGGTGGGTCAGGACGATAAGGCCTTCGGAATCCTCTCCAAGATCAACGGTTCGGAGAAAGCCCGCGAGATTATCCACGATATCAAGAATACTGTAACTGTGAAAACCGAGAAGCTTTTCTCTTATGGTTTCATGTGCATCTTCGTAGGTGTTATGCTTTCTGTATTCCAGCAGGCTGTAGGTATCAATGCGGTGCTTTACTATGCTCCTCGTATCTTCCAGGATATGGGTATGGGCAATCCTATGGTTCAGACGGTTATCATGGGTGTAGTCAACATATCGTTCACACTTGTGGCAGTCTTCACTGTAGAGAAGTTGGGACGCAAGCCTCTGCTCATTTTTGGCTCTATAGGAATGGCTGTAGGTGCGCTTGGCGTGGCTCTTACCTTTGGTAATGCTGCCTTGAGTACAGTCACCATGATTAGTATTATGGTGTATAGTGCCAGCTTCATGTTCTCATGGGGTCCAATCGCTTGGGTTCTTATTGCCGAGCTCTTCCCCAATACTATCCGTGGTGCTGCAGTGGCTATTGCCGTTGCCTTCCAGTGGATATTCAACTTCATCGTCAGCTCTACTTTCGTGCCTATGTTCAATATGCACCTTACTCCTGGCGACGATTTCGGTCATTGGTTCACCTATGGTCTCTATGGCGCCATCTGTATCCTTGCAGCTGTCTTCGTATGGAAACTCGTTCCTGAGACAAAGGGAAAGACCCTCGAGGATATGAGCAAGCTCTGGCGTAAGGAGTAATCAACTCTTGTAATCTTTATTCCTCGATCAGATTATACTGGTCGAGGAACACATAAAAGAAGGGCGCATTCGACGATATTTGTCGGTGCGCCCTTTTCCGTTTCCGGAACGTTTAATCATTCAGAGAGTACTTCTTTTTCAGAAGAGTAATATCTTTTAGCCTTTTCCTCGTTTTCTTAGTTCTTCTTGTCGGTAGTAAACTGGAAAACTGGTGGGAAGTCTGTGCCGTTGAATCTGTTGGCTTTCAGCAGGCTCGTCTGTGTTCCATCAACATAGATGTAAGCAGGTTGCATATAGAAGCAGAAATATTGTTTCTTAGTGCTTTTGTTGGTCTGATAGCCACCTACGCAATAGTTGTTGTAGAACTTCACGGTAACCTTCTTGTATTCCTTCTCTGATGTTACGATGTCGCCGAGCTCCAGGTCATAAGAGTTGGCGATGAATGTCTGTGTACTATACAGATAAGGTATGAGGTTTACCTTTATGTCAACCTTATCCATCTCTGCAATCTTTGCAGCCAACTTGTCGTCATTAACAAATTTACTCAGGATAGAAACTGGGAATTTGAAAGAAACAGAAGCATACAGGTTCTTGATGTTGCCATCTTTGTCCTTGTTGGTTTCTGAAATGATTCTTGCAACTATGTCAGGAATGGTGTCGAGTACATCCTTGGTGTTCAGTTTGTTCTCGTTGTAGTAAACCATTCCGCCCGCCTGTGAGTAGCCGATCATATTGATCATGGACTGCTGCTGATCCAGTGTTGGAGCGCTGTAAGAGTCGCCACCAGTATTGCACGATGTGAAAGAGAAAGCAGCCATCAGGGCTGCAACGAATGATAAGATAGTGAACTTCTTCATTGTTTTGTTATTGTTTTAATGATTAATATTATTATCTTGCTATTATCGTCCTCCTGTCGGCAAATGGTATTTCCCTCATATCTTTTGCTTGAAGGATTGCGCCGTTGTTGCCTTGATTGTGACTTTTTTCTAAGTTTAAAACGAAATAGAGAAGAAATCTTGCATGATAGGTTGTTAATAAACGCAAAAAAACGAGAGGTATAAGCTGTTGCTTAATGACCTCTCGTCTTTTATGTCGGGATTACTGGACTCGAACCAGCGACCTCGCGCCCCCCAGACGTGTGCGCTACCAACTGCGCCAAATCCCGATTGCTTATGCTCTATTGAACATTTGCGATTGCAAAGGTATGATATTATTTTGAAATGAACAAATATTTAATCGTTTTTTGCAGTTTTTTCGCATACATCTTTGCTTTTTTAGCGATTCTTGATGGACATTCTGCTCTTTTACCTTATTATATTAGGTTAAGGAGTTAAGGTGTTAAGAAGTTAAGGAGTTAAGAAGTTAAGGAGTTAAGACAAGTGCTTTATTGCTGGGTTGCAGTTCACCGCTTGATGTTCATCGCTTGCTGTTCCTCGCTTAATGTTCAATGTTCTGTATTTAACGTTAAGGAATGCACCATAGAAAAGACTTTCCTTGCCTCATCATGAGAATTTCAAGTCGAGTTCTACAGGGCAATGGTCACTGCCCATGAAGTCGGTGAGGATAGAAGCCTCGCTGATCTTTTCCTTCAGACGTTCGGAAACAAGGAAATAGTCGATACGCCAGCCTGCATTCTTCTCACGGGCACGGAAACGGTACGACCACCATGAATAGGTGACGTCTTCCGGATGCTTGTAGCGGAAGGTGTCTATGAAACCAGCTTCTAATAACTGTGTCATCTTTTCGCGCTCCTCATCGGTAAAGCCAGCATTGCGTCGGTTTGTCTTCGGATTCTTGATATCTATTTCCTGATGAGCCACGTTCATGTCGCCGCATACGATGACGGGTTTCTTGGTATCGAGGTCTTTGAGAAACTTGCGGAAGTCTTCTTCCCATGTCATTCTGTAGTCGAGCCGACGCAATTCATTCTGAGAGTTTGGAGTGTAGACGGTAACGAGATAGAAGTCTTCGTACTCTAAGGTGATGATGCGTCCCTCGTGATCGTGCTCTTCGATGCCCATGCCGTAGCTTACTCCCAATGGCTTATGCTTGGTGTAAATAGCTGTGCCAGAATAGCCTTTCTTCTCGGCATAGTTCCAGTAACTTTCGTAACCGTCAAAGCTTAAGTCGAGTTGACCTTGCTGCATCTTGGTTTCCTGCAGACAGAAGAAATCGGCATCGAGCTGTTTGAACTGTTGTTCAAAGTCTTTACCGACACAGGCGCGCAGGCCGTTCACGTTCCACGAGATAAATTTCATCATTGTGTTTAGTGTTTAATGTTTAGTATTTCGTGTTTAATGTTAGCATCCATAAGTACAAGCTAAACATTAAACACGGAACACTATATTTAGATTCTCTTGCTTTCACCTCTCAGGAGGTTCATGAATTCCTGCCGGGTGTTGAGAGAGTTGAATACACCACTATAGTCGCTTGTTGTCGTGATGCTGTTCTGCTTTTCCACACCTCTCATCTGCATGCACATATGCTTGGCTTCTATGACTACCATCACGCCCTGAGGTTTGAGGGTTTCCTGTATGCAGTCCTTGATTTGCTGTGTGAGGCGCTCCTGCACCTGAAGACGATGGCTGTAGATGTCCACCACGCGGGCTATCTTGCTCAGTCCTGTGATGTGTCCGTTGGGGATGTATGCCACGTGAGCCTTGCCATAGAATGGCAGCATATGGTGTTCGCACATCGAGAAGAAGTCGATGTCCTTGACGATGACCATCTGGTCGTATTTCTCGGCAAAGAGTGCGTCAGTCAGAACCTTGTGAGGGTCTTGTGTGTATCCGCGTGTAAGCACCTGCATGGCTTTGGCCACTCGCATCGGTGTCTTGACGAGTCCCTCACGCTCAGGGTCTTCGCCCAATAGTTTGAGTACTTCTTTGTAGTGTACGGCCAGTTCATCGAGGCCTTCGCGAAATTCTGTTTCTGGATTCATGATTTTACTTTAGTGTGCTTAATATTGTACTGTGATTTTTCCTTTCACCAGACAGGCTTGTCTGTAGCCCATGGCCTTTACCTTGGCAAGCATCTTCCGTGCCTCTTCGAGAGAGCGGAAGTTGCCCACGCGGCAGATCCATCTTGGTGAATAGAAATGTACGTATACGGGCTGGTCGGGATAACGCATTTTGATGGCGTTTCCTATTCGTTCTGCCTTCAGTCGGTCGTTTCGTGAGTTGCCTCCGGCATAAGCCTGTACTCTATATCCTGTAACCTTGTAGCTTCCACGCATCACTTTCTTGTGCATGTCGACTGCAGGTGTATCTGTTTCTTCGTTATTTTTTCCCTCTGTATTGCTGTGTTCAGCTTTCTTGGCAGTATCGGGTGTTTGTTGTTTCTTTACCGAGTCGGGAGCGGGCTTCTTGTTTTGTCCCTCTTCGTGATGCTGAGGGTTGGCCTTTTGCGACGTTTCTGTCTTCTGCTTGTCTGCCTGTGGTTTTGCAGCCTTGCCATTGACCAATTCGTCGATTTCCTTGCTCTGTTTCACGGTAACAGTTCCCTGTCCTGGGGTTCGTTGCTGCAAGTGGTCGAGATACTTCTGCGCATGAGCCATAGTGGCAGAGCAGAGTGCTGCGATAAGTACGATGACGAATTGCTTCATGATGATTTTAATGTTTTTGATAAAAATGGAAATATCAGCTATGGACTTTCTGCTGCCCCGTATTTGATGCGAGGCAGCAGTAGCCCATGCTGACAATATGTAATGATTCTGTTAGCTTTTCAGAAATTACTTCTTCCAAGCGTCGATGATGCCCTTGAAGTCAGCTGCCTTCAAAGAAGCGCCACCAATCAAACCGCCGTCGATATTTGGCTTAGCAAAGAGCTCTGGAGCATTGCTTGCCTTGCAGCTTCCGCCATAGAGGATAGATGTTTCCTCTGCAGCCTCGTTGCCATACTTCTCTGCTACGATAGAGCGGATGTAAGCCAACATTTCCTCAGCCTGGTCGGATGTGGCAGTCTTGCCTGTACCGATAGCCCAGATTGGCTCGTAGGCGAGGATGATGTTCTTCCAAGCCTCTGCGTCGAGGTGGAATACTGAACCCTCAAGCTCTGCCTTTACAACCTCGTTCTGCTTCTCGGCCTCGCGCTCCTCGAGAGTCTCGCCGCAGCAGAAGATTACCTTCAAGCCGTTCTTCAGAGCCAACTCTACCTTCTCTTTCAAGATTTCTGCAGTCTCACCATAGTACTGGCGACGCTCTGAGTGACCGAGAATGACATACTGAGCACCTGTGCTCTTTACCATTTCTGCTGAAACTTCACCGGTGTAAGCGCCTTTCTCCTTGTCTGCGCAGTTCTCTGCACCAAGACCTACTACCTCTGCATTCAAGACCTGAGCTACTGAAGCCAAGTGGATGAATGGAGTGCAGATAACAACGTCGCAGTTTGGTTTGTCTGCTACCAAAGCCTCGTTGATTTCCTTAGCGAGAGCTACACCATCTTGCAGGTTCATGTTCATTTTCCAGTTGCCTGCTACAATTTTCTTTCTCATTTTCTTTTCTTTTTTGTTAAAAGTTGATATTATCTTGTTAGCATTCTCTTTCTTCTTTTTCACCCATGTTGTCCAAGCCCATAGTCTGTCGGCGATGGCGAGGAGTGTGAGGGGCAGCACAAACCACATGAGCATGAGTAGGATCTTGCGTGGTATGCTGTCGGATGGCATCTTGCCCAATGCGCTTTTCTCCAAGGGCTGATTGAGTTCCTCGGGCTGTGGCAGCTTGTTGTGGCTCCATTTCTGTATGATGGTTCCATGGTGCAGGAGCATCAGTCCGGGGTTGCTTCTTATCATCGTCTTCAGGGTTGTGGCATCGGTAGTGTAGAAGGGATATTCCGCTCCTGTGATGTCCTGCCATTTGGCGATGTCCTTGTCAGAACTTGCCGTGAGACAGATGAACCGATAGCCATAGTCTTGTGCAAACTCGTATATCTGGTCTATTCTGCCGAAGTTGGAATCGTCGGCGTAAGCCAGGGTGGGCGAGATGAGCAGGAAGGTGTAACCAGTATCGTTCAGCACCTCTTGTGTAATGTCTTCACCCGTTTTGTTGTCCTGTATGCTGAAGTCGTGTATCGGTGGCACGTATCCTTCGGCTGTCTGCACGGTTTTCGAGTCGACGAAAGTCCATGTGGAGTCTGGATAGTTGTCGAGGGTGAATTCCTTTTGCTGACCGTTCTTCTCGAGTATGAATGTCGTCTCGAACTGCGGTTGTGGCGCACCTTGTGGAATCTTCATTCCCTGTGCTATGTTGGCTCCCACGTGGTAGGGACGGAAATCGAACAGGGGTAAGTCCCACAGACTCCATGCGCTGAGTGCCAAGGCGAAGATGACCGTATAGTTGATGACGATCCATTGTGCTTTCTTCGATACGAACCTCACCATGCTTGTAGGCCATTTCTGCAGCATGAGTGCTATGGCGAGCAGGATGATGTTCTTGATGAAGGTCTGTCCGTTGCTCAGTACGACTGCATCGCCGAAGCATCCGCAGTCTTTCACGGGGTTGGCGATGACTATCCACAGGGTGAGCAGGGTCATGATGCTCATCAGCGCGAGCACAATCTTTGAGACGAGGTGTCTTCTGATGGCAAACAATAGGAAGATGCCCAACGAGAACTCCAGCGCAGCCAGTAGAACTGCTCCAACGAGCAGCGTCCATTCGGGCAGTATACTTCCTATCCCCATTACCTGCAGGTAGTCGGCGAGTTTGTATTGTGTGCCCAATGGGTCGATGGCCTTCACGTATCCGGAGAAGATGAAGGTCGCCGCCATGAGCAGCCGCCCTATGTTGACTGCCGTGTTCCTGATGATTTGTGTTGCCTTATTCTTCATTCCTCATTTCTCAGTCGTCATTCTTTACTCTTCACTCATCTTGATGACTCCGAAAACGGCATAGTTGATGATGTCCATATAGTTGGCATCTATGCCTTCCGAAACGAGTGTGTCGCCCTGAATGTCTTCTATTTCCTTTACTCGCTGTATCTTGGTGAGGATGAAGTCGGTATAGCTGCTCACTCTCATAGAGCGCCATGCCTCATCATAGTCGTGGTTCTTTCGTGTCATGAGCTGCAGAGCCTCAAGGGCATACTTGTCGTATAGTTGCAATGCTTCGTCGGAAGTGATGTCCACCTCGTCCACATAACCTTTCTCGAGCTGTATGATGCCCACGATGCCGTAGTTGATGAGGGCGATGAATTCGGGTCGGATGCCTTCGCCCACGAGCGACTCCTTCTTTATTTCAAGTGAGCGGATGCGCTTGGCCTTGATATAAAGCTGGTCGGTAAGCGAAGAGGGACGCAGGATGCGCCATGATGCGCCGTAGTCGTGCAGTTTCTTTTGGAAAAGCGTTCTGCACTCTGTCAGGACGTCCTTAAACTGCTGCTCTGTTTTTGCTGAATCTGCCATAATATTTTCGAAAATCGCTGCAAATTTAAGCATTTCTGATGAAATAGCCAAATATATTGTATAAAAATAAGTGGCGAAGCATTTTGTATTGTCTTCGATTTGCAGTAACTTTAGATAAGTTACGCTGCATCTCAACAATAAAAACAAAAAAATCCTTTTTTATTTTGTATTGTCTTCGATTTGCAGTAACTTTGCAGTCCGAAATTATATAGAAATGAGAAATCTATCCAATGCCGAACTGGCAAAAATACTTGATAAAGACATTTTTCATCTTATATCACAGGCAGCAGACAGCTTGGGACTGGAATGCTATGTGGTAGGCGGATATGTGAGAGACCTTTTCCTGGAACGGCCTTCCAATGATATTGACGTTGTGGTGGTGGGAAGCGGCATAAAGGTGGCTTCTGCTCTTAAACAGAAACTGGGCAGGAAGGCTCATCTGTCTGTATTCCGCAACTTTGGCACTGCACAGGTGAAGTATCGTGATATAGAGGTCGAGTTTGTCGGTGCACGTAAAGAGAGTTATAATCACGATTCGCGCAAGCCCATTGTGGAGGATGGAACACTCGAGGACGATCAGAACCGTCGTGACTTTACCATCAATGCGCTGGCTGTGTGTCTCAACAGCGAGCGCTTTGGTGAACTGGTTGATCCTTTTGATGGAGTCTATGACCTGGAAGACGGAATTGTGGCAACACCACTTGATCCAGATATTACCTTCAGCGATGATCCTTTGCGCATGATGCGTTGTGTGCGCTTCGCCACTCAGCTCAACTTTCAGATAGAGGACGAAACCTACGAGGCACTCTCGCGCAATGCCGACCGACTGAAGATTATCAGCGGTGAGCGCATAGCCGACGAGATGAACAAGATTATGCTTTCGCCTCATCCCAGTTGTGGATTCTATTACCTCAAGGATACAGGGCTTCTGCAGCTCATCATGCCCGAACTTTGTGAGCTTGACAAGGTGGAGACACGTTGCGGTCGCTCTCATAAGAACAACTATGACCATACGATGGAGGTGCTCGAAAATGTTTGCCGTCAAACCTCTAACCTCTGGTTGCGCTGGGCTGCCTTGCTTCATGACATAGGCAAACCACGCAGCAAGCGATGGGACAATCAGGCAGGCTGGACTTTCCGTAACCATAATGTCGTTGGAGCCAGAATGATTCCTTCGATGTTCCGTCGCATGAAGTTGCCCATGGATGCCAAGATGAAATATGTGCAGAAACTCGTAGAGTTGCACATGCGGCCTATTGTTATTTCCGACGAGGAAGTGACCGACAGCGCTGTGCGTCGACTTCTGAACGATGCCGGCGATGATATTGACGACTTGATGACACTTTGCGAAGCCGACATTACCAGCAAGAACCAAGTGCGCAAACAGCACTTCCTGGATAATTTCCGCTTGGTGCGCGAAAAGATTGCCGACTTGAAGGTGCGCGACTACAAGCGACTGTTCCAGCCTTGTATAGATGGCAGGGAAATCATGGAAATGTTCCATTTGGGCTCCTGTCCTGAGGTAGGAGCGCTGAAGCAGACTCTCAAGGACGCTGTGCTGGACGGCAAGGTGGCCAATGAGCGTGAGCCCCTCATGGAATTGCTTATGCAGAAAGCCAAGGAGCACGGACTGATAGAGTAACTGGCTTTTCCGTAAGAGATAGTTGGAAAAGAAAATTTCCACAATTGGAAAAATAAAAAAGCAAGAAATGCCCCTCGTCTTCTGTTACTGAGCTTCGTCACCTATAAAGACCATACTTAGCCTTAATAGATGACCAGACTTGGTCTTAATAGATGACCAAGCTCGGTCTTAATAGACGACCGGTGTTGGCCTTAATAGATGGCAAGATTAGGCTTAATAGGCTCCTTACATGAGGAAAACTCTAAATACAAAATAATTAATGTTAAAATACACTTGGCAAATGTACAATATTGCTATAATATTAGTAAATTTGCACCGCCTTTAAAAACTCTGTTGGTATTTTGAGTTTTCGACATAAGAAAGTCGGATTACTTGTAAAAAGGCAATGACAATGTGCTGTAGTGGCATGTTGAATAACAGATTAATAATAATAACAATTGTATTTAAATAAATAGGTATGAAGATTAAAAACGTTTTGTTTGTTGCAGCTCTTGCAGCTCTCGCAACTTTAACATCATGTGGCGGAAGCAAGAAGGGCGGTCTGCCTAACTTCGGCGATGATGAGTTTGCTGTAGTGACTATAGGAACTACCAGCGCCGCTTTGCAGACTACTTATCCTGCTACAATTAAAGGTATTCAGGATGTAGAGGTTCGTCCGAAAGTTTCGGGTTTCATAACAAAGGTGTTTGTACATGAGGGTCAGACTGTTTCTGCAGGTCAGCCTCTTTTCTCTATCGACAGCGAGACTTATCAGGCTGCCGTTCGCTCTGCTGCAGCAGCTGTGAATACAGCGAAGGCACAGGCTAACACAGCTAAGTTGACTTACGAGAACAACAAGAAGCTCTTCGACAGCAAGATTATCGGTCAGTATGAGCTTTCTACTGCAGCCAACAGCTATGCTACAGCTAAGGCTCAGGTAGCGCAGACTGAGGCGGCTTTGGCTTCAGCTCGCGAGCAGTTGGCTTGGTGTACTGTTACCAGCCCTTCTGCAGGTGTTGTTGGTAGCCTTCCTTTCAAGGTGGGTGCTTTGGTCAGCGCTTCTGGCCAGGCTTTGACTACCGTTTCCAACAACAGCACAATGGAAGTCTTCTTCTCACTCTCTGAGTCTCAGATTTTGAACATGTCTAAGACCAATGGTAGTGTTCAGGCTGCTATCGCTGCGTTCCCAGCTGTTAAGTTGCAGTTGGCTGACGGTTCTATCTATAATCATCCAGGTAAGGTTGTCAAGATGAGTGGTGTCATCGATGCAACTTCTGGTTCTATCTCTCTCATCGCTCACTTCGCTAACCCAGAGAAGTTGCTGAAGAGTGGTGGTGCAGGTTCTATCGTGGTTCCTAACGATCATAACAGTGCTATCGTCATCCCTCAGGAGGCTTGTTCTCAGGTTCAGGATAAGATTTTCGTTTACATCGTAACCAAGGATAACAAGGTGAAGTATTCTGAGATCAAGGTAAATCCACAGGATGATGGCAAGAACTATATCGTAACTTCTGGTCTCCATGTAGGCGACCGCATCGTATTGAAGGGTATCACCAAGTTGACCGATGGTCAGCAGATCAAGCCTATCACTCTGGAGCGTTACAATCAGAAGATTGCTGAGGCTGCCAAGTTGGCTGAGTCTCAGGATAACGCTCATGCCTTCGCTACTGCTATGGGCGGAAAGAAGTAATATATAATAAGGTATAAAGAAAAATAGTAAATTATGTCATTTACAAACTTTATAAAGCGCCCGGTACTTTCGACGGTGGTTTCCATCTTCTTCGTCTTGCTGGGTATTATCGGCTTGGTATCGCTGCCTATCGAGCAGTATCCGAATATCGCGCCGCCTACCATCACGGTAACTGCTACCTATACGGGTGCAGATGCCCAGACGGTGTTGAACTCAGTCGTTGCTCCGCTGGAGGAGAGTATCAACGGTGTGGAGAACATGACTTATATGACCTCTTCCGCGTCTAACTCTGGTTTTGCTCAGATCACCGTTTACTTCAAGCAGGGTTCTGACCCTGATATGGCTGCGGTCAACGTACAGAACCGTGTATCTCAGGCGCAGTCTCTGCTGCCTGCCGAGGTTACCAGGGTGGGTGTCACCGTTACCAAGCGTCAGAGTTCCAACGTCATCATGTTCGCTCTGACTACAGACGATGGCCGTTACGACGACCAGTTTGTTACCAACTACGCCCTGATCAACGTTATTCCTCAGTTGAAGCGTATCAGTGGTGTGGGTGATGTGCAGAGCCCTTCTACCCGTAACTACTCTATGCGTATTTGGTTGAAGCCAGAGAAGATGAAGGAGTTCGGACTGGTTCCTTCTGATGTTTCTCAGGCTTTGGCAGAGCAGAATATCGAGGCTGCCCCTGGTAGCTTTGGTGAGAGCTCTGATATGCAGTATGAATATACCTTGCGTTATAAGGGTCGTTTGAAGACTCCATTGGAGTATGAGAACATCCTCATCAAGAGCAATACTTCCGGTCAGACTCTCCGTCTGGGTGAAATTGCCAAGGTTGAGTTGGGTGGTTTGCAGTATAACGTAAACCTGCTCAATGATGGTCAGCCTGCCGTGATGGGTATGGTTCAGCAGATTGCCGGTTCCAATGCTACCCAGATAGCCAGCGACGTAAAGAAAACCCTTGATGAACTGGAGAAGAGTTATCCTCCTGGGTTGAAGAATGTCATCCTGATGGATGTTACTGAGTTCTTGTTCGCATCTATCGAGGAGGTAATCTTCACCTTGATCATTACCCTGGTACTGGTGTTCATCGTAGTGTATATCTTCTTGCAGGACTTCCGTTCTACGCTGATCCCTATGATTGCGGTACCTGTGGCTTTGATTGGTACCTTCCTCTTCCTCTGGATCTTCGGATTCTCCATCAACCTGCTTACGCTGTCAGCCCTCTTGCTGGCGATTGCGATTGTGGTCGATGATGCCATTGTGGTGGTCGAGGCGGTTCACGCCAAGCTCGACCAGGGTTACAAGAGTGCCCTTACTGCATCTATCGATGCGATGAACGAAATCTCCAGCGCCATCATCTCTATTACATTGGTGATGTCTGCCGTGTTCGTTCCTGTATCATTCATCGGTGGTACTTCCGGTTACTTCTACCGTGAGTTCGGTGTAACCATGGCGGTATCTATCGTTATTTCGGCTATCAATGCGTTGACTTTGTCTCCTGCACTCTGTGCCGTGTTGCTGAAGCCACACGAGGAGGGTCACGAGAAGAAGATGTCTTTCATCGACCGTTTCCACGCAGGATTCAACTATCAGTTTGATAAGATTACCAATAAGTATAAGGGTGGTGTCAAGTGGGTTATCAACCATGGCATCATCGCTGGTAGCCTGGTGGCTGTCAGTATCGTAGGTTTGGTTGCTCTGATGGGTACTACCAAGACGGGTCTGGTGCCTGATGAGGATACCGGTACTATCTTCGCTTGTATCTCTACAGCTCCTGGTACTTCTCAGGAACGTACTGCAGAGGTGGTAAAGCAGGTAGATAAGATGCTGGCTAGCAACCCGGCCATCGCAACCCGTAACGCCATCATGGGTTATAGCTTTATCGGTGGTGCCGGTTCTAACCAGGGTACCATCATCGTGAAGCTGAAGCCATTCGAGGAGCGTCCGGGTGGATTCTTCCACCGTATCAAGGAGGCTTGTACCGGTGGTGGTATTGAGGCGCTGTTTGTCAACCCAATGGAATACACTTCTGTGTTGGGTATGATCTACAAGCAGACTGCTGCCATCAAGGATGCACAGGTTCTTGCCTTCGCTCCACCTATGATTTCCGGTTTCTCTATGCAGAATGGTATTACCATGACCATGCAGGATAAGACCGGTGGCGATTTGAATAAGTTCTTTGATAATGTGAAGAAGTTCCTGGCTGAGTTGAACAAGCGTCCTGAGATTCAGACTGCTCAGACTCAGTATAACCCTAACTATCCTCAGTATATGGTGGATGTAGATGTTGCCAAGACCAAGCAGGCTGGTATCTCTCCATCAACAGTATTGTCTGTCATGCAGGGTTATCTCGGTGGTCTCTACGCATCTAACTTCAATGCCTACGGTAAGCTCTACCGTGTGATGATTCAGGCTGGTCCTGAGAGTCGTATGCGTCCAGACGATCTGAGCAAGATTTATGTACGTTGTGCAGATGGCACCATGTCTCCTGTAAGCGAGTTCGTGAACTTGAAGAAGGTTTATGGTCCGTCTAACATCACCCGATTCAACCTGTTTACCTCTATGGATGTATCTGTAACTCCTAACAGCGGTTACTCTACCGGTGACGGTATGAAGGCGATTGCTGAGGTTGCCAAGGAGACATTGCCAGAGGGTTACGGCTATGAGTACTCTGGTTTGACCCGCTCTGAGGCTGAGTCCAGCAACTCTACAGGTTTGATCTTCGCACTCTGTATCGTATTCGTTTACCTCATCTTGAGTGCCCAGTACGAGAGTTACATCTTGCCATTGTCTGTAGTATTGTCTATCCCATTCGGTTTGGCTGGTGCATTTATCTTCACCAATATCTTCGGTCACTCTAACGATATCTACATGCAGATTTCGTTGATTATGTTGATCGGTCTGTTGGCTAAGAACGCCATCCTGATTGTACAGTTCGCCCTTGAGCGTCGTCGTACGGGTATGGCTATCAAGTATTCTGCCATCTTAGGTGCTGGAGCCCGTCTTCGTCCTATCCTGATGACCTCTCTGGCGATGGTTATTGGTCTGCTGCCTCTGATGTTCGCTTCAGGTGTAGGCAAGAATGGTAACCAGACTTTGGGTGCTGCCGCTGTAGGTGGTATGTTGATCGGTACAATCTGTCAGATCTTCGTCGTCCCAGCTCTCTTCGCCGTCTTCGAGTGGTTGCAGGAGAAGCTTACTCCTTTGAAGTTTGAGGACGAGTTCAATGCCGAGGCTGTCTCAGAGTTGGAGCAGTATGCCAATGCAGCTCATCGCAGAAAAGGTATCGAGAAGAAGTAATAACGTTGTAACTTCAAACGAAACAATGAAAAAGAATTTAAATATTATCATATTGGGTCTCGCAGCGCTCTCATTGAGCAGCTGCAAGACTCTCTACGGAAAGTATGAGCGTCCAGATGTGAAAACTAATGGTATCGTACGCGATTCAGCTTCTGTATCTGATACGTTGGCAGTGAAGGATACTACATCATTTGCCAATATTCCTTGGCGCAGCGTTTTCACCGATCCACAGTTGCAGACTCTTATCGAGAAGGGACTTGCCAATAACGCCAATCTCCTCAATGCTGCTTTGAACGTAAAGATGGCTGAGGAGCAGTTGAAGTGTGCCAAGTTGGCTTTCATACCTTCTTTTACATTTACCCCACAGGGAACCATCTCTTCTTGGGACGGTAACAAAGCGACAAAGACCTATAGTCTGCCAGTGAATGCGTCATGGAGTGTTGACCTCTTTGGCAATCTTCTTTCACAGAAGCGCGGTGCTCAGATGGCGCTGTTGCAGATGAAGGACTACCAGGTGTCTGTACAGACGAACCTCGTTGCGAATATTGCCAATATGTACTATTCGCTCCTCATGCTCGACAAGCAGCTTGAGATAGTGAACGATATGGAAGGTCTTACCAAGGACACATGGCAAACAATGCAGTTGCTCAAGGATGCCAAGATGGGTTATCGCTCAACATCGGTGCAGGCAGCAGAGTCTAACTATTACTCTGTTCTTGCACAGAAAGCAGACCTGAAGCGACAGATTCGTGAGACAGAGAACTCGCTCAGCCTTCTTCTTGGCGAGCAGGCTCATGCCATCGCACGGGGCAAACTTGATAATCAGAGTCTTCCTGCCAACTTCTCTACAGGAGTAGGTTTGCAGTTGCTCAACAATCGGGCTGACGTACATGCAGCCGAGATGAACTTGGCGCAGTGCTTCTATGGAGTGGAGACTGCCCGCAGCAAGTTCTATCCTTCTATCACTATTTCTGGTACTGGTGCCTTTACCAACTCAGCTGGAGCTGGTATCGTAAATCCAGGAAAGTGGCTTCTCTCTGCTGTGGGCTCACTTGTTCAGCCTATCTTCCAGAATGGAAGACTCATTGCAGGACTCAAGGTGGCTAAGATGCAGTACGAGCAGGCTTACAACACTTGGCAGGATGCAGTGTTGAAGGCTGGCAGCGAAGTAAGCAATGCCCTCGTACTCTACAACTCTTCCGACGAGAAGGGAAGAATCGAGGCACAGCAGATCGAGGTGCTCAAGCAGAACGTAGAAGACACCCGTAAGTTGATGGGCGAGGCTGGTGGTTCTTATCTTGAGGTTATCCAGGCACAGTCTTCATTGCTCAATGTACAGCTCTCCAAGGTGGCTGACGACTTCTACAAAATGCAGGCTGTGGTCAACCTATACTATGCATTGGGTGGTGGAGCCAAGTAATGTTAAGTGTTAAATGTAAAATGTTAGATTATTATGGCAAGTATAATCAGTCCAAAGGCAGAGGTTTCTCCAAAGGCTAAGATAGGAGACAACTGCAAGATATATCCATTCGCCTATATTGAGGACGATGTGGTTATCGGTGACAACTGTACCATCTATCCATTCGTGAGCATCATGAATGGTACTCGCATGGGTAATAATAATAAGGTATTCCAGGCTGCCGTTATCGCTGCCCTCCCACAGGATTTCAACTTTACTGGTGAAGAGAGTGAAGTAGTGATTGGCGATAACAATACTATCCGTGAGAATGTGGTTATCAACCGAGGTACTCACAAGGGTGGTAAAACAGTGCTTGGCAACAGCAACTTTCTTATGGAAGGTGCCCATATCTCTCACGATACCGTGATAGGCAACAGTTGTGTGTTCGGTTATGGAACCAAGATAGCTGGCGACTGTGTGATAGGTAATGGCGTCATCTACTCTACATCTGTAGTAGAAAATGCCAAGACCAGAGTTGGTGACTTAGCGATGATACAGGCAGGAACAACTTTCTCCAAAGATATTCCACCTTATATTATTGCGGGTGGTAAGCCTGTGAAGTATGCGGGTCCTAACAGCATTATCATGGAGGCTGCCGATATAGACGTGAAGGTTCGCAAGCATGTAGCTAATGCTTATCGACTTGTCTTCCACGGTCAGACATCTCTCTTTGATGCCATCAATCAGATCAAGGATCAGGTGCCAGACGGAGAAGAAGTGCGCAATATCATCAAGTTCCTCGAAAGTACAGAGAAAGGTGTCATCACCAAGATGTAAGTTGCGAAAGATATAATAAACGATTTTTTCTTTATACACAAAGGGAGGGTTGACCCATGGGGTGACTCTCCTTTCTTGTGTTAATGTCTATTAAACTTTCGTTTATTCGCACATTTTTTTGTTACTTTGCACCAAATTTGGAATATTATACCCTTTTGGTAAATGAGAAAGAAACAATATAAGCCCAGCAGTCACCGAGGATTGCAGGTGGTAACTCTATGTATAAGCACCGCCATGGTGCTCGTTTTGCTCGGACTGGTCATATTCTCCGTTCTTATGGGAAGAAATCTCTCCTCCTATGTGAAGGAGAACCTTGTCGTGTCCGTGATGCTTGAACAGGATATGACCAATTCTGAGGTCGTTCAGATGTGCAAACAGCTGAAAGCTAAGCCTTATGTCAAGTCTATCAACTATATTTCGAAGGCGAAGGCTCTTAAGGAGGCTACTCACGATCTTGGAGTAAACCCCAGTGAGTTTGCCGGAGTCAATCCTTTCCAGCCTTCTATTGAGTTGACAGCACAGGCCGACTATGCCAACAATGACTCTCTGAAATGGGTGGCCAAGGAACTGAAAGCCTATCCACGTGTTACAGAGGTGTCTTACCAGCATGACCTGATAGAGCAGGTGAATCAAATGCTGACCAAGATAAGCATCGGATTGCTCATCGTGGCGGCTCTCCTCACGTTTATATCTTTCTCGCTGATCAACAATACCGTAAGGCTCGGCATTTACGCCCGACGTTTCTCGATACACACGATGAAACTTGTTGGAGCCTCATGGGGATTCATCCGACGTCCCTTTGTGAATAGGGCCATACTGATTGGATTGTTGTCGGCATTGATTGCCAACGGCTTTTTGGGAGGCAGTCTTTATGCATGGTATGTGCATGAGCCAGAACTGCTTATGGTGATGGGATGGCAGGAACTTGCCATAACGGGTGGTTCAGTTTTCCTTTTTGGAGTCATCATAACTGCCATCTGTGCCAGCATCTCTGTCAACAAATTCCTTAAGATGAAGGCAGGCGACTTGTATAAGATTTAGAATATCGAACATTACACATTATTAATATATATATAATAAATGGATAAGAAGAATTTAGCATTCGGCAAAGTAAACTTCATCCTCTTGGCTGTGGGGATGGCTATAGTCATCATCGGTTTTCTCTTGATGAGCGGATCTGGCTCAGACGAGCATACTTTCGATACCGATATCTTCAGCACACGCCGTATCGTAGTAGCACCAGTAGTTACTCTGTTTGGGTTTCTTTCTATTATTTATGCTGTCATCCGTAAGCCAAAAGACAATAAGTAATATTTATATCCCGATACATACACATTATTCAATAATAAAAAATAGTATTTATCAATGAATTGGTTTGAAGCCTTGGTGTTAGGTCTTGTTCAGGGACTTACAGAATATCTGCCGGTTAGTAGTAGCGGTCATTTGGCTATTGGTGCCTATTTGTTTGGTATTGACGGTGAGGCTAATCTGGGTTTTACTATCTTGGTGCATGTAGCAACAGTCATGAGTACTTTGGTAGTACTTTGGAAAGAGATCGACTGGATTTTGAAAGGACTCTTTAAGTTCCAGATGAACGAGGAGACTAAGTATGCGCTTAATATTGTAGTCTCCATGATTCCTGTTGGCGTCGTTGGAGTCTTCTTCAAGGATGAAGTAGAAAAAATCTTCGGTTCTGGACTGCTCATAGTAGGATGCATGTTGCTCGTAACTGCTCTGGTCCTTGCTTTCTCTTATTATGCTAAACCACGTCAGCGTGAGAACATAAGCCTTTGGCATGCGTTTGTCATTGGTCTGGGCCAGGCTTTGGCTGTTTTGCCAGGTCTTTCCCGCTCAGGTACCACCATCGCAACAGGTCTTCTGTTGGGCAATAAGAAGGAGAAGATGGCACAATTCTCTTTCCTCATGGTCATTCCTCCTATACTTGGCGAGGCGTTGCTCGACCTAATCAAAGGACTGAAAGGAGAGGAAACACTTGGAGGTGTTGACACCTTGCCTATGATTATTGGCTTTGTGGCTGCCTTTATTTCAGGCTGTCTTGCCTGCAAATGGATGATCAATATTGTCAAGAAAGGCAAACTCATCTACTTTGGCGTCTATTGTGCCATAGCAGGTTTAGCCACCATTCTTTTCTCTCTTCTTTAATAAGTAACGACAAATCTTTTGCCAGACATGAATTTCCAGACAGGAGAAATCATTGCCATCGACAAACCTTATCGTATGTCAAGTTTTGGGGCTTTGGCACATATCAGATACGTACTTTCTAAGTTTTTGCACCATAAGGTGAAGATAGGACATGCAGGTACGCTCGACCCTTTGGCTACAGGCGTGCTCGTGCTTTGCACAGGAAAGAAGACCAAGGAGATAGAACAGCTGCAGACTCATACTAAGGAGTACACAGCGACACTTCAGTTGGGAGCCACGACAGCCAGCTATGATCTTGAACATACGGTCAATCATACTTATCCCACCCGTCATATTACTCGACAGCTCATAGAGGAAACGTTGCCTCAGTTTGTCGGTGATATTCAGCAGGTGCCGCCTACTTATAGTGCTGTCAAGGTCAATGGCGACAGAGCCTATGCCTTGCGCAGGGCGGGAGAGAATGTGACGCTCAAACCAAAGAGCGTTCGTATAGACGAGATAGAACTTACCCACTACGACGATGAGACCAAGCAACTCGGGTTGCGTGTAGTATGTGGTAAGGGAACTTACATACGCTCCTTGGCTCGCGACTTAGGTCGGGCACTTGGAAGCGGAGCCTTTCTTACTGAGTTGAGAAGAACCCGAGTGGGCGACTTTACTGTCGACAACTGTGTGAGTTTCGAAAATTTCAGGGAATGGCTCGAACAACAGGAAATAGAAGACATCCATCAAGTTTGATATTTCCAGAATAGTAATAGAATATAATTAGTAACCATTAGAAAGGAGACAAATATAACATGAAACTGTCACAATTCAACTTTAAGTTGCCTGAGGCACAAGTGGCGCTTTATCCCCACAAGACTAAGCGTATCGTCAAGACATCTACCGGAGAGGAACGTACCTTTGAGGTAACCCGTCGTGATGAGGCGCGTATGATGGTTCTACACAAAAAGTCGGAAACCATAGATATGTACCGCAAGGATGCTAACGGAAATCCTATCGAAGGCGAGTTTATTGAGTTCAAGGACATCGTCAACTATTTCGATGAGGGAGATACGTTTGTATTCAACAACACCAAGGTGTTCCCTGCACGACTCTATGGTACCAAAGAGAAGACCGATGCCAAGATTGAGGTGTTCCTGCTCAGAGAGTTGAATGAAGAGATGCGACTCTGGGATGTGCTCGTAGAACCAGCCCGTAAGATTCGTATAGGAAACAAACTCTTCTTTGATGATGTCAACGAGATGGTGGCTGAGGTAATCGACAATACCACCAGCCGTGGACGTACTCTTCGCTTCCTCTATGACGAGGACGGTCAGCACGATGTCTTCAAACGCTCGCTCTTTGCTTTGGGCGAGGCTCCATTGCCACGTTATATTATCGACAATCGCGAGGTACACCATGCCACAGAGGAAGATATGGAAGACTTCCAGTGCGTGTTTGCTGAGAAGGAAGGTGCCGTAACAGCGCCAGCCACAGGGCTTCATTTCTCGCGCGAGCTCATGAAACGTATGGAGATCAGAGGCATCAACTCTGCATTTATTACCTTGCATTGTGGATTGGGCAACTTCCATGAAATCGAGGTGGAAGACCTTACCAAGCACAAGATGGACTCCGAGCAGATGCATATCGGCAAGGAGGCTTGCGCACTGGTCAATGATACCAAGCGTGCCGGTCATCATGTTTGTGCCATCGGTACAAGTGTGGTCAAGGCTACAGAGACTGCGGTGGGTACAGATGGAATGATGAAGGAGTTTGACGGATGGACCAATAAGTTTATCTTCCCTCCTTATGAGTTCGGACTGGCCGATTGCATGGTGGCCAACTTCTATCATCCAGAATCTACACTGATGATGAGTACTGCTGCATTTGGAGGTTACGACCTTGTATATGAAGCCTATATGAAGGCTTTGAAGAATGGCTATATGTTTGGTTGCTTCGGTGACTCTCTGCTCATTCTCAACGACTAATATCTGTGATAGTTGAGGCAGTAAATGGCTTCGTTTGTTTTAGGCGAAGCATCGTTCAATAACATATTTGTGTATACATGCATAGAGTATATCTGAGTCTCGGATCCAATTTAGGCAATCGCAAGCGTAACATCCGTGAGGCTCTTGAAAAGATAGGAGAGCTGATTGGCGACGTAGAGCGCCAGTCAGCTCTATACGAAACTAAGCCGTGGGGCTATTCTTCGCCCAACGGCTTTATCAATGCATGTGCCTGTGTGCTCACTCCTTTGGCGCCTCGCCAGTTGCTTGAGGCTACTCAGAAGGTGGAGCAAGAGATGGGCCGTAAGCTCAAATCGGTGAATGGTGAATATCACGACCGCATTATAGATATAGATATTCTACTGTATGATGATCTTCATATAGACCAGCCCGACCTGAAGATTCCTCATCCCCTGATGGAGGAAAGAGATTTTGTCATGGTTCCTTTAAGGGAAATCATGTCTCTATAATAGAATTACCATAGGAAAAATATTAAAATAGGAAGATATATGGAAGAGACAAGTAAATTGCAAGTGTTGAAATGCCCGGCATGCAATGCTAAGCTAACATACTTCTTTGAATTTGACCAGGTTATAACATGCCCTGTTTGTCATAACCGTATGAATAGCCATGTACCTCAGACGGTTGAAGCGCACTTGCCTTTGCGTTATGTGTCGCCTACCATTGATGTAGATGGTTTTAAGCACTTGATGGCGCAAACTTTGGTTGATATCGACTTTGTTCCATGCGATGTTTTCCAGGCCATCGATGCCAGGGAGGTATTCTGTATCTATCTGCCTATGTATCTTTATGAGGGTACCTATCAGGTGGCGTGGAGCGGAATTGGTTCAGATCAACAGCAACTTAATGGGAACGCTAAGGGTAAGTTGGCTTATTTATACTTAGCCAATGATAGAAAAGGTGATCTTCCCAAGGAACTTCGCGACTTTACAGCTTGCTTACCTTACGATACAGAGGCTCTGAGTCCTTTTGTGGCAGACAACATTGATGCTACTGATAGTCATATTCTCACAGCCTTGTCTACTATGAGTGCAGAGGATGTATGGAAGAAGTGGGGCAAGGCACATACGGATGAGTTGGCGATGCGCAGCGTGCATGCTCAGATTGGCAATCAAAAGGTGCGCAAGTTAAAGACTTCTACCAACATCGAACTAACCAACCAAGGTGAACTTCTCTATGTTCCCTTCTATTTCACTTATTACACATACAACAATCATCGCTACAGCTTTATAGTAGATGGACAGGGCAAGCACCAGTCTTATAATAATCCCATTGACAAGCGCGAGAGTAGTTATGTGAGAAACAAACGTATACTTCTGTTCGTAGTGAAATGGCTTTGGATGTTGGCTGTGTTGGTATGGGTTGCTTACGACTATCGTTTTGCTTTGGGGTATCTGGTAGTTTGGGCTATAGGAAAAATAATCGTTGACAGGGTGATAAAACAGTTGATAAGCCGTCGTCTCAAGATTTCTAAGACGAAACGTCTGGCTGATGCTGAACATTTTTAGGTTCTTATATAATAAACACAAAAAAAGGGTGCGTCACAGACTTATGACACACCCTCTTTGTTCTTTCAAGCACCTGACTTCGTTATTGCGTTACCAAAAATTCCTGATTTCGTCATGGTTCCGCTGTAAGAAGTATTATAAATTCAACTTTCGCAAATGGAGAAGTTAAAGAATTTAAAGGAGTTAGAGAAGTTAAAGCCATATGCTTTATAGCTAAATATACAACCCAAAAGGCTATTGGCTATAACTTCTTTAACTACTATAACTTCCGTACATGCGAAAGTTCTGTTATAAAGAGATAATCCTGTTTTGTCTTTTTTCGGTACATGTTGAGAAAAAGTAATCATAAAAGTTGTTTGTTTCAAATAAAATGATTAGTTTTGCATTTGTGATAGCGTAAAGCTATTTCATCTTTTACTTAACTAACAATTTTTGATTTGATGGAACATCAATCTTTACAAAATGCCTATAAGCATCAAAGTATAAGCGAGCAGGTTGGCTTGCAGCGAGAAGAGGTGGGAAACCAGATCTCTTTTTGTCCAAATTGTGCGGGGGTAATTAGTCAAAATATGCGTTTTTGCGAGGAGTGTGGTTATTCACTTCTTGCAAAAGAATGTCCTCATTGTCATAAACCTGTAAGTGCTGGAATGGCGTTATGTCCGCATTGTATGCACCCTGTCAATGCAACTCGTTGTTCTTTTTGTGGAGAAGCGAAAGAGTCAGATGATCTCTTTTGTACGAATTGCGGAAATCCATCGCAAGGTATCGAGTGCCCTCAATGCAAGACCTTGAATTTTAGAAGTTTTTGCAGAGTATGTAACACTCCGCTCAACGAAATGGCACACCAAGCTGTTGAGGAGGCGAAGAATGACCCTCGTATGCAAAAGGTTTGGCAGTTGGCTCGGGAGTTGGTGGATATGCAAGACAGTATATTGTCTGTGCCAGAAACAACTGAGGCCGACGAGGTATCTGTCGACGTGTTGAGCGATGAAGATAAGCAACTTTTGAATAAATATCGTAATCTGTTTTCTCATTTGGAAAATGCGCCTATATCCGATGATGACAAATCGATTCATAGAGAAAGTAAAAGCCCAAATGTAAAAAAAGAAACTTCCAAGCAACATAAAAGTGTCCCTTCTTTGGCGGATTTACAAAAGAAAATCGAAGAGATGAAAGCTGTTATGGCATCCATCTTTCCTGACCCTAATGCCACTCCAGAAGTGCAACGTAATTTTATCTGTGCAAGAAAAATACAGATAAGTGAAAAAGTAAAAACGTGTTGGGTTTGTAACTATTGTGGTTGTAGGCATAATCAGCCTTCTGAGTGTGTAAAAGAGGAACTTGGTGGTGAGTGGGAATATATAATCAAAACCACAGAAGCGGAAATTTTGACTTGACAATTATTAATCTTAAAGCATAATAAAAATGAATCCTTTGAATGAAATCAATACGATGGTGCCAGGTGCTACTGCAGTGCCTGAAGCAACCTCTGTGCCAGAATCTACGGCGATTCCTGAAGCAACAGAAGTCCCAATGTCGGAAACAGCGATTCCTAATGCTACAGCCGTTCCTAATGCTACAGCCGTTCCTGGTGGAACAAGTGATATTGCTCCTGCGACTCCAAAGGAAGAGCCGAAGTTTGAAACAATAGAATTGACGAGTATGGGGCAGAGTAGCTCCAAGCAATATACGTATGAAAAGTTGTTGTCTGCAAGTTCAGGCGAAGCTTTTGTCTATTTGGTAAAGCGAAATGACGAACTTTTCGTGTTGAAGATATACAAGCCTAATCGCCATCCTAACCATGATGTGTTGGAGGAGATTATGACCAAGACAAGAGGAGCGGGCAGCCCTTTGGTCAGCATTAGGTCGCATGGCTTGTGGACAGACCCTAAAACGGGATGGACGCATGACTTTGAAGTGATGCAATATTGTGAAGGTGGCTCGTTGGCTGAAGTAAATTTCAAGGGCAAGGAAGAGGAGTTTAAGCGTGTTGCTTTGGAAATGGCAATCGCTATAGACTTCTGCCATCGTCATCACATCTTGCATCGGGACGTAAAGCCTGGTAACTTCTTGTTTGTTGACAAGGAACGCAAGCACTTGGTCTTGTCGGATTTCGGCATAGCTATGATGCTGGATGATGAAGGAAATATGATTTATGACAAGCATCGCCAACTCATAGAGGAAGCTCGCTCGGTAGTCTATGCTGCTCCTGAAATGTATATGCAGATGCAGAGTTTTTCGCCGGTGGTGACCACTAAGGCAGACTTCTATTCCTTAGGTATGACACTTGTTGCCCTGTGGAAAGGTGAAGGCTTCTTGATAGGAAAGGAACAGGAACTTGTGACCATGAAGCAAGAGAACAAACTTCCTTATCCTACTCTTCAGGAAATATCTGAGCACACACTTTCACTCATGATGGCATTGACGCGTAATAATGTGAAGGAGCGTGCAGGTATGGCTGAAATTGAGGAATGGGCAAAAGGCAAGGTGATATTCCAAATCAATCCTAACGGACGTACCGATTTCCGTATTCCGTTCAATGTAAAAGAGGGATTGGTGGCAAATAGCTTGCAGGATTTGGCTGAGATGATGGGTGAGAACCCTGATTTGGCAAAACGTTATCTGTATCAAGACCAGATAGGCCGTTGGCTGAAAGAATACGATATGTTCCCTGAGGCTGCGAGATTGGAGGAGATAACGGAAAATATCTATCCTGACAATCGGGATTCTGGATTGTATGCGGCACGGTTGGTTATAGACCCAGAGACTCCTTATGTAGGTAAGGAGGGAAAGGTCGTGCCTCTGAGTCAGATAGGTGCGGAAATATATGCTCACTTTGCGGAATACTGCGAGGAACTTAAAGATGAGCAGCATATCTTGTGGATATATTTGCATACTATTGTGGGACAGGACTCTTTGCCTTCTTCGCCAGAGAATGTTCGGGAAAAACCTTTGGTATATACGGCATTGCTGATGTATCGCTTGACACCTGGTCTTCCTTATCTGCTGTATCGCTTACCACCAGAACTTCCTGTTCTGGAAAATCCGAATGCCGAAAAGGTAATCGAAATTAATAGTCTTGACGAACTCTTGTCGAAGGTAAATGACTTAACGACCGAAGAAGCGAAAGGGTTGCTCGAACCTGATTTCATGGCTTGGTTGTCAGAACGAGACTTGGCGAAGTTCATGATGGTCAAGGGTAAGTTAAGTGAATATGAGAACGTCAAGGATACCGTCAAAGGATGGTTGATGCTTTATACGATAGCATTTGACTGTGGCTTTGACTTCAAGAAGGTAAATGAAGGCTCAGAACTGGTGACACCTTCTGATTTTGCAGAGCTCTTGGTAAAAAAATATGATAATCAAGACGTTCTTTTTGTATGTAACTATGAGGGACGGCTTATTAGTAATATAGACGAGGAACGCTTGGACGCTTATTTCTATTCTCGTCCAAAATATGCAAAGTATCCAAGCTATATTTGCGAGTGCCTGGACTTAAAGTCTGCGTCAAATTCCAAACGTTATGGTCCTTATAATGAAGAATTGGCAAGAATGAAGGCAGTTACGGGTATATCTGGAAAGGTGCCTGCGATAACTGTTGCTAAAGTGAAGTTTAGCTCGTTGAATGATATAGATAGTCACTTTATGGATGTATTCAATATGTCAGAGAAGGAGCAGAATAGGTTGGCAGATTGGGTCGCTTTGTTCTTCCAGGAGGATCCTTTTACAGATTATAAGAAACGTTCTTATTTTGACTTGACATGGGATTATTACAAGTATATATCTTCCAAACTAACGAGTAGCAAGTATTACAAGCAAGGTATGCTTGCTGATGCGAAAGTGAATGGTGCAAAAGAACGCATGGAGAGACAATGGGATAAACTGGAGCCTCTCAAGAAGATAATGAAAAATTTTTGCATCTTGCCTCTTGTGATTATCAGTATAGCCTTTGCTGTTCTTTCTCTTTATGCTGGCAAGTCATTCTTTGATGAGGTCATGGTCGATTTCGGTGAGGGAGTGGGCTTTATCGCTGCGATTATCGTAGGTATCATTGGACTGTATCTTGGAAGTTGGCCTGGTGGCTTGATCGGTGCTCTCTTAGGCTACTTCATCATTTCATGGTTCTGTAGGAAATTCGGTTTCTTGTTCCCATGGGTGATGGTGGCTTATTGTTGGTACTTGGCATACCAAGCATACCACATGGTCAAGAATGAATTTGTAAAAGATGTTGATCCTGACGACGCAAAACTAATAGATGCAGGAAAACGTGTGATCATGGGGGAAGCTTTCGACTCTAAGAAAAAACTCCTGGGCGACAGTGAGGACTATCCTGTAAGTGTGTATCGTGAAAGTGCCAATGTTGCGGAGAGTAGCCGCCCTAAGTTGTATAAGAAAGCAATGGTGTTGTTCGCTTTGGCTCTTGGCTCGTTACTATTGTGCTTCGTCATAGGAAGTAAGGCTGTAGAAAAGCATAGTCATGACAAGTATGTGGCAGAAATGGAGGCAAAGGCGGAAGCAGAGAATGCCGAGAGCCTTCAAGATACTCCTTATAACGAGGCGGAGGATAATGTGAATGCTGAGAAGGAAGAAGCTTCTACTTTGGGGGAAGAAATGTTCTTGCAGAGAATGTGTGGAACCTATGAATTTCAAAATGACGGCAAATATACACTTGTTGTTGATATTACTGACGATAGGAAGACAGTCTTGGCAGATTTGACGATAGAGAGCGACGAGACTACATCCTATAAATTGCAGGCAGAGGTTAACCCAGATGACAAAGAACATTATACATTCTATGTCTTGGATAAAAATGGAGCAAAAATGGACAATGACTATTATGAGATGAAGTTCTATGAGCCAAAGGAAAGCAATATGACTATAGAATATAACCACAAAAAAGATGGTGTTGAGACCGACAGTGGAATACTCGCTAAAGTGAAGAATCCACAAGGTAATAGCGTAGAGTAAAACTCTTTTTGAAAAGTAAGATGAAATGTACTAAATGCAATAAAGATAATCGGCCAATTGCTCGTTTTTGCAAATGGTGTGGGTCTGCTATCATTGTACCAGATGAACAAGTGGCTATAGATAGAAAGCCAAATCGCAAGGACGAGGAATTTGGTTTCGATTCTCTTATAGGCAAAAGCGATATAGTGCGCCTATTGCGAGATGTTGTAGGTAAGGCTCGCTCCATGGATATTAGATGCCGTCGTTTCAATATGAAACAAAGGATGAACTTGAGCTTTGTTGTCACGGGTGAGTCAGGAACTGGCAAGTTAACGGTTGCTAAGGCAATTGGATATGAATTGTATCATAATGGACTTATATCCAAAGAAGCCCCTGTCGTTATATCCCCTGTTGATTATCCGCAGTTTATAAAAAACTTGGATAAGAATGAGGAAACGTATGGAGCATGTGTAATCATAGTTAAGGATGCGCATAAGTTGGTGAATGATATTGGTGGAAAGCAAGTTGAGCAGATAGACAGTATCTTGAAATATGTAAGGAATTGGCGTGAAGACCCTACTAAGCCTGTTGTGGTATTCACGGGGTTGGAAAGGCTGAAGGAGTTTTTCGACAATAACCCTGCCACAGCCGCCGAGATAGACTACTTCTATGACTTGCCTTCGCTTCGTGTCAAGGATATGGCTGACATAACGGTTTTCCTTCTGAAACATAAGTATCATTTAGCTATGACAGAGGAGGCAAAGGAGAAGTTGTGTCGTATCTTCAACAATGATTTACGCCATCCAAATGAGCAGTTACGTCCACAAGGACATAATGCCGCATCGAAAGCATACGAGATAGATTTGGCTGTTTGTCAGTTGGGGGGCCATGTGAAGGAGGTTGATGTGAATCTCGTAGAGGGCACAGAATACTGTCCGAAGACGTATGAGGACATAAAAAAAGAGTTCGAGAAATGTGTTGGGATAGAGGAAGTGAAAAAAGCTGTTGAGGAGATTGCTTATAATATAGAGGAGCAAAGGCGCATGAGAGGCGAAGATGCTGTCATCAAACTCACAGACCATTACCAGTTCCTTGGAAATCCTGGCACAGGAAAGACGACAATGGCTCGTCTTTTTGCGGAGGCTCTTAATGCATTGGGGGCATTGCCTATAGGTCAACTTGTAGAAGTAAGTCGTGCAGATTTGGTTTCTAATTATGTGGGTGATACGGCAAAGCGTGTGATGGCAAAGTTTGATGAGGCTATGGGGGGAGTGCTTTTCATAGATGAGGCTTACTCGCTAAAGAATTCAGAGAACGATAATTTTGGTCAAGAAGCTATAGATACGATTATCACTTGTGCCGAGAATCGTCGAGGAAAATTGGTTGTTATTATAGCTGGTTACACCAAAGAAATGGGTGAGTTCATGGAAGCTAATTCAGGATTAGCTTCGCGTTTCAACAAGGTCGTCAATTTCCCAGATTATAATGGAGCGCAGCTGACTCAGATATTTAAGGGTATGTTGAAACATTCGGAAGAACATTATGTGTTGTCTTCTGATGCTGAAATCCAAGTAGGCAACTTCTTTGACAGAATGTATCAAGGAAGAGTGAGAACGTTTGGAAATGCTCGTGAAGTGCGAAATGTTTTCAATCGAGCTGTCTCTTCTTTGCGCTCACGTATGGTCGAGGCAAGGAAAAACGGAAGTTATCATGAGGGTGAGGAGAGAATCATCACAATGAATGATATTGAAGGGGAGGAGACAGGTAAGGTTCTTAGTGTTGATGAGGTGTTGGCTTCTTTGAATGACATCATTGGTATGGACCAAGTCAAGGAACAATTGAAGTCTATTGCTAAAAAAGTAAGGAATGAAAGAAGGCGTGCAGAAATGGGAGCAGGAAATGCCTCGCTTACCAATATCCATATAGCAATAACTGGTAACCCTGGAACTGGTAAGACGATGATTGCCAAACGTTTGGGACAAGTGTTCCGAGCTATGGGTGTTCTCTCTAAAGGTCATGTCGTGGAACGTGAACGCAAGACTTTGCTCAATAGTTATGCTAATTCGGCAGGTATCAATATGGACAAGGCGGTGGATGAAGCTATGGGCGGTATCTTGTTTATTGATGAAGCTTATAATTTGATTCCAATGAACACGCCAGGGCAGAAAGATGCCGATGGTGTTGCTGCTGTAGAAGCATTGATGACTCGTATGTCTAATGATGCAGGTAAGTTTGTTACGGTAATTGCAGGATATAAGCAAGAAATAGAGGAATTTATAGCTAATGCAAATCCAGGCTTGTCTCGGCGTTTTACCCATCGCATCCATATAGATGACTATTCTGCAGATGATTTAGTTAAGATTTTCAAGCAGCAAGTTGATAAGGGACAGTATCAGCTGACACCAGATGCCGAGACTTTGTTGACCAGAAAAATAGAAGAGATGGTTACGACCAAAAGCAAAAATTTTGGTAATGCTGGCACCATCATATCTTTGTTTAATGAAACAATCAGTCGTCAGGCAGACCGATTGCCTTATGATGCTACGTTGGAACAACTTGCAACAATAGAGGCGGAAGATATACCTTACAATCCACCAAAGAAAGTGGATATGTCTGAATGTATGAAGGAGCTGGATTCCCTTGTCGGATTGAAAGCGGTGAAGGAAGCCGTCAGAGAAATGGCGGACACTTTGGTAATAGAGCAGATGAGGGCAAAGGAAAGTGGAAAGTCTGTCAAAATCAACTTGGATCATTATTTATTTGTTGGTAATCCTGGTACGGGAAAAACTACTGTGGCTCGTATCATGGGCAATATATTCTATTCCTTGGGACTATTGCCGTCTAATAAGGTGGTGGAAGTGACAAGTAAAGACTTGATAGCTCAATATGTCGGTCAAACTGCCGAGAAAACGGCTCAACAGATAGAGCGTTCCTTGGGTGGTATCTTCTTTATTGATGAAGCTTATTCCCTTTGTGATAGTGGATTTGGAAAGGAAGCAATGCCTGTGCTCTTAACCAAGTTGCTTGATTATAAAGGACGTTTCGTAAGTATAGCTGCTGGTTATCCTAAAGAGATGAAACAATGGCTGGCAACAAATTCTGGGTTGGAGTCTCGTTATACGAGAACAATTCACTTCGAGGACTATACTGCGGAAGAGTTGGCGGAAATTTTTAGGAAAATTGTGCTGAAGAATGAGATGCGCATGACGCAGCAGGCTGATGATGCAATGTGCAGATACTTTTCTGATTTGGTATATAATAAGACCATGCACTTTGCTAATGCTCGTGAGGTAAACAACTATTATGATAGAGTAAAACTCAATCAAGGTAGGCGGTTGCGTAAACGTATATATCTACCAAACTTTGATAGGGCGGATTTGCATGTCTTTGAAGCTGATGATATGTTGGTAGAAGATTAATGAAATAAAGTTGTAAATATGGCTAAATGTTATAAGTGTGGTGCAGATATAGATGCTGATAGTCTGTTCTGTGACCAATGCGGGCAAGTACAATATGTCTGTCCTAACTGTCATATCATTGGCAAGGGACCAGGCAAGTGTTGTGGAAAATGCGGTAGTAAGTTGGTTGAAGCTACTATGTTGATAGGTGGTGCCCAAGAGGTTGTTCAAAAGGATACTACATCTGTTTATTCAAGCACAGTGGCATCGCCGACTCCTTCTGTTCAGCAACCAACTTGCCTGTTTTGTCATGCAGAGAATATCAAGTTACCATTGTTGGATGGTGCCGTCATAGGTAGAACAAATGGCAATTATGTTTCTGCCCTCTCTAAATGTATATACATATCGGGAACTCATGCAAGATTAAGAAAATTGTCTGATAGTAGATGGGAAATCACAGACTTAGGTTCTCGAAATGGAACCAAGGTTAATGGGATGCCATGTTCGCCAGTGGGAACTTTTTGCATGGGTGATTTAGTTAGAATTGCTTCCTATTATGACTTTATGGTAGAATAGAAAGTAAGAGTCGTTCATTTTTATATTGTGATTTAGATGAAGATAAAGTATGAGGTCGTTAGCGATAAAGGATTGTTGCGGTCAAATAATGAAGATATGGCTCTTGTGTTCGGCGAACTCGTAAGAGATAACTCCGTGTCATTTGCTTTTGAATTGACACCGAATATTCCATTTGCGGCAATTGTGGCAGATGGGCTGGGAGGAATGAATGGCGGAGAAGTTGCCTCAGAAATGGCTGCAACTTCTTTTAATGATTTCGTGGAGTTGCTTCCTGTAGACTTGGAAGACAATGCTGTAATTGTGCGTTTAAAAAAGTGGGCAAGAGACGTTGATGCAGAAATAAAGCAAAAAGGCGAGCGAATCCCTTCTTTGCGAAATATGGGAACCACTTTTACGGGATTATTGGCTTACGGTAATAGCCTTTTTGTCATGAATGTGGGGGACAGTCGAACTTATCGATATCGGTATGAATGTATGAAGCAATTGACAGATGATCATTCCGAAAGAGCAAGGTTGGGTGATGATAGCATCCCAAGTAATTTAATCTATAATGCGTTAGGAACAGGTACGGCGTTCATGGATGTAAAGTCTATGAAGTTAGTCGTTGGTGATAGATATGTAATCTGTTCAGATGGCTTGTCAGACTTGGTTTCTAATGAAATTATTCATGAATTGTTGGAGCACGGCAGTGGAGCACGGCAGTATGTACAAGCCGCTTTGCAAGCTGGTGGTAAAGATAATGTTACGGTTGTGACAATGGAAGTAATTAGTATGTAAGTGCTTTTGATAATTCTGCCAGTAGATAAACCTAATTATTATCTTGGTGATCAACTGGTGATGGGATGGTAGCTTGAATGGCTATTAATAACATAAAAAATCCCATCATTCTCAGCGAGAGTGATGGGATTGAATGTCTTTTTAGCAAATTGCTCAAGATTACTTGCGGAGACCGAGGGCCTTGATGATGGCACGGTAGCGATTGATATCGCGGTCGTACAAGTAGTCGAGCAAAGCACGACGCTTTCCTACAAGCTGTGTCAATGCACGTGTTGTAGTATAATCTTTACGGTTCTGCTTAACATGTTCCGTCAAATGAGCAATACGGTATGAGAACAATGCTATCTGGCTCTCAGCTGAACCAGTATCAGAGTTAGACTTTCCGTACTTGCTAAAGATCTCTTCTTTTTTTGCTTTGTCTAAATACATAGCTGTGATACTTAAAATTTAATTATTATGAATGAATGTTATGCACATTAGGACCTTCCTCACGGTGGTTTCCGTTAAAATGCGGTGCAAAGGTACAACTTTTCAGTGAATTATGCAAATTTTTCGGGATTTTTTTGTAATTTTGCACCCAAATTCATTAAGTATTTAAGGTAAACGAAATGCAAGACATTAGAAACATTGCAGTTATTGCACACGTTGACCATGGTAAAACTACCTTGGTTGACAAGATGATGCTCGCCGGTAAGCTGTTCCGTGACGGCCAGGATAACAGCGGCGAAGTGCTCGATTCCAACGATTTGGAGCGCGAGCGTGGTATAACCATTCTCTCAAAGAATGTGTCTATCAATTGGAAAGGTACTAAGATTAATATTCTCGATACTCCAGGACACTCTGACTTCGGTGGTGAGGTTGAGCGCGTGCTCAACATGGCAGACGGATGCCTCCTCCTCGTCGATGCTTTCGAGGGTCCGATGCCTCAGACTCGTTTCGTGCTGCAGAAGGCTTTGCAGCTCGGACTGAAGCCTATCGTTGTGGTTAATAAGGTAGATAAGCCTAACTGTCGCCCTGAAGAGGTGTACGAAATGGTGTTCGACCTGATGTGCGACCTCGATGCTACTGAGGAACAGCTTGACTTCACTGTAGTTTACGGTTCGGCAAAGAATGGCTGGATGAGCGATGACTACAACAAGCCAACAGACAACATTGACTATTTGCTCGACAAGATTGTGGAGATTATCCCTGCTCCTAAGCAGTTGGAGGGTACTCCTCAGCTCTTGATCACATCTCTTGATTATAGCTCTTACACCGGTCGTATCGCCGTAGGTCGTGTACACCGTGGTACTTTGAAGGATGGTATGAACGTAACTATCTGCCATCGTGACGGTACCCAGGAGAAGACTAAGATCAAGGAACTCCATACCTTCGAGGGTATGGGGCATAAGAAGACAGACCATGTGGATTCTGGCGACATCTGTGCCGTTGTCGGTTTGGAGAAGTTCGAGATTGGTGATACCATCTGCGACTACGAGAACCCAGAGCCACTTCCTCCAATCGCTGTAGATGAGCCTACCATGAGTATGCTCTTCACCATCAACGATTCTCCTTTCTTCGGTAAGGAGGGTAAGTTCTGTACTTCACGTCATATCCAGGAGCGCCTGAACAAGGAGTTGGAGAAGAACCTGGCTCTTCGTGTTCAGCCTTACGAGGATACCACTGATAAGTGGATTGTTTCGGGCCGTGGTGTGCTCCATCTCTCTGTGCTCATCGAGACCATGCGTCGCGAGGGCTATGAGCTTCAGGTAGGTCAGCCACAGGTTATCTACAAGGAGATTGACGGTGTGAAGTGTGAGCCTATCGAGGAGTTGACCATCAACGTTCCAGAGGAGTTCGCTTCTAAGATGATTGATATGGTAACCCGCCGTAAGGGTGATATGACCTCTATGTTGAACATGGGCGACCGTGTGGATATCGAGTTCGATATTCCTTCACGTGGTATCATCGGTCTTCGTACCAATGTGCTGACAGCTTCGCAGGGCGAGGCCATTATGGCACACCGCTTCAAGGAGTATCAGCCTTATAAGGGCGAGATTAGCCGCCGTAGCAACGGTAGCATGATAGCTTTGGAAACAGGTACCGCCTATGCTTATGCCATTGATAAGCTGCAGGATCGTGGTAAGTTCTTCATCGACCCAGGTGAGGAGGTTTATGCAGGTCAGGTAGTGGGCGAGCATGTTCACGAAAACGACTTGGTCATCAATGTTACTAAGGCCAAGCAGTTGACCAACGTACGTGCGTCTGGTTCTGATGACAAGGCTCGCGTGATTCCTAAGACCGTGATGAGTCTTGAGGAATGCCTTGAGTACATCCGCGAGGACGAGTATGTGGAGGTCACACCAAAGAACATGCGTATGCGCAAGGTTATCCTTGACCACTTGGAGCGCAAGCGCAGCAACAAAGATTAAGCTATAGCTTTAATATAAATGGAGTTAAAAAATCCTCTTGAAGTCAGCCTTGGTTGACCAAGGAGGATTTTTTTCTTTTCGCTAAAACATGTCCGTATGATGAAGGCGTTTTCGTTTTTCAGGAAGTTTGCTTTGCCCTGTTCCCTTGTCTTGGGTGCCTTGGGGTATTTGATTTTTGCCAATGTTCCTTTCTTGCAGCCATTGGGTGATGCGGTGGGTCCACGCCTTGTTGAACTTATGCCGGTGGTGCTTTTTGCCCTGTTGTATGTTACCTTCTGCAAGATAGAGATTAAGGAGATGAAGCCTAAGGCATGGCATTTCGTGTTGCAGCTTATCCGCACCTCCTTGGCATTGCTGATGGTGATTGCCATCTGGCTTTTTGGTAAGAATTATGAGACGAAGGTCATCCTCGAGGGAGCCTTTATTTGTTTCATCTGTCCTACGGCTGCTGCCGTGGCGGTGGTGACCGAGAAGTTGGGAGGCAGCATAGGTTCACTCACCACCTATACCGTGATAGCCAATATTTTCACAATGATTATTATTCCTTCTCTGTTCCCGATGGTAGAGAAGGGAGCCAATGTGTCATTTCTCTATATGAGTATGATGGTGTTCCGCAATGTCACCACCGTGCTGGTGGTTCCCTTGTTGCTTGCCCTGCTGAGTCGCAAGTTCCTGCCCCGTTTTGTTGATAAGGTGAAGAGTGTGAAAGACTTGGGATTCTATATGTGGTGTTTCAACCTGACGATACTCATGGGTGAAACTCTGCGCAACTTCCTTCATGCCACCGTTTCGGGTTGGATACTTGCCCTGTTGCTTATCGTTCCCTTGGCGGTATGTCTTGTTCAGTTTGCCATAGGCAAGGCTGTGGGACGTCATTGGGATGCCAGCATCAGTGCTGGACAGGCTTTGGGTCAGAAGAATACAATTGTGGGTATATGGCTCACCCTTACATTCCTCAATCCGCTTGCTGCTGTCGCTCCTGGCGCTTATGTGGTATGGCAGAACCTGGTCAATGGCTGGCAACTATGGTATAAAGAGAAGTATGGTCGCCTGAAATGGTGATGGTGTTATCCAAAGCATAGTTATCAAAATACAGTTAGCTTAGAATGTAGCGTAAATTAACGATACCTTCCTAAACAGGTTATATGAGTTTTTATTAATTCATATAACTCCTATTACCGCATATCAGCTGTTGTGCGGTTTCATATCTATTATTGTGAAGCCTTCCGACAGTTGTTGTGCAGTTTTTCTTCATTTATAGTGTTTTTCGATGATAATCCACCATGAAAAGACGATAATCCACATATGAAAAACCATTTATCACTACTTTTGCGGCAGATTTTCAATATACAAACAATATATAACTAATAATTAAAACATTCATCAAAAAACTAAATCATGTACAGAATGACAAAACGTTTATGCCGCATGATGCTTGTATTGTTGGGCTTGATTGTTGCTTGCCCATCAATATGTGCGGCAGCTCAAACCGTAGTGGCATCATGGGGCTTCTCACAAGGATGGGAAGCATCGAGTAATGGAAGTGTAGTAACTTATACACCAGATGGTAGTGGGTGGACTGCACTTACAAATACCGCATGGAAAACTAAGCAACCCGTATTTTTGCCAAATACTTGTAATGGTGTTTTGGATCAGTACAAACTTACGCTGAAGACCAGTGATGGAAAGTGGGAGGTGAAGCAAAGCAAAGATAGTTACTTGTTGCGCCTTAACACAGCATCTATCAATAAGTTTACCTCCAAGGCCGACTATCATGATGCTTCTAAGCACGATCAATACTTTGAAGTGAACTTTCCGACAGTAAGTCTTCATAATGTGAAGTTGAACTTCTCGATAGGGGATGGGTCGAGTAGTTCTACACCCTTTGGCGTAGCTTATTCAGTGGATGAAGGAGTCACATGGAAAATTCTCGACGACTATGTGAGTGGAAGCCATTGGAATACCTATGTAGATGCGAAATATGACCTCGATGCTGATGATAAGGAGAGCGTGATAGTTCGTCTTTTCATTACCAAAGCAACGAAAAACAGTAACTACAATCTGAAATACGTGAATATTCTTGCCGATGACCATGAGGCTCCAAAGTTTCTAACAAGTCGTCCTGCTGATATGCAGACTCATGTAGCTACGAAAGGTTTTATAGTAATCGACTTCAATGAGAGTGTGCAACTGGCAGAGGGTGCGATGGCAAAACTCACTAACGTTGCAACCAATAAGACGACAGTGATAGACCCCATAGTAAATGGTAATAGCTTGCGTTTTGCCTATTCTTCGCTTGCTAAGAGTAGTACGTATCGTTTTGAGTTGCCTGCGAATACAGTTATTGACCTTTCTGGTAATGTAAGCGGAGAAGCCGTAAAGTTCAGCTTTACCACAGCAGATACCGATCCTATTGCAGCTCCTGTTATTGAGAGTAAAAACCACTTATGGTATAACAAACCTGCTGGTTATTGGGAGGAAGCACTCCCATTGGGAAATGGTCGTCTTGGTGTTATGCATTCGGGTAGTGTAGCTTGTGACACACTGCAACTCAATGAAGACACCTTCTGGGATCAGGGACCTAACACCAATTACAATTCCCATGCACTGGGAGTGTTGAAGCAAGTACAACAAGGTATTTTCAATAAAGATTATGCTTCGGTGCAGAATCTTGCTATCACCAATTGGATGTCACAAGGGTCTCATGGAGCAAGCTATCGTGCGGGTGGTGTGATGCTTATCGGATTCCCTGGTCAGCGCTTCGATGATATGGAAGGAGCCCAAACCGAGAATGCTGTTGATGCACAGGGCTATGTACGCTATTTGGACATGAATACAGCCACGAGTCATGTGGAATATCATATAAAGAATGTGGGATATAAGCGCACGGTGTTCACATCGTTTAAAGATAATGTGACGGTAGTACGTCTTGAGGCCGACCAGGCAGGAAAACTCGATTTCAACGTATCTTATGCAGGTTGTAACAAGACGAATATCGAAAAACTTATTTCCAACGAACTGTATGACCGTCGTACCATCAAGGCAGTGATGGGTCCAGCTCGCAACCAATGCGAAAATGTGGATAACAAGTTGCAACTCTGTACATATATTCGTGTGATAGATTGTGATGGTAGTATCGATGACGACCTGACTACTATCTATGGACAAGGTACGGCAGGTGCTGCAACCAATGCTCCCCGATTGAATATCACAGGAGCCACCCATGCTACCATCATTATATCGCAGGCAACAAACTTCAAAAAGTACAATGATGTGAGTGGTGATGCAAACGCTGCAGCTCTCACCTATTTGCAGGATTACGAGGCAAGTGGGAAGGATTATGCTACGACACTGGCCGACCACAAAGCTATATATAAGAATCAGTTTGACCGAGTAGACCTTACTCTCCAAGGCAATGCAGTACAAGAGGCTAAGGATACAGAACTTCGCATCAAGGAATTTCACAAAACGTCCGATCCGCAGCTTGCTGCTAACTACTTCCAGTTTGGGCGTTATCTTCTTATTTCCTCTTCGCAGCCAGGTACGCAACCTGCCAACTTGCAGGGAATATGGAATCCTGATGCACGCCAATACCCTGCCTGGGATTCCAAATATACCTCTAACATCAATGTGGAGATGAATTACTGGCCTGCAGAGGTTACTAACCTTGCAGAATGCCATGAGCCATTTGTAGAGATGGTGAAAGATGTAAGTGTGACAGGAGCCGAAACCGCACAAAAGATGTATGGCGCACGTGGATGGGCACTGCATCATAACACCGATATTTGGCGTACTACGGGTGCTGTAGATAATGGTACGGTAGGAGTATGGCCAACCTGTAATGCTTGGTTCTGTTCACATTTGTGGGAACGTTACCTTTTCTCTGGAGACAAACAGTATCTTGCTGAGGTGTATCCATTGATGAAAGGCGCTGCCGAGTTCTTCCAGGATTTTCTTGTGAAAGATCCCGAAACAGGTTATATGGTAGTCTGTCCAAGCAACTCTCCAGAAAACCATCCAGGCATTGGCAAATTCACCAAGAGTGATGGAAACACGGCAAGTATAGCTCTTTTTGGTGGTGTGGCAATGGATAATGAAATGGTGTACGACCTCTTGAAGAATACGGCTCTTGCAGCTCGTGCTTTGAATAAAGATATCTCTTTTGCTGATGCCCTCGATGATTTGAAATCGAAGATTACCCCATGGAGAATAGGTAAGTACGGACAGGTGCAGGAATGGCAGGAAGACTGGGATAAGGAAACGTCATCCCATCGTCATCTCTCACATCTCTGGGGTGCCTATCCTGGCAATCAGGTATCTCCTTACGAGAATCCTACGCTCTATCAGGCTGTTCTTAAGAGTCTTATAGGACGTGGAGATGCAGCTCGTGGCTGGTCCATGGGATGGAAAGAGGCCATGTGGGCTCGTATGCTTGATGGCGACCATGCCATGAAGATTCTGAAGAATCAGCTTGTTTTGCTCGATCCTAATGTCACTATAGCTTCTTCGGACGGAGGCTCTTACGCCAATATGTTTGATGCTCACCCTCCATTCCAGATTGATGGCAACTTCGGTGCTACTGCTGCCATTGCTGAGATGCTTGTACAGTCGCATGCGGGATTCTTGCACATCCTTCCTGCCTTGCCTTCCGAATGGAAAGCTGGTGGTGGGGTTAAGGGTCTTCGTTCACGTGGTGGATTTGTGGTGACCGACCTTCAATGGGTTGATGGTAAAATTGTGAAGTTGACGATTAAGTCTACCATTGGTGGGAATCTTCGCCTGCGTTCGGCATCACCTCTTTACAAGACCGGTGGTGTTGCTCTTAAGACAGCAGAAGGTAATAATACCAATGTGTTGATGCAGCCTTATGGAATGCCAGAGCCTATCGTGAAAGATAAGAGTAAGATTCCTGCAACCCTGCTTGAAGATACCTATCTCTATGATATCCCAACTCAGGCTGGAGAGGAAATCATGCTTGTGAGTAGCACTACAGGTATTGCTGATGTATCAGTCGATAAGCCTTTTCCTGGTAACCGTCATTTCCGCTATAACCTCAGCGGTCAGCAAGTAGACAAAAGTTATCATGGTATTGTGATAAAAGATGGGATTAAATATGTGCAGTAAAGCAAAGATAAGGGTCTCGTGCAATACGTCACATATTTGATGGCTAAGTAAGCTACTTATCTATCATATAGGGAGGATGCTTCAAAGAATAATGGCTTTGAAATATCCTCCCTTCTCTTTTGATGCTCAATGTTGGTATAGCTGCGGATAGTTCAGTCCATTCTTATTTCGGATGGAGTTACTCCCATGGCTTTTTTAAAGCAACGGCTAAAATATTTAGGATCAGAGAAACCGCAACGATAGGCTACTTCTGATACGTTGAGGCTCTTTTTTTCAAGGAGCATTTGGCGAGCTGCGTTCAATCGGATGTCAAGAATGAAGTTGTTGGGGGTGCAGTCCAACTCTTTCTTCATAATTATATATAAAGAGGAGCGACTCGTACACATTTCCTTGGCAATGAAATCTACATTCAGGTCGGCGTCGGATAAGTGTTCGAGGACAATTTTTTCCACTTTAGATCTGAAGGTAGATGACTCGATGGAATCTGTGTTTGCGGGTTCTTTAGCATTGTGGTCTATCATGTCTGCCACTCTCACCTTGATGTATTCCATCTTTTCGCCAGCAGAGAGTTTCAGAGTTTTTATCTCATTCTGCAATCGCTGTATGTATCTATATAGTCTGAATGAAAGTACGCATGCAATAAGTATGAGTCCTCCATAAAGCATCCAGGCTATAGGACGTTCGTTGAAATAAGGAGTGCGGTGAATAGTGACAAATGTCTCATTGTCACACCAGATTCCGTCTCCGTTAGTCGACTTGATCTTTAGGCGGAATGTACCTGCAGGGATGTTAGAGAGATTAATATGGTTCTCGGTTGTATACATCCAGTGGGTATCTACACCTTCAAGCATATATGCATATTGTATATGCTCATTCTTGTTAAGATCGATGGCAGCAAACGAAATTCTCAGACTTTTCTCTTGGGGCGATAGTTCTATATGAGAAGGAACGTCAAAAAGTATTTTGGGCACGAAGTTACTTTTTCTTATAGTCTTTTCATTGATTGTCAATGCGCCTTGTGTCGTACCGAAGAATATCGTATGGCTTTCTGAGACGTAGAGAGGTTTTGCTTCAGAGAAGGAGAAATGGCCCGTGAAGAGACTTTCTGAATAGTTGGTGAACGAACGTTTCTTGGGGTTATACTTCATCAGGCAGTATTCTGATACCAGCCATATCATGCCTTGTGCGTCCTCACACATGTTGAGTACCACGTCAGACATCATACCATTTTCGGTCGTTAGTGCAGAAAATTTGAGATGATGAGTGTGAAGGCTTTCCTTTTCTATGATATTTAAGCCCCCGCCATAAGTTGCTACATATATCGTTCCGTCGTTAGAACGTAGTAGTGCCATAGCTTGATTGTTGCTGATAGACAGAGGGTCGGCAGGTATTCGCTTGTTTTGTAAAAACCGAATCTTTTGTACATTTTTATCTATATGAGCAGTAAAGATACCATGATTGGTGGCAAGTAGTAATGTACTGTCTGGAGTCAGAAGCATGTCGTATATGGAATTTGCCTCCTTGGGGAATTGTAAACCATGATTTCTATTGATGAACTTAGGACTGTCGCTCCACGGATTCTCGATAATGTTGAGTCCACCATTGAATGTTCCCACGAGGATTCTGCCTGATGGGTCTTCTTTTATAGCATACACATTGTTGCAACTGATGCTGTTAGAGTTGGCTTTCTGAGTAAATGACTTTACAGAGAAACTTCCGTCTTTTGATACTCTTAGTCTGAGAAGTCCGTTAGGCTTTGTGCCAATCCATAGAAAACCATGTGAGTCTTGCAACATGGAATACACACTTGCACCGAATGACATTCTTGTCTTCGATATATTCCCATTCTTGGTAAGGTAGCCTATTGGTAAGCCCTTTGTGGTACATATCCTGACGAAACCATTCTTGTCGGCTATGAATATGCGGTTTCCTTTGTCGCAGAACAAGGATCGTATCACCTCCTCTCCATGATGGCTAAACTTGGTAGGACCTACTTTTTCCTTTCCGAAAATGAGTCGATCGAGTCCTCGGTGGGTGTATATCCAATAGCCTCCTTGTCTGTCTTTATACAATATGCGTGTTTCTATATCCTTGTATTCGGGTAGAGAACTGATGATTGCTGTCTGTTGTGGGGTGGGGCGAAAGCGATCACCTTTGTCTGTCTTCTTGTTTTTTAGTGCAACAAACTTCTTTTCGTTAGTCTTGAATAGATAATAACCGTCGGGGCACTTGCATAGGATGTCTCCTCCTTTCGTTTCGCGAATAAAGTAGATGCGATTAGTGATTAGTGGACAATTATCTCCCTGTCTGGCCTTGAAATTGGAAAAGGAGTATCCATCGTATCGGCTCAGTCCGTTCCATGAACTAATCCATATATAGCCTTTACTATCTTGAGTGACGCAAGTGATGAGGCTTTGGGGTAGTCCGTCGCTTTCTGTAAAATGCTTTATGCTTGTCGATGCGTTTACATCAACAAGCATAAGTGAAAGGATAAGCGTAATAAAAAATATATGTATTCTCATGTTTTTTTGTGTTTCCATTTTGGTGTCGCAAGTTTAGAAGTTGTTGTTAAAGAAGATATCTAACTTCCACATTTGCGAAAGATGTGTTTATGATTATAACACAAGAAGTCTACTCATGGTTCTTTGGAAAGGTTGTGCCCAATGGAAGTGTTTATTCCTGAGTAGGATAAATGAGGTTTTCTTCCTTGATGCAGTTGAGTACTTCCTGCAAGTATTTCCTTGACTCATATTTTGCCATAGGAAGGTCGTGGAGCAGATAGTTGCCGCAGTCTTTTGCAGCCTGACCGGGAATCTCTCCCTCAAAGTCGGCAATGAACTTAAAGGTGCGCTTCATCAACTCTACGATGTCCTTGCTCTCCAGGTCGCCACGTATCAGCAGGTAGTTGCCTGTAAGGCAACCCATTGGTCCCCAATAGATAATACGGTCTTTCCACTCTTCGTCATTGCGAAGATAAGTAGCAGCCAGATGCTCTATGGTATGAATGGCACCATTGTGCAGACAGGGTTCCTGGTTGGGAACCTTCATGCGAATGTCGAAGGTGGTTACTGTTTCTCCGCCTACCTCGTCTTTGCGGCTGACGTAGATGCCGCGGAGCAATTTGTTGTGATTGATAGTGAAACTGGGTATCTTGTTCATTTCTTTTTAATGTTTGGTATTTAATGTTTAGTGTTTAATTTCAAGTCCACAAAGGCATTTGTCTTAACTCCTTAACTCCTTAACTTCAGAAAAATCTTCTTATAATCTTTCCAGGAAAGCCTTGGTGACTTGGAAGGAACCTTCAGCCATTTTGGCCCAGAAGTCGAAGTACTGCTGAGCCTTGGTGTCCTTGAGAGGCACATCGCTGATGATGCGGAAGGAGATGAAGGGAGTCTGATAGATATGGCAGGTCTGAGCGATGGAACAGCTCTCCATATCCACAGCCATAGCCTGTGGAAAATGGTCGAGGATGGAGCGCATCTTCTCCTTGCTGTCTACAAACCACTCGCCGCTGACTATCTGTCCGGCATGAATCTTAGGGTGGATGTTGCCCGGATCGTCATTGACAGAGAGTGCTTTCTCTACATATTCAGATGGTGTGGCAAAGGTGGCAGGCATACCGAGAATCTGTCCGAAGGCACATTCCTCACCACAGTAGGCGTCATGGTAGACACATTCGGTAGAGACCACTACCTCTGTAACGTTGAGGCTGATGTCGGCTCCACCTGCCACACCCGTCGAGATGACGAGGTCGGGATGATAGCCGTCTATCATCTCCACGGCACCTATGGCACTGTGCACCTTTCCTATGCCGCATTGCTGCATGATGACTTCGTTGTCTCCGATGGTTCCTGTCACGAAGTCTTTATGGTTCCTGTGCTCAGTCTTGCTGTCGCTGAGCAGCGTTTTGAGTTGCGCGAACTCCTTGTCCATCGCAACGATAATTCCTATTTTCATACTGTAAAAATGCTATTTGGAACAAATTAGGATGCAAAAATACAAAAAATATCTTATCTGTGGCATTCCTTATAAGAGAAAATTACTATCTTTGCACGAGAAAATATAAACGTTTATATAAGATAATGAAATTTTTGAAGAAATATCTGCTTGACATTTTAGCAGTGGTCATGTTTGCGGTTATCTCTTTCGTGTATTTTATGCCAGCCGACATAGATGGCCGCATCCTGTATCGTCATGATGCCTCAGCCGGTGTGGGCGCAGGACAGGAGAGATCGCAGTTCGAGAAGAAAACTGGTGAGGAAACACGTTGGACCAACTCCATCTTCGGAGGTATGCCGACCTATCAGATGGCACCTTCCTATAAGAGTGGTGCGGTGCTGAAACAGGCTTCCAACTTCTATCATCTGTGGTTGCCCGAAAATGTGTGGTATGTCTTTGCCTATCTCTTAGGATTCTATATCCTGCTGAGGGCTTTCGATTTCCGACAGTCGTTGGCAGCCTTGGGTTCCATCATCTGGGCATTCTCGTCCTACTTCTTTATCATCATTGCGGCAGGACATATCTGGAAGGTCATGGCTTTGGCCTATCTGCCTCCGATGATAGCCGGTATCGTGTTGGCTTACAGGGGAAAATACCTTTGGGGACTGCTCGTTACCGCCATCTTTACCGCCTTCGAGGTCTATGCCAACCATGTGCAGATGACCTATTATTACCTCTTTATCATCCTCTTCATGGTGATTGCCTTCTTGGTGGATGCCATTCGCAAGAAGGAGATGGTACGTTTTGGCAAGGCTACAGCGGTTTGCTTCGCCGGTGCTGCCATAGGTATCTGTCTCAATCTGTCCAACCTGTATCATACATGGCAGTATGGGCAGGAGACCATGCGAGGAAAAAGCGAGTTGGTAAAGAAGAATGCTGCTAATCAGACCGACAGCGGACTTGACCGCGACTATATCACACAGTGGAGTTATGGTATCGACGAAACCTGGACGCTCCTCATCCCTAATGCCAAGGGCGGAGCCTCTGTGCCTTTGAGCCAGAGCCAGACAGCCATGGAGAAAGCCGATCCCAACTTCATGCAGGTATATCAGCAGTTGGGCCAGTACTGGGGCGACCAGCCAGGTACCAGTGGCCCGGTATATGTAGGAGCCTTTGTGATGATGCTCTTCATTTTGGGACTCTTTATCGTGAAGGGCCCTATGAAGTGGGCACTCTTGGCAGCCACCATTCTGAGTATCCTCCTCTCTTGGGGTAGGAACTTCATGCCGTTTACCGATTTCTTCCTCGACTATGTGCCGATGTATGCCAAGTTCCGAACCGTGGCTTCCATCCTCGTGATAGCCGAGTTTACCATTCCTCTTCTGGCCATGATGGCATTGAAGCGCATTGTGGATGAGCCCGAACTGCTTGCCAAGAAGATGAAGCTCGTATACGTCAGCTTCGGACTGACAGCCGGTTTCTGTGCCCTTTTTGCCTTGATGCCTGGCACTTTCTTCAGCGACTTTGTGTCGGCTGGCGAGTATCATGCCCTGCAGCAGATTCCTGAGGAGTATCGCATACCATTGATGAGCAATCTGACAGAGATGCGACAGGCAGTCTTCTCTGCCGACTGTTGGCGCTCGTTCTGGATCATCGTCATCGGTACAGCCTTCCTCTTCCTTTACAAGATGAGAAAAGTGGGTGCCGAGGTGATGATAGCCGGTATTGCTATCCTGTGCCTCGTAGATATGTGGTTGGTCAACAAGCGTTACCTTTACGACGATATGTTTGTGGAGCAGACAGTACGCAATGCTCCTCAGCGCATGACCGAGACCGACAAACTTATCCTGCGCGACAAGTCGCTCGACTACCGTGTGCTCAATCTCGCATCGAATACTTTCAATGAGAACGAGACCTCTTACTATCACAAGAGTATCGGAGGCTATAGCGCTGCCAAGCTGCGCCGCTATCAGGAGATGATAGATACCTATATCGCCAACGAGAAGAACAAGGTATGGAACAGCGTGGCTGAGGCTGGAGGCGATATGACCAAGGTGAAGGGCGACAGCCTCTTCCCTGTGCTCAATATGCTCAACACCAAGTATTTCATTATGCCTCTGCAGGCAGGACAGACGGTGCCTGTGCAGAACCTTTATGCCTACGGCAACGCATGGTTTGTTGACAAGGTGAACTATGTGAACAATGCCAACGAGGAGATAGCCGGTGTGGGCAAGTACAACCTGCGTCATGAGGCTGTGGCTGATGCCAAGTTCAAGGAGCAGTTGGGACAGAGTGTTCCGCAGGACGATACATCTATTGTCAGACTGACACAATACAAACCCAACAATCTGGTCTACGAGGTCAACTCCAACAAGGGTGGAGTTGTGGTGTTCTCTGAGATCTACTATCCCGGATGGACAGCCACTGTCGACGGACAGACCGCAGAACTGGGACGTGTGAACTATATTCTTCGTGCCCTTCTGGTGAAGCCTGGCAAGCATACGGTGGTGCTCGACTTCCATCCCGCTTCGCTCCGCAAGACCGAGACGGTGGCTTATGTAGGGTATGGCATCCTCGTACTCCTTATTATAATAGGTATAGTAGTGGAGATGAAGAAGAGAAAGAAGGAAGATGCAGTTTAGGACAGAGGTAGATATAGCGAAGGCCGACTTCGAGATACAGCCGGCAGAGCGTATGCTCTTTGTGGGCAGTTGCTTTGCCGACCGCTTGGGGCATCGCTTCGTGGAGAACCGCTTCCGGGCTACGGTCAATCCCTTTGGGGTGATGTACAATCCGGCAAGCATCCTGCATACGGTAGAGAAAAGTCTGCAGGTCAGTCCGCGCGTGGCGGTCTTCACCTTAGGCACCAACCATGTCTATGTGCTCAAGGAGACGGGCGAGATAGTGGACAACTGCCAGAAGCGGCCGCAACGCCTTTTCGATGAGCGCGAGCTTTCGGTAGACGAGTGTGCCGATTACCTGCAGCAGGCTGTCGACTTGCTGAAGGATGCCAGGCAGAAGAGCGGGCAGAGTGGGGAAGACCTGAAGGTCGTCATCACCGTGAGTCCCATCCGATACGCCAAGTATGGTTTTCATGGCAGCCAGCTCTCCAAGGCCACCCTGCTGCTTGCCGCCGACCGGTTGGTGAGGCAGAATCCAGGCATCGTGAGCTATTTCCCAGCCTATGAGCTGATGAACGACGAGCTGCGCGACTACCGTTTCTACGAGGAAGACATGCTCCATCCTTCCAGTCAGGCGGTGGAGTTTATCTGGCAGCGCTTCCGTGCCGCCTATTTCGGCAGGGCTGCAGAACAGTTCCTCGAAGACTGGCGCCCCATTCGAGAGGCTCACGGTCATAAGCCCTTCCATCCCGACAGTGAGGCGCATCAGCGCTTCCTTGCCAAGACGGAGGAAATGGAAAGAAGATTCAATGAGAAATATTTTAATTCATAGAATATGACATATACTATTGAAAAGGTAACCACACTGATAGGTGCGCGTCGTTATGGTGATAGAGACGGCAATGTAGGGTTTATCCTTACCGACAGCCGTTCGCTCTGTTTTCCGGAGGAAACTCTGTTTTTCGCTCTCAAGTCAGAGCGTAATGACGGTCACAACTATATTCCAGAGTTGTATCGCCGTGGTGTTAGAAATTTCGTAGTTTCCCAGGTACCTAAGGGATATGCCTCCGATTATCCAGAGGCCAACTTCCTCAAGGTGGTCAACACGTTGGAGGCTCTCCAGCGTCTGGCAGAACGTCATCGTGATGAGTTCAACATTCCTATTGTGGGCATTACGGGTTCCAATGGAAAGACGATGGTCAAGGAGTGGCTCCATCAGCTGCTCTCGCCCAGCATGTTTGTCACACGAAGCCCACGCAGCTACAATTCCCAGATAGGTGTGCCCCTCTCAGTATGGTTGCTCAACGAGCAGACTCAGGTGGGAGTCTTCGAGGCTGGTATCAGTCAGCCCGGCGAGATGCTGGCGCTTCGCGACATCATCCAGCCCACCATTGCTGTGCTTACCTACTTGGGCGCAGCCCATCAGGAGAACTTCGAGTCGTTGGAGGCTAAGTGCCGTGAGAAGATCATCCTCTTTCACGATGCCGATACCATCATCTATAATGGCGATGACAAGACAGTGAGCGGAGTGGTCAACGAGTATAAGGACTATAAGGGTGAGAAACTCTTCTGGTCGTTCCGTGACACTAAGGCTCCTTTCTTTGTGAAGAATGTGGAGAAGAAGGGCAACCTCTCTATCATCACCTATATATATAAAGGTGAGGAAGACAGTTATTCGCTGCCTTTCATCGATGAGGCTTCCGTCACCAACTCTATCATTGCCGCTGTCGTCTCACGCCGCCTGGGTCTTTCGGCCGAGGAACTCGACAAGCGCATGGCATTGCTCGAGCCTGTCGCCATGCGATTGGAGGTGAAGGAGGGACAGCATGGCTGCACCCTTATCAACGACAGCTACAACTCGGATATCAACTCGCTCGACATCGCGCTCGATTTCATGAGCCGCCGTCCCGACCATAAAGGCCGCCGACATACCTTGATACTGAGCGATATCTTCCAGAGTGGAGAGTCGGCAAAGGATTTGTATCACGAGGTGAGCGATCTTTGTCGCAAGCGTGGTGTGGTCAAGTTTATCGGCATTGGTCCTCAGCTCTGCTCACAGAGCGATGAGATTCAGATATCAGAGAAGTTCTTCTTCAGCAATGTGGAGGAGTTTATCGACAGCGAGGTGTTCAAGTCTTTGCGCGATGAGGTCATCCTGCTCAAGGGCGCACGCCAGTTTGGTTTCGACCAACTCACCGAGCTCTTGGTACGCAAGGTGCATGAGACCACGCTCGAGGTGAACCTCAATGCTGTGGTAGCCAACCTGAACTACTATCGCTCGTTTATGAAGCCCGAGACCAAGTTGGTCTGCATGATCAAGGCCGACGGCTATGGAGCAGGAGCAGTGGAAATAGCCAAGACCCTGCAGGATCACCGTGTGGACTATCTTGCCGTGGCTGTTGCCGATGAAGGTGTGACGCTTCGCAAGAACGGTATCACCAGCAATATCATGATCATGAATCCAGAGATGACCGCCTTCAAGACCATGTTCGATTATGACCTGGAGCCTGAGGTTTACTCTTTCCGTCTGCTCGACGCCCTTATCAAGGCTGCCGAGAAAGAGGGCGTTACCGGTTTCCCTGTGCATATCAAGTTGGATACCGGCATGCACCGCCTGGGCTTTGATCCCGAGAACGATATGGAGGAGCTGATAGGCAGACTGAAACATCAGAACGCCATCATCCCTCGCAGCGTGTTCTCTCACTTCGTGGGAAGCGATGATGACAGCTTCGATGCGTTCTCTGCCCATCAGTTCGAGCTCTTCGACAAGGGCAGCAAGCAGCTGCAGGCTGCCTTCGACCATAAGATATTGCGTCATATCTGCAATTCGGCGGGTATTGAGCATTTCCCAGAGCGCCAGTTGGATATGTGCCGTTTAGGATTGGGACTCTATGGCATCAACTCTCGCAACAATGAGACCATCAACTGCGTGAGCACGCTGAAGACCACCATCCTGCAGATGCACTACATCAAGGCTGGTGAGAGCGTGGGTTATAGCCGCAAGACGATTCTGGACAAGGACAGCGTCATCGCTGCCATCCCTATCGGCTATGCCGATGGCTTGAACCGCCGTTTGGGCAACCGTCATGCCTTCTGTCTTGTCAACGGACAAAAGGCAGAGTATGTAGGCAACATCTGTATGGATGTGGCGATGATCGATGTGACGGGCATCGACTGCAAGGAGGGCGACAGCGTGGAGATCTTTGGTGAACATCTGCCTGTCCAGACTCTCAGCGATATCCTGGAGACCATTCCTTACGAGGTGCTGACCACCATCAGCAATCGTGTGAAGAGGGTATATTATCAGGATTAACTTCCCAAAATGTATAAAAAGGTTGAATTTAATAGATTGCATTTATATTTGTGATGAAGGAAGGGTGTTTGTCGATGAAGACAAGCACCCTTTAGCCGTATGTTGCTGTATGGTGATCTGTCTTGCTCCACGCAGTGGGCACGTTTGCCCAACGCATATAAACTACATTGCCCATAAGGATGGGCAGAACTGCCCACTGCGTGGGGCAAGGCTGTTCATAGGTATGGTATCTGGTCAAGGGAAGTGATATTACCAACTATTGGTGCTATTTCCGCCGAGAAGCCGGAGGTAGTGATTTGATTAATCACATCCCTCTGTCAGCTTGGCTACGGCATTAATCCAAGGTGCTGATTTGTTCCTTGGAGATTTCAAAAATGTGTTGTTGTGTTGAAGACTTGAAACGGTTTATTGTGTTGCCACCATGTTGCTTACGACAGAGGTGTTGCCACAATCGTTGTTATCATCATTTTCGATTGCAAAATTATCATTTTATATAATGTATAAGGTGGAAAAAATATTTTTTAGTGGTGAAAAAATGTCGAATGTCCGAAATTTGTTATTTTTTGTAACATGTCTGACAGATTATTGAACCTTTTTACTTAATATTTCTCAATTAAAATGTTGTTTTGCAGAAAAAATGTGTATCTTTGCAAAATCAAAGGTACATTTTGTTATGAAAGAATGAAAATTCATCATTTCGTGTGTTCCTTGAATAATAATTAAACTAAAAACAAATCAAAGAAGCAAGGTACGGCAACGTGCTCTTGCAGGCAATTTTATTAATTATCTGTAGTAATATGGAACAAGTGTTTAGCTATATCATTAGCTTGGGTGCCAGCGTGATGATGCCTATCATCTTCACGGTTATCGGTCTGTGCATCGGAATGAAATTTGGTAAGGCGCTGAAGTCAGGACTCTTCGTGGGTGTCGGTTTCGTGGGCTTGGGTGTCGTAACTGCATTGCTTACTAAAAACTTTGATGATCCCCTGAAGATGATTTCAGACATTTATCATCTGCAACTCAATGTCTTCGATATGGGATGGCCTGCAGCAGCTGCTGTGGCTTACAATACAGCGGTGGGAGCCTTGATTATCCCCATCTGCTTGGGTGTCAACTTTCTGATGCTTATCACCAAGACCACCCGTACCGTGAACATCGATCTTTGGAACTATTGGCACTTCGCCTTTATCGGTGCCGTGGCTTACTTTGTGATGGGCGAGAGTCTGTTGTGGGGTTATTTCGCTGCTATCGTGTGCTATATCATCACATTGGTATGTGCCGATCTCACTGCAGAGAAGTTCCAGAAATACTACGACCTGGACGGTATTTCCATTCCACAGCCTTTCTGCCAGAGCTTCATGCCTTTCGCTATTGGTCTGAACAAACTCTTGGACATGATTCCCGGTTTCTCTAAGTTGGATATTGATGCCGAAGGACTGAAGAAGAAGTTTGGTGTTTTGGGCGAGCCATTGGTGCTCGGAGTCATCGTAGGCGCCTTGATAGGATGGGCAGCCCAGCTTGATATCAAGATGATATTGTTCCTCGGTGTCACCATGGGAGCTGTGATGGAGTTGATTCCCCGTATCACCTCTTTATTTATAGACGGACTGAAACCTATCTCGGAGAAGACACAGGAGTTGGTAAAGAAGAAGTTCAATGGCAAGAAGGTACACATCGGTATGAGTCCAGCCCTTGTCATCGGTCATCCTACCACCTTGGTGGTGTCCGTCATCCTGATACCCGTCATCCTTGCCATCGCTGTATTCCTGCCAGGCAACGAGTTCTTGCCATTGGCTTCGTTGGCAGGTATGTTCTATCTCTTCCCACTCATCTTGCCTTTCACCAAAGGCAACGTGGTGAAGACTCTTATCATCGGTTTGATAGCCCTTATCATCGGACTTTATTTTGTTACCGATATGGCACCCGACTTCACGATGGCTGCCGATCAGGTGTATAAAGCCACAGGCGATAATGCCGCCCATATCCCTGACGGATTCTCGGGAGGCGCACTCGACTTTGCCTCATCCCTCTTCGGCTGGTTGATTTACCGTGGTGTCAAGTTGCAGTATGTCGGTATGGTCTTACTCTCTGTCATTACAATTGTCTTGATGGTGGTCAACAACCGCAGAATCGTGAAAGAAGAGCGAAAAATGAAGAATAAAAAAACAACAATAAAAATGAAGAAAACAATCTTATCTTTAACAATGTTGCTCCTTGCCAGTACAGGATTTGCACAGTGTGGCAAGAATGCAGGTTATGAGGTAAAGGCAGAGAATGCCTATACCAACTACAATGTGCGTTATGCCAGCAATCCTCGTGACGCAAAGAATTATGACACTAAGCGTCTTCGTGGTGAGTTCGCCATCGAAAAGGTGATGGTTCCAGGTCAGGTGAACTGGACTTACACCATGTTCGACCGTTTCCTTATCGGTGGAGCCGTTCCTACAGCCACCCCATTGAAGCTCACATCCATCGCACCTCTCTATACGGAGAAGCCCAATGACCAGAAGAATCTTCTCGACAACCGTGAGTTGGGTATCATCAATGTAGGAGGTGAGGGTGTAGTAACCGTAGACGGCAAGAACTATACCTTAGGTTTCCAGGAAGCACTCTATGTAGGTCGTGGTGCCAAGGATATCACCGTTGCCAGCAAGGATGCTGCCAAGCCAGCCCATTTCTATATGAACAGTGCTACAGCCCATAAGTCTTATCCCACCAAGAAGGTAACGCTCAAGGAGGCTAACAATATCAAGGCAGGAAGTCTGAAGGAGAGCAACGACCGCGTGATCCATCAGTTGATTATCGATGGCGTGGCAGGTGTTCGTACATGTCAGTTGCAGATGGGTGTAACAGAGTTGAAGGAGGGTTCTGTATGGAACACCATGCCAGCCCACACACATCTTCGTCGTATGGAGACCTATTTCTATTATAATGTACCCGAGGGACAGAAGATTCTCCACGTAATGGGTGAGCCACAGGAGACACGTCCTATCTGGCTGAACAACGAGGAGGCTGTGATCGCTCCAGAGTGGTCGATCCACTGTGCTGCAGGTACCAGCAACTATACCTTTATCTGGGGTATGGCAGGCGAGAACCTCATCTATAACGATATGCAGGTAGTGAAAATTCCGGAATTGAAATAAATAACATTAAGACTTAAAAACTATATCAATGAATGCAATTCAAACAAGTAAAATGTCCAACTTCCGTTGGGTGATCTGTGCGTTGCTCTTCATCGCAACCACCGTCAATTATATGGACCGTCAGGTCCTTTCATTGACATGGAAAGACTTTATCGCACCAGAGTTCCACTGGACCGACGATCACTATGGTACCATTACCGGTCTTTTCTCTATCTTCTATGCCGTAGCCAACCTCTTTGCAGGTAAGTTTGTAGACTGGATGGGCACTAAGAAGGGTTATCTCATCGCCATCTTTGTATGGTCAACAGGTGCTGTGATGCACGCCGGCTGTGGATGGGTAGCCATGCAGATAGAGGGTTATGACTCTATCGAGGCACTTCGCCTGGTACAGGCAGGCAGTGATGCAGCAGTAGCCATTGCCACCATCAGCGTGTGGTTGTTCCTCTCTTGCCGTCTGATTCTTGCCGTGGGTGAGGCAGGCAACTTCCCTGCAGCCATCAAGGTGACAGCAGAGTATTTCCCAAAGAAAGACCGTGCTTTCTCCACAGCCATCTTCAACAGCGGTGCCTCGGTAGGTGCTTTGGCAGCTCCAGCCACTATCCCATTGCTGGCTCGCAGCATGGGTTGGGAGTGGGCATTCATCATCATCGGTGTGCTCGGTTATGTATGGATGGGTCTCTGGCTCTGGCTCTATGAGAAACCATCAAAGAGCAAGCATGTCAACAAGGCAGAGCTTACCTATATCGAGCAGGATGAGGAAGCTGAGCAGGCTGCTCCTGCTGCTGCAGAGCAGACAGAGGAAACCGAGGAGAAGACTATCGGCTTCATGAAGTGCTTTACCTTCCGTCAGACATGGTCATTCATTGTCGGTAAGTTTATGACCGATGGTGTATGGTGGTTCTTCCTGTTCTGGGCTCCAGCTTATTTCTCTGACCAGTATGGTTATTCTTCAGACTCTGGCATGGGTATCGCCCTCATCTTTACTCTTTATGCTATCGTAACAGTACTGAGTATCGGTGGTGGTTATCTGCCAACCTACTTCGTAGACAAGAAGGGAATGAATCCATATATCGGCCGTATGCGTGCGATGTTGATCTTCGCTTGCTTCCCATTGCTCGGTTTGATAGCCCAGCCTATGGGTGAGTACAGCGCATGGTGGCCAGCTGTCATCATCGGTCTTCTCGGTGCAGGTCATCAGGCATGGTCTGCCAACCTGTATTCTACTATTGGTGATATGTTCCCTAAGAGTACTGTAGCAACCATTACAGGTATTGGTGCTATGGCAGGTGGTATCGGTTCCTTCCTTATCAACAAGGGTTCCGGTATGCTCTTCACCTATGCCGAGGGCCAGGGTTCTGCCTTCAGCTTCATGGGCTTCGATGGCAAGCCAGGTGCCTACATGATTGTGTTCTGCATCTGTAGTGTGGCTTACCTCGTAGGATGGTGCATCATGAAGGCTTTGGTTCCTAAGTACAAGCCTATCGTAGTGGAGTAATGACTCAACTTTCGCACATGCGAAACTTCAATAAAAAAAAGAAGCGCATCAGCAAAAAAATGCTGATACGCTTTTTTATTTTCTCTTTTGGGAGCCTTTTCCCTTTTTTTACCTTTTTACCTTTTTACCTTTTAATAAATCCCTGCTTTCTGAGCGCCTCCATGAATCCGGTGCTCATGGCTTCGCAGTCCTTCTTGGTATATCGAATGTCGGTAAATACCTGTGCCAAAGTCTCTACCTGGTTGGTGCGAACAAACTCCTTGTTCTCTTCGAGTGCCTCTTTCTCGGCATAGAAGTCATCAATCTTCTCGGGGGTATAGTCATCGAAGGCTTCGCTGTGTACGATGGAACGCAGTGGCAGACGGTCGGTCTGTGCAGGCTTTTCGTCGGGCCATCCAACGGTAAGGGTGGCAACAGGCATGACGAGTTGGGGCAGATGTAATGTGTCGATAATCATCTGTGGCATGTAGACCGTAGTACCCAAGAAGCAGGTACCCAAGCCTGCCGCTTCTGCCAGGACTGTGAATGTCTGGGTGAAGAGCAGGGCATCGGTGGCGGCATTCATGAACGACAGGATGTTGTCGTAACCAGGATGAGCCTTGCGATGATTTGCCCATGCTGTGGTGCGGCGATAGTCGGCGCAGATGGTCAGTACAACTGGTGCTTGTGTTACCATGGGCTGGTTGAAATGGGCTGGCGCCAAGGCCTTCTTACCTTCCTCGCTACGGGTTACCACAACGCTGTATAGCTGGAGGTTTCCCATGGTAGGAGTGCGCTCAGCTTCCTGTAGCAGGCTGTTGAGCAAATCTTCTGATATCTCGCGGTCGGCATATTTGCGAATGGATGTTCTGTTTTTTATTGATTCCATAAATTCCTATATATATAATAATGTGTAAATTCTCTTATTGCCACATTGATGACAGCAGATCAATGCGTCATCGTTCGACTATGTTCATGCAAAGTTACACATTCTTTCTTGATTTCGGTGTATTCTTTTTCCTTTTTGTTTCATTTGTGCTGCAAAAAGTTGCATAGTTGGGAAATAAAAGTTAAATTTGCATCCAAATTTAGTAGAATATTCATAGAACATACTGTGTAAATGGAGAATATAGATCATATATCATTCGAACAGGCTTCGGCTGAGCTGTTGGAGAAAGTGCACCATACCCTTTCGGCTTTCCGGCAGCGTTTTGAAGGCGAGGATGTAGATTTCGCCAAGCTGCATCGTGAATTGGTGAAGCGGGTGAATGATGAGCTGGACGTACAGCCTTGCCATCCCGAGGTGGTGGAAGTGCGGCCCAAGGTGTTGGACTGTGATGTGGTGAGATTTCAGAACAATAAAGACAAGTGGGTGGCGCTTATCGGCTTGCTCGATGGTCATCCTTATGAAATATTTACTGGTTTGCTCGACGACGAGGAAGGCATCATGCTGCCCAAGTCGGTGATGAAAGGCCGAATCGTGAAGGAGGTGAACAACGATGGCACCAAGCGTTATGACTTCCAGTTTTTCAACAAGCGAGGATACAAGATGACCATTGAGGGACTGAGTGAGCGCTTCAATCCTGAATACTGGAACTATGCCAAGCTGATATCGGGCGTGCTCAGATACCGCATGCCTATAGAGCATGTCATCAAGTTGGTGAGTCAGCTGCAGTTGACCTCCGAGAGTATCAATACCTGGAAGGTGGGCGTGGAGCGTGCGCTGAAGAAGTATGTATGCGAGGAGACTCAACAGTCGGAGAAGGAGGATGAGCATGAAGGTAAAGAATAGCCGCATCTTCCTGCGCAATGTCAGGTTTCATGCCTATCATGGAGTGCTGGAACAGGAGCGCAGTGTGGGCAATGACTATGTGGTGAACATCGTGGCAGACTGCGATTTCACCCATGCCCTGCAGACCGATGGGTTGCAGGACACGGTGAGCTATGCCGACATCTACACCCTGCTGAAAGAGGAGATGGCTGTGCCCAGCAAGTTGCTGGAACATGTGGCAGGAAGAATAGGGGAGCACCTCTTTGCCGAGTTTCCTGCTATACAGAGTCTCGACATCAGTATCATGAAGGTGAATCCGCCCTTTGGTGCCGATTGCGACGGAGCAGGAATAGAAGTACACTTAATGAATTATAAAACTTTGTGCTAAATTTAGGTTTTCTGATTGGAAATGCTTAATTTTGCACCATCATAAGCAAATATATGTTTAGCAAAAAGATATTATCCTTGGTGGCCATGTGGCTTTTGTTGGTCTTGAATGCGTTCTCGGCCAACAAACGTTTTACGCTCGTTATCGATGCTGGTCACGGAGGACATGACGCGGGAGCCTTGGGAACCATCTCGAAGGAAAAGGACATCAACCTGTCGGTGGCGCTGGCTTTCGGACGATACGTGGAGCGCAATCAGCCAGATGTCAGGGTGGTGTACACCCGTAAGACGGATGTGTTCATACCCCTGAAGGAAAGAGCCAATATCGCCAACAGGGCGAATGCCGACCTCTTCATATCGGTACATACCAATGCCTTGCCTGCGGGCAAGATAGCTCGAGGATTCGAGACCTATACCTTAGGTATGCACAGGGCCAAGGACAACCTCGATGTGGCTATGCGAGAGAACTCGGTTATCTCGATGGAGAAAGGCTATCAGCAAACCTATCAGGGATTCGACCCCAGGTCGTCGGAGAGCTATATCATCTTCGAGTTCATACAGGGAAAGAATATGGAACGAAGCGTGGAACTGGCGCGAATGATTCAAAAGAGTGTATGCACTGGTGCCAACCGACCCAATAAGGGAGTACACCAGGCGGGATTCTTGGTGCTGCGCGAAACATCTATGCCAGGCTGTCTGATAGAGTTGGGCTTCATCACCACACCCGATGAGGAGCAACTCCTCAACTCGACTAACCGTGTGGATGACATAGCACGTGGCATCTATCAGGCTTTTGCCCAGTATAAGGACAGATACGACAAGGGCGTGTCGGTACCTTACCGTCCTACGGATGACGACAAGGCAGAGGTGCCTACCATCGTACCTTCAGACTATAAGGAAGAAAAGGCACCGGCAGTGGCAAAGCCAGCTACCCGATCAATCCGTGCTGCCCAACCCCGTACGGCACCCGTGAGAAAGGTGGAGGAGTCGGAGCATAAGCAGAACCAGAAAAAAGTGGTCAAAGCTCAGAACCAGACGAAGGATGCCCCCGTGTTCAAGGTGCAGATTCTGGCAAGCAGCAGGGTGCTGCGGACAGGAGACAGCCATCTGAAGGGTGAGACCGAATATGATTCCTATCAGGAGAACGGCATGGTGAAATACACCATGGGAGCCTCGACCAACTATAATGAGATATACCGACTGCGCAAGTCGCTGCTCGAAAAGTTCCCCGAGGCTTTCATCATCGCCTTCAAAAACGGACAGAAGTATGATGTAGGTCAGGCAATAAGAGAGTATAAACAGAACAAGAACAAATAAGAAATGAAAATGAGCAAGGAAATAAAGATAGCTCTTGTGGCTGTCGTGGGCATATTGATTATGTACTTCGGAATCAACTTTCTGAAGGGCATCAACCTTTTCTCGTCACACAACTACTATTACATCACCTTTAACGACATTCAGGGATTGGGAGCCTCTACTCCTATCTACGCCGATGGTTACAAGGTGGGAACAGTAGACGCGATAGAATTTGACTATGGTCAGGATGGACCTATCAAGGTGAAGGCTGATATCGACAAGGCTTTGCGTATACCTGCTGGCAGTAAGGCAGAGATAGAGAAGGACCTCATGGGCAACCTGCAGGTGAATCTGCTCCTGGCCACCAATCCCCGTGAACGCATAGAGCCAGGAGGCATCATCCCCGGTGCTGTGAATGCAGGAGCCATGGGAAAGGTGGCAGATATGGTGCCTGCCATCGAGAAGATGCTGCCCAAACTCGATTCTATATTGGGTAGCCTTAATGCTCTCCTTGCTGACCCTGCCCTGGCAGCATCACTGCACAATGTACAGACCATCACATCCAACCTCACCGTGTCTACCCGTGAGCTGAACACCCTGATGACAGGTCTCAACAAGCAGGTGCCTGGTATGATCAACCGTGCCAACGGTGTACTCGACAATACCAATAAGCTGACTGCCAACCTGGCCGGTCTCGATGTGCAGGGTACACTCGACAGGGTGAACCGTACCTTGGCAAATGCAGAGGAATTCACCAACAAACTGAATAGTGACAAGGGAACACTCGGACTGTTGATGAACGATCCGCAGCTGTATCATAATCTCAATGCCACCATGCGCGATGCCGACTCGCTGGTTGTCAACCTGAGACAGCATCCTAAGCGCTATGTACATTTTTCAATCTTTGGCAAGAAAGATAAATAAAGATTTGTGTATTTGCTATTTATTTTATAACTTTGCAGACAGGTTCGCTTTGTTTGGAGCTGCCTGTAAAGTGAAAATAAATAGTAAATATATCATATAGAGAATGTTAGTAAGTCCAAAACCACTCTGGGATAACTGTCTCGCCGTTATTCGCGATGCAGTGAAGCCCGACCAATACAAGACTTGGTTTGAGCCCATCGTCTTCGAGTCGTACAAACCGGCTACGAAGACTTTGTTGCTTAGGGTGCCCAGTACCTTCTTCTATGAGTATCTGGAGGCTAACTATGTGGACTTGCTGAGCAAGGTGCTGCAGCGTAACTTCGGTGAGGGAGTAAGATTGACTTACCGTGTCGTTGCCGACTTGGAACACAAGAAAACGATAGTCCTCGAAGCCGATCCTAATGATGTGGATGTGGCTGAGCAGAGACGTATACAAGCCGAACAGCCTAAAGTGCAGCAGCCCGAAGACATCGATACGCAGCTTGATCCTAAGCTCACGTTCAACAACTATGTGGAGGGTGCCAGCAACAAGTTGCCACGTTCGGTAGGCTATTCTATTGCCGAACATCCCAATACCACTCAGTTTAACCCCATGTTTATCTATGGTCCGTCAGGTAGTGGCAAGACGCATCTTGTCAATGCCATCGGTGTGCTGACCAAGAAGACTTATCCCAAGAAGAGAGTGCTGTATGTCAGCGCACGCCTCTTCCAGAACCAGTATATAGAGGCGGTGCTTCACAACTCTACCAACGATTTCATCAACTTCTATCAGACAATAGACATGCTGATAGTGGATGATATTCAGGAGTGGGCAGGAAAGACCAAGACCCTTAATACCTTCTTTCATATCTTCAACAGCCTCTTTCGTAACGGAAAGAGAATCATATTGGCGAGCGACCGTCCTCCGGTAGACCTGAAGGATATGCCCGACCGACTGCTTACCCGATTCTCTTGTGGACTGGTGGCTGAGCTGGAGAAGCCGAATGTGCAACTCTGCGTGGATATCCTGGCAAGCAAGATACGAAGAGATGGGCTGCAGATTCCTGCCGATGTGGTGGCTTTCATTTCACAGACTTGTAATGGAAGTGTGCGCGACCTGGAGGGAGCTATCAATGGACTTCTGGCTTACAGTATCGTATATAACAGCAATATCGATATCCGACTGGCAGAGCGTGTCATCAAGCGGGCAGTGAAGATTGACGACCATCCGCTCACAATGGATGATATTATAGATAAAGTATGTCATCATTTCAATGTCACTCCTACAGCCATTCACAGCAAGAGCCGTAAGCGTGAGTTTGTAGTGGCAAGACAGGTGACGATGTTCTTGGCTGCCAAGCATACCAAAATGCCGGCCTCGCGTATAGGAAAGCTCGTGGGCAACAGAGATCACAGTACGGTGATTCACAGTTGTACAAAGGTAGAGCAAAGACTGAAGCTGGATGCCGACTTCAGAGATGAACTGACCAGCATAGAAAACGCCTTTAAGTTGAAAGGATAGAATATGGATACGGAACTTTGGAATAGAGGTTCTGTGTTATATATAATGAAAATAAAAGGAAGTTTAGGTAAATGAGTTTTGCCCAGCTTCCTTTTTCTGTTTTTATAGGTTAATATGGGCCATTCTTGGCTCGAAGACTTGCACTTTTGTACAATTGTACAGAAAACTGTATTTATGTCCCCTATGTTGTTTCTTGATAATCAATACTTTTGCGCTTGAGTTCAGAAAAATCTAACGATTTATGGAACGATAAACATAATTAATAATTAAAAACAAACTTATGAAACTAACCAAAGAATTTAAGCGGGAAAACTTGCTAAGACATGGTTTTTTAGCATTGGCTTTGTGTTCTACATTAGGCGTTTTTTCACAGACCCGTAATGTGAATGGACGAGTTGTAGATCAGAACGGGGAGCCTATTATTGGTGCAAGTGCTGTAGTAAAAGGTACAAAATTAGGTGTAGTTACTGATTTGAATGGTAACTTTAGTTTGCAGAATGCCCCAGAGCAAGGTATTATCGAAATCTCATATATGGGATATAAAACTTTGCGTTTAAAAGTGGGAACCTCTGGTATGTTGAAGGCTGTCATGCAAGAAGATGCTCAGGTTCTTAATGATGTGGTTGTAGTAGGATATGGAACGGTCAAAAAAGCGAATGTGGTAGGTTCTATAGCTAAAATTGGTTCTGAATCATTTGAAGACCGCCCCGTGGGACGTATAGAGCAAGCTTTGCAAGGTCAGATGGCGGGTGTCTCTGTACGATCGACATCAGGTTCCCCTGGCAGTGATATTACCATCAACATTCGTGGTGCTGCTTCCATTAGTGGTACTACAACTCCTCTTTATGTTGTGGATGGTGTCCCTATTGATAATCTTTCGGGTATCAATCCTGGAGATATTGAGTCGATAGACGTATTGAAGGATGCTGCTTCTGCTGCAATTTATGGTTCACGTGGTTCCAATGGCGTTGTTTTGATTACTACAAAAAAAGGTAAGACGGGTAAACCAACCATATCTCTGAATGCCTATGCTGCGATATCTCAGTTGGAAAGAAAAGTGGATGTGATGAATTCTGATGAATGGATAACCTTTAATAAAAAATGGTTAGATAGACAATGGGTGAATGCCACTGGTCAAGATGCTTCTGTAAGCCAAGCCGATAGAATTGCTTATGCTGAGTTAAAAGACGGACGGACTTATCAGACAAGAGATGATTTATATAAGATTCGTAGTACTTATGGTATTTATGATCCATGGTGGGGTACTGATGAACTGGAAGCAATTGATTGGCAAGATGAATTTTTCCGTACTGCGCCTACCTATGATATGCAGTTGAATGTATCTGGTGCTACTGATAGAATAAACTATTCAATTTCTGGTGGTGTTTACCGTCAGGAAGGTATCGTTTATGGATCTTCTTATAACCGTTATAGTTTGAGAGCAAATTTTGAAGCAAAGGTTACTGACCATTTCAAAGTAAATTTGCAGTTAGCTCCTACTTTCGGCTTGAAAAAAGGTATAAAAGTCGAGGGAAAGGACCAAGGTATATCAAGAGTGCTGAGTTTGCCAGGATGGGTTCCTGCAGGAGCTGGAAGAATGGCAGGTGCAGAGCCAACTAAGTTTTATGGTAATTGGGGACCAGGCGTAAATATTGTCAGTCCTTATGTGATGGCCACAGTTCCTACAAAGCGTACTGCTGACACAAGAATGAATTCCTCTTTGAGTGGTACTTGGAATTTTCTGAAGGATTTCAACCTCATGGGAATGGTGGCATGGAATAGTCTGAATAGAACAGATAAACAATATAGTCCTACTTGGGCAAATGCAAAATGGGATACAGCTTCACATGAGGGAAAGTTGTCAGAGTCAAGATATACTACTCTGTCTACGAATTCTTATCTTTATCAAGCAATATTAAGCTATCATCATACTTGGAATATACATGACGTAGATGCGATGTTGGGTGCTTCCCTTGAAAAATATACGGAAGACTCAAGTTATGATAGAGTGAGTGGATTCCCGAATGATAAAAGTTATGTTTTTGACAAGAATACACCGGAGACTGTGCAAAATAATCAGATAGATTATGATAGCAATGCCTTGCTTTCCTATTTTTGTCGTGTGCAGTATTCTTTGATGGATCGTTATCTCCTCACATTATCTCTTCGTCGTGATGGTTCTTCAAAGTTTGGCGCGGACAACCGCTGGGGATGGTTTCCTTCTGTGGCAGGTGCTTGGAAATTGAATGAGGAATCTTTCATGAAAAATATAGATTGGTTGGGTAGTGCCAAGCTTCGCTTAAGTTGGGGTAAAGCGGGCAACGACCGCATTGGTTCAGCACAGTTCCTTTCTAACATGAAAGCTCTAAACTATCCATTGGGTGACTCTCAGACAATGGCTAATGGTTATGTTATTGGTAATATTGCCAATTCAATGTTAGGATGGGAGACTACTACTTCTTACAATGTGGGAATTGACTTTGGTGTGTTGAATAACAGAATTTACTTCCAGGCTGATTATTATAAGAAAAAAACCAAGAATCTCCTGTTAAATGTTCCTGTTTCATTGATTACAGGATTTTCCAGCATGATGGACAATGTTGGTACGGTAGATAACTGGGGACTGGAATTTGAATTGAATACAGCTAATTTAGTGACCAAAAACTTCAAATGGAATTCTTCTTTAAACGTTTCGCTGAACCGCAACAAGATAACCTCATTGGGGACTGATAATTCCGATATTCGCATAGGACAGGGAAAGACTATCATTCAGCGAGTAGGACATCCTGTAAATTCTTATATGTTGCTTAGAGCAGAGCGCACTCTGCGCGCTGATGATTTTGAGAGCGACGGCATTACTCCTAAAAAAGGAATAGCTATCTATGCAGGTCAAAAGCCAGGAGATACAAAATGGACGGATATCAATGATGATGGCAAGATAACCTCGGCAGATTATGATGTGGTAGGTAGTTATCAACCTAAGTTTGAATGGGGTTTTACAAATACCTTTAAGTATAAAAATTTTGATGCTTCCATTATGATGCAAGGAAGAGTGGGTGGCAAGTTACTCTCCATAGGTTCTCGCGGATGGAATAGAGCGACTAATAATGTTGCTTATAATTACATGTCTAAATGGCTTACCAAATCTTATTGGTCAGAAGCGGAACCAGGAGATGGAAAGACTCCTGCTATTTATGCTACAGTAACTGGTGGGCAGTATGATACCAATTGGCTCTATGATGCAGGATATGTTAGAATCAAGAATATCACCTTGGGCTACAAGGTACCCCTTCATCCTAATGCCTATATCAACAATCTGAGGTTCTATTTGTCATGTGACAATGTATACATGTGGGATAATTACGAGCCTGGTTATTCACCAGAGGCTGCAACCCAAGATAACGCTTCTTCGGATTGGGGCTCTTATCCTCAAGCAAGAACTATATCCTTTGGTGTTAATGTTACATTATAAATTGATAAAATATTATGAATATGAGATATTTATTGCCATGTGCTTTTGTTATGACACTTGGTCTGTCATCTTGTGGTGACGAAATCAATATATTTCCTGTAGAAAACAATACTGCAGATCAATTTTATTCTTCAGAGTATGAAATGCAGCAAGCTGTTGTGGGCTTGTATGCTCGTTTGGGAAGAAATGGAACCAGTACCGATTATCCAACAGATATGTATTATGAGGCATCAGAAAGCCGCTCTGATAATTTGTATTATGCAACAATGGCTAATGCTCAGCGCGACCAAGTGGATATGCGTAATTTCCAATGCACTGATAATACAGCGTTGAATACATCCATTTATGCACGTCTATATCAGATTATAACGGATGCAAATACGTTGCTGGAGAAATCTAATGAGAAATATACTCGATTTAGAGCAGAAGCTCGTTTTATGCGTGCTTTGGCTTATTTTGATTTGGTCAGAGCCTACGGTCCTCAGCCTATACTTGATCATGTAGTTTCTGCAAGTGAAGCCAAAAAGTATGATAGAAGTCCTATTGCAGATGTTTATCAATTTATCATTGCAGACCTTCAGGCTGCTTCTCAAGCTTTAGAGCCTTTCTATACAGGTAAGGAAGCAGGGCGTGTAGGATCTGTGGCTGCACAATGTTTGTTGGGATATGTATATGTTACGATGGCAGGTTATCCTTTGAACGATCGACAAGCTTATGCAAAAGCAGTTGAGACGTTGTCTCCTATAATGGAACAAGTAAAGGGAAGGTTTGCTAATAATTTTGATGATGTTTTCAATTTGAATAAAGAAAATAAGTATGACCTGTTTTCTGTTCAGTTTGCATCAGGAAATCAAGGCTTAGGTTCTTCTCTTCCTGGATACATCACTTCTTCGAGTGGTAAAAGTACTTGTTTCCCTGAATGGGTTTATAGTTCTTTCTCACAAGAAGGTCAGGATTTTCGTTTGGATACGTTGCTTGTAAATAAAATGGTTGCAGATGGTGATAAACGTTTAAGCAGCATAGCTCAAGGATTTTGGACTACCGTAAATCATGGGTATACAAAGAGTGATACGTTGGCATATTTCGATGATCGTTGCGTAATTACAAAATTTTTGGTTAAAGACAAAACCAACAACATGATTAAGGCTTGGAATGATTATCCACTCAATTTCCCGATGCTTCGTCCTGCTGATGCTTATTTGTTGTATGCAGAGGCTTTGATTGCAACAGGAAAATCAACAGAAGCAAAGCCTTGGATAAATTCCATTCGCAAAAGAGCAGGTTTACCAGATTTAGAGAATCCTACGATTACAGATATCATGAATGAGAGACGTAGAGAGTTTTTGGGCGAAGGTAAACGCTACTTTGATCTTGTAAGGCAAGGAAAAGATATATTTTTGTCTACATTGCAAGCTTTTTCTGACCATTATCGGCATGAACAGATTATGGGAGCTTCTAAACCTCAAGAAAAAGATATGCTGCTTCCTATCCCATTGGCTGTTATGAATATTCAATCAACTTGGAAAAACAATGATGGATATTGATTAAAGTGTTCAAAGTTTTGTTGTAATTAGGTTTGTAGAGGATAATCTTATTGTTAGATATCCTCTACTTTTTCAAAAATGTGATGATCATGCCTAAATTTATATATGTACTTGTATTTTTAGTGTTGGGATTTTTGCCGAGTGCTGCACAAAAAAAGGCAGATTCTATGTTTACCGTTTCACAGGCTTGGCAAGTGTTCCATACTCCAAAGGATTCTTGCAGAACGAAAGTTTGGTGGTTTCACGGGGAAACTGAAACAACTCGTGAAGGAATTACAGCAGATTTAGAAGCTTTTAAAAGAGCTGGAATTGGTGGTGTTGTCTATTATGATCAGGTACACCAACCATCTGACAAGGCTTTGGATGCCATGAGTCCTGAATGGTGGAAGATGCTTAAGTTTGCAGCACAGGAAGCTCATCGTATAGGGTTGACATTTGAGATAAATATATCTAATGGCTATGTATTGGGTGGAAAATGGATTGATAAATCTGAAGCGATGCAGCGATTGGTTAGTAAAACACTGATCATCAAGAAGAAGGATAATAGAACAAAAGCATTATTGTTGCCGTTGGCATCAGAAGATCCAGATGCTTATGATGTAGCGGTATATGCCATTCGATTGAACGAACGACAGTTAGATTCTATTCGTTCCATAACTTTCAATACTCGTTCTTTTGGCAAGTCAAGAAATGGAGCAATGAATACTCCTGTTGTGCCAAATGGAGTGATGTTTTCTGCGCGTCCCAATGTCGGTGTGCTGGAGGCGTCCGATGATAGCATGACTTGGAGAAAGGTTTGTGGCCTTCCTCCTGTGTATGGTTCACCTACTTATACCAAACAAACGGTAGCTTTTAAACCGATAAAAGCTCGTTTTTTTAGGACACGTGTTACTGACTCTATTCTTTTAAAAAGGAGAGACTATTTCTCTTTTATCAGAGATGTGGAATTTTCTTTTCTTCCCCGTCTAACCAATTGGGAGGAGAGAACTGGGCTGCGTTCTGAGTTTATACAGCCTATTGATTATTCTCCTTTTTCAGGAAATGTAATTTCACAAGATGATATCATTGACGTAACTGGTTTCTTGAAGGGTAATCAATTACTCTGGAATGTTCCGAAAGGTAATTGGATGATATTGAGAATTAGTGCAGAAATTACAGGAGGAAAATCTAAGCATGGCAGAAAAAATCTGTTAGGATTGGAGGCCGATAAGCTTTCAGCTCGAGGTGTCATCAAGCATTGGAATAGCTATACACAGCCGATTTTAGATTCTTTGTCTGCTTTAGGATTGAAGCCGATTGGTGTGTGTATGGATAGCCATGAAGCTGGCTCACAGAATTGGACCCAAGATTTTGCTGAAGAGTTTAAAGCTCGTCGTGGCTATGACCTACGTAAATGGCTTCCTGCCATGGTAGGTTATGTGATAGGGTCTGCGAAGAAAACGGATCGTGTATTGGCTGATGTTCGTTTAACCATTGCCGATTTGATTTGTGACCGTTATTTAGCTACCATTCAGTATCTATGTAAAAAAAATGGAGTTACACTTACAGCGCAAGCGATAGGGAACGGTCTGAGTATAGTAGCTGATAATTTTAGGGCAAAAGGTGTGGTGGATAAGCCTCAGACAGAATTTTGGGCAAGAGACAAGGATGGTAGCTATGATATTAAGGAAGGTGCTTCTGCCGCACATAGATATGGAAAAAATATTGCTTCTGCTGAAGCTTTTACAGACATGAAATTCTCAGAAACATTAGAGGATATGAAATCTTTGGCAGATTTTGCTTATTCTTGTCACATTAATGAATTTGTGGTATGTGCTTCCGCTTATCAGCCTTGGCTTGACAGGATTCCAGGAAGTACAGGAGGTGGACGTCATTATTGCTTAAATAGAAATAATACGCTTTGGGAAAATAGTAATGGTTTTTGGGATTATCAAGCTCGTTGTGCTGCCATGATGCGCCAAGGAACTCCAGTAGTAGATATGCTGATTAAATTACCAAGTGTTCCTCCAACAAAGTTACTGGTTAATTGGTTACCTAAAATACCACAGGGGTATTCTTGGGAGGTAACTACCGAATTGGATCAGCATACAACCAAGATATTGCCAAATATTCCAGATTTTGTTGATTATAGTGATCACCAGCCTAAGAGTATGCTTTGGTTTAGTCATCGTAAATTGAGAGATGGTGACTTGTATTTTGTAGCAAATCATAGTGCAAAGGTATATCATGATATCGTAAAATTTCGGGTGAATTGGAAAAATGCGTACTTTTGGAATCCTTTGGATGGATCTCGCCAAAGATTGTTTATTTCTGATTCAAATGGTCAACAAACTACATTGTTTTTACATCTTTCTCCAAATGAATCTGGATTTATTGTCTTAACGGATGAGAATATAGCGTGTTTACCTATTCGCAAGTTCTTAGAAACGCCAAAGAAGGTTGTGCTGATAGATAGTGCAGACATTTCTTTTGAAAAAGAAAAAATACTATTAAGAAATCAAAAGTTTTTTGATTGGACAACTTCTGACAATCCAAGGATAAAATATTATTCAGGTAGATGTCGCTATACAACTTCTTTCAAATTGGATGAGTATAAGCAAGAACAATGGTTGCTAAGTTTACCTAAGGTAAATGGTAATGTAACTGTCTTTATAAATGGGCAAAAAGTGGGTGTTCTTTGGTGCTCTCCATGGAAATTGGATGTTTCTAAATATCTGAAAAATGGTATGAACAAGTTAGAACTCTTTGTGGATAATGTTCTGTCCAATCGCATGATTGGTGATGCCGGATTACCTGTTTCTGAACGTGTGACATACTGTCAGCCTCAGATATACGAAAAGAATGATTTGTTGAAATCGTCAGGAATATTTGGTACACCTATCCAAATAGAGTCTTATAGATGATATGTGTTGAAATTTGGAATGTAGATACTGTTTGATGCTCCTTTTGTTAAAAAAAATAGTTTTTTAGGGAGTGTGTTAGTATGAGAATAGATTTTTTTGTAATTTTGTAACAGAGAGCACATGATATGGTAAATGTTTCCTGTCATGTGTCTCTCTATTATTTTTCAAAATACTAAACAATGAATAAGTCTTCTTTTTTGAAATATGCAAGATGCTTAGTGCTGTTTTTTATGATGTTATGGTCTTCTTTGTTTGTTTATTCACAAGGAGATAATTGGCATATTACAAGATATTCTTCTTTGAATGGATTATCGACAAATGATGTCACCGATATGAAGCAAGATGATAATGGCTATCTATGGTTGGCAACTTCAAATGGCATCTGTCGTTATGATGGTTATAATTTTTTGAACTTTCATCCCACTGATAGCTATGGGTTGTATGATAACCATATTGCAAGATTAGAAATTGATCGTAAAAATCATCTTTTGTGGACTTTTTCGTTTTCAGGGAGTGTGGGTTGCTTTCATTTGTCTTTGGGAAAGTTTATAGATTATTTACAAGATGCTAAAGCTAAAAAAGAATTCAAAAATCATCAAATATGGTCGCATGGTGTTATCCTTTATGACAATAAGTCAGGAGTAAGAGTGATAACTTTCGATGGAAAAAACTTTCAACATAGAGACTTTACTTATGAGAAAGGAACGTTGCCAAGCAAACGAATTTTGTCTATCGTAGAGGATTCCTCCGAATATTTCTGGATAGTTACAGATAAAGGTGTGTGCAGGGCATCTGTCTCTGGAAAAATGAGTTTCGTTGGTCCAAAGAAAAATGTTTTGGCTGCTCAACTTTATAAAGGTAATTTTTATGTGTATTATGAGGATAATACCATCAGAATTTATAGTGGAACTAATCTATTAAAAAGTATAGTTTGTTCACGTATCTATAGTATGCAAAAAGTGGTGGCAGTCAATTTTCTGGCTCACCATAAATGGTATATTTATGGTGATGTTGCTTCTTTAGTGTTTGATATGAAATCTTTGACTCTTTCAAAAAATGATTTGCAAATTTCTGCTATAAGAAAACCTTACCAAGATAAAGAATATGTAGTTGTTTCAGATAATAAGGGATGTGTGTATGTTTTTAAAAATGGAAAGTTAAAACTTAAAAAAAATCTTTTTGAGCAAGTTTCGCCTGCAATAACTTATAATTATCGAGTGTGGGTTTCTAAACATTTGGATGGTAGCTTGTACATAGCAACAGCCGGTAATGGCCTGTTTGTATTTAATCCAAAAACAAATTCTATTGCTCCTGTTTCAATTACATCGGATAATACCATGATGCCATCAAAACTTCTTGGTGGTTTGTTTTGTGACAAAGATGGTAATATATGGACTTCTTTGGAATATGCAGGACTGTATAAGATTTATCATTCAAGTATTTGTACCAAATTGATTTTACCCTTACCGCATACGGCTGGCGATCGTGCCAATAATATCCGCTTGCTTCATTCTGTTGGCAATGGAAAAGTCTTGGTTTCTACAAAGGACAAAATGTTGTTTTTGTATGATGAGTCAGATAATTCTATTCGTAGCTTCAAAGAATATCCTGCTAATGTTTATGCTTACCTAAAAGATCGTAAGGGGCGTGTGTGGGTGGCTACAAGGGGTAGTGGCTTTTGGATCAACCGGCAACATTATAAAAAGAAAGATTTCAAGTTGCTAAAAGTGGGCAATATTTATGATTTTGTTGAGGATAATTATGGGAGAGTATGGATTGCAACCTTTGGCGATGGACTTTTGTTGGCTACAACATCGTCAAAAGGAAAGGTTACTTTTTCTAAATACCTTTCTGATGGACAAGGAGAAAGCGATATTCGCGACTTGTTGATTGATTCAAATGGTTGGCTTTGGATTGCTACGAATAAAGGTTTTTTCGTAATAGATGCCAAAAAAAAGAAAATCAGCAAGAAAGATTTTATCAATTATAGTAAGCAGAACGGAAGTTTTAGGGATGAAGAGGTAATCAGTCTGTTTCAAGATTCAAAATCCAATATATGGATAGGCTCTTATGGTAAGGGAGTGGCTTTTACGAAATTACCAAGAGACTATAAGCGTATAAAATTTAATTGGATTACCAAACAGAATGGTTTGCTAAATAATAATGTTCGTTCTATCTTAGAAGATAGAAAAGGCAATGTCTGGATTGCTTCTGATGAAGGAATTAACTGTTTGAATAAGTTCAATGAGTATATGGATAATTACGTTGACCCCAATCATATTCTTAACAACATTTATTCAGAGAATAGTGCGATTGTTTTGTCTGATGGTGACTTGTTGTATGGTACTACACAAGGTTTGGTGCGTATTAAATATAGGGAGCAAACTTATAAAAACAATAAGCAGCTAATCCCTCGAATTGTTGACATGGATGTTAATGGTGAGACCATATTTCGTTCTTCACGAGATTGGGTAAAATGCCTATTGGCAGGAGAAAAAATTTTGCTCCAACCGAATGAAAATATGGTTACGTTCTATTTCTCTAATTTGGATTTTTCAAAAAAAATGTTGTATCGTTTCTATTTAGAAGGAATTGATAAAAAATGGGAATCCCAAAGCGTAGCAAATTCTGCAACTTATAAGAATCTCTCTCCTGGTGTCTATCGTTTTCATGTGGAAACATTGGTAGGTATCAATAAATGGAGTCCGGAACAAGTACTTACAATTGAGGTTGCGCATCCTTGGTGGAGTTTATGGTGGATAAAAGCATTGTTTTTATTGCTAATCTTTACAATAATAGCTCTTTTGAGTCGCATGTTGTATAACAATTTCAAACTTCGTGAAAAGATAAAAGTTGAGCGCCAGTTTATGGAGTTTAGATTAAATTTCTTTTCTCAGATGGCACATGAGTTCAGAACACCGTTGGCTATTATAAAATCTGCCATGGATTGCTTAAAAGATGCTAATACATTATATGATGCAAAGGCATCTATTAAGGTAGCAAACCGTGGTTCGGATAGATTGGCAAAGTTAGTGAACAATTTATTGTTGTTCAGAAAAGTTAATACAGGTGATATTAAACTCAATGTGGAACAGTATGATATTATAGCAGACTTACGTCAGCTCTATCTTGATTTTCGTCCCATGGCAGAAGTTAAAGGACAAGAAATGCTTTTTGTTCCTTTTGAAAGAAAATATCAGATGTTGTATGACAGAGAATATATTGAAACTATAGTTTATAATCTCTTGAGTAATGCGATTAAGTATTCAACAACCCCAAAAGGTGTCATAGAATTGAGAGTAGAATGTGATGCAAAGCAAGAGCTCCTGTCTATTTTTATAAAAGACTCAGGAATGGGGCTTACGGAAGAACAAGAAAAGACATTGTTTCAACCTTATATGCATGGAAATGTTTCCCAAGGGGGAATGGGACTTGGACTGTATATGAGTAAACAATTGGCGGTTTTACATCATGCTGAGCTTACTTATCATAAGCCAGAAGAAGGACAGATTGGGGCTACGTTTGTTTTGACATTACCTAATTCTTTAGGTGCTTATGCAAAAGAAGAATACAAGTCGGGAATCACAGGCAGTTTGAAAAAACAGACGACAGAATCCCCTTTATTCCAAAATACGGTTGGTGTAGCACTGAATATGGAAACTATTTTTGTGGTGGAGGATGATCCTGACCTTTTGGTGCAGATAAAACAAATATTGTCTGTTTATTTTAAGGTTGTTGGATATAGTAATGGTAAAGAGGCTTTTGAACAAATTTGCAAGCAGAAGCCTGCACTTGTTATAAGCGATGTAATGCTCCCTGAGATGGATGGTTTTTGTCTGTCAAGAAGCATTAAGAGCAATGCTGAGTTAGCTCACGTAAAGGTGATATTGTTGACTGCTTTGGATGGGGAAGAAAATCGTTTAAAGGGAATACAAGCTGCGGCTGATGATTATTTCGTAAAGCCTTGTAGCGTTCAACTTCTTGTTGCAAGATGTTTTAAATTGATAGAGCAAAAGCATAAACAAAAATGTTCTTTAACTTCCTCCGAAGACAAAGAGGAAGTTAAAGAACGCAGATTGATAACGAGTCCTGTTGATAAAGTTTTTATGGAAAAAGTTACAACTATAGTGTATGCCCATTTGTCGGAAGCCGATTTCTCAGTTGATCAACTTTGTGACTTGTTGGGGGTAGGACGTACGACGACGTTTAATCGCATAAAAGAATTGTTTGGCATGACACCAAATGAATATATCCGAGAAGAACGATTGCAGACTGCCGCAAAGATGCTGTTGGAAGGTGATAAAAATATAGCGGAAATATCTTTGTGTGTGGGATTTAGTGACCCCTCTTATTTCAATCGGCGTTTTAAGGCTCGTTTTGGTGTTGCTCCTTCTAAGTATGGACGTTAATCTTGTGCCTTCTTTATCATCTTCTTCCACTTGAAATAGCCTGCTACGGCAATGATGACATACAGACCATAGAGTCCTGCTTTAAAGGGAATACCTTTTACGATATACAGGTAGCAGCATACTACATCGACGATGATCCAGAAGAACCATTGCTCGATGTACTTGCGTGCCAAAGCCCACAGACCCACAAAGCTCAGGGCGTTGGTGAAACCGTCGAGGAGAGGCACTGTGGAGTTGGTGTAGGTCACCAATATATAATAGGTGAGTCCCCATGCTACTAAGAAAAAGACGATGGCTGGAAGATAGAGCGATTTGCGCATGCGGGTAATCGGTAACTCTTCTTCAGCCTTTTGGTTGTGCTTCTTGCCAAACTTCCATACGGCATATCCGTAGACTGCAGCCACGGTATAGTAGGCTGCCATACCGGCGTCGCCATAAAGACCATGCCCCCAGTAAAGCCAGATGTCGAGGGCTGGCATCACAATTCCTATCAGCCAGAGATAAATGCTGGCACGGTACTCCAACAGGATGTAAACCAGTCCGAGTACCGTGGTGATGATGTCTAAACCATGTGATGTGATGAAATCCATCATGATGTTTTAGTCGTTTTGTCGATGATTAGAAATTGATAGAGAGATGAGCCATGCAGTTGAATGGTGCTGATGGTGCAAAACCTGCTGCACCATAGTCGCGGCTACCCCATAAGTTGACTGCAATTACCTTGCCGTCTACCATACGATATGTTGGTGCTGCCCAACCATTGTTGTCATACTTTGCATCGAAGATGTTGTAGAGTGTTACACCGATGGTGGCATCCTTCAAGCCGATCTTCTTCAAAGAGAAGTGGTAGCTAAGGTCTATGTTGGTGGTGAAGTGCTTCTTCAATAACAGGGTCTCGTAGCAAGTGTTGCCTTTTGCCTCGTAGGTGTCTGGGTCTACATTGTCGTTGCACTCCATGGTCTTGAAACCTGTGTTGGTCAAGTACTGGTCGCTGACGTACTGGCTCTGGATGGCAGCCTTGAAACCTGCGTACTGGAAGGTGAAGATGTTGTTGAAGATGAAGTCTGGAGAGAAACTCAGTGGCGTCTCGCCTAAGTTGACGTTGGTCTCGCCATCTTCCAATGTTACCATCATATCCTTGGCACGGTTCTTTGACCATGTGGCATTGGCATCCCACTGGAACCAGCTTACTGGCTTCCAGGCTGCTTCCAACTCTACCCCCATACGATAAGTCTTTTCGAAGTTACGTGTTACTGCTTCTCCGATGCTGTTGAGCTCGCCTGTCAGCACAAATTGGTTCTTGTAGTTCATATAGTAGAAGTTGGCACCAGCTGAGAACTTGCTGCTCTGATACTTGTAACCCAACTCCAAATCGTTGAGACGCTCGGCCTTAGGCTTCTCTGAACCTGCATTCCAGGCCTCGTAGTTATTTCTTACTGGTTCCTTGTGTGCGATGGCGTAAGAGATGTACACCTTGTTATTGGTATTGATATCGTAGTTGAATCCAAACTTAGGATTGAAGAAGTCGTACTTCTCGTTAATGATATAGTCGCCAGTGAAGCTGTTGCCAATGAACCAGTCGCTTGGGTCTTGCATCTTTACATTTACATGGCGATACTGCAAGTCGAGGAAGGCGCTGAGACCCTTGACAAACTCATAGTTCGCTTTGCCATAGATATTGAAGTCGGTCTTCTTGGCATTGTTGCGATAGTACTCAAAGTTATTGTCGCGAGCGATGTCACCGTTTACCTTGTGCCAAAGCACATTTCCCCAGTGGTCACCATCATATTTGTTCCAACCACCACCAATGTTAGCGGTGAGATTCTTTTGGTTGTCGTAGTTGACGGAAGCGATGGCACCATAGAAGTCGTTGCCCATCTGCTTGCGACGGATGAGATCATTCTTCAGTTCGGTTGTGTTCAGACCATACTCGGCATAGTCTTTATGGCACTTATACTCTTCGTAGTAACCATCGCCACGGGTATAGTGGAGCGCAGCATTGAGGTTCCAAAGATTGGTGAGGCGCTGGTTCCAGATGAGCTGATAGTTCTGAGAGTGATAGTTATCTGTTTGGTTGTCATAGTAAGCGCGGTTGCCGTTTACATCTGTATATTCGCCACAAGAGTTGTAGCGACGGCCATAAAGGCTCTGCTCATACTTGGATGTGTAGTTCCATGCGTGGTAAGTTTCTTCCTGACCATTGAAGGTGATGAACTTCACCATGGTGTTGTCGCTGAAGTAGCCTGCCTGGAGGAAGTAGCTGTTCAACTTGGCTGAGGCACGGTCGAGATAACCCTTGCTGCCGATGTTGGACAGTCGTCCCTGCAAACCCCAGTGGTCGTTGATAAGACCTGTGCTGAAGCGAACAGTCTCCTTGTGAGAGTAATAGCTGCCGCCTGATACGTCAAGACCAACGTATGGCTTGGCACCAATATTGTCTGTCAGCATGTTGACAGTAGCTCCGAAGGCACCTGCGCCATTGGTAGAGGTTCCCACACCACGCTGAATCTGTATGCTCTGTGTGCTGGAAGCGAAATCGCTGAAGTTGACCCAGAAGAGTGAACTGCTCTCGGCATCATTCATAGGGATTCCGTTGGCTGTGATGTTTACGCGGCTTGGGTCTGTGCCACGTACTCGAAGCGTGGTATAGCCGATTCCGTTACCTGCATCCGAGGTAAGAGTGATAGAAGGAGTGAGTGCCAACAGGTAAGGAATGTCCTTGCCATAATTGACAGCCTGAATATCGTTTTTGCTGACATTGGTGAAAGCCAAAGGTGCTTTCTTGCTTGCACGTGTCGAAATAACCTGGACCTCCTGTAGCTGTCTTGCCTTCAGAGTGTCGATGCGTTCTCCTGCTTTGCTTTTTGCAGCACCGGCTGTAGTCGCTACGCCGAAGATGAAGGCAGCAAAAAGCAATAAATCTTTTTTCATTTCCTTTTATTATATATAATGTATAAAATATAAAGAGGTGTGTGGATATAGAACACAGGCAAGCCATGAGACTTGCGCCTGCCATCGGTTTTTCTCATTTTCCCTACGCCAGCATTGCCTGGACAGGTTCGATGGGTCTGATCTCAGCATCTGCAATTGCAGTAGCACCCCTTAGTTAGCATTTTGCTAACTGGGTGCAAAGTTACAACAAAAGGTATATATAGCAAAATAAATCGAATGTTTATTTTGTTTTTGTTTAAGGATTCTTCTTTTTATTGGACTGGAAATAAGGTTTATGGAATTTTGTTAAGAACAAGAAGAAGATTTTTTTGTAGATTTGTTATGTAGTTCGCATTTTTTTTTATATTTTTGCAGCATATCTTTAACCTAAACAATATATGAAGCATAAGAGGAAATTTATATGTAGAATGATTTGTGCCCTGGCGCTGTCGGCTCCTTTGGCAGTAAAGGCTCAGAGCGAACAGTCTTTCGTGTTGGACACATTGCATCTGCCGGGAACAATGAATGTTGTTGAGCCGGAACTGCTCAAAAAGGGTGTGGTCAATAATGCACTCGATGCCTTGAACGGACAGACGGCAGGTGTGAACGTGACAAGCAATGGACTTGACCGAATGGCCATGCTCAACTCTGTGCGTGTGCGTGGCACCACGTCTATCATGGGCGGCAACGATCCGCTGGTTATTATCGATGGGGTGACATCGGATGTGGCTACGCTTGCTACTATTTATCCTGCTGATATTGAAAGTTTTACGGTGTTGAAGAATGCCAGTGAAACGGCTCTTTATGGATCGCGTGGCGCCTCGGGCGTCATACAGGTAAAGACCAAGAAAGGAACGGGTAGGGGATTTCAGATCTCTTACGAGGGGAACTACGGACTTGAGGCCATGTGCAAGAGTATGGAGATGCTCAATGCTGCAGAATACATTGCTGCTGCGCAAAAATTAGGACTCGAGTATAACGATAAAGGCTACAATACCAATTTTCGTAAGGCGATTACCCGTACCGGACAGGTGCAAAACCATTATCTGGCTTTCAGCGGCGGTACTCCGCACAGCAACTATCGGGCTTCTTTTGGCTATATAGACCACAATACCATCATCCGAAGCAAGGGGTATCGTAACTTGGTGGCAAAGATTGATGTTACACAGAAAGCCTTCGGTGACAGGCTCACGGGCGACTTCGGCGTGTTTGGATCTTCATTCAAGAACAACGATATCTTCGATAATCAGATGCTCTTTTATTCGGCTGATGCCATGAATCCCACCTATCCATATGACAGAGTGAATGGCAGCTGGCTGAAGAATGGATCGGCTTCGCAGATCAATCCTCCCGGAGCTTTGTTGGCTGAGCGGAATGACACAAAGAACATGAATTTCAATGCTCATCTGAAACTGAGCTATGACATCTCGAAAGACTTGAGCGTTTCTGGTTTTGGGGCTTACAGCTATGCTTCTAACGAGAACGACCAGTTTTGTCCTACATGGGTCTGGGCTCAGGGTAATCTGTATCGCGGTGAGTTCAAGAGTGAGGAATGGCTTGCCAATGTGCAGGCAAACTATCAGCATGTATGGGGAATACACGACCTGAAGGCCATGGCGGGAGCGGAGTATCAGAAAGATGTGCGCTCGGGATTCTGGACTTCAGCCAAGGGCATTACCAATAACGATATGGGCTATCATAACATAGGTGTTGCTGCATCACGACCTTTTGGTGGTACCGACAGCAACTATGAAGACCCGTCGCTGGCCTCGGTGATGGCTGGAGCCGACTATACTCTTTTAGGCAGATATGCCGTATCGGTATCGGTTCGTGGTGATGGCTCCTCAATGGTTGGCGATGATCATACTTGGGGCTTTTTCCCATCGCTGTCGATGTCGTGGGACATGAAACGCGAGAAGTGGTTGCGCCATATAGATGATATCACGATGCTGAAACTTCGTACGGGTTATGGACGTTCGGGAAATCTTGGAGGAATTTCTTCTTATACTACCATGAATACGGTGCGGCAGAATGGTATCGTGTCAATAAACAGCTCGCCTACGGTGACGATGGGCATGATAAGAAACAATAATCCTGACCTGAAGTGGGAGACTCGTTCCACCTGGAACATTGGTGCCGACGTGGGATTGTGGAACAATCGACTGGTTATGACTGCCGAATATTATTACTCCAAAACGACTGATATGCTTTATGCCTACGATGTGCCGGTTCCGCCATTCGCCTACGACAAATTGCTGGCGAATATTGGCTCGATGAGCAACCAAGGACTTGAAATCGGTTTCTCGGTTACTCCTGTGCAGAAGAAGGATATGGAACTTAATATCAATATGAACCTGGCGTGGCAGAAGAACAAACTCTTGTCGCTCAGTGGCGAGTATGAAGGCATGCAGATGTCGGCAGCCGATGTGACGGCTATGGGAGGCTTGTCGGGAGCTGGGCAGCATGGAGGTTACAACAATGTGGTTTATCAGATTGTAGGTCAGCCGCTGGGAGTCTTCTATCTGCCTCATTGCAAGGGATTGGTAGAGGATGGAAACGGACATTATCGCTATGATATTGAAGATCTGGACAGGAATGGAACGGTGGACCTGAGTGATGGTGGCGACCGGTATATAGCTGGTCAGGCTACACCTAAGGTCACACTGGGTTCGAATGTCAGTTTCAAATATCGCGACTGGTATCTCTCCTTGCAGATGAATGGTGCCTTCGGACATAAGATATTCAATGGTACGGGATTGGCTTACACCAATATGTCGAGTTTCCCCGACTATAATGTGCTGAAGGGTGCACCCGAGAAAAATATTGTTGACCAGAATGTCTCTGACTATTGGCTGGAGAATGGTGATTATCTGAATATCGAATATCTCACCGTGGGATATGACGTGCCCATAAAAAAGGGAGTGGTAAAATCGCTGCGCCTTTCGCTGAGTGTTAATAACCTGGCGACGATAACAGGTTACAGTGGGTTGACACCGATGATTAACAGTTATGTGGTCAACAGTACGATGGGTATTGATGATAAGAGGACTTATCCCGTTTATCGCACTTACTCTATGGGTTTGAGCATTCAATTCTAAAAACATTTTGCAGATATGAAACACTATACCTTATTATATATAGCATGGGCAACGATATGTCTTACCTCCTGCCTTGACGAACATCCTAAAGACCAACTTGGCGAAGATGCCATCTATGGGTCGGCTTCTGAAATATATACCAATGCGGTGGCTTCGCTCTATAACTATATAGGAAGCGCTAATGAGAGTGAGGGAATACAAGGCACGTGCCGAGGTATTTATGATTATAATACTCTCACCACCGATGAGGCGATCATTCCAATTCGAGGTGGCGACTGGTATGATGGAGGATTATGGAACGCCATGTATCAGCATCGGTGGACTGCCGATGATCAGTCGCTCTACGATACATGGAAATTTCTGTATAAGGTCATCGTGCTGGCTAACAAGTCCTTGGATGTGATCAATGAAAAGAAAGACTTGCTCTCTGTTCAGCAACAGCAGGAATATGGGGCAGAAGTGAAGGCTGTGAGGGCCTTGTTCTATTACTATGCCATGGATATGTTCGGGCGGATTCCATTGATTCTTTCTTCTTCCGAACAGGCTTCGTCAGGTGTGGATTTGGGACAGGTGTCGCGCAGTACAGTCTTCCGTTTTGTCTTTAACGAGTTGCAGCAGGCTTCGCCTTTTCTCCCTGACGAACATAGCAACAAAGAGGGGAATTTCTATGGGCGTATCACACAGCCTGTAGCAAACTTCTTGTTGGCTAAGTTGGCGTTGAATGCTGAAATCTATACCTATGACGACTGGACGTCCGGTTATCAGAACCGGCCTCGAGGAAAGGATATTGTCCTGAACGTTCCTGTAGAGAACCATAACGCAGATGATGCTGCCGAAAGATTGGCAGACAAGCCTGTTGTCAATGGAAACTACCAACTGAATGCCTGGGAAACCTGTATCTACTATTGTGATAAATTGGCAGAGGAGGGTTATATGTTGGAGGATGATTATGCTGCCAATTTCTCTACTCACAATGAAAACTCTCGTGAGAATATCTTTACGATTCCTATGGATAAGAACGTGTATGTCAATCAGTTCCATTATCTCTTCCGCTCTTATCATTATGCGCATGGCGGGCTCTTTGGATGGGGCAGTGAGAATGGTACTTGTGCTACGGTTTCCACGATGAGGACAAACCATTATGGTGAGGCAGATGAGGATGCACGATGCAAGGTCAATTTCGTGGCTGGTATGGTGAAGGTTGATGGAAAGAATGTTCTGATGGATAATGGTAAAGCTCTTGAATATCAACCTCTTGAGGTGAAACAAAATCTTACTAACAGCCCTTATGTCAAGACTGCGGGCGCCAGAATGGCTAAGTATGAGGTGGACCGAACTGCTTATATGGACGGTAGACTGATAAGCAACGATATTGTGCTTTTCCGTTATGCTGATGCTCTCTTGATGAAAGCTGAGGCTAAAGTGCGCAATGGAGAGGATGGTAGTGCTGAACTCGATGCTGTGCGCTTGCGTGTAGGAATGCCTGTCTGTGAGGCTTCACTCGAGAATATCTTGCGCGAACGTTTGCTCGAACTTGTTTGGGAAGGTTGGAGGCGTCAAGACTTGATTCGCTTCGGCCTCTTCACTGGGGCTTATGATCTAAGAGAACCATTGCCTAACGAACAGTCTGGCTACACGACGGTGTTCCCCATTCCGCAAAAGTGTATCAATCTGAATAAAAAACTCATTCAGAATAAGGGGTACGAAAAATAGAGGAATATAAGAAGACTTTGGTCATAATAGACGACCGGCGTTGGTCATAATAGGTGGCTGACGTTGGTCTTAATAGACGAGGCAAGTCTTTGCCTTGCGGATTTTTGTTTGACAGGAAGTCTCATTATCTCG
>ERZ1034713.5-NODE-5-length-144336-cov-28.275372_pt1 | contig 144336 bp, 146 predicted proteins | sample MGYA00520692_ERZ1034713 | MGnify/ENA primary metagenome ERZ1034713 (study PRJEB33766, sample SAMN09781717) | gut metagenome | biome: gut microbiome | host: Homo sapiens | place: Madagascar | study: EMG produced TPA metagenomics assembly of the PRJNA485056 data set... | reverse complement strand
TTTAAATGAGTGTGGAATTTACTTCTGCACTGGAATTTACTTTTTCAAGTTAGCATTAAAGAAAAATTGCAAAAAACCCTTGAAAAGTACCACGATTCATGTTATTATCTAGACTCGTGATATAAAATTCCTTGCTCATAATCAGATTTATGAGCCAGAGACCAAAAGGAGGTAACATTCGCATGAACAAATATGAATTAGCACTCGTCGTTAGTGCAAAGATCGAGGATGATGCGAGAACAGCAGTAGTCGAGAAGGCAAAAGAGTACATCACACGTGCCGGCGGTACTGTTACAGAAGTTGAGGAGGCTGGTAAGAAGAGATTAGCTTACGAGATTCAGCACATGACTGAGGCCTTTTATTACTTCATCCAGTTCGATGCTGAGGGAACAGTCCCAGCAGAAATCGAGCAGGACGTTCGTATCATGGACAATGTTCTTCGTTTCTTATGCGTTAGAAAAGACGAGGCATAGTATAAGAAAATAGGAGATTGTATTATGAACAAAGTAATACTTATGGGTAGATTAACCAGAGACGCAGAAATCCGCTATGCCCAGGGGGACAACTCACTTGCAATAGCAAGATTTTCACTTGCGGTAGACAGACGCTACAGCAAGAATGCAGAGGAGCAGTCAACGGATTTCATCAACTGCGTAGCTTTTGGAAAGATAGCAGAATTTTTTGAGAGATTTGGCCGTAAAGGAACAAAATTTGTTGTTGAAGGCCGAATCCAGACCGGCAGCTATACAAACAAGGACGGACAGAAGGTATACACCACTGACGTCGTGGTTGAGAATGCAGAGTTTGCAGAGTCTAAATCAGCCGCATCAGGAAATGCAGGCGGATTTGCACCGGCAGACAGACCTGCACCTAGCCAGGCTGCTGGGGATGGCTTCATGAACATTCCGGACGGAATCGACGAGGAGCTTCCATTCAATTAGTAGTGTCCACGAGGACAAATATTCAAGGAGGTAACAAAAATGGCTTACAATAAATCAGCTGATGGTTCATCAATGAAGAGAAGACCAATGCGTAGAAGAAAAAAAGTCTGCGTATTCTGTGGAAAAGACAATGTCATTGATTACAAAGATACAAACAAATTAAAGAGATACATCTCTGAGAGAGGAAAAATCCTTCCACGCCGTATCACAGGAAACTGTGCAAAGCACCAGAGAGCTCTTACAGTAGCAATCAAGAGAGCACGTCATCTTGCTCTTATGCCATACGTTTGCGAATAAGATAAATGTATGATAAATCCCGACTACCGGATGGTGGTCGGGATTTTTTAGGTTAAAAATGTTTTAGGTTTAAAAAATTAATATTTGTTGCATAATCAAATTACATAGTATAAAATGGATATAAAACAAATACTAATAAAAAGGGAGGGTTCAAATGGATACATACATTGTTTTCTGGTTGGCAGCCACCGTAGTTTTTGTTTTAGTTGAGCTTATGACAGTAGGGCTTACATCCATATGGTTTGCGGCAGGCTCATTTGTAGCGTTTATAGTCGCACTGCTTGGCGGCAATGTCGTGGTTCAGGGAATTGCATTTATACTCGTTTCAGTCGTGCTTTTAGCTCTCACAAAGCCATGGGCCGGGAAGTACATCAATTCCAGGACAGTGAAGACAAACGTGGACAGTCTGGTCGGAGAAAGAGCTGTGCTCACCGAGGATGCTGACAGCATGAAGCAGACGGGAAAAGCCGTTGTAAACGGTCAGGAGTGGACAGTCAGACCGCAGGACGAGACCCAGGTCATAAGAAAAGGCGAGCTTATCGAGGTAGTAAAGATAAGCGGAGTAAAACTAATTGTAAAAAGGGCAAAGGAGGCTTAACCGGAAATGGAAGGATTAATAGCACTTGCAGTGTTACTCGCAATCGTACTTATAGTACTGGTAAACTGCATCAAAATCGTGCCACAGGCACACGCAATGGTAATTGAGCGTTTGGGAGGATATCTCACTACATGGAGCGTAGGACTTCATCTCAAGGTGCCATTTATCGACAGAATAGCAAAGAAAGTCATCTTAAAGGAGCAGGTGGTAGATTTCCCGCCACAGCCTGTAATCACAAAGGATAATGTAACAATGCAGATAGACACTGTAGTATATTTCCAGATTACAGATCCAAAGCTCTATGCATACGGAGTAGAGAATCCAATCATGGCAATTGAGAACCTCACAGCCACAACACTTCGTAACATTATCGGAGACTTAGAGCTTGATGAGACACTCACCAGCCGTGAGACAATCAATACCAAGATGCGCGCAACACTCGATGTGGCAACAGATCCATGGGGCATCAAGGTAAACCGTGTCGAACTTAAGAATATCATACCTCCAAAGGCCATCCAGGATGCCATGGAGAAGCAGATGAAGGCAGAGCGTGAGAGACGAGAGGCCATTCTTCGTGCAGAGGGTGAGAAAAAATCAACAATCCTTGTTGCAGAGGGAAATAAAGAGTCAGTCATCCTCGATGCCGAGGCTGAAAAGCAGGCAGCCATCCTTCGCGCAGAGGCAAAGAAGGAGGCAACAATCCAGGAGGCAGCAGGTCAGGCAGAGGCTATCCTCAAGATACAGCAGGCCAATGCAGACGGACTTCGCATGTTGAAGGAGGCAAATCCGGATAACGCAGTGCTCCAGATAAAGAGCTTAGAGGCATTTGCCAAGGCCGCAGACGGCAAGGCTACAAAGATAATCATCCCATCAGAGATTCAGGGGATTGCAGGTCTTACAAAGTCAATTGCAGAAATAGCTGCGGATAAGACTGAGAAGTAATTATATTTAGTTAAAATGAATACCGGAAGATGAGAGCACACAAAAAGCATCGCATGTATCATATCAATATCAGATATATGCGGTGCTTTTTAGATTGCACAGAATTGTATTAAGATTCTCTCTGCTACACAGAAATGCCATATATTCCTCATAATCATAACTGAGTATAAGTTACGGTCCACACCTAACAGTGTGAACAGCAACGATTTGAGTATAACTGATAAATATAGTACTAGGAATAATCCCCACAAAGTGGTATACTCTCTAGTAGGTATATCAATCGATGCGGGCTACACAAAGGTGTGACCGGTAACTTATAAATTTGTAGTACATTCTCGAAACCGCAACCGTTGCACCGGCAGCATCAGTGCAACGCACCGGGGATAAGGAGAGTAAAATGAAGAAAAAAATAAAATTCAAGGGCAGGCTGAAAAGCTACATGTGCTGGCCGCTATATCTGACGTTTGTGTGGATATGTGCTGACGGAATAGCACTGCGCTATGACAGAAGGCTTGGCTATGGCATGGTAGGCTTTACAGTGTTTTACTTTGCGCTCGTGCTGTTTTTGTATGTCAGAAGCAAGTCAGTCGTTGCAAATGAGCTGATAAGCTTTGCAACACAGTATTCATCGGTGCAGAAGAGGCTGCTTAATGAGTTTGAGGTGCCGTATGCCCTGCTTGAGTACTCCGGCAAGATACTCTGGGTAAATGACAAATTCGCAGAGCTCATGGGAGTAGATAAAAACTATCACAAATCCATCACGACACTTTTCCCGACAGTGACCAGAGAGCTTCTCACCAAGAGTGATGCGCCGACAGACTTCAAGATAGTAAATGAGGAGGAGGACAGCATAGTCCGTCTGTCCGTCAAGCGAATATATTTCAACTCAATCGCAGAGGAAAATGAGATAATCGACACAAATGAAGCAGACCAGTTTTTGACAGCGCTGTACGTATTTGATGAGTCGGAGCTTTATCACTGCAAGAAGGAAATCACAGAGCAGAAGCAGGTCTCAGCGCTTGTTTATATTGATAACTATGATGAGGCGCTCGACAGCATAGAGGACGTAAAGAGGTCACTGCTCGTTGCACTTATCGACAGGCGTGTAAACCAGTATTTTGCCAAGTATGACGGACTTGTCAGAAAGATAGAAAACGACAAATACTTCGTGGTGTTCAAGTACAAGTACCTTGACAGCATGAAGGAGGACAAGTTCAAGGTGCTCGATGAGGTCAAGGCTATAAAGGTCGGCAACGAGATGGCGGTCACACTCAGTATCGGAATCGGTATAAAGAGCGATAAGTATAATGAAAACTACGTATATGCGCGAAATGCCATAGACCTGGCCCTCGGACGAGGCGGTGATCAGGTAGTTATAAAGGATCACGATGATATCCTGTATTTTGGCGGCAAGTCAAAGCAGGTGGAGAGCAAGACAAGGGTAAAGGCGAGAGTCAAGGCACAGGCACTTCAGGAAATCATTGAGACCTGTGAGAACGTGCTTATCATGGGACACTGCATCACAGATGTAGACTCGCTTGGAGCAGGCATAGGTATATACTGTGCAGCTAAGAATCTCGACAAAAAGGCACAGATAGTAATAAATGACCCGACAAGCTCAGTCAGACCTCTTATGGAGACATTTTCAGAGGCAAAGGGCTACACGGCGGATATGTTTATAAACAGCGAAGAAGCTCTTGAGATGGTGAGCAGGGATACTCTTGTCATGGTGGTGGACACCAACAGGCCAAGCTACACAGAGTGTCCTGAACTCCTCAGAAAGACAGGAAAGATAGTCGTATTTGACCACCACAGACAAAGCAGCGAGATAATAGAGAATCCTATACTCTCATACATCGAGCCGTATGCATCAAGTGCGTGTGAGATGGTCGCAGAGGTATTGCAGTACTTCAACGACGGAGTCAAGATCAATGCGACAGAGGCCGACTGCATCTACGCAGGAATCCTCATCGACACCAACAACTTTATGACAAAGACAGGCGTGCGTACATTTGAGGCGGCAGCCTTTTTGAAGCGCTCAGGCGCAGAGGTAACACGCGTCAGAAAGATGCTCAGAAATGACATGGCATGCTACAAGGCAAGAGCCGAGGCAGTGCGCCATGCGGAGGTATACAGGGGCTCGTTTGCCATATCGGTATGCCCTAGCGAGAACGTGGAGAGTCCGACAATCGTAGGTGCGCAGGCGGCAAATGAGCTGCTCAATATAATAGGAATCAAGGCATCGTTTGTGCTCACGGAGTACAATGACAAGATTTATATCAGCTCTCGTTCAATCGACGAGATAAATGTCCAGATAATCATGGAGAAGCTGGGCGGTGGCGGACACTTAAATGTGGCAGGAGCACAGCTTGAAGGCGTCACTATCGTGCAGGCAAAGCGCATGATACAGGATACACTGGATGAAATGCTAAAAGAAGGAGACATAGAAGAATGAAAGTAATCTTATTACAGGACGTAAAACCATTAGGCAAAAAAGGCGAGATAGTAAACGTAAGTGACGGCTACGCCAGAAACAATATCATACCTAAAAAGCTCGGAGTAGAGGCTACTCCAAAGAACTTAAATGACTTAAAGCTTCAGAACCAGCACGCTGACAAGGTGGCACAGGAAAACTACGAGAGTGCACTTGCACTCGCAAAGGTAGTAGAGAACACAAAGGTAGTAGTAAAGCTGCGCTCAGGAGAGGGCGGCAGGACCTTCGGCTCCATCTCCACCAAGGAGATATCGGCTGCGGCAAAGGAGCAGCATGGCTTAGAGCTCGACAAGAAAAAGATGCAGCTTAACGAGTCAATCAAGGCACTCGGAAACTATGAGGTGCCTGTCAAGCTTCATCCAAAGGTAACAGCAAACCTCACAGTATCAGTAGTTGAAGGATAGGAGGAATCCCCTTGGAAGAAGCATTAATCAAACGAATAATGCCAAACAGCCTTGAGGCAGAGCAGTCCGTGGTCGGCTCCATGATTATGAGCAAGGATGCCATAGTGACCGCCAGCGAGATGCTCCTTAAGGAGGATTTTTATCATCAGCAGTACGGCATCATATTTGAGACCATGGTTGAGCTCTTTACAGAGGGTCAGCCTGTAGATCTCGTCACACTCCAGAACCGTTTAAAGGAAAAGGATGTGCCACAGGAAATACAAAGTCTTGACTTTGTGAGAACTCTCGTCACCAGTGTGCCGACCTCTGCCAACATCAAGTACTATGCCAATATTGTAAAAGAAAATGCCATAAAGAGAAAGCTCATCCATGTGACAGAGGACATAGAGAACGAGTGCTACGCCGGCAAGGAATCACTCGAGAGCGTACTCGACAAGACAGAGCACGATGTATTTGAGCTGCTTTCCACAAGGCAGACAGGTGACTACGTGCCAATCCGTACGGTAGTCATGAATGCCCTCGAGAAAATCGAAAAAGCAGCACAGCAGGAGGGCACCGTAACAGGAATCCCGACAGGCTTCATAGACTTAGACTACAGGACAGCGGGACTTCAGCCATCAGATCTCGTGCTCGTGGCAGCACGTCCGTCAATGGGAAAGACAGCCTTCGTCCTCAACATAGCACAGCATGTGGCATTTCACGCACATCTGTGTACAGCCATATTCTCACTCGAGATGTCGAAGGAGCAGCTCGTAAACCGTCTGTTCTCACTCGAATCAAAGGTAGATGCGCAGGCACTGCGTACAGGAAATCTGTCTGATGCCGACTGGGAAAAGCTGGTCGAGGGAGCCGGAATCATCGGAGACTCCGAGCTCATCATAGACGACACTCCGGGTATCAGCATATCAGAGCTTCGAAGCAAGTGCCGTAAATACAAGCTCGAACACGACTTAAAGCTCGTCATCATCGATTACCTGCAGCTCATGACAGGCTCAGGACGAGGCTCGGAATCGCGTCAGCAGGAAATCTCAGACATATCACGTTCGCTTAAGGCACTCGCCAGAGAGCTTTCAGTCCCTGTGGTGGCACTCTCCCAGCTGTCACGAGCCGTAGAGCAGCGACCGGACCACAGGCCTATGCTTTCAGACCTTCGAGAGTCAGGAGCTATCGAGCAGGATGCCGACGTCGTTATGTTTATCTATCGTGATGACTACTACAACAAGGACACCGAGCTCAAGGGTATCTCAGAAATCATCATCGCCAAACAGCGTAATGGTCCAATCGGCACCGTAAACCTTGCATGGCTGCCTGAGTACACGAAGTTTGCAAATCTGGAGCATTAATATTAAATTAAAATTAAATTGCAAAGAGCATAAAGAGACAAGCCATCCCGGCTCACGTCATAGGATAAAGTTAAGTATCCTGATGTGGGTCGGGATTTTTCAAAATCTCTTTATACTTAAAAAGAGAAGAAAGCTATAAACTTTCCTGCAATTCATCCGATATATTCCTTAGAATAGGGTAAGAACAACAGTCAATTGCAATATATTTTCACACGGAGGTGTTAGAGATGGCAATAGAGGCAATCAAAGGTGCAGGAATGGTCTATCAGGGAAGTACATCAACTGCACAGATAAAGGAACAGGCACAGGGAAGGACAGAGGTGTCCAGTGCGGACAATCAGGTCGTGTCTGACAGCATCGCAAGGAATATCCAGGCGATGAATACGAAGGAAACAAGCGGGGATTCGGCCGGTGATGCCGGAACACAGGGACAGGCACAGCTTGCTGCACAAAAGCAGAATGAGAAGAATATGCAGCTTAAAAAGGCTGTGGATGATATCAACAAGAGCGCGTTGGCTGACCAGTCGGAGGCAGTGTTCGGCATCCATGATAAGACCAACCGCATAACAATAAAGATAATAGACAAAAAGACAAAGGAAGTCATCAAGGAGTTTCCGCCGGAAAAGACACTCGACATGATAGCGAAGGTCTGGGAGATGGCAGGACTCATGGTAGATGAGAAGAGATAGGAGGACGCCATGGCAATCAGATTATCGGGAATGACATCAGGTCTGGATACAGATTCTATTGTAAAGGCAATGGTATCGTCATATACCACCAGAAAAGAGAAATATCAGAAAGCGCAGACTAAGCTTGAGTGGACACAGGATGCGTGGAAATCCCTTAATACCAAGGTGTACAGCTTGTACAGCAATATTTCCAATCTGCGATTTTCTACAGCATACAACTTAAAGAAGACATCTGTTTCTGATACTACAAAGGCCACAGTAAAGGCAGGTTCAGGTGCACCAAGCGGCACACAGTCGCTGAAAATCAAGCAGATGGCAAAGGCCGGATATATGACCGGAGCAGAAATTAAGGCAGACAGTGAGAAGACTACACTTGCCCAGCTCGGTTACACAGGTGGTGATGCCAAGCTTGAGGTAAAGATGGGCGACGAGACCAAGTCCATCACGCTCAGCGCATCATCTACCATGAACGACGTGGTAAAGGAACTCAGGAATGCGGGGCTTGATGCAAACTACGATTCAAGCTACAAGAGATTTTATATCAGCTCAAAAAAGACAGGCGTGGCAAATGATTTTACCATAACCGGCAGCAATATAGATGGAGCATCAGCACTTTATAGCCTGGGAATAGCATATGGTGGTGAAAAGACCACTACCGGTACTTATTCATCCAATCCATATGATGAGTATGCAGCTTTACACGGAGCTTCAGATGATGAGACCAAGGCCAAAATCGAGGCAGCTGTTACAAGCTACAACAATCTGACAACAGATGCGGCGAAGATGAATGCGCAGAGCAAAAATCTTATGAATGCTGTAAATTATGGCTATTCATATGCCACACTTCAGGGCATTTATGAGAAGCTGGATGCAAACAATGCAGGCGATAGTGATAAGCTGAAGCTGCTTGAGAAGCTTGGCTCATCTCGTGATGGCGCATTGATTTTAAAGAATGGTGACAGCTATGATACATATACAAAGACCACGCTGACCGATACAAAGGGTAATACTCTTTATAAGTATATTGACAGCGACAACAATAGCCACTATATTGCAGCCGTTAATGATACGGACAAGCATACCACATCGTACTATGATGTGACAGAATCTACGAGGACAGCTTATACTGATGCTGATGGCAAGGAGCTTGAAGCTGCACATATAGACCACTCCGATGATATGACAACACTGACCGTCGGTGGTAAGACTTACAAGAAGGACGAGACAGACGGCAAGTACTATCTGCAAAAGGAAGATGGCACAGCTGATAAAACTGATTCCATCACTGTTTCACAAAAGACCGAGTACACTATTGCGGCAGATGCCGTAAACAAGACTGGCATAGAGTCAGCTTCAGCAGCGTATGACACAATCATCAAGTCAATGGATGAAAAGACTAAAAGCTCATACGATGAGGCTCTTGCGTCAGTTCAGGCATTTGAAGCTTCAAAGGATGAAGTGCTCGGAAGCGATGACAAGTACTCGGTTGCAAGCCTCACAAAGGCTATTCAAAATGCTTATGCAGCAGGCAAGGATAAGGATGGCGGAGGAAAGAAAGCCGTAGAGCAGCTTTTAGCAGGAAACGGAAACGAGGATGACGGCTTTGTAAATAAAGCTAACGCTTTGGAGAAGGACGCAGAGGCCAACACAAAAAAAGCAGCAGATAGCAATATTGTAAAGGAGCTTGCCTCAAAGCAGAAGGATTCGTCTGAGTATACACAGGCGCTAAACGACCTGCTCGACAGGGTAAACACTGCATACACGCTTCAGAATAAGGCACTTTTCAATTCACAGGTGAAGAAGGTCGCAGGACAGGATTCGGAGATTGAGCTGAACGGTGTAAAATATACAGGTGACAGCAACAGCTATTCAATCAATGGACTGACAATCGAGGCACTTGCTGAGACCGGTGACAGCGCTATAAGCATTACAACAAGCACAGATACACAGGGTGTATATGATAAGGTAAAGGATTTCCTGACAGAGTACAACAACATCATCAACGAGATGACGAAGCTATACAATGCTGATTCAGCAGGAAGCTACGAGCCACTCACGGATGATGAGAAGGATCAGATGTCTGATAAAGAGATTGAGAAGTGGGAGACAAAGATTAAGGACTCTCTGCTTCGCAGGGATTCTACACTTGGCAGCATAATGACAGCAATGCAGACAGCCATGATGTCATCAGTTGAGATAGGCGGCAAGAAGTACTCGCTCTCAAGCTTTGGAATCAGTACACTTGGATTTTTGAATGCAGCGGAGAATGAGCAGAATGCATATCACATTGATGGTGATGAGGATGACGCCAATACATCCGGCAAGACAGATAAGCTCATGGCAGCTATAAACGATGATCCGGATACGGTAATGCAGTTTATGCAGCAGCTTTCAACTAATCTGTATAGTGCAATCGGTGACAAGATGAAGTCTACAGATTTGAGCTCAGCATTTACCATCTACAATGACAAGCAGATGAAGACAGAGTACACTAACTACACCAAGACTATTAAGGAATGGGAGAAAAAAATCTCAGATCGTGAGGATTACTACTACAACAAGTTTACTCAGATGGAGTCAGCTATGACCAAGCTCAACAGCACACAGAGCTCAATTAGCAGCTACTTCTCATAAAAAGATACCAGGGAGGGTATATTATGTTACAAAATAAAGCATACGCAGCATATGCAAACAACAAAATCATGACTGCATCACCGGCAGAGCTTACACTCATGCTGTATGATGGTGCAATCAAATTTTGCAATATTGCCATTATGGCAGTGGAGAAGGAGGATATCCAGCAGGCTCATACAAATATCCGCAAGGTTGAGCGTATCATAGAGGAGTTCCAGTCCACACTTGATGACAAATATCCGGTATCAAAGGATTTTAACAATGTATATACATATCTTCACAGACGTCTTGTCGAGGCAAACATAAAGAAGGACAAGGAGATTCTTGAGGAGGTGCTTGAGCACCTGCGCACTATGCGTGACGCGTGGAAAGAGGTCATGCAGGCCACATGTAACGGAAACAAGCTGCATGTGTCATAGATAAATGTATCATAAATCACCGACAGGGATTATAGAGAGTTTTTAACTTAAACAAAACGCAGAGACAGCAGCATGAAGCTAGTTTGTTTGTGCGTTTTGTGCTATTATAGAGATGCTTATAGTTAAAACAATTGGAAATACAGGGAGAACACCATGGAACAGACATACATAGATATAATGATACAAAGCCTGGAGAAAAAGGAGCAGGTACTCGACCGGATAATAGAGCTTGATATCAAGCAGAAGAACCAGCTCGAGGATCCACAGCTTACACCTGACGACTTCGACGAGGTAGTTGAGGCAAAGAGCAGGCTTATCGACCAGCTCAATAATTTAGACTCAGGCTTTGAGAAGCTTTTTGAACGTACAAAGGAAGAACTGAATGGTCACAAAGAGGACTACAAGGAGCAGATACGCACCATGCAGGAGCATATCCGCAGTATTACGGACAAGAGCGTAAAAATACAGAGTCAGGAGGCCCGTAACAAGGATCTCATGACTCTGAAATTTGCGTCCATAAAGAAGCAGGCCCGCGAGGTGCGTGTTGGCACGCAGGCTGCAAGCCGCTACTACAAGTCCATGTCAGGAACCGGATATATGGAGCCGCAGTTTATGGACAATAAAAAGTGAAAAGTTTAATTTAATATTTCACCACAATATCCCCAAGCCCCGAGTCGATAACCAGGTGCTGTTTGGCATGCTCATTTACCTCATACTCATCATCATAGTCATTGCCGTTGATTGTGATATCGCCTGTACCTGAGTCCAGGTCCATCATGTAGCCGTCAAGTGACTGTGAGGATATCACTGTGATGTCACCTGTACCGCCGTCGATATCCATCTCGTCAAAGGCACAGTTTTCAAAGCTAAGGTCGCCGGTCCCTCCATCCACATCACATGTGGCGAAGCTGCAGCCTGTGACATACAAATCGCCTACGCCGGTGTCAAATTCTGCATCGGCTGCAGTCAGAGCATCGAGGCTTACTTCGCCTACGCCTGTATCAAATGAGAGCTTGTTCAATGCTGCGCCCTCAGGAATGGTAACAGTGATTTCACTTGTGGTGTTTCTTCTGTAGTTGGATCCTTTGCTCTGTGATATTGTGAGGGTATCGCCGGAGCTCTTAATCTTTGGAACCAGTCGCTTGTTGCATTTGTATGAGACCGTATAGCTGTCACCGGTTTTCACGTTGATGTTTGATATGGTTGTATCAAATACCAGGTTTGAAAATTCATCGACTGAAAGCTCCTCTGTGCATACGTTTCCGAGAGACTTGTCTGAGTGTGGAATCAGATTGTCAAACAGGCCTAGGGCAAAGCCACCGATATGGTAGAGGCTTCCGGCGATGATGCAGACCACGGTAATTATTGTAATTATTATTAGATATATATTCTTTTTCATGACTTGTCTCCATTTCTGAATTATCTTGTTGCATAATTTGTTTTGTGATTATTCAAAATATGCTACACACATTTTTGACTGTCCTGGTTTCCATTAATTTCCATGTTTATCGCCGAGCAGGTTTTCCACCAGCGAATTGATGATTGCGGCTATTGGCCAGATAATCCATGTGATACCCCAGTCAAAGGTAATAAAGCTCCAGCATAGATAGATGCATGTGACAGTTGACCAGTAGACTGACATGATTGCAGCTACAACAGGGTTTTCATAGTGCACCTTGCCATCGTGTGAATTGGCAAAATTACCGCCCATAGTCTGTGCTCCGTTCAGGGAAAGAAGCTTGTCAAAGCTTGATTTCTTCATGTTTGTGAATACTATCATGAATACACCGATTGCTATAAACACGAGCACGAGTCCGCCTGAAAGTGAGTCTGCGAAGGTGCTCTTGGTGTTCAGTGAGCTGATTATGATTGCCGGCACTGCGCAGAGTATGCAGAGCATGATACCCACTGTTAAAAGCATCGCATGTGTGGAGCGGTAGCTTTCCTTTCGCTCGATGACCCAGTTTGCCGTCTCAAAATCTATGCAGTAAGGCTCTTGCTTCAGGTAGCTCCACTTGGATGAGAGAGAGCCTGAAAAAATGAAGAAGCCGACTGCCACTGCGACACACAGGAACAGGAAGGTAATGCCGATTGCATCAGATGCGTCAGGTGAAGCGAGTGAACGCGGAATACATTCGCTGAATATCGGTCCAAGGCTTGCGAGGATGCAAAGCAGCACTCCAAACGCTGTGAGATATGCTTGTTTTGCCGAATCCCTGAGGAATGCGGCAGCAGTCTCGCGGGAGAGTGTTTTGGAAGCAGGCATTGCCTGACTGGGATCCATGAAGCTCTTGATACCGAGTGAGTCGGCGAGCTCGTCAAGATTTCCAAACTCTGATATGACTATGCCTATGGCTTCATTGTCGGATTTGCCCTCTGATATTAATTCGTTGTATTTATCCTCCATCATCTGATAGAGCTCATATTTGGCTTTTTGCACCTCGGGGGTATTCGGGAGGTGCGAAAACATATTTTCTAGATAATTCTTTATAGTTTCCATAAAATGTCTCCTTTAAAATCGTATAAATTTGCTTACTACATCAAGTGTCAGCTTCCATTCCTCGCATTTCATCCTGTAATATTCTCTGCCGGAATTGGTAATCTGATAGTAGGTCCGGCGCTTTCCGCTTGCATTGTCGCTAGAAGAGAATGATGTGATATAACCGTTTTTCTCAAGGCGGGTAAATGCAGAGTAGAGAGTTGTTTCTTTTATGACGTATTTTTCCTCGGATATCAGCTTTATCTGCTTTGAAATCTCGTAGCCGTAGGACGGTTTGTCGAGAAGCAGGTAGAGTATGATGGTATCGTTGTATCCGCGGATGACATCGCTGCTTATATTGAGCATTGTTCACCTCCTGTATCAAGTGTTTATTTCATCAGGCATGTTAAAATTATTCAATACTACGTGTAACGTACTACGAGTGTCATACTATGTCTGTCGTAGTAAACATATCACATGTTGTTTTTCGTGTCAACCGTGATTTCAAAAAGTTAGCCACTCCGTACAAAAATTAGCGGTAAAATACATTGACACAGCCCATGTCATTTGATATATTTTTTTAGAAGCAAAGGCGATTAATTAAATACACACTACCTCTGAGGGAGTAGTTCGCGTATCATTACATATACGTGGTTTGTCAACAGACCGGTCAATAGACCTGGCAAACATTAAAGAATGAGACTCAAGTATGCAGCACACAATAAAGCTATATAAGCCATAAATCATAGCTTTATAAGGTTTCGTGTCTGCATGCGAGGGTCTCATTTTTTCATATGGGAGAATTTAATCGTCGCACACTAGGCAAAAGGGAGAAAAATATGGTACTATTTATTGAAATCCTGCTTATAGGAGTAGGTTTGTCAATGGACGCCTTTGCGGTATCTATCTGCAAGGGACTTGGAATGACAAAGGTAAACAGAAAGCAGGCGCTGACAATCGGCCTGTATTTTGGAGGATTTCAGGCACTTATGCCGTTTATCGGCTATATGCTGGGCATACGCTTTGAGAAGTACATCACAAGCATTGACCACTGGATAGCATTCATCCTGTTAGGATTTATCGGTGGCAAGATGGTTTATGAGGCAGTCAGGGAAAAGGATGATGACGCGGTCGGACAAAAAGACCTGGCGCTCAACCAGGGGGAGATGTTTCTGCTTGCAATTGCGACAAGTATCGATGCGCTGGCAGTCGGAATCATGTTTGCATTTACCTATGACAACTTAAACATCTACTGGGCTATTGCAATCATCGGACTTACAACCTTCGTGCTCTCAATCATCGGAGTCATAGTCGGAAACTTTTTCGGCAATAAATATAAAAAGAAATCAGAGATAGCCGGAGGAATCATTCTCATACTCATAGGCATGAAGATATTGCTTGAGCACCTGGGAATTATAAGCTTTTAAAAAATAAAAAACGGAGGAATCAACATGGAAAATTTCATCAATAATGCACCGTTTATAGTGGTGCTGCTCTGCCTGATAGTGGGCTTTGTGTTTTTGGTAAAGGGAGCAGACCTGTTCGTGGAGGGCAGCTCAAGCGTGGCAAAGCGATTCAAGGTACCGTCACTTATCATTGGACTGACAATTGTTGCGATGGGAACCTCACTTCCTGAAACAGCGGTCAGTGTGGCAGCATCCATAGCGCACAACAATACGCTTGCAGTCAGCAACGTGACAGGCTCAAACATATTTAACCTCATGGTAGTAATCGGCGTGTGCGCTTTGATGACACCGGTAGTGGTGGACGGAGCATCATTAAAAAGGGATTTCCCATTTTCGATGATATGTGCCATTTTACTTCTTGTCATGGGAACAATCGGCATGACCCTCGGCAGAGTGGACGGAATAATACTGCTCGGCTGCTTTGCAGGATACATTTTCTACCTTATCAGACACACATTAAAACAGAACAGGCAGTCATCAGATGAGGAGGTCGATGAGATACCGCTTATATCAATGCCCAAAGCAGTGACTTTCATCCTAATCGGAGCTGTCGGCATCGCAGTAGGCGGAGATGTCGTAGTAGACAGTGCAAGCCGCATAGCGATTGACCTTGGAATGAGCCAGACACTCGTCGGACTGACCATCGTATCTATCGGAACATCGCTTCCGGAGCTTGTGACATCAATAGTCGCAGCCAGAAAAAATGAGGTCGATATGGCGCTCGGAAATGCAGTCGGATCATGTATTTTCAACATACTCATGGTGCTTGGAATTGCATCAGCCATCAGCCCGATAGCATTCATACAGGAAAATATCATAGATATTATCGTGCTTGTGGTATTTTCACTCATCGTGTGGATTATGGCATGGACAAAGCGTGAGATAAAAAGAGGCGAGGGTATCATCATGCTGCTAATGTATGCGGCATATACAGCGTATATTATTATACGATAGGGTAAAATACCTTTTGAACCTTTAATGCATAATATTACTTAGAAAATGTGCAGATACTTATTGAGTATCTGCATATTTTTTTTCAAATATATGCATAAAGGAGGAAAATATGCAACAAAATATGTCAATGCAAAATATATCAATAGTAAATAGAAAATTTCCCACAAATTTTACACAGCCACCTCAATATATTTTCAATTATTTGTTACGCTTATAAGTGCAGAAATGAAGATTACAAAACATGTACGAATATTTTTATGAAAAGCAGACTATAATTTATGATTAAGTAACAAAACAGGAGGCAATAATTTGACATACGATGAGATAAAAAAGAATAAGGAGGTCTGTGAATGTTTAAAGAAAGGGAATGAAAACCTTGGAGTATTGGGTTTTACAGACCATTCAGCAGCTCATTGCACAATGGTAGCCAAAAGAGCTGCATATATATTAAAGAAATTCGGTTACAGCGAATCTGATATTGAAATGGTAAAAATCGCGGGATTTATGCATGATATCGGAAATGTGGTAAACAGAAGCCGTCATGCGGAATATGGTGCAATACTGGCAAACGAGATACTCAAAGAAACAGATATGAGTCTGAAGGATAGGATAACGGTTGTGTCTGCGATAGGACATCATGATGAGTCAACCGGAGGGGCAACGGATCCTATTTCAGCAGCACTCATCATAGCAGATAAAACCGATGTGCGCAGAAACCGTGTAAGGAACAAGGCAAAAGAAAATTTTGATATACACGACAGGGTAAATTATGCAGTAACAGATGCAGCTCTTAAAATAAATATGGATAAAAAAGTCATAGCGCTTAATCTGCAGATTGATACGAAAATCTGCTCTATGTATGAGTATTTTGAAATTTTCCTGGGTCGAATGATGATGTGCCGTGGCGCAGCAGAGGTGCTAGGTGCAACTTTTAAGCTTACGGCAAATGGTTCGAAGGTGTTATAGAAAATCGTGTCGTTTGTCGGATTTCAGAGGGATAGTTCATCCTTTTTGTGGATGAATTGATTCAAGGATTCAGAACAGGTATTATAACGGTGGCGGAATATATATCATTTTCGTGATTGATCACGCAGAAACCACCGCATGCCTCGGCTGAGTCCTTTACATTTTTCAGACCATATCCGTGAATAAAATCTATTTTTTCAAAATCATCAGGTGCCTTGTCAGGATCTGCAATCACATATGTGTTTGCAACGTGTATGGTAAAGGTGCCGTCTACAGTTCTTACCGCAACCTTGATATTTGCTCCGATTTGTCCACGGCAGGCATTAAGCGCATTATCAAGCAGATTTCCGAGAATGATAGTCAGGTGATAATCATTGACAGGAATAGTGGCTTTGTCAAATTTCAGATTGGTGTGCAGAGTGATACCTTGGGCTTTTGTCTGAAGCAGCAGGTTGCTTACAAAGGCATCTATAACGAGATTTCCTGTATTAATAGTACAATAGCGTGATTCGAGGTCGTGCATAATCTCTTTAGAATAAGGGATTATATCGTCATATTTTTTCTCAGTAACACAATTTTCAATATAAAACAGATGCTTTTTGGTGTCGTGCATAAAGCTACGTATATTTTTGTAGGCAGCACCCAGTTGCTCGTATTTGTTGCGCTGAAATTCAATCTGTTCTTTTTGGATGGTAAGCTGAAAGCGGAGATCTTCGTTTTCGAGGACGTTGTAAAACAATATATAGTTCATAATATTTATAAACAATACAAAGGCTGCTAAAATGAAAAAGGCAGACGGAATGTTTATATTTAGATATAAAATTGGTTTTGATAGTAACAGGCACATAGAAAGTACCGGAATAACCAATAAAATTATTGTATAACTTAAAGAATGAACAAAAGCCTCCTTTTTCCAGACAAAATGAATCAGTATTGAAAAAATAAAGAAAAACATAGTCGCCATAAGCGATATATTGGAGAATACTAAAAAATCCATAGTATCTTTTTCGACGCGATATGAGTAAATGCTTGTAATAATGTAATACGAAAAATCTTCAAAGATAGAGCATAAAATAGTAGTACTGATGGATATAAGTATTTTAGTTCGCAAATTGGCTGAATAAAGAAAACTTAGGCAGAAACAAAGTAAAGATGATAAGATTAAACGTAAATAAACTGCCAGTGTCGATGTATTGCCAATTAAAATAGATGTAATTGCTGCATAAATAGTAAAGCTGCATACAAATATGAGAAGTATTATATAATATGGCAGTTTGGATTTCTTTTTTCCAAGAATTGCCTGAAAAAATATAAAGGTTGCTGCACCGGACATCATGCTGTCCAATAAATTCAACAATACTATTTTCATAAACTTGTCTCCTTAAATTTATAATATATCAATAATGTGCTGAGAGTAGATATTTTGTAATTCCTTGGATCTTCTCCGGCTGATAGGAAGTTCAATCCCGTTATTCAGTAAAAGTCGTGTGGAATTGATTGACCTGATCTGGTGTAAATTTACCAGAAAACCTCTTGATGGTGAAACAAAGCCTCGAGCTGAAAGGAGATTTTCCACTTCAGATAAAGTGCCTTTGGATATCAATGAGCTGTCAGTAAGTTGATATCTGAGATGTGATTTATTTTCTTTCATGGATGAAATATAAAGCAAATCGTTTAATGGAACAAAATTTTTTTCACCATCAGTATCAATTATAACGATACTTTTTGAATTTCGATTAATTTTTTTGATAATATCGTTAAAAAGCTTGGATATAGCTGTATAGTCGATCGGTTTTGTTATGAATTGAAATGGCTGGACTTCAAAGCTTTCGTACATATATTCTGGATAGGATGTTGTAAATACAATGAACAGATCATCATCCATATCCCGGAGTTGTTTGGCAAGTTCCATACCATTTATGTCTGGCATTTCTATATCCAGAAGTACTATCTGATAGAGATGATTTTTGTAGTCTGAAAGTAGATCACTCGCTGAAAAATAAGATGATACGACAATGTTGTTATCAGTTTCTATTGTGTATTGTAAAATATTCTTTTTTATTATTGCGATATCGTTTGTATCATCATCGCATATTGCTATATTAAGATTCATGATGCCTCCTTATATTTGAAATATATCCGGTGTAAAGACCTGTTGCACATATTATGAGACTTAAATCATTAAAAATTAAACCTTTATTCCAGTGTAACAAAAGTGACAGAATTGTAAATATGGAATTAAACAAAAAAATAATATAGGCTCTTTTCTGAGATGTCTTTTTAGCTGACTTACTAAATACTTTGTTAGGTGTGTCAACAGGTGAAACCACTAATATTAAAATCCAGCAAATAATATATAAAGGTATCAGGATATATGCAGAAATCATAGGTATAGTGGCAATAGTTAAAAGATATATAGAAAATACAGTATATGATAGTATATAGCATGAAATATGTGTTTTGCAATGATACCCACCGGTTACAGCACGCAAAGATCCTGCAATAATAATATATATTGTAACTGCTATCGGGTGGTGAAATAAAAATCCTAAAGTTAATAGTGATAAATTGTATAATATGAAATTAAATATGTAGTCAAAAATGTAAGCATATGCATCACAAAAACGAGATTCAATAATTCCATTTAAAACATATCTTTCTGATAAGCATTTTCCAGTAGACTTCATAGTTGATATCCTCCGTATAAGATTATAAATAAATATATTATAACTTCATTTATGAGAAAATTACTATTTATGGATAAACGGATAAAAACTAGGAGTGAGTGGTTAATAAGACCGCTCATTCCTAGTTTTTGACCATTGAGAAGAAAAGTAGTTACGTGGGAGAAAATAAGGTAAAATGAAAGCGTCAATTGACAGGAATGATTCATCCAGAGGTGGCGGAGTTTCTGCAATAGCCAGAAATAAAGATTTTGGAAATGTTTATGGCGGCACAGGATGGCATTACATAAAATCAGGTGCGTATACCTGGGAAAATAATACAAAAATAGGAACGACATGGTAAATAATAATTAATGATTTAATAAGGCGGTTAACAAGGACCGCCTTATTAAGTAAAAGAGGGATTTTTATGAAGATAAAAAGAATTAAAGTATTGGTAATAATTATGCTTATGGCGATTTCAATAATGGGATGCGATAATGCTAAGGACTATAGTGGCGAGTATAATTTTGAAACAGATGATCAGTATTCATATGCAACAAGTATAGTATCATGGAAGAAATATCAGTCAGATGGTAATGGGCAATACATTTTGATGAATGATTATATATATTATTACAATAATGAAACAAACCAGATGAATCCATTGTGTAGTAAGGCAAATTGCCTTCATGATATGGAAAATGATAAGGAGAGACGAGGAGACTGCAATGCCTATTTGAATAGAGGTGGTGATACTGATGGAGCTTCATCTGATGTAGAAGATCCTGGGTATAAGTATATACAGTATTACGAGGGCAATATATATTACTTTATTGGATCAAGCCTATATAGTGTCAGTAAAGATGGTTCAAGTAAAAAGAAAATATATATGGTAGGAGATGGCAAGGAAGTTGGTAGCTGGCTCATCCATAGAGGAAAACTATATTATGGGCTTAAAGAGTATACTTATGAAGGGGAAAGAGTATATTCGAAGGGTATTATCAGCATGATAAAATTAGGAAAATCAATGGACGAGAAGAACTCTGAAGTTATATTTGAAACTGAAGATGAATTAAATCTTCAAGAAATGGGAAATATACAAGCCTATAAGAATAAATTATTTTTTCAAGTATCGTGTAATAGCAAAGATTTCACTATGACTGACAATGAATCCTGGATAAAATCTCTAGAATCGAATTATTACATGTATGATGTTGATAGCAATCAATTGTCAGTAATTGATGTTCCTGACAAAAAAAGCAATACTGATAATATTGGAGCGATAGCATTTTTAAAGGACAAGCTGCTTATAAAAAAATATGATGATATGCATGATTTGCAATATGAGACACCGATATATGCAATGAACTATGATACGAAAGATATTTCTGTCTGGATGGACGGGATACCACAGGATTCAGGAATCATGACATATGATGATTATGTGATAATAGATGATGCAGACATACAGTTTTTCAATAATGATAATACTGAATCATGTAATGTGAAAATATATTCTTCCGATGCAAAGCAGGTATCTGATTTTGAATATGAGCTGAATTCAGTAGGAACATTTGCAGGATTTGGTCCTGATGGAGTTTCTGTTGATGTTATTCAAAATGATACATCATGGAGTGTGTGTGAAATTAAATTTGATGATGTTAAAAAATGCAATGGTGATAAAATAACTCCTAAAATAGTTAATGTACGTGATTTTGGGGAGCTTAATAACATTGTATGGTAGTTTGGGGGATTTGTATTGTTTATTGGAGAAATAAAAAAATTAGTAAGAAATAAGAAGTTTATAGTTGTTGTCAGCATCATGCTGCTTGTAGAGATAATGACAATTATATACTGTCTTGGTGAGAAAAATGCGGAATATGTGGATTATAGAAATAGTCTGCAAAAAGAATACATAGAAACGTATGATATATTTATAAATGGCATAGATGAAAGAGCGCAGACACTTCTTTCGTCATTAGGAAATAATAATGATGTCTATTATAAGCGCAATATTGACAAAATGGTATCAGATTACAAAAGATTATCCGGTGTACAGATTGATCAAAAATATAATTGGGGTGTCGAAAAATACGCAGACTATACATACGGAATATTTTTTTGTATTGTATTTACGTTTGTTTGTATGGAATACATATATGTTTCAGAACGTAAAAGCGCAATGCTGGGTATTATTAGGGCGACCAAAGAAGGAAGAAGCAGAATTATTTTGTCAAAATGGACAGTGCTGGTTGTGATGACAGTTATTTTTTCACTTGTTCAGGAGATAATGGTAATTGTCTTTGATTCATTTATGTATTCAACGGGAAATCTTAAGTGTTCAATTCAGAGCTTACAGATATTCAGGGATTGTCCATATGAAATCAGTATGTTTACAGCGATTATAATCTCAATATTAAATCATTTGTTAATTGCAATAATTATTTGCAGTATTGTTTTTGTATGTTTTGTATCAATAAATAGCAGAATAATGGAGTGTGGTATTCCAATTGCTATTTTTTTATTAGAATTTTTGAGTTTAAACGATTCACCGAATAACATATTTTATGCATGGAATATGAAAAATGTTATTGGGGTGTATCAAAATATTAATATTGCAGGAACCCCGGTTGATAAAAATTATGTTAATTTTATTGTGGGATTAGCGATTATTGTATTTGCAACGCTAATCGGAACCATATTGTTCAGTATACGCTATGTTAGTGAGATTAAGGTTGTGTTGCAATATATACGGGAAAAGATTCGTAATATTTTTTCACGGCTATTATGCGTTGAAAATATGTATGTTAATGAATTTTATAAGCTGATGATTGTACAGAAAAAATGGATATTACTGTTGTTTTTATCTATTGGTATTATAGGTTCATATAAGACATATATGCCGGCCAATACCTATCAGAGTGCATATGAAGCGACATATCATATGTATTTGTCTGCTATACATGGAAAAATTGATGAGCAAACTGTGGACTATATTGAAAAAGAAAAGCAGTATATTCAAAGCGTGGAAAATCAGATAGAATTGGCGATAGAAAATAATGGAATTGACACAGCCGAGATAACAGCAGAGTTAGACAGTAGAAAGAGAGCGTTTGACAGATTAAATCAGCAATATGAAAAGATGACAGATGATGGCAGCGTTGGATATATGATAGACGAGATGAATTTGAATTCGGTAATGAAAAATTATAGGAGCGATATAATTATTTTTATGACCGTATCAATAGTGCTTGTTATGTTTATTTCGGGACTGTTTGCCTCTAAAGATGAAATGCAGGTTAGTCTGTTGCTAAAAACTTCAAAAAACGGAAGATACAGGCTAATGAGAGTGAAAAAAAGCTGCGCTATAATTATTGGAGGTATAATATATCTGACCGGCCTTATACCATCAATTGCAGGTTATATGCATGTTTTGGGGATAGAAGAACTGAAAGTAAACGTTAATAAATTATATGAGCCTCAAATATCAGCAGGAATATCGTTACTTGTATTTCTGACATTAATCTATTTGATAAAAGCCTTGTATTTTGGACTTATAGGAGCTATTACAATTGCTCTTTCGAAGAAAACAGGCAATGAATTTGTAGTATCGGTTTTTGTGACATTGTTTGTTATAGTTATTGCTTTAATTCTTTACTTCTCAAAAATCAATTTAACAATGATATTAATAAAGCTGGCAAACAGGGGGATTATATGATGGAACTGCGTATTAAGAATATCAGTAAAACTTATGGAAAAAGCAAAAAAGCTCTTTGCAACGTAGACATAAGTCTTACACCGGGAATATATGGGTTACTAGGCCCTAATGGCTCTGGAAAAAGTACATTAATGAATATTATAACGGACAATTTAAAAGCGGATCGGGGATGCGTCTATTACGATGGAGATCCGATTAGTAAATTGGGAAGTAAATATCGTGAAAAAATAGGATATATGCCGCAACAACAGGAGATTTATGACAATTTTACCGGTGAAGAGTTTCTGTGGTATATGGCAGCTTTAAAGGGATTAGAAAAAAAGTATGCAAAAAATAAGATAGATAACCTTTTGAAAGTGGTGAATTTGACTTCTGAGAAAAACAAAAAAATAGGTTCGTATTCAGGTGGAATGAAGCAGAGAATATTGATAGCACAGGCATTGCTTAATGATCCGGATATTTTGATAATGGATGAGCCGACTGCAGGGCTTGATCCGAGTGAAAGGATTCGCATTAGAAACTTTTTGAGTGAAATGTCGGAGAATAAGATAATTATAATTGCTACACATATAGTCTCTGATATCGAATTTATTGCAAAAGAAATAATATTGCTTAGTCACGGAGAAATAATTGAGCATGGTACTCCACAGCATTTACTAAAAAAGCTAAATAATAAGGTATACGAGGTCGAAACATCTTCTGAGGATGAATTCAAACAAGAAAATGTCATGATTGTTAACATAAAAATGGGAGCGAATGGAAAAATATACAGAATAATAAGCGAAAGTGAACCTAGAGGTTATAATTTTTCTGTTGTAAAGGCAGGTCTTGAGGAATTGTATATGTATTATGTCTCATTGCAGAGCTAAAGGAAGAATAGCTTAGTAATCCATAATTAAAGTACAATTATTTCTTTAATGAAAGATAAGTTTGTTGACTTACAACAGTTGACAATTTAAAAGCCACATGCTACTCTAGAAACGTATGAGATAAAAGCGACGAAAAAGAGAGTACTTTTATGGCAGATTCACAGAGAAATCCCACACAGGCTGAGAGGGGATGACCTAAAGTAAGAGGAACATGGCTTTGGAGCAGCAGTATTGAACCATTGGCTAGATACTGACAGGAACCGCCTGTTATAGCGGAAAGAGGCGCAGCAGTGCCGGTATATGATGTCTGGTGATTTTGATAGCTGCGTGAAGAGAAGTGGTACCACGATATAATCGTCTTCTTGGGAGTTTTCTCCTGAGGAGGCGTTTTTTATTTTATTATTACGGCTTCGCACGTAATATATTGAATTGCCGGAGAGCATACAGTTGTTCTGAGGAATATACTGTATGTGATACGGCATTATAGAAGACTATATGTGCGAAGCATTAAAAACAGGAGGAAACTAAATTGGCAAACAAAGGTAAATATTACATGACAACAGCCATTGCGTACACATCAGGCAAGCCTCATATCGGAAACACATATGAGATCATCCTTGCAGACGCAATCGCCAGATACAAGAGAGCAGAGGGATACGACGTATATTTCCAGACAGGAACAGATGAGCACGGACAGAAAATCCAGGAAAAGGCTGAGGCAGCCGGAATTTCACCGAAGGAGTATGTAGATCAGATTTCAGGTGAGGTAAAGAGAATCTGGGATATGGTAAATTCATCATATGACAATTTTGTCCGCACAACAGATGAGGACCATGAGAAATGTGTAAAGAAAATCTTCAAGAAGCTTTACGATCAGGGCGACATCTACAAGGGCTCATACGAGGGACTTTACTGTACACCATGTGAGTCATTCTGGACAGAGTCACAGCTCGTGGACGGAAAATGTCCGGACTGCGGACGCGAGGTACAGCCTGCAAAGGAGGAGGCATACTTCTTCAAGATGAGCAAATATGCAGACAGACTCATCGACTACATCAACACACACCCTGATTTCATCCAGCCTGTTTCAAGGAAAAACGAGATGATGAACAACTTCCTGCTTCCGGGACTTCAGGATCTTTGCGTATCGAGAACATCATTCAGCTGGGGAATTCCGGTAGATTTCGATCCAAAGCATGTAGTGTATGTATGGCTTGATGCCCTCACAAACTATATCACAAAAATCGGTTACGATCCTGACGGATCATCAGAGCTTTTCAAGAAAAACTGGCCTGCAGATCTGCACCTTATCGGAAAAGATATCGTGCGTTTCCACACTATTTACTGGCCTATTTTCCTTATGGCACTTGACCTTCCGCTTCCAAAGCAGGTGTTCGGACATCCATGGCTGCTTCAGGGCGGTGACAAGATGAGTAAGTCAAAAGGAAACGTTATCTATGCAGACGATATGGTCAGACTTTTCGGCGTAGATGCCACACGTTACTTTGTGCTTCATGAGATGCCATTCGAGAACGACGGAATCATCACATGGGATCTTGTAATCGAGAGATTCAACTCAGACCTTGCAAACATACTTGGAAACCTTGTAAACAGAACAGTTTCCATGAGCAATAAATATTTTGACGGCATCGTAAAGAGCACAGGCGCAACAGGCGATGCAGATCAGACTGCCATTGACGCAGATCTTAAGGCTGTTGTTACCGGCACAAGAGATAAAGTGGCAAAGAAAATGGAAGGACTTCGTGTGGCAGATGCCATCACAGAGGTATTCGCACTTTTCCGCCGCTGCAACAAATACATCGACGAGACAACACCTTGGGTGCTTGCAAAGGACGAGGCACAGCAGGATCGTCTTGCTGAGGTGCTTTACAACCTCACAGAGTCTATCACAATCGGAGCAAGCCTGCTTCATTCATTCCTGCCGGAGACAGCAGAAAAGATTGTGGCACAGCTTAACACAACACTCCGTGAGTTCGATGACCTTGACCAATTCGGTCTCTATGAGAGCGGCACAAAGGTTACAGACAAGCCTGAAATCCTCTTCGGCAGATTAAAGGCCGAGGACGTGATGCCTGAGGTAGAAAAAATCCAGGCTGCACAGAAAGCAGAGTTTGAGGCTGAGCAGGCTAAGCTTGCAGCAGTTGAGGGTAAGGCAGCGTGTGGATGTGGCGCAGGTGAAAATGCCGCAGATAGCGCAGACCTTGAGCCTATGGATATTGAAGCAAAGGAAGAAATCACATTTGATGACTTTGAAAAGCTCCAGTTCCAGGTTGGCGAAATCGTAAAATGTGAGGCAGTTGCGAAGTCAAAGAAGCTTCTCTGCTCACAGGTGAAGATTGGAAGCCAGACAAAGCAGATAGTATCAGGAATCAGAAAGTACTATTCTCCAGAGGAGATGGTAGGCAAGAAGGTAATGGTTCTCGTAAACTTAAAGCCTGCTAAGCTCGCAGGTGTTTTATCAGAGGGAATGCTGCTGTGTGCAGAGGATGCAGAGGGCAATCTCGCACTCCTGACACCGGAGAAACCAATGCCGGCAGGAGCACCTATCGAATAGGACGTAAGCGACAAGAAAGGAGTCTCATATGGAATATTTTGATATAGTGGACGAGCAGGGAAATCCAACAGGACAGACCGTAGAGCGCAAGCAGGCGCACAGAAACAATATACTTCATAGGACTGCGCATGTCTGGATAGTCAGATGCCGTGGAAATTCCATACAGATACTTTTGCAGAAAAGGTGTATGGAAAAAGACTCCTTTCCGGGCTGCTACGACATATCAAGCGCGGGACACATACCGGCCGGTGTGGACTACATACCGTCTGCACTCAGAGAGCTTAAGGAGGAGCTGAGCCTGACAATAGAGCCGACACAGCTTATCGACTGTGGACTGCACAGACACCATGCAGACGAGGTGTTTCACGGAGAAAGATTCCTCGACAACCAGATAAGCAAGGTGTTTCTGCTGTGGCTTGACGTGGACGAAGCGGATATCACCGTGCAGAAGGAGGAAATCGACTCCGTAAAGTGGTTCGACTACGCAGAGTGCAAGCAGGACGTAATAGACGGCACGATTCCAAACTGCATAGATGTGGCGGAGCTTGAGATGCTCGAGCCTCACTTTGCAGAATAATATGATTAAAGGGTCAAAAGGTATCATCGATGCATGTAGTAATCTGATTAATCATAAATGAGGGGCAAAATACCTTTTGACCCTCATATCATAATATATTTTACGTTAATATTGAATTGGGAGGAAACCATGAAATCAACAAAAGACTCTCTCTTAGAGGATATAAAAGCAGAATTTGCCGAGGTCAATGCCATGATGGAGGCACTCGAAGCAAAGGAGCCTGAGGATGAGGCGAGTGAAGCTTATGGCAAGTGGATTGAGGAGTGTGAGCAGCTCGCCATCGAGTCAGAATCACTCATGACACTCATAGATTACAAGATGACACAGGGATTGTAGAGGATTATCCTGTACATATTATACAAAAATAAACACCCGGATATAGCTAAATTGCCGTATCCGGGTGTTTTTTATAAAGAAAAATTACCGGAAAATGAAATTTAATATATTAAAAATTGCACAAACCGTGTTATACTTTATACGTTACACTAAATTTAACTAGGAGAAAAAGATGTTATCAGTAATAGAAAAAGTCAATGACGTGGTCAACAATTTTATCTGGGGCGTGCCTGCGATGATATGTATCATAGGTGTCGGGTTGCTTTTGAGCTTCAGAACAGGATTTATTCAGATTAGAAAGTTTCCATATGCGATGAAGGTTACTCTTGGCAGGATGCTCAAAAAACGTGAGGCATCCGACGGAGCGCTTACACCGTTTCAGGCAGTGTGTACGGCACTTGCGGCGACGGTCGGTACAGGAAATGTGGCAGGAGTTGCGGGAGCCATCGCGATAGGCGGACCGGGAGCGGTGTTCTGGATGTGGATTTCAGCACTTCTTGGCATGTGCACCAAGTTCTCTGAGGTCACACTCGCTGTACATTTTCACGAGAGAAATGCAAACGGTGACCTGGTAGGCGGTCCTATGTACTATATTAAAAACGGTCTTAAAAAGCACTGGCACTGGCTGGCATATCTGTTCTCAGCGTTTGGCGTGCTCACCGTGTTCGGTACAGGAAACGCTACACAGGTAAACACCATAACCACAGCGATTGATTCAGCTTTATATAATTTCGATATAATTTCAAAAGAATCGGCATCAACGCTCAATCTCATAATAGGAATAGTGCTTGCCGCTCTCATTGCGCTTATTCTGCTTGGAGGAATCAAGCGTATAGGCCAGGTTACTGAAAAGCTTGTGCCATTTATGGCAGTGATGTATATTCTGCTGGCACTTGGAGTAGTAATCGTCAACTTTAAAGCTATACCGGGCGTATTCGGAGCCATAATAGAGGGCGCGTTCAATCCGTCAGCAGTGACAGGCGGAGCAGTAGGAAGCTTTTTTATGAGCATGAAAAAGGGAGTTTCCAGAGGAATTTTTTCAAACGAAGCAGGTCTTGGAACAGGCTCTATCGCACATGCCTGTGCAGACACCAAAAAGCCTGTAAAGCAGGGCTTCTTCGGCATATTTGAGGTGTTTGTGGACACTATCGTGATATGTACACTCACAGCGCTTGTCATACTCTGCAGCGGAGTCTCTGTGGGCTATGGAGAAGCAGCAGGCGCAGAGCTTACCATTAGCGGATTTACATCCACCTACGGCGGCTGGGTATCAATCTTTACAGCGGTTGCCATGTGCTGTTTTGCATTTTCAACCATCATAGGCTGGGGTCTTTACGGTACCAGATGCATAGAGTTCCTATTCGGAACCAAGGCAAATAAGCCGTTCATGGTAGTATATTCGCTTGTTGCGATAGTCGGTGCGACAATGAACCTCGGACTGATGTGGAGCATAGCGGAGACCTTCAATGGCCTTATGGTCATACCAAACCTTATTGCGGTATTTTTGCTTTCGGGTGTAGTTGTAAAGCTGGTGAAGGAATATTTAGCAGGAGAGGGAGCTGCATCTACCTTGAAGAATAGCCGGGAAGAGGCAAAAAGAACATTTTTATAGAATATGAGGGTATAAGTCATTATGGCAAATAAAACTGATTCATCGTTTGAAAGAAGCATACTATTCAGAGTAGTTGCAATTATAGTGTGTATAATTATTGCATGTATTTCATTTTTTGGACTTGCAAAAAGCTATTCATCGCCTGAGTCAAAAATAAATAAAGAAACTATAAAGTATCTGGATGAAAAGAAAACAACTGCGTTGGAACTGAGCGCAAGTGCTACAGCAGTTTCAACACTTATTACATTAGCGCCGGGAGATGACGGAACTCCTGTTGCAAATAAATTAATGGATCTGGCAGGATATTTTTTGATTGTTGTATCAGCAATATATCTTGAAAAATATCTGTTGACTATTTTGGGCGCACTGACTTTCAAATGGCTTATTCCGGTATCAATGCTCGCGTTGGCAGTATATTTTGGAAGCAAAAAGGAGCTCTTTTGGAAAATAGGTGTAAAAATATTCATTTTTGGTCTGGCAATATATGCGGTTATTCCGGTAAGCGTGCATGTCTCAAAAATGATTTACAGTACATATCAGGAGTCAATTGATGCGACAATCGATGAGGCAAATGATTTAGCGGATGAATCAGAAGCATCAAAGGATGATGATAAGGATAGCAAGAAGAGTAAGGACTCTGAAAGCAGCTTTATAGATAAGGCGAAGGATGCGGTAAACAGTGTGAAAAATACATTGTCAGTTACGGCAGATAGTGTAAAGAACATGGTCAACAAGTTCATTGATGGACTGGCAGTGCTTATAGTTACAACGTGTCTTATTCCTGTACTTGTGATAGTATTTTTTATCTGGCTGGTGAAGCTTGTATTGGGAAGTGCAATATCATCGCCGGGAGCTGTAGCGATGAGAGGCGGGAAGGATAATAAACATGATAATAGATAGAGAACGAGTAAAAAATACATTCGCAGAATACACATCAGGGTACAACGCCACAGACCCAAAGATTAAGCTCAAAATAGACCATACCTATAGGGTAGCGGAGCTTTGCGAGCTGATAGCAAGTGATTTAAAGCTTGATGAATATGAGACAGATGTGGCATGGCTCACAGGGATGCTGCATGATGTCGGAAGATTTGAACAGATTAAGCGTTATAACACATTTAACGATGCACAGTCTGTTGATCATGCCAATTTTGGAGCCGACCTGCTGTTTAAGGAAGGACTTATCGACACATATGTGGATGGATTTCATGATGATAAATACGGCACAATTGTTGAAAATGCGATAAGAAATCACAGTGCTTTCAGAATAGATGAGAGGCTCGATGATTATACGGTTATGTTTTGCAATATACTAAGGGATGCTGATAAGGTGGATATTTTCAGGGTAAATGTAGATACTCCGGCAGAGGATATATATAATGTGACGACGGAGGAACTGAAAAATTCGCAGGTAAGTCCTGAGGTTATGGCAGCCTTTGATGAGAGGCACGCTGTACTTCGTTCCTGTAAAAAGACCGTGGTAGACCATGTGGCAGGGCACATTGCACTGACATTTGAGCTGGTTTATCCTATCAGCCTTCAGATAGCAAAGGAGCGTGGATATCTTGACAAAATGATGGCATTTGAGTCGGATAATGAGGTTACAGGAAAGCAGTTTGAAGAGATAAGAGCGAAGCTAAACGAATACGTTGAGTCAGTCAGAACATTATAGTGACTAATGCAGGGCAGATGAAAATAGTTTTGCATTCTTCTTGTGTAACGAAGTTTGAGATTATTGCGGTTTTTGCCATGGAAGCTTCTTTTTAACATTCTGGATGTCGTGCATGACATGTTATCTTGCAAGTATTATCACAGATGAAAAATATAATGACAAGCTTACTTCTGTGTGCTACAATCAACTCAAAGCATTATATTTCTGTAAATACGACACCACAGCATATTTTTCCGGTGCGTATCACTTTGAAGAGGGCAGACCACTTCGCATTTTTCGACAAAGACATGGAAATTTTCAATGCTTTATGTTACCAGTTAATAGCAGGAAAATTGAAATGTCAGATGTGAAAACATTGCGAGAAAAGCGGGGTGTGGGGATTTTGCCGGCTTTTATATTAGCATACAGTATTTTAATTCGATTTCGAATTTTCCTGCTCACACAAGAAGAGGAGGTTAATTTGGGGACAAAGGACTCGAAGGCGAAGGAGTATTTGTCAGACAATACGAGGTTCAGTGAAATCTGCAATTATGTATTGTTTGACGGTGAGAAGGTTATCAAACCGGAGAATTTAAAGGAATGTGACACCACAGAGGTGTTATCAGTTTTCGGTATTGATAGGAAGCAGATTGTTAAGCAGAAATGGAGAGATTTGTTAAAGGGGGTGTCTGTAAAATATACAGAATCAGTATACATCGTACTGATGGGGATAGAGGCACAGACAGATGTTCATTATTCGATGCCGGTTAAGACCATGATTTATGATGCCATGAATTATGGAGAACAGGTCAACGAGGCGAAGAAGCAACATCAGAAAAACAAAGATTATAAATCATCAGATGAGTTTTTATCAGGGTTTACACATGAGGATAGGCTGACACCGGTGATTACAATTACATTATATCTTGGAACAAAAAACTGGGATGGTCCAAGAAGTCTTGTTGAGATGATGCCTCATATGGACGAGAGATTTCGGCCATTTATCAACGATTACAGGATTAATCTGTTGAATCCACTGGAGATTACAGATTTTTCCAAGTTCAAAACAGGACTGAGACCACTGTTTGAAGTGCTAAAAAATGCTTCAGATGAGGGAAAGCTGAATGATTTAATTACAAAAGACGAAACCTTTACAAGGGTTGACGTTGAGACGATTGCGGCTATCAATCTATTTGTAGGAACTGACATTAAGTATGATGAAAAGGAAGAGGTGGTAAATATGTGTAAGGCATGGGACGATCATAAAAAGCGTGGCATTCAGGAGGGAATGAAACAGGGAAGATGTCTTGAAGTATATTCGCTTGTTCAGGATGGTATATTAGACCCTGAGGTAGGGGCAAGTAGAGTAAGTATGTCATTAGATGACTTCGCAAACGCAATGCAAAAAGCAGGCTACAAACTTCCTGAGATGGTGTAGTATAATAGCTTAAAAGTATAGAAATTGCCCCAACTGATTTGTGTTTGGGCATGATTTTTATATGACAGGGGCAGTAGATGTATCTTGTATCTGTATATTTTGCCATGCAGGTGATTAATAGATATTTGCAGGAATTTATTTTGAATATGAAAAGGAATAATTTATGAATTATATAGGCACACAGAATTTTGAAACAAAACGATGCTTTTTACGAAGAATCAAACTATCCGATTATACTATGATGTATGAAAATTGGGCTAAGTATGATGAAGTTTGCAGATACTATCCATTTAATCCTGTTGATGACATAGAAATATATAGGGACAAGGTAAAGCATTGGATATCTAATTATGAGTCGAATTCATATTTTCATTGGGTAATTGAGTGGAAAGAAACGGGAGAATTGATAGGAACAATTAATTTGGGAAATGTGGAAGAAGCATGTCATATGTGTGATACATGCTATATGCTGTCTCCCGGATTTTGGAATAAAGGCATTATGACAGAAGTATTGGAGGCTGTCTTAGATTATGCCTTTGATAGAGTTGGATTTAACAGAGTTCAGGCAGAAGTATTCTATGGAAATGATGCTTCCTCTGCGGTATTAAAGAAATGCGGCATGGTGTTAGAAGGCGTGGCCAGACAAAAATACTATAAAAATGGTGAGTATATTGATACCGCTTTATGGGCAATTATTGCAGGTGATAGGTTATATTGAGACAGGAACTGACATTAAGTATGATAAAAAGGAAGAGGTGGTAAATATGTGTAAGGCATGGGATGATCATAAAAAACGTGGCATTCAGGAGGGAATACAACAAGGAATACAACAGGGAATACAGCAAGGAATGCAACAAGGAAGATGCCTTGAAGTATATTCACTTGTTCAGGATGGTATATTAGAGCCCGAGGTGGGCGCAAAGAGAGTAAGTATGTCATTAGATGACTTCGCAGACGCAATGCAAAAAGCGGGCTACAAAATTCCTGAATTGGTGTAGTTTGATAGCTTAAAAGTATAACAGTAATTGCCCCGGCCTATGTGTGTTGGGGCATGATTTTTATATGACAGGGGAAAGTAGATGTATCTTGTATCTGTATATTTTGACAAGACGGCAGAGCATATTTTACAACGATATATAAATAAAATAGCTGAGAAAACAGGTAATTCATTCATGACGGATAACAATGTGCCGCCACACATGACGATATCGGCAATAGAAGCCCGAAGTGAAAATGCTTTATTGGGAGCAATGGATAATCTGCGAAATTCACTTTCTAATGGGACGATTAGCATTGTGTCAGTGGGGCAGTTGCTGCCATATGTATTTTATGCCACGCCGGTGCTTAACGGATATTTACAGGATTTATCGGAAAAAGTATTTGATGAGGTGAAAAGCATTCCGGAATCTACAGTGAGCAGATATTACAAGCCAATGAGCTGGCTGCCACATATTACACTTGGAAAGACACTGACAAAGGAACAGATGCAGATGGCATTTTCAGTAATGCAGGAAAGCTTTGCGCCCTTTGAAGCGACAATTACGGAGATTGGACTTGCCAAAGTTAATCCACATAGAGATGTGGTGCGATGGAAATTAAAATAGCAGCAATGAAGCCACGATAAACCGTTTTGTTGAAAGGATAATAAACATGATAATAGATAGAGAACGAGTAAAAAACACATTCGCAGAATACACATCAGGGTACAACGCCACAGACCCAAAGATTAAGCTCAAAATAGACCATACCTATAGGGTAGCGGAGCTTTGCGAGCTGATAGCAAGTGATTTAAAGCTTGATGAATATGAGACAGATGTGGCATGGCTCACAGGGATGCTGCATGATGTCGGAAGATTTGAACAGATTAAGCGTTATAACACATTTAACGATGCACAGTCTGTTGATCATGCCAATTTTGGAGCCGACCTGCTGTTTAAGGAAGGACTTATCGACACATATGTGGATGGATTTCATGATGATAAATACGGCACAATTGTTGAAAATGCGATAAGAAATCACAGTGCTTTCAGAATAGATGAGAGGCTCGATGATTATACGGTTATGTTTTGCAATATACTAAGGGATGCTGATAAGGTGGATATTTTCAGGGTAAATGTAGATACTCCGGCAGAGGATATATATAATGTGACGACGGAGGAACTGAAAAATTCGCAGGTAAGTCCTGAGGTTATGGCAGCCTTTGATGAGAGGCACGCTGTACTTCGTTCCTGTAAAAAGACCGTGGTAGACCATGTGGCAGGGCACATTGCACTGACATTTGAGCTGGTTTATCCTATCAGCCTTCAGATAGCAAAGGAGCGTGGATATCTTGACAAAATGATGGCATTTGAGTCGGATAATGAGGTTACAGGAAAGCAGTTTGAAGAGATAAGAGCGAAGCTAAACGAATACGTTGAGTCAGTCAGACCATTATAGTGACTAATGCAGGGGAGATGGAGGGAGACTTATGATTACAAAACAGGCAACAAAGCAGGAATTTGAACAGGCATTTTATTTTATTGAAAGACTGTGGGATTATAATGTTTATGACAAGGAAGCTGTCAGAAACGTCTATAAGGAAATCCTTGCAGATGAAAATAGTTTTGCATTTTTCTTGTGTGACGAAAACGGAGAGTATTGCGGTTTTTGCCATGGAAGCTTCTTTTTAACATTCTGGATGTCGGGCATGACATGTTATCTTGCAAGTATTATCACCGATGAGAAATATAGGGGAAAGGGATATGGCAGGCTGATGGTTGATCATGTGAAGAAGCTTGCCAAAGCGCGTGGCTGCAAGGCAATTATATTGGATTCAGGTATGCCTAGAAAAGCTGCACATGCATTTTATGAGAGGTATGGGTTTGAGAAAAGCTGTTATGGGTTTGAGTTGTTTTTGAAATAGTGGCTATCAATCTACACAGATAAAAAAGAAGCAGGAACTGCTCTTGTGGAAATGTGTAAAGAGATAAAGAGCGTCAATGCCCCGGCAATGATGTAAATTGAAAAGAAAAATAACATTGAATTTGTCAGACAATGTCTGACAAATTCAGAAAGGATATACCATGAACGATTTAGAACAGGCTGATATGCTTCAGGTATTGGTTAATGAGATTGCTGATACGGTTTCTAACGCAAAAAGAGAATTCGCAGAAAAAGTAAATAGTGTGATGACAGAAACTTATTGGACAATCGGAAAATACATTGTTGAATTTGAGCAGGATGGTAATGTGAAAGCAGAATATGGCTCTCAATTATTGACGAAGCTCTCTCACCAGTTGACATTGCGATTAGGGAAAGGTTATAGCCGTCCTAACCTTAATAACATGCGTAAATTTTATCTGTGTTATCCAAATTGTCAGACGGTGTCTGACAAATTAACATGGTCGCATATTTGCGAACTGATAAAAATTGATGATAAACTTGAAAGAAGTTTTTATGAAAAAGAATGTTATAAGGAAAAGTGGGATGTAAGAACTCTAAGGAGACAGATGGATTCAGCATTGTTTCTAAGACTGGCTGCGAGCAGGGACAAAGAGGGGGTATTAGCACTTGCCAAAGAGGGAATTACTTACAATAAGCCAGAAGATATTGTTAAGGATACTTATACATTGGAATTTTTAGGTATTCCGGAGCAGGAACGATATAGCGAAGAAGATTTAGAACAGAAAATTATTGATAACCTGCAAAGTTTTCTGTTGGAATTAGGTAAGGGATTTACCTTTGTTGGCAGACAGTATCCATTGACAATCAATAATATACATTATCATGTGGATTTGGTATTTTATCACAGAATTTTGAAATGTTTTGTTTTAATAGATTTGAAGAAAAATTCTGTGCAGCATGCCGATGTTGGGCAGATGAATATGTATATGGGATATTTTGCAAAAGAAGAAAATATGGAAGATGATAATCCACCCATAGGAATTATACTTAGTCATAATAAAGATGAATTACTTGTAGAATATGCAACTTATGGTATGGATAGTAATTTATTCGTTTCAAAATATGAATTGTATTTGCCAGACCGTAGGGAACTGCAGAAATTATTGGATCATATTATGGAACAGGATATGAAAGAAAAAGAGGAATAGTGTAAAAATGATACGGGGCATTTAGGTAAATCGTATTTCAATTTAATACAGGACAGGGAAAAAGACAATCAGAAATGGTTGTCTTTTTTGTATGCAAAGAAATGAAAAAGCATTATGGCAGAACGAACGCAGAGCTAAAAAACTCCTGTAAAGGTGCTGCACTTATGGAGGGCAGACGCTTTTCTGCAAATGCTGATAAGACAGAGCTGAAAAATTGGGCAGACAGCATGAAATAAACATAATCAGCGTTGGAGAAGTCTGGCGACGGTTGTTAGTTCTGCCAGCCGCTTCTATTTTGCTCGAGTTTGTCGTTGGATATTCGTGTAATCCTCTGCTATAATGAAGTTAGTTATTTGCAACGGTTTTGCAGCCTCTTTTCCCCTGTATTTATTGCACTCGTTGTTCTTTTTTGTTTGCCGAATATAAGATTACCCAATTACTCACTTTCAATGAAGAACTTTTGATGAATGGAGCAGAGTATTGTTTGGTAACTGATCCGAATGAGATAGGAGATGCGGATTTTGCTTACGAGATAAAAAGCGGAAGTTCACAAGAGGATATTTGCGGAATTATATCAAGTATATGTGGAGCTATAAAAAATGAAAATGGTTTAATACATGCAAGATATGAAAACGGAGAATATATTATCTTTAGTGACAATACAACCATAGGACGGGCGGCTATATGCGATAAGGCAACAACAGATTTGTTAAAGATGATATTTTAAGACTATCAAAAGCTATATTCTGTGTAGCTGAAATGACAAATAAAAAAAATAAAGCAAAAAGTTTTAAAACTTGCAAGCAAAAGGGATCGAATCCGTACTTAATAAATAAGAGAGGGTTGTAATGGACGATAGAGAAATAATTAAACTATATAATTGCCGATCCGAGGATGCATTGCTAGAAACAGAGAAGAAATATGGGAAACTTGTATCATTTATAATTGGCAGGCTGATAAAGAATCAGTTAGATGTTGAAGAATGTACAAATGATACATATTTAGGTGTCTGGTTTACGATTCCCCCAAAAACACCAGATAACTTGAAAGCTTATATTTTAAAAATTGCAAGGAATCAGGCGCTAAAAAAGTATGAACATATTCATGCGGCAAAAAGAGATATAGATATGTGTTTGCCATATGAGGAATTGAGTAATTATCTGGCGAAAGCGGGAGAAGAAGATTGGGAAAATAATGAATTGAAAGATATTGTTGAGGATTTTTTGGAATCGTTGCAAAAACCTCATCGACAAGTTTTTGTATTAAGATATTGGTACTTTATGTCGGTAAAAGAGATTATGAAATGTTGTAATATGAGCAAAAGCAAGGTCGAAACAATCTTATTTAGAACAAGAAAAAAGCTGAGAGAACAATTAGCGGAAAGGAAGTATTTATGAAAACTTTGAAATCAGATATTTTTTATGCAATGAATGAAATTAACGATAAATATATCCTAGAAGCTGCACAATGTTTAGAGCAAAAAAAGGAAAGCGATATTTCCTCACAAAAGAAGATCAAACTATTTAATGAAAGTAACGCACATAGCCGTAAATGGTTGGCTCGCGTTGTAACTGTAATGGCGGTAAGTATCATTCTTTTTACAACAGGAGGGATTGCCAATGCGGCGACAGGAGGAAAACTTGTTCAGTGGATTAATGGGCTGTTTTTTGGCATTGCGAAACCTTCAACTTCTGACGAAATTACGACATCATATTTGAGAGGTACTTTTTCGATTGATTATAGCGATCTGAATGCAGTTGTAGGCGATGCTGATTATGTATTCGTTGGTACGGTCGCAAGTGAAGAAGGTACTGTTTATAAAGATGCTGTTACGGTTGAAACAGACGATGGAAAGACTCGTGAAGTTTCCGGCCCATACACAAATTATACTGTGAACGTCACAAAAAATATCAAAGGCAATTTAGTTACTGACACGGCTATCCCGATTCAAAAATCTGGCGGACTTTCGGAAGATGGCTCACAATATTTTGTTTATGAGGGTGATGAGCTTCCGGTTGTAGGAAATGAATATATCTTTTTTGCTTATGCCCAGCCGGACGGGTCATTGTTAATTTCCGGTCCTGTTTCTAACATGAGTGTATCTGACAATACAAGCGATATTGCTCCTTTTAGCGATTCAACGGAATATAGCGACATTGTAGGTGCGTATAATAATCAAGTCGATTCTGGACGGACTAGGTTTACTTCTTCTTATGAGGCAAAATAAATTAAAATTGCAGGAAATGTAAGAATGCTTTCCGATAGCTATATGATACTTATTTTTTTGGCATACATGTTTGATGAACTGATTGGGGGCTAAGTTATGAACGACGACAATGAAAATGTGTTGATTATTGCATATAACTTGTTCTGCACCATACTAATACCAGCAGTAATAGTATTGACAGGAATTTGGTCTTTGGAGTCGGAGAGCGATTTCACACATGGACGAACAGGAGGATTGCCGATGGGGGCATTGACTGTATTCGTTCCAGAGGTTATATTGGGTTTGAAGTGGAAAATGAAAAGGGCATTTACAATTCCATGCTGTATTGCGTGGTGTATCTTCCTTCTTAAGATGGCACATTATTTCTTTGCTGTGGTTACAAATGCACCAATTACATATTATGGAACGGTGTGCATTGTGCTGTCTGGATTAATGTGGAGTATAGTCATGGAATTGAAGCAGGAATTAAAAGAATACCTTTTGGGGTTTCCACAGGAATATTGGCTTGTTCCGTGTTCTAATAGTTCGAGATATAACAAGGTGTTTCGCTTTATATGGTTAGTAGGCGTCGTTTTAGGAACGATATTTTTATTAATGATTAAATGGGGATGAGTCTTTGATAAAAGGTATATTTTATTTTTTGCTTGTAAGTATAGGAGCAGGTTTGGTGCAGATGAAAATACCGCTGTTTGGTCGTCATAGCAAGCGGTGGGAAGAACAAAATTATGCACAGCGGTTTGGCGGTATCTTTTTTCCGACATTCATTGCGCTTGTAGTTATCTTTTTATTTAATGAGTATAAGACGGCTCAATTACCCACTTTGAATGAAGAAATGCTGATGAATGGAGCGGAGTATTGTTTGGTAACTGATCTGAATGAGATAGGAGATGCGGATTATGCTTATGAGATAAAAAGCGGAAGCTCACAAGAGGAGATTTGCGGAATTATATCAAGTATATGTATAGACTTAAAAAGGGAAGATGATTTTGTAAATGTCAGATATGAAAACGGAGAATATATTATCATCAACAATGGCATAACAATAGGACGGGCTGTCATAAATGACAAAGCAACAACAGATTTGTTGAAAATATACTTTTGCAACTAAAAGTGGATGAGCGTTTCAGTGTAACCTTTAGGCGAGAATATCAAAAAATACAAAAAAATACAATTTATTCGGTTGACCAAATGATACTTTTGTCATATAATCTAATCAAAAATAGTAATAATTACTAATTTAACTGGAGATTATTAGCAGGAGGTACCTATCATGGACAAGAAGATTACAGACAGCATTATTTACATCGGTGTGGACGACAAGGACATTGATTTATTTGAGAGCCAGTATGTTGTTCCAAACGGTGTTTCATACAACTCATATGTGATTATGGATGACAAAATTGCAATCATGGATACAGCAGATGCAAGAGTTACGGATAAGTGGTTTGCCAATTTGAGAGAGGCGCTCGGTGACAGAAAGCCGGATTATCTCGTTGTTTCCCATTTGGAGCCGGATCATGCTTCCAATATCCAGAAGGTTGCAGAGACATATCCTGATATGCAGATTGTAGGTAATGCAAAGACCTTTAACATGATGGGACAGTTTTTCGATATAGACTTAACGGACAGAAGGGTTGTAGTGGCAGAGGGAGATAAGCTTTCTCTTGGAAAGCATGAGCTTACATTCGTCATGGCTCCTATGGTTCACTGGCCGGAGGTTATGATGGAGTACGAGTCAACAGACAAGGTGCTTTTCTCAGCAGACGGCTTTGGTAAGTTTGGTGCTCTTGATACTGATGAGGACTGGACATGTGAGGCAAGACGTTATTACTTCAATATTGTTGGAAAGTATGGTGCTCAGGTGCAGGCAGTTCTCAAAAAGGCAGCAGGGCTTGACATTGAAAAGATTTGTCCTCTTCACGGACCGATTCTCACAGAGAACCTTGGCTTCTACATAGATAAATACAATACATGGAGCAGCTATCAGCCTGAGGATGAGGGAATCCTTGTGGCATGTGCTTCTATTCACGGCAATACAAAGAAGGCAGCAGAGCTTTTAGCAGAAAAGCTCAAGGCTACAGGCGTAAAGGTTGCATTTACAGACCTTTGCAGGGATGATATGGCAGAGGCTGTTGAGGATGCGTTCAGATACGACAGGCTTGTGCTCTGCGCATGCACATACGATGGAGGCATTTTCCCACCAATGGAGGATTTCTTACATCATCTCAAGGCAAAGGCTTATCAGAATCGTAAGATTGCCTTCGTGGAAAACGGTTCATGGGCTCCTACAGCAGCACGCCAGATGAAGGCTATTGTTGAGGGCTTCAAGAATATTGAGTGTGTTGAGCCGGTTGTTACAATTAAATCTACTCTCAATGAGGCATCTGAAAAGCAGATGGATGAGCTTGTTGCAGCACTTACCAGATAGAATTATGGATTAACGAAGACCCGGACGTTTGTCCGGGTTTTTGTATTAAAGTATATATAAATGTGCTATCATACAAACAAAGAAAAAAGCCATAATAGTACAATGTCAAATGAGGTAAACTATATGCAGCAGCGAATTACCATAAATCTTAACACAGATAGCAAAACAACCGACAAAACCACTATTCTTGAATACTGCCGCAGTCACGGCATTGCAGGGATAGAAACACCGTGCGGTGGAAAAGGAACCTGCGGCAAGTGCAAGGTGACGGTGACAAAACCATACTATAAGGACGTGCTGGCCTGTCAGACGAAGATTTGTGACGGTATGGAAATTATTGTTGGGAGAAAAGAAAGCACCGGAACCAAAGAAGACAGCATGGTTGTTCTGACAAATGGAGAAAATGTATCGGAAAAATTTAATGAGCATGTAAATGAGCATGTGAATAGGAATGTTGTCTTGAATGAAGACACCTTGGCGGCCTGTGATATCGGAACCACAACAGTAGTCTGTTATCTGATTGATAAAGAGACAGGGCAGATTATCTCAACCAGAAGCGGTGCCAATCCACAGCGCAGCTTTGGAGCAGATGTACTTTCCAGAATTGATGCGGCAGCGAGGGCGGATGATAACGATAAAGCGAATGGCGGCCTGCAGATGATGCAGACACAGATAGTGTCCCTGCTTAACGGCTGGATATCAGAAATGCTCATGGAATGTGGCAGAACTAAAGTAAGCCGGTTTTCAGTTGCCGGAAACACGGTTATGTGCCATCTGCTTATGGGAATTTCACCGGAAAAGCTTGGCAAGGCACCGTTTATGCCGTATGAATATTTTGGAAGAGTATTTAATCCTTTGGATATAGGACTTGAGAATTGTCAAGCCATGATTATATTTCCGGCTGTATCAGGCTTTGTAGGCGGAGATATTACAGCGGGTATGATGGAGACGGTGAACTGCAACGAGCTGACGCTATATCTGGATATCGGAACAAACGGTGAGATGGCGCTTGGAAAAGGCGACAGATATGTGTGCTGTGCCACGGCGGCAGGACCGGCTTTTGAGGGTGCGCAGATTGAGCTGGGCATGCCGGCGTCTAAGGGAGCCGTGGATAAGGTATGGCTGGAAGGGCGCAGAATTAAGTATTCGGTTATCGGAAATGACAGACCTGTTGGACTGTGCGGTTCGGGGCTTATCGATGCGCTTGCCGTTCTTCTGAAAGCCGGAATCATAGATGAAAACGGCACGATTTTAAGCGGACAGGAGCTTCCTATACTGTTTAGGTCGTATGTGTTTGAGGTGGAAGCGGAGGAGACTGCACAGAGCACAGAGCCCTTTCTCGCCGTTCATATTGCACCGGGAGTCTACATTACGCAGGAGGATATCAGGAAGCTGCAGCTTGCGAAGGGCGCGATAGCCGCCGGAATAGAAGTATTGTTTAAGGAATATGGCTGTACGCCTTGTAATATTGATGTTCTCACATTTGCAGGAGGCTTTGGAAACTACATTGACAAAGCAAGTGCGGCGGCAATAGGATTGTTTCCACAGGAGCTTTTGGACAAGGCAAAAGAAGTGGGAAATGCGGCAGGAAACGGAGCTGTTTCGGCAGCTTTATCGCAGGACGCCTGGGAAAGAGCACTGGAGATAAGCGGGAACATGCGTTACATCGAGTTGGCATCGTATCCGCATTTCAATGAAATGTATGTGGAGCATATGAATTTTTAAATAATTGAAAAATATATATTTTTACTTTATTGTTGAAGAAAATTGTCATATAATGACTTCGGGTGAGATTATATTTTAAAAGAAAAGCTGATAGGGTAATCAGCATCAGGAGGAATATCAATGCGTAAAACAAAAATTATCTGTACTATTGGACCGGCCAGTGAACATGAGGATGTCCTCACCAGGATGATAAAGGCAGGTATGGATGTTGCCAGATTAAACTTTTCTCATGGTTCACATGAGGAGCATCAAGGCAAAATAGATTTAATAAAGAAGGTAAGACAGAAGCTTCATATGCCAATCGCAATCATGCTTGACACAAAGGGACCTGAGTATCGTATCAAGACCTTTGAGAATGGCAAAATAGAGCTCAAGGATGGAGATACCTTCACACTTACCACTGACGATATTGTAGGAAATCAGGAGAGAGTATCAGTAAACTATGAGAATCTGATCAAGGATTTAAAGGTTGGTGACCGTGTGCTTGTTGCGAACGGAATCATCATTCTGCAGGTTAGAGAGCTTAAAGGAAACGATGCAATCTGTGATGTTATCGCAGGCGGTACACTTTCAGACAGAAAGAGCATGAACTTCCCGAATAAGGTCATGAAGCATGCATATTTAAGCAAGCAGGACAAGGATGATCTGCTTTTTGGTATAAAAAACGAGGTGGATTATGTTGCCGCATCATTTGTTTCTACAAAGCAGGATGTAGCTGATCTGAGAAGCTTTTTGGATGAAAACGGTGGAGAGGACATCGAAATCATCGCAAAGATTGAGAACAGATCAGGTGTAGACCATGTGGAGGAAATCTGTGAGATAGCAAATGGAATCATGATAGCCAGAGGAGATCTCGGTGTTGAGATTCCGGGCGTTGAGGTACCTGCAATACAGAAGTATCTTATCAACAAGTGCCGTATGCTTGGTACACGCGTAATCACAGCAACAGAGATGCTTGAGTCCATGATTCACAATCCGCGTCCTACAAGAGCTGAGCTTTCGGATGTAGCCAATGCTGTATACGACGGCTCATCAGCTATCATGCTTTCGGGAGAGTCTGCAGCAGGTAAATACCCTGTAGAGGCTGTAAAAAATATGGCAGAGACAGCAGAATATACAGAAAAGCAGATAAACTACGGCAAGAGATTTGCCAATGCGGATTTCCAGACAAAAAGCATAGTTGACGCTATTTCACATGCTACATGTGCCATGGCAATAGATGTGGATGCGAAATGTATCGTAGTCAGCTCGCTGACAGGCCGTACAGTGCGCATGGTCAGCCGTTTCCGCTGCCCTGTTGATATAATAGGCATGACAACCTCTGAAAAGGCATGGCGCAAGCTGAACCTGAGCTGGGGTGTAAAGCCGGTTCTGTGCGAGGAATACAACTCAATGGAGGTTATGTTCTACAATGCGATGAACGAGGCAAAGAGTGTCATGAAGCTCAAAAAGGGTGATCATATAGTGCTCACAGGAGGTCTTATCAATGGTAAGACAGGCAACACCAATGTAATTAAGGTTGAGACAGTTTAGTACATTTATACTATTGATTAAATCGTATATATGTCATATAATTCTTAACGGTTAATAAAAACAATAAATTTAAAATAAACAATTTCGAGATGAAGTTTGCAGGAAAACGGCAGCGATTTTACCTTATCAAAGCCTACCGAAGGAGTAAAACTCTCAGGTGCCGCAGCAGGCGGTGCAACTGTAAATGGATCGACTCTCTGGAGACACCCGCTTGGCGGGGGCCGAAGGTGCAACGTACGAATAGGAAGCAGTGGGAGTGCAGTGACTATGAATATATCATGGCACAGGCTGCTTCTCGTACGAATCTCTCAGGCAACAGGACGGAGAAGATATTGGACAGATATTCTTAAGATAATCTTCTTAATCCCATGTATCAGACTGTATATACAGCGTATATGGGGTTTTTTATTTCAATTCACGTAAGTGCTGCTAAGCCTGCTTTTTCAATTGTTTCCGGATGAAATTATTTATATCAATAGTATTTGCTCAAAACACAAAGACTTTGTGTTTAGATAAAAAAGAGAGGCAGGAGTATTTCAATGTGGAACACAATCAACATTTTTCTTAAAGCAGTGGACGATTTCGTCTGGGGAGTGCCGCTCATGGTGCTCATCATGGCAGGAGGTATAATGCTCACAGTTCGTCTGGGGCTTCTTCAGATAAGAAAACTTCATCTGGCACTAAAGTGGATGGTCAAAAATGAAGAGGGCGGCGATGGTGAGATTACGAGCTTTGGCGCACTCTGTACCGCGCTTAGCGCAACAATCGGAACCGGCAACATAGTCGGTGTAGCAACTGCAGTCGGTGCAGGAGGACCGGGAGCACTTTTCTGGATGGTGCTTGCAGCCTTCTTTGGCATGGCAACAAAGTATTCAGAGGGACTTTTGGCTGTAAAATATCGTGTCATCGGCAAGGACGGACATAGTCTCGGCGGACCATTCTACTACATAGAGCAGGGAATGGGTACAAAATGGAAATGGCTTGCAAAGATATTTGCATTTTTCGGCGTATGCGTTGGACTTTTTGGAATAGGAACATTCAGCCAGGTAAACGGAATATCAAGTGCTGTAAACAACTTTTTTGACCCTAAAAACCAGCATACAGTAAAGGTTTTACCGTTCCTTGGTGAGTATTCATGGTCAGTTGTCATTGCTTCGCTTGTACTGGCATTCTGCGTGGCAGCAGTGCTTATCGGCGGAGTAAAGCGTATTGCAAGTGTCAGCCAGATAATAGTTCCTTTTATGGCTGTTATATATATTGTATTTGTGCTCGTGCTTGTGGTATGCAATATCACAGCGGTTCCGGCAGCGTTTGCTACAATAGTAAAGGCAGCGTTTTCACCGAAGGCCATAACAGGCGGTGCCGTTGGAAGCTTTCTTGTTGCAATGCAAAAGGGTGTTGCCAGAGGAATCTTTTCAAACGAGGCAGGACTTGGTAGTGCTCCGATTGCAGCGGCAGCAGCCCAGACAAAGGAGCCTGTACGTCAGGGACTTGTCAGCATGACAGGAACATTCATTGATACAATAGTTATATGTACACTTACAGGACTTTCCATCGTGCTCACAGGCGCATGGCAGGTTGACGGACTCGAGGGCGTGCAGGTTACTACATATGCATTCCAGAATGGTCTTCCTTTCCCGAAAGAGCTGTCAGCATTTGTACTTATGCTGTGTCTTGTATTTTTTGCCTTTACAACTATACTCGGTTGGGATTATTATAGTGAGCGGTGCTTAGAGTATTTGAGTGGCGGAAGGATGAAATATGTAAAGGTTTATCGCTGGATATATATACTTGCAGTTTTCATCGGACCTTATATGACTGTAAGTGCGGTGTGGACTATCGCTGATATCTTCAACGGTCTCATGGCTCTGCCAAATATGATAGCGCTGTTTGCTCTCAGTGGTGTTGTTGTTAAGGAGACAAGGCATTTCTTCGAGAGACATAGAAATGGAGAAATCGAGGATTAATTATGTTTTATATTTTGCGACATGGAAGAACAGATTGGAATGAGGAGCACAGACTGCAGGGTGAGGTGGATATCCCACTCAACGAAACCGGCAGGCAGATGGCTTACGATGCCGCAGAAAAATATAAGGATATAGATTTTGACATATGCTACTGCTCCCCGCTTAAGAGAGCACAGGAGACGGCAAGGATTTTTCTTGCAGACAGAAACCCCGCAGTAGAGATTATCACTGACAACAGGCTTCACGAGATGTGCTTCGGTGATTATGAGGGAGTGAAGAACATCAGGCAAAAGCCCGAATGCCCTGTCTACCTGCTTTTTGAGGAGCCGGAAAAATATGTGGCAAAGGACGGCGCAGAGAGCTTTGAGGAGCTATATCACAGAACAGGCGAGTTTATAGAGCAGGTGTTAAGACCGCAGCTTGAAGCAGGCAAAAATGTGCTTGTCGTGGGACACGGTGCAATGAACTGCAGCATAGTCAATCAGTTTCGCGGCACACCTATAAAGGATTTCTGGAAGGATATGCAGGGAAACTGCGAGCTGCTTAGGGTTGAATAAATTTAGATTATTCTGAATAGTTATATCGTTTGTAATAGATAGGGCATACCGGTTGTGGTGTGCCCTGTTGTTGTCAGAAACTAATTTAAATAGCATTTATTTATAAGTAAATGTATATTATATTATAAGTAATACTAAATTGACCACATAGCCTTATGCTCGTAAAATAATTTTGTAAATTTTTTATTAAATTAAGAGTATAATTATTTGGAGGAACCAATGAAAAAGACAACGAACTCTTCACCTTACCAGTTTGAGGGCAGAATACCTCTGTCTCAGGCTATTCCGCTTGGACTGCAGCATGTTATGGCTATGTTCATCGGAAACCTTACACCTCTTATCATTGTTATGGGAGCATGCGGGCTCACAGCGGACGCTGGCTTTGCGGAGCTTAGAACTGCTCTCTTACAGAATGCAATGATTATCGCAGGTATTGTAACATTAGTACAGATGTTTTCCATCGGACCTGTCGGAGGAAAGGTACCTATCGTTATGGGAACCTCTTCGGGCTTTCTTGGAGTATTAAATAATACAGTTGCAGCGTGTGGCGGCGGAGTTATAGCATATGGAGCTATTATGGGAGCCTGCCTTGTAGGAGGTATCTTCGAGGGCATACTCGGAGCCTTCTTAAAGCCTTTGCGCAAGTTTTTCCCGGCAATCGTTACAGGCTCAGTTGTTATAGCAATCGGACTTTCACTCCTTGGAGTGGGAATCAACTACTTCTGTGGTGGAACAGGCAAAAATGATTACGGCTCACTGCCTAACCTTTTTATTGGAATGGTTGTACTTATAGTAATCGTGCTTCTTAAGCATTTTGCACCATCGCGCAGTATTTTTTCATCATCTGCTATCCTTTTTGGTATCCTGGCAGGATATGTTGTAGCAATCATTATGACACTTACCATGTCACACACAGGTGTGACCGCTGACGGTGTTAAATACACATACTCATGGGTTGTAAACTTTGATGAGGTTAAAAACGCGGCATGGATAGCAGTTCCAAGCTTTATAGGCTTTGGAAAGCTGTCAGATGTGGGAATTTCCTTCCATGCCAATGCAATCATCCCAATCGGCATCATGTTTATCGTTACTGCAATCGAGACAGTTGGCGATATCTCAGCCTGTGTGGAGGGTGGAATGGACAGAGAGGCTACAGATTCAGAGCTTTCAGGCGGTGTTATCTGTGATGGTCTTGGTTCATCATTTGCAGCGCTTTTCGGAGTACTGCCAAATACCTCATTCTCACAGAATGTAGGTCTTGTTTCAATGACAAAGGTTGTCAATAGATTTGCTATTTCAATGGGAGCTATATTCCTTGTTATTTGCGGCTTCTGCCCAAAGATTGGAGCTCTCATGTCAATCATGCCTCAGTCAGTGCTCGGCGGAGCTGCTGTTATGATGTTTGCCTCTATCCTGATTTCGGGAATTGAGCTCATCACAAAGGAGCCAATCGGCAGCCGTGAGATTACAATTATCTCAGTAGCAATCGGTTTAGGCTACGGACTTGGCGCTACAACCGGTGCTACATCACATCTGCCATACTATGTACAGCTTATATTTGGTGGTTCAGGTATCGTGCCTTGCTCACTTTGCGCTATTCTTCTCAATATTATTTTGCCGAAGAAGTCAAAGAACGCGCCATATATGTGGGATATGGACGAGAAGGACGATGTGAAGCGTGTGGATGACTAACGCTTAGGATTTTGAAGCCGTCCGGTGCATTAAGTACACCGGCGGCTTTATTGTTTGTGGGAAAGTATGGAAATATATGGAAAAAGTGATTTCAATAGTGGGCGCAGGTGGCAAGACCACACTCGTTCATAAGCTTGCAAGGGAATATCACAGGAGTGGAAAAGGTGTGCTTGTCACAACAACAACGCACATGTATGTCGAAGCTGACACTGACCTATCCTGCGATTTTTTTGCGTTAAGGGATAAAATAATAAAAGATGGATATTGCATGGCGGGGCAGAAAATATCTGAACAGAAAATATCAGAACAGTCAAAGTCAAAGATGTGCGGACTGCCGTATGATTTGCTCGATAAACTGATTAAAGACATGCCACAGGCGTTAGATTATGTTATAATCGAAGCAGATGGGGCAAAGCATCATTCCCTCAAATATCCGGCAGCGGATGAGCCGGTCATATATCCGGGTACCACAGATGTTATCATAGTGCTTGGCACATGGGAAAAGGGCAGGTCATGTAAGGACGTTGTATTTCGATATGAGCTTATGCAAAAGGAGCTTGGAACGGCAGAGGATGCAGTGGTTGATGATTCGGTTATAGATACGCTGCGGCAGGTCTATGTCAGAAAGCTGCGCGATAGCGGGTTTGAAGGACGAATATCGTGCGTTTTTGCGAATGAGCGTTGGTGGTTCTGAATAGTTGCAAATATGGAAATAATAAGGTAACAGGGTAATTAATCAGATGAGCATGAATCAGAGCAATAATCAGATAATAAAGAAAAATTTGTTAATCATATGCCGCGGTGCAGGAGACCTTGCGACCGGCATCATCCACAGACTGCACCGGGCAGGGCATAGGGTGATAGCGCTTGAGACAGACTATCCGGCTGCCATACGGCGCCAGGTGTCCTTTTGCGAAGCAGTGTATGATGGGAGCGCAGCTGTAGAGGGTGTGACAGCCAGACTTGTTCCTGCCTTGGCTGATGCAGAGACTGATACAGAGACATATTCAGGGATAAGTGACACACCGGCAGCTCATATTGCATCAGAAAAGTGGGATAGATCAGCAATCGAAGCTGTGCTTGAAGCCGGAGAGGTTCCGCTTCTTATAGACCCAAAGGGTGAGTCAATTGCACTTTTAAAGCCGGATATTGTGGTAGATGCCATAATAGCAAAGAAAAATCTGGGTACCACAATCAATATGGCCCCGCTTGTGATGGGAGTAGGCCCGGGCTTTACGGCAGGGCAAGACGTGCATCTGGTGATTGAGTCCATGCGTGGGCACAATCTGGCGCGCATCATTACCGATGGCATGGCACAGCCCAACACAGGTGTTCCGGGAAATATCGCAGGCTTTACAAGTGAGCGTGTGATTCATGCTCCGGCAGCAGGATATATTCATGACGTCAGAAAAATCGGAGACATCGTGCAAAAGGGCGATGAGATAGCACGGATATATCCGGATAAAGAAAGCTACAACAATGCATTGTCTGAATATGTTCCGGTAAATGCTACAATTACAGGCATCATACGAGGCCTTATCCGTGAGGGATATTATTTCAGGGAAGGCTTCAAGATAGCGGATATCGACCCGCGCGAGAGTGAGCTAACAAATTGCTTTACAATCTCTGACAAGGCAAGGAGTATAGCAGGCAGTGTGCTTGAAGCGGTATCGGCATTTGAGCACCGCGTAAAGATTTATTGAATAGTTACAGTGAGGATAAATAGATTGACGCAGGAAAACGAATTAGATATCAATAATCAGGAACAAAATAAAGGAAAGCTCACACATTTTAATGAGGCAGGGGAAGCTCACATGGTGGATGTGCATGCAAAGGATGACACATACCGCGTGGCAAAAGCCTGTGGCACGATAAAGGTAAATGGCGCCGTATACAAGGCGGTATCTACGGGCACAGCTAAAAAGGGAGATGTTCTGGCAGTGGCGAGGATTGCGGGAATCATGGGCGCAAAGAACAATTCCATGCTCATTCCGCTCTGTCATGCTATTGCCATGACAAAGTGCGATGTTGAGTTTGAGCTGGATGAAAAAAACAGCAGTATCACGGCAATCTGCACGACAGCCTGTGTGGGCAAAACCGGTGTAGAGATGGAGGCCATGACAGGGGTCAGTGTGGCGCTTCTTACCATATATGATATGTGTAAGGCACTGGACCGTGGCATGGAAATCGGACAGATACATCTGCTGGAAAAATCCGGTGGCAAGAGCGGACACTATGTTAACGTTACTGTTCACAACTAACAATGTGACCGGCAACGATTACAGTCCATTTAAAATGCTGAGAAGTTAAAAATACACAATTAATCAAGGATAACAGGGAGATGTAATGTATACTGTAGGGATTATAACGATAAGCGATAAAGGCGCAGCGGGCCAAAGAGAGGATAAAAGCGGTCCGAAAATAAAGGAACTGCTTCCCAAAGATAAGTATGATGTGATTTCATATAAAATCATACCGGATGAGAGAAAACAGATTGCAGACGAGCTTGTCAGGCTGTGTGATGATGTGAAATGCAATCTGGTGCTTACAACTGGAGGTACCGGTTTTTCACCGAGAGATATCACACCGGAAGCTACAATGGATGTTGCAGAGCGTAATGCACCGGGGATCGCTGAGGCACTGAGAGCGTACAGCATGAGTCTTACACCTAAAGCCATGCTTGGCAGAGGAGCTTCAGTAATCAGGAAAAACACACTGATAGTCAATCTGCCCGGCAGTGTGAAGGCAGTGTCGGAGAGCATGGATTTTCTGATGGGAAATATAGAGCATGGGCTTGATATTTTACTGCAGTATGACAGTGAGTGCGGTCGGTGACCAAAATGCGTAGCATGTAGTAATCTGATTAATCATAAATGAGGGGCAAATACCTTTTGAACCTAATATCATAATATTTGGAGTGTGGGATTATATGAAGCTTATGAAGACAACGGAGGCAGTCGGACAGGTGCTCTGCCACGATATCACACAGATTATCCCCGGTGTGAAAAAGGATGCGGTTTTTCGCAAGGGGCATATTATAACAAAAGAGGATATACCGGTGCTGCTTAGCGTTGGAAAAGACACCATATATATATGGGAAAATGATGAGACCATGATGCACGAAAATGAGGCAGCAGAGGTGCTTTATCGTATGAGCGCATGTGGCACAAATAGCAATGAGACCGACGTCGAACGTCATTGTGAAGCCGCAGAATCCGGCATTTTTGGTGGCACCGCAAGTAAAATGCATCCATCCCCTGTAAAGGAAGGCAAGATAGAGGTGATTGCTGACTGTGACGGACTGCTTAAGGTGGACAGCGAAAAGCTGAAAAAGGTCAACTCCTTTGGTGAAATGATGATAGCAACGAGGCACGGCAATACCACTGTGAAAAAGGGGGATAAGCTTGCCGGAACAAGAATCATACCGCTTGTCATAAAAAAGGATAAGCTAGAGGCGGCTTCGCACATATGCGATGACGGACCGATTCTTGATATAAAGTCGTTTGTGGTCAGAAAAGCAGCAATAATCACAACCGGAAACGAAGTGTACCATGGCAGGATACAGGATGCATTTACCCCTGTTATCGAGAAAAAAATAGCAGAGTTTGGTGCACAGATGATGTTTCATGAGATATTTGATGATGATGACAAAAAAATCACAGATGGATGCTTACGCGCAATAGAAGCCGGAGCGGAAATTGTATTCTGCACAGGAGGAATGAGCGTGGACCCTGATGATAAAACACCGCTTGCCATCAAAAATACAGGCGCACGGATTGTGTCATACGGCTCTCCGGTGCTGCCGGGAGCCATGTTTTTGCTGTCGTACTATGATGCAGGTGACAGGCTGGTGCCGATATGTGGACTGCCTGGCTGCGCCATGTACAACAAGCGCACAATATTTGATATTGTGTTGCCGAGGCTTATGGCGTGTGATATGATTTTGGCAGATGAACTTGCCGGACTTGGAGAAGGCGGACTCTGCCTGAATTGTGATGTCTGTACGTTTCCTAACTGCGGTTTCGGGAAGGGCTTTTAATATGCACGATAGATTTGGCAGAGAGATTGACTACATGCGCATATCGGTGATAGATAGCTGTAATCTGAACTGTTATTATTGCAACCCACAGGACAATAATAAAAAGTGTCAGGCAATAAATATACTTAGCGTAAAAAAGGTGCTTTGCATAGTCCGCGCAGCCACAAGGCTTGGAATCACGCATTTTCGTCTGACAGGCGGTGAGCCGCTTCTGCATCCGCAGATTGATGAGATGGTTTCACAAATCAAAAAGATACCCGGTGTCAGGAGTGTATCGCTCACCACAAACGCAGTACTGCTTGCGCAGCATGCAAAGCAGCTTAAGGAAGCAGGCATAGACAGTATAAATGTGAGCCTGGACACGATAGATGCGTCAGAATATGAACATATCACAAAAAAACCGCTGCTTGATAAAGTGGAGCATGGAATCGATGCCGCAATAGAGTGTGGAATAAGAGTGAAAATCAATGTGGTGCTCACACCGCAGACAGATGTGGTGGCTCTCACACGGTATGCTTCAAAAAAAGGTACAGATATCCGTTTTATAGAGATGATGCCGGTAGGTGAAGGGCATACCAACGGAGTCGAGCCGTATGAGAAGGTTATTGGGGCACTTTTAGAAGTATATGGAACTCCTTGCCATATAGATACTGAAAATAGAGAAGAAATTAATTCGGGATATAATAAATATAAAGAGGAACGTAAGAATCTGGATAACGGCCCGGCAGAGTATTACATTTTTCCGGAGCTTGGTATCAGAGTAGGTCTGATTCAGGCAATTCATGGGAAGTTCTGCGACAGCTGCAATCGCATACGTGTTACGGCTGACGGCAGGCTTATGCCATGTCTGGGAAGCAGCATGACGATGGATTTAGTACCTGATTCATGCGAATTTACAGATGATTTGGAAAAAGATTTTGTAATAGTTCAGGCACTAAAGGCTGCCATAAAGGCAAAGCCGGGGTGTCACAATTTTAATGATAATGCAGTGGCATACACAAAAACTACAGAGACGAAGAATGTGGAGACAAAGGCTACAGAGCTGAAAGCTGCGGAAGTAAATGCAGCAAGAAATATGAGCCGGATAGGAGGATGATAGCAGATCATGGGAAAGCTTCTTGCAATCAATATAAGCAAAGAGAGAGGAACTGAAAAGAGAGAGGTGCCACAGGCGGAGCTTGTTGCAGACTATGGCATCATGGGAGATGCACATGCCGGAAAGTGGCACAGGCAGGTCAGCCTGCTTTCCGCAGAGAAAATAGATGCCTTCAGGGCAAGAGGAGCGCAGATAGACAACGGCGCATTTGGCGAAAATTTAATTATATCAGGATTTGATTTCAAGAATTTGCCGCTTGGAACACGCTTTTGTATAGGAGATGCTATTCTGGAGATGACGCAGATAGGCAAGCGGTGTCATTCGCATTGTGCTATCTACAAGAGGATGGGCGAGTGCATTATGCCAAAGGAGGGCGTGTTTGCAGTAGTCATAAGAGGTGGTCAGATTCATGCTGGTGACGAGGTGAAGCTCATTCCGGCCAATATATATGCTTCGATAAAGGATAGACCTGCGGACAGTCGTTGTGAGCTTTTGACAGTCATAGAAGGAGCACATGCCGGTGAAAAGGCACTCTATATAGATGGCAGAATAAGAGTGGCATGTGGCAGTGTGTGGGCAGATGAAATAAATGACAATGATAATTCCTTTGCGATGTTTAAACAGCAGATAGGCAGCAGACCACGCCTCATAATCTGCGGAGGAGGGCATGTGTCAGCGGCACTTGTACGCATGGCGTCACTTTTGGCGTTTGACATATGGGTGATAGAGGACAGACCACTGTTTGCCGACAATGCAAAGCGCGCGGGAGCAGACCAGGTGATTTGCGGCGATTATAAAAAAACTCTCTCAGAGCTTGTGCCGCAGCCTGATGATTACTATGTATGCATGACAAGAGGCCATCGCTTTGATATGGAGTGTCTTACAGAGATATTCAGAAAGCCCTATGCCTACGTGGGTATGATGGGCTCAAAGAAAAGAGCTGTGATAGTGAAAAAAGACCTTGAAGAATCTGGATTTTCACAGGAAATTATATCGGGATTACATTCTCCGATAGGCCTTGCAATAGGTGGACAGGCACCGGAGGAAATTGCTCTTTCGGTGATAAGTGAGATAGTAAAGTGCAAAAATGAGCGTACCAGCTGCACACAGGTGGATAACGAAGTGCTTGATGCACTTATTGAGGCGGCTAAGCAGGAACAAAATGAGAAGTACATGCTGTGTACCATCATAAAAAAGAACGGCAGTGCACCGCGCGGAGTCGGCACACAGATGCTTGTGAGCTCAGACAACCATATTGTCGGAACAATAGGCGGCGGCTGCGCGGAGGCTGAGGTCATAAGCCGCTGCAGGAGGCTCTTTCGTGAGCAGGGATTCAAATGCTCTACGATTGATGTCAGCATGAACACTGACGATGCAGAGAAAGAGGGCATGGTGTGCGGAGGCAGTATTTCGGTACTGCTGGAGTCTGTGAAATAAAGATGAATAGCTATACAGCAAAATATTATTTTTGCAGTTGTTCAGTATTTTAAAAGCTTCGAGTAGCAGCGATATTATATTAAAAGAGAGGTTAAACGTATGAGTTTAAGAAGAACAAAATCCGGTACTGACGGATCAGTAAAGGAGCGCAAGGGCTTAAAGAGAAAATTTGCAGCATATGCAGGACTTGCGTTTGGACTTATCCTTATAGCAGGACTTTTTGCAGGCTGTGGAAAAAAGGATACAGCAGATGCAGATGTCGATTTATCAATTTTTGCGGCAAAGAGCTTAAACGGTGTCATGGATGAAATTTGTGCAGTCTACACCAAGGCGCATCCAAATGTAAACTTCCGGAACAACTATGACAGCTCGGGAACTCTGATGGCACAGATTAAAGAGGGCGCAAAGTGCAACATCTTTTTCTCTGCAGGAGTGGCACAGATGGATGAGCTTCAGAATGGCTACGACGGGGGAAGCGTGGTGGAGGATACTCGTGTTGACATTTTAAATAATCAGGTGTGCCTTGTTACATATAAGAATAGTGGCACGGCAGTTACCGGCTTTGCAGACATCTCAAAGGCTAAAAATATGGCGCTTGCTGATGGAACAGTTCCTGTAGGACAGTACACCAGAGCAGCGTTAGTAAATTCAAAAATGGTTGAAGGTGATGCTTCAAATCCACAGGCTATTTCAGATTCTGATATTTCAAAGGCACTTGACGGTCTGGAAATCAACAGCTGTGCCAATGTAGGTGCGGTTGCATCTGCCGTAGCTGAGGGCGCAAATGAGATAGGAACGGTTTATTATTCAGATACATTCGGATACGAGAACCAGCTTGATATTATAGAAAAGCTTCCAAACAGCTTAACAGGCGATGTCATCTATCCGATAGCAGCCTTAAAGGGAGACAGCACTACATCAGATGAGCTGGAAGCAGCAAAGGAATTTATCGCATACCTTCAGACAGATGAGGCAATGTCAGTATTTGAGAAATATCATTTTTCGGTAAAGGAATAATGGGACAGATTGATTTTTCACCGCTTTGGATAACATTAAAAACAGGAATAGTAGCGTCAGTTTTTTCATTTTTTATCGGAATAGCCTTTGCTGAGCTTGTCATAAACACAAAGGGCAGAGTGAGGGCATTCTGGGATGGGCTGCTGACACTTCCGATGGTGCTGCCGCCTACGGTGGCTGGATATATTCTGCTTAGGATTTTCAGCACAAGGCGTCCCCTTGGAAGCTTTTTAAGCCATAGCATGGGTATACAGGTAGTACACACGTGGCTTGGCTGTGTGGTGGCAGCGACCATCATTGCACTCCCTCTCATGTACAGAAATGCGAGAGCGGCATTTGAGCAGATAGACGAAAATGTCATATATGCGGCGCGCACTCTCGGAATAAATGAGTGGAAGATTTTCTGGAAGATACGTCTGCCGATGGCAAAGCCCGGCATCATATCGGGTGTCACGCTGGCCTTTGCCAGAGCTATCGGTGAGTACGGCGCCACATCGATGCTTGCCGGAAATATAGCAGGAAAAACCTCGACCATATCACAGCAGATAGCAATGGTCATCCAAAGCGGTGACTATGCCACAGCGGGCTTCTGGTGTATAGTAATTATAGCGATTTCGTTTGCGTGCCTTGTATCGATAAATATGATATGCGGCAAAAGCAAGGGCATAAAGAGAAAGAGAAAAAATAATGTCGCTCATAGTAAAAATAAAAAAACAGTTGGATAATTTCGTGCTCTCGGTAGACATGGAGCTTACGGACGAGATTGTGTCCGTAATCGGTATGTCAGGCTCCGGAAAGAGTATGACATTAAAGTGCATAGCGGGGATTGAGACACCTGATTGCGGCTTTATATCATTAAACGGCCGTGTGCTGTACGACTCAAAAAATCGCATAAATCTGCACCCCGGTAAGCGCAGGGCAGGCTATCTGTTTCAGGACTATGCCCTTTTTCCCACAATGACCGTGATGGAAAATATATGCATAGCAATGGGGCATCGCGATGAACAAAAGGTGAAGGGTATGCTGAAGCGGTATGGGCTTGATGGCATGGCTGACACATATCCTGACCATCTCTCAGGAGGCCAGAGGCAGCGCGTGGCAATGCTTCGCATGCTTGCGGCTAAGCCGGAGTGCATACTGCTCGATGAGCCGTTTTCAGCGCTGGATGAGCATGTGAAAAGAAGCATGGAATCAGAGCTTATGGAGATGCTCACCGATTTTCACAATCCTGTTATCTTTGTGTCACACAACCGCGATGAGGTGTATCGCCTTGCCGAGCGTATCGGCAGCATGGAGAGAGGTGTGCTGAGTACAGTCCGCGACAAAAAGGATTTTTTCATGCGGCCTCAGTCAGTGGAGCAGGCACTGCTTGTTGGCTGCAACAATATATCAGAGGTAAAATGGCAGGATAAGAATCATGTGCTTGCAGTGGAATGGGACAGCGTATTTGAGGTCACTGATGAGAAGCTTGAGCAGACTGCAGTGGGTATTGACGACATATCACACATAGGTATTTTCCCACAGGATATAATAATATCAGCAGGCAAAGCAAAAACAGCACTTGCACATAATGATAAAAATATAATCAGGATTAAAGATTATAAAATGCTTGAAGAATTGAAAAACTGGGAAGTATCGTGTAAATTAAATAACGATTCAATAATTTACGCAAGCCTTCCGAAGCATACAGAAGCAAATATGCTCAGCAAAAATATAAATGATGAGCTTTATATAAAGAATTTTTATCTGCTGGGATAAGAAGTAAATGAGGACATACTATGATTTACCTGGACAACGCTGCCACAACAATTAAAAAACCGGATGCGGTATATGATGCTGTGCTTGATGCAATGAAGCACTGCGGCAATTCCGGGCGCGGAACATCGGATGCTTCGCTAGATGCGTCGAGGAAAATATATGAGGCCAGAATGTGCCTTACGGAATTTTTCGGCGGGGAGGATGCTGACAGACTTGTTTTTACGGCAAATGCCACAGAGGCACTAAATATTGCAATCCACGGACTGTTTGAGCCGGGGGACCATGTGATTACGACACAGCTCGAGCACAATTCGGTGCTCAGACCTCTTTATATGCAAAGGGAGAGGGGAGTGTGTGTGGACATTGTGCCATGCAGTGATGAAGGAATAAAAAGTGGGATAATTTCTCCACAGGATATAGAGGCTGCAATTTGTCCTGATACAAAGGCCATCGTCTGCACACATGCTTCAAACCTCACAGGCAATGTGGTGGATATTAAGTCGATAGGGCAAATCGCACGAAAGCATGACCTTTTATTTATAGTCGATGCATCACAGACAGCCGGTGTGCTTCCGATAAATATAAGAGACATGAATATTGATGTGCTCTGCTTTACAGGACACAAGGGGCTGATGGGTCCGCAGGGAACCGGAGGACTTTATGTGGGAGATAGAGCAGATATAAAGCCGTTTAAGAGCGGTGGCACCGGCGTGCTCAGCTTTCTTGAGAGCCAGCCTGCGGAGCTTCCGACAAGACTTGAGGCCGGTACCTTAAATGGCCCGGGAATTGCAGGGCTTTTGGCAGGAGTAAAGGCGATTGAAGAAATTGGTGTGGATAACATATATGCCAAAGAGCATATGCTGATGAAGGCTTTTCTTGAGAAAATAAAGAAAATCCCCGGAATCAGGATATACGGAGATTTCGACATGCTGCCCGATAATGGCATACGCTGTGCGATTATTTCGGTAAATATAGCGGATATGGACTCTGCAGAGGTATCGGACATACTAATGAATGAATATGGCATTGCAACAAGGAGCGGCATACACTGCGCACCACTGATGCATAAATTTTTTGGAACACAAAAACAGGGTATGGTGAGATTTTCATTTTCATATTATAATACAATTGATGAGATAAATGAGGCCGCTGAAGCGCTTATGCAGATTGCGGCATTGCGATAAATAGTATCAAACAATTGAAAGGAGCAAAAATGCCACAGGAAATAGTGTTTTGCAAGGGCGGTGGCTGTACTGCAAAGCTTGGTCCGGATTTGTTAAGTCATGTTTTAGCAAAGCTGCCAAGGGGTGAAAAAGACAGCAATCTGCTCATCGGATATGATAGCTGTGATGATGCGGCAGTGTACAAAATTTCAGATGACACGGCGGTAGTCCAGACGCTTGATTTTTTTCCGCCGATGGTTGATGATCCATATACGTTTGGACAGATAGCGGCTGCAAATGCGCTCAGTGATATCTATGCGATGGGCGGCACAGTAAAGACAGCATTGAACATCGTCTGTTTCCCTGAGAAAATGGACCTGAATATACTCGGCAAAATAATGCAGGGCGGTGCCGATAAGGTGATAGAGGCAGGCGGCACACTTGCGGGCGGCCATTCTATAGCAGACAGTGATGTGAAATACGGACTTTCAGTCATGGGTACGGTCCACCCGGAGCATATTTACAGCAACAACACAGGGCAGCCGTCAGATGTGCTTATACTTACAAAGAAACTCGGAGTGGGGCTTGTATGCAACGCAAACCGCGTAGGGGAGGCTCCGTTAGGTGCAATTGAGGATGCAGTAAGCTCTATGACCACACTGAATAAGGCAGCATCCGAAATCAGTCATGCTTTCGATATACATGCATGCACAGATGTCACGGGATTTAGCTTTTTAGGGCATTTGAGTGAGATGTTAAATGATGATATAACAGCACTTATCGACTCGATTTCCATCCCGGTCATTACCGGAGCACTGCGATGCGCAGATGAGTTTTTCCTCACGGCAGCAGCGCAGCGCAACAGAAACCATGTAGGTGATAAGGTATGTTTTGCAAAAAATATACCTTTCTCAATGGAGGAGGTACTTTTCGATCCGCAGACCTCCGGAGGACTGCTGTTTGCGGTAAAAGCTACTGAGGCAGATGCATTTTTGCATGAGCTTAAAGCCGCAGGGCTTCCTGCTGCAAAGGTGGGACGATTTGTTAAGCGGCGCGATGTGCCGATATATGTGAACTGACTTTAAGCTGCCATAGCTTATGCAAATTTGCTGACAGGCTGCATGCCCTGCATTTTGAGGGCTGACGAGTTAAAATAATATAGGGAGGATTATAAATATGATAACAGTAAATGCAATAGGGGATACATGTCCAATCCCGGTAGTAAAGACAAAGAAAGCAATCGAGGCTCTCACACAGCCGGATACGGTGGAGACACTTGTGGACAATGAAGTTGCAGTGGAAAATTTAAAAAAGATGGCTGTACAGAAAGGCTATAGCTGCGATAGCAGTAAGCTCGACGACGGAAGCTACAGCGTAAAGCTGACAATTGAGGCTCTTAATACAGAAGCACTTTCGGATACAGACGAGGCATCACAGTATACATGCAGGCCGGCTGCAGATAACAGAGTTGTTGTAATTCGCTCTTCATATATGGGAGATGGCAGTGAGGAGCTTGGCAGTGTACTTATAAAGGGCTTCATCTATGCACTTTCGCAGCAGGATAATCCGCCTGAAACCATGCTTTTCTACAATGGAGGAGCAAAGCTGACCTGTGAGGGTTCAGAGTCACTTGAGGATTTAAAGGAGCTTAAGAGCCGTGGGGTGAAAATTTTTACCTGCGGAACGTGCCTGAACTACTATGAGCTGTCAGATAAGCTTGCAGTCGGAGAGGTGACCAACATGTATGATATCGCAGAAAAGATGGCTGGGGCATCTCTTATTGTAAGTCCTTAGAGTTATACAAGGTGTGAGGTAATGGATAATAATTTGGCAAGAGAAAAGAAAAAACGGCTAATCATCACCTTCGAGACTACCACAGCACCGTTAAAGCTTGATATCAAGGGCAAGGCATGTGGTATTCCGGGGCGCACGATTCCTCTTCCGTCTGTCATATCGGCGGGCTGCGGGCTGGCATGGAGAGCAGAGCTTTCTGACAGGGAGTGCCTCATAGCCTTTATGAAGGAGCATGACATTAGGTGGGAAGCGATGTATGAAATCGAAATGAGGTAACTGATAGTTACCTATATAACAGGATAACAGGAGAAAAATATGTTTTATTACAATCAGTATGTGAGGGCGCAAAGCCTTGATGAAGCCTATGAGCTTTATCAGAAAAAACCGAATTTTGTGCTGGGCGGCATGCTCTGGCTCAAAATGAAAAATAAGACGCTTGGCACGGCAATTGACCTGTGCGACCTCGGGCTTGACCAAATTGATGAGGATGAGAACGAGTTTAGAATCGGTGCATATGCAACACTCAGGCAGATAGAGACACATGAAGCCCTGAATGCATATACACACGGTGCAATCGCAGAGTCGGTCAGACACATTGTCGGAGTGCAATTTAGAAATGTGGCAACTGTCGGAGGAAGTATCTGGGGAAGATTCGGATTCTCAGATGTCATGACGATTTTCAGGGCACTGGGAGCAAAGGTGCAGCTTCACAAGGCGGGAATTATGGATTTGGACGAGTTTGCGGCACTTCCAAGAACAACGCGCGATGTGCTTGTGTCAGTAATCGTGCCGAAAAATGCAAAGGGTGTAGTATACTTAAGCCAGAGAAACCAGTCAACAGACTTTCCGGTGCTTACATGTGCAGTGGCAAATAGAAGCGGCAGGTATGTAGCGGTCATCGGAGCATCACCATATATGGCTGAGCCTGTGTGGGATGAGGAGGGCATACTCGATTGTTTAGCAGATGCAAAGAAAGACGGTAATGCAGCTTTGACAGATAACTCCGAAAACAATGCAAAAATAGATAAATTTGCCGAATATGTTGCAGAGCATGTCCGTTTTGGAAGCAATATAAGGGCAGGGGCCGAGTACAGAGAGATGATCTGCAGGGTGCTTACACGCCGCGCTGTCACACAGTCGCTTGGTATCTGCGATGATATAATGTAATTGTCGCCAGTCACATGTAAGGTAAACAGTAAGAACGAGTATTAAGCACGAGCATTAAGTAGGAAGGAATTCATATATATGGATGTTAAAATAAAATTAAATGGAAAGTTAATAACCGACTCGGTAGACCAGGATATGGTGCTTTTGGATTTCTGCCGCAAGCACAACTGCTTTTCTGTTAAGAGAGGCTGTGAGTCAGGTAACTGCGGTCTTTGTACAGTGCTTCTGGATGGAAAGCCCGTGCTGTCATGCAGCATGCCGATAGGCAGGGCAGACGGCAGAGCGGTGGACACCCTCGAGGGACTTGAGGAGGAAGCTAAGCAGTTTACAGGATTTTTTGCTGCACAGGGGGCGGATCAGTGCGGCTTCTGTAATCCGGGTTATATTGTAAATATTGTGGCGCTTCTGAGAGAAAATCCTGACCCGACTGACGAGGAAATTCTTGAATATCTTTCAGGAAATCTGTGCCGTTGTACAGGATATCAGAGTCAGCTGCGCTCAATCAGAAATTTTTTAAACAGTAAGAAAGAGGGCGCACCTCTTAATCTTGAGGCAGGCGTCTACGGAGAGGATATCGGAAAGGAGTGGCAGGATGAGCACAAATCAAACTAATGAAAACAGCTTCAACCGCGCTAGAAGGGATTACCACGCAGTTGGAAAATGTATACCTAAAAAGGACTCGAGCCAGCTTTTACTCGGAAAGCCGGTATTTACCGATGATATCACACCGCGTGATGCGCTTGTCATAAAGCTTCTTAGAAGCCCGTATGCAAATGCAATTGTCGAGGATGTAAAGACAGATATCGCTCTTAAGGTGCCGGGCATGGTCGCAGTATACACCTGGGAGGATGTTCCGAAAAAGCGTTTTTCTATCGCAGGCCAGACTTTTCCGGAGCCGTCACCATATGACAGACTAATCCTTGACAGCCATGTGAGAAGCGTAGGTGACGCCGTCGCTATAGTGGTCGGAGAATCTGAAAAGGCAGTGGACAAGGCTCTTAACATGATAAAAGTAAAGTACACGGTGCTTGAGCCGGTGCTTGACTTCAGAAAGTCGCTGGACAACAAGGTACTCGTGCATCCTGAGGATGACTGGTCATCCAGCATAGATACAGGCGATGTAAAGCGTAATCTCATTCATCACGAGGAGGATGAGCATGGAAACGTAGAGAAAATTCTGTCAGAGTGCGATGAGATTATTGAGCACACATATCGCATAAAGGCCGCGCAGCAGGCATATATGGAGACCTGCAGGGCATATTGTGAGATAGACAGATACGGCAGACTTCACTGTATCAGCTCAACACAGATAGTTTTCCACCTGCGCCGAATACTGGCAAATGCACTTGATATTCCAAAGTCTATGGTGCGCGCTGAAAAGCCACGTATCGGAGGCGGTTTCGGTGCCAAGCAGACAGCAGTCTGTGAGGTGTATCCGGCATTTGTTACCTGGAAGACAAAGCGTCCCAGCAAGATAATCTACAGCAGAAAAGAGTGTCAGACTATCGCGTCACCGCGTCATGAGATGGAGGTTACCGTGCGTCTCGGAGCGATGAAGGATGGTCATATAAGGGCAATCGATCTTTATACGCTGTCAAATGGTGGAGCATACGGAGAGCATAGCACTACAACAGTAGGACTCTCAGGTCATAAATCGCTTCCGCTTTATACAGGAGGCTGCGAGGCAACCAGATTTTCGTGCGATGTTGTGTATACAAACGTGCAGGCGGCAGGTGCATATAGAGGCTATGGTGCCACACAGGGTATCTTTGCACTTGAATCAACTGTCAATGAGCTCGCTGAAAAGCTGCATATAGACCCGGTTGAGCTTCGTTTGAAAAATATCGTCCGTGAGGGCATGTTTATGCCGGCATATTTTGGCGAGACAGCAAATGCATGTGCACTCGACAGATGCATAATGCACTGTGCGGACAATTTCCACTGGTCAGAAAAGTATCCTGTCCGCGACATGGGAAATGGAAAGGTTCGTGCGGCAGGCATGGCACTTGCAATGCAGGGCTCCTGCATATCCAATGTAGATGTCGGCTCGTGTACCTTAAAGCTTTCAGACTGTGGCACCTACAATATGATGATAGGTGCGGCAGACATGGGAACAGGCTGTGATACAATACTTGCGCAGATGGCGGCTGAGGTACTCGACTGCGAGCCGGATGATATAACAGTGTTTGGAGCGGATACAGATGCTTCTCCTTATGACTCGGGTTCATATGCCTCATCAACCACCTACATCACAGGAATGGCCACACAGAATGCAGCACTTGAGCTTCGTGAAAATATAAAGAAAATCGGTGCACAGCTGCTGGGCTGTGATGCATCAGAGGTGGATTTCGACGGTAAAGAGGTGTATATCATAAATCCGGACGGTGCAGACAATGTGGCAGTTTCCGTAAGTCTTTCCGATATAGCAGCAAAATCACAGGTCAACAACACGATACCTGTAGATGTCACCGCGACATATTCATCACCTGTTTCACCTCCTCCATACATGGTAGGAATGGTCGAGATAGAGCTTGATAAGGAGACAGGAGCAGTTAAAATACTTGATTATCAGGCTGTTGTGGACTGCGGAATCCCGGTCAATCCAAACCTCGCGCGTGTACAGACAGAGGGTGGCATAGGCCAGGGAATAGGCATGGCACTTTATGAGAATGTCACCTACAATGCCGGTGGAAAAATCGCAGAAAATGATTTCATGCAGTACAAGATACCGACACGACAGGATGTGGGACATATCAACGTTGAATTTGAGACAAGCTATGAGCCGTCAGGCCCATTCGGAGTCAAGTCAATCGGCGAGATAGTTATCAATACACCGGCTCCTGCGCTGGCACATGCCATTTATCGCGCAACAGGCGTATGGCACAGGACAGTTCCGTTTACCCCTGAGAAAATACTTATGGGAATGGTAGACCCAGACTGGCACGAAAAGGACCTAAGAGTGAAATGATTCATATCATATACATGGCGGCTGGAAACAGCCGCCGTTTTGGAAGTAACAAACTGCTTTATGAGCTGGATGGAAAATCAATGTACAGGCATCTACTTGAACGTTTGATAGAAATTAAAGATAGATATAATAAATTGAAATCAGACAGCCCGGTCATAGATATAACCGTCGTTACACGTTACCGGGAAATACTGGACTACTGCTCATCTATCCCCGATTGCCATGCAGTTTTAAGTCCGGACAGCGAAAAAGGCATATCCTACACCATAAAAGCAGGAATTATGGCGGTGCAGGAGCAGAAAAAGACCGGTATGCAGGACTACTACATGTTTGCAGTAGCTGACCAGCCATATTTAAAAAGTCAAAGCATGATTAAATTAATAGACAAGGTACTTGAAAATAAAGGAAATATACGATTGGTATTTTCGCTTCGCTGTGGAGATGCTGTAGGCAATCCGTGTGTATTTCATTCATCGCTTATCCCGCAGCTTTTATCACTGGAGGGTGATAAGGGTGGCAGAAGTGTGGCAAAGAAGTATGACTGTGTATATGTGGATATCGCAGATGAGCTTGAGCTGATGGATATAGATACCTTATCAAATTCAAAACATACCGTGACATTATAAAAGCTATTATGAAAGAGCACTGTATCAGTGCATACCGAATGTATATTTCATACAGATTTCCATATACTACCTCCAAAGCATGAATGCAAATGCAAAAAAGTAACCGGAGGACAATAAAGTGAAAATCACAGGATTGACCAGAAGAGTAGATTCCCTCGGCAGAATAGTCATACCAAAGGAGCTTCGCAGGATGCTGCATATAAAAGAGGGAAGCCCACTGGAAATATATATGGATGCGGACGAGACGATAGTGCTAAAGAAATATTCGCAGGTTGGAAGCCTGAAGAATATGTCACAGGCATATGCACAGAGCCTGTCAAAGGTAACCGGAGCCACGGTATGTGTGGCGGATAGGGATGAGATAATAGCGGCAGCCGGGAAAAACCACAAAAATTATATAGGCAAGGCTTTGTCAAAAGAGCTCGAGAATATTATGGATAAGAGAAAAAGTGCATTGTACAGTAAAAAAGACGATACCCTGATACCTGTGGTAAAGGACGATAAAGCTGACTGTGAAGCGCAGGCAATAGCAGCAATAGTGCATGATGGTGATAGTGCGGGAGCCGTTATACTGTGTGCTTACGATGAAAAAGCCGATAAGTCTGAGATTGCCGAAAAGCTGGCGGGGGCAGCAGCAGAATTTCTGGCTGACCAGCTTGGCTAGAGATAGCGAAAAGCATTGTAAAAAACATTATAAAAAACTATTTACTTGACTATAACAGTAATAAAGATGTAAAATAGCGTGATAAAGGGAGCAAATAGCTTCCTTTTGTGCTATAAAGGCATAATAGAAAATTAATCAATTATTAATTATCTGATGTAGAGGCATTGTAGTATAATAGACAATACATATTTGTAATAGTTGTCAATTATCTATAAAGTATGCCGATATACAATGGCATACCGATAGTTTGGAGGTAACGTTTAGAAATGGCAAAACAGAAACAGAAAAAGAAGAAAAAGCAGCATCGCGTTTTCTGGTTTTTCATAAAGCTTCAGATTTTTCTGATGGTACTGATTCTCGGGGGATTATGCTTTTACTACTTTGGCGGCTATGCTGACAAGGTGGCAAAGCTTCACTCAGAGGCAGTAGAGCTCGTGCAGAAATCTGACAAAAACACATTTTTACCGGCGCGGACGAGTACACTCTACGACACAAACGGTGATGAGATATCCGAGACAGCCACTACCAAAAAGGCTGACTATGTGAAGTATGAGGATATACCGCAGAATTTTGTAAGCTGTATGGTCAGCATCGAGGACAAGAAGTTCTATAAGCACAATGGTGTGGACCTAAAGGCAATAGTGCGTGCCGCAAAGTCCATCATAAAGAACAAGAGAATTACCCAGGGTGGCAGTACCATCACGATGCAGCTCGCCCGAAATATTTATCTGGATACGAACAAGAACTGGCAGCGAAAAGTCAAGGAAATGTTCATAGCGATGGAGCTGGAAAAGAAATATTCAAAGAACGATATTATGGAGTTCTACCTGAATAATGTCTATTTCATGAACGGATATTATGGTATTCAGGCAGCGTGCCATGGCTATTTTAACTGTGAGCTTTCGGATCTTGATTTGTCGCAGACTGCTTTTTTGTGTGCGATTCCGAACAGCCCGACATACTATGACCCGATAAACAACAAGGATCATACATTGACACGTCGCAATCTTATATTGAAAAATCTAAGGGAAGACGGCAAAATCACACAGCAGGAATATGAGGCCGCTATAAACGAGGAGATAACCCTCAACATGCCAGAGAAGGATGACACGGTCAAGTACAATTATGTGGATACCTATGCATATTACTGCGCTACGAGGGCGCTCATGGAGAATGAGGGCTTCAAGTTCAAGTATTACTTTGATTCCGACGAGGAAGAAAAGGAGTATGACGCTTCATATGATGAGATGTATTCATATTGTCAGAAAAAGCTTTACTCAGATGGTTACAAGATTTATACATCAATTGATCTGACCATGCAGCAGCAGCTTCAGGATTCGATTGACCTGACGCTTTTGGACTTTACAGACACGACCGATGATGGCACATTCAAGTTGCAGAGTGCTGCAACCTGTATAGACAACGACACAGGTGAGGTGGTTGCAATAGTTGGTGGACGAAGCCAGGATGCAGTCAGTCATACGCTAAACCGTGCTTTCCAAAGCCATCGTCAGCCGGGAAGCTCAATAAAGCCGCTCATTGTGTATACACCATCATTTGAGCGTGGAAAGACACCGGATACCATCGTAAATGATCATAAGTTTGATGGAGGACCGTCTAACTCGGGTGATGTATATTACGGTGATGTGACTATCAGGCTTGCCGTTCAAAAGTCACTGAATACTGTAGCATGGCAGCTATATGATGAGCTCACGCCAAAGGTAGGCTTACAGTATCTCAAGGATATGAATTTTACCAACATAGTAAAGGATGACTATGTCACAGCAACATCACTTGGAGGTTTTACAACAGGTGTATCCACACTGGAGATGGCATCTGCGTATGCTACACTTGAGAATGACGGAATGTACAGGAATCCGACCTGCATAAAGTCGATTGTGGATTCTGACAACAATATCATATATACATCATCGCAGAAGGATACCGTCATATATACAGAGACAGCGTCGCGTATGATGACAGATGTCATGACAGATGTTATGAAATCCGGAACCGGTCGTAGCGCGAATCTGGACAATGGCATGCCTTGTGCCGGCAAAACCGGAACCACAAACGATAAGAAGGACGGCTGGTTCTGTGGCTTTACCAGATACTACACCACATGTGTATGGGTAGGCTGCGATATGCCTGAGACAGTCAAAAAACTGACAGGAAGCTCTTACCCGGCAGAAATATGGAAGAACTACATGGATCAGATACATGCTGACCTTACACCAATAGATTTCCTGCCATATGCCCAAATATCGGATGATTATCAGGACAGCCAGGATACACCTGCCGATGACCAGACGCAGAATAATCCTACAGATCAGACGGTGACCACACCTGATGCAGGAACTACAACACCGGATAAGACCACAACAGACCCGAATAAGACAGATGCTGCTGGTGGCAACACAGGTGGAAATACCGGAGACAATACAGACGGAACAACAGGCGGAAATACCGGAGAAAACAACGGTGGTAACACAGGCGGAAATGGTGGACAAAACACCGGTGGCAACACAGGCGGAAATACCGGAGAAAACAATGGTGGCAACACAGGCGGAACAACAGGTGGAAATACCGGAGATAACACAGGTGGAAACACCGGGGACAGCACAGGTGGAGCTACCGGTGGTACCACCGGAGGCGGAGCAGCCCAGTAGATTTTTCTTTGCAGTGCTGTCGGGAGTTGTGTTTTTTGCAGCATACGCACCTGTCACGATAGGAAACAAGACGATAGATGCGCTCATATATTCAGTGACCTACAATGGTTCATACCTTGCTGCAGAGGGAATTATCACAATCATAGTGATATCAATTCCACCGGTTAAGAAGGCACTCGACTACGTGAAGCAGATGGCGAACAGCCGGTAGATAATCTATATCTAAACAATTAAATTATGTAAAAATGAGCAGAATAGGTAGAAATACTTGTCCTGCTTTTTTTATTGTATATTATTGTCACAGTGTAAGGGAGCAGGCGGGCAGAAAATTGCCCATCCAATGAGTTTGTACGAAGCTGCTTAGAGGCTGTTGGAATTGTAATAGGTACACAGTAGCGCACGTGCATGGAAGCACGGGCGAGGCGTTACCGCGCCAAGGACGGCGCGTAAAAGCCGGCTGCGTCAGGCATAGAAAACATGACTTACAATTCTTACAGCCTCTTGGCTGCTGGTAGGAAACGTTTTGGATGGGTAATTTTCTGCCCGCCTGCTCCCGTACCATATAAAAATTGAAAAATAAAAAATACTTTGACTTGACAACTATTTTAAATGTGATATACTTTCACTGTCAAATGATTTGATGATGAAAATATTTGACATGCAAACTAGTGCAAATATACCAGCACACAATACCGAAAATAAACACAGAAAAAGGAGAACAGAAATATGTTGGAGAAAATCAAGGAAATCGTAGCAGATCAGTTAGGAATCGACGAGGATGATATCAAATTAGAGTCAAACTTCAAGGAGGATCTTGAGGCAGATTCATTAGATCTTTTCGAGCTCGTAATGGCACTCGAGGAGGAGTACGGAGTAGAAATCCCTTCAGAGGATTTAGAGAAAATCGCAACAGTAAACGACATCATTGAGTATCTTAAGAACAAAGGTGTAGAGGCTTAAAAGACATGGAAACAAGAATAACAAAGCTTCTTGGAATCAAATATCCGGTCATTCAGGGTGGCATGGCATGGGTAGCAACCCATGAGCTTGCCAGCGCTGTGTCCAATGCAGGCGGACTTGGCATCATCGGAGCAGGCGGAGCCCCGGCTTCATGGGTAAAGGAGCAGATAGTCGCTGCAAAGAAGGAGACGGATAAGCCATTCGGAGTCAACCTCATGCTTATGAATCCGGAGGCAGATGAGATAGCAAAAATCATCGCTGAGGAAAAGGTAAAGGTAGTCACCACCGGTGCGGGAAATCCTGCAAAGTACATGGAAATGTGGAAAGAAGCAGGCGTCATCGTAATTCCTGTAGTTGCAAGTGTAGCACTTGCAAAGCTTATGGAAAGAGGCGGTGCTTCAGCAGTAATCGCAGAGGGAATGGAGTCAGGCGGACATATCGGAACACAGACTACCATGACACTTGTGCCACAGGTTGTTGATGCAGTGAGCATCCCTGTTATCGCAGCAGGCGGAATTGCAGACAACAGAGGCTTCAATGCAGCATTTGCACTCGGTGCAGAGGCAGTCCAGATGGGTACACGCTTTGTCACCGCAAAAGAGTCGATAGTACATGAAAACTATAAGCAGAAGGTCATTAAGGCCAAGGATATAGATTCCGAGGTTACAGGAATGAGCACAGGCCATCCGATCAGAGTGCTCAGAAACAAGATGACCAGACAATATCTCAAGCTGGAAAAGGAAGGAGCTCCATTTGAAGAGCTCGAAAAAATGACACTTGGCGCACTCAGAAAAGCCGTTGTGGACGGAGATACCGTATATGGCAGCGTCATGGCAGGTCAGAGTGCAGGCCTCGTAAAGAAAGAGGAAACCTGCAAAGAAATCATTGAGGATGTAGTGGGACTGAACAAATAGACAGTATTCACTTTTACATGCAAATTTAAGGATACCGGGCCGCCTGGAAAGAGTGGCTTACGGTATCCTGTCAGAAATAAGGAGAAACCGAAAATGGGTAAGAGAGTATTTATGTTTCCCGGACAGGGCTCACAGTATATAGGAATGGGTAAGGAGTTTTATGATACAATGCCAAATGCAAAGGCAGTAATCGACCTTGCCAGTGAACAGACAGGCTTGGATATCCCGGCACTTTGCTTTGAGGAAAATGACAAGCTGAATATTACAGAGTACACGCAGATATGTATGCTTGCAGTTGAGGCAGCTATATATCAGGCAATCATTGACAAAGGTATCACACCTGATGTCACAGCAGGCTTAAGCCTTGGGGAATATGGTGCTCTCATCGCATCAGGAGCCATGACTATGGCAGATGCATTTGCAGTTGTCAGAAAAAGAGGAATCTACATGCAGGAGGCAGTTCCTACAGGTGGAGCCATGACAGCGGTTTTAGGACTTGATCCGCAGGCCATTGAGGATATCTGCAAAAAGACAGCAGCTGAGACAAATTCAGTGGTATCGGTAGCCAACTATAACTGCCCTGGACAGATTGTTATCACAGGAGAAAAGGCAGCAGTAGATGCCGCCGCAGCAGCATGCAGCGAGGCAGGCGCCAAGAGATGCGTACCGCTCAAGGTAAGCGGACCTTTCCACTCAGCAATGCTTAAGGGTGCAGGAGAAAAGCTCGCAGATGCACTTGAGAGTGTAGAAATCCACGATATCAAGGTGCCATATATCACAAACGTCACAGCAGACTATGTGAAGTCACCGGCAGACGTCAAGGATTATCTGACACAGCAGGTTTCATCGTCAGTGCGCTGGCAGCAGACCATCGAGCGTCTCATCGCAGATGGTGCAGATGAGTTCGTGGAAATCGGACCGGGGCGCTCACTCAGCGGATTTATGAGAAAGATAAATAGAGACGTAAAAGTCGTAAACATAGACAAACTGGAGGATTTTGAAAAGTATGTTAACAGGTAAAAATGCCCTGGTTACAGGCGCAAGCCGCGGAATTGGAAGACAGATAGCTCTTACACTTGCCGCAGCACACGCCTTTGTAATAGTAAATTATAATGGTTCAAAGGAAAAGGCAGATGCCGTTGTTGCAGAGATAAAGGCAGCAGGCGGTGATGCAGTTTCTTATCAGTGCAATGTATCTGATTTTGATGAGTGCCAGAATATGATAACAGCGCTCATCAAGGAGTACAAGCACATAGATATCCTTGTAAATAACGCAGGAATCACAAGAGACGGTCTCATCATGAAGATGAGCGAGGCAGACTATGACGCAGTGCTCGACACAAACCTTAAGGGTGCGTTCAACACAATCCGTCATATGTCACGCTATTTCCTGAAGCAGAAATCAGGAAGAATTATCAATATTTCATCAGTTTCCGGCATACTCGGAAATGCAGGACAGGCCAACTACAGCGCCAGCAAGGCAGGAGTCATAGGACTCACAAAGGCTGTAGCCAGAGAGCTTGCCAGCCGGGGAATCACAGTAAATGCAGTGGCACCGGGCTTTGTAGAGACAGAGATGACAGATGTGCTTGCCGATGCAGCAAAGGAGAATCTTTTATCACAGATTCCGCTTGGCAGACCGGGAAACACAAAGGATATCGCAAACGCAGTATTATTTTTAGCATCAGATGCAGCAGGCTACATCACAGGCCAGGTGCTGTCTGTTGACGGAGGAATGGCAATATGAGTAGAAGAGTAGTTGTAACAGGACTTGGAGCAGTAACACCAATCGGAAATAATGTGGACGATTTCTGGGCATCGGTAAAGGCCGGAAAAATCGGATTTGACCATATCACAAAATTTGACACAACAGATTATAAATGTCACATTGCAGCAGAGCTTAAGGACTTTAACCCACAGGATTTTATGGACAGAAAGGCTGCAAAGAGAATGGAGCCATTCTCACAGTACGCTGTGGCTGCTGCAAAGCAGGCAATTGATGACAGCGGACTTGATATCGAAAAGGAAGATCCATACATGGTTGGATGTGCCATCGGTTCAGGTATCGGAAGTCTTCAGGCTATGGAGCGCGAGACACAAAAGCTTTATGAAAAGGGACCAAACAGAGTCAATCCTCTGCTTGTTCCACTTATGATCTGTAACATGGCAGCAGGAAATGTTTCTATCCAGTTCGGTCTCAAGGGAAAGAGTATCAATGATGTAACAGCCTGTGCTACAGGAACAAACACAATCGGTGAGGCATACAGAAGCATCCAGTACGGTGAGGCTGACGTGATGGTAGCCGGTGGTACAGAGGGCAGTGTATGTCCTATCGGAATCGCAGGATTTACAGCACTTACAGCGCTTTCTACAGTAGATGATCCGGCAAAGTGCTCACTTCCGTTTGACAAGAACAGAAGCGGCTTTGTAATGGGCGAGGGCGCAGGAGTAGTTATCCTTGAGGAGCTTGAGCATGCAAAGGCAAGAGGCGCAAAGATTTATGCAGAGGTAGTCGGATACGGCTGCTCATCGGATGCATACCATATCACATCTCCGCAGGAGGATGGCGCAGGCGCAGCAAGAGCCATGACCAATGCCATGAGCGATGCAGGTGTCACACCGGCAGATGTAAAATACATCAATGCTCACGGAACAGGCACACATCACAATGATCTCTTTGAGACAAGAGCAATCAAGCTTGCGTTCGGTGATGAGGCTGCAAATCTTAAAATCAATTCAACAAAGTCTATGATAGGACATCTGCTCGGAGCAGCGGGAGCTGTTGAGTTTATAACATGTGTGAAGGAAATCCAGGATGGATTTATACATAAGACTGTTGGCTATGAGACTCCTGATGAGGAGATTGACCTCAATTACTGCAAGGACAGCTATGAGGAGCCTGTTGAGTATGCACTGAGCAATTCACTGGGATTTGGTGGACATAATGCAAGTATTCTGCTCAAGGCGTATAAATAATTTAGGGGCTTCGCGCATTGAGAAAGGATAGATGTATATGTCAATTATGAATACGCAGCAGATTATGGATATTCTGCCGCACCGCAGTCCGTTTCTTCTCATTGATACGGTTGAGGAACTGGAGCCGGGCGTAAAGTGTGTGGCTAAGAAGAATGTGACTATGAATGAGCCACATTTTATGGGACATTTTCCGGGAAATCCGGTGATGCCGGGAGTGCTTATTATTGAGGCTTTGGCGCAGACCGGTGCAGTTGCCATTCTTTGTCAGGATGAGTGGAAGGGCAAGACTGCATATTTTGCAGGCATCAATAATGCCAAGTTCAAGCAGAAGGTGGTTCCGGGAGATACGCTGGAGCTGACCACTGAGATTATAAAGGTTAAGGGTCCTATCGGTGTGGGCAAGGCTGTTGCCAGGGTAAACGGCAAGGTTGCCTGTATGGCGGAGCTTACATTTGCAATAGGTTAATTGCATAAGGAGACATGATGAAGTTATTCAAGAAGAAAGATAAAAATATAGAGGCTGATGAGGCGTTAGTAAAGAACGCGGAGAGCGCAAAATCAGCCGTAGATGGCAAAAATGCCGATGCAGCACAGGAAACAAAAGAGGATGCCCCTGAGACAATCGTTTGTCCCAAGTGTGGCAAGACTGTGCTCAAATCAGTTGTAAAACAGCACAAATACGTCTGCTATGAGTGTAATTATTACTTCCGTGTGCGCGCTAAAAACAGAATCAGAATGGTTTCTGACAAGGAATCGTTTGAGCCATGGTTTACAGAGCTTACAACGGGAAATCCTCTTAATTTCCCTGAATACGAGGAGAAAATTGCAAAGACTCAGGAGAAAACAGGACTTTCTGAGGGCATTGTCATCGGTAAGACAAAGATTTACGGTGAGGAGACAGTGCTTGGTGTAATTGATTCAAGATTTATGATGGGAAGCATGGGTCATGTGGTTGGTGAGAAAATCACAAGCGCATTTGAGCGTGCCACAGAGGAAAGACTTCCGGTTATATTATTCTGCTGTTCAGGTGGAGCCAGAATGCAGGAGGGTATCATTTCGCTGATGCAGATGGCTAAGACTTCAGCCGCAGCAAAGCGTCATTCAGAGGCAGGACTTTTATATGTGCCTGTACTCACAGATCCTACAACAGGTGGTGTGACAGCCAGCTTTGCGATGCTTGGAGACATCATTCTTGCAGAGCCAAAGGCACTTATCGGCTTTGCAGGTCCTCGTGTTATCGAGCAGACCATCGGACAGAAGCTGCCTGAGGGCTTCCAGAGGGCAGAGTTCCAGCTTGAGCACGGCTTTGTGGATATGATAGTTGAGCGTGAGGATTTAAAGAAGACTCTTTACAAGATTTTACGTGCTCACAGACCTACCACTGGCTATGCCAATTTTGACCCGCTTCACTCAGACGACAATTACGAGCCGACAGAGCTTATGAAGGAGCGCGAGGCCAAGGCTAAGCCATTTAAGGTATGGGATAAGGTCAGTGCCGCAAGACAGATTAAGAGACTTGCATCGGTTGATTATATGGACTATATCTTTGATGAGTTTATGGAGCTGCACGGAGACAGATATTTCCGCGATGACCCGGCTATAGTAGGCGGAATTGCATACTTAGACGGCCAGCCTGTCACAGTTATCGGTGTCCACAAGGGAAAAGACCTTGAAGACTGCGCAAAGAGAAACTATGGTATGCCATCACCTGAGGGCTACCGCAAGGCACTGCGCCTCATGAAACAGGCAGAGAAATTCAACCGTCCGATCATAACCTTTGTCAATACATCAGGTGCTTATCCCGGAATGGAAGCAGAGGAAAACGGACAGGGCGAGGCAATCGCAAGAAACCTTTATGAGATGAGCAACATCAAGGTGCCAATCCTTTGTCTCATGATAGGAGAAGGCGGAAGCGGCGGAGCTTTAGCTCTTTCTGTAGGAAATGAAGTGTGGATGATGGAAAATGCCACATACTCAATACTTTCTCCAGAGGGTTTTGCATCTATCCTCTGGAAGGACGGAAAGCGTGCAAAGGAAGCCGCAGAGGTAATGAAGATTACAGCACACGACTTAAAGGAGCTTGATGTCGTGGATGATATAATACCTGAGTTTGGCGGAGCCGACGAGGATGCCCTTTCATCAATCGGAAACTACATGAAGGGCAATATGAAGAAATTCTTGGAAAAAGAAAGCAAATTGACAAAGGACCAGCTCTTGGAGGAAAGATACAAGCGTTTCCGCAAGTTCTAGTCCCGGAAAGGAAATTCTATGAAGATAGTTGGAACAGGAAGCTGCCTGCCACAGAGAGTGGTCTCAAACGATGACCTGGCAGCCATAATGGACACATCTGACGAGTGGATCAGCTCGCGTACAGGAATAAGAAACAGACACATTGCAACTACTGAGACAACCACCTCGCTGGCATGTTGCGCAGTAAAAAGCGCACTGCAGGATGCGGGTATTGATGGAAGCGAGATAGATCTGATAATAGCGGCAAGCGTATCCACAGACAAAATCGTTCCGTCGCTCGCATGTCAGATTCAGGCTGAGATAGGTGCGGGCAGAGCAGTGGCATTTGATATAAATGCCGCATGCTCAGGTTTTTTATTCGGGCTTGCTACGGCAGATGCGTATTTTAAGACCGGCAGATTTCACAAGGCAGTTGTAGTGGGGGCAGAGGTTCTTTCAAAAATAATGGACTGGAATGACAGAAGCACCTGTGTGCTATTCGGAGACGGAGCAGGAGCAGCGGTTGTGACAGACGAGGGAGATGCCATAAAGGGCTTTGTACAGGGCTCGGACGGAAAAGGCGGTGAGGCGCTTGACGGAGACAACCGTCCCGTAGTCAATCCGTTTACCGACAATGGAAAGCAGTCTGCACTCGGTGGATATGTCACCATGGACGGTCCGGCTGTATACAAGTTTGCGGTAAAGACAGTGCCAAAGGCTATAAATGAGCTGCTTGATGAAATCGGCTGGAGCGCAGATGATGTGGACGTCTATGTGCTGCATCAGGCCAATATCCGCATTATTGAGTCGGTTGCTAAGAGACTTAAGCAGCCCATGGACAAATTTCCGACCAATTTACAGCAGTGTGGAAATATTTCTGCGGCAAGTGTGCCGATTTTGCTTGATAAAGTCCGCAAAGATGGTATGATAAAGCATGAGGAAAAAATAATTTTATCAGGCTTTGGAGCAGGACTTACATGGGGAGCCTGCGCCATAGAGTGGCAATAGAAAGAGGTATTTATGACGGCAGATGAAACTTTAAATGAATTATTGGTGTGTCTGTTCAAGGATTTGACAGAGATAGAGGGCAGATGTCTGATAACAGACGAATTTTCTGATATTTCTATCAACGATATGCATATAATAGAGGCAATAGGAGTCGATGAGCCAAAGCGCTCCGGCACCGTAGCCAAGCTTATGTCTATCACTCTGGGCACGCTGACAAAGGCAATAGATGGTCTCACCCGCAAGGGATACGTGAACCGTATCCGCAGTGAGGAGGATAAGCGTGTGGTAAAGCTCTCACTCACCGACAAGGGAAAGAGTGCATACTATCATCATGAGCAGTTTCACCGTCATATGATAGAGCATATAAAGGACGGTCTTTCGGATGACGAAATGAAAGTTCTTATAACTTCACTTGCAAAACTCTCGGATTATTTCAAGGTGGTATATTCCGATGATGAGGAGAATCAGTACCAAAATTGGGATAATATAAATGAAGATAATAAATAAAATGAATTTTTTTTATATAAATCCTTCAAAAATTACTTGATTATAGCAATAGATTTATATAAAATAAACTTGTTGATGTGAAAAATAATTTTGTAAAGGAGATATAAAAATGAGCTATGTTGATGAAGTACTCGCAGTAGTACAGAAGAAAAACGCTGACCAGCCTGAGTTTTTACAGGCAGTAACAGAGGTACTTGATTCTTTAAGACCTGTAATCGAGGCAAATGAGGAGCTTTACAGAAAGAATGCTATCCTCGAGAGAATCACAGAGCCGGATCGTCAGATCATGTTCAGAGTACCATGGGTAGATGACAATGGTCAGGTACAGGTAAACAGAGGTTTCCGTGTACAGTTCAATAATTCCATTGGACCATACAAGGGAGGTTTAAGACTTCATCCTTCTGTAAACCTGGGCATTATCAAGTTCTTAGGTTTCGAGCAGGTATTTAAGAATTCTCTTACAACACTTCCAATCGGTGGTGGTAAAGGTGGTTCTGATTTCGATCCTAAGGGTAAATCTGACAGAGAGATCATGGCATTCTGCCAGAGCTTCATGACAGAACTTTGCAAATATATCGGAGCAGACGTTGACGTACCGGCCGGAGATATCGGAACAGGTGCAAGAGAGATCGGCTTCTTATTTGGACAGTATAAGAGAATTCGTGGATCATACGAAGGTGTGTTGACTGGTAAGGGTCTTACCTATGGTGGATCTCTTGCACGTACACAGGCTACCGGATATGGTCTGTTATATCTTACTAACGCATTATGGAAAGATCATGGTATGAGCCTTGAGGGAAAGACAGCAGCAGTTTCAGGATCTGGTAACGTTGCTATCTACGCAATCGAGAAGGCACAGGAGTTAGGTGTTAAGGTTGTAACATGTTCTGATTCTACCGGATGGATTTATGATCCAAACGGAATTGATGTTGCTCTTCTTAAGGAAGTTAAGGAAGTTAAGCGTGCCCGTCTTACTGAGTATGCAGCTGCTAAGTCAACTGCTGAGTATCATGCAAAGCAGAACGGTGAGCACGGTGTATGGCAGTACAAGGTAGATCTTGCTCTTCCATGTGCGACTCAGAATGAGTTAGACATTGAGGATGCCAAGATGCTCGTTGCTAACGGTGTTACATCTGTAACAGAGGGTGCTAACATGCCTACAACTCTTGAGGCTACAAAATACCTTCAGGAGAACGGAGTACTCTTCGTAGGTGGTAAAGCTGCCAATGCAGGTGGTGTTGCTACATCAGCACTTGAGATGAGCCAGAACTCTGAGAGACTTTCATGGACATTCGAAGAGGTTGACGGAAAGCTCAAGGGTATCATGGAGACAATCTACGCTAACATCAGTGATGCTGCTAAGAGATACGACGCAACAGTTGGTGGAAAGACTGACTATGTTGCAGGTGCAAATATCGCAGGCTTTGAGAAAGTAGTTGACGCTATGCTTGCACAGGGTGTTTGCTAATCTGTAGGCACTTATTGAATAATGATTATAAAAACCCCTCCCACAGACTTTTATATGTGGGAGGGGTTTTGTAATAATATTTCAAAGAAAAACTAATTTATTTTTTTATTAGCAAATGCTTTAATACCGCCTGCTACGAAAAGTATAGAGGCGATAATAACCCCGGATACAAGTACAATAGCGTAAACATTGGCATTCACGCAGATATTGGAAGTCCAGTCAGAAAAATTCACGGACTTTATAGTGATTTGTCTGGTGCCAAAGATTAAAAACTCGCATATGTCATCGGCAAAAGCTGTCCAAACCGAAGCTATCAAAACTATAATTGCGGATTTTATAAATCCGTTTGCATTTAAATATCGTGCATCAAAGAATATGAGCCAGGCTGCAAGTACAAAGACAAATGCTATAATACAGCCTGCCTTCATTCCGGCAACATCGTTTGTATGACCACATACCTCAATGATTGTGAGGAAAAGCCATAAGGTATCCCACAGCATAGTGATAAGAGCTTTTTTGTCTGATAAAACAGGTGGAAGCTCAATTCCTCTGATGATAAACGGAAAAAGGACAATTGATAATCCAAATATAGTTGGAACAGACCAAAGCATAAATTCATTTGAACTATACATTCTGTCAACAAAAAAGAATATCAAAAGCAGAGCAAAAACACCGCAGATTATGCATTTGGTCAGTTTTTTCTGCTGTGCCATAAGTGGAACAACTGTCATTGCAGCTACAAGAAGCATAGATGCTGTTACCACCGCAAAGGTATTTAAACCACCGCCATTTGACAGGCACACTATGAATGTAATGAGTATTGGGATAAGCAGTAATCCGGCTATTATTACTCCGGCCTTATAGGCAGCAGATTTTTCTTTTTTCTCATGCTGCTTTAATACACTGTCGGCCTCTTTTTTTATCATTGAATCAATAGAATCGTTTTTTAGCTCATTGTATGTATTTTGACATTTTTCACAAGTCTTAAGGTGTTTTTCAACAAGCTTTTTGCTTGAGGGACTGCATACATCGTCATAGTATAGTGGGAGTAAATCCTGAACTATATTGCAGGTTTCATCGGTTGATTGTGTAATTGGATTATTCATTTCTATCCATCCTTTCTTTGATTTTCAGTCTGGCTCTATGGTAAGTTACCCGTGCCCAGTTCTCTGTTTTTCCAAATATCATGCCTATTTGGGAGAATGGCAATTCACCAAATATTCTAAGCTGAAAGACCTCCTTGTAGGGCTCATCAAGCTCGTGCAGTATAAGATGAATCTGAAGAGCTGTATCTTTATTTTCTAGGCTTTTTACCATATTATCGGGTTGTTCGAGCTGCTCTTCGTCAAGCTCTGTAAATTTTGTGTTTTTTCGGCATTCGTCCATTGCCAGATTTCTTGCTATGCTGCAAAGCCAGGTCTGTTCGCTTGATTTGCCGGCATATGCCTTCTTTGCGGTCATGGCCTTATAAAAAGTATTCTGGGTAATTTCCTCAGCCTGATGTTGATTTTTTACAATTGTCATTACATATGAGTATACTTGCAAGTAATAGGAATTGTACAATTTCTCATAATCCAGAACTGTCACCTCCTTTGTTCATAGATTAGACGTAGAAAGGATTGTTTTGTTACAAAAAATTTTAAGATTTTTAGATTATATCATAAAAAGGTAGTTATAAGGTAGGTGGAAATAAGCATATATTTACAGACCAAGAGCTTTACGAAGAATACAACCTTACTGATGAAGAAATAAATATCATAGAATCAGTCATCAAAGAACGAAAATAACAATACCAATACCCTTTGGCATGTGGTAAAATAAAGAAAAACCTATTATGAAACCTAAGGGAGGATTGGACATGAAAATTTTGAAAAGTATTCTTAATTATATTCCATTAGCCACGTTTATCATATTTGTGGTTACTGATGGAATTATTTCTTTAACATCGGCATTAATTTTTGTTATTTCAACGATTGGTCTACTGATTAATTGGAAAAGAAAAAAACCAGCGATGAAGAATTAAGAAAAATGCAATTTATCAATTACAGATGACATTGAAAGAGTCAGCCCATTCAAGGTGCTGGCTCTTTAAAAATTCCATTCTAATAAATTGCACGACAACTTATAAAAAATATGCTCCACATTATAAAAATAATCTTGACATCCAAGCCACAAAGGTTTACTATGGTTAGCGTAAGCTAATTAAATAATTATTCTTCAGGGCAGGGTGTAATTCCCTACCGGTGGTATAGCCCACGAGCCGCAAGGCATGATTCGGTGAGATTCCGAGGCCGACAGTAAAGTCTGGATGAAAGAAGATGTGAATATGATATATGCAGAGTATAGATAGCTGGGTTTTAGATTCAGTTTCAGATATAGATACAGCACATATCATAGTTATAAAAGATATCTACTCTGGAGTGTTTCATACATTCCGGATTTTTTTTGTCTCAAAATTCATTTATGATGAAATGCAGCTAGTGCATGTTTATCTGAGATTATGATATTTGAAATCATTAGGCCCTGAACGATAATAGTTCAGGGCTTTTTTATGCAGAAAGGAACTCAAATGACTGATGAACAATATATGAGAAGGGCGATTGAGCTTGCAAAACGCGGCATGGGGTATACATCGCCAAACCCGATGGTCGGAGCTGTGATAGTAAAGGACGGCAGGATAATTGCAGAGGGCTGGCATGAGAGATACGGAGAGCTGCACGCAGAAAGAAATGCGTTAAAACATTGCAAGGAATCGCCACAGGGAGCGGATATGTATGTGACTCTCGAGCCCTGCTGTCATCATGGCAAGCAGCCGCCATGTGTGGAGGCAGTGATAGAAGCCGGTATAAAAAGAGTATATGTGGGCTCGGATGACCCGAATCCGCTTGTCGCCGGGGGCGGTATCAAAATCCTTAAAGAGCATGGGATAGAGGTTGTCACGCAGGTGCTTAAAGACGAGTGCGACAGGCTGAATGAAGTATTCTTTTACTTCATACAGACCGGACGTCCATATGTCGCTATGAAATATGCCATGACGATGGACGGAAAGATAGCCACATATTCAGGGCTTTCAAAGTGGATAACAGGAGAAAAAGCGAGAGAACATGTGCAAAACCTGCGCCACAGATATAAAGCCATAATGGCAGGAATTGGAACAGTGCTCGCAGACGATCCGCTGCTTACATGCAGAATCGAGGGCGGAGTAAATCCAATCCGCATAATATGCGATACGCACCTTAAGCTTCCACTGGAATCGCAGATAGTAAATACTGCAAAGGAAGTGCCGACGATTGTTGCAGTCAGTGAGCGATATCGTGAAAACGCACAGTCAGAAGCCTTACCTGATACTGAAAAAGATAGTATAGAAGAAAACAATAATTATCAAAAAAACAGAAAAATAACACGGCTTGAAGAAAACGGAATAGAAATTCTGTATGTAGCTGAAAAAAACGGTCATATTGATTTAAATGATCTCATGCAAAAGCTCGGTGAAAGAGGCATAGACAGCATTTTACTTGAGGGAGGCGGCATACTCAACTGGTCAGCCTTAGAGAGCGGGATTGTGAATAAGGTGTATGCCTACATTGCACCAAAGCTTTTCGGCGGAGCGAATGCAAAAACACCGATAGAGGGAATGGGAACCGACTCGCCGGCACATGCCGTGATGCTTGGAAACAGTAAGGTAACAAAGCTTGGTGATGATTTCCTCATCGAGAGTGATGTTGTGAATACTTAAAAAAGAAAGGCGATACACAATGTTCACAGGAATAGTTGAAGAAGTTGGAACAATAGATACAATTTCGCGTGGAGCAAACTCAGCAGTGCTTACAATCAGAGCTGAAAAAGTGCTCGATGGAACAAAGGTCGGAGACAGCATAGCAGTAAACGGCATTTGCCTCACAGTCACAAGGCTCATGCCACATGCGTTTACAGCGGATGTCATGCACGAGACGCTAAATCGCTCATCGCTTGCAAATGCGCTAAGAGGAGCACATGTCAATTTGGAGCGTGCGATGGCGGCAGATGGCAGATTTGGCGGGCACATAGTGTCGGGACATGTTGACGGAACAGGCAGGATTGTGGAGGTCAAAAAGGATGACAATGCCATCTGGTATACAATACAGGCCACACCACAGCTCATGCGCTATATAGTCGAGAAGGGCTCCATCACAATCGATGGAATAAGCCTCACCGTCGCAAAGGTTGCACAGGATAATTTTTCGATATCAGCGATACCGCACACGGTAAGCCAGACTGTTCTAAAGGACAGAAAAGTGGGAGCTGTCGTAAATCTGGAAACAGATATCATAGGAAAATATGTTGAGAAGCTGTTGTTTAAAGGGCAGTCGGAGGAAATAATAGGAGCACAGACAATTAAGGAAAATGCTTCACATAAATCCAGCGAAAATAAAAAACAACCGGATGGAATAACAAGAGATTTCCTGACAAAATACGGCTTTTAACAAAAACACGCAATTGAATAGCTGCAAAATCACAATAGAAAGATGAGGATATAAAATATGAAATTCAACACAGTAGAAGAAGCACTTGATGAGCTTCGTGCAGGAAAAATAATACTTGTCACAGATGATGAGGACAGAGAGAATGAGGGCGATTTCATCTGTGCGGCAGAATTTGCCACAACAGAAAACATCAACTTTATGGCGATGCACGGCAAGGGCCTGATATGCATGCCGATGTCGCAGGAATATGTAAAGAAGCTTCGTTTTCCACAGATGGTGCAGGAAAACACAGACAATCATGAGACAGCATTTACGGTCTCAATAGACCATGTCTCAACAACAACAGGTATTTCAGCAGCAGAGCGCTCAATCACCGCAATGAAATGTGTCTCTGATGATGCAAAACCAGAGGATTTCAGACGCCCGGGCCATATGTTTCCGCTTCTTGCAAAGAAGAACGGCGTACTTGAGAGAAACGGACACACAGAGGCAACAGTCGATCTGTGCAGGCTCGCAGGACTAAAGGAATGTGGACTGTGCTGCGAGATAATGCGTGAGGACGGTACCATGATGCGCACAACAGAGCTCATGGAGCTTGCAAAAAAATGGGACATCAAATTCATCACAATAGCGGCACTTCAGGAATACAGAAAGATTCATGAAAAGCTCGTTGACCGTGTCACAGAGGTAAAGCTTCCTACCAAATACGGCGAATTCAAGGCATATGGCTTTGTAAACAGATTAAACGGAGAGCATCATGTAGCACTTGTAAAGGGCGAAATCGCAGATGGAAGGGATGTGCTCTGCAGGGTACATTCAGAGTGTCTCACAGGAGATGTATTCGGCTCACAGCGCTGCGACTGCGGTCAGCAGCTTGAGGCAGCCATGAGACAGATAGACGAGGAGGGTAGAGGAATACTGCTTTACATGCGTCAGGAGGGCAGAGGCATCGGACTGATAAATAAGCTAAAGGCCTATGAGCTTCAGGAGCAGGGCATGGATACACTCGAAGCAAATCTCGCACTCGGCTTTGCCGGAGATGAGCGCGAGTACTATATCGGAGCCCAGATATTAAGAGAGCTCGGCGTACACAGTCTGCGCCTTCTCACAAATAACCCTGACAAGGTATACCAGCTCTCAGAATTTGGCATGGAAATCAGCGAGCGTGTGCCAATCCAGATGAGCGCCACAGCGCACGACCTGTTTTATCTGAAAACCAAGCAGAAACGCATGGGACATATACTCTCATATTAGTACACCGCATCGAGCGTTTTTGCAATGTGTGCGGGGGTTCTGAATAGTAACAAATTCTAAATAGTTAATAATTGCAGATAAACTCATCTGAGTAAAAATAAAAAACATAAGGAGAACAAAAAATGAACGTAATCGAAGGAAAAATGACACAGGATGGAATCAAGGTAGGAATCGTAGTAGCAAGATTCAATGAATTTATCACATCAAAGCTCTTAGGAGGAGCAAAGGACGGACTCGTAAGACATGACGTTCCGGAGGAAAACATAGACGTAGCATGGGTGCCGGGAGCATTCGAGATACCACTCATCGCAAAGAAGATGGCAAAAAGTGGAAAATATGATGCAATCATCTGCCTCGGAGCAGTAATCAGAGGTGCAACAAGCCACTATGACTATGTGTGCAACGAAGTATCAAAGGGAATCGCATCCGTATCACTCGAATCAGAAATCCCGGTAATGTTTGGAGTAGTCACCACCGAAAACATCGAGCAGGCAATAGAAAGAGCCGGAACAAAAGCCGGAAACAAAGGATATGACTGTGCACTCGGTGCAATCGAAATGATAAATCTCGTCAGACAAATTGGATAATATGATTAAAGGGTCAAAAGGTATCATCGATGCATGCTTGCATGTAATTTGTTGTATACCTTTTGACCCTCATATCATTATATAGAATTATAGCATAATCCCCCGAGGTTCAAATATCTTTGATATTTGGACCTCGAATATTTATTATATCTGATATATCTTAAAACTAACACATATGTTAATTGTCATCATGAGATATTGTAGTAATCCATCAAAAAATAACTTTCAAACGCAAGCTTGACAGCAAGGTGTCAAGCTTGCAACCAATCAATAACTAAAAAACCGCAAATCTAAAATCGTAAAATACTGTCACAACGTAAGTGGCGTAAGCGCCGGGCATCCGGCAGCGCACACGCACTCCCGAGCAGGCGAATAGCGAAGCTGCTTAGAGACTGTAGAATTATGCCCAAGAAAAACAGAAATGCCCGGCCATGGACGGCCGGGCAAGGCGTTATGCGCCACGGACGGCGCATAAAAGCCGGTTTCGTCAAGCATAGAACCACCCCAAGGCATAATTCGTACAGCTCTCTTAGCAGCGTAGCGTAGCAGGCGCGGGAGTGCGTGTGAGCTGCCGGATGCCCGGTGCTTACGCCACGCCCTCCCCACACAAAAAAGAAGAAAAATTTAATATCTAAAGAATTGCACGAAAAATCTGTATATAGTATAATGATAATTCAGGAAAACGAAACGGAGGACCATGAATTTTGATAGATATACATTGCCATTTATTATACGGAGTGGACGACGGCTCAAAGTCGCTCGAGGAATCGGTAGAGATGCTCAAGATAGCCAAAAAGCAGGGCATCACAGGCATAATCCTCACACCGCACCTGCGCCATGGAATGTTTAAGCATCCGCTTGAAAAGATAGAGCGACACTATAAAAAGCTGATGCCATATGCAAAGAAGCTTGGAATAGAAATAAAGCTCGGCACAGAGTATCATGTGGCAACCGATATGATAGATGCCTTTCATGGTGGGCTGTGTCATACACTGGCAGATACACAGTATATACTCACGGAGTATTCACATTCTAGCGAATACTCATTTGTATACAAGATGACGCGCGAAGCTATATTTGCAGGATATATACCGGTGATAGCACATGTAGAGAGATATGAGTGTCTCAGTGATATAAGCCGTATAGAGGATTTGCAGGAGCTGGGAGCGCTCATACAGGTCAATGCAGACTCAGTGCTTGGCATAGATGGCAGACACTTCAAGAGATACACAAAGAAGCTTTTGAAGGCAGGGCTTGTTGATGTAATAGCAAGCGACAGCCATGGCACAAAGGAGCGCGTCTGCAATATGAAAAAATGCTATGAGTACGTGGCAAAGAAGTTCGGTGATGACTACGCGCAGGAAATCATGCAGACCACACCGGAAAATATAATAAACGGAAGATAATCAGTGTAAATGCGGGGATAAATAATGGAGAGAGAACAGGATTTTGACAACGAGATAGAGATAGACTTAAAGGATCTGTTTCTTGAGATAATTTCATATTGGCAGTGGATAATTCTCGTTACGATAGCGACAGGTGCAGTGGCATTTGCGATAAGCAGATTTATGATTACACCTATGTATGAATCTACATCGGAGCTTTATGTACTTTCAAAGAGCACATCCATCACAAGCCTTGCGGATATCCAGACAGGCACCAGCCTGACAAATGATTACATAGTTGTAGTAAAGGGACGTCCGGTGCTGGATCAGGTCATAGAAAATCTGAATCTGAATGAGAGCTACAAGACACTTGGCGGCAGGGTGACGCTTGATAATCCGTCCAACTCGCGAGTACTCAATATCACAGTAACGGATCCCGATCCGCAGATGGCAAAGACCATAGCAGATGAGATAGCAAAGGTCGCATCGGCATATATAGCGGAAAAGATGAAGCAGGATCCGCCGACCATCATCCAGAGCGGATATGATGATGGAGGCGCGGTAAGCCCTAATATCGGCAAAAACACAGTGATAGGAGCCTTTGCGGGAGCATTTCTGTCGATTGCGGTTATAGTGGTTTCTTATCTGTTCAATGATACAATCATAGATACAGAGGATGTGGAGAAGAAGCTTGGCATGAACGTGCTTGGTACACTTCCGCTTGATGAGGCGGAGGATGACGGAGAGCATGGAAATGGCAGAAAGCATGGCAGAGGCAGCCACAGAAAGAAAAGAAAAAAGAAATCGGCTTCAGCATAAGGAAGCCTGTATCAGGAGATGGGCAGATGGAATTAGTAAAATTTGGCAAGCTAAAAGAACAAAGCTATACGATGAAGGAATCACTTCGAGCTTTGAAGACAAATATACAGTTTTGCGGGGATGATATACGCACGCTTCTTGTGACAAGCTCTGTACCAAATGAAGGCAAAAGCACCGTGGCACTTGATCTGGCGCGGTCGCTTACAGAGTCAGGAAATAGAGTGCTTTTCATAGATACTGATATGCGTAAATCAGTCCTTGCAGGGCGTCTGCGTGCCACAGCGGCAAGTGGAGGGGAGATATGCGGATTGTCGCACTATCTTTCCGGTCAGAGACGTCTTGAGGAAGTGATGTATGGCACGGAAATACCGGGCCTTTTTATGATATTTGCAGGGCCGTCTGTGCCGAATCCGACAGAGATTCTCGAGAAAAAATACTTTCAGGAGCTTCTTAATTTCGGCAAGGAGCACTTTAACTACATAATTATAGACTGTGCACCGATAGGAGCTGCCATAGATGCTGCAGTTGTAGCAAAGTATTGTGACGGAGCTATAATAGTGATAGGACAGGGCATGGCGAGCGCCAGGATGATACAGAGTGTGAAGAAACAGCTCGAGGCATCGGGAGTGAGGATACTGGGAGCTGTGCTCAACAAGGTAAACAACAAGAAAAACAGCCATGTCAGTGGGTACTATGGCAATTACTACGGCAGCTATTACGGGCGGTCGGATAAAGCATGAAAAGCATCGATGTAGAGTTAGGAAAATCAAATATGCTGCCGCTTATTGCAAGCCAGCAGTTTTATGCTTCGTGGAAGGTCTTTATCAGGGAGCTTTTGCTCAATGCCATGGATGCCTGCAATGTGCGGCAGGCGCTTGAGTGGAGCTGGGGCACGGAGTTCCTTGAGATGGAGCAGGCAAGCCAGATGCGCGATGTCAGGGCCATTTATGAGCCACGCATAGACATCACGTACAGCAGTGATACAAGACTGTTTACGATAGAGGATAATGGAATAGGCATAAATGAATATGATCTGGAGCACTTTATCGCACAGATAGGGGCAAGCTATTATACAAGCACAGATTTCTTCAATCAGCAGCTGAAGTATGAGCCGTATTCCCACTATGGCATTGGGCTGTGCTCGTGCTTTACAGTCTCAAAGGCTGTGCTCATCGAGTCGAAAAAGGATAAGGTCATAAACACTGCCTGGAACATAAGCAATCCGCAGGATACCGCACCGGTCATGGCAAAGTGGTTTGGGGAGAGCGGCCAGATAGAGTATGTCATATCGCAGAAAAAGACACCGGGCACACGCATCTCTATCCCCGTAAAACCATCATATGCGCCGTATATAGATCTGGACTTTATAGTAGAAACCATAAAGCACTATATGCTTACACTGCCTATACCTGTAAATATCAGGTGTGATACGAGGGAGGTATGCCTGTCACAGCCAAAGGCAAAGTGGAACTATCCGATGAATGAGCTTGTTGGCATGAATATCATACGAGTGGATAACAGCCTGCTTGAGGGCTATGTTGCCATATATCATCCAAAGCACAAGGGGTATTTTCATAAGTCCACGCTGTACCAGCAGGGAGTCCTTGTGTCAGATGCTACAGACATACTGGGGCTTGCACCATCATGGATAGACAATTTCTCGTATCAGCTCAATATCAAAAAGAGGTTTTTAAATATAAGCATATCAAGAGACGGAGCAGCCTTCGATGAAAAGCTCATAGAGCTCCGCCAGTATATAGGACAGATTATCATAGATACCTTTGGGCAGAGCCCGCTTACACTTGGCCAGTATCTGTCAGATGGCAGAAAACGGCTGGTATGTGAATACGAGGCGGAAAATGAGCTGGTAAGCAGAGCTGTACAGGTGCTTGTATATATAAAGGAGCGCGAGGTAGAGGTTCCGGTGAGGACAGTAATAAACGGCTTTATCGGGCGGAAAATAAAGATAGCGTTCATGCAGAGGGCACTTTTTGCACACTATAGGGAGAACTACCCTTATGATTATGGTCAGTTTATTGACAAATACGATATCATAGTATTTGAGCAGAATATCAGAGCCTTCTGGCAGTTTATGACACCTTACATCACATCAATGGAGTATGTTATGGGTGACATGCCGGGCATCATATACACGGATGTATCGGCAGACCTAACCGTGGCAAAGACAGCAGCATCGTTTAGAAACGACTACGTGCTAAGACCGGAGTATTATGATCTGGATCCTGTATTTTGTCTGGTGTCAAATGAGCTGACAGACCCGATGGAGCTGGTGATAAATACTCACAACCGCAATGCAATGCTTTTGCAGCGCGCCGAAAAGTACAAAAAGGTAAGGATTGCAAGAGCTGTGATCATAGAAAATATCAAGCAGAGGATACTGGGCAATGCATCCAGATGGAACAGTATCATAGATTTTGGAGGCGAGCTCGTGCACCAATATGAGCTGGAAAAGCCAATGAGCCTGCAGGCACAGTGGTGCCTCGAGAGAGACTTCCCGGATGAAATCAATGCGTATATAGCAAAGACCTTTACAGATAGGGAAATCGCAGATTACGGGCTTACAAGTCTTTATTTTACAAGGAAGGACTTTATAAAGTGGTGGATGGCACCATAGGCTGTACCGCACAGACATATATTATCAAACACTTATTGAAGCATGAATAAGGAGAACATGAAAATGGAGATATTAGACTTAAACAACGAAGAAGACACAAAAACAACCGATGAGATGGAGCCAAAAAAGCCGGAGGAAAAAACATCACCTGTCAAGGAAATCTTAAGCTGGGTGTTAACAATCGCATTCGCCATTGTAGCGGCAATACTCATAAAGAACTATGTCATTATAAATGCAAATATTCCGTCAGGCTCGATGGAGAACACCATACAGATTGGAGATGACATATTTGGCTTCAGGCTCGCATATACATTTTCTGACCCAAAGAGAGGGGATATAGTCATATTCAATGCACCGGATTCGCCTTCTGAGAAATACATCAAGCGTGTAATAGGTCTGCCGGGAGAGACAGTCACCATAGAGGACGGCCGGGTGTATATAGATGGTGAGGCGCTTGAGGAGGATTATCTCAAGTCAAACCAGAGCGGTGAGGATCCGTGGACAGTAAATGCGGGACCTTACGAGTTTAAGGTGCCACAGGACTCATATCTGCTGCTCGGTGACAACAGAAATGGCTCATCAGACGCAAGAGTCTGGGAGCACACATATGTGTCTAAGGACGATATACTTGCAAAAGCGATATTCAGATATTACCCGTTCGACAGATTCGGAGCGGTGAAATAAGCTGTAAATCAGGATATAAAATAAAAATAGAGGTAAAGTAAATGCCAAAGACAGAAACAGACATTGAAAAACGAAATAAATATGGCATGCTGTGCGGTATAGTCGGTATATTTTTAAACCTCATACTCTTTGCCGGCAAGCTCTTTGCAGGAATGCTTAGCGGTGCAATCTCGATCACTGCGGATGCATTCAACAACCTGTCAGATGCAGGCTCATCAATCATCACGATAGCAGGCTTCAAGATGGCGGCACAGAGAGCCGACGAGGAGCATCCATATGGACATGCGAGGATGGAGTATGTGGCTACACTGGCAGTTGCAGCAATCATACTCATCATGGGCTTTGAGCTGTTCAGGGATTCCTTTGGCAAAATCATAAAGCCGCAGGACATAGAGTTTTCATGGCTTATAGTCGCGATACTACTGGCATCAATAGCCGTAAAATGCGTCATGGCGGTATACAATTTCTATTTTTCAAAAAAGCTTGATTCATCAACACTCGAAGCGACAGGCAGGGACAGTCTGTCAGACTGTATCGCTACATCTGTAGTACTTGCAGCCACACTCATAGCACACTTTTTGGGACTCAATCTGGATGGAATAGGCGGTGTATTTGTGTCATTGTTTATATTCTATTCAGGGATATCATCAGCCAGAGAGGCGATAGACCCGCTGCTTGGAGCAAAGCCGGAGCCGGAGTTTGTCGATAGACTCAAGGAGATGGTACTGGACTTTGACAAAAACATACTCGGCATGCATGACCTTATGGTGCATGATTATGGACCGGGACACAGGATAGTATCGTTTCATGCAGAGGTGCCGGAGGACGGAGATATGGTCGAGCTGCACGATATAATCGATAATCTGGAGCGCAGGATACGAAGGGAGATGGGCTGTATAGTGACCATCCACATGGACCCGGTAGCGATAGAGGACGAGGAGGTAGCTAGACTGAAGGCCGAGGTGCTCTCTGTGATAAAAGGGCTTGATTCGCACATAAATATGCACGATTTCCGTATTATCAGAGGTGATACACATACGAATCTGGTTTTTGACATTGCAGTTCCATTCGGCTATATCACCACAGATGATGATATATGCAATGCAATACAGGAAAATGTCAGGAAAAAGCTTGGAAAGAATTACTATACCGTGATAGAGGTAGACCGCGACAATTACATAAATATATGACATTGTAATAGATATATATACGAGCTTCGCCGGTGGCTGTTGGGATAAAGAAACGGTGCACAATAAGATAAAAGAGGATAAAGTATATGTTACAAATAGGAATATGTGATGACTCAGCGGAAGCAAGGCAGCATATGCTGCAATTATGTCAGAAATATTATGAAAACAATACGGATGCATTTGAATATAAAATGTATAAAAACGCAGAAGAGGTTCTCGAATATTGTGATGATGAGGAAAACCAAAAAATAGATATACTTTTTTTGGATATAGAGATGGATGGTCTCAGCGGAATTAAACTAAAGGATCGAGTACTGAAACTAGACAAAATCTGGCGGATAGCATTTGTGTCGAGTCATGATGAGAAGATGATAGATTCCTTTGGAATCAAGACTATAGATTTTATCAGGAAGCCGGCCGGATATATGGATGTGAAAGCAGTGCTGGAAAAGGTATTGATAGAGAAATGTGAGAATGTGGGCATTTCGTATTTGTCTGAAACCGGTCAAAACATAGTAATCTATGCTGAGGATATAAGATATATAGAGGCACAGGGAAAATACTCTTATATTTATACAAATGGGCAGAACTTTGTAGGAATAAATATATCTGAGATTGAGAAACGGCTTGAGGACAGTTCTGTGATACGTGTTCATAAATCATATATGGTTAATCTTGAATATGCCACACTTAGAAATGGAAAATTATCTATAAGAGATATGGATATTGAAATTCCGATTGGTAGAAGCTATAAAGAAACCGTAAAAAGGTTATATCATGAGTATGGTGAAAGAATGGCGAGGCGAAGAATGTGATAAGGGATATATTGTATTTGATAGTATATTTTATAACAGAGACTGTACTTTATTCATTAGCATATCGTACTGTACTGAGCAGAGGAATTACCAATAAAGCTGTCAGATGGATGATATATATTATTGCGGTGGTAATTACAGGTAGTATTGTATATGTAAATAATAATCTACAATATGTAATGGGAGCATCCATATTTATAATGGTCATGTTGCCTGTTTTTATAATAGAGCCATTTGAAATTCAAAATCTGATTTTGTACCCGTTCGTAGTTATAGCAAGCTCCATATTTGGAATTTTGTTTTCCTTTATTATATCTATAAAAATTGGAATTTCTCAATACTATGTTAAGGAATCTCCGGCTTTAACGATTTTATGTCAAATATTGAGTATAGGTGTCTGGGCGGTAATATATGTAATAAAACGAAGAAAAAATGATCAGGAAGAAGTAGTTTTAGATCTAAAGCATTACATTATTTTGTATTTAGTTACCATCAGTTCATTGATATTAGTAGGATCAATTCAGATTTTTTCCGAATTGGAAGAGTATGAAGATTTGCAAATTTATGGGGTGTTTGTAGTAATGGCTTGCTGTACACTTGTTGTGGTAACACTTATGCAGATTGTTGTTTTAAGCCAGAATGCATATATAAAAAAGTCAAATGACATGTATAAGGAGCATATGGCTTTACAAAAGCAGCACTATGAGCATATGCTTCTGCAATATGAAGAACTGCGGAAATTCCGTCATGATGTAAAAAATCATATGCTTGCGTTAAATAGTATGTGTACCAGCGAAGATAATTCACAAATAAAAAAATATTTATCGCAGCTGACTAATGAGGTTTCATCTAAAAAACCGGTAGAGTACACCGGAAACAGGGAATTGGATGCAGTAATAGCTCCATTTGTCCTGGAAGCGGAAAGTAAAAATATAAAGGTTCAGTTTAAAGGGCGCGTATCGGATGATGTAGCAATTGATATGTTTGATATGTGCACAATAATATCGAATCTCTTAAATAATGCCATAGAGGCATGTGAAAAAATACAAGAGGACAAAAGAATAATTGAGTTTGAGATAGCCGGTTATAATTCACAAATATTTATCTCGGTTCGTAATAGTTATGATATGGAGAGTATTATAAATCAAAAACAAAAGTTTATTACTACGAAAGAGGATAAGCTGAATCATGGTATTGGGTTAGAAAATGTAAGGATAACTGTAAAAAAATATGATGGAGATATGAGAATATCTCAGGAAAATGAAAGATTTATTGTAACAATAAATATATAATAATAGGAAAAAAGTTATATAAAAAGATATATTAATTGTGGAAGTACAAAAGAAGGAGCAGCATATGGAAAACATAGTATTAAAGGATTTATTGCCGGTATGGTGCAAAAATTTTGATAAGTGGATATTGTGGATATTGTTACTTTCAATAGTGACATTTATATTGGAAAAGGCAATCAGAATATATATTGTTTCAGAGACAATTATATTTGCATTTCAATTAGCACCATTTATCCTAATGGCAATAGCCGTTATTTTGGGAATTATATTAGCTACAAATATCCTGATAGGGTATTGCAAAAAATTAAAGGATAGGGCATAAGAATTTTTAAACAGGTCTGCATCTTTGGGTCTGGTTTATATTCAGCTCTATCAATAAAAGTCTGATAATCAAAGTGATTGTATCATCAATATTATTCGGATTAATGCATTTTATACCATCTATAGGGGCAATAAGTCTAAATGAGCTTTGTCTGCAATCAATACAGTATGTTTTATGATCAATACCCGGATAATAAATTGTAATTGAGCGTTGAATCCGCTATACTATGCTTATAGTACAGCGGATTATATTTTGGGGAGGCTTGTATGCAATACGAAACTATAAGAGCAGCAATCTGCGATGATGAAGAATTTTTTCGGAATGAACTTAAAAAATTTGTGAGTGAATACGGAAATGAAATGGATGTTAATATGAGCATAGATCTATATGATAATGCAAAAGAACTCATGAATAATTTATTTTCTAAGAGTAAGGAATATGATTTATTGTTTCTTGATGTGGAAATGCCCGGCATGACAGGTATTGAGATGGCTGATGCATTAAGAAAAATCGACCCATGGGTATGTATCTCATTTGTGACGAGTTACGATGCATTTGCGATACAGGCATTCAGACTTGATGCACTTGATTATGTCATGAAACCGATAAAATATACACAGGTAAAGCACATTATCGAAAAAGCAAAAATTCAGATTGATTATCGTAAAAATGCACAAAAAGCGGAAAAAAGATATCTAAAAATTAAATCCGGATATGAAGATGTTCTCATAGACCTTCAAAATGTAATATATATAGAAAAACGCAGAAATCAGTGTGTATTCCATAAAAGGGATGAGGAAATATGCTGTTATGAGCCTCTGAAAAATGTATATGAAAGATTGGATAATGATGTATTTATGTATACACATCAGGGGTATATAGCCAATTTTAATTACATTAAAGAAGTAAAAAAAGATGTGGTATGCTTTGGACGAGGCATGGAAGTCCCTTTGAGCAGGAAATATCATGATCAGATAAAGGAACTTCATCTGGACAAGATAAGGAGAGCATATAAGGAGCAGGAACTTAACTATAATTAGGGAGCTCTGCCTTTACGCTAAAATATCCGCTGGCATAAGAAAAATCAATGTGTCCGTTAAGGTTGGAAACGACTTTACGGACATTTTTTATGCCTATTCCATGAGGTAAGACCTTGTCATTTTTGGTAGATGTAAATTCACCATTGTTTTCTATAATATTTCCAGAGCAGGAATTTTCAATAACTATATTCATATATGAGCCGGTCTGGGTGATGGAGAATCTGATCCAGCCATGTTCACACTCAGCGGCTGCTTTTATCGCATTATCAAACAGATTACCTATTATGGTCGTAATTGAAAAATCGTCAATATTAATACCGGGTATACTTATATTAATTTCACATCTGATATTTTGTGATTTTGCCTTGTTCTCTTTTTCAGCTATAAGAGCTGAGACGATATGAGAGCCTGAATCTACAGTATTTGTCAGAGAAAGATCCTCAGAAATATTATGAATATATTCATGAATTTTCTTATCATTATGCTGTGAAGCATAACCATCAATTACTATCAGATGGTTTTTCATATCATGTCTTAAAGAGTGAAGCTGATTTAATTTATCGTCGAGCTGGGCAGAATATTCCTGTTCCATTTTATCAAGTTCAAGCTTGAACCGATAATTAGTGTTTTCTTCAATGACTGCCAGAAATTTATCATATAGTGAAATACATATGATAAGGAATAAAAATATAATTGAAAAAATAACAATCAAATTATAAGAGTTTGGATTTTCAATGCATATTGAAAGCGTAATGTAGCCAAGTAACATACTTAATCCCAATATAATAATTGTAAATGCATATGAATATAAATATGCACTGGATTTTCTTTTTATATTGTTGGTATAAAGTATGTAAATATTATAAACAACTATAAAAATGGTTGTGGTTTTATAATTTAAATATTCCTGAGAACTCAGTGCAAAATGTGCATCATTTAATAGTAAAGTTTGTATAGTGGCAATTGGTATAAATAGAAATAATATAGCTATATAATTGAATAAACATTTCAACAGTAGTTTGTTTAATTTTCTAAAAATTATAAGCATGAATAGGATAGGAGCAAAATATGATAATATCCCGATAGCATGTATTGTGACTGGAGAAACTACAAATACTATAATATAAAATAACTTCATCGGAATGCTGATTTTATTGTGCATATTTTCTTCACATATTCTGAATAGCAAGAATGCATTACAAAGAAGATATAAAAATTCTAAAAAAATATTAATGTAATTATTCATACCGTGTCTCCTTATGTTTAATATTATAACTTAAAAAAACGATAAATTAAACAATAAATAAAGTAATTTGTGTCAATTTGCGTCAAACAGCACCGAAATCTTACCAAATAGCATTAAAGTATTGAAATGGTAAATATATGGTGATAGGTTTAATTTCGAAAGGAGGCAAGGGATGTTTGTTGAATTTGACGAAAGTCCTGGAAGCGGAAAGTAAAAATATAAAGGTTCAGTTTAAGGGGCGCGTATCGGATGATGTAGCAAGTGATATGTTTGATATGTGAACAATAATATCGAATCTCTTAAATAATGCCATAGAGGCATGTGAAAAATACAAGATGACAAAAGAATAATTGAGTTTGAGATAGCCGGTTATAATTCACAAATATTTATCTCGGTTCGTAATAGTTATGATATGGAGAGTATTATAAATCAAAAACAAAAGTTTATTACTACGAAAGAGGATAAGCTGAATCATGGTATTGGGTTAGAAAATGTAAGGATAACTGTAAAAAAATATGATGGAGATATGAGAATATCTCAGGAAAATGAAAGATTTATTGTAACAATAAATATATAATAATAGGAAAAAAGTTATATAAAAAGTAATCAATATGTCGTTCATACTTAAAAATGTCGTTCATGCCATAGTGATTGCTTTTTTGTGTATAAATGAGTATAGTGAATATGCAAAGATAAATAAGGGAATAGCACCGGTACTCATTTATACAGGAACTCTATTAGGAGGATGGGATTGAAAAGAGCATTAAGGAGCGAAAGAATAAAGATAAATAGCATTTAGCGATAAAAAAGTAAAGGTGTCAAAAATAAAATTGACCGACCGTCTCCACTTTCTTTCGAAGATTAAATGCCGAATGTTAGAAATTGCGGCATGAATGAATTGAAACTGAAATGGCTTGCTTTTTGCAATGGCGAAAATCTTGGAAGGTTCATATATGTAACATTGCACTAAAACAATTTACTAGATTAGTAGAAGGAAGGAAACTTTAACATTGAGATATTTATTATATGTCATATCATTAGTAATTAATGCCTTATCGTGCTATTTTATGATGGGATTGGCGAGTTCATTGACTGTGGTCTGTACGATAACTGCTATATACTATATTGAATCAAAAAGAGCAGAAGATAATAGAGTATTTTTAGCGATACAGGCTTTTTGCATGATATTTAATATTGCCAGATTAGTGATTAGTAGTTTAATGAAAGTTAACTGTGGGGATAGTGTGATTGTGCTGAGTATATTTGTAGTAGGAATAGTTTGTGTTGAGAAAATGATAAAAGTTTGCGATAGGGAATAATGATAATGGTTAGTAAAATAAGGAATATATTTTGGATTTTTATTTCTATAGGTGTGGTAGTGATATTTTTGCTCTACAAAGTATTGATATTGTCGCTTCTTATGAACGGAATACCAATTATGAGAGAACATTATGATATCGCAAATCTTATTGCAAATGTTATAGATATAATATCTATTATTATTTTATTGCTTATTTTCAAGATGAAAGTGAGCAGAGGCAGTATGAAAGACTGTGCTAAAGGAATTTGCGTATATGGATTACCCATAACTGTGTTCTCAGTATTTTATTCAGTACAGGCAATTTATTGGATTTTTAATGGTCATGCAGGGCTATATGGTCATAAAATGGTTGAAAAACTTGTTGTTAATCTATTGCTATATCTTACGGTTGGTATCGAGGAAGAACTGATTTTTAGAGGTGTGGTGCTTGATTGTATTTTTAGAAAAAATAAAACGATAGTACTGGGGTGCTTATATTCAGGACTACTGTTTGGGCTGGCACATCTTGAAAACCTTATTTGGGGTGAAGATATGAATCCGGTAACTATATGGTCTACAATCATATTTGGTTGTATAATAGGATTTGTATGGTCTGTAATATATTTAAGAACTAAGAGTTTATGGAGTGTAATATTACTGCATTTTGCATGGGATTTTTCGGAATATTGTAATTACATGATGGCTATAGAAAGATATCGATACAGCGGATCATATAATTTTCTTGTGAGGCAAATTCCTGTTATTATCATAATGCTTATTGTGGCAATTGTCATATTGCACAGAAAGAACAGCAACAAATAGTTGGAATTGTACGAGGAGAATAATCTAAGAATGAAAAAAATTAGCCGAATAAGTGGAGCTTTGCTTATATCTATGTTGTTGTCAAGCGTATTGAGCGGTGTAGTATTAGTTATTATGGAAACTTTAAATTTACCACTGGATATGCAATCAATTAAGGTTATCTGTGGTAGCATCGCCAGCGTGGGATATTTTTATTTTTTTAGGATTTTTACTAAAGAAATCGAGAAAATCAATATAAATGAAATATCGTTAAATAAAAAATTCTCGGTTTGGGATGGCATCGGATATCTGCTCGTTTTATTGGGTGGCACAACAATATTGTCAGGAATTACGGATATTATACTTGAGTTTATTAAGCGATATCTGGTTCATACAGAAAATGTGGATGTTGTTGAAAATTATATAGGGAATGTACCGGCATGGATACTCCTTGTATGTGTTGTAATCATTTCGCCTGTATTTGAAGAACTATTATTCAGAAAGGTGCTGTTGGAAGAATTGCTTCCATATGGCAAGGTTACAGCAATTTTAATAAGCAGTATGCTTTTTGGTATGTTACATGCAAATCTGCAACAGTTTTTATATACCATTTTTATGGGAATAGTGTGTGCGAATATTGTACTTATTACAGGTAAAGTAAGGTATGCGATTTATCTGCATATGGCATTTAATTTATTTGGAGCGATAATATCGGGTTATATACCGAGCGGGAGATATACAATTTTAACAGAAATTATATTTGTAATAAGTGCTGCCATAATAGTGATACTTAAAGCCAAAACAGTGTTTATTATTAAAGATGAAGCCAATGTTAATAAATTCAACTTCAAAAAGGAATTTTGTGGAATTGGTTTTATTATGTTTATGGTTTATTGGATTATTAGTTGTGTGGATGCAATAGCATATTAAAATTAAATCAGATATAAATTGGATATGGTATTTCAAAAGGAAAACTTTCTTGCGGAACATTATATCGAGGCTATGTAGCTGGTGCTCTTACAGGAGGTGTTATTGGTGCATATATGCCAATATAAAAAATGATATTATATTGAAAATTAGCAAAGATAAATTATATTTATATGTACCTAAAATATACGAAAGATATTTTTACAATAATTAGTAAAAAAAGCAGAAACAGAGGAACAATAAAAGGATGAAATACTATTGTATAAAACAACACGATATAACCGACTGTGGAGCAGCGTGTCTTGCAACAATCTGCAGACAGAACGGATATAAAATTGGGATAAGTAAAATCCGTGAAGCTGCAGGAACAGGAGCAGGCTTAGGGTATTTAGCAACAAGATAATTTTATAAAAAAAACGAGGTAAAATATGGAAAGACTATTGTTATTTTGTGGTGTATGGATAATTATTGTGCCTATATTGTTTCAAAATAGTTATTTCGAAGAACATAAAAAATATACATTATCTATGCAAATTATTGGATTTTTTGCATTTTTGATGGGAATATTACATTTCTTTAATATTGTGAAAAAGGGACATTATTTAGATGTTGTTCTGTTCTGTGTCCTATTTGTATGGGTTGGGAAATTATCATATGATAAAATAAAAAATGAAAACGCAAAAATCATTAGAACTGCATGCTGCATCAGCAATAGTTATTCTTACGTGTTCATTGATAGCTCTTTCTGTATTTCAAAAAAGAAACACTGCAGAATAAAAGCCAATGAAAGCAGAAATGGTAATGAAAAAAGAAAACAATAAATGGTATATTGGCTGGATAATCTTTCCGGCCTGGTACTTGATAGGAAAAAAATATATCATATTGCCTGTTATACAATCGGTATTTGAAGCAATGAGTTATTCGGATGCGTATCTGATAACAAACTATTTATGGAATCTTATAGCTATAGTTATTTTATTCAGCCTTTATGGAACTGGTATTTTAAGGGATATAAAACAGATAAGACAGTATGATATCAAATCAATAGCTTCGGGATATATCAAATCATTTGCTGTAATAGTATTGTTTACAATATTAGGTGGTATTATGCAGTTTATTTTGTCATTCGGAAATAATGAGCAAAGCATAAATGAAATTACGCTCAGAATGACAATGAAAGAACATTATTGGGCTATTATGATTCTTTCTGCATTTATAGGACCCATATTAGAAGAACTGATTTTTAGATGGTTTATATTCAGCTCCATCAATAAAAGTCTGATAATCAAAGTGATTGTATCATCAGTGCTATTTGGATTAATGCATTTTATACCATCTATAGGGGCAATAAGTCTAAATGAGCTTTGTCTGCAGTCAATACAATATGTATTAGCCGGAATTGCGTTTTGTCTGGTTTATATAAAAAGAGGAAATGTTGTTTTTGGGATAGCTGCTCATATGAGCATCAATTTGATGCATAATTTAATGTATTTGGTTAATCAGTGAATGCCGCATTTTAAAAGCTTTTTTGGTGATGGAAATTTATTAGATATAAATTAGCCATAACAGTAGTTTGTGTCAAATGGCACCGAAATCATACCAAATAGCACATATATATTGTTTGTTTTTTCTTATGGTGGTAGTATGTTTAGCAGGATGGTGCATGGGAATGCACACAATGCTTTTAATAGATGGGGTTTAAGAAGTGTGTAAAAGACCATAAAAGACTATAAAAGATGTCTGTATAAATTTGGTAAAAAATGAGGAGTACAAAGAGATGAAAAAAGAAAACAATTATATATCCACTGATATGAATCATAAAAAGCTAATAGTTGGAGTCGTAATAATTCATGTTTGTTTTATGCTCATAGGAGCTAGTGGTATTATTTCTACTTTAAAAGAAATAAATATATTTTATGGGCTGCTGATAAATATGATTTATCAGTTGACTTTAATTATCATGATTGGAGTGGCAATGAAGCAATATTTGATCACTTCATTTAAAAAATTCAAAGCTGACAGAATTTCTGCAAATATAAAAAGAGCTTTGGCAGGTGTGGGAATTGCATTCTTGTTAAGCTGCATCACTAGAATCATTGAAATGACAGTGTGTTCAAATATATCGGTTCCGGCAAATCAGTCAAACGTTAGTGGATATTTTGTGGATTATCCTATTTTTGCTATTATTATGAGTGTAATTATGGGACCTTTTACAGAAGAGATAATTTATAGAGGTATATTGTTTCGGTTTTTCAGCAAATATGGAGAACTGTGTGCAGTATTGGTGACAGGATTTTTGTTTGGAACAATGCATATGCTTTCTTCATTTGGAAACACAAATATACTACTATTTTTGTGTCAATGGTTAGACTATTTTTTGACAGGACTATTTTTGGGATTTATCTATAAAAAATACAAAAATATCTGGATAAATATTTCAATACATGGCACTTGGAATCTGATTGGTGCTGTAATGATATTAACAAAAATAATGTTAGCAAAATAATATGAACAGACTAGAATATTGAAAGGTGGTAATTTACATGCAAGAAATCATTAGCTGGTATATGGAACATAAAACTTATGGAAATATATTAATTATAGGGATAATTGGACTTATGCTATACAATATAGGATATGGAGCAGGTACCGATATTTACAGAATTTTTGGTTAATTGGTAATTGGGTAGAAGAATAAAAGAAATATAGAAATAGAACATGAGCTATATAATAATTTTTGGAATTTTGTATAGAAAAAAGCAAAATCTAATATGAGAGTCTTAAATTTATTAGATATAAATTTGGCAAAAATGAAAGGAGCAAAAGAGATGAAAAAATGTATTTTAGTATGGCAGGTGCCTGTAATAGAAGGAGAGCCGTATAATCCGGTGGAATATGCTGTCCATGTGAGAAAAGCAAAAAAGTTTGCGGAAACATTGAACCGGTATTTTGTGGAAAAAAATATGGACTATAATTGCGTGCTGGACAAATCAGCCTGCAGCCTTGATGAGATATTTTCTCCACAATATCAGGCAGTGCTGTTTGCACCGGAGGCTAAAACAAGACAGTGGCTCTATAAAAAAGAAGTGCAGAATGAGATCGTGAAAAAGTATTATCTGGAATATATGGAGTACAATAGTGCGCAGATAGAAAAGGTGGCTGAGTTTCTGAGCGAATAAACCGAAAAATAATGCATTTATAGGACCAATATTAGAAGAACCGTAAGGTGGTTATAGGGGAATAACATTACCAAATAGCATTAAAGTATTGAAATGGTAAATGTATGATGATAGGTTTAATTTCTAAAGGGAGACATAATTTATGAATAAAAAGAAAATAATCCTTCTGTTTATATTAACATTAATCGGTATTTTATGTGTTTTTTTAAATGGTAAAGAAGAGCCTGAAATAGGGGTTGGTCAGAATAAGGTGAGTTTTTCAAATAAAACAAATTCATTTTATTATGACCAGCTTGACGAAACCGAAAAAAGGGTGTGTAACGATATTACAGCATTAGTTGAACAGGGAAATGGTGGAAAAATTGATCTAACATCTCCGATAAGCACATACCGGTATCTGAGGATAGTAAGAACATTATCATTTGATCCGGAATATCAGAACTGGGCGATTTCATTAATTTTTCCGGTTGGAGAAAATAATAAACTAATTGATCGAAACACGATTAACGATGACTGTAATATTATGAAATTATATGTTCTGGTTAATGATTCAAAAAAGCGCAAGGAGTTGAAGAATTTTAAGCTTGTTTTAAATGATGAGAATATAATTACCAATATAGATGAGCTTGAAAAAATATGTAAAAGCGCTGATTTTTCAACAGAATATTATCAGGAAAAATCAAAAGAAATAGATGCTTGCTATGATGAGATTATAAGAGAAATGCCCAAGAATATGAATGAAAAAGAGGCTGTACAATATTTCTTAAATTGGATAAAAGACAACATGGAATATGATTATTCTGTCTATGAATCAAGTATTGAACCATATTATGACAAATTGTATGAAAATGAAGTATATGCTGATGTCTCAAACAAAGGATGTATTTTGGATAAAAGAGGTATATGCGGTGGAATCTCAATAATATTATCCGAACTATGTAACAGAGTGGGAATAACAGCTTATCCTGTTTTTGGTACAATTAAATCAGATGGTACACTCATACCACATGGATGGGTTGCTATGAGAGTAGATGATTCAACATATTATATAGATCCTACATATGTGTGTCAAACCGGCGAAATGGACAATCTGAAGATGAAAAATGAAATGGAACGCATTGGAGACAGACAGTATCAGCTTGAGGATTCATTTGAGTATTAGGCAAGGAGTTTATAAACAAATAGAATTTTTAAACGTTTGGTTCATCTTGATTAACAAGATGAACCTTTTTTAATACATATATTATGGATGATGAGCTTGGACCTAAACTACAGGATTTGGATTTGCCGGTGAGAAAGCGTATCAGGAAGGAAAAGTAAATATGGATACATTGGTGCCTGACACAAAAGAGCGAATAAACGGGAAAATAACGCATTTAAGAAATGAAACAACAAACATTTTGTGTTTTCGTTAAAAACTCGATATAAACATTTCTGTTTTTCGTTAAAAAATAGGTGTAAACATTTTGCATTTTCGTGAAAAATGGTAGGGTTGTAGGTGGGATGCCGCAGGCAGTAGATGCTTATGTTTCAGGGAAAAGTTATGAACAAATTGATTTTGTTAAACGGAATATTCTGAGCCTTTACGAAGAGGATCTGGTAAAATACGATACAGAAAACAGGAAATATCAGTTAAAGTGTGAGAACAGATTCATTATTTATACGAAGGATTTAAAATATCAGGACGGAATTATGTATATACCAATTTATATGACTATGTTACTGTAAGATGATTAGTCGGAATGAACTCATGTTTTTTTATTTTGTCAAGTACAAGCTTGATACCATTAAATTGAAAACAAAATTGTTTGCAGGCAGCAAAAGGGGGACTCTTTTTGCTGCTTTTTTGCAGGATTTTCTAGAATAACTAACTTTTCTATATGCTGAATTGTCATAAAATATAGATTATTAAATTTGAAAGCAGATTGAAGGTGATAAACATGAGAAGTTATAAACGGTATACCAGACGAAAGAGACTTTTGAAGCATATCGTTGTGGTTGCTTTAGTTTTTATATTGGGATTAGTGCTTTTGCGGGCTGTTTCGTATATAGCGATTCAGGGTGAAATTCCAATGATTAATAGTTTCAATCTATTGAGAAGAGAAGCAGATACTTCTTTTGGGTGGAATCTGATTCTTGTAAATGACGATTATTGTATTCCTCGTAATTATGAGGTAGAACTCACAGAATTATCAAATGGAGAAAAAGTGGATTCGAGAATCTATCCTCAGCTTCAGCAGATGTTCGATGATGCCAGAACGGAGGGACTTGAATTATTTGTAAGGGAAGGGTACAGGACAACCCAGGATCAGAAAAATATTATGAATGAGAGAATTCAAAAGTATCAGGATGAAGGCTATTCACGTTGGGAGGCAAAAGAACGTGCTGAGGAATATGTTGCCGAACCTGGCACAAGTGAGCATGAACTTGGGATAGCTGTTGATATAAATGCGGATACGTCAAAATGTTCTGCGGATGCTGTTTATACGTGGCTTGCAAATAATGCATATAAGTATGGATTTATTAAAAGGTATCCTGATGATAAGACTGAAATTACAGGAGTGAACAATGAGCCATGGCATTATAGGTATGTAGGGGTGGATTCTGCCATAGAAATGCAGGAAAAAGGATTGTGTCTGGAGGAATATATCGAGTCACTGAGGTGAAAATTATAAAAAATTAAATGAATATTAATTTTTCACTAACTTTTTATCACCTTAAGTTGTCTTATTATTATAGAGGACAAGAGAGGTGATATGAGATGATTGCTGATTTTTTATTAGTTCAGAAAATCAGAAACGGTGACAATCAAGCAGGTAATCAGTTGGTTGAAAAGTATTATTCTTCTATCTATCAATATTGTTATTTACATACTCATAATCAGGAATATGCGGAAGATATGGTACAGGAAACTTTTGAGAGATTCTTCGGAGCACTAATAAGCGGGGCAGAGATCAAGAAGACAAAGAGCTATTTGTATAGCATAGCAGGGAATATTATAAAGAATAATTACAAGAAAAAGAAGGAAATAATGACAGACCAGTTGCCGGATATAGAAGATGAGAATCCGAAAAACATAGAAATCCGGATTGATATAGAGAGGGCTCTGGAGCAGCTCCCGGAAGAAATAAAAGAGATTGTAATCCTGTTTTTCTTTCAGGGATTAAAACAAAAAGAAATTGCTGATTTATTAAATATAAAATTGTCGCTTGTAAAATATCGTGTTTCAAAGGCAAAAGAATTGCTGGCAAAACAGTTGGAGGTGGAAAAATTATGAAGCAATATCAGAGAAAAATCGAGGAGTATAAATCCTTGATACAGAAGGAATATATACGGGAAACGGCTGTTCACACAGTAAAAGAGCGGTGTTCAGACATTTTGAACAGACAGGATAACAGACGAGCATCATATTTTGAATTTTTATTTGAGCAGTTCAAATTTATCAAAAAGAGATGGTGGATTCTGCAAGGAGGAATCTTAGTTCTGCTTTGGATTCTGCTTGTGGACTCGGATGGGGGAGCAAATACAGAGAGAACACTGGGGACTATGTCAGTGATGTTTTCGGTAATGATCATACCGGAAATTTGGAAGAATCGGAGTTTTTCAGCAGTGGAAATTGAAAAAACAGCATTCTATTCACTGCGCCAGATCTGTGCTGCAAGGATATTGCTGTTTGCAGTGGTGGATTTACTTATGACTACCTTTTTTTTCGGTGTTTCAGTTTATACATTACAGATTTCGGCATACCGACTCATCATAGATTTCTTAGTGCCGTTTAATGTTTCCTGTTGTATCTGCTTCCGGTTATTGTACAGCAAATGGAATGATATGGAGTATATTGCTGTTTTCCTATGTATAGCATGTATACTTATCTGGACACTGATTGTATCGACAGATTCTATTTATCAGAGGATTTCGATGCCAATCTGGGGGAGCTTGTTGATCATATCGTTTGGTTATCTTATTTTTTGTGTTCACAAATCGCAATGTAACTGTGAAATAAACTGGGAGGTGAAGTCGAGTGGAACTGCAATTTAAAAATGTAACAAAAGATTATGGGAATGTACACGCAGTAGAACATGTAACACATTCTATGGGGAAAGGTGTATATGGATTATTGGGAGTAAATGGAGCGGGAAAAACCACTTTAATGCGGATGATATGTACAGCGATAACCCCAACAAGCGGAGAAATCTTGTGGAATGGAAAGGATATCTTTAGTCAGGGGGCATCTTATAGGGAAATACTCGGTTATTTGCCGCAGAGTTATGGGTTTTATCCTGATCTTTCGGTGTATGACTACATGCTGTATATTGCATCTATCAAAGGAATCAGGCCCATCATGGCAAAGAAAAGGGCATTAAAACTGTTGGAGCAGGTCGGAATGGCTGAAAAGAGGAAAAGAAAGATGCGGACTTTATCAGGGGGCATGATCCGGAGGGTCGGAATTGCCCAGGCGATGTTGAATGATCCGCGGATACTTGTGTTGGATGAACCGACAGCAGGTCTTGATCCGAATGAGAGAATCAGGTTCCGTAATCTGATCAGTGAATTGTCGGAAGATCGTCTTGTACTGTTGTCTACGCATATTGTGTCAGATGTTGAATATGTGGCAAATGAGATTATATTAATGAAAGAAGGAAAATTTTTCTATACAGGGACTTCAGATGAGATCATTTTGTCTATGGATATGTTCGTGTGGAATTGCATTATTCCTAAAAGTGAGTTGAACAATTATATGAAAAAATATCTGATTGGAAATGTAAGAACAGTTTCTGATGGAGTAGAGTTGAGAGTCCTTTCAAAGATGCCACCGACCGGAAATGCAGTACAGGTGGAGGCAACATTAGAGGATGCATTTCTTCTGTATTTTGGAGAAAAGGCAGGTGATAAAGATGATGTTCAAATATGAACTGAAAAAGATTTTTTCAAAGAGGATGAATAAGGTTCTGCTTGCGGCAGTACTTGTGATGACGGTTATTTATTCAGGTATGGCAATTGGGAGTATGAGCTATACGGATGCAGACGGACAGATCCACACAGGTATTGACGCGGGGCGGCTTCTGGCTGAAGATGTCAATCAATGGAAAGGGAAACTTACAACGGAGAAAATTTCCGAAGTGATAAATGATTACAAGACATTATCGGCTAAGTATCAAGATGAGATACCTAATACAGAATATGGTAAAACAGTACAGTCATATTACGATATTTATAGTTTTGTAATTGGCGTATTGACTCCGGATTCAGAATGGAATGAAGGTGCAGTGTATCAGCTCTCAGATGAACAATTACAGGACATCTATACAATCTATCAAGATAATATGAAGAAAATGGCAGAAGAGTACGGAACCACACCTGAAAAGAGAAGTTATCTGGAAAACGTTTATAAAAAGATAGAAATACCTTTTACGTTCGAAGCAAAAGGTTCCTGGGCTACGATGACAATGTACGCACAAACTTATGTACTATTAATGGCAGTGATCATAGGTTTTTTGGCAGCCGGTATATTTTCCGGAGAGTTCCGCCCCGGAACAGAGGATGTTTTTTTTGCTACAAAGTACGGGAGATCGAAGGCAATAAAAAACAAGATTATTGCAGGAATCTTCGTGTCAACGGTTATCTATTGGATCGGAGTAGGGATATTGTCTCTTATCTCATTTGCAGTAATGGGAACGAGTGGATTTTTTACACCGTATCAGATTGATGATCCATATAGTATTTATGTTATGACATATGGAGAATATTATTTGCTGATGCTTGTGGGCGGATATATCGCAACGATGTTTTGTGCTGCACTGACAATGCTGGTGACAGTTAAGATGCATACACCGAATCTGGCGGTTTGTATCCCGTTTTTTCTGCTTTGTATGATACCGTTTATCGCAAGAGTATTACCGGCATTTGATGCTTTTTTCAATTTGTTGCCGACTGTATTGACTAATATTCTTAATGTAGTGAGGTCGCCAATTCTTTTTCAGATTGGTCCGTTTGTATTTCGTCAGATTTCGTTCTTGATGTTCTTATACATCTTACTATTTATTGTACTGTTGCCTTTAATATATAGAGGTTATAGTCGATATGGGTTAAGGAAGAAATAGTATGACAAATGTCTGATATTCTTTCTTGTCAGAGATAGAATTGGAAAATGAAGAAAGATCCGTGATGTTTGGTTCATCTTGATTAACAAGATGAACCTTTTTTAATACATATATTATATTTGACGAGTGTAAAATAAAAATATATAATAACTGTAAACTATTTAACGAGAGCAATATGATGATATAAATTATATGGGGGAAAAATGGATATAATTAAACAGACACAGGATTTAACCTATTTAAAATGGTCACATATCAGAAGTTCAAGCGGGACAGCAGGCACTTTTTTAAAGTCAGAATCAATAATGGGAGATAAGAAAATATATTATAAGCTGTCAAATTTTGATCCGGTGAATGGAGTTATAGGGCATGAGTGCATAAATGAAATAATTGTCGACAGATTGCTGACAACACTTGGTGTTGAGCATTTGAATTATGAGCTGATTCATGCTGATATAGAGATTGAGGGAAGAATATATAATACTTTTTTATGTGCTTCCGAGGATTTCAAAAAGCGTGGAGAGAGCAAGATCGCATTGGATGATTATTATAGAGCTAACGCGCGGAAAGGAGAATCGCATTATGACTTTTGTGTGCGATGTGGCTGGGAAAGATATATTGACCAAATGATAGTCATTGATTATCTGATTTTAAATAGAGACCGACACGGTGCTAATATAGAGATTTTGAGAAATACCAGAGAACATTCGCTTCGAATTGCTCCATTATTTGATCATGGATTATCGCTTATGTATTCATGCATGTCAGATCAGGATATAGACAAATTTGACATTATGGAAGATAAAAGATGTCAGAACTTTATCGGAGGATATTCGTGTTATGATAATTTGCAGATTGTAGGAGGAAAGAAAGAGCTTTTTACAGGAAAACTGCAGGAGAAAGATAAAACATTTATTTTTGATGGACTTCAGGATATTGTTTCGGATAAATTTATTGAAAAAGCTTGGAACATGATATATGAAAGGTACAAAATATATGAAAATCTTTAAGATAATTGATGAGGAAAATGATCTTCTGTCAGGGGTGCTATTATATTATGAAAAATCACGTACCGCCATTATAGAATTACCTGAATATCTTGATGAGTGGAATGCACCATTGCTTTTTACAGGATATATAAAGAAAAAGATATATACTATTCCACGGGATATGAGCTTTTGTTGGATAAAGGAGCGGGTGATTCCCAGCGGAAGACAGAATATAGGTGATATACTGAATACACATCATCTAAAATCATATGACGAAATGCAGTTTCTGGAGATTTCGGATGGACGGTGCTCACAGGATAGCCTTTATATCAGAAAGACAGATGAAGTACCAATGTTTGTTGAGGAAAGACAACAGAGAAATCTGAAAGAATGTGTAATAGTAGGAAATGGTCGGCTTCTGTGCTTTTTTTATGATGGCTGTGTAAAAAAAGTGGATATCGCAACACTTGACAATGTCGATGCAGATGATATCGCAAAGGTAATCAGACATAAAGGTTTATATGAGTCAGGACAGATAGGGGTTGGTGGATATTATATTACATTCAACAATTCCATCGACATTCCGGCATGGGCATTATATGTGGCGAAAGAAACGCTGCCACTTACACTTGAGGATTTCAAGAAATTTACCCAAAAAAATATGCTGGATACAACGGAAGTATGCAATACTCTGGAATGTAGCAGACAAAATATTTCTTATATGGTTAAAAAGAAGCATATATTACCGATTAAGGAGTCAGTAAGAGGAAATCTGTATGACAAATGTGAGATACTGAGGTATAAATGGTAAAGTGTTTAATGGAAATATACTAAAAAAATGTAAAGGAAATATATAAACGTGAAAAAACAAAATCCAATAGCCCTGTTACCAATAGCAGTATTTCTCGTACTGTATCTGGGATTGGGAATACTTTTTGAATATGTAATGAAAATTCCGATGGGATTTTATAATGTGCCCATCATAATAGCATTTCTCGTGGCAATACTAGTGGCGTGTCTGCAGAACCGTAGTGTGAAATTCGACCAAAAGCTAGAGATAATGGCACAGGGACTGGCTGACAAAAATATCATAACAATGCTGCTCATTTTCCTTACCGCGGGAGCGTTCGTGGGTGTAGTAGGACGAAGCAGTGCGGAGAGCGTGGCATATTTCATGCTGTCACTGATACCGGCAAGGTTCGCGGTGATGGTGCTTTTTGTTGTGGCATGCTTTGTGTCTATTGCGATGGGGACATCGGTTGGAACCATAACACTGATTGTGCCGATAGCGGCAGCAGTATCGGATGCATCGGGCTTTAGCCTGCCACTTTGTATAGGCTCCGTAATGGGTGGCGCGATGTTCGGAGACAACCTTTCCTTTATATCAGATACGACCATTGCCGCATGTAACGGACAGGGCTGTCAGATGAAGGACAAATTCAGGGAGAACTTTTTTATTGCACTTCCGGCGGCAGTAATGACGCTGGTTGTTATAGCGATTCTGTCATTCAGGACAGATATCGCGGGCGCTGTATCGCAGGAATATCATCTGTTGCAGATAGTACCGTATATCCTCGTGCTGTTCGGTGGAATTGCCGGAATAAATGTATTTGTAGTGCTTATAATAGGAATCATATCGGGAACGGTCATAATGCTCGCAACAGGAAGTACAGCACCATACGATCTGCTTACCAATATGGGAAGTGGAGCGTCAGGCATGTTTGAAACCTGTATGGTTGCAGTGCTTGTGGCAGCCATGTGTGCACTGATTCGTGAATATGGTGGCTTTGATGCCCTGCTTTCGGGTATTTACAGGACGTTCAGGGGCAAACGAGGCGGACTGCTCGGTATGGGACTTCTGGTAGGACTTATCGATATTGCCACTGCCAACAACACAGTTGCTATAGTTATGGCAAATCCGATAGCAAAGGAAATGGCTCAGAAATACGACATCACTCCGCGTAAAACAGCGTCTATACTGGATACATTTTCGTGCATTTTTCAGGGGATGATACCATATGGAGCGCAGATGCTCGTGGCCATATCGGCAGTACACGAGCTGGGGCATGAGGTGTCAGCCTTTAATATACTGCCATATCTGTTTTATCCGATGTTTTTGTTGGTAAGCTCGCTGGTGGCGGTTTTACTTGTTGAAAATGGGAAAAAATTTAATTGTAAATGAAGTTTAAAGCGATATTGCAGTGCTGCGATAAAGTGCAATAAAGTACTTTAAGGCGGCCTGATGCGGTAGGGAGGCAAGCTATGGATAACACATGGTTCATTTATTATTTGCTTTTGATGCTTATAATATTGTATTTTCCGTGGAAAAGACGGAAACGATATGCAGCAAAAAGAATTATGAAAAAAGGCAAAATAAACAATAGTCAAAGGAGTGCAGGAAAAATCATGAGAGAATTAGCAGAGCGTTTTATAGGAAAAGATGTCTATATCAATTTATTGGATGGAAGAGCTGATGGAGTAATAAAGGAAGTTACAGGTAATGGAATTGTGTTGGAAAATAAAAATGGAGTGCAGGTAGTGAATCTCGATTATGTTGTAAAGCTGCGTGAATATCCATATAATAAAAAGGGAAAACGTAGCACGATTACGGATATGTAGTGGCAAAACATGAAAAGGTGGCTGATTTCCGGGCAAATAGTTCAAAGTAAATGGTTGCAAAATAAATACGATTAAACAGGTGGGAATAGGGGTGTTTTTGAAAAAAAGCATAAAAAATGCTGCATACGTGTTATACTACATTATATAGATGTCGTATGAAATATGAACGATAAACACATAAATAAACACATGATATGAGAAGTAATCGCAATCACAAATATATTTTGTGAAATACAACAATTGTTTTCTCATAGGAAAAGGAGATAAAAATGCCGGAAAACAGTAGCTGTAGCAGCGCGGGAAGCTGCACAAAATCAAGCTGCGAGGGTTGTCCATCACATAATGGCGGACCACAGAGCTTCCTCGTAGAGCAGAATAAATTTTCAAACATCAAGCATGTAATAGGAGTTGTCAGCGGAAAGGGCGGAGTAGGAAAATCATTCGTCACATCCTCACTGGCGGTAAATATGGCAAAGAAGGGCTACAAGGTAGGTATCCTCGATGCCGATATCACAGGACCGTCAATACCAAAGATGTTTGGAGCACATGACCAGATACTTGGAGATGAAAACGGCCTGATGCATCCGTATGAGACAAAAGAGGGCATCAAGCTCATCTCAGTAAACCTCCTCATGGACAACGAGGAGGATCCGGTTATCTGGAGAGGCCCGGTCATTGCCGGAGTAGTAAAACAGTTCTGGAACGAGACAGCATGGGGCGATATAGACTATCTATTCGTTGATATGCCACCGGGAACAGGAGATGTACCTCTCACCGTATTCCAGTCCCTCCCGGTAGATGGAATCGTAATCGTCACATCACCGCAGGAGCTTGTCAATATGATTGTCAAAAAGGCCTACAACATGGCAGAGGCAATGCATATCACAGTGCTTGGTGTGGTAGAAAACTTCAGCTATCTCAAATGCCCTGACTGCGGCAAGGAGATAAAGCTTTTTGGAGAGAGCCATATAGACGAGATCGCCAAAGAGCTTTCAGTACCGGTACTTGGCAAGCTGCCGCTCGATACATCATATGCAGCTATCGCCGATAAGGGAGATTTCTACAGCATAGAAAACGATTACCTCGCAAAAGCAGCCGAAGTACTTGAGCGCATTTAAATATTTAGTAATGAAGCAGGCATATATCCGCCGGGGCGGTATATATGCCTGTATTTAATAGAAAACCTTTAAGCATAATTCGTACAGAATCTTAATCGCATAGCGTAGCTTCCGGGTGTGTGGTCTGCGGCACCTGAATCCGTGGCATTCGCCCCGCACTATTAAATATTAAACTTTCTTTAAATATGCGATTTTCCTATTTACATTTCAAGCCATTGGCTTCATAATCATATTACCCACGGATTAAGCAATAGTTTTATACTTAAAACTTACAAAAACAACCAAAAAAGGTAAAAAGAGTTAATTTTATTATCAATATTTACCCAAAAATAATAATTTTAACGTCAATTTTTATAAAAAAATGCTCTTGTTTTTGTGCATATTTTTGACTATATTATCATGTAGTAAAGAGAAGGTAAAAGGAAGGCAAATAGGAGGAAAAGATGAAGAAAATATTTGATGTATTGAATGTCGTTAAACAAAAGCTCTTTGTAAAGAAAGACAAGATTCATTCAGAAAAATATTATCGCAGAATTGATTTTTTAAATAAATATTCGCTTATATTCCATGCAATCATAGCGATGGCTATCGTATTTATAGTAGAGATTATCTCGCGCAGGAGCTTTATCTCTGCATGTAAGTTCGTAGATGCACATACACTTGCGTTCATGTACAACTCATTTTTAGTGTTTGTATCATTTTCACTTGTGTATCTGTTCAGGCGCAGGGCTTTTGCAAGGGTAATAATTACAGGCTTTTGGACTATCCTCGGAATCATCAACGGCTGTGTGCTTTCAAACCGTGTCACACCGTTTGGTTATACTGATTTAAAGTGTATTCCGGAGCTTTTAGCCATGAACAATACCAGCTATTTCACAGCACAGCAGGCTACAATAGTTGTATTTGGACTTGGTACATTTGCACTGTTTCTTGTGGCACTTTTTATCAAGGGACCTAAATATACAGGCAAAATCCGTTATGCAGGTGTTTCAGTGGCATTTTTAGCATTGCTTTTCGTTGCAATCCCTGTCACAACCAATGTGGCACAGAATACCAATGTGGTTGCCAGCTACTATTCAAATATCGCCCAGGGCTATGATGATTATGGCTTTGTATACTCATTCTCATCTACCGTAGTGGATCGTGGAATGAAAAAGCCGGCGGATTACAATAAGCAGAATGTGGAAGAGGTGGAGCAGAAGGTTAATTCACAGAAGCAGACCACCACAGTGGACGGAAAAACCGGTCCAAACATCATCTGTGTGCTTTTAGAGTCATTCTGTGACCCGGACGAGATTAATTTCCTTCAGGTGAATGAGGATCCTATTCCTACATTCCATGAGCTTGAGAAAAACTATTCAAGCGGATATCTGACTGTACCTGTAGTCGGAGCAGGAACTGCTAACACAGAGTTTGAGATGCTTACAGGACTCAGCATGCAGTATTTCGGTACAGGAGAGTATCCATACAAGACTATCTTAAAGCAGACAGATTGCGAGAGCCTTGCCTCAGATTTATCAAAAATTGGCTATGCAACACATGTAGTGCACAACAACGGTGGTAATTTCTACAGCCGTACCAATGCATTTTCAAAGATGGGCTTTGATACCTTTACAAGCAAGGAGCTCATGAATATCACAGAGTACACTCCAAACGGAAGCTGGCCTACAGATGATATTCTCGTCAGCGAGACTATGAAGACCTTTGATGCGACACCGGATCAGTCTGATTTTACTTATATCATCACAGTTGGCACTCATGGTGATTATCCAAAGGAGCCTGTTATTGAAAATCCTACATACACTGTGTCAGGTGTTGAGGACGAGGGCATGAAAAATGCCTGGACATATTATGTAAACCAGCTTAACGAGGCTGACCGCTTCATCAAGGAGCTCACAGATGAGCTCTCTAAGAGAGATGAGGACACCATTGTTGTTATGTTTGGCGATCACCTTCCTACAATGGGACTTCAGAATTCTGATATGAAGTCAGGTGATATCTACAAGACAAAGTACATCACATGGAACAACATGGGACTGCCAAAGGAGGATGCTGACCTTTATGCTTACCAGCTTCTTGCCCAGACTACAGACACTGTAGGTATCCATGAGGGAACTATCATGAACTATCATCAGACTCAGATGAACAGTACAGATGAGACATCATATCAGGATGGTCTTGACCTGTTACAGTACGATATCCTTTATGGAAAGCGCTACTGCTACAACGGCACAGATTTATATCCGGCTTCAGATCTTGTCATGGGAATTGACAAGGTGGACATCACAAATGTGTCTGATTCATCGACCGGTGATACAGTATATATTTACGGTCACAACTTTACCAACTGGAGTAAGGTTTATATCAACGACTCCAAGGTGGCTTCGACTTATCTCTCAGCAGGTGTGCTTGCTATCAATAAGGAAGACATCAGTGATGGTGATGAGATAACTGTGTGCCAGGTTGGATCAAGTGATACCATTTTCAGAAAGTCTGAGAATGTGTATACATATGTGGATCCTGCAGTGGAGCACGACAGCACAGAAACTGAAAATCCGACAGAGACAGAGTAAAAGTAAAGAGCAGGGAACACATTTATAACGTGTTCTCGGCTTTTCTAATGATACTTGTGGCATACAGCTATAATGGGTAAAAGTTTATAATATGAACATGAACGAAAATAAATTTAGTAAAAAGATAATTCTAGCATGGAATATTTATTTGGCATTCTTGACACCTACTATTGTTTTGATGTATGCAGTTTGGAACATAGAGTCTGATTCTTATCTAACTAAGGGAATGGCGTCAGGATTGACATTTGGCTTGATTCTTGCTTTTTTTCCATTGGTAATATTTGGAATTAACTGGAGAATGGGAAGTTATTTTACTATAATTACACAATTTGTGTGGTTTTTTATCTTTTCAAAATTGTTGTCATTCTTTTTTCAAAAGGAATCATATGCACCTATAGTTTATTATTGCGGACTCGTTATTGATGTTACAGCATTATTATGGTGTATAATTATTAAAGTGTACAAACCATTGGAAAATGAAATTTATAGATACCCATGGGGGACGTGGATGGTTCCACATTATGATGATAGCAAGATTGACAAGATATTAATGGAAATCTATGTGATTTGTTCGATAATTGCAGGGATTTTGGGATTTTGTGTTGATAATTATGAATATTTTTCATCGTAAAAAACAGAGTAGGGCTAATCATCCTCTAATGATTAGGTTCCTACTCTATTTTTAAATTTTAGTATAAATCAATAGCTATGCGTATAATCAGTCTACGAATTTATGCCTCAGCCATGATGATCTCAGCGGCATCAAGTATGAGCTGGGCAGCTTTACTCTTGTAAAGTATAGGTATGGTGTTTCTTAAGATGTAATTAATGGGTTGAAAATTGTATATATTGATGATACAATTTCTACGGTTAAGAGTTTGGTAGGATTTACTGACGTGACAGATATCTGCAGGCCGGTGAAGTATATCGAATCTATTACTTTAACTTTAGAAATTAAGAATCTAAGTATGGAGGTGAATTTCATGGACAGTAGTGATGGTCTTGGGCGAAGTAAGAACAACATCGGTGCTGATATACAAGTGAGTATTGTATTGGCAGGCATAGTGGATTCTGTCCGTGGAATGATTCATCACCGGACAGTTTTTAGAGGTACAGTGTAGGCATATTAAGGAATATCGGCTTACGCCGTGCTGTGTTTTGCTGTGCACAAATGCATACTTGTTTATATATCAGGGCACCGTTAGGTGCTTTTTTCGTGCGCAAATTTATAGAGTGCACGGGTTTCGTCCTTTCTATCATGGAATGATTTTTATGCTTCAAAATCCAATGATTTTGGAGAACCGCATATAGTTTTATGCGGAAAATGCTATCGAAATGAGAAAGGAGAGAAATGGAGATGAATACAAAGAAATATGAAGAGCTTCTTGTTCTATTGAGAAGCCACAAAACGGATAAGGAAATTCTGGAGGTTTTGTCAGATTATCATGAGAATGATATTGCTGATATGCTTGCAGGAATGAACGAGAAGGAGCGCAAACGTCTTTACAGGCTCCTTGGAACACAGCGGACAGCGGAGATTTTTGCATATCTTGATGAGCCGCAGGCCTATTTTGATGAGCTGTCTGTGGAGCAGGCTGCCAGGGTAGTATCGCTGATGGATTCGGATGATGCTGTCGATTTGCTTGAAAATCTGGAGGATGAGGACAAGAAGGAGATTGTAGAGCATCTGGATGAGGAAGCGGAAAAGGATGTCAGGATGCTTCTGTCATATGACGATGATGAAATCGGCAGCTATATGACAACCAACTACATCTGTATTCCGAGCGGCCTGACAGTGAAGCAGGCTATGAGCCAGCTCGTGAGGCAGGCGGGCGAAAATGACAATATCATGACTATATATGTGGTTGATCCAGATGAATGTTTTGCGGGAGCTATTGATTTAAAGGATTTAATCACAGCCAGGGAGGGCATGAATCTGGAAAGCATTATAGCCCATTCATATCCATATGTGCTAGACCATGAGAAAATCGATGATTGTATCGACATAATCAAGGACTACGCTGAGGATTCAATTCCGGTGCTCTCAAAGGATAAGCATATATTCGGAGTCATCACATCTGATGATATTGTAGAGATGGTAGACAATGAGATGGGCGAGGACTATGCAAAGCTCGCTGGACTGACCGCAGAGGAGGATCTGAAGGAGACCACGCTTGAGAGCATGAAAAAGAGAATGCCATGGCTTATCATCCTGCTTTTTTTGGGAATGATAGTGTCTTCCGTAGTTGGAATATTTGAGAATGTGGTAGCGGCTTTGCCGATAGTCATCTGCTTCCAGTCGCTGGTGCTTGACATGGCAGGAAACGTAGGAACACAGTCACTTGCTGTCACAATCAGAGTACTCATGGATGAGAATCTAAGCGGTAAGCAGAAGCTTTTGCTTGTAGTAAAAGAGGTAAGAATAGGCCTTGTAAATGGTGGCTTGCTTGGAATAATGGCACTTGTATTTCTTGGAATATATGTGCATCTGTTCAAGGGCTACACATGGCTTGGAGCATTTGCGGTATCAGGCTGTGTAGGAGTTTCACTGCTTGTGGCAATGGCAATTTCAAGCCTTGTGGGCACTGTGATTCCGATGTTTTTCCACAAGATAAAGATTGACCCGGCGGTTGCGTCAGGCCCTCTTATCACGACAGTGAATGATCTGGTGGCAGTTGTGACCTATTATGGACTGGCATTTCTTTTCCTGATTGAATTGTAAAATTTGTCGTAGTATATAAACATTTAGAATATATCTTGACAAAGGTGTGCATATACTGTATATATTTATATATACAGTATATGCACACCTATTTTAATTGTGGGAAAGCAAAGGAGAGAGTTATGCTAAGGGTTCATGAATTGGATAAGGAAATGTCCGGGGAGGACAGGTTTCATCTGGAAAACATATCGTTTCATTTGCCAAAGGGCTACATATGCGGCCTTGTAGGAGAAAACGGAGCAGGCAAGACAACGCTTTTACGCTGCCTGATGGGACTGTATAGGTCAACAGGAGACATAGTGATAGATGGACACAATTTAAACAGCGATGAGGCAGCCGCCAGGGAAGTAATAGCGGTAGTAGGTGATGAGGGATTTTTTGATGAGAATATAAATCTTGAAAAGCTCGGAAAATACTATGGGCAGATGTATGTGCGGTTTGATATGGAAAAGTACCTGGGATATCTGGAAAGATTTAACCTTGATAGAAAGCAGAAATACAAAAAACTGTCCAAAGGTATGAAAATCAAAGCGCAGCTTGCATTTGCACTGTCGTATGGAGCAAAGCTTTTTTTGTTCGATGAGCCTACTGCAGGGCTTGACAAGCACTTCAGGGAGGATTTTTTAAGGCTGTGTACAGAGCTTGTGTCGGATGGTGGAAAAAGCATTATCATTTCTTCTCATATTACGGAGGATCTGGACAGAATAGCAGACTATATTGCATATATGCAGGCAGGGAGGCTGTTGTTTTTTAAGCCTAAGGATGCTGCGTGTGAGCATTTTCGGATAGTTACAGGACCTGTATATAAATGTAAGCTGATACCCAGGGAAGCAGTGGTTTACATGGAAGAAGGCACATACAGCTCCACTGCCATGGTTATAAGGGATAAATGTATTCTGGTAGACAGAGAGCTTCAAGAACATACTCCGGATATCAGGGAGCTGATACATTATCTGGTGAAAGGGGGAAAGGAAAATGCCGAAAATATTGTGGAAAAATATTTTGGATAACAGCAGGCGGGAGCTTGTTTTGGCCATAGTTATGATACCATTATTCTGGTTTGGAATTACAGAAGGCTCATTTGGAGGCCTGAATCAGGTAATGTATATATATAATTTGATGATCAGCATTTTTTTCATTTTCAGCAATCATAATAGAAGCGCATTCGAATTGCCACAGTATATGTATCTGGCTCCGTATTCAAGAGAACAAAGACAGCATTATATACAAAAAATGTTCAAATACAGATTCCGTGTGTCGTATATAGTGCTGCTTTTACCTATATTAATCACAGCAATAATCAGGCCTGATAAGACTCTGACAGTATCAGGAATAGTCTATTATATGTGTGAGATGCTTGTAATGGCAGGTATTTTGTATTGTACTTCATTTGACAATTATCTGGGCAGCGTGAATCCGGGCAGATTAACGATATTTGATGTAATCATGTTTATGTCTGCGGCGGTTGTTGCCGCAAGCTATGACCAGAATGACAGCTCGCTGGATTTGGTTCAGATATTAATTCCTTTAGTGATAGGTGTGTTTTTTATATCGATGATTGTATCCTGCAGGAAAAAATATTATGACGATATTGTTCGCTGTATGGCAGATTACGAGTTTGCGGAATCAAAAAAAGACAAAAAAATTGCGTAGAGGTGTGTATGAAAATAGTCATTTCAACAACAGTTAGTATGCCGATATATGAGCAGATTATAAATCAGATACGCGATGCAGTGGTAAGCGGTGAGCTTAAGGCAGGCGATGGCATGCCGTCAATCAGAGTGCTGGCAAAGGAGCTGGCAGTCAGTGTGATTACGACAAAGCGTGCTTATGAGGAGTTGGAAAAGGAAGGCGTAATAGAGTCGGTGCCCGGGCGTGGATTTTACGTGTGCGAGCAGAAAAATGATCTTTTGCGTGAAAAACAGATGATGAATCTTGAGAACAGGATGTCAGAACTGCTTGCAGATTGTGAGAATGCCGGAATGACCTTGAAGGATATAATAGATATGGTTCGTGTATTGGGAGAAAAATAATGGATGAGACAATTATAAAAATAGAAAATGCCGCTTTAAAATTAAAAAAATTTGTGATTAAGCCCGCAAATTTAGAAATACCAAAGGGCTATATTGTAGGTGTACAGGGAGAAAATGGTGCGGGAAAGACCACACTGCTTCATATGATGCTTGGAATGTATGACAAAATGAAGGGCAAAATATACATAGACGGTCTTGATGTTGTAAAAAATAAGACCAAGGTAAAAGAGCTTGTAGGAATAGTGTCGCAGGACAGGAAATTTTACCTGTCACAGGATGCCAATGGAAACGAAAAAATATACAGTCCATTTTATAAGAACTGGGATAGTGAGGAGTATCACAGGATGCTTGCACATTTGGAGCTTTCCCCAAGACGCAGATTGTGCTCGTTTTCTACAGGAGAAATGATAAAGTATCAGTTTGCATTTGCGGCAGCATACAGACCCAAAGTGCTTCTGATGGATGAGCCGACTGCCAATCTAGACCCGGTGTTCAGGGATGACTTCTTAAAATTACTGCAGGAATTTGTGGCAGAGTATGAGATGACAATACTCTTTGCCACGCATCTGGACGATGATTTGTCGAGGGTGGCAGACTATGTTATAGATGTAAAGAATGGAGAATATTCAATGCGTGAGATGCTGGAGTAGCTTATAATTGCCGGCGGTCACACTGGGATGAGAATAGTATCATTTTATGAATTGTATTATGCGTACAGCACGCAATAGAAAACAGATGGAGATGTGAAATGAATATGAGTACCCTGATTAAAACGGAGCACGACAATTGGAAAAAGCGCATGATAGTTGAGACCTGCGGAACGTATGTCCTCATGAATATGGGTATGGGTTTTGTGGTAATCGCAGGTGCATTTTGTGGTGTGATGAATACTGAATTTGATCTTTATTATTATAATATGGTGGTATTTTTTACATTTGGATTGTATTATGCACAGTCCAGATACATTACATATATATGGGAAAATGGTAGAAAAGTTAATATATTTGAGAAATATATATATTCGCCGGTTGACCTTAAAAAGTTGAGAAAAGCAAAGCTTATAGTAGTTGGAAAAAATATTATGATACCGGTCATACTTGGACAGCTTTCAGCAATTCTTGTGAGAGGGGCAGATTATGGATGGCATGTAAAAAGCTGGCTGGATTTGGGACTGTATACACCGGTTATGGTGGGAATTGGTTTTTTGATTTTTAAGGAAGCTGAGCATAGATGGCTGTGCTTTAAGGCAGTAAGAAATTAAGCCTGCAAATAAAAAGAGTTTTTATTGGCTTTATTTGGTAACTAGTGTATACTATTTGCATATAACAGCTTCGTTAAGCAGATATAAATACACATAAAAGAAAGGTATAATCATGGACATCGTATTAGGAAATTACAAAGGCTTAAAGGCAAACATCCCTTATATTGCATATACAGAGGAGGATGTTAATTCACAGATAGCGACACTTCTTTCAGGAAATCCTGTAAGAGAGCAGAAAACAGGCCCGTTAGCGATGGGCGACACGGCAGTAATCGACTACGAGGGCTTTAAGGACGGAGTTGCGTTTGAGGGCGGAAAGGCTGAGAAATATCCTCTTGGAATCGGTTCAGGCTCTTTTATTCCGGGCTTTGAGGAGCAGCTTGTAGGCATGGAAATCGGTGAGGACAGAGACATCAATCTCTCATTCCCTGAGCAGTATCATGCGCCGGAGCTTGCAGGCAAAGCGGTTGTTTTCAAGGTTAAGCTGCACGAGATTTACAATGAGAAGGAAGCAGAGCTGAACGATGAGTTTGCAGCATCTCTCAATTTCCCTGAGGTACAGTCAGTGGAGGATTTAAAGAAATATATCAACGAGTATCTTGAGTACCAGGTAGAGGCAAGAAAGGCTGATGCGGCAAGAGAAAAGCTCTATGACCAGATTCTTGAAAGCAGCTCATGCCTTGTTTCTCCACAGGCAGTAGAGACAGCGGTAAATATGCAGCTTCAGCAGATGGCGGCATCATTTGCACAGCAGGGTGTGGCTATGGAGCAGTATCTTCAGATGACAGGCAAGACTATGGACAGCTTAAAGGATGAGCTCAAGCCGGTTGCACAGAAGCAGGCAAAGCTTGAGGCTGTTCTCGATGAAATCATCAGAGTAGAAAATATCACTGTATCTGACGAGGAGATGGATGAGCAGTATGAGCTTATTTCACAGAAGTATGGTCAGCCTGTTGACGTTGTAAAGCAGGTGATTCCAAAGGCACAGCTCAAGCCGGATTTACTCCGTATGAAGGCATCACAGCTCATCATCGATGCGGCTGAGATTATCATGGAAGAAAGCGGAAAATAATGTATAGAATATTTTTGGTTGAGGATGACGAGACCATAGCAAAGCTTGTCAGAAGACATTTGGAAAAATGGGATTATGATGTGCATGTGGTGCAGAAATTTGATGCTGTAATGTCAGAATTTGCATCATTTGATCCGCAGCTTGTGCTTATGGATATCGGTCTGCCGTTTTACAATGGGTATCACTGGTGTACGGAAATCAGAAGGGTATCAAAGGTTCCTGTGGTTTTCCTGTCATCCGCTGCTGATAATATGAATATAGTGATGGCAGTCAGTATGGGGGCAGACGACTTTATAGCAAAGCCGTTTGACCTCGATGTGCTGACCGTAAAGATACAGGCTATCATCAGGCGCTGCTATGATTTTGGCGCAAACAACAGTGTTTTGGAGCATAATGGCGCCATGCTCAATATATCTGATGCCACCATAACCTATGACGACAAAAGGCTCGAGCTTACAAAGAATGAGCTCAAAATATTGCAGACACTTTTTGACAACAAAGAAAGGATTGTATCACGCAGCCTTCTAATGGAAAAGCTGTGGGAGAGTGATGCGTATGTGGACGAGAATACACTTTCGGTGAATGTCAACAGGCTGCGTAAAAAGCTGGATTCTATAGGGCTTGAGAGCTTTATTGTCACAAAAAAGGGGCTTGGGTACAGGCTGGGGTGAGAGGTCATGGCAAAAATACAAAACAAACCGTATCTGACAAATTTTATAAAACAAAACTATATATGGATTCTGATGATAGTCACAATGTCATGTATCCATTTGCTTTACATGTACCTGATTGGTGCGCGCAAACAGGATGTGGTGTATGCGGCAGTGCTTGATGCAATACTTCTTCTGATAACAGTTTTGGTTGGATTTTTCAGATATAGCAGCAAGGTAAAGGCTCTAAGCAATGCTTTAGAGCGTCCGGTTGAGGAACAGGCACAGCTTCCGGAAGCAACAGATGATGTGGAGATGCTTTATCAACGGCTGCTGGAAAATCAAAGTATTGCAAGAAGTGAGTCAGAAAGCAGTGCTGCAATCAGACAATCACAGATGAGAGATTATTACTCTATGTGGGTGCACCAGATAAAGACCCCAATATCGGCTATGAAACTACTGCTTGAGGTAGAGTGGGAGGAGCTTGGACAGCTTATATGTGATGATGAACAGAGTCAGTACCTGCTGTCAGATAACATGGACTCGTTTGAGGACGAATTGTTTCGCATAGAGGAATATGTCAGTATGGCTTTGCAGTATCAGCGTGTGAGCAGCACCGAAAATGATTTTGTGCTTGAAAAAGTCAGTGTGGATGGTGTCATACGTGATGCCATTAAAAAATATGCAAAAATTATGATACGAAGGCATATTGGGATAAATTATTCTGGAACCGGGCAGGAGGTATATACTGACGGAAAATGGCTTGCATTTATGCTGGAACAGATACTTTCAAATGCCATAAAATATACACCGCAGGGTTTTGTTACAATAGAAACTGCAGAGGAAAAAGACCGGTTTTTTATTACAATAAAGGATACCGGAATAGGAATCAAAGCCGAGGATCTGCCACGCGTTTTTGAAAAGGGCTACACAGGCTACAATGGTCATGCCGATAAGAAGGCTACAGGAATTGGGCTTTATCTGTGCAGGCAGATGGCAGATAAGCTGGGGCATACAATCCGCATGGAGTCAGAGCTTGGAAAAGGAACTAAGGTGTGGATTGGGTTTGATCTGGATTATGCGGATACGAGGGATTAGGATTTATTTGGAAAATAAATAATTAAAAAGCGAGAGGAATAAAGGAGGATCAGCACATCTGTGCCAATCCTCTTTTTACTACTCCAGATTAAGTTTCTTTGTCATATTGTATATCGAACCTGCGACATACACCACTGTGAGAAGCAGCGATACGGCAAGTGCACCGATGACTACTCTGTTCATAAGACCTGCAACCTCCTGATGGTTTAATACATTTAAAATGTAAGTGATAGATCCCTTTGATGACAGCGGAATAAAAAATGTAAAAATCATCACTATAATATTTGCGACCTGACCGATTACATACAGGATGATGAAAGTAAGCACAGAGTAAGCATCTTTGCTTCCATTTGCCCTATAACCGGTAGTAAGGCTGAAAAACAGTATAGAGATCGTGTAGAGCAGGGATATTACTGCAATACTGCCAAACATTACAACAGGACTCGCTGTAAATCCGGCATTGGCAAATTCATCAGACATACCTCTTATAATATCTCCAATCCATGCAAAGCCATGGTTTATTATAGAAAATGATAAAACAGCAACTATCAGGTCGAGTATAAAAAGTACAAAAGCTGTCAGGAATTTTGACACATACAGCATCCATGGCTCCACAGGCAGCGTATTCATGAGGTAGCCTTCGTCTTTTAACAGGTTGCGTCTGAAGTAAAGAACTATGATCACAAAGCTGCAGATCAGCATGGCAATCATTGACAGGCTATGCAGTATCCAAAAGAATACGGATACAAGATCCAATTTAAAGCTTTCCGAAATTATTTCTGTCAGGGCTGACACAAGCACCAGTGCATAAAGTCCGATATGTTCCTTGAATTGTTCCCTGAAATCATATTTAATTAATTTTAACAGCATGCGAACACCTCCCTGAAAAGCTCATCAACACTTTTCTTGTAATTAGTGCGGATATTGTCTACGGAATCATTTAGGAAAATACCGCCATCTCTGATAAATACCACATCATCGAGCACTTTTTCTATATCACTTATTAGATGAGTTGTGATAAGAATTGTTGAATCTTCATTATAGTTTTCGATTATTGTGCGTAAAATATAGTCTCTTGCGGCAGGATCAACACCGCCCATAGGTTCATCGAGCAGATAAAGCTTTGCATTCCTGCTCATTACAAGCACGATCTGTACTTTTTCACGCATACCTTTAGAGAGACTTTTGATCTTTGCCTGTGGATCAACTCCGAATTTCTCAAGCATGGCATTTGCACGCTCAGGTGAGAAATCAGCATAGAAATCCTTGAAAAATGCAATGATATCACTCACCTTTTTTGAAGGATTAAGATATGTCCGCTCAGGAAGATATGATACCATAGCCTTGCTCTTTACTCCGACAGGCTCACCGTCTATCAGTATCTGCCCCTTGTTTGGCTGCAATACTCCGGCAAGCATCTTTATCAGTGTGCTTTTACCGCTGCCGTTAGGGCCGAGGATGCCGATAATCTTTCCACCGGGAAAAGTCACATTCATATTTTCGATAACTTTATGGCTCTTATAGTTTTTGCTTAGATTTTTGATTTCAATACGTTCTGCCATTTACATCACTCCTTTTTTAAACTTTTAAGATAATTTTCATATACCATCAGGGACTGTTCAGGTGTAAAACCAACCTTTGACATCCCTTCACAAAACTCACTGCACAGCTTATGTGCCAGATCATTTTTTAGTGAGTCAGCCTGATTTCCCATGTCTGCGACAAATCTGCCTGAGGTACGTCTCGACTCCAGATACCCGTCACGCTCAAGCTCGGATAGAGCCTTTTGCATGGTGTTTGGATTTACACCGGCTGACAATGCCAGCTCTCTTACGGATGGCACTTTGTTACCTGGCTTTAGGCTGCCGTTTGCAATATCCATCTTGAACCGGTCTATGATCTGTAGGTATATGGGCGTTTCGTTGTTAAAATTCCATTCCATCATTTCACCCGCCTTTGTACTACTGTATTATTTGATTAATACAATAATACATGTAAGGTTATTTGTCAACTACAAATTAATTTCTTACAAAAATGTAAGATACGAGGTCGAAATGTAAGCTGATTCGATAGCATATATTTAGGCATTTTGTTATTATAATTACATGAAGCAAAAACAATGTAAGTTGTGAAGCCGATTATGACGTCATATTTAAAATAAATGTAACAAAAATATAAGCTTAAATAACATTTTGAAATCATCGTAAAGGAGCATTGAAATGGCAATCTTAGAAGTAAGTAACCTCAAAAAAATATATACCACCAGATTTGGCGGAAATCAGGTACAGGCATTGAAAAACATCAATTTCTCTGTAGAGGAAGGTGAGTATGTTGCAATCATGGGAGAGTCCGGCTCAGGAAAGACGACACTTTTAAATATTCTCGCGGCACTTGATAAGCCGACAGCGGGAGAGGTACTCTTAAATGGAAAGAACCTTGTCTCATTGAAGGAAAAGGAAATATCTGCATTTAGACGTGAGCATCTGGGCTTCGTATTTCAGGATTTTAATCTGCTTGACAATTTTTCACTGAAGGACAATATCTTTTTACCGCTTGTGCTGTCAGGTGTGGACTATAGGGATATGGAAAAAAGGCTTGCACCTATAGCTTCGCTGCTTGGAATTGAAAAGCTGCTTAATAAATATCCATACGAGGTGTCAGGAGGACAGAAGCAAAGGGCAGCAGTGGCACGTGCGATAATAACAAATCCTGAATTAATTTTGGCTGATGAGCCCACAGGAGCACTGGATTCAAAGGCAACAGACAGTCTGCTTAGGCTGTTCAACAGGATAAACGAGGATGGACAGACAATTCTCATGGTGACACACAGCACAAAAGCTGCAAGTCATGCCAACAGAGTGCTTTTCATAAAGGACGGTCAGGTGTTTCATCAGATTTATCGTGGCAATCTTACAAATGACGAGCTCTATGTGAAGATTCAGGATGCACTTATGCTGATTACGACAGGTGGTGAGAAGCATGAATAAAATATATAGCAGGCTGGCATTTACAAATATAAAAAATAATAAGACTCTCTATATGCCTTACATTATATCGGGAATGGTCATGATAGCCATGTTTTATGTGATGATGTTTTTAAACAACTCAAAGGGACTTGGCAAGGTGCCGGGCGCGGATGCACTGGCGTCGATAATGGGGCTTGGATGCGGAACAATAGCGGTTTTTTCATATATATTTCTGTTTTATACAAACAGCTTTATCATCAAAAGGCGCAAGAAAGAGGTAGGAATATACAATATTCTTGGCATGGAAAAACGTCATATCGCGAGAGTTTTGATAATTGAGACACTTACCGTAGCACTCGCAGCAATAGTATCCGGAATTATAGCCGGTATTTTATTTTCCAAGCTGATGATTATGTTTCTTTATAGGATTATAAATATTAAAGCACAAATTGATTTCGCTGTATCTATTAGCGCTGTCGTAAATACAATACTTATTTTTGGAGTGCTGTATTTTCTTACTCTCATCTATAACCTGATGCAGGTGAAGCTTGCTAATCCGATAGAGCTGCTTCGCGGGGGCAATGTCGGTGAGAAAGAGCCGAAGAGCAAATGGCTTATCGCTATAATCGGACTAGGCTGTCTTGCCGGGGGATATTATATTGCGATTACCACAAAGAGCCCTCTTCAGGTACTTTCACTGTTCTTTGTCGCAGTGCTGCTTGTCATCATCGGAACATATCTTTTATTTATTTCAGGAAGCATTGTGATACTTAAGGCACTCAGGAAAAACAAGAAGTTTTACTATAATAAGAAGCATTTTGTGGCGGTTTCAGGAATGATTTACAGAATGAAGCAGAATGCGGGCGGACTAGCGAGTATATGCGTTCTTTCCACAATGGTGCTGGTTGTTGTTTCCACAACCGTGAGTATGTATGCGGGCATGGAGGGAGAACTTAAGCAGAGATATCCTTCGGATATCAGTGTATATAGCTGGTATAAGGAAATACCTGCAGAGCTTAACCTGGATGATGCTTTGAAAAAAGCAAAGGCAGAGTCTGATAAGATAATCGATGGCAGTGACTGTGATGTTAAGGAAAGCAAAGGCTACACATATTTTAGCTGGACTGTGTACAGAGATGGGGCGGAGTTTAAGCCGGTTTTAAACTACAACAATGATATTTCCATGCTGTATTTTGTTACGAGAGATGAAATCGAAAAGATTGAGCCCAATCTGCAGGATAGATTAAAAAATAAAATACCAAAGCTCGATGCAGCTTCTGTTGCTGTTTATGGAACTGAAAAATTTAATGATGATATAATTAATCTTTTGGGAAGAGAGTTTAAGGTGGCTGCTGCAGAAAAGACTGATGTGAATAAAGACAGCTATATGTCATCTATGTATAGTGGCGTGTACTACGTTGTGGTGGACAGCAAGTCAACTCTTACAGAGATATTTAATCTGAACAGTTCGCTTGGCGATGATAGTGTACCGACTATGTTAAACAATCAGATTGATTACACTCTGGATGGCAGCACTGAGGAAAAGATAGCCGCTTCACAGGCACTCGACAGCTATTTTAGAGAGAATCCTTCTGATTCAGATAAGTATGGCTGCTATGAGGAAAGCCGTGATGCGAACAGAGAACAAATCTATGTGCTGTACGGAGGACTGTTCTTTATCGGAATATTCCTTGGAACGATGTTTCTTATGGTTACTGTGATGATTATTTTTTACAAGCAGATTTCAGAAGGCTATGATGATAAAGCACGCTATGAGATTATGGAGAAGGTGGGCATGAGCAATGACGAGGTGAAGAAATCCATTACTTCACAGGTGCGTATGGTTTTTTTCCTGCCGATTATGCTTGCAGCGTGTCATCTTGCAGCAGCATTTCCTCTGCTTCGCAGACTGCTTGTCATGTTCAATCTTACGGATATTAAGTTAATTGTAATCTGCATGACTGCTACGTTTTTGGTGTTTGTGGCTATATACTATATTGTTTTCAAGATTACTTCGAGAGCATACTACAGGATTGTGGGAAACCAGATTTAGGGGTTTCATATGAATTATTAATGCGCTATAATAGGACATAGCTATGATGCGTAAGAATATGAAGCGTAAGAATATGAAACGAGAGGAACAAGCAGTATGAGCATGACAGAAACAATTAAACTATACGACAGGGATGCATATGCCACAGAGTTTGAGGCAGATATTATATCCTGTGAGCCGAACAAGGCTGATGATAAACGATTTGATATAATATTAAATCAGACTTTATTTTTCCCGGAGGAGGGCGGACAGAGCCCGGACATGGGAATACTTGGTGGCTACAGGGTTGTTGATGTGCAGATTAAGAATGGCGTCATTACACATACTGTGGAGGCCTCCGCAGGCGAATGCTGCGAGACAGAAAAGGAAGCTGGTAAGCAAATCGCAGGAAGTGAATTTGAGCCGGAGAAAGCTGAGCTTGCAGCAGGAGTCCATGTACAGGGCAAAATAGACTGGCAGCATCGTTTTTACAACATGCAGCAGCACAGTGGAGAGCACATTTTTTCGGGAATTGTCCATAGCAGATTTGGATTTGAGAATGTGGGCTTTCATCTGAGTGATTCTGTAGTGACAATGGATTTCAGTGGAGTGATTTCACCGGAGGATATAGCAGAGGTGGAGCATGAGGTAAATGTGGCCATCTCAAAAAATATTCCGATAGAGGTTACATATCCGTCAAGGGATGAGCTTGCGCAGCTGGAGTACAGAAGTAAAATCGAGATTGAAGGACAGGTCAGAATAGTGACAGTGCCGGGATATGATGTGTGTGCATGCTGTGCGCCGCATGTGAAGCGCACCGGCGAGATAGGCATGCTTAAGGTTATGAATTATCAGAACTACAAGGGCGGCGTCAGAGTCAGCATCCTTTGTGGCTTCAGGGCATTAGAGGCTTTCAGACAAAAGTGCGACATCATATCAGAGCTCATGGGGATATTTACCACAAATCAGGAGGCTATTGTGGATAACGTCACAAAGCTTAAGGCAGTAAACCAGTCACTTAAGTCAGAGCTTGGTACAGCAAAGTCAGCTCTTTTGGATTATAAGGTAGCAGAGCTTCCTGCTGATACGGACAATGCAGTACTGTTTGAGGACGGCATTGATACGAATACAGCAAGAAATTGCGTCAATGGCCTTGTGGAGAAATACAGTGGCTTTAGTGCATTTTTTATGGGAAATGATGAAGAGGGCTATAGCTTTATTATCGGAAGCAAGAGTGCAGACTGCAATACAGTTGCCGCAGCGCTTAGGAATAAGCTGGGTGCCAGAGGCGGCGGTAAGCCGGTTATGGTGCAGGGCTCTGTAAAGTCAGTAAAGAGCGAGATTGAGGAAGTGCTAAAAGAAGTGCTTTAACTTTTAAAAGCGGTTTCAAGACATTCGTCCTGAAACCGCTTTTATTGTGAAAATTATATCCAAAATTAATTATATATCCTGCAGATTGATGTATTTTGGTGTATTGAAGTGACGCATTGTTATCTCGCACAAATCGGCACTGTCGTCACGCATAACAGCAGATAATATAGCCTGATGCTCTTCAATGGTATTTTTCATTCGACCTTCGTGGGCTAAGGATTTGCAAGCAAGATTCTGAATTTTATAAGTATGAGTTTTATATATTGCATTAAAGGTTGCATTTTTATTGTAGGCGACGATAGTCTCATGAAATTTGAAATCATATTTCACAAATTCCTTTATATCCGCAGTAGTATCAAAAATTTTTTTCTGCTTCTCTAATAAAAACTCAAGCTCATCAATGGTTTCCCTGCTTTTTTGAACGTTATTCTTATAATCCTCGGTCAAGGTGTATATGCAGAAAAATTCGATTGCAGAACGTATCTCGAAGGTCTCCTCAATATCCTGTTCGCTCATCTGATGCAAGGCAAAGCCACGGCTAGGCAGAATATCTATATATCCTTCGGATTCAAGCTGCTGAAGCGCAGAGTGAAAAGGTGTACGCGATACACCTATATCAGAGCATATTTTTCTTTCTGAATATACACAGCCTTCTTCCAGCTCATTATTTAATATCATTTTTTTTACATGTTCATAAGCTGTTTCTTTAAGATTATTTGAAGCTATCATATTATTTTCCCCTAAAAAAATATTTCAAAAAACTATATTTATAGCAAAGTTACCTTCCTAAGTTTGATAAAATTTTAACACGGGTATACCGGTATGTCAATGGTTCTGGAAAAATCAATTAGTATTTATTCACAAAAATATGAGGCATAAAATATATTTTATATACAAAAATAAAATAGTGTATTGACTGGTATACCGGTATGCCGTACAATGTAGTTACAAAGAACGAGAGCAGTTCACATGGCTAATGAGCTGCATTACACAAAAACGAATACAAATATCAAACATATGTCAGACCGGTATGACAGACAGTAAGAAAGGATGGTTTCAAAATGAAAGTAGGATTTATAGGATTAGGAATTATGGGACGCCCAATGGCAAAGAATTTACTTAATGCAGGAGTAGAGCTTGTTGTTTCAGATTTGAATACAGAGGCGGTGAACGAGCTGGTTTCTCTTGGTGCAGAGGCAGGTACTTATGAGCAGATTGGTCAAAAGTGTGATATCATTCTTACCATTCTTCCAAATGGAAAGATTGTACAGGATGTACTTTTCGGTGAGAGCGGAGTCAGCAAGACACTTACAGCAGGAAAGCTCGTATGTGATATGTCGAGTGTTACACCTACAGAGAGCAAAACATGTTATAGTAAATTAAAAGAGCTTGGAGTCGGATTTGTTGATGCGCCGGTAAGTGGTGGAGAGCCTGGAGCGATAGCAGGAAGCCTTGCAATTATGTGCGGTGGTGATGAAAAAGATTTTGATGCTTTACAGGAAATCTTCGGTATTCTCGGAAACAGTAGTTTACTTATCGGACCAAGCGGAAGCGGAAGTGTAACCAAGCTTGCAAATCAGATTATTGTAAATCTTGGAATTGCAACAGTCTCAGAAGCGCTTGTTCTGGCTACAAAGGCGGGAGCTGATCCGATGAAGGTTTACAAGGCTATCAGAGGTGGTCTGGCAGGAAGCGCAGTGCTCGACGCAAAAGCACCTATGATGTGTGCCAGAAATTTTGTACCGGGTGGAAAAATCAGTATAAACCATAAAGACATTAAAAATGTTGTAAATACAGCACATGATCTTGATGTACCTCTTCCACTCACAGCAGAGCTTTTTGAGATCATGCAGGCACTCAAGGTAAGCGGACATATGAACGATGATCACGCAGGAATTGTCCAGTACTTTGAACAGCTTGCAGGAGTTGAGGTAAAATCAGACATCACAGAATAAGAGAGGTGCAGATATGCTGACAGGTTATCCATTATTAATAGCATTTATAATAAGTGTAGTCATCTTGCTAGTATCTATCATCAAATTTAAGGTAAATCCATTTATAGCAATGCTTTTTACCAGTATTGTGACTGGATTTCTCGTAAAGATGCCAATTAATGACATTGCCAACACAATATGTGCAGGATTTGGCAATACACTAAAGAGCATTGGTATCGTTATAGGACTTGGTATCATTTTTGGAAATATTCTTTCTGAGGCAGGGGCAACGGAGGCTATAGCGAAAGGCTTGTTAAAGAAAACAGGAAATAAAAATGCAGCACTTGCAGTCACAACAGCAGGCTTTCTGATCTCTATTCCGGTATTCTTAGATGCAGCATTTATTATAATGATGCCAATAGTAAAATATGTTGCAAGAGCAACCAAAAAGAGCATTATGGTATTTGTCTGTGCGCTTGGAGTTGGAACGATAGTAGGACATGCCATCGTAATTCCTACACCGGGACCACTCGCAGTAGCTGCAAATGTGGATGCTGATATAGCAGGCTTCCTTTTCTATTCGATTATAGCAGGACTTGCAGCAATCATCGCCGGTGGATGGCTCTATGGAAAGAGATTTAACAGATATCCTGTATATCAGACAACAGAGGAAGATCTTGAAAACATCAGTACGGTAAAGAAAATCCCTACCTTCGGACGCTCAATGCTTGTACTTCTCTTCCCAATCGTACTGATTTTACTTGCAAACGTAGTAACATCAATAGTTGCAGAAGGAACATTAGCATACAATATTGTTTCATTTATCGGTGAAAAAGATATCGCTTTATTCCTCGGATGTGTATTTGCATATGCATTTTTACACAATTACATTGAAAAAGATTTCAATACTGTTGTAACTGAGGCGGCTGATTCGGCAGGACTTATTCTCCTTATCACAGGAGCCGGTGGAGCATTTGGTAATGTACTCAGCACAAGCGGAATAGGCGATTATCTCGTAAACGCTATGGGAAGCATGAACATTTCACCTATCGTATTAGGATTTGTACTGAGCGCACTGCTTCGTGTATCACAGGGCTCTACAACAGTAGCTCTTGTAACTACATCGTCAATCCTCGGAAGTGCAATCGCAGCATCAGGTGCATCACCTATCCTTGTAGGCCTTGCAATCTGCGCAGGTGGAATAGGATTTTCACTTCCAAACGATTCAGGATTCTGGGTAATCTCGAGATTTGCAGGAATTTCTGTATCAGACACGATAAAGAGCTGGACAATAGGTGGAACGATAGCAAGCTGCGTGGTATTTGCGGTAGTTATGCTTCTTTCGGTGATAAATGGTGTAGTTCCACTGCCATTCCTGTAAATTAAAAAATGCCTCTATGAGGCAGGCAATATAAATAACTTGATATTTTGCGAATAGACAAAGGAGAACAATTATGGCTGAGAAGACAATTTCTATAGATGTATTTGAGAAATATAATAAACCGGATGAGACAAAGCTCGATGAGCTTCTTAAAAAAGAGATAGAGAACAATGATACAAAGTTTGTTGTACTTGATGATGATCCGACAGGAGTCCAGACAGTACACGATATAAGTGTATACACGGACTGGACAGTAGAATCAATGAAAAAAGGATTCATGGATGACAATAAGGTATTCTACATCCTTACAAACAGTCGCGGTATGACAGAGGCTGAGACAACAAAGATTCACCATGAGATAATCGACGCGGTAGCTCAGGCAGCCGCAGAGACAGGTAAAAATTATCAGTTTATCTCAAGAAGTGACTCTACACTAAGAGGTCACTATCCTCTTGAGACAGAGCTTTTAAAAGAAGGAGTGGAGAAGAGCGGTAAGACCGTGGATGGTGAGGTATTATTCCCGTTTTTCAAAGAGGGCGGCAGATTTACCATCGATAACACACATTATGTAAAATACGGTGATGAGCTTGTTCCGGCAGCGCAGACAGAGTTTGCTAAGGATAAGACATTTGGATACACACATTCATCTATTCCTGAGTATGTCGAGGAAAAGACAAAGGGAGATTATAAGGCAGAAAATGTAACCTGCATAGCACTTGAAGACCTTCGTGCATTAAATATTGACAAAATCACAGAGCAGCTTACAAATGTGAAGGACTTTAACAAGGTATGCGTAAATGCTATAGATTATTGTGATGTCAAGGCATTCTGCGTAGCTCTTTACAGAGCCATGGCAGCAGGCAAGAGCTTTATGTTCAGAACGGCAGCAGGCTTCGTAAAGGTTGTAGGCGGTGTTACGGATATCCCTCTTCTTACCAGAAAAGAAATGGTAGTAAAAGAGACTGATAACGGTGGAATAGTTGTGGTAGGAAGCCATACAGCCAAGACCACAGCACAGCTTGAGGAATTATTAAAGCTTGAGAATGTTGTTCCGGTTGAGTTCAAGTCAAGTCTTGTGCTCGATGGAGATGAAGCATTTTACAATGAGGTAAAAAGATGTGTTGCAGAAGAAGAAAAGATCATTGCAAGTGGAAAGACTGCAGTATGTTTTACAGAGAGAAAGCTGCTCACAGTGGAAAATGATACAAAGGAAAGTGCTCTTATAAGAAGTGTGAAGATCAGTGACGGAGTACAGAGATTGGTTGGAGATCTTAGCATTACACCGGCATTTGTCATCGCAAAGGGAGGCATCACCTCAAGTGATGTCGGAACAAAGGCACTCAAGGTAAAATGTGCAAACGTTATGGGACAGATTAAACCGGGCATTCCGGTATGGCAGACCGGCAGCGAGAGCAGATTTCCACAGACTCCATATGTCATTTTCCCGGGAAATGTGGGTGAGGTGACCACATTAAGGGAAGCTGTGGAAGTACTTAATGCGAAATAATTAACGAATGATTTAAGGAGAAAACGCATGATTACAGGACAAGTTAAACTGTGCAATGATATGGAGGCTATAAAGTGCTTTAACAGGGCAATGAACGAGCTGGAATGTGACGTGGATCTGCAGCAGGGACGTTATGTTATTGATGGAAAGTCTATAATGGGTATGTTCAGCCTAAGCCTTCTAGAACCGATAAACATTACAGTACATACAGATAATGAAGCTGAAATAGGGCCTATCAAAGCCTATATCAGTGATTATTCGATAGAATAACAGGTAGATTATTAAACAAAGTAAAAATTATATGCTATATTCACTTGTATATGGCTCAGATATAAAGCACAAAAGCGGTTTCAAGACATTTCGTCCTGAAACCGCTTTTATTGTAAAAATTATATCAAAAGTTAATTATCTGTTAGATCTTCTCCAAATGTGCATTTTCTCAGCTTCTTTAATGAGCTCATCACGGAAATCAGGATGAGCAACTGAGATGATTGCCTCAGCCTTCTGCCATGTAGAAAGACCCTTTACATTTACCATACCATACTCTGTAACGATATAGTGAGTGTTGGCTCTTGTGTCAGTAACGACAGAACCCTCTACAAGAGTAGGACGGATACGTGAGTGAACTACGCCCTGCTTGTCGGTGAAGGTTGAAGAGCAGCAGATAAAGCTCTTTCCACCGTTTGACATATAAGCACCGAGAACGAAATCAAGCTGTCCGCCGGCACCGCTGATGTGCTTTGTGCCTGAGGTCTCTGAGCTGATCTGTCCGAAGAGGTCAAGGTCTACACAGTTATTGATTGAGATGAAATTGTCGAGTGCGGCAATGTTTTTGATATCATTTGTGTAGCTTACCGGGGCACTCATGAGCTCAGGATTCTCATCGAGGTAATCGTACATCTTCTTGGTTCCGGCACCGAAGCCGTAAGCCTGACGATAACGGTCGATGTTTTTCTTTGCTCCTGTGATTTTTCCGGCCTTTGCGATGTCAACGAATGCGTCAACGTACATCTCTGTATGGACACCGAGATCCTTGAGGTCTGACTCAGCGATGAGTGAGCCTACTGCGTTTGGCATTCCGCCGATACCGAGCTGGAGACAGGCACCGTTTGGAATCTGGTCAACGATAAGCTCTGCAACCTTCTTGTCTACATCTGTTGCAGGACCACCGGCACCAAGCTCTCCGATTGCAGGGTTGTCACCCTCAACAATGTAAGAAACCTGTGAAATATGTACATTGGCCTCTGAACCGCCGTGACAGCGAGGCATGTTTTCATTGACCTCAACGATGATTTTCTTTGAAGTCTCGCATACCGCACCGAGGTGAGATGCGTTAGGACCAAAGTTGAAGTATCCGTGTGAATCCATCGGTGCAACCTGGAACATAGCGACATCGTCAGGTGTTGTTGAATCTCTATAATAACGAGGAAGCTCTGAGTAACGGATTGGTGAGTAGAAAGAACAGCCTCTCTTGATAAGCTTTCTCTCATAACCGCCCATATGCCATGAGTTCCATGTGAAATGCTCGCCGGCATCCTCACGCTCGAAAATGGCAAGTGGCTTAAGCAAAATACCACCACGTACATTGACATCCTTAAGTTCATCTGTTCTTCTGGCAAGTGCCTTGTCGAGTGCATCAGGTGTGCCTGTGCACCAGCCGTAGTCAACCCAGTCGCCTGATTTGACAATCTTTACTGCCTCATCTGCTGAGACAAGTTTCTGCTTGTACTCTTCTAAAAAGCTCATAAAATCCTCCTTAGATACCTAAAATGATAGTAGCAAAATGCTACGTTAAAAAAATAACAAACCCTATAATCTCTATATTATCACTTTAGAGAGGATTTTACAAGTTGGTAAATGCTGGTGGAGACTTTTATATGACAGCCTCTGCTAGTCACCCTCCGGAAGCATCCATTCCTCAGCCTGCTTTTGGTAATCGGCCGCCTGGCTGCGCAGTGAATCAATCAGTTCCTTATCGCCTTTAAATACATTCCTTGATTTAGGAGGAAGCGAATCAAGCTTTTTCTGCTTCTCATCAGCCCATCTTGAGTAGCACTCAGACAGGGCATGAAGCGCCTTGCCACCGCCGCACTCCACATCGAGTACCGGCTTTGTCTCGAAAGCAGCGTTGTAATACCACAGGCTTGCCTCCTCATAGTCTGCCTTGTCGAAATAGTACGCACCGAGCTCACAGCACACCTCGCTGCAGCCATCAACTGCTACATTCTTGAGGGCAACAGAAAAAAATTTGTCGTAGTCTCCATTCATGCGATAGTAGCGGGACAGCACGCAGGTGGATTCGATGTCAGGGCTGTTGCGGTACTCACCCTGAAAATATGGCAGGGCATTGGTAAAATCATCGGGGCTTCCGCATTTTAAAAGCTCCTTGGCATACATAGTCGCTATACTTTTTGGCAGGGTGCCGTTTTTTTCAAACGAGCGCTTAAATATAGTGAAATCCCGTTTGCCGTGAGTGCCCTGCGGCAGATGCTGTATACAGATATCGCTGTCATAGACTACAGGCTCTAAGCGCACAGTCTCGTGCACCGGATTAATCCATGTAAACGTGCGAAGCCTCTTGAACAGCTTCGGGCGGTACTCTGAGGATGAATTTTGCACTGTGTTGAATTTGCTTGGAGTGATGTATTTCATCTGGACAATCTCAATTTCCGGCAGCAGCGCAGCCTTAAGCATCATGAAACGCCTGCGGTTGGTATCGTCGAGCACCTCGTCGGCATCAGGTGCATATATGTATTCCTGCGTAGCCTTGGAAAACGAAAAATTTCTGGCCGCAGCAAAATCATCGCACCATGAGAAATCATAGATTTTGTCCGTATACCGTGCAGCTATCTCCTTTGTGCTGTCCGTCGAGCCAGTGTCCACTATGATGATTTCATCCATCAGCCCTTTGAGACTGTTCAGGCATCGTTCGAGCACCTCTTCTTCATTTTTTACTATCATGCATAAGCTAATTGTAATCATATTTATCTCCATTTACCGGTTGGATGTTATAATTGTATTATAATATATATCGGCATGTTTTGCAGAAATATTTGTGTATTGTAAATATTGCCGGGATTTCATATAATTGAAATGGAATGTTGGAATTATATTAGAATTTGGAGGGAAAGACTATGAGTTCAAAGAATATAGATATAAAAATATCAGAAGATTTAGTACCTTATTTATATATACTAAAAGGTGGCGAAACAGTAAGTGATAAGCTTACATTATCAGCGGTGGTAGGTTTGTTTACTACTAAAGTTATTACTTTAGAAAAAGCTGCGGAGTTGACAGGCAAAAGTATATGGGATTTTATAGATATTCTTAAGGTATATGGTATACCATGGGGAGAATATGAGGAGGATGACATGGATATGGATGATGTTTTTTTGCGTAAATTGGGGGAATAATGGATGAAAAAAATTGACATTATATGCAATACCAGTCCTATTATAGGTTTGATTTCGATAGATAGATTATATTTATTATGGGATTTATTTGGAAGCATTATAATTCCGGAAGCTGTCTTCAATGAATTATGTGCAGATTCTGTAAATCATCAGGATGAAATTAAAAGGATTAAAGAGTGTGTTAATTCAGGAAAAATTATCATATACAAAGTAAAAAATGCGGATACAGTAAAGGCATTATATGGAAGATTGCATTTTGGAGAGCTTGAAGTTATTGTTGGTGCAAAAGAGCTTGGAATTGATTTTGCAATAATTGATGAGCATGCTGCAAGAAAAATGGCGTCGGAATTTTTAATTGATACAATAGGTGTTTTAGGAATTTTGAGCTTGGCAAAAACAAAAGGGTTAATAAATTTAGTAAAGCCTGAAATGGATAAACTTATTTCTAAAGGCTATAGAATTTCAGATAAACTGTATAATCAGATTTTAGCAAGGAATAACGAAGTAAATTAGAAGAGGAACAAACATGGAAAATCATACAATTGTAACACTGAAAAAAGGCGAAGGACGCACTATAAAAGCAGGCGGCGCATGGATTTTTGACAATGAAATAGACACAATCACAGGGACCTTTACAAACGGAGATATTGTTGTGGTGCACGATTTTGACGGATATCCGATGGGGCGCGGCTTCATAAACCAGAATTCAAAAATCCGTATCAGAATGATGACAAGAAAAGCAGACCAGCTGATTGATGACAATTTCCTCAGGATGAGAGTGCAAAATGCCTGGGATTACCGCAAGCAGGTGATGGCGGGTGGTAATGATAATGTGGCTGCAGCAGATGAGGCTTGTGTGGCAGGCATTGGTACAACCGACAGGCCTGATTTAAACTGCTGTCGTGTCATATTTGGCGAGGCCGATTTTCTGCCGGGTATTACAGTGGACAAATACGCAGATGTGCTTGTGGTGGAGTGTCTGGCACTTGGAATGGAGCAGTTTAAGGTGAAAATCGTTGAACTGTTAAAGGAAGTGCTGGCGGCGGACGGAATAAATATTCGTGGAGTATACGAGCGCAGTGATGCAAATGAGCGCAAAAAAGAAGGTCTTCCTAAGGTAAAAGGCTTTATAGGAGCCGAGTTTGACACAAATGTGGAGATAGTAGAAAACGCAGTTCACTATATGGTCGATGTGGAAAATGGACAGAAAACAGGCTTCTTCTTAGACCAGAAGTATAACAGGCTTGCTATGCAGCGCATCTGCAAGGGGAAAAGAGTGCTCGACTGCTTCACACACATGGGTACATTTGCTCTCAATGCGGGAATTGCAGGGGCAAGCGAGGTCACAGGACTTGATATATCAGAGTATGCGGTTAAGCAGGCTACAGAAAATGCGAAGAGAAATAATCTCTCAGACACAGTGAAGTTTCGCGTAGCAAATGTGCTGGATGAGCTGCCACGGCTCGCTGCAGATGGTGAAAAATATGATGTAGTCATTCTGGATCCTCCGGCATTTACAAAGTCGCGTGAGGCCACCAAAAATGCGATAAAGGGCTATCGCGAGATTAACATGAAAGGACTTAAGCTTGTTAAGGATGGTGGATTTCTGGCTACCTGCTCATGCTCTCATTTCATGACACAGGAGCTTCTTGCCAAAACGGTCAAGGAAGCAGCAAAGGCAACTCACAAGAGGCTGCGTCAGGTGGAGTTCCGAACACAGGGACCGGATCATCCGATACTGTGGGCCAACTCAGCTAATGTACCGGAGTCGTATTATCTTAAGTTCTTCATCTTCCAAGTTGTTGATGAGAAGTAAGGACTGGAAAGTGGCGGTAATGCTTGATTTATAAGGGCTGGAAGGTATTTAGTTGTATGTTGTAGTTATTCATCTTTTATGCTGTGGTCTATACCTCACTATAAAAAAATCAGAAAAGAAGCTATTTGGTATGTCACGGACATATATAGTAATTTGCTTTTAGATTATGTAGTATTGATTAAACGTATTTGAAAAGTATAATGTGAAAATTATTATAAGGGTGAAATTATGCTGAAAAAAAATAAGAATTCTAAATTAAAAAAGTGGATAGAATTTTGGTGTGTATGTGCGATTATAGGATGTATAAGTGGATTTACGTGGTCGGATAATATGGTTATGAATATAATTGTAATTATAATTAGTGCATTAATATTGGCTATAATAAGAGTTGTATTAATATTCTATTCAAATTCAAGAAGGTAGAGGTATCAGGAGCAAAATCCTGTATAAATAATATAGAATCTGATGATGATATTATATATGTAAGTAAATCTCATAGGTCTGTCAAAATGTGCAGAGTAGCTTGGATTTAACTGCCAGGCGGTTAAGGTTGACAGGGAAGGATTCCTTAGCAGATATACACTTATAAGTATATTGGATTTGATTCAAAAAAAATAGTTTGGGGATATGGTAAATATTAGTGATAAAAATGTAGGGGTGAAGAGTGAAAAAATATATCGTACATTTTATTATATGGGGACTAGGTGTAATTAGTTACTATATATTAGAAAAGACAACGACCGGAGATGAGTTTCAGAACATTAGCTTATTATTAATCGGATGTTTGATGTTTTATGCAGTGTATTATATTTCTATGATATCAGAAATCAAGAAAATTGAATGTGAATTGAATGAATCGGGAATATTTGGCGGACGTGGCATGGGGATTTTAATAAACATGTTTAGCTTGCAGTATATATTTGAACTTTATAAGAAACCATTAGTTTGCATTGTTCTTATAGTAGTTTCTGTTATTGTGCTGATACTATCACGTAAATATATAAAATCTTTTTGGACAAAAAATATATGGAGTAGACAATTTTTACTTATTTTTATTGCATTTAATGTATTGGCGAGTTCTATAGGCAGTGTTCTTGGTTATAAGTGGGATGATATTTTGTTGGTTAATGTAGAAAATGTATCAAACGTAACAAAATTGATTCTTATAATATTTTATATTGTGATTTTTAAAAATACAGAGTTGCCAAACAGTTTTTTTATAAGATTTGCTTCTAAAAATGAGGCTTTGTTAGACAGAAAAAATTAGAAAATAAGCTTTTAATATATAGCATACGAAAGGGACACAATGCGATACACATTTATAAAGCAGCATGATGCAACAGACGGTGCAGCGGCCATGCATCGATGCTCTATTTTTTGTGGTGGCAACAATTGCTAGTAGAGAGCATCCATATTATCCATTTGTGATTTTCGGTGGAATGTTAATTGGAATCATTCAAAGTGAATGGCGTTATAGAAAAATCAGTGAAGAAACAAATTGGAGCAAAATAGACATATTGTTAAAAAAGGGGAGAATTTTGTTGGGAGCGATATTAATTATTATTGAAATAGTGATTAGAATGTTGTATCCGTCAATGTTTATGGGACTGCCATTGATAACACGTATCTTTTCATATATCATTTTAGCTGTGTTACCTATTGAAGTGATAGTTTTTAACTGTTTTCTTGTAAAAAAACATAATGGTATGACAATTTAATATTTTTAGAAAGCAAGGTAAAAACATGCCATTCATGACAAGAAAGTGTCGTTCGTGACCTACTTTATTAATTTTAAAGTGCATGAAGGGAGTAATGAATTTGAATAAAGAGATTGTTGAAGGAATGTACATAGCTCTTATTTTTATTGCGGGATACTATTTAGTAAAGACGAAAAGAATTAATATTTTGTGGAAGATATTGGCAGCTGTGAATATACTTTCATGGGCGTGTTTATTAGTAATATTAGCACTAGATATAAATGTAAGTGCTGATTTTATATCCTTAAATTTAGCAGCATGTATGTCGTTGGCTATTTTTACACCAATAATATGGTTTTCAGATAGAAAAAATATGGATATCTACAGTTTATTTGGAAATATAGGATTTGTATTAGTACTTAACAAGGAAGTAAATCAAATAAAAAATAGTGCCAGACTAAAAGAAAACCTTCAGAAAATTCTAGGTCTTGATTGTTATCATAAGACATGGATTACAATATCGAAAACAAAAGATGAAGAAATTACATTGACTATGTTATTTTTCAGTAAAAAGGAATTTGCCTGCTTTGAACGAAAAATTGATAAGAAGTATATAGTAGAAAAGGAAAATGGATTTGGAACATTGGTTACTATGCAAATATAAGAGAGTAGCAATGAACAGAGAAAAATGTATTAACAGAAATATAGCAATAGCAAGTGCAATAATAAGTGGTGTGAATATATTAACATTTTATAATGCATTTTATAAGTGTTTTAAATTCAAATACGTAGATGACTTTATATCATTATTATGTTTATTGTTTAGCTTAATGATTTTAATAAATGTAAAACAGCATATTAGAACAATAGAGTTTTGTATGTGGTATAGCATTTTATTTATTATTTTATTATGCAGAATAAATATATTGAATGACTTTTTTGAGATTGATTTTTTGAAAAATATAGCGTCTATTATTATTATTATAAATTTGATAGCCTGGATTTGTTTTTTGCATAAAGTAAATATAGAAAATAATCAAATAGATATTAATAATAGAAAAAGTGTTATTGAGTCTGAAACGGATATACGTAATTATATATATAATCGAATCACTATGTTTTTTAATAGAGACAAATCGATTAAGTGTGATGATAATATAAAGAAATATTTGTGGATTACATTATCTGCGTCTTGGACAATACTTCTTTTTGGTGGGAAATTTATTATAGATATAATAAATATATTTACGGATGAATACAAATTTGGGATAAATTTTGTAATGGTTTATATTATAT